>Ga0164242_10000052_pt1 | contig 130842 bp, 115 predicted proteins | sample OricomgcompostMG_FD_108783 | JGI IMG/M metagenome (GOLD analysis project Ga0164242, IMG submission 108783) | Miracle-Growth compost microbial communities from Emeryville, California, USA - Original compost - Miracle growth compost (MG) ...
CAACAGCGCATCGGGCCGCGCGGTGCGCAAGCGTTCGAGCAGATCGCCCTCGCCGTCCGGCGTGTGCTGCGCAACCATCGCCCCGTGCAGATCGAGCATGAGCGCATCGCAACCCGGCGCGGCGGCCACGATCGCGTCGCAGATCGCCTCGTAGGCGGCGGCATCCACCGGTCCGCTCGGATTCGCCGAAGCGGAGACCGGCGTCACGATCTGCGCGCCCTCGCGCTCCGCCGCGTCGATGAACGCCGACATGGCCGTACGCATGCCCTTGTTCTCGCGATACGCGTCCTCGTCCCATGCCGGACCGTTCGCGCCGAACGCGGCCAACGGCGTCGCGACCGGCGAGAAGGTGTTGGTCTCGTGATTCATACGGGCGATGAGGATTTTCATGCGGCCCCCTCGCGGTGTGCGCCCGCAGCGACATTGCCAGTCAATTCCAGAACTTGCATCGATAACGTTCCTTGCATGGATCCTGAATCAGGCGCGGCGCTCAAACGACACCCACGCCCAGATAGCGGTCCTTGACCGCGTGGTCGGCGGCAAACGCCGCATTACTGCCTTCGTAGACGATCACGCCCTGCTCGACGATGTAATGCCGGTCGGCCAGTTGCGCGCAGACTTCGAGATTCTGCTCGACGAGCAGGATCGCCACGCCCGCTGCCTTGATCTGCTTGAGCTGATCGACGATTTCCTCGACGATCACCGGCGCGAGCCCTTCCACCGGCTCGTCGAGCATCAGCAGACGCGGATGGTTCATCAGCGCCCGCCCGATGGCGAGCATCTGCTGCTCGCCGCCCGAGAGTTGCGCGCCGCCGTTCTTGCGCCGCTCCTGCAGGCGCGGAAAGATGCGATAGATATCGGCGAGCTGCCACGGCGACGCCTTGCGCGCGGCCAGGCGCAAGTTCTCTTCCACGCTCAGGAGCCGGAAAATGCCGCGATGCTCGGGCACGAAGCACAGCCCCGCCGCCGCGATGCGGTGCGGCGGCTGCCCGCCAACGGCCTTGCCGGCGAACGACACTGCACCGCCGCGCGGCGCGACCACGCCCGCAATCGTCTTGAGCGTGGTGGATTTTCCGGCGCCATTGCGGCCGAGCAGCGTCACCGTCTCGCCTTCGCTCACCTGCAGCGACACGCCCTGCAGGATATGGCTCTTGCCGTAATACGCGTGAACGTCCCGCACGTCGAGCATCATGCGCGGCCTCCCGTGATCATGTTGCCGAGATAGGCGCTGCGCACGCGTTCGTCGCTGCGGATCGCATCGGGCTGGCCTTCCACCAGCACGCGGCCCTGTTGCATCACCGTGATGGTGTCGGAGATATCCATCACGATGCTCATGTTGTGTTCGATTAGCACTACCGTATATTCGTCGCGCAGGCCGCGAATCAGCGCTTTCATGTCGTCCAGGTCGTCGACGCCCATGCCCGAGGTGGGCTCGTCGAGAAATACGGCGCGCGGCCGCGCGGCCAGCGCCATGCCCACCTCCAGACGCCGCTGCTGGCCGTGCGAAAGCGCGCCCGCGGCCGTATCGGCGAAACGTTGCAATGCCAGGCGCTCCAGCACGCGTTCCACCGTTTCCACCTGCGCGAGCGCGCCGCGCGGCGGCGTCCACGCATTGAGCGCGCGAGGCGATTGCACGCCCTGCGCCGCCACGCGCAAGTTCTCGCGCACGCTCAGGTTCTGGAACAGGCTCGTCACCTGGAACGAGCGGGCGATGCCGCGCCGCACGCGCTTGTGGTCCGGTTCGCGCGTGACGTCGTGGCCGTCGAACACGATGGTGCCCGAGGTGATCGGCACCGTGCCCGTGAGCACGTGAAAGAGCGTGGTCTTGCCCGCGCCGTTGGGACCGATCACCGAATGCACCGTATGCGGCGCAATGCGCAGGTCCACGCCCGAAAGCGCCGTGAACTTGCCGTAGCGCTTGACGATGCCCGTGGCGTCGAGAATCGCTTCGCTCATTGCGGCTCCTGGTTTTGGTCGGCACGGCGCAACGCCGCCACGATACGTTCGCCCAATCCCCACAGCCCGCGCTGCATGAACAGACTCACGGCGATCAGTACGAGGCCGAGCAGCAACAGCCAGCGCGGCCACAAGGTGGAAAGCCAGTCGGCGAACAACACATAGAAGGCCGCGCCGATCACCGAAGCGAACAGATTCCCGCTGCCGCCAATCACGGTCATCAGCAGGATCATTTCGCTCGTGTGGTAGTCGATATTGGAGAGCGGCGCAATGCCCGTCATCATCGCGTGCAAGGCTCCCGCCAGCCCCGTGACCGCGCCCGAGATCACGAACGCCATGAGCTTGAAGCGGCTCACGTGATAGCCCGCCGCGCCCGCGCGCGCCTCGTTGTCGCGAATGGCGAGCAGCGTGCGGCCGAACACCGAATTCGAAACGCGCACCATGAGCGCGAACACGACGATGAACACGGCCGCCACGAAGCCGTAGTATTGCCACGGCGTGTCGAGCGAAACGAGTGCGTGCGCGCCGAGCGAAAGCGCGGGACGCGGGATGTCGAGCAGGCCGTTGTCGCCGCCGGTCAGGTCGGGCAGCGAGTAGGCGAGAAAATAAAACAGCTGGCCGAACGCGAGCGTCAGCATCACGAAATACGTGCCGCGCTGGCGAATGGAGAACCAGCCGACCAGCGCCGCCGCGAGCGCGCCCAGCACGCTCGCCACCGCCAGCGCCGCGAACACGGAGGGCACGCCGTGCGTGAGCAGGATGCCGGCGGCATAGCTGCCGAGCCCGAAGAAGATGCCCTGGCCGAACGAGAGCAGCCCTGTATAGCCGAGCAGCAGGTTGCAGCCGAGCGCCGCGAGCGCGAACACCAGCGCTTCGGTCGCGAGCGACCCGGAGCGCACCGTGAGCGGCAGCGCGCCCACCACCACGACCGCAAGCAGTACGTAGCGATAGCGCTGCGCGATACCCATCGGCCCGCTCGCGTCCTGCGTGCGTACGGCGGCGGGGAGCTTGGTGGATTCGATCATGCGGCTCTCCCGAGCAGTCCGTTCGGGCGCAGCAGCAACACCGCCGCCATGGCCACGTAGATCATCAACTGCGCGCCCTGCGGCCAGATCGTGCTCATCAGGCTTTGCACGATGCCCACCAGCAGGCCGCCCACGAGCGCGCCGAGAAAGTTGCCCATGCCGCCCACCACCACCACCACGAACGCCACGCTCAACGCTTCGAGGCCCATGAACGGATCGACGCCGCGAATGGGCGCCGCCAGCACGCCCGAGAGCGCCGCCGTGGCCGCGCCCAGCGCGAATACGAGGCTGAACACGCGCGTCACGTTGATGCCGAGCAGCGACACCATCTCCGAGGATTCGCTGCCCGCCCGCACCGCGCTGCCCAGTCGCGTGCCCTCGAGCACCCACCAGAGCAGCGCCGCGAGCACGGCGGTGAAGCCGATCACGAACAGGCGGTACTTCGGATAAACGAAGCTGCCCCAGATCACCACGCCGTTGAGCGCATCGGGCACGGCCACGTTGTCGCCCAGCGGCCCCCACACGAGAATCGCGCATTCCTGAATCACGAGCGCGAGGCCGACCGTGGCGAGAATATGGAACTCATGCTGCTGTGCGTAGATGTGGCGCAGCACGAGCTTTTCGACGATCCACGCAAGCGCGCCCACAGCGAGCGGCACGACCACGAGCGAGAGCCAGAAGCTGCCCGACCATTGCAGCGTCTGATAGCAGAAGTACGCGCCAAGCAGATAAAACGCGCCGTGCGCGAAATTCACGAAGCGCAACAGGCCGAAGACGATCGAGAGACCGACCGCCAGCAGGAAATACAGCATTCCGACGCCGATTCCATTGATGATCTGCAGCAGATAGACATTCATGGCGTGCGTAGCGTAAGAGTGGCGGCCGTGCGCGCGGCAAATCCGCCACGCGCGCCCTGCATCGAAAAACGCTGAGGAATCCGATCGATCCCGGGATTCAGGCCATCTTGCACTCGGTCTTGTCGAGCGGCAGGAAGGACTGACCCGAACTCACGATGTCGACGTAATCGTCGGCGTTCTTCATGCTGGCCTTGGGCTTGCCCTTGAGCAGGTAGTAGTTCTTCAGTACCTGATGGTCGCCCTTGCGGATTTCCTCGGGGCCGGTAAGGCCCGCATATTGCATGCCTTCGAGCACCGCGATCACCTTCTTCGGATCGGCGCTGCCTGCCTTCACCATGCCGTCGAGCAGGATCTTCGTGCAGATGTACGAGCCCGCGAGGCTGTAATTCGGGTTCGCCTTGAAGGCCGCCTGGGTGCGCTGCACGAGGTCGTGGTTCAGCGGCGTGTCGATGCCGTGCCAATACTGTGCGCCGAAGTACACGCCATCGCATAGATCCGCGCCCAGCGCCTCGAACTGCTCGAGCCCCGAGGCCCATGCCATCAGGATCGTGCAGTTGTTCTTCATGCCGAAGCTCACGGCCTGGCGCAGCGCATCGGACGACTGCGAGCCGAAATTCAGGAGCAGCAGCACGTCGGGCCTGGCCGCCACGGCGTTGGTCAGATAGCCGCTGAATTCTTTTTCGGTGAGCGAGTGGTAGCTGTTGCCCACGTGCTCGATGCCCTTCTCCTTGAACACGGCCTTGGCGGCGGAGAGCAGGCCGTCGCCGAACACGTATTGCGGCGTGATGGTGTACCAGCGTTTGGCCTTGGGCAGCATCCGAATGAGCGGCCGCACGGTCTGGTCGATTGCGCCAAAGGTGGGCACCGACCAGCGGAACGTGCTGGCATTGCAATCCTTGCCGGTAATTTCGTCGGCGCCCGCGGTGGTGATGAAAATGCCGCCGCTCTTGTCCACTTCCTTGCCCATGGCGAGCGCCTCGGACGAAAGCACGCCGCCCGCGAAGAAGCGCACGCCCTTTTGCTGCTCGATTTCCTGCACGCGGCGCACCGCCGTGGCCGGCTTGCCTTCGGTGTCGAGCGTGGTATAGCCGAGCGGCAGGCCGAGCACCTTGCCGTACTGTTTGACCGCCAGTCGCATGCCGAGGTCGGCGTACTTGCCGTTGGCCGCGAATGGCCCGGACATGGGCACCGGGCACGCGAGCTGGATGGACGACGCTGCCTGCGCGAAAGCCCGCGTGGAGGAAAGGACGCCCAGCGCGCCCGGCATGGCCGACAGCGCGGCCAGTTTCAACAGTTCTCGGCGATTCAAGTTGAGGCTCCTGGTGAGGAAACACAGACGCGACGCGACCGACTGCCAGACGACTGCCAAACGATACGGCTGCCAAACGATGGATCCTATTTATCATGATAAATAGAATGAACCTGATGCTAGGTATAATCGATTCGACTGTCAATCGGTCAAAATGCGAGTCAAAACGCGCGCCGCAAATCACCAAACAGGGAGTCTCGGAGATGGTCACGAACCGCGTCATATCGGGGCCCGCCGTTGAAATCAAGCAGCCGAAACGGGCCGACCTCGTTGCCGAAGAGATCAAGCGCCTCATTACCGAAAAGGATCTGCGACCCGGCGACCGCCTGCCGCGCGAGGCCGAACTGCAACAGCTCTACTCGGTGAGCAAGAGCACCATCCGCGAAGCGCTCAAGTCGCTCGAAGTGCAAGGGCTCATCAAGGTCTCGACCGGGCCGAGCGGCGGCGGCATGGTGGTGGAGGTGCCGCTCGACCGCACGCTGCAACTTCTGCAGAACTATCTATTTTTCAAGGACGTGTCGATCGACGACATCTACAAGGTGCGCCAGCAGCTGGAGCCCGAGTTGGCGGCGGGCGCGGTGCCGCATCTGAGCGAAGCGGATTTCGCCGCGCTCGAAGCGAACATCGAATGCTGCGACGGCGCGACCGGCCCGGACGACCGCGGGCAGCTCGTGCGTCAGCGCCAGGAGGACATGACCTTTCACGACATCCTTGCCGCGGCGAATCCGAATCCGTTCCTGCGTTTCATCTGCGAATTGATCAACGAGATGATCCGGCAGTTGATCGAATTCCGAAACGACACGCCGCTCGCGGACCATCGCCGCTTTGGCGCCGCGAACTCGAAGATTCACCGCGAGATCCTGCAGGCCGCGCGCGAGCGCGACGTGGCGCGCGTGCGCGCGCTGATGATCGAGCACATGACCGAAGCGCCGAAGCACGTCAAGCGCATGAAGGGCAAGCTGCGCGGCCGGTTGATCCTGGACTCCGAAATCCGCAAGCGCCCGCGCGCGATAGCGGCGGCTGTCGGGAAGGAGGAGTAACGCGCTCGCTGTTACGGCGCATTACCCCGCCTGCGCATCGGACCGGCGCAAAAAGCCGCCGGTCCCGGCCCGGCACCCTGCCTTCTGCCCGATGCGGCGCGCATGGCGCGCCGACGTTTGCTTACACTTGGCAAAATCTTTTCATACGGCGAACCGCTACGCTTTTGAGCACGGCCCGAGTGCCCGATCGCTCGACAAGTTCACCACGATTCGTACGACGCCCTATGAAAAATACCCTGTTTCGCAGTACCGAACGCAACCCGAACCGCCGCCTCGCAGGCGGACTCGTGGCCGGCGCGCTCTTCGCCACCGCATGGTTTGCGGGCATTGCGCCCGCCTCCGCTCAAATGGTCGTGATCGCACCACCCGCACCCGTTTATGAAGCCGCGCCGCCGCCGCGCGTCGGCTATGTCTGGGTGCGCGGCTATTGGGGCTGGGATCAGGGCCGCTACGTCTGGGTGCGCGGGCATTGGAGCGCCGTGGCGCGCGAGGCCGCCGTGCCGCCTCCGCCTCCCGCGCCCGTCGTGCAAGTGATGCGGCTCTCGGCGGACGCATTGTTCCCGTTCGATCGCGGCGACGTGTCCGACGTGCTGCCGGGCGGCCGCGCCGATATTCGCGAGATTGCGGCGAAATTGAATGCCGCGCATTTCGGCCGCATCGAAGTGCGTGGTTATACGGACCGCCTGGGCTCGCCCTCGTACAACCTGGAATTGTCCCAGCGGCGCGCGGATGCCGTGAAGGCGCTGCTGGTGGCCCAGGGTATCCCGGCCGGGCGTATCGATGCGCGCGGCCTTGGCCAGCAAGACCCGATCGCGCACTGCACCGACAATCAGTCGCGCGAGAGCCTCGTATCCTGCCTGCAGCCGGATCGCCGCGTCGAGATCGTCACTCATGCGCGCACCGGCAATCGCTACGCAGCGCCGGCGCCGATCGAGCCATCGACATAACGCGAGCCGCATCGAGTTTGTTATAATTCGATCAATCGTCCGAAATAAATCTAACCAAATAGATCTAACGCTCGCCGAACTGCTTCAGATCGGGCGCAGCACCCCCTCTCCATGGCCAAGACCGACCGGCTGAAAACGCTTGCCGAAGCGCTCGCCAAACACAACGTGATGCATCTGCGCGATGCGGCCAGCCTGCTCGGCGTCTCCGAGATGACCGTGCGCCGCGACATCGGCGCGAATCCCGAGCGCTTCACCTATCTGGGTGGCTACATCGTGAGCGCCGCCGACGTGCCCAACGCAGTCGGCTACTCGCTCGAACAGGAAAAGGACCATTTCGCGCAGGCAAAGGCGCAGGCGTCGGCGCACGCGGCCCGGCTCGTGGCGGAAAACGACACCGTCTTCATCGACTGCGGCACCACGCTAGCCACGCTCGCACGCATCATTCCGGCGCAATTGCAGATCACGGCCGTTTGCTACTCGCTCAATGTCGCCGAGATTCTGCGGCGCATGCCCAATGTCCGCATGATCCTGCTGGGCGGCGTCTATGTGCCGTCGTCGGATTCGTTCTCGGGCGCCGACAGCCTCGACACGCTGCGGCGCATGGGCATCAACAAGGCCTTCATTTCGGCGGGCGGCGTCGATCCCGCGCGCGGCGTGACGTGCTGGAACGTTCACGAAGTGGCCATCAAGCAGGCGGCCATGGCCAGTGCCGTCGAACGTCATCTGGTTGTGGACGCAAGCAAATTCGGCGTCGTGAAAGCATGGCGTTTCTCGCAGATGGACGACTTCGATTCCATCATCACCGAAAAAGGCCCGCAGCCGCGCAAGCGCAGCGTCTGAGGCAAGCCAGCCGGCGCCCGCCCGGTTCGGCGGCGCCGGCCCCGCATCAACTGCGCCGGCGCAATGCGAACAGCGTGCCGGCCACCAGAATGAACGCGCCCACGATCACCTTCTGCCAGGTGCTGGGCACGCCCACCAGAATCAGCACGTTGTTGATGAGCGTGACGAGCGCGACGCCGAGCAGCGTCCCCAGCACCGTCCCGCTGCCGCCCGTGATGCGCGCGCCGCCCAGAATGACGGCCGCGATCACATCGAGCTCCGACCCCACGAGATCGAACGGATTGGCGAGCCGGTTGTTCGCGACGTGCAGGATGCCCGCAATCCCCGCCAGAAAGCCCGTATAGCCGAACACGAAGAGGCGGATCGCCCGCAGGTCGAAGCCGAGCCGGTCCGCGATCGCGGCGCTGCCGCCCATGGCGTAGACGCCGCGCCCCATCATGGTCCGGTTGAGCAGCCACCACGTGAGCGCGGCGCCCGCCACGAGCGCGAGTGCGGAGACCGGCAGCACCGCATTCAGCCCATCGGCCGTCTTGTACGCAATGAGCGGAATGCGGCCGAAATGATCCATGCTGTGCGGGATGTTCATGAAGAAGGTCGTGCCGACGAAGGTCAGCAGCGCGCCCCGGTAGAGGTATTGCGTGCCGATCGTCACGATCAGCGAAGGCGCCTGCAGCCGGTGCACGAGCAGGCCGTTGAGCAGGCCTAGCACGATGCCGCCCAGCGCGCCCGCGAGCAGGATCAGTGCGAACGGCGCGTCGGGCCACCACGCGAACACGGCTTTGGTGATGGCGTACATCGTGAACGCGCCGATTGCCGTGAACGACACGTCGATGCCGCCCGACGCGAGCACCACCAGCGTGCCGAGCGCGAAGAGCGAAGTGGTCGTGGCGGAATGGAGCAGATCGAAGAGCGTCGCCCATTGCAGGAAGCGCGGGTTGATCGCCGCAACGATCACGCAGGTCATGACGATCAGCGTGGCCGTGAACCACTCGGGGTTGCGGGCGAGCTTCGCGCGCCAGTTGAGCGGCGGTACGGTTTGCCCGACTTCGACGGTATGGGAAGAGGAGGAGCTCATTGTCTGATTCATGCTCATGCTTCGATCCTGCTGCAATGACGCTGTTTCGATGAGGGCCGCTTTAGCGACGTTACGCGCCATTGAGCCATCGTGTGACGCTTCACGCCGCTTCGGCAAGCAACGCCCGATAAAGCTCGGCCTCGGTGAGGTCGTCGGCGCGGTACGCTTCGGCCACACGCCCTTTTCGCATCATCAGCACGCGGTCGCAGTTCTGCAGCAATTCGGGCAGATCGTCGCTCACGAGCACGATGCCGATGCCGCGTTCCGAAAGCCGCTGCATGATGCGGTAGATGATGTCCTTCGATCCCACGTCCACGCCCACGGTCGGGCCGTGCAGGATCAGCACGTGCGGGTCGATGGCGAGCCAGCGCCCGATCAGCACGCGCTGCTGGTTGCCGCCCGATAGCGACTGCACGGCCTTCTCCACGTCCGGCGTGGCGATCTGCAGCTCCTTCACGGTGTCCTCGGCCAGCGCGCGCGCACGCGTGCGGTCGATCTGGCCGAAGCGGTCGCGCAGGCTCGCGATCATCGCGGTAATGACGTTGTCGCGAATCGGCTTGTCGAGAAAGAGCCCTTCGTTCAAGCGGTCTTCGGGCACGTAGCCGATGCGCTCGCGCTTGGCGTCGCCCGGTGTGGCGAGCCGGATCGCCCGGCCTTCGAGCGTCACGGTCCCTGTTTGCGCGGGCGCGACGCCGGCCAGCGCGCGCGCCAGTTCGTTGCGCCCGGAGTCGAGCAGGCCCGTGATGCCGAGTATCTCGCCGCGATGCAGCGTGAACGACACGTCGCTAAACGATCCCGCGCGGCCGAGGCCGCGCACGTCCAGCAAGACCCCGGCGGCCGGGGCGGCGGCGCGATAGCGCTCGGTCGAGAGCTCGCGCCCCGTCATCAGCGCGCTCAACTGCGCCTTGGTGTAATTCGCGATGGGCCCTTGCGTCACTTTCTGGCCGTCGCGCAGCACGATCACTTCGCCGCCGATCGCGTAGCACTCGTCGAGCTTGTGGCTCACGAACAGCACGGTCACGCCGCGCGCGCGCAACTGGCCGAGCACGGCGATCAGGTTCGTCACTTCCTTTTGCGTGAGCGAGGTCGTGGGCTCGTCCATGATCACGAACTTCGCCTCGCTCGCAATCGCGCGCGCGATGGCCACGAGCTGGCGCGTCGCGAGCGGCAACTGCTCGATCAGCGTCGCCTGGAACTCCGCGTCGCCGGGCAGGCCCACGGCGCTCAATGCGCGGGCCGCCGTGCTGGCCAGCTCGCGACGGTCGAACGTGCGCGCGAGGCGCCCGCCGTGCTCCGCAAGCTCGACCGTGAGGCCCACGTTTTCGGCCACGTTCATGTTGGGCAGCAACGAAAGATCCTGATAGACGGTCTCGATGCCGGCCGCGAGCGACGCGAGCGGCGAAAGCCGCGCGTGACGCGCGCCGTCTATCACGAGCTCGCCTTCGTCGGGCGGCTGCGCACCCGAGATGATCTTGATGAGCGTGCTCTTGCCGCAGCCGTTTTCGCCGAGCAGGTGATAGATCTGCCCGCGCTCGAACGTGAGCGTGACGCCGCGCAGCGCATGCACGCCGGTAAAGCGCTTGTGCACGCCAAGCACCTGCAATAGCGGTTCCGATGCCATATCCCGATCCATCGTGATTCGACCCAGCGTTCGTGAGGTTCGCGCGTGGCGCGCGCCCCGCCTGGGTCGTTGCGCGCGCCACCATCTGCCGATGCGAGCTTAAATCAAGCTTCGAACGCGATCAGAAGTTGTACTGCTTGTAGTTCGACTTGTCGACGCTCACCCAGCCCTGGCCGCGCACGATGATGCCCTTGCCCGGCCCCTTCGAGACCGTCACCTTCTCGTAGCCCGGCAGGCCGAGATTCGCGCCGTTCTCCACGGTCTTGCCCTCGATCAGCATCTTCGCGATCTTGTTCATCGCAATGCCCGCGAGCTTCGGATCCCAGAACGCGATGCCATTGATCGCGCCGCTTTCGAGGTACTTGCCGGCTTCGGCCGGCAGGCCCGTGCCGTACACGCAGATCTTGCCCTGCAGGCCCGCCTCTTCGACGGCGCGGCCAATGCCGATCACGTCGAGCGACGAAGAGCCCTGGAAGCCCTTGAGGTCCGGATGCTTGCGCAACACTTCCTTGGCGACCTCGTAGGCGCGCTCGCCGTCGTTGTTGGTTTCGAGGTTCGTCTCCACCAGTTGCATCTTCGGAAACTTCTTCTTCGCGTTGTCGATGCCGCCGTTGGCCCACTGCACCTGCGAGCGGCTGCCCAGCGAGCCCACCAGCGTCGCCCATTTGCCTTCGTCGTGCATGCAGGCCGCGAGACGGTCGTTGAGCGCCGCGCCGTACGCGGTATTGTCGAAGGCCTCGACGTCGACCATCGTGTTCTTTTCGTTGTCGGCCTCGTGCGTGACCACCTTGATGCCGCGATCCATCGCCTTCTTCAGCGCCGGTTCGAGCGTGGGCGGGTCATAGGGCACGACGGCAATCGCGCTCACCTTCTTCGCGATCAGGTCGTCGATGATCTTCAGTTGCTGCGCCGCGTCCGCCCGGCCCGGGCCGGTCTGGTAGACGGTGAGGTTCGGGTTGTCCTTGCCGAACTCCTTGACGCCTTCGTCCATACGGTTGAACCAGCTAATGCCGGTCACCTTCACGACGGTCACGATCGTCGGGTTGTCCGCCGCATACGCGGCGGCCGCCACGCCCGCCGCGAGCGCGCAAGCCGTGAGTGCCATGCTGAGTCGCTTGAGATTCATGCCTGTGTCTCCTTTATTGTTCGCCGTTGCCCCTGTATCGACGTTGACGGACGCCCGAGGCTCGATGTCCGCCGGCTATACGGTCTTGCTTCCGTTGCCGCGCCCTACGACGCCGGACGTTTCCCGCCAGGCTGCGCGCCGCCCAACCCGAAAATCGTGCGTACCCGCTCGCCGCCCGCGAACGCGAGCGAAAGCAGCAGCAAGAAGCCCCAAGCGCAGTCGCCGAAGAACTGCGAAACGCCCATGAGGTTGAAAAGGCTCGACAGGAATTGCAGAACCGTGGCCGCGAAGAACACGCAGATGATGCGGCCGTATCCGCCCGCGGGATTCACGCCGCCCATCACCGCGATGAGAATCGCGATCAGCAGATACGAATTGCCGTAGTCCCATTTCGCGCTCAGCGTGTGCGAAACGCTCACGAGGCCCGCGAGCGACGCCAGCACGCCGCACATCGCATAGGTGGCGATCAGCATGCGCGCACGCGGAATACCCGCATAGAACGCCGCGCGCTGATTCGTGCCCATCAGGTAGAGACGCAGGCCGAATGGCGTGCGCCTGAGCAGCCAGCCGAGCAGCGCGACCACAGCCAGGAACAGCAAAAACGAAATGGGCACCTGGAAGAAGGTGCCGTTGCTGATGTCGGCGAACGGCTCGACGTAGTCGACATGCACCGAGGCGCCGTTGCTCAACGCCACCGCAAAACCCGTGAAAAGCAGTTGCGTGCCGAGCGTGCAAAGAATGGGCGTGAGATTGAGCCGCGCGATGACGATGCCGTTGAGCAGGCCGCCGATCAGCCCCATGCTCACGACGATCACGCAAAAGAGCGCGGTATAGAGCGCCGGCGAATCGTCGCCGCTCACGAAGCGCGGCACGATGAGCGCGGCGATCATGCCGGAGAGATTCGCGAGCCCCACGCCCGAAAGGTCGATGCCGCCGTTGCCCGAGAGCATCGAAAGCATGATGCCGAGCGCGAGCAAGGCGACCTCGGGCAATTGCGAGCCCATCGACTGCAGATTGTCGATGCCGACGAACAGGCCGCGCGAGAGCCAGATCGCGACGAGCACGACCAGCAGATTCACGACCAGCAGGAAATTCAGTTGCCGGTCGCCAAACCACTTCGCGAGCAGCGCTGAGGAGCGGGATGCCTTCATGAACGTCATCCTTTGCAATATGACGCGCGGCTTCAGTGCGCGGCGACCGATGCGCGAGCGAGCATCGCGTCCACCTCCGCGCGCGTGGGCATGGAAGGCGCGGTGCCGGCGCGCGTGACCGAAATGCCCGCGAGCGCGCAACCAAAGCGTGTGGCCGTCACGGCGTCGTCGCCGCGTGCCAGTGCCGCCGCGAAGCCGCCCGTGAAGCCGTCGCCCGCGCCTGCGGTCTCCACGACCGGGCCGCACTGGAACGCGGGCAGCAGCACGGAACCCTCGCGCGTATGCAGCAGCGCGCCCGCCTCGCCCAGCGTGACAATCACGGCGCCCGCGCCCTTCGCGAGCAGGACGTCGGCGGCGCAGCGCGCGTCGTCGGCATTGCGCACTTCGATGCCGGTGAGCGCGGCCGCCTCGCTTTCGTTGGGCGTCACGTAATCGCACAGCGCGTAGATGTCGTCGGGCAACGGCATGGCGGGCGCCGGGTTGAACACCGTTTTCACGCCGTGCCGGCGCGCGATTTCGAGGCCGCGCCGCGCCGCCGCGAGCGGCTGTTCGAGCTGGGTGACGAATACCTGGGAGCCCGCAATATCGGCTTCGATCGCATCGGCGTCGGCGGGCTCCATCGTGCCGGCCGCGCCCGCCGCGACGATGATCGCGTTCATGCCGGTCGAATCGTCCACGAAGATGTGCGCCGCGCCCGTGGCCACGCCCGCCACGGCGCGCGTACGCGCCGTGATGCCTTCGGCGGCCCACGTGGCGCGCGCGATGTCGCCAAAGGCGTCGTTGCCCACGCGCGTGCAGAACACCACCTCGGCGCCCGCGCGCGCGGCGGCCACGGCCTGGTTCGAGCCCTTGCCGCCCGGCCCCATCGCGAACGCCGAGCCGGCGATGGTCTCGCCGATCAGCGGCATGCGGCTCGCGCGAAACGCAAGATCGGTCACGTAGATGCCGAGGATGACGACGCGCCCGCTCATCGGTGCGACTCCCCGGGGCCGCTCGCGCGCGGCGCGTCCGGCGCAAGCAGCACGCCCTTGGTGAACACGAAGCAGCCGTAACCGCGCGCTTCGCCCGTCGCGATCACGCAGTACGCCTTGCGGGCGCGGGCGTAGAAGGCGTGGCGCTCGATGGGCGCGAACGGCACCGCACGCCCCTCGGCGGCATCGACCTCGGCTTGGGCCTCGCGTTGCACGGCCGGAATGGTGTCGGGCTCGCCCACCACTTCCATACGCATCGCGGGCGACGCCACGAAGGTGTCGAGCGGCAGCACGGACAGGATCGCCCGCACGGCGCGCGGCGCATCGGCGCCGTCCATGCGCAGGAGTTTTCCCGACACCGTTGCGCGCGCAACCGAATCGGCGGGAAAATTGGCATCGCAGACCACGAGCTCGTCGCCGTGGCCCATGGCGCGCAACGCCTGCAGGACGTCGGCGTTCAGCAGCGGGTCAAGATTCTTCAGCATGGGTGTCTCCTCCATTGAACCGATGACGTGGCGCTTTTATCTCACTGCGCTCGATCGCCGCTCAGTCTCCATACGGTATCCAGATGTTCTTCACCTGCACGGCATGGCGCAGGAACGGCAATCCTGCGCTCGTTGGGTCGAACCAGTCAACCTGCCGGCCATAATCGACGAACGTGCGCTTCAGGTTGCCCACCGACTCGCGCTCCACCAGCGCGGAGTCGCTCGCCGGCCCGAAGCACCAGAGCGCGTCCACGTCGTCGTGCTTCGCGAGCGCCGGCAGCAGCGCCGCGCGCTCGCCCGTGAGAAGGTTCAGCGCGCCCGCGGGCACGTCCGACGTTTCGACGACTTGATAAAAGTCCGTGGCCGCGAGCGGGTTCGTCTCGCTCGCGAGCGCCACCACGCGATTGCCCAGCGCGAGCGCCGGCGCGATCAGCGAAACCAGTGCGAGCAGCGGCGCTTCGTCGGGACAGGCCACGCCGATCACGCCCAGCGGCTCGTGCATGGCGAGCGCCACGCCGCGCAGCGGCGGCGTGTGCACGGCGCCATCGAATTTGTCGGCCCAGGCGGCATAGGTGAAGAGACGGTCGACGGCCGCCTCCACTTCGCGCGTGGCGCTGCGCGCGTCGTGCCCCGCGCGGCGCGTGAGCTGCTGCGCGAATTCCCCGGCGCGCGCGGCCAGATTCTCCGCGAGATAGTAGAGCACCTGGGCGCGGCCGTGCGCGCTCATCTGCGTCCACTTGTGCGCGCCGCGCGCGGCGGCCACCGCGTCGCGCACGTCCTTGCGGCTGCCCGCGCCCACTTCGCCCACCCACTCGCCATTCGGCGCGTGGACCGCAAGCGTATAGCCGCTGTCGGGGCGTACCTGCTTGCCGCCGATAAAAAGCTTCGCAGTCCGATCGACGTAGCCAGTCGATTCCGCCGCGCCTTGCGCCGGAATCGGGGCCGCGCGACGCGCCTCGCGCAGCGGCAGCCTGCTCCAGCGAGCGGGCTTCAGATACTCGAAGATGCCCTCGCGCCCGCCTTCGCGCCCGAAGCCCGATTCGCGATAGCCGCCGAAGCCCACGCCCGCGTCGAACAGGTTCGTCGCATTGATCCACACGACGCCGCATTGCAGGCGCGGCGCGATATCGAGCGCGCGGCCGATCGTTTCGCTCCAGACGCTGGCCGCGAGACCGTAGCGCGAGTTGTTCGCGAGCGCCACGGCTTCTTCGGGCGTGCGAAAGCTCATCGCCGCGAGCACGGGGCCGAAGATTTCCTCCTGCGCCAGCGTGGACGCAGGCCCGACGCCGGTCACGAGCGTCGGCGGATAGAAGCAGCCGCCGGCCGGCAGCGCGACCTCTTCCGGTTGCCAGACGGCGCAGCCTTCGCGCCGGCCAGCTTCCACGAGCGACTCGATGCGCGCGAGTTGCGCCGGGTCGACGATCGCGCCGATATCGATGCCCTTGTCGAGCGAGTTGCCCACCCGCAGCGTTGCCATGCGGCGCTTGAGCCGCGCGAGAAAGCGCGCTTCGATGCCTTCCTGCACGAGCAGGCGCGAGCCCGCGCAGCACACTTGCCCCTGGTTGAACCAGATGGCGTCCACGACACCTTCGACCGCGCCATCGAGATCCGCATCGTCGAATACGATGAACGGCGACTTGCCGCCCAGTTCGAGCGTCAGCGACTTGCCCGAGCCCGCCGTCACCGTGCGGATCTGGCGGCCGACCTCGGTCGAGCCGGTGAAGGCGATCTTGTCGACGCCGGGATGCTCGACGAGCGCGGCGCCGGTGCGGCCGTCGCCGGTCACGACATTGAGCACGCCCTTGGGCAGCCCGGCGCGATGCGCGAGCTGCGCGAACAGCAGCGCCGTGAGCGGCGTGTATTCGGCGGGCTTGAGCACGACGCAGTTGCCCAGCGCAATGGCGGGCGCGACCTTCCACGCGAGCATCAGCAGCGGAAAATTCCACGGCACGATCTGGCCGATCACGCCCAGCGGCGCCCAGCCCGGGAACTCGCTCTCCTGCAACTGCGCCCATCCGGCGTGATGGAGGAAGTGGCGCGCGACCAGCGGCACGTCGATGTCGCGCGTTTCGCGAATCGGCTTGCCGTTGTCCAATGCCTCAAGCACTGCGAACAAACGGCTGTGCCGCTGGACCATGCGCGAGAGCGCATAGAGATGTCGCGCGCGCGCCGCGCCGCCGAGCGCCTGCCATTCCGGCTGTGCCGCGCGGGCCGCCGCGACGGCCGCCGCGACGTCGTCGGCATCGCCCTGCGCGACGGCCGCGAGCGCCTCGCCCGTGGCGGGCGCGCGAACCTCGAAGCGCTGGCCGCTCGCACTCGGGCGCGCAGCGCCGTCGATGAAGTGCCCAAACGTGCCCTCGTGCTGCGCGAGCCAGGCGCGCACGGGCTGATCGTCCTCGGGGGCGGGGCCATAGTCCATGGTTCGAAAATACTCGGCTACGCTCATGAAAGTGATCTGCTCTGCTCAGTGGCTTGCCTGGTGATCCGTTCAGGCAACGGGGTGGCGATGGAAGGCGGAGTAGCGGCCGCTCACGTGGTGCTCGAGCTGGCGCTCGATATCGGCCAGCAGACTCGACGCGCCGAAGCGGAACAGCGCCGGCTCGAGCCACGGCCGCCCCAGCTCTTCCTTCATCAGGATCTGATACGCGAGCGCCGCCTTCGCCGTGGACACGCCTCCAGCGGGCTTGAAGCCCACCATCGCGCCAGTGCGCTCGCGGTATTCGCGGATCATGCGCACCATCACGAGCGACACGTCGAGCGTGGCGTTGACGCCCTCCTTGCCCGTCGATGTCTTGATGAAATCGGCGCCCGCCATCATGCAGATCATCGATGCCTTCGCAACGTTCGACAGCACGCGGATATCGCCGGTGGCGAGAATCGCCTTCAGATGCGCGTCGCCGCAGGCCGCGCGAAACTCGCGCACTTCGTCGTAGAGCGCGCGCCAGTTGCCGGTAAGCACGTGCTCGCGCGTGACGACGATATCGATTTCGGCCGCGCCGTCGGCCACCGACGCCTCGATCTCCTTCAACTTCAGCGCGTGCGGGTTCAAGCCGGCCGGAAAACCGGTGGACACCGCCGCGACCGGAATGCCACTGCCTGCGAGCGCATCCACGGCCGCCGCCACGAAACGGTGATAGACGCACACAGCGCCCGTCCGGATGGTTTCCGGCGCCATGCCCAGCGCCGCGAGCAAGTCCGCGCGCACCGGCTGGCGCGCCTTCATGCACAGGCGCCGCACGCGGCCTTCGGTATCGTCGCCGTTGAGCGTGGTGAGGTCGATGCAGGTGATGGCCTTGAGCAGCCACGCGGCCTGCGCGTCCTTCTTGACGGCGCGGCGCGTGCCGAGCGTGGCGGTGCGGCGCTCGACGGCCGATGCATTGACGCGCAAGGCGTCGATCCATGCCGTGTCGAATGGCGCGCCGGGGTTGCGCGCCACGTGCGGGAAAGGCGGTGCGGAAGGCGCGACTGCCGCTGCGGCGTGCGCCCCGCGTAACACGGCGAGCGAATGGGTTGAAGCTTCTGACATAGGCTGGAGCGAGAATTTGTGCAATGCACATCAAACCGTGATGATTTGGTCGCACTCATCCTATACCGATGAAACGATCGTGACAATAGTCGTGATAATTGTATCGTTAGCGGGCGGGTTGGATCGCCTGGATGGGGGCGGGTGGTTGGCGCCGGGAGGCGCTGGGTGGTGGGGCGATGCGAATGACGGTTAGTTGCGAATGATGAGCGATTGAGTGTCGGCAACGTCGATTCGCAACCCCTCGTTTCCGGGCGCGGCAGCGAGGCGATCGAAAAGCCCATCGCCGGGCCCGACACCCAGTACGCGAATCGCGCTCCCGCCAGGGGGATCCGGATCCGCTGTCACGCCGCGACGCCGATCAGCGACTCGTCGTTCATCGTGGGCATGGCGGTCTTCGCGGGGATGGCGGTGGAGGCACACTCGCGCGCGTGGCCGCGCGTCGCGTATCCCGAAGCCAGATCGATAAACGCACGAACCCGCGCCGGAAGAAAATCGCGGCTCGGATAGATCAGCGAAATACGCATGCCGTCGTCGAGCGTCCGATACGCTTCGAGCAGGCGCACCAGCGCCCCATCGCGTATTTCATCCTCGATCAGGCATTCGGGAAGCAGCGCAATGCCTGCCCCCGTCAACGCCAACTGCTTCTGCATCATCCGGTTGTCCACCACGAACGCTTCGCTGACCCGCACGCGATGCTCGCCGTCGTCCGAACTAAAACACCAGCGCTTGTCTTTTCCGCGCGCCGCATAACCAATCAGGCGATGCGAGACCAGATCGCCGGGATGCTGCGGCGCAGCCGCGCGCGCGAGGTAGGCTGGCGCGGCGACGGGCACGAGCCGCGAGTGCATCAAGGCGCGCGAAACGTGCGTAATGGACGTGACCATCTCGTCGTTCAGGATGCCGACATCGAACCGGCTCCCGAGCATGTCGACTTCGGCCTCCGTGGCGGTGACGCTCAACGAGACGTCCGGATAGTGGCTCCGATACTCGGCGAACAGGGCCGCAAAGCCCTGCTGCGCAAGTCCGCTCAACATGACCACGCGCAGCTCGCCGGAGATTTCCGTCGATGCGCGCATGGCACGCTCTTCCACCGTCGCGAGATTCGAAAGCAGCGTTCGACAGCCGCTTGCATATTGCGCGCCCACGTCGGTCAGCACCGTTCTTCGCGTCGAGCGTTGCAGCAGTTTGACGCCGAGATGCGATTCGAGATCGTCCACGTAGCGGGTCACGCGCGCCGGCGAAAGTTCGAGTTGTTGTGCGGCTTGGGAAAACTGCTGAGTATCGACAACCTTGAGGAAGACCCGCATCGCGCTAAACAGATGATTCACAATAGGAGTACGCAGGCGTTGGATGTTCTTGGTGTGCCGCTGGCGGGCTTTCGGGGACCACCGGGCGAACCCCCGAGGCATGCGCGACGACCCTGTAGCAGGATCGAGTCGCGCACCCTACGGCTCCTCGCCGCGTGGCCCTTGCCCTCGACATATGAAGCTCGATGGGTGAGGGACGGCTTAGCTGCCGAAGTACAGCGTGCAGAAGCTGGCCGGCCCCACGCACGGCTGCTGGGTCGCGCCGGGATTCGTCTGGCCGTTCTGAATATGCGCGACTTCCGGCGTTGCGACGGCCGCGCCGATATGCTGGCCGCCGATTGCGGCTTGCTGAACCTGGGCGACTTGCGTGACGCCGGCCGCTTGAGCCGTTTCAGCCACTTGACCTTGGGCTTGCTGAGCCGTCGTTTGCGCCGATGCGGTCGAAATCGCCCCCACCGTCGCAAGCAGAATGACCGAGAGGCGCAGCATGGATTGCTTCTTCATTTTGAATTCCTTCAACAGAGACTGATACGGTTCTATCGATTCGCTGAACGGTCAATCAGCGCAAGAAAATAAACGATCTGAATGAGCTTGAAAATTCGCTTTTAAAGACGTTTTCTTTCCGGCTTCTGATCCTTGACTGCAATCGCGAATCGATGGAACGAATCATGAGTTATCCGTTCGATAAAGTCCAAGGCGAAATTTCGATCTATTCCATTAGGTAAACCGATAATATGGTCATTCCCAATATTGACAAAATCCTTTCATCTCTCATTTCCACAAGATTCCCATTTTCTTCGCGCGCTTTTCGAATCTGTGTTAATACGCGCACGCGTTCGCAAACGCGCGCGCATGCCTGCGCACTCATCGCGGATTATCGGCTTCGCAATCCGTCTTGCGACCTTTCACGATGCCTTCCATAAGCTAAACCGATCGTCTCCTTTGGAAATCCATCTTGGACGCAATGACGTAGAACGGGCACAATTTCTCCCGTTGCAATCGAGTAAAACCCGAACCCGCCGTTCGGGTTCGTCGTAGCCCCGGTTAGTACGAATGCGCGTCGCCAGGCTCACGGTTCAATAATGACAATGGCGCGCGTGTGCTGGAAATGCCTGCAAGTACTCACTTTTTCGTGTGGAATCTTTTTCCCCGCACCGACTTCGCCCTTTCCGCTCCCGAAGCGGGCGCATGCCGACCGGAACCCTCGATGTGGCGCTTTCACCTGACGTAACCGGCTGCTCGCCGTCACGCGCCTGACGCCTTCCCCTGTCGTTTTGCCCAAGGATTCCCTGTGCCGCATGCCTCTGCCGCACCGTTACGGTCGCGCCAACCATTCACCCTGGATTTTGGAAAGCTGTCTTTCTCGTTAAGCACTTTTCTCGCGGCTGCGCTTGTGCTTATTATCTCGTTCGCAGCGAGTTTGCCTCGTCCGTGGTGGGCGCTTTTGACCGTTTACGTGACTGCGCAGCCCATGGCCGGCGCATTTCGCCCCAAAGTGATTTATCGCCTCGCGGGTATTGCCACTGGCGCCGTCGTCACCATTCTGGTGGCGCCCAATTTACAGAATTCCCCGCTGCTATTGGTCTTGTGCCTCGCAATCTGGATTGGTTTGTGTATTTATCTGGCCGTTCTCGATCGCACGCCGCGGGCTTTCCTGTTTCAAATGGCGGCATTCAGCTCCGCGGTCATTTGCTTTCCCTATCTGGACGATCCTTCGAACATTTTCACGACGACCATTTCGCGCGTCGAGGAAATGACCGTGGCCATTCTTTGCGTGACGGCTGCGCACCGGATTCTGCGGCCCGTCGACATCCGCGAGGTCATTCACGAGCGGGCCCTCTCCTTTCTGTCCGATGCCTGCCGCTGGACCGCCGAAGCGTTCGGCACGCACCACACGCGGCTCGAGTACGAGCATCGCCGCAAGCTGGCCGTCGACGTGACCGAGCTCGGCATGATGGCCGTGAATCTGCGCTACGACCCGCGTTTCGCGCATGCCACGCGCGACACGGTGCGCGAGTTGCAGCGCAGGCTCGCTGACCTGCTCTCCATTGCGTCGGCGGCCGCCAACCGGCTCGAGCAACTGCGCGCGCTGAACGCGGTCGATGCCGAAACCGAGGCGCTGGTCGGCGCGCTGATCGACAGCCTCAAATCCCCGCAGGATATTGCCGAAGCGCTGGACGAAGAGCTGGTGTCGCGGTGCCGCGCGCTGGCCGCGACGCACTTGCGCAGCGCCGAATGGGCCTCGCTGCTCGCGGCGAACCTGTTCGAGCGCACCGCCGAATTTGTCGAGACGCTGCACATTGCGCGCGGCCTCGTGCGCGCGTTCGCCGAAGGCGATCTCGACCCGCCCATCCGGATGCACGTCGCAAACGGCGTCGACAACTTTCCGCTCGCGCGCGACCACGGCGTGGCGCTGCTTGCCGGCGCCGCGATGACGACGGCCATCATGATCTATTGCACCGTATGGATCTTGCTCGCGTGGCCCAATGGCGCCGCGACCGCTGCGTTCGCGGCGCTGGTGACCTGCTCGTTCGCGGCGCAGGACGACCCCGCGCCCATGATCGGCCGGTATCTGATCGCGACGCTCACGACCTTTCCGCTGGCCGCGCTCTATCTGTTCGTGATCCTGCCGCGCGTGGACGGCGCGGGCATGCTCATCGTCACGCTCGCGCCCGCGCTCGTATGGATGGGCTACATCCAGGCCGATCCCGCGCGCGCCGCGCGTGCGTTGCCCATGCTCTCGTGCTTCATCGTGGCGATGGGCTTTCTCGACCGCTTTCAGGCCGACTTCGCCGTGTTCGTGAACACGGGGCTCGCGCAGGTCGGGGGCATCGTCACCACGCTCGTCGTCACCAAACTGTTTCGTTCTGCCAATTCACGCTGGAGCGCGGCGCGGATCGTCCGCCAGAGCTGGGCTGATCTCGCCCAGCTCGCCGATCCGGCCCAGCCGCTCGCCGCCCACGCGTGGACGGCCCAGGCCGTCGACCGTCTCGGCCAGGTGGCGGCGCGCATGGCGCTCGCCGGCGCCGACGACAAGCTGCACGCCGCCGACGGCCTGATCGACCTGCGCGTGGGCCGCAACATCATCCGCGCACGGCAAGGTCTGGACGATCGCGACGCGTCCACGCGCGTCGCAATCGAAGCGGCGCTGGGCGAGGTGTCGGCGCTCTTTCGCGCCCAACTGCGCGCGCATCATCCGCTGCCGGGCACGCATCGATTGCTGGAGGCGCTCGACCGCGCCATCGACATCGTCGCGAGCCAGCCCGCGAAGCGCGGCGACCCCACGCTGATGGCGCTCGTCGGCATGCGCTGCAATCTTTTCCCGCATACGTATTCACACGGAGCCGCCGCATGATGATCGAAGAGATCCGTCTGTTTGGGGTCTATATGCCATCCGCCCTGTTCTGGGCGGTCATCGCGCTGACTGTCACGTTTTTGCTGCGCGGCGCGTTGCTGCGCTTTGCGCTGCGCCAGTGGCTCTGGCATCCCGCGCTGATCGATCTGGCCGCGTTCTTCGCCCTCTGGTGGGGCATCACCCGCCTCGCCGACACCTGTTTCCCGCACGGTTTCATCTCCTGACATGCAGCGATTCACCAGTTTCATCCGCACCGCCCTGACCGTGGCCATCATTCTGGGCATGCTCGGCGCCATCTACGCACTGTGGGTGCGCTATCAAATCGAGCCGCTCACGCGCGACGGCAAGGTCCGCGCCGACGTCGTGCCCATCGCGCCCGACATCAGCGGTCTCGTCACGGAGGTGCGCGTGCACGACAACGAAAAAGTCAAGGCGGGGCAAGTGCTGCTGGTGATCGATCCATCGCGCTACCAGATCGCGCTCGCGCAGGCCAACGCGAATCTGCAGAGCGAGCAGGCGGACTTCGACGAGGCCGTGCGCGAAGACCGGCGCAACCGCTCGATGCCCGATGTGGTCGCGACCGAATCGACGCAGCAAGGCTCGGCACGCGTGCAAAAACTGCGCGCCGCCGTGGCGCAAGCGAAGTCCGCGCGCGATCTCGCCGCGCTGAATCTGCAACGCACGCTCGTGCGCGCGCCCGTCGACGGCACCGTGACCAACGTGGGGCTGCTGCCCGGCGTCTATCTCACTGCGGGCAAAGGCGCGCTGGCGCTCGTCAGCCAGCAGTCCTTACGAGTCGAAGGCTATTTCGAGGAAACCAAGCTGCCGGCCATTCACGTGGGCGACCCCGCGAGCGTCTATTTGATGGGCGTCGCGAGCCCGATTCGCGGCCACGTGCAAAGCATTGCGGGCGGCGTGCAGGACCGCGAACGCGAAGGCGGCGATGCGCAGCTTGCCAACGTGAACCCGTCGTTCACGTGGGTGCGCCTCGCGCAGCGCATTCCGGTGCGTATCGCCATCGATTCGGTGCCGCCCGGCGTGCGGCTCGTGCCGGGCCAGACCGCGTCCGTGGAGGTGCAGTCCCGTTCCGGCGACGTCGTGGTACGCAGGAGCCTGCCATGGTGAGCCTGCGTGCGATGGGCGTCGCGGCGGTCTGTACGGCCCTCGCCGCGTGTGCCGAAGTGGGCCCGGACTACAAGGTGCCGCCCCAGGCGCTCGTCAATGCGCCCGCTGCCCAGGGTGCGTTCGTGGCGGGCGCAACGGTCGCGACGGGTGCGACCAGCGCGCCGTTGCCCGACCACTGGTGGCGGCTCTACGACGACCCTGTCCTCAATGGACTGATCGAGAAAGCGCTCGCGAGCAACGCCGATCTGCGCGCCGCGCAGGCCAATCTCGAGCGCAGCGACGCGCTGCTCGCGGCGGCGCGCACGGCCCGCGAACCCAGCGCGGTGGCCGACGCGTCGACCAACTACACGCAGCAGTCCGCCGAAGCCGTGCTCTCGCATATCCAGCCGCCCAGGCACGAGATCTACAACATGGGCATCGCGATCAGCTACGACCTCGATCTGTTCGGCGGCATCCGCCGCGGCATCGAGGCCGCCAACGCCGACCGCGAAGCTGTCGTCGCCGCGCGCGACCTCGTGCGCGTCAACGTGGCCGCGCAAACGGCGCGCGCATACTCGGACCTGTGCAACGCCGGCAACCAGCTCGACATCCTGCAGCAGCAGATCGCAGTGCAACAGCGGCGCCTCGCGCTCACCCGGGAAATGGTCGCGCATGGCCGCGCGCCCGCGTTCACGCAGGACCGCGACCAGGGCGCGATCGACAACAGCCGTGCGCAACTCGCGCCGCTGGAGGCGCGCAAGCTCAATGCCGCCTTTCGTCTTGCCACCTTGATGGGCCAGCCGCCCGAGCAGTACGACAAAGCGCTGATGGCCTGCCACGCGCCGCTCGAATTGAAGACGCTGATCCCGAGCGGCGATGGGCGCGCGATGCTGAGCCGGCGGCCCGACGTGCGCGCCGCCGAGCGCCAGCTCGCCGCCGCGACCGCGCAAATCGGCGTGCAAACGGCCGCGCTCTATCCCGACATCAAGATTGGCGCGTCGCTTGGATCGACGGGCGCCGCCGCCAGCTTCTTCACGCCGCTCACGAACCGCTTCGCCGTGGGCCCGATGGTGAGCTGGGACCTGCATCGCAACGCGATTCGCGACCGCATCGAAGCCGCCCGCGCCGAAAGCCGCGCGAGCCTCGCGCATTTCGACAGCACGGTGCTGACCGCGCTGCGCGAAACGGAAACGTCGCTCGATAATTACGGCGCGGCGCTCGACCGGCTGCAGCGGCTCGAGTCCGCGCGCGATGCCGCGCGCTCGGTCAACGCGCGCACGGAAGAGCTCTGGCGCGGCGGCAAAATCGGCGGCCTCGAAGCGCTGGACGCGCAGCGCAGCTGGCTGGCCGCCGAAAGCGCCGTGGCGGCGGCGCAAGCGGACGTCAACAACGACCAGATTGCAACCTTTCTGGCACTCGGAGGGGGCTGGCAATGAACCCGCTCGACGCATTCGTCGAATCCGCCTCTGGCGCCCGTCATCAACCTTACTTTCGCTCGATGTTCCAAAATCCCCCTGAGGCACCGCGGCTCGATCAATACACAGACGCTCGCGGCGGTTCCGCAAGCGAATCCGCAAGCGATGGCGAGAAAGACCCAGCCAGCGATCCGTCACTCAACCAGAGGAGCAAGAGGGCCATGCAGCGCAATCCGCTTCTTCGGAACATCAGCTATCTGCTCGCGATCGACGAGCATCGCAACTTCACGCGCGCCGCCGATGCACTATGCGTGTCCCAGTCGGCGCTCTCGCAGAAGGTCCGGCAACTGGAAGAGGAAGTGGGCGCGCAATTGTTCGACCGCAGCGGGCGCGTGGTTCGCGTCACCGATTTCGGCGCCGTCTATCTGGAGTACGCGCGGCGCGCCTACAATGACCTGCTCACCGCGCAGCGCGCCATGCAGGACGTGCACGACCTCTCGCGCGGCCAGTTGCGCGTGGCCTTCACCCCGACCTTCACCGAATATCTCGTCGCGCCGGTGATCGAGCATTTCCACGAGCAGTATCCGGGCGTCGTGATCGAAATGACGGAAATGTCGCTCGATGCCGTGGAAAGCGCGCTGCTCGACGACCAGGTCGATCTCGCCTTCGGCTTCGTCGACGTGCGCTCCGACGAAATCGAAGCGGAGCCGCTGTTTCCCGAGCAATTGATGCTCGTGGTCGGCAAGACGCATCCGCTCGCCAGGCAGCGCACGCCGATCACGCTGGAGCAATTCGCCAGAATTCCGCTCGCACTCCTGACGACCAGTTTCGTTTCGCGCTTCTATGTCGACAGCTACTTTCAGTCCTTCGACATGCAGCCCACGGTCGCCCTGCAGGCGAATTCGATCAGCGCGGTGCTCAAGATCGTGAGCCGGGGAAAGATTGCGACGATCCTGCCGAGCACGATCGAATTCGAGCATCGCGACTTGCAATACGTGTCGCTGGATCCCGCGTTTCCCGTGCGTACGACCGCGCTGCTCCGGTCGCGGCGCGCGTACCGCTCGACAGCCGCGGCGGCCTTCACGGCAACCGTGCTCGACATGCTCAGCGACGGCTGCCTTGCCTCGCTGCGCACGCTCACGCAGAGGATCGGACACCCGGGCGCCCAAGGCGCGGGTTTGTCGCCCGACCCGCGCCAACCGTAATCGTCGCCCCCTTCCATGCCAGCCAGAAAATACCCGACGCCCGAACCCACCGACCCGTCTCGCGCGGCCGCGCCCAGGCCCGCGACCGCTTCGCCGCGTAAAAACAAGGTCCGCATCATTGTCTCGATCGACCCCGATCTGCTCGCGGCGCTCGACAGCGTGGCCACGCGCAAGGGCCTCAGCCGGGCGGGCACGATGTCGCTCGCATGCGCCGATCTGATCGATCGCGAGCAGTTGCGCCCGCATCGCGACTGATTAAAATGTAGCGATCCTTAGCTTTTCGATGCGCCGCCGGAGAAGCGGCCTGTTTCGGCCACGCACCGCGTTTCGCCCGCCACTACGGCGCCCCGCCCTGCAGGAAGCTCTGCGCGAGCTGCTTCCACAGATGATCGGCCGCCGGAGACAGACGCCGGCCCACGCGCGTCATCATCTGGCTCGCGAAGCCCGCCGCAATCGGATGATCGATGGGCACCGCGACCAGTTCGCCCAGATCGATGCCGCGGCGCGCGGTGATCGACGACATGAAGGCCACGCCCAAGCCTGCGGCCGCGAGCGTCTGCGCCGTGTTGAAGAGGTCCACGCGGTACGCGGGGATCACGGTGAGGCGCACGTCGTCGAGCAGCGACTGCACGAAGTGCTGCACGCCGAACGCCTCGGTCATGAAAATCAGGCGCTCGTGCGCGAGTTCGGCGGGCGGCACGCGGGCCATGCGCGCGAAACGGTGCGAGGGCGCGACCACGGCGCACAGCGGCCGCGCCGCGAACGGATGAATGCGGATGGCCGGGTCTTCGCCCGAGCGCGCGCACAGGCCGATATCGACGATGTCGTCGCGCACCAGCGACAGCACGACCGGCGTCGGCCCCGAGCGGATCTCGACGAGGATGTCGGGGTAGGTCATCGAAAAGCGCTGCAGCGCCCGCGCGATCAGATTGCCGATGAAACCCTCGCCCACGCCGAGCGCGACGCGCCCGCGCCGCAGGTGCCGGTACTCCTCGAGGCGCGCGATCAGATCGCGCTCGCGCCGCTGACCATCGCGATAGTGGTCGATGAGCACCTGGCCGATCTCGGTCACCCTCACCTGGCGCCCGCGCCGCTCGATCAGCGGCAGGCGCAACCGCCGCTCCAGCGCCGCCACCTGGCGGCTGATCACCGACGCGTTGACGCCCAGCGCGTCGGCCGCCATACGCACGCCGCCGCTGGCCGCGATCTCGGCGAGATAGCGCAGCGAGCGCTCGCCGATTTCGTCGATCCGGCCGTCGATCCGGCCGTCCATCGCCGCGCCGGCCCTGCCGTGCGTCTCATCCATCGCGCCGCCCTGCCATCGTTGACCTGAAGTCAACATTTTCGGCGCGTTTCCGTCATGGGTCGAGTATTTCGTCGGTGCAATACTCGGCGCTGCAGCGATGAGAAGCGCCAGCCCGAGCCCGGCGCAGCATCGCACAAGATTCGACGCCCCGCGCGTAGAGTCCGATTCCAGACCGCTATCAGGAGCCCCCATGAGCGAAAACCGTTATTGCGAAGTTGCCGACCTGGCCGATGCCCGCGAGCCGCTCGGCGAGATCCGTCACCACCTCCACCAGCATCCCGAGCTGTCCTACGAGGAAGCCAATACCGCGGCACTCGTGGCGCGCAAGCTCGAGGCATGGGGCTACGCGGTGACGCGCAATATCGGCGGCCATGGGGTGGTCGGCTCGCTGAAGGTGGGCACGAGCGCGCGCACGGTGGGCGTGCGCGCCGACATGGACGCGCTGCCGATCCAGGAGCAGACCGGCCTGCGCTACGCGAGCGTCCACGACGGCAAGATGCACGCGTGCGGCCACGACGGCCACACCACCGTGCTGCTCGGCGCGGCGCAACAGCTCGCGAAGACGCGCCACTTCGACGGCACCGTGCACCTGATCTTCCAGCCCGCCGAAGAAGCCGGCTCGGACAGCGGCGCCGTACGCATGATCGCCGACGGCCTGTTCGAGCGCTTTCCCTGCGAGGCCATTTTCGGGCTGCACAATCACCCGGGCGTGGCGGCCGGCACCTTCGGCTTTCGCAGCGGCGCGCTGATGGCCGCCTGCGACACCGTCAAGGTGCGCGTGACGGGCCGCGGCGGCCATGCCGCGCGTCCGCACCTGGCGATCGATCCCGTGCTGGTGGGCAGCAGCATCGTGATGGCGCTGCAATCGGTGGTGTCGCGCAACGTCGATCCGAACGAAGCGGCGGTGATCACCGTGGGCTCGTTCCGCTCGGGCTTCGCGCCCAATGTGATTCCCGAGGACGCCGTGCTGGAAATGAGCGTGCGCTCGTTCTCGCCCGCGGTACGCGAGACGCTGGAGGCGCGCATCCGCGCGCTGGTCGAGTCGCAGGCGCAAGCCTATGGCGCGAGCGCGGAAATCGACTATATCCGCGGCTATCCGGTGCTCGTGAATAGCGCGGCCGAAACCGAATTCGCGCGCCAGGTGGCCGAGGAACTGGTCGGGCCGCAACGCATCATCGACCCGTTCCCGCCGATCGCGGGCAGCGAGGACTTCGCCTACTACCTGCAGCAGCGCCCCGGCTGCTTCGTGCGCCTCGGCAACGGCGAAGGCCAGCCGATGCTGCACAACGCCCGCTACGACTTCAACGACGACAACCTCACCATTGGCGCGGCGTTCTGGACGCGTCTCGTCGAGCGCTTCCTGAGCGAGTCGCGCGCCTGAGCATCGCGACTCGACCGCTCGCGCGCGAGGACGCGCGCCTTATCTGGTCGGCGTGGTGACCGACGCAACCGGCAGCGCCGCCGGTTCGGGCGGTTCGCAGATCGTCGACGAGTTCAATTCGGATCACTTCGACCACGGCCCGCACGGCTTCCTCGGCGGCGGATACATCATAGGCGGGCAAACGGGCGGCCGGCCGATCCAGCAGCTCGCCGTGCCGCACGGCACGCCAGCCTGGGGCGCCCAGTGGAAACGCGCAGCGAAGGAAAACTATCTGCACACGACGAACGTCGTCACGCACGGCTCGGTGATGTCGTATCGCGACGCGTATCTGGACCTCGATCCGACCTATAAGGATTCGCTGGGGAACCCGCTGCTGCGGATGACGTTCGACTGGCACGACCCGATCGACTGCGACCTTCGTGTGACCAATAACCCATAGTTGCTCGAGCAACCAACAGTCGCCTTGCATTCGAAAGAACGACCGATAAACTAGGCCCGCGGCATGTCAATCCCGAGCCGCAGATGTGTGTAGCTTTGGGCCGCAGATGACCTCCTGCGGCCCTTTTTCTTGCATCGGCAAAACACGGAATCTCTCTATGGAAGCCCCTGACACCCCGATGCTCGCCGAAGTCGAACTGCGAAATCTGCATGCGAACCTTCAGCGGCGCGCGCGGGATATCGGGACGCATGGCCCAGCACGCGTCGGTCGACTCTACGCGGCCATGCGCTCACCGACGCCTATGGACGGCCATGCCGACAAGCCTGCGCGGGCCCTCATCCTCAATGAGGCAATGGGCCATGCGCTGCATGCCATCCGGCTCTATCGCAGCGCGCTACCCTTTCTCGAAGCGGCGACGAGCATGATCGACGACATGCCAATGGCCTCCGCATTCGCCGAAGCCGACGAGTCCCTGCGCAGAATCGTCCCGGTGCTCGAGACGGCGGCCGACCTGATCGGCGAGGGCGAGGCGCGTCTGGCACGCTCGGCCCGCCTCGAAGGCTGATCCGCGAAGTCTGATCCGCGAAGGCAAGGGCATCCGCCCTTCCCATCCCGGCGGGTTACGCCAGGGCAGTCGGCCCCTAAGCCGTCGAGCGACACAGGCGATAGCGCCGCTGCCTCGCACACGCGGTCCTTGCATTCTGGCGCTGCGTCGCTATAATAGGGTTAACCCTTAGGTAACTACCCTGGACAAACGAGGACAGCATGGCCGCGCTCATCGCCGCAATTTCGTCTACCGTGACTCAAGCTCTCGAGGCAGTTGGCCGCCTCAGCGTCAAGGCACTCAATCGCCACCTGGAATACTGCGAACTGCTCGCAGAGGCACAACGCCGCTACTAAAGCACCCGGCAGCGAAAACGCCCGATCCGGAGCGAAATACGCCGCGGGCGCTTGTGCCACGGCGAGTCTGCCCAGCGCAATCGAAACCCTGATCCGATTGCCGTTGTCGCCTTCTTGAGGGACATCGTCCCTGGCGCCACTTCCCCGAACCGCCATTGCACTGACCACGTGGATTTGGCGCAAAGACAGCGCTATCTTACGCAGCCTGCATAAAACCCGGCTGCCTTGGCGCGCTCGTACACCACGCAACCGCATCCGTGACGATGCTGGTCAGCGAGCGCGTGCCGTCGACAGTCAAGGTCAGCGGCTCGGCCACCGGCGCTTCCAGCGCGGCATACTGGCTTTCGACCAGCGACGCCGGCATGAAATGGTCCTCGCGCTGCGCGACGCGGCGCAGCGCTTCCGCTTGCGGCAGGTCGAGAAACACGAAACCCAGCGACGCCGTCGCCGCGCGCAAGCGGTCCCGATAACGCTCCTTGAGCGCCGAGCAGGCCAGCACCGCCCGCTCCCCCCGGCTCGCGGCGCGCTCGAGCTCCGCGGACAAGCGGTCGAGCCAGCCTGCTCGGTCTTCGTCGGTGAGCGCAATGCCGCGCGCCATTTTGTCGACGTTCGCTTGCGGATGGAACGCATCGCCTTCGATCAGCACCCCGCCAACCCGCTCGGCCACGGCCCGGGCCACGCTGCTCTTGCCGCAACCCGCCACGCCCATGACGACGAGGGATGAAATTTGCCGGGTCATTCGAATCTCCCTGAACGTTGAGACAGCGCTATCTCACGCTGGTAAAAAAAGCGCACCATCGGGCGTCTTCCATGACAGCGGCCTTATTAGGGGCACTACCATTGCGCAGGGTGCGAGACAGCGCTATCCTAAATCGATTATGGCGACATCGACACTCAGGAAAACCCGCAGCACCGGCCGGCCCACGCTCGAGGAGGTGGCCCGGCGCGCCGGCGTGAGCACGATCACGGCGTCGCGCGCCTTGCGCGGCGTGGGTACCGTGGGGCCCGAGTACGCGGAGCGCGTCAAGGCCGCCGCGGCGGCGCTCAACTACGTCGCGAATCCCGCAGCGCGCGCGCTCGCGTCGTCGCGCAGCAACGCCGTCGCCGTGGTGATTCCCTCGATCTCGAACGCGGTGTTCGTGGACGTGCTCGAGTCGATTCACGCCGTGCTGCGCCCGCGCGGCTACGAAGTCCTGATCGGCAATTCGCACTATTCGCGCAACGCGGAGGAAGACCTGATCCGCCATTACCTGGCGTCGCCGCCGAGCGGCCTGATCGTCAGCGGCTTCGACCGCACGGAGAGCGCACGCCGCCTGATCGACGCGAGCGGCGTGCCCTGCGTGCGCATCATGGAGCTCGACGAAGCCGCGGGCGTGCACTGTGTGGGCTTCTCGCAGGTGCAGGCAGGCGTTGCCGTTGCCGAATATCTGCTGGCGCGCGGCTGCCGCCGCAATGCGTTCGTTGGCGCACAACTCGATTCGCGCACGATGCAGCGCGGCGAGGGCTTTCGCGAGGCGCTGCGGCGCACAGGCCTTTACGACCCCGATCTCGAAATGCTCACGCCGTCGCCGTCGTCGATCGGGCTGGGATGCGAATTGTTCCGGCAACTGCTGCAACGCCGGCCCGACGTGGACGGCATCTTCTTCGGCAACGACGACCTCGCGCAGGGCGCGCTGTTCGAGGCCCGCCGCGCGGGCATCGACATTCCGGGCCGGGTGGCCATCGTCGGCTTCAACGATCTGGCCGGGGCCGCGGACTGCGTACCGCGCCTGACCACGGTTCGCACGCCGCGTGCGGAAATGGGACGCGTGGCGGCCAATCTGCTGCTCTCGATGATCGACCGCAAGCCGATTGCGAAGCCGGCGGTCGATCTGGGGTTCGAGCTGGTGGTGCGCGAAAGTGCGTGAATGGCGATGACCAGGCGGCGCGCATTCAACGGCGCTCAGTGATCGGACCCCGGGCCTCCGCGCGCCCGACGGCGTATGCGACTATCTCGCCGATATTTATCAGGATGACCAGGTATTTTACGTGCGATGCATATTGTGGAAACACCTGAGCGCGGAAACGCATGAGTATCGCCGCTCACACGGCTAACGATCCTTTACATTTTCTTAAGGTTATCCGGTCGGAAATCTGCGACACTGTGCGCGGTGAATCAAATTCACCCCATGAGTGCAAGCACAACGATTTTCCCCATAGTCGCCCAAGCCATACACAAGCGCGACACATTAGCGACATATAAGTCAGACGACGCTGGAGGACTTATCAATGCTGCAATGGATCCTGACCTGGTGTTCGCGTCACGCGCCAACACCGCAAAAGCAAGCCGAACGTGCGCTCAACGAATTGCGCATGTCCCTGTTTCAGGCTGAGCAGCGCGTTCTGGATGCCCAATTCCAGGCGAGCTATTACCGCACCCGCATTGCGTTTTATGAAGATGTCATGAATAGCGGCATCGAGCAGGTTTCGGATCATCGCAAAGATCAAGATGCAACGGCGCGATCGCCGTCACCCGCGCTCAAGGTTGCGGGCTCGCAATTGTGAAAAGCGCGCATTCGAATCTGCGCGCATCGCGCCCACTTTCGAATTCGTCGATGGTCGCAACCGGCGCGTCCTGATCGAGCTTGATATGCGCCGCTTTGGCCTGCTCGGGCGGAATCGTTTCCGGCACGCGCTTGACGGTTACCGGCGCGCCCGGCACCGAACCCGCGCCCTCGGCAACGGCCTTCGCCATCGTTTCGATATGCCCATGCGACGAGTAGTACAGCACAAGAACGTGGTGGACAATCGAGCCTACCGGGCCGACGGCAAACTTTCCGAAAGATAGTCGAGCAATGCCGCCACCCGCGCGGGACGGATGACGCGCGACGGCGTCACGAGGCTCAGGTAGGCCTGCGCAATCTGCCATTCCGGCAAGACCTCGACCAGGTCGCCGCGCGCGAGCGCGTCCGCGACGACGAACTCCGGCTGCAGCGCCATGCCCATGCCGGCCAGCAGCGGCGGAATCAGCGACTCCGCATTGTTGGTACGCATGCGGCTATCGATCGTTACGCTGCATTCCTCGCCGGACGCATGCCTGAAACGCCACGACAGCGACGTCGAATGACTCGCATAGCACAGACAAGTATGGTTTTCGATTTCCCGTGGATGGCCAATGGGTCCACGTTGTGCGAGGTACGTCGGGCTACTCACCAGCATGCGGCGGATGACGCATAGATTGCGAGCCCGCATCGACGAATCTTCGGGCGCCGCAATGCGAATGGCCACGTCGAAGCCGCCGCCCACGACATCGACTACGGCGTCGTCGAACGAAACATCGAGATTCACATCCGGATAGCGCGCGAGGAACTCGGGCATGAGCGGCGCCAGATACTTGAGACCGAACGACATGGGCGCGGAAATGCGCAGCAAGCCTTTAGGCGCGCGCGAGTGCGCCGATGTCTCCGCTTCGATCAGTTCGCCTTCCCTGACGAGGTTCCTCGCGCGCTCCATGACGAGCTGCCCGATTGGCGTGAGAGAAATTCGGCGCGAAGTCCGATAGAGCAGCGTCGTACCCAGTCGCCGCTCGAGCCGGATAATCGCCTTGGACACGGTAGGCTGCGACATGCCGAGCGTTTCGGCCGCTTTCGCGAAAGAGCCCGTTGTGGCCACGCGCGCGAAAATCGCCCAAGCCTCGAGATCGGGAAGATTTTGCATGCAATTGTTCTAACCGGGTGGTTTCCACAAGTTCGACTGGCCTGAGGAGAAATATTTATCGAGGCAATGTTATCGGACCAGAAGCCAACCACAAATAGAACAAATGGAATAGGAGACATTCCATATTGAGCGTTTCGACCGCCGATACTTCCGCATCAATCTCATGCTTGAAATTCAATGCCGAAAAAAAATGGCGATTCGAATTCAAGCGCGGCATTGCTCACCCGGCAGTCGTGCCCGCTGCGGTATCGCGCTACCATGTCGACTCCCTTCATCCAATGCCGAAAGAATGGCGTTGTTTCCATTCGGTTCTTCATGCAGACACTCCCTGACCTGGAGGCGTGGGCGATTTTCGCGCGCGTACTCGAAACCGGTTCGTTCGCCAAGGCTGCAGAGTCGCTGGGCATCTCGCAGCCGACCGTATCGAAGGCCATTTCGCGGCTCGAGCGCAAGCTCGGCACGACGCTGCTCTATCGCAACACGCGCCAGCTTTCGCTCACGCCAACGGGCGAAATCGCCAGGGCGCGCGCCATTCGCATCCTGTCCGAAGGCGAGGCCGTGGAGGCCGAGGCATCGGCGCAAGCAATCCAGCCGCGCGGCATGGTACGCATCACCGCGCCGATGTCGTTCGGCATCCGCCATCTCGCGCCGCTGATCCCCGCGTTTCTCGAACGCTATCCGGAAGTGGAAATCGATCTCTCGCTCACCGACCAGATCGTCGACGTGGTGGCGGGCGGCTTCGACGTGGCCATTCGCATTGCGGAGCTGGGCGATTCGTCCCTGCGCTCGCGCCGGCTTTGCGTCGTGCATCGCCCGCTGGTGGCCACGCCCGCGTATCTCGAGTGTCATGGGCGCCCCACCCACCCGCGCGACCTCTCGCAGCACGCGTGCCTCATCTACACGAACCTGCCCACGCCTGAGACGTGGCAATTCCGCCATGCCTCCGGCGACGAATTCGCCGTATCCGTGAAGGGCCGGATTCGCAGCAACAACGCCGACGTGATCGGCCCGGCGCTTCTCGCCGGGCAAGGGCTCGCCTTGCAGCCCGAATTCATCGTCTGGGACGCGCTAAAGGAAGGCCTGCTGGTCGATGTGCTCCCGGACTGGCGAATCAGTCAGATCAACGTGAATCTCGTGACGCCGCCCAACATCCTGCGCCCCGCGCGGGTGACGGCGCTGCTCAACTATCTGTCCGAGTGTCTCGCGGCGGCGCCATGGGCCGGCGTCGAGGACTGATCGCGGCCTGGCGCGGGCAATCCGCCGGCGCCCACGCCCTCGCACCGCCTACCATCCATACTTGAGCTCGACACCCGCGTAGTCGGCGTTGTGCCCGCCCGCCTGGCGAATCGAATTGCCCACCTGGAAATGCACGACTTCGATCGAACCGATCAGGTTGGGCTCGATGGTCCAGTCCGCGCGCAATTGCACGTACATCCCGGTCCACAGACCGCCCTTGCCCGCCGTGCCCGGCACGGCCTGATTCGCCTGCTGATACACGGCGTCGCCAGTCGTCTCGCGCCATTGAAAACCCAGCGCGCCGAGCAACGAGAGATGGCTCGTCGGTTTGAGCGTGATGGACGGCTTGATGTGAACGAGGTTCGCGTACCCCGTATAGCCGGCGAGCGTGAAGTAATAGCCATTGGGAAACAGCGAATTGAAGGTCTCGATCCGGCCGTCGTGCGGATGCCGGTCGCCCGACGCCGCGTCGATCTGCACCGCGATATGCGGCGACCACGGCAGGTCGAGCTTGTAGCCCGCAATCGAGCCCACTGCCCATGCCAGGATCGTATCGTTGCCGACGGTACCCGTCTGCAACATTGTTTCGATATCCCAATCGAATCGATCGTGCGCGCCGGCATAGCGCACGTCCCAGACGTCGCGGCGCTCGGGACCGTTCGCATCGAGAAAATGCGCGTTGCTGCGGTCATAGCGCGACCAGTAGCCGGACAGATCGCCCGGCCCAACCGACTGGCGCTCGAAACGCACGCCGCTGAAGGTGAGATCGCGGTTCGAGACGTCGTCGAACACCGTTGCGTCGCGGTTCTGCACGGGCTGCGTCGCATAGCCGATCAAGCGCCACTTCCGGTATTCGTAGTCGGCCCATAGCGCATCGAACGCCTGCCGTACGTTGGGGCCGTCGCGCACGGAAATGAAGCGCTGCAAATCGAACGCCATTTCCTGGCGGCCGACGCGAAGCTTGAACGTGCCGCCGCCCAGCGCGCCCGTATAGGTCGCGAACGCCTGCTCGAGGTCGAGCGGGTTCTTGTCCACGGGCGTGACCATGTTCTTGCCCCAGGCCCGCGCGTCTTCGAGCTGCACGAAGAACTGCCAGCGCTCGCCGAGATGCGCGTCGGCATGCGCCTCCACGCGCTGGATCAGATAGGTGTCCGATTGCGCGGAGCCGATGCCGAACAGCGGTGCGTCATTGGTTTCCAGGCGCTCGCGCAGATTCACGCCGAGCGACAAATACGACTCGGGGTCGCCGCCGAGCGGCATGTACTTGAGTCCGTCGGCCGGTTCGCGGGGCACGCAGGGATTCGCCAGCGCCGACCAGTCCTCCTGCCAGCGGTTGAACATCGCGACGGGCCGCTTTGCGTCGCAAGCGGATGCCGAGGTATCGGCCGCGAGTCGCGTCCCGGTGGCGGAATCCGCTGCGGTATCGGCGAACGCCAGGTCCGCCCCCGCGAACAACCATCCTGCGATGGCCGTGACGCTCGCGGCCTTTTTTATTCGACGCTTGCGCATCGTGGTCGACGCCATGGTTGCCCTTGCTGTTTCCGGCTTGTCCCGCCAACTCGTGCGCGCCCGGGCGTGGCCATGCGAGCGCGCTCAAATTTCATTTCGACACGTTGGCGTGAATCTCTGCGATATAGCCACCCGGGAACTGAACGATCGCAGCCTCGCGCCCATCCGAGCTGAACGGCGGCACGAGCACGCTCACGCCGGCGGCTTTCGCCTTTTGCAGCGTCTCGTCGAGACGCTGTACTTCGTACCCCGTAGTCTCTCTTCCGAAGGGGTAAGGCAAGTGGCCATCGGTCACAAGCACAGTCATTTTTCCGAAGCCCGATTCGATGCGAATGCGGCGATACGTATCGTTCGGCCGGCCGATTTCGACGCCCGGCGCCTTGGGGTCGTCGGAGACCACCTTGCCGTGCGAGAACGTCACGAAGTCGTGAACCAGCTTGTGGACGCTCTGTGGCGAGACGTAGACCCGATTCTCGGGAACCGTCTGCAGCGCATCGTAGTGCGGCGCCTGGGTATGCCAGTAGAGTTGCATGTTCACGCCGCCCGGCCACTGGATCACCGCGTCGCGGCCAATCGGGTCGGGGAAGGTGTCGACGATCACGTCCGCGCCGTGCGCGCGCGCCGCCCTCACTGCGGCGTCCATGTCGGTCACGAGGTAGCCCGTGCGCTCCGCGCCGAACGGAAACGGGATCGGCGTCTTGAAGCCGAACACCGAGATCGTACCCACCGGCGTGAACACGAGTTGCGACATCGTCTGGCTGGGCGTCGGCGTCACCTGGAAGACACCCTGCTTCGACTTGCTGCCGCCGAACGTCGCCACGAAGCTGTCGGTGAAGCGCTCGTAATCCTCGGGCGCGACGTACACGTGGGTCGTGTCGTACTGCGGACCGACGGCCACGGCCGGCGTTTCGGGCGTCATCACGGGCGGCTTCGCAAACGCCGCCGGCGCGGCGGCCAGAGCGCCTGCGATCATCACGGCAAGCCATGCCGAGCGAAAGGTTTTCATCACTCAATTCCCTTATTGTTTCGTCATGCTATTCAATCGATTTGCGCATCGTCGAGCATGGTCGCCAGCACGAGTGCCGCGGTCAGGCCCGGATGTTCGAAAAAACTGTTGAGCGCCATGAAGCGCGCGGCTTTGTCGATGCCGCCGATCAGGTAGGCAGACACGAGCGCGAGGCGCACGAGCGGGCCTGCCCAAGGCTGCGAAAGCAGCGCACGGATCCAGGCGGGGCTGCCGCGCCCGATCGTGGCCGGCACCTCAGACGGCCCAGCAGGAGCAGCCGAACGCGCCCCAGAAACCCTGTGCATCCGCGGTCGGCAACGCCGCGCTCCACGCCCCTGCGTGCGCGTGGCCATGCAGGTTGCACGCGCTCGCGCAGCCGCACGCCGCCGCTGCGGCTGCGGCGCGCGCGAGCGGCGCGCCCTCGCGCGGCATCGCGCCGGCGCCTCCCCATGCTCCGTAGCCGCCATACTGGCGCACTGGCGACCAGTCAGGCATCGCCGGCGGAATCGGCGCATCGTGCTGCGAAAACGGGCCCGCGCCCCAGACGATCCGGCCGCCGACCACCGTCAGCAACGCAGTGGTGTCGGCGATATCGTCTTCGGCACAGGCGAAGAAGTCGCGGTCCGGCACCATCAGGTCGGCAAGCTGCCCGACCGCGATGCGCCCTTTGTTGCCCTCTTCGTTCGAGAACCATGTCACGTATTCCGTCCACATGCGCAGCGCCGTTTCGCGGTCGAGCAGGTTGCGCTGCGGATACATGCGCAAGCCGCCGACCGTCTTGCCGCTCACGAGCCACGCGAGCGATACCCACGGGTTGTACGACGCCACCCGCGTGGCGTCGGTGCCGGCGGAGACCTTCAGCCCCTTCTCCAGCATCTTCGCGACCGGCGGCGTGGCCTCGGCCGCGCGCGCGCCATATTGCTCGACGAAGTATTCGCCCTGATACGCCATGCGGTGCTGCACCGCGATGCCGCCGCCCAGTGCAGCGATGCGGTCCATGGAACGTTCGGAGACCGTTTCCGCATGATCGAAGAACCAGTTGATGCCATCGAGCGGAATGTCCTTCGCGACCTTCTCGAACACATCGAGCGCGCGGCCGATGGTCTCGTCGTAGGTGGCATGCAGCCGCCACGGCCAGCGGTTCTGCGCGAGCACGCGCACCACGCCTTCGAGTTCGTCTTCCATGCCGGCCGGCAACTCCGGGCGCGCGACGCGGAAGTCTTCGAAGTCGGCCGCTGAGAACACCAGCATCTCGCCCGCGCCGTTGTGGCGGAAGTAATCGGAACCGTCGTGATACTTGACCGTGCGGGTCCAGTTCACGAAGTCCTCTTTCTCGGCCTTCGGCTTTTGCGTGAACAGGTTGTACGCGATGCGTACCGTCATCTCGCCCGCATCGTGTAGCTGGCGAATGACTTCGTAATCCTCAGGATAGTTCTGCGAGCCGCCGCCCGCGTCGATCGCTCCGGTCACGCCAAGGCGATTGAGTTCGCGCATGAAATGGCGCGTCGAGTTGTATTGATACTCGGACGGCAGCTTCGGGCCTTTCGCGAGCGTCGCATAGAGAATGCCGGCATTCGGATTCGCGAGCAGCAGGCCAGTGGGATGGCCCGCGCTATCGCGCAGGATCTTGCCGCCCGGCGGCTCCGGGGTGTCCTTCGTATAGCCGACCACGCGCAGCGCCGCTGCGTTGAGCAGCGCGCGGTCGTACAGATGCAGGATGAACACCGGCGTATCCGGCGCCGCCGCGTTGAGCTCTTCGATGCTCGGCAGGCGCTTTTCCGCGAACTGATGCTCGGTGAAGCCGCCCACCACGCGCACCCATTGCGGCGCGGGCGTAATGGCCACCTGCTGCTTGAGCATCTCCATGGCCACGGCGAGCGAGCGCACGCCGTCCCAGCGCAGCTCCATGTTGTAGTTGAGGCCGCCGCGAATCAGGTGCAGGTGGTTGTCGATCAGGCCGGGCAGCACGGGGCGACCGCCGAGATCGACGACCTTCGTCGTGCCGCGTGCGAGCGGCATCACCTCGGCATCGCTGCCGACCGCGACGAAACGGCCATCGGCAATCGCGACCGCCGTGGCGTTCGGGTTCGAACGCTCCAGCGTCGTGAATCGTCCGTGATGCAGAATGAGATCAGGTGGGGTATCGGTTGCGCTCATGGAAGTGTCCTCGCTTCGCTCATTGCACTGATTTCGTTTAAAAGCCGAGCAACGGCTTGAGAGTCGGGATGGCCTGCGCGCCGATCAGCATGCCGAGCAGGCCAATAAGGGCGATCAACGGCGGCGCGGGCGAGCGGACCTTGATGACGCTGTAGATCGCGCCGATCAGCACGCCCGCGCCCAGTGACACCAGATACGGTTCCATACGATCAGTCTCTCCGTTGGCTCGATCAAATATTTAGTTATCCTGATAGACAAGTCAGGTCCTCCGGACTTGCGCCGGATCTCCTGACAACATACGAATTTTCCCGCCCCCGAAGCCGGGGCTGCCTCCACGACGCCTTCGCGCGGAGCGCGCCGCGGCGGCCTCGGCCAACCGGTTTCGCGCGTCGCGATCAGCGCGCCGGCACGGCGGCCAGCGCCTCGTGCGGCGTGGCGGTGCGCTGCGGCGCCTTGTGCACCATCGTGTAGGCGTAGTCGATGCCCATGCCGTAGGCGCCCGAGTGGTCCTTCGCGATCGCCATGACGGCGTCGTAGGTCTCGCGGCGCGCCCAGTCGCGCTGCCATTCGAGCATGACCTGCTGCCAGGTGACAGGCACGACGCCCGCCTGGATCATGCGCTGCATGGCGTAGTCGTGCGCTTCCTTCGAGGTGCCGCCCGAAGCGTCGGCCACCATATAGATTTCATAGCCGCCCTCGAGCATCGCGCACAGGGCGAAGGTGTTGTTGCAGACCTCCGTCCACAGACCCGAGACCACCACCTTCTTGCGGCCGTTCGCGGCCAGCGCGTCGCGCACTTTCTGGTCGTCCCACGAATTCATCGAGGTGCGCTCGAGCAGCTTCTGCTCCGGAAACACGTCCAGCACTTCGGGATACGTGAAGCCCGAGAAGCTCTCCGATTCCACGGTCGTAATCGTGGTCGGGATATTGAACACCCTGGCCGCCTTGGCCAGGGCGACGACGTTGTTCTTCAGCGCCTGCCTGTCGATCGATTGCACGCCAAAGGCCATCTGCGGCTGCTGGTCGATAATGATGAGCTGGCTGTTCTGCGGCGTGAGTACTTCGAGCTTCGGATTGCTCATGACGTATGTCCTCGGATCCGGAGATAAAAGAAGACCGCCTCGCCGGATTAACCGGAAGGAGTCGAATGGCTGATCGAGCTGGGAATTTCAGGCATCCAGCCCCATTCATTTAACACGCAAATTCGACAAAAGAACATCGAATAAATGGAATTGAAGCGATTCCAAAAAGCGCACATTAAATCCCGGCATTTACCCTTTTCTTATTTCTTCAAACCCGATAGGCTTTCACCGGATTCGCGGCCCGGTGCCTTTCACCCGTCGATCATCAACGAGACTCGCGTCATGAAATCGTATGTTCTATCGCTGCTCGCCGGCGTGCTGGCCGGTGTCGTCTATTACTCGATCGGCGTGCAGTCGCCGGCTCCGCCCACCATCGCGCTGGTGGGCCTGCTCGGCATGCTGGCCGGCGAGCAGATCCTGCCCGTCGCACGGCGGATGCTCTGCGGTGTCAAGCTGAACGCGGCATGGCGCGAAGCGAAATGCAGCCAGCACATGTTCGGCGCCCTGCCGGGGGCTCACGCACCCAAGACCGCGGCGAAGGAACAACGGCCATCGTGATGCATCGGCATTGGCGCAATGACGCGCCGCGCGATCCATCGGCACGCGGATGAACAACGTCGAGCTCTTTCATTACCTGCTGCTGTTGATCTGCGGCGCGGGTACGCTCACCTGGCTTGCGGGGCGCATGACCATTGCGCCTGCCGTCGTGCAAGGCGCCAGTCTCGCGCCGCTCATCCGCGTGCTCGAACTCGTCGGCGTGTCGCGCAAGGCCTTGCCCGGCCTGCATCGCGATGGCAAGATCGACGACACGCTCCTGCACCGCATCGAGTCGGAGCTCGATCTCGAAGAACTGCCCCTGTTGCGCCTCGTCGCCCCCTGACCCCGAGCGCCCCCCGTTCCCCGTCTATCGCCGGCAAACCGCCCAAAATGCATGGGCGCGAAGCGGCCCGCCCTGCGCGCGCTCGCACGCTCGGAAATTTTCCTAATCGACGCGAGCCGGTCAATTTGGGTATTGTCTTGCCAACCTGGCCCGCGGCCAGACGCACATCCCTCTCATAGACCATACAGGAGACAGCATGCCGACCCGCACCCCGTCCGCCCTTTGGGCTCAGCAGTTCAGGCGGTCACCGGAGTCGAAGGCAACGCTGCAGCACCAGATTCGCCAGATGCTGGTCGCGGCAATCCTCGATGGCCAGCTCCCGCCCGATTCGGCCCTGCCGTCGAGCCGGGAACTGGCCGACCAGCTCGGCGTCGCCCGCAATACCGTCGTGCTCGCCTACCAGATGCTCGTGGAAGAGGGCTATTTGCTCTCGCGCGAGCGCAGCGGGCACTTCGTCAATCCGGACATGCTCAAGGGCCTGCACGGCCTCACCGCGCGCCAGCCCGACCCCGCAACGGCGCCGCCCAGCGAGGTTCACGCGCGGCCCGAATGGCAAAAGCGCATCGTGCGGCCGCCCTCGGCCCAGCGCAACATCGTCAAGCCCGCAAATTGGCAGAACTACGCATATCCGTTCATTTACGGGCAGTTCGATCAATCGCTCTTTCCCACCAACGACTGGCGCGAGTGCTGCATGAAAGCGCTCTCGATCATGGAGATCCGCAACTGGGCGCCCGACCTGATCGAGCGCGACGACGAATCGCTGATCCAGCAGATTCGCACGCGCGTGCTGCCGCGGCGCGGCGTGTTCGCGATGCCCGAGGAGATCATCATCACGAACGGCTGCCAGCAGGCGCTGTATCTCGTGGCCGACCTGCTCTGCGGCAAGCGCACCACGGTGGGCTTCGAGAATCCCGGCTATCCGGATGCGCGCAACATCTTCGTGAACCGCAACGCCCACCTGCTCGAACTGCCCGTGGACGCCGAAGGCATCGACCCGCAGCGGCTCGCCGGCTCGCTCGCGCGCTGCGATTACGTCTACGTCACGCCCAGCCACCAGTGCCCGACCACGGCCACCATGCCCATCGGGCGCCGCCGCGCGCTGCTCGAGCTCGCGCAGCGCAACGACTTCGTCATCATCGAAGACGACTACGAAAGCGAGAACACGTTCTCGGGCACGCCGCATCCGGCCTTGAAGAGCCTCGATACGGCCGACCGCGTGATCTACGTCGGCAGCCTCTCGAAGACCTTCGCGCCGGGGCTGCGCCTCGGCTATGTGGTCGGGCCGCAGGAGCTGATCCGCGAGCTGCGCGCGCTGCGTCGCCTGATGGTGCGCCATCCGGTCGCCTATATCCAGCGCGCGTTCGCGACCTTCCTCGCGCTCGGCCACCACGACGCGCTGCTGCGCCGGCTCGCGCATGCCTACAAGGAGCGCGCGCAGGCGCTGATGGCGGCGCTCGACGCCCATCTGCCCGAGGTGCGCTACGTGCCGGTCGCGGGCGGCGCGTCGTGCTGGGTCGAAGGCCCGGCCTGGCTCGACTCCGCGCGCCTCGCCGACGACGCGCGCGAGGCCGGCATCCTGATCGAACCCGGCGGCGTGTTCTTCGCCGACGAAGCCGAACGCCGCTGGTTCCGCATGGGATTTTCGGCGATCAAGCTCGAAAAAATCGAGCCCGGCGTGCGCGCGCTCGCGCAGGTCGTGCGGCAGCAGCAACCCGCGCAGTGAGACCGCAGTGAGACCGTAGCGAGATTCCTGGCGCCGTTGCGGCGCTCCTTCCAGCGAGCCCTTCCAGCCACTCTCTCACGGCGTTCCTGGCCGCCCTCCCGCTGCCGCCTCCGCGCTCCCCCGCCCTCCCCGCCGAGCCCCGCGCAGCCTGCCTGCGCGCTGGCCCAGGCGAATCCTCCGCACTGGTGCTACCGGTCTCGACGGCCGAACTTTAACGTGTCGCTATACCGTGCCGCGCGCGCCGTTTGCGCGACACCCGGCACCGCCTTCCCCAATCGTTCCGCACAATATCCAGGAGACACGCATGGCCGATACGCTCACCGCTCAAACCACCGTGACAGCCGACACGCTCGCCGCCTTTTCCGACGCCTTCAACCGCCACGACGCCAATGCGCTGATGGGTTTCATGACCGAGGACTGCGTATTCGACGCCGCCGGCGGGCCAGAAGCGCACGGCGCCCGCTTCGTCGGGCGCGAGGCGGTGCGCGCCGCATTCGAAGCGGTGTTTCGCACCTTCCCGGACGCGCACTGGGGCCACGGCCGCCACACCGTAGCGGGCGAGCGCGGCGTATCCGAATGGGTCTTCACGGGCACCCATGCCGAAGGCTGGCGCATCGAAGCCGAAGGCTGCGACCTGTTCGAGTTCCGCGACGGCCTGATCGCCGTGAAGCGCGCGTTCCGCAAGGAACGCCCGAAGCAGCCCGCCTGACGCGGCGCAAATCCCGTTTTTTGAAACGAATCGTTCCATTCCATTCCAGATTCACCCATCAAGCACGGAATTGCTTGATCCGCACAACGCGGCGAATAGCATTCGAAACAGGCAATTCCGTCACACGACAACCGGAGACAGCTGATGAGCGACAAGACCCCTACCCAGAAGGCAACGGCCAACGGCCCGCAAGACATGACCCCGTCCGAAGCTTTCGTCGAGACCCTTGCGGCCAACGGCGTGACGGACATGTTCGGCATCATGGGCTCCGCGTTCATGGACGCCATGGACATCTTCGCGCCCGCCGGCATCCGCCTCATTCCCGTGGTCCACGAACAGGGCGCCGCGCACATGGCCGACGGCTACTCGCGCGTCTCGGGCCGTCATGGCGTCGTGATCGGCCAGAACGGTCCCGGCATCAGCAACTGCGTCACGGCCATCGCGGCCGCTTACTGGGCGCATAGCCCGGTCGTGATGGTCACGCCCGAAGCGGGCACCATGGGCATCGGCCTCGGCGGCTTCCAGGAAGCCAACCAGTTGCCGATGTTCCAGGAGTTCACCAAGTACCAGGGCCACGTCACGCACCCCGCGCGCATGGCCGAGTACACCGCGCGCTGCTTCGACCGCGCGATGTCCGAAATGGGCCCGACGCAACTGAACATTCCGCGCGACTACTTCTACGGCCAGATCAAGGCCGAGATTCCGCAGCCGCGCCGCCTCGACCGCGGCCCCGGCGGCGACGAGAGCCTGAACGAAGCAGCGGAATTGATTGCGAGCGCGAAGTTCCCGGTCATCATCTCCGGCGGCGGCGTGGTGATGGGCGATGCGATCGAGGAATGCAAGGCGCTCGCCGAACGTCTCGGCGCGCCGGTCGTGAACAGCTATCTGCACAACGACTCGTTCCCGGCGAACCATCCGCTGTGGTGCGGTCCGCTCGGCTACCAGGGCTCCAAGGCGGCCATGAAGCTGATCTCGCGCGCCGACGTGGTGATCGCGCTCGGCTCGCGTCTCGGACCGTTCGGCACGCTGCCGCAACATGGTATGGACTACTGGCCAAAAGACGCGAAGATCATCCAGATCGACGCGGACCACAAGATGCTCGGCCTCGTGAAGAAGATCTCGGTGGGCATCTGCGGCGACGCCAAGGCCGCGGCGATTACGCTGACCGAACGCCTCGCGAACCGCACGCTCGCGTGCGACGCCACCAAGGCCGAGCGCGCCGACCAGATCTCGACCGAAAAAGCCATGTGGGAGAAGGAGCTCGACGGCTGGACGCACGAGCGCGACGCCTACAGCCTCGACATGATCGAAGAGCAGAAGCACGAGCGCACGCCCACGGGCGGCACCTATCTGCATCCGCGCCAGGTGCTGCGCGAGCTCGAAAAGGCCATGCCCGAAGACGTGATGGTGTCCACCGACATCGGCAACATCAACTCGGTCGCGAACAGCTACCTGCGCTTCAACAAGCCGCGCAGCTTCTTCGCGGCGATGAGCTGGGGCAACTGCGGCTACGCGTTCCCGACCATCATCGGCGCGAAGGTGGCGGCGCCGCATCGCCCGGCGGTCTCGTATGCGGGCGACGGCGCCTGGGGCATGAGCCTCATGGAGACGCTCACCTGCGTGCGTCACAACATCCCGGTCACGGCCGTGGTGTTCCACAACCGCCAGTGGGGCGCGGAGAAGAAGAACCAGGTGGACTTCTACAACCGCCGCTTCGTGGCGGGCGAGCTCGACAGCCCGAGCTTCGCCGGCATCGCGAAGGCGATGGGCGCGGAAGGCATCGTGGTCGACAAGCTCGAAGACGTGGGCCCGGCGCTCAAGCGCGCGATCGACATGCAGATGAACCAGGGCAAGACGACCATCGTCGAGATCATGTGCACGCGCGAACTCGGCGACCCGTTCCGCCGCGACGCGCTTTCGAAGCCGGTGCGCCTGCTCGACAAGTACAAGGACTACGTCTGAGGCACCTCTAGCGGCCCGCGCGCGATCCGGCACACACCCGGCACGACACTACGCGCGCGGCTCGCCGGCCGGCCGCAGGCGGCAGCGCCTGCGGCCGCTTTCGTTTCCCTGGTCCGTATTTTCCGTATCGTCCGTACGACTCCCGCGCTCCCGGAGCCCATGACACCATGAAAGCCCTGAACCGAATCGTCGAAGGCGCACGCATGTCGCCCATGCGGATCGTGCTGTGCGAAGCCGAGGACGCGCGCGTGCTCGCCGCGGCGGCGCGCGCGCATCAGCAAGGCATCGCGCGCGTGCTGCTCGTGGGCGAGCCCGCCGCCATTCGCGCCAGCGCCGCGCGCGAGTCGATCGAGATCGGCGAGATGACGCTGATCGATCCGCAAACGAGCGCCTGGCGCAAGCCGTTCGCCGACGAACTCGTCGCGCTGCGCGGCGCCAGGGGCATGACGCCCGCGCTCGCGTGGGACGAAGCCGCCAAGCCGCTCGCCTTCGCCAACCTGATGGTCCGCATGGGCCACGCGGACGGCTCGGTGGCGGGCGCGCTCCACACGACCGCCGACGTCGTACGCACGGCGATCCAGCTGATCGGCGTGGAGCCGTCGTTCAAGCTCGTCTCGAGCTTCTTCCTGATGATGCTGTGCGAGCCGTTCCATCGTTACAAAGGAGGACTGATCTTCTCGGACTGCGCGCTCGTGGTGGACCCCGATGCGGGCCAGCTCGCCGAAATCGCCATGGCCGCCGCCGACAGCGCGCGCAGCCTGCTGATGGAGGAACCGCGCGTGGCCATGCTGTCGTTCTCGACGAGCGGCAGCGCCCATCATGCATCGGTCGACAAAGTGATCGAAGCCACCCGGCGCGTGCACGCGCAGCGCCCGGCACTGTGCGTCGACGGCGACGTGCAGCTCGACGCGGCGCTCGTCGCGGAAATCGCCGAACGCAAGATCGAGCATTCGCAGTGCGGCGGTCACGCGAACGTGCTGGTGTTCCCGAACCTCGACGCGGGCAATATCGGCTACAAGCTCGCCGAACGCCTGGGCGGCGCGAAAGCCATCGGCCCGCTGCTGCAGGGCCTGAACCAGCCCGCCAACGACCTCTCGCGCGGCTGCAGCGCCGAAGACATCTTTTACGTGATCGCCGTGACGGCGGTCCAGGCGCAGACGGCCCGCCAGCGCGCCGTCACTCACTCGAAGGAACCCCACGCAGCATGATGCACGAGAAGGTCCTGGTGCTGATCGCCCTGATCGGCGCCGCCAGTTATTTCCAGACGATCACGGGCTTCGGCCTCGGCATGATCGTCATGGGCGCGACGAGCGGTTTCGGACTCGCGCCCGTCGCCAGCATCGCGACGTTGCTTAGCCTCGTCACGCTGGCGAACAGCGCCACCGCGCTGCACGGCAAACTCCACCATATCGACTGGCGCGCGGTGGGCGCCGCCACGCTCGGCGTGCTACCTTCGGTCGTCGCGGGCGTGCTGCTGCTCGAATACATGAGCGCATCGGCATCGGGTCTGCTGCAATTGCTGCTGGGCGCGGTGGTGCTCTATGGCGGTCTGAGCGCCGCGTTGCGGCCCGCGCCGCTCGCGCAGCGCTCGGGCGACCGCAGCTTTTTCGTGAGCGGCGTGTGCGGCGGCCTGCTGAGCGGCATGTTCGGGGTATCCGGGCCGCCGCTCATCTTCCAGTTCTACCGGCAGCCACTCAAGCTGGTCGAGATTCGCTGCGCGCTCATTCTCATCTTCGCGATCACGTCGCTCGCGCGCGTGATGTTCAATGCGTACGAGGGGCAACTGGGTTCGTCGATCTGCGTCGAGGCGGTCATCGCGGCGCCGGTCGTCATGCTCATGACGATGGCGGCGCGCCATTACCCGCCGCCGCTTTCCTCCATTGCGACGCGGCGCCTGGCGTTCGGGGTGCTGATGGCGATTGGCGCTTCGCTCGTGCTGTGTTCGGTCAGGGCGCTGATCGGAGGCGCAGTACCTCCAGGTATGTCGTGAGCGAGCGCTCGACGGCTTCGACGGCCTCGGCGACAAGATGCGCGATCGCGCCGTGGTCCGCGCTCGCACAGGCTTCGCCGAGCGCATCGTAGTCGCTCAGACGGTCTTCCTCGCGAACGATCGCAGGCGGATAGCCGGCTTTCATGAGCGCGAAATCGTCGTCGATGCTCTTCAGCACAAGACTGTGGATATTCCGGGTTTGCCGTTCGGAAAGCGGCTCGCCCTTCGCGACCCCTTGTCAGCGTCGATCGCCGCGAGCCGCGCGGCGAGGCGGGGCTGCTTCACGTTCTCCGGGAAGGGTAAGCCGCTGGTTAGATAAACAGCGCAGTGGTTCGATCATAGCCCCGCATCAAGCTCGCTTTGGCCACGACGCCCCCAACCAGCCGAACGCGCTCCCCCTACCGCCGTCCCCCAATCCACCGCGCGAGCCCCGCGAGCCGGGTCATATCGAGCGGCTCGTCGAGATCGACCGCCACGCAGTGCCGGTAATACGGGCTGAGATCGAGCCCCACGCCCAACCCGATCACGTCGACGTCGCGCATGGCCTCGTGCCGCGCCAGCACGTCCTTCAAATGATTGTCGAGATAAAAGGCGTCGTTCGCCTGCGCCGTCGCGGCGTCCATCGGGCTGCCGTCCGAGATCACCACCAGAATGCGGCGCGCCTCGGCGCGGGCCGCGAGGCGCGCGCACGCCCATTCGACGGCCTCGCCGTCCACGCCCTCGCGAAACAGATCGGCTTTGAGCAGCGCGGCGATGGCCGCGCGCGCGCGCCGCCAGCTATCGTCGGCGGACTTGAGCACCATGTGGCAGGTCTCGTTGAGCCGGCCCGGATGCGGTGGGCGCCCGCGCGCGAGCCACTCGGCGCGCGCCCGCCCGCCGTTCCAGGCGAGCGTGGTGAAGCCGAGCACCTCGCTCGCGAGCCCCGCCTGCTCGCAGGCTCGCGCGAGCAAATCGACCATCATCGCCACCGGCTCGATATGCGCCTTCATCGAGCCCGAGCAATCGATCAGAAAGCCCACTACGCAATCGCCGCGCGGTTGCAGCCGCTCGCGCGTGAACACGCGCCGCTCGGCAGGCGAGCTCACGACCTGCGCGAGACGGCGGCCGTCGATGCAGCCCTCCTCCTCGCCGAACAGCCAGCCGTCGCGCTCGGGCACCGCCAGCGCCGCCTGCAGCACGCGCGCGAGCCGCGCCACGTTGATGCCGCGCGCGGCGATGCGCTCGTCGAGCCGCTCGCGATACTCGCGCAGCAGCGCTTCGCGCACCAGCGTGACCGGGCGGATCTCGCGGTCGTATTGCGTCGTGTAGGCGCGATAGCCCTCGGCCGCCGCGCCCAGCACGCGGCTCTCGCCGGTGAGCGCGAGCGCGGGCAAATCGGCGTCCGCCTCGTCGAAGTCCACCCAGAGCGAAAACGACGTCAACGCGTCGTCGGGCTCGCGGGCTTCGTCTTCGTCGTCCTGGCCGTCAGTGGCGGCGCGCGCGTCGTCGAGCAGCGCCGCCACACGGCGCGCGAGTTCGAGCGCGTGCAGCGCGTAAAGCCGCTGATTCGAGCGATGCCGGCGCAGGCCGGCGAGCTGCGTGCCGATTGCCGGCACGATGCCGGCGCGCGTCGCCTCGATCAGGTCTTCGGTCTCGTCGAGCACGGGCCAGCCGGTCACGCGCGACCACACGATCTGCGCGACCGTGTAGAGCAGGATGCCGAGATGCCCTTCGCTCAGGCCCGCGCGGCACCAGGCGCGCGACCATGCGTCGAAGCGGTACCGCAAGTTCTGCGCGAGCCCCGGCATCCCCGGCGGCACCTGCGCCTCGCAGCGCACCTGCTCGAACAGCTCGAACAGCAGGCGCTCGACGTTTGCCTCCGGGCAGAGCCGCCGGTGCAGCGCCGCGTCGGAATACAGGAGGCGCTGCGCGGCGCCATCGGCGGCCCCGCGCAAGGAAGCGAATTCGTCCTCGTAGGCGTTGCTGCGCAAATGCGGCGCGTAGAGCGGCAGCGGCCGCAACTGACGGCACAGGCGCCCGCCGCGATAGTGCAGCGCGGGGTCGCCCGTGAGCGCGCGCACGGCGGCCGCGCACAGCGCCTCGCGCCGCAGCGCGGCGCGCACGGCTTCGCGCGTGGGGATCATGCGCGCGGCTCCGGCGCGCCGCCGTCGGCCTCCGGCGACGCGGCGTCGAGCTCGACGCCGAAGCAGCGCTGGTAATACTCGGCGACGATGGGCCGCTCGGCCTCGTCGCACTTGTTCAGGAACGTGAGCCGGAACGCCAGCGCGGGATCGCGGAAGATCTCGCAGTTCTCGGCCCAGTTGATGACGGTGCGCGGCGACATCAGCGTGGACAGGTCGCCGCTCGCAAAGCCCTTGCGCGTGAGCGCGGCCATGTTGACCATCGAATCGACGAGCGCGCGGCCCGCCGCGTCGGCCATCGGCGGCACGCGCGCGAGCACGATCCCGGCTTCCTCCTCGCGCGGCAGGTAATTGAGGGTCGCGACCACGTTCCAGCGGTCCATCTGCGCGTGGTTGAGCATCTGCGTGCCGTGATACAGCCCGTTGAGATTGCCGAGGCCGATCGTGTTGGTGGTCGCGAAGAGGCGGAAATACGCATGCGGACGAATCACGCGGTTCTGGTCCAGCAGCGTGAAGCTGCCGTCGCGCTCGAGAATGCGCTGGATCACGAACATCACGTCGGGACGGCCCGCGTCGTATTCGTCGAAGATCAGCGCGACCGGGCGTTGCAGCGCCCACGGCACGATGCCTTCCTGGAACTCGGTGACCTGGCGGCCGTCGCGCACCACGATGGCGTCCTTGCCCACGAGATCGAGCCGGCTGATATGGCCGTCGAGATTCACGCGCACGCAGGGCCAGTTCAGGCGCGCCGCCACCTGCTCGATATGCGTGGACTTGCCGGTGCCGTGCAGGCCCTGCACCATCACGCGCCGGTTGCGCGTGAAGCCGGCGAGGATCGCGAGCGTCACCTCGGGGTTGAAGCGATAGGCCTCGTCGATGTCGGGCACGTGCGCCTCGCGCGCGCTGAACGCCGGCACCATCAGGTTCGAGTCGATGCCGAAGCGCTCGCGCACCGACACCATCCGGTCGGGCTTCTCCATCGTGCAATCGGTCGTCACGGCGGTCTCCTCATGGTCGTCATGGCTGCGCACAAGCTGATCCATCGTCATCTCTTCCATTTTACGGTACAAATCGTTCTGTTTTAAAAAAGTCTCGGTCGAGCGGATAGCGCATGAAAACACCAGGCGTTCAGTACAATGGCGCGGTCCCGATCGATGGAACGGCTGTCATGACGCAAGCGCAAACGCCCACCCTGCGCGCCTTCGCCCTGCTGGAGCGCCTTATCGAGGTCGGCGCGCCCGTGTCGCTGGCCGACCTCGCGCGCGACGCCGGCATGCCCAAGACCTCGCTGCACCGCCTGCTCGCGTCGTTCGAGGGCGCGGGCCTCGTCGCGCGCGAGCCCGGCACGAAACCCGCCTACGTCGTGGGGCCGCGCCTCGCGCAACTGGGTCTGTCCATCGTGCTGCGCGCGGGGGCGCGCCGCGAGCGCCACGCCATTCTGGCCGCGCTGGTCGCCGATATCGGCGAGACCTGCAACCTCACGATGCTCCACGAGAACGAGGTGCTCTACCTCGACCGCGTGGAAGCGAGCTGGCCGCTGCGCCTCGAACTGAAGCCCGGTTCGCGCGTGCCCGCGCACTGCAGCGCGAGCGGCAAGCTAATGATCGCGCTGCTGCCGCGCGAGCAACGCAGCGCGCTCGTGCATGCCATGAGACTGTCGCGCCACACACCGAACACCATCGTCGATCCAGGACTGCTCGAAAGCGAACTCGACCGCATCGCGCACAGGGGCATCGCGGTCGACAACGAGGAGTTCGTGACCGGCATCGCCTGCGTGGCCGCGCCGGTGATCGACGCGAGCGGCGCCTGCATTGCCGCCCTCGCCGTGCATGCGCCGGTCTCGCGCATGCCGCTCTCGCTCGCGCTCGACCAGGTGCCGCGTCTGCAGCAAGCCGCGCAGGCGCTGGCGACGACGTTCTAGCGGCGCCGCATCGCGCGCGATGTGACGCCGTTCGTTGCCCCGCGAAATCATTCGGGCGTTATTCGAGTTATTCGCCGATGCGGCCGGGAAAGCTGCCGGCCCCGGTATCGGCCGCATACGGCTCCATCGAACCCGACGACCAGGCCATGAAGCTCTGCTGCAACTCGCGCCGGCGGCTGCGACGCTGAATCCACGCATAAGCGACCAGCAGCACGGCGAGACTCACGACCCCGAGCCAGAGCGGCTTGCGCTGCTCGGGGATGAACGCCATCGCCACGAGAATGCTGACCATGCCGCCAATCGCGAGCCAGGTGAGGTACGGGAAGCACCACATCTTCACGCGCAGTTCGCCCACCTCCGTGGCATCGAGACGCTTGCGCAGACGCAGTTGCGACATGGCGATGAGCAGATAGACGAAGATCGCCACCGTGCCGTACGAGTTGACGAGGAACGCGAACACCGTATCCGGCGAAACATACGACATCACCACCGACACATAGCCGAACACGGTGCCGAGCAGGATCGCGCGGACCGGCACGCCGCGGCGGCTCACCTTCGCGAGCGCCTTGGGTGCGTCGCCGTGGCGGGTCAGCGCGAACAGCATGCGCGAGGCGGCATAGAGGCCCGAGTTCAGCGCCGAGAGCACCGCGGTCAGCACGATCGCGTTCATGATGTTGGCGGCGGCGGGCAGCCCCATCACTTCGAGGGCGCTCACATAGGGCGTCGACATCTGCGGCGAATTCCACGGCACGAGCGCCACCACGAGCAGCACGGAGCCCACGTAGAACACGAGCACGCGCGTGATCACCGAATTGGTTGCCTTCGCAACGGCCTTGGCGGGTTCGCGCGCTTCGGCCGCCGCGATCGTGACGATCTCCGCGCCGAAGTAAAAGCCCGTTGCCGCGACGGCGCCGCTGAGTACCGGCCCGATCCCCTTCGGCATGAGCCCGCCATGGCCGAGCAGGGTCGGCAGCACCGAAGTCGTGTGCAGCGACGCAGGCCACAGCCCGAGCACGTACAAACCGCCGAGGAACAGGAACACCATGATGGCCGCGACCTTGATCGACGAGAACCAGAACTCGAACTCGCCATAGCTGCCGACCGAGATCAGGTTCGTCGCGCTCAGGAGCACGAGCAGCACGAGACTGATGATCCACGCGGGTGCGTCGGGTAGCCAGAACTGCACGAGCTTGGCCCCGGCCACCGCCTCCACGGCCACCACGATCACCCAGAAATACCAGTACATCCACCCGGTGAGGAAACCCGCGAGCTTGCCCGGCCCGCGCCAGTTGGCAAATGCGAGCCGCGCATATTCGTAGAACGAACCGACTGCCGGCATGGCGCAGGCCATTTCGCCGAGCATACGCATCACCAGCACGACCAGCCCGCCGGTGATGAGAAACGACAGCACCGCGGCCGGTCCTGTCTGCTGGATCACGACGCCACTGCCGACGAAAAGACCGGCGCCGATCACGCCGCCTAGCGCGATCATCGTCATGTGGCGCTGCTTGAGCCCGCACTTCAACTGACTGTTGTCCATCGAGGGTTGCATGTCACCTCCTCCAGATTCCCTATCCGGGTTGCTCGTGTGCGGACGCGTTCGCGGAACTTCATGCGGCGCGGTCTGCACGCGCCATCCGCAGCGGATATGCCAATGCGCCGGCACACCCGCGTTGCGCGGATGGGTCTCATTTGCTGTTATTGGATTCTTTGTTCGAACGTGTTGCAGCGTTTGTCCGCGCCGCCAGCATAACCGGCGGCGCGGGCGGTCTTCAGGGCTTCTCGTCGTTCCTGAAGTACTGCAGATAAAGCATGCGCTGGCCGATGCGCCTGAACGGCGCGAACGGATGGCCGGGCAGTTGCGAAGTGAAGATCGGCAGCGTCTGATGCGCGCCCTTGCCGGCGATGCGCTCGGCGAGACGCCGCCCGGCCTGCTGCGAATACGACACGCCATTGCCGCCGTAGCCCAGTGCGTAATACACCGATTGACGCGGATCGGGCTGGCATACGCGCGGCATCATGTCGTGACTCACGTCCACCCAGCCCCACCACGAGTAGTCGATCTGCACGCCGCGCAGCGCCGGGAATTTGCGCGCCATGCCTTCCTTGAGCAGATCGAGGTGGCGCGGGTTCGGCGCGTCCTGGCCCGTGATCGCGCTGCGGCTGCCGATTTGCAGGCGGCGGTCGGGCAGAAAGCGGTAGTAGAAGCGCAGCGTGCGCGTATCCGTGAGCACCTGGGTCGTGCGGAAATTGCACGCGGCAATTTCGGCGTCGGAGAGCGGGCGCGTGACCATCGAGTTCGAGAGGATCGGCATGACCTTGCTGCGCAGCGACGGATGCAGCGTCTGCGCCGTGTACGCGCCGGTCGCGATGCCCACTGCGCGCGCGCGCACGATCCCGCCCGGCGTGCGCAGGTGGTGCACGCCGTTGCGGGTTTCCCAGCCCATCACGGGGCTGCTCGTGTGCACCTTCGCACCGGCCGCGCGCGCGAGGCGCAAATACCCGAACGCGAGCTTCAGGGCATGTACGCCGATGCCTTCGGGCTCGTGCAGCGCGCCACAGGCCTCGTGGTCGTCGATGAATTCGCGGCGGAAAGCCTGCGCGCCGATCAGCTCGGACGGATAGCCGAACACGTCCTTCCAGACCTTCGCTTCGGCGGCGAGCTTGGCCATGATGCGCGGCCGATGCGCGATCAGGAAGTGGCCGCCCGGCTGTGGATCGCAGTCGATTTCGGCGACGAATTCCTTGAAGTGATCGAAGCCCTGCTGGATTTCGTCGTGCATCTTGAGCGCGACGTCCTTGCCCCAGCGCTCGATCCACTGCGAGCGCGAGAGGCGGCCCGAGGCGTTCTGCCCCTGCCCGCCGTTGCGGCTGCTGCAGCCCCAGCTCGTGCGGTTCGCCTCGAGCACGACCGCCTTGATGCCGTGCTCGCGGGCGAGGCACAGCGCCGTGGCGAGGCCCGTATAGCCGCCGCCGATGATCGCGACATCGACATCGATATCGCGGGTGACGGGGCCGTCGTCGGCCGGCGGGGCGCCCGCGGTCGCAACCCAGTAGGTGGGCGCGTAGTCCTTGCCGATGCCGGGACCGGGGGACACGAGCGGATCGTAGGTGGGGTCGTATTGGGTGGCGCCGATATTGCCGCCGACGAATCCCGTGGCGGTCGGCTCGATGGTGGTGTATCCCATGATCAATGCTCCGTCGTCTTGGTATGGACAACTGCGCGGACGGTTACACGGACTACTGCGAAAACGGTTGCTGCCGACTGCTCGATCGTCATGCCTGTCTCCTGTCTTTTCTTTCGTGTTCCGTTGAAAAAATTCTAGGCAGACCCAATCCCCTCAGGTAGAACCAGTGGCCCGGTATCGCCTGGTACAGCGCGGGCTGGCGCACCAGGGTAATCCGCTACGTAACTCGTCGAACTTTCCGATATATCCGAAATGTGCTAGAAAACTCGAACAATTTGTTCCATTTTTCCCGTGTCTCACGCATCCCGCATGGATTCTTCCGGCGGCCAATGCAGCGGGTTGAATGGCAAACCCCGGGCAACCCCGGAAACACCCGCAAAACCGGAGGAGACTTATGCGAGACACCGCCCCAGCGCCGCGCGACGAAGCGTCGACGGACGATGCGCGCGTGCTGCGCGCGCTCGTCGTGCTGGAGCAACTGGCCGCGGCGGGCCAGCCGTACACGCTGTCCCAGTTGTCCGCGCGCCTGCATATTCCCAAGGCAACGCTGCTGAGGCTCATCGACTCGCTCGAGGCGCGCGGCTACGTGGTCCACATGCCCGATTCGCGCGGCCACGACCGCAGCATCGCGCTGGGGCCCCGCGCTGCGCAGCTCGCGCTCGCCACGCTCGCCAACAACACGTTCACGCGCTCGTGCCGCGTGCTGCTGCGCTCGCTCGTGGAATCGCTCGGCGAGACCTGCAACCTCACGGCGCTCGACGGCGACCGCGTGCTCTATATCGAGCGCGTGGAGACCACGGAGCCGCTGCGCATGGAAATGCGCCCCGGCATGCATGTTCCGCTGCACTGCACCGCGAGCGGGAAGCTCTTTCTTTCGCAGATGACGGCGCTCGAGCGCAACGCGCTGCTGGAGCGCCTCGTGCTCACGAAGATGACGTATCGCACCCTCACCGACCCGCAGGTGCTCGCGGCCGAGCTCGACCGGCTTGCGGTGCGCGGCATCGGCATCGACAACGAGGAGTTCGTGCGCGGCATGGTCGCGATCGCGGTGCCGGTGCGGGAACCCGGCAGCCATCGCGTGCTCGCGGCGCTCGCCGTGCACGCGCCCACGGCGCGCACCACGCTCAACGAATTGCTCGAGCACGTGGGGCGCATGCGCGACACGGCGAACCGCCTCGCTCCGTTGCTACAAGGCCTCTCGCTCGCATGAACGGGCGCCGGGCCAGCGACTTCTGATTCCGTTTCAGCACTTTCCGTTTCACTTTCGGCGTGCGCGCACCATTCGCGCTTGCCGTCCCTCTCCCCATCCACGACATTGATCGAAAAACGCGGCGCACAGCGGAACGACAGGTCCCGCCGCGCCGCACCTGGATTTCGAGGAGACGGGATTCATGGAACACGAAGTCGATTATTTGATCGTGGGTGCCGGATCGGCGGGCTGCGTGCTCGCCAACCGCCTGAGCGCCGACGCGCGCAACACCGTGCTGCTGCTCGAAGCGGGCGGCGAAGACTCCAACCCGTGGATCCACGTCCCGGTTGGCTACTTCAAGACCATGCACGACCCCACGCTCGACTGGTGCTATCGCACCGAGCCCGACGACAACGTAGCCGGCCGCCAGATCGACTGGCCGCGCGGCAAAGTGCTGGGCGGATCGAGCTCGCTCAACGGCCTGCTCTACGTGCGCGGGCAACGTGAGGACTACGACAGATGGGCCGCGCTCGGCAACCGCGGCTGGCGCTACGCCGACGTGCTCCCCTACTTCAGGAAGTCCGAGGACCAGGAGCGCGGCGCCAACGAATGGCACGGCACCGGCGGCCCGCTCAAGGTCTCCGACCTGCGGCTGCGCCGGCCCATCGCCGATCACTTCATCGCCGCCGCGCAGGATATCGGCATTCCGCTCAATCCCGACTACAACGGCGCGACCCAGGAAGGCGTCGGCTACTTTCAGCAGACGGCGTACAAGGGCTTTCGCTGGAGCACCGCGAAGGGCTTTCTCAAGCCCGTGCGCCACCGCAGCAACCTGATCGTGGCGACGGGCGCGCAAGCGTGCCGCGTGCTCTTCGAAGGACGGCGCGCGGTGGGCGTGGAGTACCTGCAGGGAGGCGAGCGCAAGCAGGCACGGGCGCGCGTCGAGGTCATTCTCGCTTCCGGCGCGATCGGCTCGCCACAGCTTCTTCAGCATTCCGGCGTGGGCCCGGCGCAGGTCTTGCGCGATGCCGGCGTGAACGTACTGCACGAATTGCCCGGCGTCGGGCAGAACCTGCAGGACCATCTCCAGGTGCGGCTCGTGTTCCGCACCCGCGAACGCACCCTCAACGACGAAGTCAACAACCCGCTGCGCAAGGCGTGGATCGGCCTGCAATACGCGCTCTGGCGCACCGGACCGCTCACGCTGGCCGCCAGCCAGGTGGCGATCTTCACGCGCTCGAATCCCGACGTGGAGCGCCCGGACATCCAGTTCCACATGCAGCCGCTGAGCGCCGACAAGCCCGGCAAAGGTGCGCATCCGTTCTCGGCCTTCACGGCGTCGGTGTGCCAGTTGAGACCGTACAGCCGCGGCAGCGTCGAAATCCGCTCGGCCGATCCGCTCGCGTATCCGGCCATCCACGCGAACTACCTGGCCGACGCCCGCGACCATCCCGTCGTGATCGGCGGCATCCGGGTGGCGCGCCGCATCGCGACCGCGCCGTCGCTGGCGCCGCACATCGTCTCCGAATTCGTGCCGGGCGCGCAGTACCAGACCGACGCCGAATTGCTGGAAGCCGCGCGCCGCTACAGCCAGTCCATCTACCACCCCGCGGGCACCTGCAAGATGGGCCGCGACGCGCTGGCCGTCGTCGACGAACGGTTGCGCGTGCACGGCCTGGGCGGCCTGCGCGTGGTGGACGCATCGATCATGCCGGAGCTCGTCTCCGGCAACACGAACGCCCCCGTCATCATGATCGCCGAGAAAGCGGCCGACATGATTCTCGAGGACCACTCGGCGCTCGCTGCACATCACGGCGAGCATGCCGAGGCACACGCCTGACGCGCGCAGTCATGCGCGCCACCCAGGACGCAACAGTAAAAAAGGATGCCTAAACAAATATCTGGAGACAGCCATGAACGCATTGCCCCGGGCCGACGCCCGGCAGATGAGACGCGTAGTCGTCGCGAGCCTGATAGGCGCGACCATCGAGTGGTATGACTTCTTCCTCTACGGCGTGGTCGCCGGCATCGTCTTCAACAAGCTCTATTTTCCGGGCGGCGACCCCCTCATATCGACGATGCTCGCCTACGGCACCTTCGCCGTGGGCTTTCTGAGCCGCCCGCTCGGCGGCATGATCTTCGGCCATTTCGGCGACCGGCTCGGCCGCAAGAGCATGCTGGTGATGACGCTCTCGATCATGGGCGTCGCCACCGTGCTGATCGGCACCGTGCCCACCTACGCGCAGATCGGCCTCTGGGCGCCCGCGCTCCTGCTGGTCCTGCGCGTCGCGCAAGGCCTGGGCCTCGGCGGCGAATGGGGCGGCGCCGTGCTGATGTCGTTCGAGTACGCACCCGAGGGCAAGCGCGGCTTCTTCGCGAGCATTCCGCAAATCGGCCTCGCGATCGGGCTGTGCCTCGCGTCGGGCGTGGTCGCCGTGCTGTCCTCCACGCTCACCAATGCGCAGTTTCTCGCGTGGGGCTGGCGCGTCGCGTTCTTCCTCTCCTTCGTGCTCGTGGCCATCGGCATGTATATCCGCCTGCGCGTGATGGAGACGCCCGAGTTCGAGCGCGTGAAGCAGTCGGGCAACGAGGTCCGCATGCCGATCGCCGAAGTGCTCACGCGCTACCCCGGCAACGTGCTTGCGGGCATGGGCGCGCGTTTCATCGACGGCGTGTTCTTCAACGTGTTCGCCGTCTTCACGATCGCCTACCTCACGCAGACGCTCAAGCTCCCGCGCACCGACGCCCTGCTCGCCGTGATGGCCGCCGCCTTCGTGATGATCTTCGCGATTCCGTTTTTCGGCCGGCTCTCGGATCGTGTCGGCCGCGCGCGCATCTATTTCTGGGGCTCGCTGCTCACGGGATTTTCGTCGTTCTTCGGCTTCTGGCTCATGAAGCACAGCGGCGGCCAACCCTGGCTCGTGTGGATTGCGGTGATCATTCCGCTGGGCATCGTCTATGCGTCGGTGTACGGCCCCGAGGCCGCGCTCTTCGCGGAGCTGTTCGACGCCAATGTGCGCTATTCCGGCATCTCGTTCGTGTACCAGTTTTCAGGGATCTTCGCGAGCGGCATCAGTCCGATCATGGCCACCTGGCTCCTGCAGCGCAATGGCGGCGATCCGTGGCTCATCTGTGTCTATACCCTGTGCGCGGGGCTGATCAGCGCGCTTTCGGCCGCGTGGGTGGGGCGGCGGCAGCAATCGCGGCGTGTGGCGATGGGTGGGGTTCGGTAACTCAAGCGAATCAGACTGGAAGACTGTCGATTTGCTGGAGCAGCGTCGCCCGACAGTGAAAACGGACGACGCTTTTTCTCTAGTTGAGCTATCGCTTCCAAACTGCCATCACAGCGCCCCCGGTCTGAACCGCACCGTCCTCGACACCGCATCCCACAGCGCTACCGCCTCGCCGGTGGTCAGCGAGCCCTTCTCGAGTTTCACAAACTGCCCGTCTATTTCTAGCTGGCCGCCGGTTTCCATGCCCAGAGACAGATATGGCGCGAGCGCATTTCCAAGCCCAACGACGTTGTTAAGCAAGTTGGATGAAACGGGCAATGAGAAAAATCAGGAAAATCTTAAATAGCGACTTGTTGTAGTCCCTTACGCGATGCGTCACCGCCCTGGCAGGACGTGTCCGATCCGGCGCCGGCCGGACCAAGGGAGTCCCCGGACACGCCGACTCACTTCGGTAGCGAATCTGACTGGAGGTTGAAATCGGATGAGAATGTGCCATCGAACTCGGAACGAGTTCTCGTCGCCGCTCAGCGTCGTTCTGCTTTCACTCGTTCCATGAGCGCGTTTTTAGCAGAGCCACACAACCCATTCAACAGTGCGCAACCTGAACGCACTCGTTTAGCCCATCGCGCAGCATCATTTCGGTATCCATATCGATGAACCCGACGAACACTAGCATGCTTTCCGGTGTCGCGCGCTCCTGCTCGCTCTGCGTAACCGCCGTCATGCGCAATCGCCGCGCCGCCACCTGACACACGCGCGTACTGATCTCGCCTTGCGCATCGGCCACCCGCACGAAGCCCTTCGCGCGCAGCACCGTGCGCGGCAATGCCTTGAGCCACGCGCGCAAGCGCGCCTTGTCCAGCACCTCGGGCACGGCAATCGCCACGCTCGCGAACACTGGCATTGGCGGCCCCTGGGGCCTGCGCTGCCAGCGCGCCGCGTCGGCGAGCGCGCGCCGCTCGGGCACGGTGGCGTCGAACAGCAGCGCGAGCGGCACGCGCCCGTGATCGGCGGCCACGACGACATCGGTGGGCGCGAGCGCACGCACGTCCGCGACGGCCCGCTCGCGCGCGTCGGGCTCGATCAGGTCGAGCTTGGTGACGATCACGGCGCTCGCGCTGTCGATCTGCTGTTGCGCCATCGCGCCCACCAGCGGGTCCGCGAGCGTATGCACGAGTTCGAGCGCGTCGGCAATCACGAGCACCGCAGTCAGGCGGAACGCGCCGTTGAGCAGGCCCACCTGCGCGATCTTCGCCGGGTCCGACACGCCGCTCGCCTCGATCAGCAGCAAGTCCGGCCGCTCATCGCGCGCGGCCACGCGCGAGAGCGCGTCGACGAGCGCACCGCCGATCGTGCAGCAGATGCAACCGTTGTCGAGCTCGATCACGTCGTCGCTGCGCGCGCGCACGAGCCGCGCATCGATATTCACGGCGCCGAAGTCGTTCACGAGCACCGCGATGCGTTTGCCGTGCGACGCTTCCAGCAGGCGGTTGACCACCGTGGTCTTGCCGGCCCCGAGGTAGCCCCCGACCACGGCCAGGTCGATCGGCTCGCGTACTGGCGCACGGTTGAGCGCACGGTTCGGCGCGAGCATGGGCGATGGCGTGGCGACGGGTTTCATCGCGGCGCGCGCAGCACACGTCCGCCGAGCACCGTGCCCCATACGGGCACGTCTTTCAGGCGCTCGGGCGCACACGTGCTCGGGTCCTCGTCGAGCACGGCGAAATCGGCGAATTTGCCCACCTCGATGCTGCCGATCAGATGATCGAGCCGCAGCGTATAGGCGGCGCCCAGCGTGATCGCGTGCAGCGCCTCGTCCACGCTGAGGCGCTCCGCCTCGCCAAGCACGCGCCCCGACGCCGTCTCGCGCCGCACCGCGCACCATGCCGTGAAAAGCGGGCTCAGCGCCGTGATGGGCGCGTCCGAATGCAGCGCGTACGGAATGCCCATGCGCTGCGCCGAGCCGGCCGGGTCCATGCGGTTCGCGCGGTCGGGGCCCATGGTCTGGCTATAGTGAGCATCGCCCCAGTAGTAGAGGTGATTCGCGAACAGGTTCACGCACAGCCCGAGCGCGCGGATGCGCCGCAATTGCGCCGCGTCCGCCATCTGGCAATGCTGCAGCGTGTGCCGGTGATCGGGGCGCGGATGCCGTGCGAGGATCGTTGCGAGCGCATCGAGTACGACCTCGGTCGCTTCGTCGCCGTTGGTGTGGATATGCAGTTGCAATCCCGCGCAATGGTACGGCTCGAACACCTCGACCAGTTGCTCGGGCGGAATCAGCCACAGGCCGTTGGGCTGCCCGCCCGCGTAGCCGGGCCAGCGCAGGCGCGCCGTGAAGCCCTGAATCGAGCCGTCGACGATGAACTTCACCGGCCCGAAGCGCAGCTTGTCGGTGTTGCCCGCCATGGCCTCCAGCACGCCTTGCGCGCGCTGCGCGGGATTGCGCTGCGGGGCGAACGCCGGGACGATCCGCACCGGGTAATCGGGGTCGGCGGTCACGCTGCGCAAGGTCTGGTTGCCTGCGGGCGAGAGGTCGTTGACGAGATCGGTGGCCGTCGTCACTCCGGCAAGCTGCGCCACGCGCCCGAAATTCCACACCGCGTGCGGCTTTTCGCTGGCCGCGATCGCGAGCTTGCCGCCAATCACCTGGTAGATCGGGAACATCGCCGCGAACTCCTGCAGCTCGCCCGTGGGCAGGCCTTGTGCGTCGCGCGCGATGCCGTCGATGTCGGTGTCCTCGTCGATGCCGGCCAGCGCCAGCATCGCGCTGTTCACGTTCATCAGGTGCACGCTCGCATGCAGGATCGCGATGGGGCGGCTCGCCGAAACCGTGTCGAGCTCGCGCGTCGTGAGGCGCGCCGCGCCGAAGTAGATCGGATCGAAGCCCCACGCGAGCAGCGGGCCGTCGTCGGTCATGGCGCGCTCGGCCTCGGCCAGGCGCGCGAGCACCGCATCGAGCGAGCGCAGGCCGGGCCACAGCGTGCCGTCCGGGCCGCGCCGGTCGTAGTAGCCGACGTACGCCGCGTCCCACACCGCGCCTTCCATCAGGTGACAGTGCCCTTCCACGAGCCCCGGCATCAGCACCTTCTCGCGCAGCGTCTCGTCCAGTGCGTATGCGCCGAATTGCGCCTTCCACTGCGCGGCGTCCTCGCCCGTGCTCACCGCGAGAATGCGGCCGTCGCGCACGGCTACATGCGTCGCGTGCGGCTGGTTCGGGTTGAGCGTGAGGATGCGGCGCGCCGCGAACACGGTGACCGGGCTCGCGACATCTGCGGCTTGTACGCCCTGCGCCGACGAAGAAGACGATGCTTGCGGATTCATTGACAGGCTCAACTCCCTATGAATGGTGGTGAACGGGATCGGGCATGGCGTAGCGCCGCCCGAACGGCCGCATCAGGATGTGCCCCACGCAGACCACGAGCACATTGACGCCCAGGCACACGAGCCCCAGGTTGATGCCGCCAAAGCCGATATGCAGCGCATAGCACGCAATGGCGAGGCCCTGGCCGCAGACGATGCCGGCCGCCACCGCGCCGGGCCGCACGCGGCGGCGCGCGAGCAGGATCAGCATGCCGGGCAGGAACTGCGTCACGCCATAGTACGTCGTGTTGATGAGCGAGAGCATGAGGTTCGGCGTGAGCAGCGTGGTGGCGATCGACACCAGCAGATACGCCACGATCACGAACTTGGCGGTGCGCTTCTGCCGCGACTCGGGCAAATTCGGCAACAGGTTGCGCGTGACGATCGGCCCGATCGCGAGGCAGATGCCCGCGAGCACGAGCAGCCCCGAAAGCGCGGCGCCCGCGGCGACGAGTCCGAGCAGCCAGTCCGGCAGCAGGTGGACGGCGGCCGCGAAGAACGCGTCGTTGGGCGAGGCGAGCTTCAGGTTCGCGCTGATCGCGTAATACGACGCCACCACGAGGAACGGGTACATCAGCATGTAGAGCGGCATGGCGATCTGCGTGCGGCGGATCGTATTGGGCCCGCGCGCGGTGAAGAAGCCCTGCGCGGCGAACGGCATCATGTAGAAGCCGAGCGACTGGAACAGCATCGTGCTCATGGAGAAGCGCAGTTGCGGGGCCGTCATGGCGTTGCTCACGTGATGGCTCGCGGCCTGGAACACCTCGTGCGCGCCGCCTGCCATCCATGCGGCGGCCACGCCGGTGACCACGATCGCGAGCAGCATCAGGATGTCCTTGAGCACGGCGATCCAGGCCGAGGCGCGCACGCCCGAAATGGCGATATACGTGAACGCGAGCGCGGCGCATACGACGATCAGCCAGACGGGCTGGACATGCCAGCCGAGGCCCTTGAGCGCGGCGGCGAGCCCCGTGAACTGCAGCTCGCCCCAGGGGATCAGGAACAGGATCGATGAGCCCGCAACGATCAGTTCGAGCGTACGGCTCTGAAAGTGGCCCTTGAAGAGATCCGCTTGCGTGATGGCGTTATGCAGCTTGCCCGATTCCCAGATGCGCGGGCCGATGAAGTAACCGATAGGATAGGCGAGCAGGATATAGCCGAGAAACCAGACGCCATAGGTCGGCCCCTTCGCATAGATGCCGCCCGGAAAGCCCACCATCGTGCCGATGCTGTAGATCTCTCCCGCCGTGAGAAAGAACACCAGCGCCACGCCGAACTGACGCGAGGCGACGAAGAAGTCGTGCATGCTCTGCTGGCCGTGGCCGCGCCGGGAGCGGATGGCAAGGTACAGCGAAAACGCGATCAGAAGCGAAAAAACGAGAGTGGACATGCGCGGCTCTCCAGGCGGGAGACGGTGGAATGGGCGACGGCGGGCGGCGGCGCGGTGCGCGGCGGCCGGGCGCTAGTGCTCGTTCGCGTAGCGATGCCGGTCGAAGCAGTGCCAGCAGATGAAGAGGCAAGCGGAGGTCAGCAGGAACCAGCCGAAGATCCACGCGTAGATGAAGGGCACGCCCAAGACGTAGCGGTCCTGCTGCGCGGCCACCCAGGGCAGCGCGCCGATGACGCCCAGAAAAGGCAGGCCGATTCCAATCAGAAATCTGAGCATCGCTGTCTCCTGTGTTCTGTGTTTATGTGCGGGCGCTGCCGGCGGCAAGGCTCGATACGCCCGCCCCGGCCCACTGACCATGCTGTTCTTGATCGAGTATCGGCGGACAAAAACACGCACCGGTAGTGCCAGATGCGGATTATCGTTGAGTCCAATCCGCGTCCGACCGGTCGGTCTGGCCGATCGGGCAACACGCGCCGCCCACGGGCCCGGCGTGGCCGTCCGGGGCTCCGGCGCGATAGCTGACATAATCGAAGTCCGCCCCTTCACTCCCCAACCCCAAGGAGCCACTGTGAGCCAACCCGCAACTTCGTCCACCCCTGATCCGGTACGCCGCGTCGCCTTTCTGGGTCTCGGCGTGATGGGCTATCCGATGGCCGGTCATCTCGCCAAAGCCGGGCTCGACGTGACGGTCTACAACCGCACCGCCGCCAAGGCCGCGCAATGGGTCGCCGAGCATGGCGGCCGCGCGGCCGCGACGCCACGCGAAGCGGCCCAGGGCGCCGAGCTGGTGCTCGCGTGCGTCGGCAACGACGACGACTTGCGCAGCATCGTGCTCGGCCCGGACGGCGCCTTCGCCGGCATGGCGCGCGGCAGCGTGTTCGTCGACCATACGACCGCCTCGGCCAATGTGGCGCGCGAGCTCGCGGCGAGCGCCGCGCCGCTCGGCCTGCACTTCGTCGACGCGCCGGTCTCCGGCGGCCAGTCCGGCGCCGAGAACGGCAAGCTCACAATCATGTGCGGCGGCGACGCCGCGAGCTTCGCGCGCGCCAGGGCCACGCTCGCGCACTACGCGGCGGCCGTCACGCTGATCGGCGAGACAGGCGCGGGCCAGCTCGCGAAGATGGTCAACCAGATCGCCGTCGCGGGCGTCGTTCAGGGCCTTGCCGAGGCGATCAACTTCGGCGAGCGCGCGGGGCTCGACATGGCGGTCGTGCTCGATGTGATCGGCAAAGGCGCCGCGGCGAGCTGGCAGATGGACAACCGCGGCCAGACGATGATGGCGGGCAAGTTCGATTACGGTTTCGCCGTGGACTGGATGCGCAAGGACCTCGGCTTCTGTCTGGACGAAGCGAAGCGCAATGGCGCGGCGCTGCCGGTCACCGCGCTCATCGACCAGTTCTATGGCGATGTGCAGCGCCTCGGCGGCAACCGGTTCGATACGTCGAGCCTGATCTGGCGCCTGCGCAAGCTCGATGGCGGCGCATGAGGCTCATAAGCGGCGCGCGCGGGGCCTCGGTGGCCCCGCATGCCCGGCGCGATCGGCGCACCCGGCGGCGTGTGCCATGAGCGCGGCACGCCGGGCGCATTCAGCCGGTTAGCGCCACCACCGCAGCGGACGCCGCAAGGTATGCCGCTCGAGCCGCACCGCCGGCATCGAGTCCAGGAACGCGAACGCGCCGGCATCGGCCGCCCCCATGCGCCGCTCGCGCTCTTCGTCGGCTTCGACCGTGCGGCTCGTATTGATGAAGAGCGCCGCCACGATGCCAAGCGCAAGCAGCCCCGCCGAGATCGTGAACGGCAAGTTATAGCTGCCGGTACGCTCGATCAGATAGCCGAACACGACCGGCGAGACCATGCCCGCAATCCCGAAGCCCGTGTTCATCATGCCGCCCGCCGTGCCCGCATACTTGCCCGCGATATCGAGCGGCAGCGTCCACAGCACCGGGTTCGTGATTTCGAGGAAGAAGAACGAAGCGGAGAGGAACACCACCGCCATGATCGGGTTGGGGGCGTACACCATCGGCACGAGAAACACGAGCGAGCCGCCCAGCCCCGTCACGAGCACCGAGCAGCGCGCGAAGCGCAGGCGGCCCGTCCATTTGAAGAGCCGGTCCGAGACCACGCCGCCGAGCGTGTCGCCCACCACGCCCGCGAGCAGCGGCAGCGCCGTGAAGAGCGCGAGCTGCTTGAGGTCGAAGCCGCGCGACTCCTTGAGATACGAAGGCAGCCAGGTCAGATAGACCCACAGCAGCCAGCCATAGCAGAAGTCGACGAACGTCACGAGCCACATGCGCCGCACGAGCTTGCGCCACGGCGTGGGCATGCGCTTCGCACGCTCGCAGTCACCGCGCCGGTAGCCGATCTCGGCGGTCTCCTCGGGCGTGACGCGCCGGTTCTGCTCGGGCGAATTGGTGAATATGCACAGATAGAGCACCGTCCACGCGAGGCTCGCGATGCCGAGCAGGATGAAGGCGTCGCGCCAGCCGCCCGCCACCACCACCGCGAGCACGAGCGGCGGCGTGATCGCACCGCCCAGACGCGCGAAGCTGTGCGTGATGCCCTGTGCGAAGCCACGCTCGCCCACCGGCATCCAGAACGTGAAGGCGCGCGTCGCGGTGGGGAACGCTCCGCCCTCGCCCACGCCCAGCGCGAAGCGCAGCAGCACCAGCATGACGACGCCGCCCGCGAAACCCGTCGCAAGCGTCGCGGCGCCCCAGATCAGCGAGAGCACGGTGAGGACGAGCTTGGGACCGTATTTATCCGAAAGCCAGCCGCCGATGATCTGCATGGCGGCGTACGGATACGCGAAGGCCGAAAACACGAGGCCGAGCTGCACCGTGCTGAGGCCCATTTCGTGGCGGATCAGCGGCCCGGCGACTGCGATGTTCACGCGATCGATGTAAGAGATGAAATACATCAGACACATGACCGCGAGGATGATATGGCGCGTCTTCACGCGCTGCGCGTGCTGTTTCATGTCGTCTCCAATGTCTCTATCTTGTGTATTCACGGCCCCGGCGGCGTAGCCGGGGCAAGCGGCGGGCGCGGGCGGGCGCGTCATCCGCTCGCGGGCGCCACCAGCTTCAGGCGCTGGACCTTCCCCGACGGGCCGCGCGGCAGCTCGCTCACGAAGCGGATTTCCTTCGGCGTCTTGTAGCGGCCCAGCTCGCGCAGGCAATGCGCGCGCAGCTCGGCGGCATCGGGTTCGCCGTGCCAGTGGCCCTCGCGCGCCACCACGAACGCGACGATCTCCTGCCCATAGGCGGGGTCGGGTACGCCAACGGCGGCCGCGTCCAGCACGCCGGGATGGCGCAGCAGCGCCTCGTCGATCTCGCGCGGCGCGATGTTCTCGCCGCCCTTGATGATCAGCTCCTTCGAGCGGCCGTTGATGTAGAAGTAGCCCGCATCGTCGCGATAGCCGAGGTCGCCCGTGCGCAGCCAGCCGTCGGCGGTGAACGCCTTGGCGGTGTCGTCGTGACGCTTGTAGTAGCCGCGCATGATCTGGTTACCGCGCAGCACGATCTCGCCGCACTCGTTCGGCGCGCACTCGCGCCCTGCGCGGTCGATCACGCGCGCCTCGCTGCCCGAAGGCAAGCCGATACTGCCGATCCTGCGCCTCTCCGCTTCATATGGATTACTGAATACTGGCGCGGCGGTCTCGGTCATCCCCATGGTCTCGATCACGCCAATCCCGAAGCGCGCCTCGAACGCGCGATGGTGGTCGGCGGGCAGCGCGGCCGACGCGCTGCGGCAGAACTTGAGCGCGGAGAGATCGAGCCCGTTCGGCTCGTCGCCGTTCAGCAGGTAGGCGACGATCGTCGGCACCACGTTGATCCACGTGCAGCCATAGCGTGCCGCGTCGCGCCAGAACGTACCGGCCGAGAAGCGCGGCGTCAGCACGGCCGAGCCCGCGTGAAAGAGCGGCGCGAGCAAGGTCACCACAAGGCCGTTGATGTGATAAAGCGGCAGCGAAGCCAGCACGCGGTCTTCGGCGCCCAGGCGATGCTCCGCGCTGATGTTGCGCGCGTTCGCGTACAGATTCCCGTGGCTCAGCAGCACGCCCTTGGGCGCGCCGGTCGTGCCGGAGGTGTACATCAGCAGCGCGATATCGGTGGCTCCGGTGGCTCCGGTGGCTCCGGCGGCATGGGCGACTTCGTCGTGGGCGTCCCCGGCGTCGTGGTCCGCGTCGGCCCACGCGGTGGCGACGTCTGCCGCCGCCGTCTCCAGCGCGGGTAATGCAGGCAGCGCGACGGCGTCCGGCTCCGTCCGCACGAGCGCGACCTCGCGCGTCATGCCCTGCTCGCGCAGCACGGCAAGCGCCGCCGAAAGCGCGCCGCGGGTTTGCGCGCTCGCGAAGATCATGCGCGAATCCGAATGCTCGACGATATAGGCGAGTTGCGAGGGCTGGCACAGCAAGTTCAACGGGTGCGCGATCAACCCGCTGTACATGGCGCCGAGCAGCAGCGTGGCCGTCTGGATGCCGTTGCCCATCATCACCGACACGACATCGCCGGGCTTCAGGCCGGCGTCGCGAAAGCGTGTTTCGAGCGCGCGGCAGCGCTCGTGCAGTGCGCCGAACGTGAGCGTCGCGTGCGCGCCGCGTTCATCGGCAGGATCGGCGCTTTCGTCGGGCGCCGCCAGCAGGAACGGCTTGTCCGGATACTGCGCGGCGCGCATCTCGATCAGCGCGCGAATCGTGGCGGGCGCGCTCATTGGCCGAACCTCCGGAAATAGTCGCCGAGCAGCGCATCGAGCTCGGGCACGCGCTCCTCGATCGGATACGCCACGCGCGTGATATTCAAATACTGGCGAAAGCCGAGATTGCTCGAGAAGTTGTTGCGTCCCCACGTCCCGCAGCCCATCGAGAGCGAAAACGGCAGGCCGTTGTCGAAGTTGCCGCCCGTCGCGAAGCAGTGCGCCTGGTTGACGATCACGCGCGCGACCGGCAGCGTCGTGCCCAGCGTCACGGCCTGGTCGGGCTCGCTCGTGTGCAGCCCGACCGAGTGGCCCGCGCCCATGTAGGCGTAGAGGCGGCGCACGATGGCCGCGGCATCGTCGAAATCGTGCGCGCGGTAGACCGCGAGCACGGGTGCGAGCTTCTCGCCCGAAAACGGATGGCTCGCGCCGAAGCCGCTCTCCTCGACCATCAGGAACGCGCACTCGCGCGCGGCTACATCGTCCAGTCCTGCGGTGCGGGCGATTTCCGTCGCCGATTTCGCAGTGCAGCGCGCGGCGAGCTTGCCGTCGCTCCACATCGCCGCCTGCAATTGCGCCTTCTGCTGCGCGTCCAGCAGCGCGCCGCCGCAGGCGGCCAGCTCGCGCAGCATGGCGTCGTAGACCGCAGCGTCGATCACGACACTGTTCTCCGACGAGCAGCTCGTCGCGTTGTCGAACGTCTTGGAGGCCGCGATCTTGTGCGCCGCATCGCGCAGGTTCGCCGTGCGCGTGACGATGGACGCCACATTGCCCGCCCCCACGCCGAAGGCCGGCGTGCCGCTCGCGTATGCCATGCGTACGTTCGCCTGCGAGCCCGTCGCGACCACCAGATCGGCCTCGCGCATGAGCGCCGCCGTCGCGGCCTTGCTCACCGGGGCGCTCAGCATCTGCACGAGCGCCGGGTCGAGCCCCGCCTTCGCGAACTGCGCGTGAATGAGCTCGATCAGCAGCGCGCACGAGTCATGGCCCTTCGGCGAGGGCGCGACGATCACCGCATTGCCGCATTTGAGCGCGTTGACGATCTTGTTGGCGGGCGTGGCAGCCGGATTCGTGGATGGCGTGATGGCCGCCACCACCCCCACCGCGCGCGCGATCTCGACGATGCCCGAGGCCTCGTCGCGCGCGATCACGCCACAGGTTTTCTGGCCGTGCAAATCGCGCAGGAGCCCGAGCGTCTTGCGATAGTTCTTGCGGAATTTGTCGTCGGCATTGCCAAGGCCCGTGTCGCGCACCGACTGTTCGGCGAGCCGGCGATTGCGCGCGGGCTCCATGATGGCCCACGCGGCGGCGGCGGCGGCGGTATCGAGCGTCTCCTGTCCGGCGAACTCGAAGGCCTGCTGCGCGGCGCGCGCGCGCGCGACGAGGTCGGCGATTTGCGCCTCGATTTGCGCGTCGCGCGCGGCGGATTCGCGCGCGACGCCTGCGGCAAGGGTGTCCCTGACATTCATCGGCTGCACTCCCGATCGAAAAGTTGGCGGTAATGCCAATCTATTCATCGGCGCATGCCGGCGAGTCCCGTTTCCCGTGCTTTCGCCGACTCCCGCCAGCCGCGCAGCGGAAATCGCAAATTTCGGGACTTTCCATAGTCCCGAAAAATGCGTCGCGCGATGCACAATAGCGGCACGCAGTACTACTACACAAGATGGGGCGCGCACGGGCGCTTTGCGCGTCGCATCAAAGAGGAGACAGCGTGTCGACTTCGAATCAATCGAATGCCGCAGCCGTACGCGCGTTTCGCGTGCTGGAGACGCTCGCCCAGGCGGGCCAGCCTTTGTCGATGATGGATCTCGTGCATGCGCTCGATCTGCCCAAGCAGACCGTGCACCGGATCCTCGCGCAGCTCACCGACGCCTGGCTCGTCACGCGCGGCGCCAATGACAAGCTCTACGAGTGTTCCGCGCGCGTGCGTATGATGGCCGTGAACGTGCTGATGCACGCCGGACCGGCGGCGGCGCGGCACGTGCTGCTCGAAACGCTGGTCGAGAAGATCGGCGAGACCTGCAACCTCACGATGCTCGCGGGCAACGACGTGGTCTACGTCGACCGCGTGGAGACCGAATGGCCGCTGCGCATGCATCTGCAACCGGGCTCGCACGTGCCGCTGCACTGCTCCGCGAGCGGCAAGCTGCTGCTGAGCTTCCTGCCCAAGGAGCGCCGCGAGCGCATGATCGAAACGCTGCCGCTGCGCGCCCATTCCGAGCGCACGATCACCGACCGCGACGCGCTGCGCAAGGAGCTCGCCGCCACGCGTCGCCGCCAGCTCGCGATCAACAATCAGGAGCATTTGCAGGGCTTGATCGCGATTGCCGTGCCGGTCATGCTCGACCGCAACCGCGCATGCGCGGCCATCGCCGTTCAGGCGCCGGTCGGGCGCCTCACGCTCGACGATCTGCTCGCGTTCGTGCCCGACCTGCGGCACGCCGCCGAGGAAACCGCAAAAACCTTCTGCGCGTGAACCCGCCCGCGCCGGACCGGGCGCACGGCGAGCCTCGCGATTGTTTTTATCGGCGAACAATCTCCGTCATCGGCGATAAAAAATGACGGCGCGCGATGCTATCATCGGCGTCATTTCCCGGTTTGGACGGCAGGCAACGCTCGCATGGATACGCAGAAAGTCGAGGCGCTCTGGATGCATCTGCACTGGCTGAACGTGCTGGCGGCACAGGGCAGCTACACGGCGGCGGCGGCGCGCCTTGGCGTGAGCAAGGCGGCCATGAGCCAGCGCATTGCCGAACTGGAGCGCGTGGCCGGCGTCGCGCTCGTGCAGCGCACCACGCGCAGCGTGCGCTTCACTGAAGCGGGCCAGCGGCTGGTGGAAGAAACGCGCGAGCAATTCGAGCGCATCGCCACGAGCTTCGCGAGCGTGCGCGAGATGGCCGAGGTGCCGCGCGGCACCGTGCGCGTCACGGCGCCCGTCGCGTTCGCGCGCCAGCAACTCGTGCCGCGTCTCGCGCAATTCGCGCGCGCGAACCCCGAGGTTCGCGTGCAACTGGAGCTCTCGGACCGGCTCACCTCGATCGCGAGCGAAGGCTTCGACCTCGCGATCCGCCATAGCGCGCAAGTGCCGGAAACCCATGTGGCGTGGAAGCTGTGCGACATCCGCTCGGTGATCGCCGCAACGCCCGCCTATCTGAAGAAGCGCGGCACGCCGAAAACACCGGCCGATCTCGCCGCGCACGACTGCCTCTATTACCCGCGCACGACGGGCTCGGGCGTGTGGTCGTTCGAAAAGGCGGGCCGCCGCGCCGCGCAGTCGCGCGTGAGCGTAACCGTGAACGGCCCGCTCGCGGCCAACAATAGCGAGGCGTTGCGCGACGCCGCGCTCGAGCATCTCGGCATCGCGCTGTTGCCGGACTTCAGCGCCCATGCGGCGTTGCAGGCGCGCAAGCTCGTCGTGCTGCTGGCCGACTGGCGGCCGGTGGGCGCATTCGCCTCGCAATTGCACGTGGTACGCCCGTATGGCGCGCACGTTCCGCGCGCCGTCACGCGCTTCATCGAATTTCTGCGGGAGTCGTTCGAGGGCGGCTTTCCGCTCGAATGAATCTGCGCGGCACGGAAGCCCCGCAGAAAAGCCCCGCAGAAGCCCCGCAGCAGCCCATTACGCGGCCGACGTCCGCCGCTCCGCGCGTTGCGGAATCAGCATGATGCACACGACGATGAACGCGAACAGCATGCCCGAGGCGTAGAAGCGGCTGAACGCCAGGCCGCCCTGCGCGACCGGCTTGTCGAGAAAATCGCCCAGCGTCGCGCCGAGCGGGCGCGTCAGCACGAATGCGGCCCAGAACAGCGTCGTGCGCGAAACGCGGCGCGTCAACCAGAGCACGCCGACGACGACGATCCCCGCGCCGAAGATCGCCGCGCCCATTTCATAGCCCAGCCCGAGGCCGCCACGGTCGTCGCCGGCGACCCAGTCGCCGAGCGCGGTGCCGAGCGTCTGCGAGAACAGAATCGTGGTCCAGTAAAACCATTCCACGCGCGGGGTCGCGACGCTCCCGATCGAAACCGTCCCCTCCACGCGATACCAGATCGCAAGGCTTGCCGCGAGCAGCGCGACGACGATGGACACGCCGCCCGGGTAGCCCACGCCGAGAGAGCGGTCGCAGAAGTCGGCCAGCGTCGTGCCCAGCGTGGTGGTGGCAACGATGGTGGCCCAGTACAGGTACGCATGGAATTTGCGCGCGCGAACCTGGGCCGAGACGAGGACGAGGAAGGCGGCAAAGAAAATCAGCGTGCCGACGAGATAACCGAGGTTCAACGACATCGTGACCCAGTCGCCGCCGGTCTCGCCGAGCGTGGTGGCCGCAATTTTTATGATCCAGAATCCGAGCGTCAGCGCGGGAACCTTGGTGAGCGCATCGTCCAATGTGGGGTCTACGACATCCCTGGCGGTGGAATTCATCGGTCGTCTCCTGGGTAAGCACACCCTGAATGAATACCGCTGGATTCTATTCGCCCCAGGCTTAACCCTGGCTTAACGATCCTCCGACGAAAGCCGCCAGCCCCCAGGCAGGGACGTATTCGCCGTGCATTGCCACGATTACAAAATCCCTTCATTCGCCGATCGAACGGCGCAAATTGAACTGCGAGCCCGGTCATGCGGTCATTCAAGGTATCGCGCTTGCTAGCCCGAGTGATTCCGAACCCCTGAAGCACTGAAGCGAAATCATGCCGACCAATCCATCCAGCAACGAAGCCCCCCGTACACCCGCCAGCGCCAGACTGGCTTCGCATCCGCACGGCGCGCCCGCGTCGGCGGCCGGCAAGCACCCGGCCCCGCCCTGCACGCTCGTGATTTTCGGCGCGGGCGGCGACCTCACCAAACGCCTGCTGATGCCGGCGCTGTACAACCTTGCCGTCGATGGCCTGCTCGACGACGGCATGAAGATCGTCGGCGTCAATCACGGCGAACTCGAGACCCGGCAATGGTGCGACGATCTGCACGACGCACTGCAGAAGTTCGCCGCCGACAAGGCCAGCACCTTTCACGCCGGCAAGCTCGACGAAAACGCATGGAGCTGGGTCGCGCAGCGCCTGCGATACATGGCCGGCGAATTCGAGGACGACGACGTCTATCAGCGCCTCGCGCAGCAGCTCGGCGGCGGCGCGCAAGGCAACGTGGTGTTCTACCTCGCGGTGGGCGCGCGCTTCTTCAAGCCGATCGTCGAACGTCTGGGCAAGGCCGGCCTGCTCGAGCAAGGCGCCGATGGCAACGGCCCGTTCCGCCGCGTCGTGATCGAAAAGCCGTTCGGCGCCGACCTCGCCTCGGCACGCGATCTGAACCAGCACATCCTGCGCTTCGCCAACGAATCGCAGGTTTATCGCATCGACCATTTTCTCGGCAAGGACACGGTGCAGAGCATTCTCGCGATCCGCTTCGCCAATGCGCTGTTCGAGCCCATCTGGCGCCGCGAATATATCGACAGCGTGCAGATCACGGCAGCGGAGGTGATCGGCGTGGAAGGCCGCGGGCGCTTCTACGAGCAGACCGGCGCGTTTCGCGACATGGTGCCGAACCATCTGTTCCAGTTGCTCTGCATGGTGGCCATGGAGCCGCCCAATTCGTTCGACGCCGAAGCGGTGCGCGACAAGAAAGCCGAGGTCTTCGATGCGATCAAGCCGCTCGCGCCCGGCGACGTGGTGTTCGGCCAATATGCCAGCGGGCCGGCGGGCGCGGCCTACCGCGACGAACCCGACGTTGCGAAGCACAGCCAAACCGAAACGTATGCCGCCGCGCGCGTGAAAATCGATAACTGGCGCTGGGCTGGCGTACCGTTCTATCTGCGTACCGGCAAGCGGCTTGCCGCGCGGCACACGGAGATTTCCGCGCAGTTGAAGAACGTGCCGTTCCGGCTGTTCCGCGATACGCCCGTCGACGCGCTGACGCCCAACGTGCTGACGCTGCGCATCGATCCCACCCACGGCACGAGCATCGATTTCAACGTGAAGGCGCCGGGGCCGGTCATGGAAATCGGCGCTGTGCAAGCGTCGTTCGATTACGATGACTTTTTCGCGGAGCATCCGAACATCGGCTACGAAACGCTGCTCTATGACTGCATGCTCGGCGACCAGACGCTCTTTCAGCGCGCCGACAGCATCGAAGCCGCATGGGCCGCGGTGGATGACGTGCTGCATCCCAGCGACGGCGCGGCGCCAAACGTGCACGATTACGCGGCGGGCAGCGAGGGCCCGGCCGCAGCGCAAGCGCTGCTCGAGCAGGACGGCCGCGCGTGGCGCACGCTCGCGCCGGGCGCATCGAAGCAAAGCTGAGCCCGGTATGGCGGAACGAACGACATCGCATTGCACGTACGATCAATGGAGGATCGAGTGGCCAGAACCCATAGCATGACGAAAAACACAAGAACGGGCGCCAGCGCAGGCCCCAGGACCAGCAAAAAAACCGGCCCGAAAGCCGCTACGAAGACCCCCCCCCGCACTGCCGCACCCGCGTCGCGGGGCATCGAGAGCATTCTCGCCATCGACATAGGCGGCACCGGCCTGAAGGCCGCGATCATCGACGCCAGCGGCAAGATGCGCTCCGAGCGCGTGCGCGTGGAGACGCCCCATCCGTGCTCGCCGGACTTGCTCGTCGACACGCTCCATACGCTCGTCAAGCCGCTCGTCGCGCAGTATCCGCCCACCCATGTGTCGATCGGCTTTCCCGGTTTCGTGCGCGATAACCATGTGCTCACGGCGCCGCATCTGGGCGTGGAAGGCTGGCGCGACGTGCCGCTCGCGCAGATGCTGGGCGAGCGCCTCGGCAACCCCTCGGTACGCATGATCAACGATGCGGAAATGCAGGGCTTCGCCGCCATCGAAGGCAACGGCCTCGAATTCGTCCTGACGCTCGGCACGGGCGCGGGCACCGCGATGTTCCGCGACGGCGAACTGATGCCGCACCTCGAACTCGCCCATCATCCGGTCAGCAAGAAGCGCGCGTACGACGAATATATCGGCGATGCCGCGCGCCGCAAGGTCGGCAATAAACGCTGGAACAAGCGGATCGAGAAAATCATCGGCATACTCGAATCGCTCGTGCATTACGACAAGCTGTGGATCGGCGGCGGCAATGCGCAACGGCTCGACTTCGAGTTGCCGCCCAACGTGGCGACCGTGCCGAACGAGCGCGGTATCGAAGGCGGCGCGCGTCTGTGGCATCCGCTCTCGGTACGCGAGACGCGGCAACTGCCCGACGCGACGCGGCGCACCGGTATTTTCAGGTAACCGCCCCCCCTGCTGCGCTCCCGCTTCTCTCTCACCTCGCTCCCGCGTTCAGCGCGGCGTCGCGACGCCCGGCGCGTTCACTTCCGAGGCCATGACGACGCGGTTGCGTCCCATCGCCTTGGCCATGTAAAGCGCCGTGTCGGCGCGCGCCATGGCGTCCTCCAGCGTGTCGCCCGGCGCGATGCGCTCGACGCCGGCGCTGAACGTGCAGCGCACGCCGTCGTCGGGCCGCCGCTCCAGCGCGAGCCGCAGCGCATTGGTCAAGCCCGCTGCGTCGCTCTTGCGGCAATCCGCGAAAACAATCGCGAACTCTTCGCCGCCCAGACGTCCGAAAAGATCGCCCGCGCGCAACTGGCCGAGCACCACGGAGCCGATATGCGTGAGCGTGCGGTCGCCCACGGCGTGACCCAGGCTGTCGTTGATGGCCTTGAAATTGTCGATGTCCAGAATGGCGAGGGAAAGCGCCTTGCCCGTGCCCCGCGCGTCGCCGACCAGGGCCCCGGCTTTCTCCATGAACGCGCGGCGCGTGAGCGCGCCCGTGAGTTCGTCGACGGTCGCGAGCCGCTCCATTCGTCGGACCAATCGATCGTGAGCGAGCATGACCATGCCGATCGACATGCCGGGCAACGAAACGATCGCGAGGCCCAGCAGCACGACGTTCCAGGGCGACGGCTGCACGAACGCGACCGGCGGCACGCTGCCCGAGAGCACCGCCACGACGCGCGCGATATGGCTCGAAGCGCCAAGCCAGGCCGCCACCGCGATGAATCGCGCGGCATAGCGCGCGCCTTCGTGCGGCGCACCGCGCAGCGCCATGGTGGCCACGGCGATCCGTCCATAGGCGAGGAAACCGGACAGGCAAACGATCCGCGCCTCGACATTGGGCGCAACGAACGTGAAATACGCCAGCGCGGCGAAGATGGCGCCGAACGCCGCCAGTTCCGCATGCGGCATGGGCTTCATGCCGAAGAACTGCCGCGTTCCTTGCAGCAGCAGCGCGATCGCCGCAATCGTCATGAACGAAATAGCGACGATCGCAAACGGACGCGGCCGGTCGCCGGCGAACAACACGCCCGTCGAGGCCACGGCCAATAACGCGTACGACAGGCACCAGCGGCCGACGCCCGGCACCGCCGTGCGCCGCAGCGAACCCAGAATGGCCACGCTCATCGTGCAGGACACGATCAAGATCCCGAATAACGCGAGAGGGCTGAGCATGGGAGCGGGCTGAGTGGAAAAGGACGATGAATCAGGATGATCGAAACGACATCCCGCAACTGAAAGCGAAATGAAACCGTCGAAGCCCGGGGTCAAGGCACCATCGCGCTGCCGCGGCGAAGACGTATCGTATCGCAGGTGGGCGTCGGCCAATACCACGACGACGCCCCTGTGCACGGCGAAGAGGCGCGACGCCATCGAGCGCTTGACAAAACCCGCTGGACCGCCTGGACGCGGCGCCATTTATCAAGGATGACTGATCACTTCGAATGAATGAACGACTCCAGGCCGGCTCCCATCAGCTGACTTCGAAGATGGCCGTAACGCACCTCACCCACCCCTGTCTTCGGTGGCGGGCCCCACGTAGTTGGCCCGTGGCCGCAGCAGCGTGCCGCTCGCGATCTGCTCGATCGAGTGGGCCATCCACCCCACGCTGCGGCCAATGGCGAACATCGCGAACACGGCGTCGTCGGGCAAGCCGCAGCGCTCGGCCAGCGCGGTGAGCGCGATATCGATGGTCGGCGCGAGACCGCTGGTCGCGCGCACGTATTCGATCAGCGCGGAAATCTCGTCGGGGATCTCGAACGCCGCAAGCAAATCCGCGGCGCGCGGATCGCCTTGCGGGTAGAGCTCGTGGCCAAATCCCGGCAGCGGGCCGTGGCTGGCCAGCCAGCGCCCGGCCGCCGCCTCGACGCCGCGCCGGCGCACTTCGCCCAGCAGCGCCTCCACGCGCAACGGCGCGCCGCCATGCAACGGCCCCGACAATGCGCAGAGGCCCGCCAGCATGCACGCGCTCAACGACGCGCCCGTCGATGCCGCAACGCGGGCCGCAAACGCCGACGTCGTCAACTCCTGGTCCGCGAGCAACACCAGCGCACGCCGCAGCAGGTCCGCCTGCGTTTCGCAGCGCCATGCGCGCGCCATGCGCAGGTGAAGCGAGCCACTGCCGCCAAGCGCGACAAAACCGCTCGCGAGCCTGCCGACCAGGCGCGCCGCCTCGTCGTTCAAATGCGCCGTTCCGATGGCATCGATCGAGGGCTTCTCGCCAGCGGCAAGCGCGATCGATACATAAGCCCGCGCGCGCGGCGACACGCCCGGCTCGATGGGCGCGCTATCGTCTGCCGTCGAGAAAACCGCTGGGGAGTCCGACGCCCACAGACGTTGCGCCACCGCTTCGAGCGTCGCGGAACCCGCCAGCTCGATCGCGTCGAACCCGCGGTAGTAAAGGCGCCCCCGGGCGACCGTGGAAATGCGCGTGTTGATGATGGGCTCGCCCCATGCCATCGTGCTCGCCGCGATGGTCTTGCGCGCGCGCCCGAGATCGCGCTTCTTCGCGAGCGCCGCCACGTCCGAGCCGCGATACAGCTTGCGGCTCACGTGCTCCGGATCCCACCGCACTTCGATGCGCCCACGGCTCACATACGCATAGAGGGTCTGCTTGCGCACGCCCAGCGCATCGCAGGCCTCCTCCTGAGTCATCCATTTTTCCACGTTGATTGTCTCAATCAAGGTTGACGCGCAATGGCGGCATGCTTCAAATTCAGTCCACCAACACCGCCCGCGCCTGTCGTGCTCGCGGATGTTGATATCAACAATCATAGCGCGCAGTAGCCCGCGAGATGCCCTGCGGACGCCGTGACGCAACATGGAGACATCGATGTCGACGCAGAGAACGAGCGGATTCGCCGCCACGGGCGCCGTGCGCGTCACGCGCACGCGTTTTACGATTCTGGCAGCCATCCTGCTGCTCGCGACCGTCGCCTATGCGGACCGCGCGATCCTCTCGATCGCCGGGCCGGGGCTCGCGAAGGAATTCGGCCTCGACCACGTGCAACTGGGCTATGTGCTCTCGGCGTTCAGTTGGGCCTATGTGGTCGGACAGATTCCTGGCGGGCTGCTGCTCGACCGGCTGGGCACCAAGGCCGTCTATGGCGCCACGCTCGTGCTGTGGTCGCTCGCGACGCTACTCGTCGGTTTCGTCGGCCATGTGACGACGAATCTTTCGGTGGCGCTCGGCTTGCTGTTCGCGTTGCGCTTCGCGCTCGGCCTGATCGAAGCGCCCAGCTTTCCAGCCAACAATCGCGTGGCCGTGATGTGGTTCCCGAAGGACGAGCGCGGCCTCGCCACCTCGCTGTTCGCGTCCGCGTCGTATTTCGCCGTGGCGATTTTCTCGCCGCTCGCGGGCTGGCTCACCGCGAAGTTCGGCTGGCCCGCGCCGTTCTTCGCGCTCGGGCTCATCGGCATCGCCTGCGCCGGGCTCTGGGCCGTCGTGATGCACGAGCCGCGCAAGCATCCGCGCGTGTCGCAAGCCGAACTCGACCGGCTCGTGGCCGGCGGCGCGATGATCGACATCGACTCGACGCACGAGCGCCGCTCGCGTCCGGTGGTGTCGCGCAACACGCTGCGGATGCTGCTCGGCAACCGCATGCTGTGGTGCGCGTATATCGGCCAATACTGCGTGATCGCGCTCAGCTACTTCTTCATCACGTGGTTCCCGATCTATCTCGTGCAGGCGCGCGGCATGAACATCATGGAGGCCGGGCTCGCGACCATGCTGCCAGCCATCGCGGGCTTTCTCGGCGGCATCGCGGGCGGCACGATTTCGGACTGGCTGATCCGGCGCGGCTGGAGCGTCTCGTGGGCGCGCAAGACGCCGTATATCGTCGGCATGGCGGTGGGCTGCTGCATCGTGCTCTCCGCGTTCACGCAGAGCAACACCGCCATCGTCCTGCTGATGACGCTGGCGTTCTTCGGCAAGGGCGCGGCGGCCGGCGCCGGCACGTGGGCCATCGCGAGCGATACGGCGCCGCGCGAGGCCGTGGGTCTCGCGGGCGCGATCTTCAATTGCATCGGCAATGTGGGCGGCATCGTCACGCCCATCGTATTCGGCTATATCGTGCAAGCCACGGGCGGCTATACGGCCGGGCTCTATTTCGTCGCCGCGCATTGCGTGGTGGCGGCGGTGGTCTATCTGGCGTTCATGGGCAGGATCGAACGCGTCAAAGTCAATTAAAGGCAGGATACCGAATCATTATGTCGAAACCCATCATTCTGAACGCGGCCGAATTGCCGGCGCGCACACAGGCCGAGCTCGCGTCGCTCTTCACCGTGCTCGATTGGCCGCAGCAGCCCGACGAAGCGGCGGCCTTCCTCGCGCAGCACGGCGCATCCATTCGCGGCATCGCACTGCGCAAGACGAAGATCGACGCGGCGTTTCTGGACGCCCTGCCCGCGCTGGAAATCATCGCGAGCTATAGCGCGGGGCTCGACAATCTCGACGTTCAGAGCGCGCAAGCGCGCGGCATTCGCGTCGAGAATTCGTCGCGCATCCTCGCGGAAGATGTCGCGAACACGGCCATCGGCCTCGCGCTCGCCGTCACGCGCGATCTGGTGCAGGCCGATGCCTACGTGCGCGCCGGCAAGTGGGCCCGATACGGCGCCATGCCGCTTGGCCGCTCGATCTCGCGCATGAAGGTGGGCATGGTCGGGCTCGGCACCATCGGCGCGGCGATAGCGCGGCGGCTGCAGGCGTTCGGCTCGCAGATCGCGTACTACGGCCCGAACCGCAAGGCCGTCGACTTGCCCTATTACGACGACGTCACGCGCCTCGCGGCGGATAGCGACATGCTGATTCTGACCTGCCCGCTGACGCCGCAGACGCATCATCTCGTCGATGCGGCGGTGCTCGCGGCGCTCGGTCCGCAGGGCTTTCTCGTCAATATCGCGCGTGGCCCCGTGGTGGACGAAGCAGCGCTCGTCGAGGCGCTTGCCGGGCAGCGCCTCGCGGGCGCGGCGCTCGACGTGTTCGAGCACGAGCCGCACGTGCCCGAGGCGCTGATCGCGAACCCGCGCGTCGTGCTCACGCCGCATATCGGCTCGGCAACGGAGGAAACGCGCACCGGCATGGCCGACAACGTGGTCGATACGCTCGCCCGCCACTTCGGCATCGCGAGCCCGCGCATGGCGACTTCGCCGGCGGCGGATATCGGCAAGGCCGCGGCAACGCCTTCAGCGGCTACGGTCTGAGCGATATAAAAGGCGTCGCAGCGAATGGCCGCGACGCGCTCTGCCTCTCACGCGCGGCAAAGCCAACCCAAAGACCGCAAGCTCAAGTCGATTCGCGCGGTACGACGCTGAAGCCCACGTCGAGAAAGCGGTGCTCGTCCGCGCCATGCTCGCCGCTCAGGCGGTCGAGCAAAAAGCGCGCGGCATTCACGCCGATGCGGGTGCCGTCCACGCGCACCGTGGTCAGTTGCGGCGTGGTTTCGGTGGCGAACTCCAGATCGCCGAATCCGCAAATCGCCAATTGCGACGGCACCTGCAGGCCCATCGCGCGCGCGGCGCCGAGCGCGCCGATCGCGAGCAGGTCGGAGCCGCAAAACACGGCATCGATGTCTTGCGCGCGCGCGAGCAGTTCCGGCAGCGCGCGCTTGCCCACCGCAACCGAGCTGGGCGGCGCGACGAGCGCTTCGGGCACGTCTTCGATGCCGGCCTGCGCGAGCCGCTCGCGAAAGCCCGCGCGCCGCGCGCGTGCGCGCGCATCGTTCGCGGAGACGAGCGCGGGGCGGCGCGCGCCGCGTTCGAGCAAATGCGTGGCCACGGCCGCGCCGATCTCGTAGTGCGAGAAGCCCACGAGCATGTCGATCGGCGCATCGGTCATGTCCCACGTTTCGACCACGGGAATGCCCACGTTCCTGAGCCGCTCGCGCAGCGAATCGGTATGCGCCACGCCCGTGAGCAGCACGCCTTCGGGGCGGCGGCTCAACACGGTATCGAGCAGGCTTTCCTCGTTCGACGCGCTATAGCCGCTCAACGCCAGCAGCACTTCGTAGCCGGCGCGCGACATGGTCTCGCTGAACACCTGAACGGTTTCCGAGAACAGCGAATGGGAGATGGTCGGCACGATGGCCGCGATGAGCCGCGAGCGCGCCGAGGACAAGCCGCCCGCGAGCCGGTTGGGCACATAGCCGAGCTTCTGCACGACCTGGCGCACGCGCTCGAGCGTCTCCGGCGCGACCGACTCCGGATTGTTGAACACGCGCGAGACCGTGATGGGCGAGACGCCCGCCTGCGCCGCCACGTCGGTGATGCGCAGGCCCTTGGGGCCGCCGCGCGTGCGCTTCGCGCGCACGGTGGCGTCCGTGTGATCGTCGCGCGGAGCGGGAGGTTTGATGGTCGACATGAACTTGAGCGGGAATGAGCGTGGCGCGGCTATTGTAACGAATCCGTGCGGCCGCTCATTGCCTCCCGCTCCGGTCATGCATTCGATCAGTTATCCCTGGTAAGTTCGCCATCCCACAAGCGCCACACGCCGAGCGGATTGCCGTCGCGCAATGCCTCGGGAAGCAGCATGGCGGGCAGATCCTGGTAGCAGACCGGCCGCAGAAACCGTTCGATCGCGCTCGCGCCCACCGACGTCGCGCGGCTGTCCGATGTCGCCGGGAACGGGCCGCCATGCACCATCGCATGCGAGACTTCCACGCCGGTCGGATAGCCGTTCGCGAGCACGCGGCCCGCCTTGCGCTCGAGCATCGGCAACAGCGCGCGCGCGAGATCGAGGTCGCCCGCATCGTCGGCGCTCAGTTGCAGCGTGGCGGTCAACTGGCCTTCGAGCTTCGCCGCCACCTGCCGCATTTCGGCGGCGTCCTTGCAGCGGATCACCGTCGACGCGGGCCCGAACACTTCTTCGTTGAGCGCGGGATGGGCGAGGAAGGTGCGCGCATCGGTGTCGAAGAGCGCCGCGCACGCCTGCGACGGGCCGCTCTCGGCCACGCCGCGCGCGGCCAGCGCCACGCCCTTCTGCCCGGCGAGCCGCGCAAGGCCCGCCGTGTAGGCCGCGTGGATGCCGGGCGTGAGCATCGTCTGCGCGGCCCGCTCGCGCAAGGCCGCGCCCGCGAATTCGACGAACGCATCGAGCGGCGCACCGTCGATGGCGATCACGAGACCCGGGTTGGTGCAGAACTGCCCCGCGCCCAGCGCCAGCGAATCGACCAGGCCGCGCGCGATGCTGTCCGTGCGCTGCGCCAGCGCCGCCGGCAGCACGAAGACCGGATTGATGCTGCTCATTTCGGCGTAGACGGGAATCGGCTCCGCGCGTGCCGCCGCCACGCGCATCAGCGCAAGACCGCCGGCGCGCGAGCCGGTAAAGCCCACGGCCCGGATGGCCGGATGCGCGACCAGCGCGGCGCCCACCGCGTTGCCCTCGCCCACGATCATCGAGAACGTGCCTGCGGGCAAGCCGCATTGGGCAACCGCGGCCTGCACGACGCGTCCCACGAACTCGGACGTGCCCAGGTGCGCGCGATGCGCCTTCACGACCACCGGACAGCCCGCCGCGAATGCCGAGGCCGTATCGCCGCCCGCCACCGAAAACGCGAGCGGAAAATTGCTCGCGCCGAACACGGCCACCGGGCCGAGCGCGATCTTCTGCATGCGCAGGTCGGCGCGTGGCTGCGGCTTGCGATCGGGCTGCGCGGAATCGAGCGTCGCGCCGAGCCAGCGCCCTTCGCGCACGAGTTGCGCGAACAGCCGCAACTGGCCGATGGTGCGTGCGCGCTCGCCTTCGAGACGCGCCTTGGGCAAGCCCGTCTCGGCGTGCGCGCGATCGATCAGCGCGTCGCCGAGCGCGGCCATGCCTGCGGCGATCGCGTCGAGAAAGGCCGCGCGCGTGGCGAGCGGCGCGTGACGGAACGGGTCGAACGCGGCCTCGGCGAGCGCGCACGCCCGCTCGACTTCGTCGGCCCTGGCGCACGCAAAGCCCGGCTCGGCAATCGCCGCGCCCGTGGACGGATCGATCGCATGCAATGCGTCACCCGTGCCGCGCACGGCCGATTGGCCGATCAGCAGGTCGCCGGTAATCTGCATTCGGAAACTCCTTGAGTGTGTTTCATATTGATAGGGATGACTGAACGTATTCAGAAGCGGTGGCGAATGCCCACGTCCACGGTCGTCTGACTGTCGGACTTCGAGGCCGTGAGACCGTTGATCGCCGCGACCGCCGGCTGGTTGCGCGAATCCGTGCCGGACGCATGCTGGTAGACGCCGATGAGATAGACGTCGGTGCGTTTCGAGAGCGCGTAATCGGCGGAGAGCACGCCCTGGTGATAAGTCGCGCCGCCGTTTTCGCCGCTCGCCGAGGCCACGCCGCCGCTCTTCATGTAATCGTAGGCGGCCGTCATCGAGAAGGCCGGCGTGAAGCGGTATCGCAGGTTGATTTCGGCGTTGTTGAAATGCGCCGATCCGCGATAGCCCGAGGGATTCACGCCCGATTCGGCGGTGTCGCCCAGATGCAGGAACTGGATGTTCGAGTAGGTCGCGCCAATCGTGGCGGCGCCGATGCGATACGCCCCGCCCGCCGCGATCACCTGATACGTGCGCGCCGAAACGAAGCCGCTGTACACCGGCGACGACACATTGGCCGCGCCCACGCTCGGCGTGCCCGTCGTACTGTTGCCGAAGAAGCTCACGTTCGGGTTGCGCACGTTCATGTACGCCGCGGCCAGCGAGAACGGACCGTGGTCGTAGCCCGCGCCGAGCGACCACGCCTGGTTGCGCGTGAACGCCCCGGCCACGCCGCCGAGGCTGTACATGCCGCCGAAATGGAGCCCCGAGTAGTTCGCGCTTTCGTACTTGATCGAGTTGTTGGTGCGATACGCGTTGTTGAAGTTGTCGATATCGCCCGGGTGCGCCGCGAGATAGCCGCCACCGAAGGCCCGATCCGAAAACACCCCCGGATAATCGACGACCTCGTCGTACTGGCGGCCCAGCGTGAGCGAGCCGAGCCGCGCATCGGACAAGCCCACGAAAGCGCGCCGCCCGAACAGCAGGCCGCCTTGCGCGAGCTTGCCGCTGCTCGCGTCGAAGCCGCTTTCCAGCACGAAGATCGCCTTGAGGCCGCCGCCCAGGTCCTCGCCGCCGCGAAAGCCCCAGCGGCTGCCTTGCAGCACGCCGCCGGCCATGCTCCATTGACTCTTTCCGCCCACGTTGCTCGTGTAGTTCAAGCCTTGATCGACCACGCCGTACAGCGTGACCGAGCTTTGCGCCTGCGCCGCGCCAGCGGCAAGGCCAAGCAAACCGACGGGAATCATGCGGATGTAATTCACTACGTATTCTCCAGTTCGAGAGTGGGACGGCGGTCTCCGCGCCGCGATGGTAACGCTATCATTTCACCCGAAGCAAACGGCTTGCGATCCGTCGCGAAGCCGTCTGTTGCGGGGTTTATGGGGGCTGACAGGCGCTGATGGCGCTAACGGGCGCTGATCGGCCGTTAGCGCGCGCCGGCGAGCTTAGTGCGCGCTGTTCGGCGCCGGCGCGCCATCGGCGGATTGCGGCGTGCGGCTGCCGCGGCGCAGGATCACTGCCGTGATGATCGCGAAGATCACCATGCACGCGGCGGGCACGAGCATGGGCGCGCGGGTGCTGCCGGTCGCCTGCTTCACGAACGGCACGAGGTTCTGCGCGATGAAGCCGCCGATATTGCCGAGCGAATTGATCGCCGCGATGCCCGCCGCGGCGCGCGCGCCGTAGAGGAACTTCGGCGGCAGCGTCCAGAAGCACGGAATCAGCAGATACATGCACGGCGCGCCGAGGCACAGCGCGGCGAAACGCAGCGCATGGCCCGGCAGGAACACCGACGAGAGAAAGAACACCATGCCCAGCAGCGCCGCCACCAGCATCGCCACGGTTGCGTGATTGCTCGCGCGCAGCCGCGCGGGCAGCGTGGCGAGCACGAGCGTCGCCATCAGCCAGGGAATGATGTTGAGCAGGCCGTTCGTGGTGTTGCTCACGCCGAAGCCCTTGACGAGCGTCGGCAGCCAGTAGCTCACGCCGTACACGGAAATCGACAGCATCATGTAGTAGAACGCCATGCCGAACACGCGCGGCTCCACGAGCACGCTCAGGAACGAGCCATGGCGCGCCTGCTCGCGAGCGGCGGTGTTCTCGGTCGACAGCCTGTGCGTGAGCCAGCGTTTTTCGTCGTCGGAGAGGAAGCGCGCCTGCTGGGGCGATTTCGGCAACAGCACCAGCACGACGATCGTCATCAGTACCGATGGAATGCCTGTGACCACGAACACGAGCTGCCAGCCTTGCAGGCCGAGCAGGCCGCCCTTGTCGAGCAGCCAGCCGCAGATCGGCGCGCCGATCATGTTGCCGAGGCTGCTGCCCACGGTGAAGTAGCCGAGCATACGCACGCGATGGCGCTGCGGGAACCACAGCGTCAGGTAGTAGATCACGCCCGGGTACAGCCCAGCTTCGGCGGCGCCCAGCAAGAAGCGCAGGATGTAGAACATCGTGGCGTTCTTCGTGAAGGCGAGCAGAATCGTGACCACGCCCCAAGTGAACATGATGCGCGCCATCCAGCGCGGTGCGCCGTACTTGTGGAGCAGGATATTGCTCGGCACTTCGAAAAGCAGATAGCCGATGAAGAACAGCGACGCGCCGAGCCCGTACGCCACTTCGGAAAGCCCGAGACTGCCCAGCATCTGCAGCTTGGCGAAAGCGATGTTGGAGCGGTCGATGTAGGCGACCAGATAGAGCACGCCGAGCAGCGGCATCAGCCGCCAGCCCATGCGGTTGATCAGACGCGGTTCGTCGATCGCTGCAATGGCTTCGTTCACAAAGTCTCCTTGGGCCCGCCCAGGCGCGCGGGCCTTTGTTTATAGTAGGAATCGCCGTTTGCGCGCAGCCGGTGCGCGCCGGCCGCGCTGCTTCACGTGCTATTTCGCCCGCTATTTCGTGCGCTGCTCGCGCCACGCGCGATAAGCCGCCATGGTCTCTTCGTCCGGCGGATAGGTGCCGCGCAACGGCCGGCCCGCCTCGATGCGCTCCGTGATGAACGCTTCGAGCTGCTCCTGCTCCGTGGCGTCGTGCGCCACCTGCTCGGCCATTTCGTGCGGCACGATCACGACGCCGTCGGCATCGGCCACGACGATATCGCCCGGATACACCGGCACGCCGCCGCAGGCGATCGGCACGTTCAGGTCCACGGCGTGATGCTTCGCGAGATTGAGCGGCGCGCTCGCCCCCGCGCACCAGATCGACAGGCCGAGCGCGGAGATCGTGCCGCTGTCACGCACGGGGCCGTCCGAGACCATCCCCGCCACGCCGCGCTTCGCCAGCCGCAGCGCGAGAATCGACCCCACCGACGCCACCGTGGTGTCGCCACGGCAGTCCTGCACGAGCACGCTGCCGGCAGGCGCCGTTTCCACCGCCTTGCGCTGCGGATGGTCGGGGTTCTGGAACACGCCTACGTGGTCCAGATCCTCGCGCGCGGGAATATTGCGCAGCGTGAACGCCGGGCCGACGAGGTTCGGCGTGCCCGGCGCGGGCTTCACGAGCGGCGCCACGCCTTGCACGAACACGTTGCGCAGGCCGCGCTTGAAGAGTTGGGTCGTGAGCGTGGCGGTGCTCACGTGACGCAGTTGCTCGATGGCGGCGTCGCTGACGGGCTGTTGGGTTGCGGTCATGATCGGTCGAAGGTTCAGTTGCGGCTATCAGTGAATTTCCGGTTCGGTGTCCTGCGCGTTTTCCTGCGCGGCGCAAACCGAAGGCGTTTCGAGGAAATCGAAATCGCAGCCCTTGTTGGCCTGCGTCACGTGCAGTTGATGCATGACGCCGAAGCCGCGTTCGAACGGCCGCTTCGGCGCTTGCCATGCGGCCTTGCGCGCCGCAAGCTCGGCGTCGCTCACCTGCAGATGCAGGCGGCGCGCCTCGACGTCGAGTTCGACGATATCGCCGTCCTTCACGAGCGCGAGCGGCCCGCCCACGAACGATTCGGGCGCGACGTGCAGCACGCAGGCGCCGTAGCTCGTGCCGCTCATGCGCGCGTCCGAAATGCGCAGCATGTCGCGCACGCCTTGCTTGAGCAGCTTCTGCGGAATCGGCAACTGGCCCCATTCGGGCATGCCGGGGGCCCCCACGGGGCCCGCGTGCTGGAGCACGATCACGGAATCGGCGCTCACGTCCAGATCGTCGCTGTCGATACGCGCGGCCATGTCGTTGTAGTCCTTGAACACGACGGCCGGACCGCGATGCTTGAGCAAATGCGACTCCATCGCCGCGGGCTTGATCACGGCGCCATCGGGCGCGAGATTGCCGGTGAGCACCGCGAGACCGTCGCGCGCGACGAGCGGGTTGCTGCGCGTGCGGATCACGTCGGCGTCGAAGATCTCGGCGCCCGCGATATTCTCGCCGAGCGTCTTGCCGTTGACGGTCATCTGCGTGCCGTCGATCAGCTCGCCCAGCTCCGCGAGCAGCGCGCGCAGGCCGCCCGCGTAATAGAAGTCCTCCATCAGATACTGGCCCGCGGGGCGGATATTGCCGAGCACGGGCGTCACGCGCGCGAGTTCGTCGAAACGCGCCGTCGTGAGGTCGATGCCGGCGCGGCGCGCCACGGCCACGAGGTGGACGATCGCGTTGGTCGAGCCCGACATCGCCAGCACCGTGGTCACGGCGTTGTCGAAGGCCTTCGCCGTGAGGATGTCCGAAGGCTTCTGGTCGGTCCAGACCATCTCGACGATGCGCTGCCCCGTGAGCGACGCATACTGCGCATGACGCGAATCCGCTGCGGGAATCGACGAAAAGCCGGGCAGCGTGAGGCCGAGCGCCTCGGTCGCGCTCGTCATCGTGGAGGCCGTGCCCATCGTCATGCAGTGGCCCGGCGAGCGCGCGATGCCGCTCTCGATGCCCTTCCACTCGTCTTCGGTGATCTTGCCCGCGCGCAGTTCGGCCCAGTATTTCCACGTGTCCGAGCCGCTGCCGAGCGTGCGGCCGTTCCAGTTGCCGCGCAGCATGGGTCCGGCCGGCAGATAGATGGCCGGCAGGTTCATGCTGATCGCACCCATCAGGAGGCCCGGCGTGGTCTTGTCGCAGCCGCCCATCAGCACGCAGCCGTCGAACGGGTAGGACTTCAGCAGCTCCTCGGTCTCCATCGCAAGGAAATTGCGGTAGAGCATGGTGGTGGGCTTCTGGAACGGCTCGGCCAGCGTCATCACCGGCATCTCGACCGGAAAGCCGCCCGCCTGCCAGATGCCGCGCTTGACCTCTTCCACGCGCTGCTTGAAGTGCGTGTGGCACGAATTGATCTCGCTCCAGGTGTTCACGACGGCAATCACCGGCTTGCCCAGGTAATCGGACGAGTGATAGCCCATCTGCGCGGTGCGCGAGCGGTGGCCGAACGAACGGAGGTCGTTGACGCCGTACCAGCGGTAGCTGCGCAACTCTTCAGGCTTCTTGCGGACTTCGGACAAGGGAATCTCCATGATAACGTTACCATTCCAGCGCATAAAAAATGCCGGCCGGACGACGGCGGGCAACGCTGAAGCCGCGACGCATTCGAATCGCGACGATGGTGAATCGGAGCCAATGATAGCGTTATCATCGATTATGCGATGTCAGGGAAAATACCGATGCTGCGGAGCGCGGCGGGATCCCGGACCGGCATCCCGCCCGCTGCATGCGCGCGACGTCACCGCGCCGCGAAGTCGGCGTAATGGCCTTTGAAACCGTAATACGCGATGTACAGGTAGCAGAGCACCGGCACGCAGAACGACCACTGAATCCCGATGTGATCGGCGAGGAAGCCCTGCGCGACCGGGACGATCGCGCCGCCGACGATGGCCATGCACAAGATCCCCGAGCCCGCGCCGGTATGCTTGCCGAGACCGTCGATCGCCAGCGTGAAAATGGTCGGGAACATGATCGAGTTGAACAGGCCGATTGCGAGCAGGCACCCCATCGCGACCGGGCCCGAGACCAGGATCGCGGTGGCGAGCAACACGGCCACCACGCACGCGTTGAAGGCGAGCAAACGACCGGGGCGGATCTTGCTCAGCAACGCGGAGCCGATGAAACGGCCGACCATCGCGCCGCCCCAATAGAGCGACAGATATTTGGCGGCAGTGTCGACCGACAGCCCGGCGATGTGGGGCTGCTCCATGAAATTCACCAGAAAGCTGCCGATGCCGACTTCGGCGCCCACGTACAGGAAGATCCCCAGCGCACCGAGCACCAGATGGCGGTAGGCCCAGACGCTCTCGTGGGCGCGGTAAGCGCCGCCGTCCTCGGGCAAGTCGGCCGGCTGCACGGGCGCCTCGATCTTCGGCAGCTTGAACAGCGCGATGACGACGGCCAGCAGATAGAACACGACCGCGAGCCCGAGGTACGGGACCTGCACCGCACTGGCTTGCGAGACGCCGTAGGCCGCCAGTTCGGCGGGGTTCATCTTCTGAAGTTCCTCGGAACCCCTGATCGCCACCGAGAGAATCGCCACCGAGCCGAAATACGGCGCGAGCGTGGTGCCGAGCGAATTGAACGCCTGGGTCAGGTTGAGCCGGCTCGAAGCCAGTTCCGGCTTGCCGAGCACGGCGACATAGGGATTGGCGGCCACCTGCAGCAGCGCGATGCCCGATGCGAGCACGAACAGCGCGCCGAGAAAGAACGGGTAGGACGCATGGCCCGCCGCAGGGTAGAAAAGCAGGCAGCCGGTGCCCGCCGTCGACAGGCCGAGAACGATGCCCCGCTTGTAGCCGAACTTCTCGACCAGAAAGCCGGCCGGAAACGACATGATCAGGTAGGCGCCGAAGAAGCAGAACTGGATCAACATGGCCTGCACGTAACTGAGCGTGAAGACCGCGCGCAGATGCGGAATCAGGATGTCGTTGAGCGACGTGATGAAACCCCACATGAAAAACAGCGAGGTCAGAACGATCAGCGGCGTGGTGTAGCGGGTTGCAGCGGGCGCACGGCCGCTGCCGGGTCGTGCATCAAATGGGGTCGTAGCCACGTATTCGTCTCCTGGGCTCTAAACATTCGGGGGCGCGAGGAAACCGACCGCGTTCCTTTTTCTTCGCCCGGGTGCTATTCAGTGCGCAGGAGTGTAGTTAAACTACACCGCCACGTCAAAGACGGATTCATTTAGCTACAAATTCATGACCAGGAATCAGTTCGATGCTTACCGGTTCGCCTCTTAATGTCGCAGCCTGTCCGCACGCCGACGGCCCACGCCTGCTCGCGGACATTGGCGGAACGAACGCGCGCTTCGCGCTCGAGACGCATCCCGGCGCGATCGCGCAGATCCGCGTCTATCCGGTGGCCGGCTTCCCGGCGCTCGCCGATGCGATCCGCCAGTACCTGCAAGACGCCGGGACCAGCCGCGTGAAGCATGCGGCAATCTCGATCGCGAACCCGGTCGACGGCGACGAGATCGGCATGACGAACCACGACTGGCGCTTTTCGATCGAAGCGACGCGCCGCGCGCTCGGCTTCGACACGCTCATCGTCGTCAACGATTTCACCGCGCTCGCGATGGCGCTGCCGGCCCTCACCGACGCACAGCGCATGCAGATCGGCGGCGGCGCGCCGCGGCAGAACAGCGTCACCGGACTGATGGGGCCGGGAACGGGCCTTGGCGTATCCGCGCTGATCCCGGCCGACGGCCGCTGGATTGCGCTCGGCAGCGAAGGCGGTCACGCGTCGTTCGCGCCGCAGGACGCGCGCGAGGACGTCGTGCTCCAGTACGCGCGCCAGCAATTCGAGCACGTGTCGTTCGAGCGCGTGTGCGCGGGACCGGGGCTCGATCTGATCTACCGCGCGCTCGCCGGGCGCGATCACAAGCATGTTGCGGACCACGTGGATCCCGCGCATATCGTCGAACAGGCGCACGCGGGCGAGGCGCTCGCGCTCGAAACGGTCGATTGCTTCTGCGGGATCCTGGGCGCGTTCGCGGGCAGCCTGGCGCTGACGCTTGGCGCGCTCGGCGGCGTGTACGTGGGCGGCGGCGTCGCGCTGAAGCTCGGCGAGCTATTCACGCGCTCGCGCTTTCGCGCGCGCTTCGAAGCCAAGGGCCGCTTCTCCAGCTATCTCGAAAGCGTGCCGACCTACCTCATCACGGCCGAATACCCGGCGTTCCTTGGCGTTGGCGCGATTCTCGCGGCCCATCTGTCGACTGATCGGAACTAGACTAGAAGCTCCCCTTGCAACCTTCGCATGGAGGGAGACATGACAACCCTCTACGTCGTGAAGACCGGCGAGCAGTTCCTCTGCACCGCGGAGGACGGCGATATCGGCATGGCCCCGGCGATCGAAGAAGCCACCTCGTTTCTCTCGTATGAGGAAGCGGAAAAAACGGCGCACCAGCACGCGGACCCGGGATACGAAATCCTGACCGTCTGCGTCACCAAACGCTGACGCGCGATCCGTCGTAGCCAGCTGCGCCGCGACGGCGACACGTTTCCTCGATGCCCAATCGCCTGGCAGTACCGAGCAACTTTTTTCGCCGCTTGCCGGGGCTCGAAGGGCCGGGCGCGCGCCCTAGCCGGCCGCGCCTGCGCCGGGCGGGTCGCTGTCGTCGTCTTCGTCATCGTCGCCGAGCGTGTCGGGATCGACTTCGAGCACGCGGCAGACATCGCGCACAAATGCGTTCATGGCGGCGAGGCATTCGGGGCTGTGCGGCGGGAAATCCTCGGGATTCTTCTTGCCCTGCGCCCGTCTGATCGCACGAATGCTGGCCTCCAGTGCCCGCGCTTCGGCCCAGATCGAGTGATTCTCGGGATGTTTCGGAGGTTCGCACGCCATGCCCGGATTGACGGCAACAACCGCCCAAACTTTAGCGGGGCGGCATGAGTTCGCCCCGCTGGCTAGGCAATAAATGCGCAAAACGGCGCCGGCAAATTCAGCGCATGCCACAATCGATATCGAGCGTGAGCGCGTTCAGATAGGCGTTCTCGACGATATGCCGCACCAGCGCGGCAAACTCTTCGGGCCGCCCCATGCGGCGCGGGAACAGCAGTTTCTCGACGATGCCTTCCGACACCTTTTCCGGCATGCCCGCCGACATGCCGGTTTCGAACAGCCCCGGCGCGACGGCCAGCACCCGGATGCCGAGCCCGGCAAGATCGCGCGCGATCGGCAAGGTCATGCCGATCACGCCGGCCTTGCTCGCGCTATAGGCCGCCTGCCCCATTTGCCCGGCTTTCGCGGCCCCCGAGGCGGTGTTGACGATCACGCCGCGCTCGCCCGTCTCGTCCGGCGCGTTGGCCGACATCGCAAGCGCCGCGTGGCGCACCAGATTGAACGTGCCCGTCAGGTTGATGGCCAGCACGCGATTCCACAGCTCGGTCGGAAAAAGCTGGCCCTTCGAGAGCGTCTTGCACGGCCCGAGAATCCCCGCGCAACTGACGGCGACGTGCACGCCGCCGTGCAGCCTGGCCACCGCGGCCACGGCTTCGCCCACGGCCGCTTCGTCGGCGACGTCGACGGCCATGCCCTTCATCCGGCCCCCCAGCGCCGCGTCCAGCTTGTGCGCGTCCAGATCGAAGCCGACCACCTGCGCGCCCGCCTCATCGAGCGCCCGGCACGTGGCGAGGCCGAGCCCGGAGGCCGCGCCCGTGACGATCGCGACTTTGTCCTTGAGTTTCATGTCCATTCCTGTTCTGGCTAGCTTGAATCGAACCCGCGTTCACGCGGGCGAGTGCGTCCTGGCGCTCAGCGCCCAAGGATCGTCACGCATGCAACGGCTTCCTCCACGCCGTAGGTGCCGCCGCCGTTCTCCGCCACGGCGATGCGCGCATGCTCCACCTGGCGCGCGAGCGCTTCGCCGCGCAACTGCGTGACGAGCTCGTGGATCTGCGCGAGGCCCGTCGCGCCAACCGGATGCCCCTTCGATTCGAGCCCGCCCGACGGATTGACCGGAATGCGCCCGCCGATCTGCGTTTCGCCGCGCTCCGACATCGGGCCGCCCTCGCCGAATGCGCAGAAACCGAGATTCTCGATCTGCAGAATCTCGCCCATGGCGGTTGCGTCGTGCACCTCGGCAACCGACACGTCGCCCGGGCCGACGCCGGCCATTTCATAGGCCCGCGCGCCCGCCCGCACGGTGACATGATTCGATACATCGTCGTACGAACGATCGGCGCCGGTCTGCACCACGGCGGCCAGCACGCGCACGGCGCGCCGCGCGTCCAGATTCAGACGCCTGAGCGCATGGGCGCTGCAGACGATCGCGGCCGCCGCGCCGTCCGAGACCGGCGAGCACATCGGCACGGTGAGCGGATAGGTGATCGGCGCCGCCGCGAGCACCTGCTCGATCGTATAGGGGTCGCGATACTGCGAAAGCGGGTTGTGAACCGAATGCCGGTGATTCTTGGCCGCGACCGCCGCAATCTGCCGCTGGGTCGTGCCAAAGCGCTTCATGTGGGCGCGTGCCATGGCCGCGTAGACGTCCATGAAAATGCTGTACGGCCTGGGCGACGTCGTGCCGGGCGGAATCTCGATGCCCGCGCCCTGGCGCGTCAGTTCCGCGAGCGCCGCCGTGCCCTGCGAGACGTCCATCGCCCCGTCGAACACCGAGAACATGCGCGCCTTGTCGGCCGAAAACATCTTCTCCGCGCCCACGGCCAGCACGACCTCGCCCGCGCCCGCCCTGATGTGATTGACCGCCAGCGCAAAGGCGCTGCTGCCGCTCGCGCACGCGTTCTCCACGTTCACGACCGGAATGCCGCCTATGCCCATGGCGCGCAGCGCGACCTGGCCGCGAATCATGTGCTGGCCCTCCATATGGCCTTGCGATGCGTTGCCGTAAAAGGCCGCCTCGATCGCGTCGCGCTCGAGGCCGGCATCCCGCAACGCGCTGCCGGTCGCCTGCCGCACCATCTCCTTGATGCTCACGTCGAGGCATCGCCCGAACGGCGTCATGCCGACACCCACCACATAGATTGCTTCGCTCATGTCACGCTTCCTTGAAAAACATCGATATGGGCCGCTTGCCGGTGATGATTATCTGAGCGCAACCCACGGCCCGATCCCCCTCGCTATGCAAAAAAACGCAGACTCCATGCACCGCGCGCATAGCCGGTGGAGCGCGCCGGATCGAACTGCTATCGTGCAATCCAGCCGGCGCATCGCAAGACGCCCGGCGCGAGGCGCGAGGTGTGAGGCGCGACATCGGAGCACAACGGGAGACGCATGGTGGAAGAAGCCGCAGTCATGAAGGAATTCCGGGACGGAGCGGTCTGGTTGACGCTGAACCGCCCCTCGGCGATGAACGCCATTTCGCCGGAAATCATTTCGCTCCTGCTCGCGGCGCTCGACGAAGCCGCGCAGCGCGACGACGTGCGCGCCGTCGTCCTGACGGGCAACGGCCGGGCCTTCTGCGCCGGCGCCGATCTCAAGTTCGTGCAGCGCACCCAACAAGACGGCGAAAGCGGCGCCAACGCGTTCCTCGCCGATCTGCTGGCGCTGCTCAACCGGCTGGAGCGCTTTGCGAAACCCGTGGTCGCCGCCGTGAACGGGCTCGCGCTGGCCGGCGGCCTGGAGCTGGTGCTGTGCTGCGATCTCGTGCTGGCCGCGCGCTCGGCGCGCTTTGGCGACGCTCACGCGAACTACGGCCTGCTGCCGGGCGGCGGCGGCTCGGTGCGGCTGCCGCGCAAGATCGGCGCGACGCGCGCCAAATACCTGATGTACACCGGCGAGTTCGTGGATGCCGAGAGCATGGAGCGCGCGGGACTCGTCAACGCGGTCGTCGACGATGCCGAACTGCGCGAAGCCAGCGCCGATCTCGTGCGCAAGATCGCGGCCAAGAGTCCGCTCGGGCTCGCCCGCATGAAGGCGCTCGTCAACGACGGGCTCGAACAGCCGGTCGAGGTGGCGCTGCGCCAGGAGTTGCTGATGTCGGCGCTGCACCAGCATAGCCACGATATTCGCGAAGGGCTCGCGGCGTTCGAGGAAAAGCGCGCGCCGCGCTTCATCGGCCGCTGAAGGACCGGCCGTCTCGACGGCGCGAACACCCCATTCATTAATTAGTGATCCGAAACGGATATTCCGATAATCCGATAACCGACAGGAAGCCGAGATGAGCAATCGCATGATGGAAGGAAAGGTAGTCGCCGTGACCGGCGCGGGCCGCGGCATCGGCCGCGAAATCGCCATCCAGATGGCGCGCCAGGGCGCGCGCGTCGTGGTCAACGACGTCGGCGCCACCGTGAGCGGCGAGGCCGGCGCGGAAAACCCCGCGGCGGGCGTGGTCAACGCGATCCGCGACGCAGGCGGCGAAGCCATCGCCAACACGGACAGCGTCGCCGAATGGCGCAGCGCGCGCCAGATCGTCGAAGCGGCGCTCGACCACTTCGGCCGCATCGACTGCGTGGTCAATAACGCCGGCATCCTGCGCGACCGCATTTTCCATCAGATGACGTGGGAAGAATGGGAGCCCGTGATACGCGTCCATCTGTTCGGCAGCTTCAACGTGAGCCGCGCCGCCGCCACGCATTTCCGCGAGCAAAAGAGCGGCACGTTCGTACACATGACCTCCACGGCGGGACTGATCGGCAACGTCGGCCAGGCCAACTACGCGGCGGCCAAGATGGGCATCGTGGGCCTTTCGCGCTCCATCGCGCTCGACATGGCGCGCTACAACGTGCGTTCGAACTGCATCTCGCCGTTCGCGTGGAGCCGCATGGTCGGCAGCATTCCCGACACGCCGGACCAGGCCGCGCGCCTCGAAAAGGCGAAGACCATGTCGCCCGGAACCGTCGCGCCGCTCGCCGTGCTGTTGGGCAGCGAGGCGGCGTCGAACGTGAGCGGCCAGATCTTCGTGGTCCGGCGCAACGAAATCTTCCTGATGAGCCAGCCGCGGCCCATGCGCTCGATGCACCGCTCGGAGGGCTGGACGCCCGAGTCGCTCGCCGCGGATCTGGTGCCGGCGTTCGCGAGCTCGCTCGTGCCGATGGAGATGGGCTCGATGGTCTTCAACTGGGACCCGGCCTGAATCGCATGCGCCGCATCGACCCGCGCATCGACTCGCACACTGCATCACAACGATAAGGAGTCTCTCAATTGGATTTCCGACACGACTCGAACCTGCATGATTTCCGCGAGCAGGTGCGCAGCTTCCTGCGCGAGCGCCTTCCGGCCGATCTCGCGGGACGCAAGAGCGGCTCGCGCTCGCAGCGTCCCGACCTGATGCGCTGGCAGCGCATCCTCGACGACCACGGCTGGGGCGCCCCCTACTGGTCCAAAGAGCACGGCGGCACGGGCTGGACCGTGCAGCAGCGGCTGGTATTCGACGAAGAATGCGCCGCGGCCGGCGCGCCGACGCAGGACAATTTCGCGCAAAAGCTGGTGGGGCCGGTGCTCAATCACTTCGCGACGCCCGAGCAAAAGGCCGAGCATCTGCCCGCCATCTTCAAAGGCGAGCGGCTGTGGTGCCAGGGGTTCTCCGAGCCCGGCGCAGGCTCCGATCTCGCTTCGCTACGCACCCAGGCCGCGCTCGATGGCGATCATTTCGTGGTCGACGGCCAGAAGATCTGGACCAGCTACGCGCATCAGGCCGACTGGATCTTCCTGCTCGTGCGAACCGACCCGGCGGCCAAAAAGCAGCTCGGCATCAGCTTCCTGCTGGTGGACATGAAGACGCCCGGCATCACCGTGCGGCCCATCGTCAGCATCGACGGGCGTCATCACCTGAACGAGACGTTCTTCGACAAGGTGCGCGTGCCGGTACGCAATCTCGTCGGCGGGCAGGGCGAAGGCTGGAAGCTCACCAAGTTCCTGCTCAACAACGAGCACGCCTCCACGGCCGATCTGCCCACCCTGTTCCGGCTGCTGCGCCTCGTGAAGGAAACCGCGCGCCAGCGCCGCGTGGGCGACGCGCCGCTCGTGCGCAAGAGCGAGTTCGCGCTGCGCCTCGCGCGCATGGAAGCCGAAGTGCAGGCGATTGCCGTGCTGGTCCAGCGCGTCGCCGCCATGGAGGCCGATCACAGTCCCCAGGCGCATGCGATGGGCTCGATCCTGAAGATCCGCGGCACCGAGTTGCAGCAGCGCCTGAGCGAATTCCTCGTCGAAGCGCTCGGCGAGCGAGGCGCGGTGTCGCGCCTCGCGCCCGCTGGCGCAACCGGGGACGCCGCCGAAGACGCGAGCGCGGACTTGCAGGCGTCGGAGCGCGAAGCGCAGGCCATCGCGGCCGAAATGTTCTTCCGCCGCGCCTCGACCATCTACGGCGGCAGCAGCGAAATTCAACGCGGCATCATCGCCCGATCGATTCTGGATCTCTGAAGCGGACATCGTCATGAACTTCAATCTCACCGAGGAGCAGCAACTGCTCCAGGACAGCGTGCGCCGCTTCGCCGAAAGGTCGTACGCATTTGCCGCGCGCACCGCGCTGGTTCAGGCTGGCCAGGGCGGCAGCGCGCAGAACTGGCAGCTTTTCGCCGAGAACGGCTGGCTCGCGGCCGCGCTGCCCGAAGCGGGCGGCGGGCTCGGCGGCAGCGTGGTGGACACGGCGCTGATCGCGCAGCAGCTTGGCCGTGCGCTCGTGATCGAGCCGTATCTGGGTTGCGCGGTGCTCGCCGCGCAGACGCTGGCCGCCGCCGCGAGCGCCGAACAGCAGGCGCGCTGGCTGCCGGGTCTCGCCTGCGGCGAGCAACGCTACGCGCTCGCATTCGCCGAAGCGGCTTCGAACGGCGATCCGTCGATCGTCGAGATGCAGGCGCTGCGCTCGGGCGACGGCTATGTGCTCAACGGCAGCAAGACGCTGGTGCTCGGCGCGAATGGCGCGAGCGGCTATATCGTGTCGGCTCGGCTTCACGGTGCGCAGGCGCCGCATGACATCGCGCTCTTCCTCGTGGACGCAACCGCGCCTGGAGTAAGCGCGCGCGCCTGGTTGCTGCATGACGGCAGCCGCGCGGCGGACCTGCACTTCGCGCAAGTCCGCGTGGGCGACGAGGCGCTGCTCGGCGCCCCGGCGGGCGGGCTCGCCGCGTTGCGCGAGGGCCTGGCGCATGCCGTGGCGGCACTGTGCGCGGAGCTCGTCGGCGCGATGGAAAAGGCCATTGAAATGACCGCCGAGTACCTGAAGGTGCGGCGTCAGTTCGGAGTCCCGATCGGCAGCTTCCAGGCGCTGCAGCACCGCCTCGCCGACATGGTCGCCGAACTCGAAGTCGCGCGCTCGATGCTCTATGCGCTGCTGGCGTCGATCGAGAACGACAGCGCGGCGCAGCGCGATCATACGGTGTCGATGGCGAAGTCGCTGGTCGGGCGCGCCGCGAAGTACGTCTGCGGCCAGGCGATCCAGTTGCACGGCGGCATCGGCATGACCGAGGAATACGCGGTCGGCCATTACTTCAAGCGCGCCGTCGTGGCGGACCTGTTGTTCGGCAACGGCGACAGTCACGACGCGGCATCGGCCGCCGTGCTCCAGCGCGCCTTGATGTCGTAATTGCCCCACCGCGCCCCCCGGCCGCCCGCTCGCGGCGGCCGGCGTGCTCAGCGCGGCGTGCGGCTCTGGACCTGCATCAGCGTTTCGCGGATCAACTGCATGGCGCGCTGCGCGATCGGGCCCAGATGCGCGTGCCGGCGCGTCACGATGCCGATGTGCCGCCGGTACGCCACGCCCGGCAGATTGAGCACTTCCAGCGAAGCGAATCCGCCGGGCCGCCAGCCCGCCAGCCAGCGCGGCGCCATCGTCACGAAATCGGAGCGCGCGGCGGCTTCCAGCGCGACTTCGTAGATGCTGGTCTCGACCGCATATTCGGGCGCGGGCAGCCCCTCTTCGTTGAACATCGCGACCACCGAATCGTAGGTGCCGACCTTCGAGCGAAAGCCGATCCACGGGTACTTGCGCAACTCCGCCAGCGTCACGCCACGGCCGGTGAGCGGATGCCCCTTGCGGACCACGGGCACCAGCTCGTCCCACATGAGCTCTTCGGCCTCCAGCGCGAACGGCAGCTCGCTCGGCAGCACGCACACGCCGAAATCGTAGCCGCCCGCGACGATCGCCTCCAGGATCTCGTCCGCGATCATCACGTCGAGCGTGATGGTGGATACCGGCCGCTCCAGCCGCAGTTGCGGAATCAGCGCGCCCGAGACCAGCGGCCAGAGCGTATAGCCGCTCGCCACGCGCGCGTGCCCGGCCAGCCCGTCGGCCAGCTCCTTGATCTCGCGGCTGATGTCGTCGAGCGCCACCTTGGCCACCTGCGCGCGTTTGATGAGGCGCGAGCCGGCCTCGGTGGGTTCGACGCCGAGCGCGGTGCGCTCGAGCAGCGCAATGCCGAAGTGGCGTTCGAGACGCTGGATCGAGCGGCTCAGCGTGGGCTGCGAAACGTCGAGCGAGAGCGCCGCCTGCGCGAGCGATGCGTGGCTCGCAATCGCCAGGAAATACTCCAGGTCTCTATCGAGCAAGGTCATGTTCGCGCCGTGGCATCAGTCGATCTCGGCCGAGGATACAACCATATGCAGCGCTCGTATAGCCACATGCAGGGCGCGCATGGCACGCGATCGAAAGCGCGCCGCGATTGGCGTTCAATGGAGCCATCGCTTTTCCGTCACGCCCCGGGAGCCGCATGACCGGCGCCCTTTTCGAAGAGGACATCATGCCTTTGAGCGCAGACCACCATCCGTTCGTCGACCTGAATGCCGAGGAATCGGCCGTGCTTGCACGCGTGCGCCAACTGGTCGCCGACCAGATCGGCCCCATGGCCAATCGCGTCGGCCGCGAGGACGCCTTTGCCTGGGACACGTTTCGCCTTTTGAGCCGCGAAGGCCTGATCGCCAACGGCTTCCCGCGCGAGTACGGCGGCATGGGCGCAACCATGATGCTGCGCACGCGCATCGTCGAGGAAATCGCGCGCACGTGCAGCGCGACGGCGGCCATGCTGGTGGGCACCGACGGCTCGGCGAGCGCGATCGTCGCCGCGGGCAGCCAGTCCCTCAAGCGCGAGGTGTTGCCGCTGCTCGCGAGCGGCGAGCGCCAATGCGCGTTCGCGCTGACCGAACCGCAGGCCGGCTCCGACCTCGGCAATCTCAAGACCGTCGCGCGTCCGGTGGAAGGCGGCGTGCGCGTGAGCGGCGTGAAGAAGTTCATCACGCGCGCAAACGTGTCGGACTATTTCGTCGTGGTCGCGCGCGAACCGGGAAGCCCGCCCGGAACGCGGCACCTCATGTCGTATCTCGTCGACCGCGACAGCGCCGGCCTCGCGGTTTCCGCCGACGCGCCGAAAATGGGCTGGTACGGGCTGCCCATCGCCGAATTGACGTTTGAAGACGTCTTCGTGCCGCTCGAGCGCCAGCTCGGCGAACGCGGCGTCGGCATGGCGATCGCGCAGGATCTGCTGCTGCGCGCGCGCATCAGCCATGCGGCGATCGCGCTGGGCCGCATGTCGGGCGCGCTGCAAATCGCCGCCCAATACACAGGCAAGCGCTACGTGAGAGGCCAGCCGATCAGCGACCATCAGGGTATCCAGTGGATGCTCGCCGAGATGGGCGCGCGTATCGAGGCCGTGCGCTGCGTCGTCTACGCGACGGCGCGCCGCTACGACCGCGGCGACGCCGACGTCGCGCTGCACGGTTCGATCGCCAAGCTGCTCGCGACCGATCTGAGCATGAAGGTGTCGATCGAATGCCTGCAACTGCTCGGCGCGAACGGCTACCTGAAGGACTATCCACTCGAACGATTCGTCAGGGATGCGAAATTCAATCAGATCGGCGAAGGCACGAGCGAGATCCACAAGAACATCATCGGCGCCGAGCTTGCGAAGCGGGCCGCGCAGATGCCGCCGCATCCGTGCCTCGAAATCGATCCCGCCGTGTTCGCGGCATGACCCCGGCCAGCGCCAAAGGACCACCATGAACGACGACAACGCCGCCCACCCGGCGCGGCCGCTCGCGGGCGTCACCGTCATCGAACTGGCCGGCATCGGACCCGGACCGTTCTGCGGAATGCTGCTCGCCGACCTGGGCGCGGACGTGATACTCGTCGAGCGCGCGGCCGCCGCGCGCGAGACGGCCGCCGAGGACGGCGCGCCCAAAGTCGGCGCACACCACGCCATCTTCCGGCGCGGCAAGCGCTCGGTCGCGCTCGACCTGAAAAGCGCGGCCGACCGCGAACAGGCACTGCAGATCGTGCGCCATGCCGATGGCCTGATCGAAGGCATGCGGCCCGGCGCGGCGAAGCGGCTCGGCCTCGGCCCGGAGCAATGCCTGGCCGTCAACCCGCGCCTCGTGTATGGACACGTCACGGGCTGGGGCCAGCATGGGCCGCTCGCCCAGGCGGCCGGTCACGATCTGAACTACACGGCGCTTTCGGGCGCACTCTGGTATGCGAGCCCGCCGGGCGAGGCGCCCTTCGCGCCGCCCACGCTGCTCGGCGACATCGGCGGCGGCGCGCTGTACCTCGCCGTCGGCATGCTAGCGGCGCTGCTGCGCGCGCGCACGACGGGCCAGGGCGCCGTGATCGACGCGGCCATAGTGGACGGCAGCGCGCACATGATGAACCTGCTGCTGTCCCAGGCGGCGGCGGGATTCCTGCAGCCCCAGCGCGGCCAGAGCCTGTTCGATGGGCCGCACTGGAGCGCCACGTACCGCTGCGCCGACGATCGCTGGATCAGCGTTCAGACGCTCGAGCCGAAGTTCTATCGCATTCTGCTCGACAAGCTTGGCCTCGCTAACGACCCGGGCTTCGAGCGCCAGTACGACGCGCGCAAGTGGCCCGAACTGCGCGAACGCCTCGCGCAGCTTTTCCGGCAACGAACCTGCGCGCAATGGTGCGCGCTGCTCGAAGGCACCGATGCGTGCTTCGCCCCCGTGCTCACGCCCGACGAAGCCGCCGCGCACCCGCATATGCGCGCGCGCGGCATCTACGTGGAGCGCGACGGCGTGAGGCAGGCCGCGGCGGCACCGCGCTTTCTCGGCGAGCCGGCATGGGAGCCGCCCGCGATTCCGGCGCGCGGCGAGCACACCGCCGAAGTGATCGCCCACTATGCAGCGCGTGCGGTGACGCGCTGAGCGAGGCTTGCCTCCTCTTTCATCGAATCGACTCTCTCATCCAGACTGGAGAAACCATGAGCGAAAAAGTGTATGTCTGCGGCGTCGGCATGATTCCGTTCACGAAACCCGGCGCGAGCCCCACCTATGTGGAGATGGGCGCGCAGGCCACCCGGCTCGCGCTCGCCGATGCCCGCATCGACTACGCGCGAGTGCAGCAAGCGTTTGTGGGCTACGCATACGGGCAGTCGACGAGCGGGCAGTCGGCGCTCTACGAGGTGGGGCTGACGGGCATCCCCGTCTTCAACGTCAACAACGCCTGCGCAACCGGCTCGACCGCGCTGTACCTCGCGCGCCAGGCCGTCGCGCGCGGCGAGGTGGACTGCGCGCTCGCGCTGGGCTTCGAGCAGATGGAAGCCGGCGCGCTGAAGGCCTACTGGCCCGATAGGCCCGCCACGCGCGCGCGCTTCGTGCCGATCGCGCACGGCCTCACGCAGGACGCCGAGGGCATGGCCGAAGCGTTGCGCGCGTTCGGCGGCGCCGGACGCGAACACATGCAGCTGTACGGCACGAAAATGGAGACGTTCGCCGCCATTCGCGCGAAGGCGAGCCGCCATGCGGCGAACAACCCGCTCGCGCTGTTCCGCAACGTCGTGACGACCGAAGATGTCATGAACGAAAAGGTCATGTGGCCCGGCGTGATGACGCGCTCGATGGCCTGCCCGCCCACCTGCGGCGCCGCCGCCGCGATCGTCGTCTCCCCGGCGTTCGCGAAGCGGCACGGCCTGCGCACCGACGTGCAGATCCTCGCACAGGCCATCACCACCGACCCGGCCGAGTCCTACGACCCGCCATCGATGATCAGCTACGTGGGCAGCCACATGACGCGCGCCGCCGCGCACAAGGTCTACGAGCAAGCGGGCGTGGGCCCGGAAGACATTCGTGTGTGCGAGCTGCACGACTGTTTCGCGCACAACGAACTGCTGACCTACGAGGCGCTCGGCTTCTGCCCCACCGGCGAAGCGGAAAAGTTCGTCATGGACGGCGACAACACCTATGGCGGCCGCGTCGTCACGAATCCGTCCGGCGGACTGCTCTCGAAGGGGCACCCGCTCGGCGCGACGGGCCTTGCCCAGTGCTACGAGCTCACGCACCAGCTGCGCGGCAGCGCCGACAAACGCCAGGTGGAAGGCCTCGACATGGCCTTGCAGCACAACCTCGGTCTGGGTGGCGCCTGCGTGGTCACGCTCTACGCAAAGGGCTGACGACGGGGTGCGCCCGCCGCACATTGATTAGCATGTCGAATAAAAAAGGGGAGGCGGTTGCCTCCCCTTTTTGTCGCAATTCACTGATTGCGACGCGGCGCCACCCGCGCCGCGGCTAGAACGTCGACAGCGCGAGCGCGTTCTTCACCGACTTCACGCCCGGCACGTTCGCCGCAGCCTGCCCCGCCAGCTCGATCTGCGCCTGATCGGGCACCGCGCCCTCCAGCGTCACGGCGCCGTCGTTCGCGCGCACCGTGATATTGGAGACACTGAGCCCCTTCGTGCGCGCGAGCACATGAAGCACGTCCTTTTGCAACCGGCGATTCGCGGCCCTGGCCTCCTTCGCGCTCATCGAAGCCGCGCCCGCTGCCGGCGCGGCGCTCGCGGATGGCGCGCTCTGCGCCTGCGCCACTGAAACCGCCAGCGCGATCAGCGTGCCGATCGCGAGACAGGTCACCTGGTTTCGATTCATGAATTGCACTCCTCTTTAATTATGCCGAACCGATTGAACGAACAAGAACGATGGCCTAGAAGCGGTGCGTCATGCCGATCACCGCCAGCGTCTGCGACGTGCCCTGGCCGGTCACCGTCACGCCCGACCAGCTCATCGTGGCGCTGCCGTTGTTCTTCATGTAGCCCGCGCGCATATAGACGGTCGTGCGCTTCGAAAGGTTATGGTCGTAGCCGATTTCGAAGCCCGGCGTGTTATCGTGCACGCCCCGCGCGTTGCGCTCCTGAATGGCCACTTCGACGGTGTCCACGGACGTCGCCTGAATGGTCGCGCCAAACGACGCGAGACTATAGGGATGGTCGGCGCCGGCCAGCGCGGCCAGCGAATGCGGCGCGGCGTCCTTGGGCTTGCTGTACACGTAGAGCGCCTGCAGATTCACGATACCGATGCGATACGCGAGCGCGGCCGTGAAATGCTCGGTGCCGAGCAGATTGAGCGGCCCCGGCAGTCCCGGATAGGTTGCCGTACCCGGATGCATGTACTGGTAGCCCAAGCCCGCATACAGGCCATAGCCCGTGTACGACGCGGCGACGTCGAGCATGTTGCCGGTCGTCTGCGGAACGGGCTGCGTGACGGTTGCGGAGAGCCCATACATCGCATAGAGCTGCACGCCGCCCATGTTCGGCGAACGGTAGAAGATCGAGTTGCTGGTGCGGCCCGTGAGATTTTGCGTTGCGAGCGTGTTGCGATCGGGCGTGAGCACCCCCGACGCGGCCGGCGCGAGCAGTTCGTCGGCGCGGAACGGATCGGCGGGATAGACGATCCAGAAGCTCGGCTGATACTGGCGGCCAAACGTCAGTTGACCGTATTTTTCGTTGCTGAGCCCGACCCACGACTGGCGGTAGAACATCGCGGTCGAATCCGCGAAGAACGAGCCGTTGTTCGCGGTGAATCCGTTCTCCAGGTCGAAGATCGCCTTGAGGCCGCCGCCCAGATCCTCGGTGCCCTTCAGGCCGAACATCGAGCCCGTGTTGCCGCCGCTGCGTTCGGAGAACGATGCATTACCGCCGTTGTTCAAATACTGTCCGAACACATCCACGACACCGTACAGCGTGACGCTCGACTGCGCGGCGGCGCTTCCCGCGACGCACAGCAGCGCAGCTCCGCAAATTCCTCTCCTGACATAACGCATGCAAGTCTCCTCTCGTTGTGTTTCGCGCCGTAGTAGCGCGAATGGCCATAAAGCAGGCGCCTGCCGGCAGAGCGTTCACGGCTGGCTGACAGTGCTTCCAGTGTGGGGCCGTGCCGATGTGCGGGAACTACCGGAATCGTGGGGGTGGGATAACCCGATGGTGGGTTGAAGCCTGTTTCGAGCCTGCGTACGCGAATAGCCGGCGCGGGAGGGAAAAAGCGAGGGTGGCGAGCAAGGAGGGAAAGCGTTGCGTTCCGCGTGGGAACGCAACGCACGTCGAGCCGGCGTTACGTCATCGCGCACGCGCGATATGCGCCTCCGGCTGCGCCTGATAAAGCGCTTCGATCAGATGCGCGCGGCGTGCCCGCGTGACGGCCTGGTTCACATAGCCTTTGTCGGCGATCTCGTTGGCGTCGATCGAAGGCGGCTCGGCCATCAGCATCAGGCGCTCCACGCTCAGGCTCGCGCCGTTCGCGCCCTGGGCACGCAACCGCTCGCCGAGCGCCGCCACGACCAGCGGATGCTTCACCAGCGCCGCCGCATCGAGCCCTGCGAGTTCGGGCGCGAGACGCCGCAAGGCGGCCACGTTGGGCCACGCGAGCACCGCCAGATAGCTGCGGTCGTGTCCGCAGACCACGGCGTCCGCGAGCAGCGGCGTGCAGCGTTCGAGCAGCGCGAGACGCACGGCCCCCGTGCGTACCCACGTGCCGTTGGTGAGCTTGAAGTCCTCCACCACGCGGCCCGCGAACAGGAGGCCCTTCGCCGGATCGTCCACGTCGGCGAGGCGCACCGCGTCGCCCAGACGAAAGAAGCCTTCCTCGTCGAATGCCGCCGCGGTGAGCTCCGGGTTCCTCACGTATTCGGCGAACACGCTCGGACCGCGCATGCGAATCTCGTAGCGGCCGTCGCCGCCTTCGAGCGGCAGCAGCTTCACCTCCAGACCCGGCACCGGCACGCCGACATTGCCGACCGTATCGGACGGCCAGCCGCAATGCGTCCCCACCGCGCAGGTTTCCGTACACGCGAGCCCCGTGAGGAAGGCAATGCGCTCGCCGGTCGTCTCGACGGCCACGCGCTGGATGCGCGCGAACACATCCGCGGGCAGGCTCGCGCCGCCATAGCCGAAGAAGTTCACGTTCGCCAGCAGATCGCGGGCAAACGCGCGATCGCGTTCGAGCTCGTTGGCGAGCACGGCCCACGCGGCCGGCACGCTCGTGACCAGGGTCGGCAAAACTTCGCGCAGGTTGCGCACGGTGCGCTCGATGAGTCCCGGCAAGGGACGCCCGTCGTCGATATAGTGCGTCGCGCCGAACTGGATCGCGCGGCCGAGATTGAGGATGCCGCCCAGGCCGTGATGCCACGGCAGCCAGTCGAGAAAAACGGGCTGCGTATCGAGCAGCCACGCGAGACTTTCGGAGAAGTACGCCGTGACGGATTTCACGTTGCCGTAGGTCAGGCGCACGCCCTTGGGCACGCCGGTCGAACCGGAGGTGAACAGCACGCGCAAGGTCGAATCCGTGCGAATCGCGCGATGGGCCGCAGCCACGGCCGCGCGCCGCGCGCTCGTCATGGGCGTCGAAACGAGCGACGCCCAGTCGAGCTGGCCGCCCGCGCCATCTTGCGCCGCGCCCGTCACCGCGATCACCGGCACCCCGTCCCGTGCGAGCGCCCCGATCGCGCGGGCGTACGTGGCGGCGTCCTGCACGAACAGGGCCGCCGGCGGCACCAGTTCGCAGATGCCCTTGAGCCGCGCGAAGTCCTGACTGAGCGTCGAGTACGCGGGCGCGACCGGCGCAGTCGGAATGCCGACATACTCGGCCGCGAACATGATCACGGCCTGCTCGATCGAGTTGCCCGACAGCAGCATCAGCGCGCGCCCCTCTCCGAGCCCGAGCTCGAGCAGCGCGGCGGCCACCGACTGCACCTGCTGCCAGAGCGCGCGCCAGCTGAGCTTGCGCCACTCGCCCTGGCTGTCGCGCTCGCAGAGCACCGGCGTGTCGCCGCGCGCGTCGGCCCAGCCTTCGATGAAGTCGGCAAAGCTCGTCTGCTCGATGTGCGGCAGCGGATCGGCCGAACGCAGGATCAGGCTGCCGTCGTCGCGGCGCTCGACGAGCGTGCGCCGCTGCGGCGTGCGAATGGGACGGTAGGGTGCCGTCAGTGAGGAACAGGCCGTGGGTTCTGTCATTGCGCGTTGTCTCCTGGATCGGCGCGCCGTCGCAAGCGGCGCGCCATATTGAGTTCGATATGAGAATTCGCGGGTCAGCCTGGCCCGCTTGCAGGTGCGCCGTCACGCGCATCGCGGGCCGCATCGGCGTTCGCATCCGGCTGCGCGGACGCGCTCGCGCGGCGCACGTGCTGCATCACTTCGCCGCCTTCGCGCCAGGCATGGCACGTGTTGCGCATCGCGCTCACGTGCGCGTCGTCGCTCGCGGTCGGCTTGCCCGAGCCAGCGCGCCCGGCGCTCAGCATCGCCATGCGGGTCTGAAACGCCGTCGTCGCAATCGGCCGCAGCAGCTCGGTCAGATGCGCGCATCCCTGCGCGCCGCCCAGCCGCGCCTTCACCTCCTTCATGAAGCCGCCGGCGAACGCCACGCCCACGAGGCGCGCGTAAGCCGCGTTGATCTGCGCGCAGTACGGCGTGGGCCCCGTATCGGTGTGCGCGTCGACGCCGCGGATCACGAGATCCGTATCGACGGTGACGACGAGGCGCATCTCGTGGATCGCGCCGCCCGCCGGCACGTCCTTGAAAAGCAGGCGCGAATGCCCGGAGCGTGTGTCGACGAGGCGCGCTTCGATGTCGAAGAGACCATCGTCGCGCAGGTAGCCGACGCAGACGATCTGGCGCGTATGGACGGGCCGGCGGGACACCGCTGGCCGTTCTTCGGTGGCGGCGCTCATCGCGATGGTGGCGATAGTCGTGTCCATGGGCTAGCTCGCCGTCGCCTGGCGATGGCGTCTCGTGCGGTCGTCCGCGTCGCCGGGCGCCGCTGCGGTAAAGCGTGGGTCCATCGGTTTTCCCTCCTCTTCGGCATGCAGCGTACGAGTCCGCCAAACGGCAAAACCCACCGTAGTTGGGGGGCTCGCGCGCCACCGAGGGTATTCCCCTAAACGCCCCGAAGCGGCCACCGTGGCGGCTTGCGGGCGCCGCCCCCGATGGCCCCCCCATCGGCGGTGGGTTCCGGATGGGGCGCTGCGACGACCATCGTTTTCAGACGAGGCCCGCTGGACCGGATGCCTCCCGAACCCTGGACGCCGTATCCGCATCGGCCGGGCGTCCGCACTGGAACCGCGTCGAAAAAGGATTCCGAAATGCAGATACAACGCAGTGTGTTCCGCGAAGACCACGAGATGTTCCGCACCACCGTGCGCCGCTTCTACGAGCGCGAATGCGTGCCGCACCAGGCCGAGTGGAACAAGGCCGGCCTCGTCGATCGCGAGGTCTGGCGCAAAGCGGGCCGCGAAGGCCTGCTGTGCGTCGGCTTGCCGACCGAATACGGCGGCGGCGGCGGCGACTACGGCCATTGCGCCGTCATGGCCGAGGAAGCCGCGCGCTGCGGCGTGAGCGGCGTCACGTTCAACATGCACTCGGACATTATCGCGCCATATATCGAGCGCATCGGCACCGAGGAGCAAAAGCGCAAGTGGCTGCCCGGCGCCTGCAGCGGCGAGACGATTCTCGGCATCGCCATGACCGAGCCCGGCACCGGCAGCGACCTGAAGGCCGTACGCACGACGGCGGTGCGCGACGGCGACGAGTACGTCATCAACGGCAGCAAGACCTTCATCAGCAACGGCATTATCGGCGACCTGTTCATCGTGGTCTGCAAGACCGATCCGGCGGCCGGCGCGAAAGGCATCAGCCTGCTCGTCGTCGAGGCCGATCGCGAGGGCTTCCGGCGCGGGCGCAAGCTGGAGAAGGTGGGCCTGCACTCGCAGGACACGGCCGAGCTCTTCTTCGACAACGTGCGCGTGCCGGCCGGCAATCTGTTGGGCGAAGAGGGTCAGGGCTTCCGCTACCTGATGGCCGAACTGCCGCAGGAGCGCCTCACCATCGCGCTCGTCTCGGCCGCGCGCCTCGAAACCATGCTCGCGCACACGGTGGCCTACGTGAAGGATCGCCGCGCGTTCGGCCAGACCGTGTGGGACTTCCAGAACACGCGCTTCAAGCTCGCCGACATCCAGGCCCAGGCGCTGGCCGTGCGCGCGCTGGTCGACCACTACCTCGCCGAACATCTGCGCCGCCGCCTCACGCTCGAGGAAGCGGCGGTGGCCAAGCTGTTCGCGACCGAGACGCTCGGCAAGGCGCTCGACGAAATGGTGCAGTTGCATGGCGGCTACGGCTACATGATGGAGTACCCGATCGCGCGCGCATTCGTCGATGCGCGCGTGAACCGCATTTTTGGCGGCACCAGCGAAGTGATGCGCGAGCTGATCTCGCGTGCGCTCTGATCGCATTTCATTAGATATCCGAATTTGAATCCTGAATTCGAATCCTGAAGGAGTTCCGGCATGACACGCAACATCCATGTGGCCGGGGTCGGCATGATCCCGTTCACCAAACCCGGCACGAGCGCCAACTACGACGAAATGGGCGCGCAGGCAATCAACCTGGCGCTCGCCGATGCGGGCATCGACTACGCCCTCGTGCAGCAAGCGTACGCGGGCTACGTCTACGGCGATTCGACCTGCGGCCAGGCCGCGCTCTACCGCGTGGGCATGACGGGCATTCCCGTCGTCAACGTCAACAACAACTGCGCGACCGGCTCGACCGCGCTCTTTCTCGCGCACCAGGCGGTGAAGAGCGGGCTGGTGGACTGCGCGCTCGCCTTCGGCTTTGAGCAGATGCAGCCCGGCGCGCTCAAGAGCAACTGGGACGACCGTCCGCGCGCGATGGCGAATTTCAGCAGGATTGCGAACGAACTGGTGCCGGACGCCCCCGAAGCGGGCGCGATCCGCATGTTCTCGGGCGCGGGCCGCGCCCACATGCAAAAGTACGGCACCAGGCTCGAAACGTTCGCGAAGATTCGCGCGAAAGCGAGCCAGCACGCCGCGCGCAACCCGCTGGCCATCTTCCGCACGGTGCTCACGCCCGCAGACGTGCTCGCCTCGCCTTCGCTCTGGGACGGCGTGCTCACGCGCCTGATGGCCTGCCCGCCCACCTGCGGCGCCGCTGCGGCGATCGTCGTGTCGGAAGCCTTCGCGCGCCGCCACGGCCTGCGCACCGACGTCGCCATCGCCGGCCAGGCGCTCACCACCGACGGCCCGGCCGTGTTCCAGAACCCCGACATGATCGACCTCGTGGGCTTCGGCATGACGCAGTCGGCCGCGCGCGCGGTCTACGAGCAGGCAGGCATCGGGCCCGAGGACATCGACGTGATCGAACTGCACGACTGCTTCGCGCAGAACGAGCTGATCACGTACGAAGGCCTGGGGCTGTGCGACAAGGGCGAGGGCGAGAAGCTCGTCGAGGCGGGCGACAACACCTATGGCGGCAAGTGGGTCGTCAATCCGTCGGGCGGGCTGCTCTCGAAGGGGCATCCGCTGGGTGCGACCGGGCTCGCGCAGTGCTACGAGCTCGTCCATCAACTGCGCGGCAGCGCGGGCGAGCGTCAAGTGCCGGATGCGAGGCTCGCGCTTCAGCACAACCTCGGGCTCGGCGGCGCATGCGTCGTTACGGCGTACAAGAGAACCGCCTGAACCGCCCCCACCGGATTCTGACGAGACCCACCTCACCATGATCGACAAATCATTCATCGGCAAGGCGCTGCCGTCGTTTTACGCGAGCGCCGAGCCGGGCCAACTGGCGCTGTTCGCGAAGGCGACCGGCGAGACCCACCCGGTCTACACACAAGAAGCGGCCGCGCGCGATGCCGGCTATCCCGGCCTGCCGCTTCCGCCCACGTTCCTCTTCTCGCTCGAACTCACGCAGCCGGCCGTGAGCTGGCGCGAGGAAATCGGCATCGTGCCCTCGCGCATCCTGCACGGCGAGCAATCGTTTGTCTATCACCGCCCCGCGCATGCGGGCGAGCGGCTGCTGTTCGAACCGCGCGTGAGCGACATCTACGACAAGAAGGGCGGCGCGCTCACCTTCATCGTGAAGGACACACGCGTGACCAACGCGCGCGGCGAGCCTGTCGCCGACTTGCGCAGCGTGATCGTTCACCGCAACGTTTGATAAGGACTCCCTGATGAGCAGCCCGGACTTCAATACGCTTCAGGTCGGCGACATGCTACCGCCGCTGACCCTGCCAGGCGTCAATCGCACGACGCTCGCCCTCTTCGCGGGCGCATCGAACGACCACAACCCGATCCATATCGACCTCGACTATGCGCGCAAGGCGGGCATGGCCGACGTGTTCGCCCACGGCATGCTCTCGATGGCATGGCTCGGGCGACTGCTCACGCAATGGGTCGACCAGCGCCAGTTGCGCGAGTTCGGCGTGCGCTTTGTCGGCATCACGCATCTGGGCCACCAGATCACCTGCACCGGCAAGATCGTGGAGAAGTACGAGAGCGCGGGAGAGCGGCGCGTGCGACTCGATATTCAGACCGCGAACCAGTACGGCGAGGCGAAAGTCGTCGGCTCGGCCGTGGTCGCTTTTTGATTCACCGAAGGAGAAAACATGGGCAAACTCGATTCAAAAGTTGCGCTCGTCACCGGATCGGGACGCGGCATCGGCCAGGCCATCGCGCTGAAGCTCGCGAGCGAAGGCGCGCGCATCGTCGTCAACGACCTGGACGCGGACCCCGCGCACGAAACCGTGGAGCGGCTGCGCCAGGCGGGCGCGCAGGCCGTGGCCTGCGTGGGCAACGTCACCGCGCCGGACTTCGCCGAGCGCTACGTGAGCACGGCGATCCAGGCGTTTGGCGGCATCGACATCATCGTCAACAACGCCGGCTATACGTGGGACGACGTCATCCAGCGCATGACCGACGAGCAGTGGTACGCGATCATGGACTGCCACCTCACCGCACCGTTTCGCATCCTGCGCGCCGCGTATCCGCATATCAAGTCGCAGTACCAGGCCGAAGCGGCCGCGGGACAGGAGGTCTTTCGCAAGGTGGTGAATATCTCGTCGGTGTCGGGGCTCAATGGCAACGCGGGGCAGATGAACTACTCGTCGGCCAAGGCTGGCGTGATCGGCATGACGCGCGCGCTCGCCCGCGAATGGGGGCGCATGAAGGTGAACGTGAACGCCGTGGCGTTCGGGCTCATTCATACGCGCATGACCGACGCCGATGCGAAGGAAGGCGCGACGGTGAAGATCGAAGGCCGCGACATTCGCGTGGGCATCAACCCGGAACTGCTCAAGACCCATGCGCAGCGCTGCCCGCTCGGGCGCGGCGGCACGCCCGACGAAGCCGCGGGCGCGGTGTATCTGTTCTGCCTGCCGGAGTCCAACTACATCACGGGCCAGGTGGTTTCCGTGTCGGGCGCGCCTTGACCGGCCGCCGGCCTGGTGCGCTTGATTGGCGTACCTGATTAGTCCGCCGGGGCCGCCGGGCCCCGGCGGACCCGGCGCCCGCGCTTGCGCTACACGCCCCACTGCGCCCGACACGCCGTACCGGTAGCCTAACCCTCGCCTATACGAGACTCGCCATGACTGCTTCGTCCGAATTTCAGCCGCGAGCGGCCTGGACCATGACGGTTCTGCTGACCCTGCTCACGCTCGTCAACTTTCTCGACAAGATCGTCATCGGCATGCTTGCGGTGCCGATGATGAGCGCGCTCCATATGAGCCCCGCCGCGTTCGGCCTGATCGCCGGCGGATTCTTCTGGCTGTTTTCGCTCTCGACGATCGCCGTGGGCTTTCTCTCCGGCCGCTTCCCCACCCGCTGGCTGCTGCTCGCGATGAGCGTCATGTGGGCCGTGCTCCAGATCCCCCAGGCGTTCGCCACCGGCGTGATGTCGCTGCTCGTCTGCCGCATGCTGCTGGGCGCCGCCGAAGGACCGTTCTCGCCCACGGCGATTCACGCGCTCTACAAATGGTTCCCCGACCGCAAGCGCAATCTGCCCATTGCGATCGTGAGCCAGGGCGCCGGCATCGGGCTGCTGCTCGCCGGCCTCGTGATTCCGTATGTCACGAAGCAATGGGGCTGGCGCATGAACTTCGTGGTGCTCGGCGTGGTGGGCGCGCTCGGCAGCCTGCTGTGGCTGTGCTTCGGCCGCGAAGGCAATCTCGCCATGCCGCAGGCCCGCGCCGATGCGCCCGCGCCGGCGCCCGAGCGACGGCTGCGCAAAACGCTCGCCGACCCTTCCGTGCTTTGCGTCTTCATGCTCGGCTTCGCCGCCTACTGGTGCCTGGGCCAGCTTTTCACGTGGCTGCCGACCTACCTCGAACAAGGCCTCGGTTTCCCGGCGATTGCGGCGGGCCGCTGGTTCGCGATGGTGATCGTCACCGCCGCGCCCATCAACGTCGGGCTGAGCTGGCTCTCGCAGGCGATGCTCGAGCGCGGCGTCTCCACGCGCGTCGCGCGCGTCAAGCTCATCAGCGTGGCGCTGTTCGTGAGCAGCGCCCTCTATGTGGTGCCGCTGCTGCTCGCGCCCGGCGCCATCGAAAAGATCGTTCTCCTTGCGATCTGCGCCGCGCTGCCCACGGCCTGCTTCGCGATCGGCCCGGCGCTGCTCGCGGAAGTCGTGCCCGACGCCCAGCGCGGGCTGATCCTCGCGATCCATACCGCGGTTGCCAGTCTTGGCGCGGCCATCGCGCCGGTGGTTATGGGCGCGATCGTGCAGGCGCGCGGCGCGCACATGGCGAGCGCATGCGAAACGGGCTTCGCGACCTGCGCGATCCTCTGCACGCTCGCGGCGTTGCTGGCCTTGCGCTGGCTGCATCCCGAACGCTCCAGGCGCGTGCTGAGCACGCCGATGCCGGCCTGCAAATCCGCCGCGGTCTGATCGGAAAAACCATCGGCGAGCGCATCGGCGCCGCGCGGCAGGGCAAGTGCCTTGCCGCGCGCCTCAGGACCTCTTCAGCGTGATGGGACCTTAGCGCGGGGTGCTGCGCGGCTCGAACGCCCAGTCCGTGTCGCGCATACGTTCGACGGCTTCGTCCCGCCCGCTCACGCCCAACTTGCCGTAGATGCGGGTGAGGTGCCATTTCACCGTTTCGGGCGACAGGCCGAGCGTGCGTGCGATCTTCTTGGTGCTGAGCGCCTCGCCCAGCAGCCGGATCACATCGATTTCGCGCTCGCTCAGCGCATTGAGGCCCGTGGCGGCCGAACGGCGCCGCGCATCGGCCGCCTCACCGTGCTCGCGCTCGGCAGGCAGGCGGGGCTGCGCGGCACGCAAGCGTTCGACATAGAATCCGAGCACCGGGTCGAGCGGCGCGTGCCGCACCACCTCGTCGATCAGCGCGAGCGGCGCCATGACCGCATCGAGCAGGCGGCGCAGAAGTCCCAGGCGGTGCCCGGCGCCCAGCGCATTCACGACGTTGGGCAGCGCTTGGGCCGGCCGCCCGAGCGCCATGTCGACCACGGCGCGCTGCAGGCGCAGCGGCGCGACATGATCGGCGCGGCCTTTGACCTCGCAGTACGCGATCAGCGGATCGAGCATCAGCGCGGCCTGCTCGTGATCCCCCATGGCGATGCCGACCCGGATCGCCGTGCTGCGCGCATGGAAGCTCAGCACATTGAACACGCGTTCGTCGCGCAACGCGGTCGCGGCGTCGAGCGCGCGCAAGCGTTCGAGGCAGGCCTGCGCCACATGAAACTCGCCGAGCGCGAGGCGCCGCGACGCCTGCGCAGCCAGGCTCGCGCCAAGCAGCCGGTTCAGGCCGAATGTGCTTGCGTAGTCTTCGAGGCGCTCGAGATGCGCGAAGGCCTCGAGGCGATGCCCGGCCTCCCAGCGCGCGCCGGAGAGGACCAGCATGCCTCGCCGCACGATGTCCGGAATCCCCACCCGCTCGAGAATCTCGACGCGCCCTTCCAGCAGTTCGCGGGCGGCGTCGTTCTGATTCTGCTCGTAGAGAATCTCGCCCAGCAGCACGGCCGCGACGCTGGCCGGATGATTGCACGAACGGCCGCGCCGTTCGGCCTCGCGCAGGACGGCGCGGTAAATGCGCTCGGCCTGGTTGATCTGCCCTTCGAACGCATGCCGGAGCCCCACGAAGCAGCGCCCGGTGAGCGCGCCTTGCGCCGCGCCGAGCAGCGGCTCGCCGTCGACGTCCGGCACCGGCGCATCGGTTGCCTCGATCTCGCGCGCACGCGCGTAGTCGCCGATCTGGAGATAGATCCACGTCAGCACGTTCCGGACCCCGGCGCTCGCGAGCGGCCCGACCGTGGGCGGCACGGCGAGCAGCGCGGGCAACAGCGCGATCGCGCCGTCCACGTCGTCGCGCTCGATCGCCAGCGTGGCGCGCAGCAGCACGATCGTGAAACGGTCCGTCGGCTGCAGGCGCAGATCGGCTTCGAGCGCGTCGAGCGTCGCCGCGCACGCGTCGAATTCGAGGTGATAGAGCTGCTGGCGCGCAACCCATGCGCGCAAGGCGGGACTCGCCTGCACCTGCTCCGGCGGCAGTTGCCGCATGAGCGACGCCAGCGTACGCATCTCGCCGCGCAAGCTGAGCGTCTGCGCGTATTGCTCGATCAACGCGGCCGCGCGCGCGGGCTCGCCGGACTTGAGCGTATGGAACACCGCCTCGCCGAGATGCCCGTGTTCGAGAAACCATTGCCGCGCCGACGCATGCACCTCGCGGCGCGCACCCTCGCTCCAGCTCTCGAAGCGGTGCAGCAGCGTCTCGCGCAGCAGCGGATGCAAGCGATACCAGTGTTCCCGGTCGCTCTGGTTGAGCGGCGCGATGAAAAGGTTGTCATTTTCGAGACGCTCCAGCCGATGCGCCACGCCCGCGCGGTCGAGCGTTTCGCCCGCGCAGAGCGCCGCGCACAACGACGCGCAAAAGCGCTCGCATGCGGCGGCGCGCGTAAGCAGGTCGAGCTCCGCCGGCGCGAGCTTCGAGAGCACCTCGCGTTCGAAGTACGTCGAAAAAGTCCGCTCGTCGCGCACCTGCTCGCGTATCGTCAGATCGACCGCCTGCGAGGTGGCCGCGCGCCGCTTCTTTTTCAGGCTCAGCGAGAACAGTTGCAGACCCGAGACCCAACCGTCGGCCAGATCGTTCAGACGGCGCGCGCTGGCCGTTTCGATCTCGCCTAGCTGCGCCTTGAGAAAATGCTCGGCTTCTTCCGGCGAAAAGCGCAAGTCGCCCAGATTGAATTCGAGCGTGAGATCCTGGGCGCGCAACCTGTCCAGCGCAAGCGGCACCGGGCCACGCGAGGCAAACGCCAGGTGCAGGTTATCGGGCGCGTAATCGAGCAACCACTGCAACGCCTCGAGAATGCGCGCATCGACAACGTGGTCCAGATCGTCGAATGCGATCACGAACTCGCGCCGATGCTTCATGATCCCCTGCACCAGCGCGATCACCGCGCATTCGATGCCGTTCTGATCGAGATCGCCGCGCTCGACGCCCAGGCCGTCCAGCAGCATGGCATTGCGCGAAATCGCGGGATCCACCTTCGCGACCGCGGCCAGCAGATAGTCGAGCCACGTGGCCGGATCGTCGTCGTCCGAATCGAGCGAGAGCCAGGCGACGTCGTATCCCAGCGGCGCCAGCGCCCGGCACCACGCCGCCAGCGCCGTGGTCTTGCCGTAGCCCGCGGGGCTCTGCAGCACGAAGCAACGGCGGCGGCGCTCGGCGAGCATGCGCGCGAGCAGCGATTCGCGCGGCAGCATGCGGCGGCCGCTGCGCGGCACGCTAAGCTTGCTGTTGACGAGCGGCTTGAGCGTGTCGGGATGCAGTCCGTCGGGTGGCGTATGGGAGGGATCTGACATGTGGACGGATAACCATCTTCAAATTCCCACGCGGAAGGTGGGCGGTGTTCGAGCGCTGCCGCGCATTCGCCACACTATACCGTTCGGGCCGGGGCGGCCATAGAGATCGCCCCGGGTTCCCGCCGCACCGTCGTCGCCCGTGCCACCCTCGCCCCTTTCGTCGCCCTCATCTCATTATTCGCCGCGAAATAGCGGCTTGCGCTTCTCCTTCCAGGCGAGCGCGCCTTCGCGCAAATCCTGCGACACATCGACCTGCGCGACGTCGCGCGCAAACCCGGCTTCGTCGAAGGTACCGTGCGCAATATGGTTCAAATGCTTTTTCATGCCAAGGAGCGCGAGCGGCGCCATGCCGGCCAGCTCGCCGCTGAGTCGCTCCACTTCCTCGCGCAACGCCTCGGCCGCCACCACCGTATCGAGAAAGCCGCAGGCGCGCATCTGCGCGGCATCGAGCGTGACAGCCGAAAGCAGCAGCTTTTTCGCCATGTTCAGGCCGAGCCGCGAAACGGCGCGCTGCAAGCCACCGCGATAAAACAGCAAGCCAAGGCGCGCGGCCGGCACGAACATCTCGCTCGTGTGCACGCCGATGCGGAAGTCGCAGGCGAGCGCGAGATCGGTCGCGCCGCCGTAGACACCGCCGTTGATGGCGGCGATCGTCACCGGGCGCGCCTCTTCGAGCTCGTCGGCGAGCGCGCCGAAGCGCTCGCCCACGCTGCCCTCCGCCACATTGCCGATGTTGAATCCGGCGCAGAAGTGGCGGCCTTCGGCGCACAGACGCAAAACGAGCACGTCGCGCCGCGCGTTCACCTCGCGCAGATGGCCGCGCAGCGTGGCGAGGTCTTCGAGTTCCAGCCGGTTCGCCACGTCGGGGCGACGCAGCGTGATCGTCGCGAGCGCGCCGGTCACGGCGAGCGCAGGCGCGTGGCCAGGCGAACGAGCGGAAGGAGCGGCGGTTTTTGCGGTCATCGTGGGCATGGCGAGGGAGCGTAGACCTGCATGGTAGCCCCGCCAGCCCGGATCGGCGAGCGCGGCTCGAGCCCCCTCGCCCGGCCTGTTCGCCTCGCCCTGCGCGATATGCATGTCGATGTCCGGCATGTCGCTCATCCTGATCACGGGACAGGTGTCGAAGTTGCTTTGCCGCACGTCGCCGAAGGCGTCCAGGCGCTATTGAAGTAAGTGCGGGCGCGCGTCGCACATCCGTGCGGAGCGCGCCTATCACGCGCCTATCACACACTTGTCACGCGCTCGTTCTCGCCCACTTCACGAACTCGACGCCGGCATCGTGCAGGACGTCTTCGCGGCGCGCCATATCGCGGCCCGGCGCATCGAAGTACGCCGCGACGACCAGCGGCGCGCGACCAGGCGGGCGCACGATCGCGTAGTCGTTCGTCTCGCGCTCCACGCTCGTGCCGGGACGGTCGCCCGCGCGCCAGTCGGCGGGCAAGGCCGAGCGGATGCGCTCGCGCCCCGGCGTGGAGGCAATCATCCAGTCTTCGAGCTGCTGGCGCGAGCGCGCGCTCAGCACGTTGCCCAGCAGGATCTTCGCCGTCGACTGCGCGATGGCGCGCGGCGTCGTGGTGTCGAGCGCGCCGCTGTACTGGTTCGAGTCGGGCTCGTATCGATCGGAGCGGGTCACGGTATCGCCGAAACCGCGCACGAATTGCGTGAGCTGCTCCGGGCCGCCCGCACTGCGCATGAGCAAAATGGCGGCCGTGTTGTCGCTCACCTCCACGGCGGCCTGGCACAGCGCGCCCACCGTCATCGCGCCGTGCGCGACGTTCGCTTTCGTCACCGGCGACGTAAAGATCAAATCCTTCTCCGTGTAGCGTATCGGCCGGTCCAGATGCTCCTCGCCGGAATCGACGCGCGCGAGAATCTGCGCGGCGAGCAAACCCTTGAACGTGCTGCACATGAGAAAGCGCTCGTCGGCGCGATGGGCCAGCGTGCGGCCCGATCCGGTATCGATGGCGAACACGCCGAGACGGCCGCCGTTGTGGCGCTCGAGGTCGGCGAATGGAGAGTCAGCGGCGCATGCCGCGCGGGTCATGGCGCTCATGCCCAGCAGCAGAGGGAATCCGAGAGTGAGGTGGCGGCGAGTTCGAGAGATCGGCATGGTTCTTTGGCGTTTGTCTGGCGTGGAGGTAACGCGGGCAGTGAGCAATTTACATGCGCGGCCAGATCAAGGCGCGCGAACCGTACGACCTGTTCTGCCGCTGCCTGAAGGTGTTCGACCCGGGTGTTCGACCCGGGTGTTCGACCCGGCCAAACAGTCCGTAACAAAAATCCAGATCAATGACCAGTCGACGATGCTCGCGCAGATGCGCGAGTTCGTCCACGTTGCGATCTTCGGCGAGTCCGGAAAAAAAAAGCCGCTACGGACGTTCGAGTTCGAGATTGCGCTCGGCGGCGACCAGCCTGACCGGGTCGGTCTTTTTCCACTGCGCTTTCGGTATCAGCACCGACCACTCGGTGTTGCCCGTATCGCGAAAGAACGCCGCCACGCCCACGTAGTTCGCCGCTTCGTCCATCGGCTCGGATACGTTCAACGTCTGCCCCGGCCCGAGCGTCAGGTCGCGGCTCCAGAGCGTCGCGGCCTTGAGCGCATCGTCGCCTGCCAGTAGTTGCGCGTAGGTCGCCGTCGCAAAGGGCTTGTCGTCCCTAAGCTGGTAGACACGTAGCACGACCGGCAGCGATACGCCGCGCGTATCCTGGTTCAGCGCGCTGCGCGCCGCGATGGCGAGGTTCATCTGCTTGACCTTCGTCTCGAATACGGCCTGCGTCGCCGCGACCGTTCCGTCCTTGACGGACTGCCACATGCCGCACGCCGAAACGGCGAGCGCAAGGCCGACGCCGAGCGCGGCCCGTATGATCCTGCTACGCATCAGAATGGCGCCCCTGTGAAATCGGTGCGCGGATAGACCGTCTCCTTGCCGTCGATGGTCAGCACCAGTTGCATGGAACACTGCACGCTCGCGTAGCGCCCGAGAAAGTGATTCAATACGTCGCCGAACAGCACCGCGTCGCCGGGTCCATCGAAGCCGCCCGGGTCAAGGTCAACGCGGATGCATGCAACCCGCAGCACGTAGCCGCGTTGCAGGATCTCCCGGCCCTCGGAGAGATGCACGGCCCGGACCGCGTCGATGCGCTGCGGCACCGCATCGTCCGGCGTCCAGTCGTAGAGTTCGAGGATCTCGCGCAGTACCGGCGCGCCTTCCATCAGCATCCGGTTGAATTCGTTCGCACCGTTCGCGGCGTAGTGACCCAGCACGCGCCAGTCGTAGCCCGGGTAGTAACGCGGCGGATATTGCGGCAGGCTCGGCGCGGCCACGTTGCGCACCGACGCGATGCCGGTAAAACCGGAGACCGTCTCGTCGATGGTTGCCTCCGCAAGCGCCATGCGCGGCAGGCGTCCGTTGTTCGCAAGGGCACGCACCGTAACATGGCGGTCGTGCGGCGGACGCTCCTCGTCGTCAGGCGCGTATCGGCACACTCCTTCCCATAGCTGCCCCGACAGGTTGACCCACAGTTCCCGCCCCACCACGCCGTAGCGGGTTGCAATATGAAAGTACCGCTCGGGCTTTTCGTAGGACAGTGCGCAGCCGCGATGCCTGAAGCTCTTGAACGGCTTGTAGGCGTGCCGTGCGCTACCCTCCGGGTCGGCGGCGGTCACCGCCAGCAGGTCGTAGGGCTCGACATACTGCTCCACGGCGGGCTGCACGCGTATACGGTGCTCCGTCTCATGCCAGTCGGCGGGTTGCAGCGGTAGCGCGTCGATCTCGAACAGGTTGATGACGGGCGTACAGAAAAGCCGGAAGCTCTGGCGCCCTATGGGCTGATCGCCTGGCATACGCCCTTCCAGTTCGATCTCGAAGGTCATACGCGTTTCGCCTGCGGGCACCATCGCGCTATCGAAGCCGCACAGATCGACGAAGTGGAATTTCTGCGGGAATACGAAATACTCCAGCAGCGTCTGTTCGCGGTCGAGCGCCTCGTTACGTGCGACGTCCAGGACCGGCCACACCCGCGTCGACGGGCCGAACCCCGCAGGTTTGAAACGCACCCCGTCGAGCGGCACCCGCGCGCCGTCGCGCACCGAGGGCAGGCGCAGGCCGATGGCGGCGATCTGACGCGTCAGTGCGGCATACAGCGCGGCGGCGGCGGACCGGTCGCCGTGCAGGTACAGGCGGATGCGCGACAGGTCGATATGCTCGCGCTGGTCACCGAACCAGAGGCCGAACGTCAGGCGGATGACCGTACGCCCGTCGGGGCGTACCGCCACCACCGAGTCCTCGACCGAGAGCGGCAGCAGATCGACGGCCTGCGTCGTACGGAACGGGCACTGTACCCCGTCGGGACCGACGGGCGCCGAGCGCACCACGGCGCCGGCGGGAATCTGCGCCACCTTCGAGCCCCGGTTCAGCGGCGCGCACTCGATGATCGACAGCGACGGAATCGCCCGTGCCATGTGCTCGAAGATGTTGTCGAGCAGCGGGTCGGTCAGCTCCTGCATGCCGTCGTCCAGCTTCATGCGCAGCCGCGCGATCATGAACGCAAAGCCTTCGTTGACCGCGTGGACCTGGTCGCTCTCCTGGCCGTATTGCATACCCAGGCGTCGCGCCGCTTCGGGCTGATCGCGTGCAAACTCGCGACCCGCCTCGCGCAGATAGCGCATCTCGGCATCGAAATAACTCAGGAAGGGGTTTCCGCCCTCCTGTTGCGTGGATTTCCACGGTGCCGTCATGGTTGTCACTCCGGGGGTAAGGGCGGCAGCGAAGGCAGCCCGGATATCTGTCCGGCCCGGCCCGTCACGAAAATGCGCTCGGGCATGCGCAAGCCGCGCAGCTTGAGGAGATCGAGGGGGCCGCCTCCCGCCTGCGCGCGCAGCAGGTAGCGCAACGGCGCGACCTTGCCGTCCGTGCCGTCACCGGAGGCCGTAGAAGCAGCCTTCGCGGCTTCGCCACCCGTCCCGGCATTCCAGACAAGTTCGTAGCGCGTATCGTCGAGCGGCTTGACCTGGGCCTTTTCGAGCATCCGCAGAAACGCCCAGTCGCCTGTCCCGTCGAAGGCGATCCGCACGCCTGCGTTGAGCGTCTGCCAGGTCAGGGACGCATGGCCGCTCAGACCGTTACCCGGCCATGCGAGCGGCGTCCACGTCTCACGCTGGTTGAAGTAGACGATCTGCTGAGCGTCAACCGTCAATTCCGTGCGCGTGACGTCCGGCGTCGGCTGCGGCACGATCTCGAAGTGATAACCGGCCTCGCCCTGCGCATAGAGACGCGCGCCGAGCGGACCTATCAGCCGGAGCAGCGCGAGGAACTTCGGATCGAACTGTAGCGACTGCGGCGCGAGCTCGTTCGGCACCCACTGCTCACCCTGACGTTTGAGCACGCCGGATAGCTCGAGCTCGATAAAGCGGTTGATCAGCCCGGTATCGGGCCGCACGTAACGGCCAAGCTCGGCAAAGGACGCGTCGGCGCTCGTCGGCGCGAACGGATAGCGCGAAGCAAACGATGCATTGAAGGGAGCTGTTACGGCTGAGCGCCATGCATCGTTCAGGCTTGCGGCGGCGGGCTGAAGTACCGCCTGCCATGCGGCGTCGAGCGGTCGCACGAACATCGTCTGGCCGAAGCCCGCCCACTGCGCGCCCAGGCTCGCGGCGGTCAGCGCCGCGTCGTCGCGTGCCTGCGAGAGGTCCGACAGCTTGCCCTGGAACACCGCCTGCGCGAGACTGCGCGCCATGGCCTGCGCATCGGGACTTACCCGGATCTGCTGAAGTTTCAGGCGCACGGTCGTATCGGCGGTCAGCAACCGCGAGAGGCTGACGCCGTTGAATGCGACGGCGTTCGCCCCCGCAGCGTTCCCCGCATTGCCGCTGGCCGCAGATGGATTCGCGTCGCCCATCAGCGCGAGCAGCGGACCGAACGAGCGGTCCAGCGGATTCACAACGGGAGCCTGCGTCTGGTCGCTATCGCTCCCGCCGAGCAACCCCTGTGCCTTGCGGACGAGCGCATCGGTCAGTGCTTGCGAGGGACGGCCTGCCTCGCCCTGGTACTGCACCGACTTCATGACCGCGAGCAGCGGCGAGGTCTGCGCATCGGTCAGGCGCGTAAGCTGGTCGATGACGCCCGAAAAGTTCGTCGCGCCGATCCACTGGAAGCGGTTGAGCATGGTCGCCCACGCTGCCGTGTAGTCCGTGAAATACCGGTCGCGCAGCCGCTTTCTCAGATCGTCGGCATCCTTTCCGGCGTCGACCGCAGCCTGCGCCGCATTCACCGCACCCTCTACGGCGGTCGCGCTGATCCGGGCGGTCGGCTGGTCGCCGGTCAGTACCCAGTCCCCCTCGACGCGCTGTTCCTTCGCCGCGTCGTCGATGGCTTTTTCGATGACGCCCTCCCAGGCCGCGCGCGTATAGATGCCCGGTACTGTCTGCGTCGTCGTGAACAGGCCGTGCGAATCCGTACCCGCGAGTAGCGTCGCGAGCGAAATGTCCGCGTACTTGCCGCGCGCCTCGTCGATAACGCGCTGATAGAGTACGTCGTCGCTTGCCGCGAGGCCGATCTGGTTAACCAGCGTCGAGCGCATCTGCGTGACCAGCGGCTGCAATGCTTCGATCCGCCAGCCGGGATGCGCCTTCAGATGATCGGACCAGAAGCCCGCGAGCTGCTGCGAGACGTCGAGCCACTCGCCCGCGCGCATACCGGCGGGCGCGAGCCAGACGTCGAGCAGTTGTTTCCTGAGGAACGGAGCGTCGGTGCGCGCCGGGATCGCGAGCATCAGGTACGCCTTCAGCCGGTTGTAGGCGAGCTGCTGCGCATCGTGGCTCTGCTGCTCGTCGACGCGGACCTGCGAGAGCTGCCCGAGTTGCGCTTCGAGCGCCTGCGCAACGGGCTGGCGCAGGTTGCGGATCGCTACGGCCTGATAGGGACGCCAGAGCGCGTCGAGCAGTTCCCCGTTATGCGAGAGACCCGCGCGCAGATACCACGGTACGCCATGGTCGCGGCGGTATTCGAGCGTTTCAATCTGCTGCTGGAGGGCGAGTTGCGCGCGCAACGCGGGCGGCGTGCCGGGCGTAGCCGCCAGCGCCGCGGAAGCGGTGATTTCGGCCTCCCGGATGAGGGCGTGGTTACCGAGGCCCGAGACGATCATCGCGACCGTCCACAGGACCGCACCGGCGAGGGCAACCAGCGCGAGCGCGTCGCGCCAGTAAAAGCCAGCGCGCCTGCCCCGATAACGGGGCGCCCCGCCAGCAATTTCCTTCCAGACCGGAAGCAGCGCGGCAGGCTGCTCGCGCGTAACCGTTAGCGCCTCCGGCGCACCGACAGGCTGCCCCGGCGCAGCGTCTCCGTCTGTGACCGGTACCGGGACGACCGACGGCCCCGGAAAGACCGGCGCGAACATGACACCCGCGAGCGGCGCGCGCAGCCAGTTCGACGCGGCAAGCGCGCCCAGACTCGTAGCGATCCGCGCGGCATGGTCGCCGACATACTTCGAGACTTCCATCAGCCATACCGCTTTCTCTCGCGTATACAGGCGTACGCCCGCGTCTGCCGACCACTGCTCGACCTCGTTGAGCAACTCCGGCAGTCTTGCGGCAGCTTCCTGCGCCTGTCTGCGCGACTCGTTCGGCATGAAGGTGCCGACCGCTTCGAAGCGTTCGGATGGACGTCCCTTCGCCTCTACCGGGTAAAGGAACGTAATGGGTGCGGCCCAGCCGAGCGCGGTCGCGGTCATCGAGAGCGCACGCGGCAGGCCCGTTTCGGCATCATCGGCTCGGGCAACGTGGACGAGGCCATCGACCGGCCGGTGCCCGCGCAACTGCCGGATCTGGCGGAGCCACTTTTCTTTCTCGATACCGTCCGGCGCGGCGTGGACGAGGACGGTTTCGCCGACGTGCATGACGCCTGCCTGCTTGAGCCCGGGCGCAACCTGATCGACCCGCTCGTCGTTGCCGTCGATCATCAGCCAGCGCAGGCGGCCACACCAGAACCAGCCATGCGCGACGCGCAGTTCTTCCGCCATGCGTTGCAGCCGCGCGTCGCGTTTCGTAACCGGCGCTGCGTTCGTTGACTTACCCGAATCGTTTCCGTTGTCTTGACGAAATACGACGCCGGCAACGTAGTGCGCGCCGACCTGCGTAGCAAAAACGTGCAGTAGTACCACGACAAGCAGAATGCCAAGAATCCACAGGCTGAGGGTTTTCTTCGCGTCGAGCGTCGTTACATTGACGACTTCACCAAAAACCCACACGACCACCAGCGCAACTGCGGCCATCAATACCGCAAACGCGGGAATCGCCCAGGTCAGAAGCGGACGTGCCGCTGGAGATGGCGGGACGACGCTCTCGGGAGTTACATCAGGTTCGGTACTCATGACGTTTGTGGATGGGCTTGCAGGATAGCCGCCTGACAGGTGGCAGGCGTACGGTTCAGGATAAATTGCGGAGCGTCCGACCCATGCTCGGCTGCCGCAGCAATGGCAAGCCAGTCGGCCGCCAGGCCCGCATGCCCCAGGACACTGTCAGGCATGCGGCGGGCTTCGAACTTTGTCAACGGGTCCAACCCGGCGCGGCGGCATGCCTGGGTAACGTGCGTCTGCTCCTGGGCGTCGAAACCGGTCAGCCACGCGTGCTTGATTACCGACGAAGTTACGCGCCCCCAGAGCATCGCAAATGCGAGACCTTCGGGCAGTTCCAGCGGCGATACGCCGACCGGTCGGTGAAGCGTTGCGCGAGGCGTTAGCCCATGAGGCAACGCGACTGAATGAGGCAGGAAAAGCAGGGCTACGCCCGCCTCCGCGCTATCCTCCGGCGGCTTTTCGTGCAACTGAACCGCGACTACCAGCAACGGACGCATTTCTCGCGCATCGAGCCACGCGTCGACGGGCATCAGCCCGTCGGCAGCGGCTACCGCTCTGCAGTCCGGCAGATACAGGTTCATCGCGCCGATAACCGTGCGTAATTGTTTTAGCCGGTCGCCGGGACTTGAAGGGTCTACGACTACCAGCCGTACGGCGGGAGGCGTTCCGGCCAGTAGCAGAGGCCGTATCGTCCTTACGAGAGGTACGAGTAGCTGCGCGTACAGTCTGCCAGCGCGATCAAGCGGTACCTGCTGGAGCACCTGAACAAGCAACGGATCAGCAGAGGCAGTATCGCAATCGTCAGGTAGCCGCGTATGCCTCGCGGTAGCAGTACCGTCCTTGAGCGGCTGGGCCTTGAGCAGCGGTGTCCCTTCCACGATCGTGCTCGCGAGCGTACCGTTCTCGACGGGGAGCTGGTAGCTATAGTCGAGTACGCGGACTGCCCTCTGCCCGCGCTCGATGAGGCTGCGACGACGCCGCTCGCGATGGTCGTTGTAGAACATCGCATGCAGATAGGCACCCTCGTAGCCCGAACGGACGACGATAAGGATTGCAAGGAACAGGACGTGGGGCAGGCCCACAACTGGCAGCCAGAATATCGCACCGCGCGCGGGCCGGTTATGCGGCCAGAGCAGGAGTATCGCGCCATCGACAACGAGGACGCAGACGAGCCACACGACGAACCATGTGCGTAGTCCCGGGCCGCGCGGAGGATAGGGCTTTGGCGGCCTAAGCTGTTTCAGGTCAACCGGCATCGACTTGCGTCTCCCTTGCGCCTGTCATATCCAACTCTCCAAACACATGGCAACCGCGTGCGAAGCGCGGGAAATATTCAACGGTCGGCATAAGGGTGATCAGGTGGAGGAGACTGAGGTCGTCTGTGACGGAATCAGCACCGGCGGCGGATCACATCGGCACAGACACAGATCGTCGGCAAGCGCTGGGCGTTTGCCGTCGGGACCGATCTCGTTCGCCCGCGCGCCTGCGCAGCCAATACGCCCATAGGTGCTGCACTTCGGACACCAGACAGGATCGTCCTCGTAGGCCGCGATCCTGCCATCAAGCCTGTCTTTACGCGCGGGTGTCTCGACCTGGCCGCCGACGTCCGTCTCATCGCCGTTTCGGATATAGGGACGACGGCTCATTTTTTCTCCGTTTCGTATTTCAAAACTTTCGCTTCACGATGCCACCTACCTCAAACCCATACTGCGTATTGGTTTCTCTATCAAAATATCCCCCAGGGATACCAACATTGCGTGGAGTGTCCCGGAAAATACCGTGTATCCCAGCACGAGTACCACCCCGACTATCCCAATACAAATAATCGATTTATTGCCCCGCCTGACGCACATCGCTCTCTCCCTGGACCACTCCACAAGCTGACTTTGAACGCGGCTAAAACTGGCGCTTCTTGAGCGTATAGGCATAAAGCGCATATTGCGTATTGGTCTGCGAATCGAACCAGTTGCCTTGAGGCATCCCGTCATCAATATCCTTCCATGACTTGCCGTAGTCCTGGCTGTAAAACGTAATGCTGTGCGGTGCCCCGACGCGGCTGGAATCCGTCGCATAGACAAGCAGGACGCCGTGCTTACCCACACTGAGGCCACCCACGCCATAACGCTCGTCGAACGTGTGCAACTGCTCGACGGCCGGAGTCTTGTAGCTCGCCCATGTCGAGATTGCTCCGGTTCGCTTACCTTTATCGTTACGGTCGTCGTAATTCTGTGGAAGACCAAGGCGCGACAAGGCGTAGACGGAATACGTCCGGCCAGGCTGCTCGTCGACTGAAGCAAGACTGTTGATCACCTGATTTGGCAGTACGACGTCTGGCTCGAAGTGCGTCTCGTCCCACTGAAGCCGGTAGACGACGCTGGACAGACGTACTTCGCCAAGCATCCCGACGTAATAGGCAACCCGCAGCGTTCCGTCGGGGCCAAGGTCCACAGCATCGAACGTTTTGCGCGGCTGGCGATAGTCGGTCGCCATCGGCGGCAGCGCGATCTCCTGCCACGTCTGGCCGCCGTCGGTGGTGCGCCACACATGCGGTCCCCAGCCGATTGCATAGCCGCGCTGCGAATCGAGAAATTTGAGGTTGCTGATATTGCGATCTTCAGGCCACTTCAGTTGCGTCCACGTCTTTCCACCATCGATCGAGCGCCAAAGCTTCGCGATTTGCGGCGAGAGGCCATTGTCAGGCACGGGAATCTTGTAATCCATCCATCCCGTACTAACGTAGTGCGTGTTCCAGTCCTTCGAGTGCCACCATACGCTGTTCTGTGCCTGCTGCTGGAAAGAACTCGTCAGGCCACCGTCCAGAGTCCCACGGTAAAAATTTACCGTTTCCCGGTTGAGCAATTCTGACGTGTCGTTCATCCACGGCTCGGTTGGTTCCGCAACCTCAGGGTCTTTCAATTGTTCCGCTGGCTTGAATGTAACTTCCGGTGCGAGCGACTCAAGGGCCATCACCTCGTTGCCGTGCAGCCGGAATGGTTCGTCGAAGTTAGAGTTGCTGTTCTTTGCGACAGTTTCCCAGCGAGGTGTTGTCATTGCCTGATATCCATAGGTTGCGGCAGCCGCCAATACCAGGCTGCCGAGAAGCAAACTCCAGCGCTTGTGATTGCGCATATTATTTCGCCATCAGACGGCCAAGCGCCTTGCCAACAGGATCGTCTATGTCAGAGTCACGGAGTTGCTGCGGAAGGACAACCTTCGCGCTGTCGTACGCCTGCCCCCACGTACGGCCATCGCCCCATTCCTGTATGTTCGGCTGCACCAGGATGTTCGCCAGGTCGTATGACGGCAGGTAGGCAAGGCCACCATCGAGATAGGCCAGCGGGTGCGTCTTGAACGCAAACGTCTTGAAGGTCTCGTCGTCCAATTCAAGCTGAAACTGCCGGACATGTGGGTACTGCTGAACATCCATTTTGAAGCTGCCATTGCCGGGCTTCTGGCTTTTCAACTCGATCACGTTTTCTCGCATATTCTGCTCCAGCCCCCGCTCCATATTCTTCTGGAGCCACCACCTCGCGCTCCGCAACCACGCCTGCCCGGCTGGACTCAAATTTGGATACAACTTTGCACCGTAGTTCGAACAGTAGTAGTAGCCGTAGCTAACGTAGTACCCAGGCGGTTTGTGCCCGCAGCCGATATGGCGCATCATGAAATTGCTATGGCGCGACCAATCCGAATCGGTACAGTTTGGCGGAATCAATTGTTCGCGACGATGGAGGAGGCGGTGAACCAACTCCTTGTCCGTCCATGGGTCCCACGAGGTCGCGAATGCCTTCACGGTTTGCCACGCGCTGGACACGCTGACCTTTTCCACAGTTTCCGTATAGACACATCCGAGCGGACGATAGTAATACTCGCACGTGCCGATAATCGAATCTGCGGCTGGCGTTACGTGCAAATCGCACTTTCCTTTATCGGCCTGGGCGCGCTGCGTATAGCCCGACGGCGTCATATAGGACCGGAAAACGCCTGCAACATTGGTATCGTCGTTTTCAGCCATGGTTCAGTTAAATTTACGCTTCTTGAGCGTATAGGCATAAAGCGCATATTGCGTATTAGTGTGCGGGTCGAACCAGCCGCCTTGCATCATCCCGTCATCAATGTCCTTCCATGACTTGCCGTAGTCCTGGCTGTAGAA
>Ga0164242_10000053_pt1 | contig 129001 bp, 129 predicted proteins | sample OricomgcompostMG_FD_108783 | JGI IMG/M metagenome (GOLD analysis project Ga0164242, IMG submission 108783) | Miracle-Growth compost microbial communities from Emeryville, California, USA - Original compost - Miracle growth compost (MG) ...
AACTGCCAAGTCGACCAGACCGTCATGTAAACAAAGGCAAGATTCGCCACCGCGAAATTCTGACCGCCGATTAAAATCCGCTCGATCATCATCATCAGATAGCCTGCCTGAATCGTCTTTAAGCTTCGCACGAGACGCTTGACCCAGATCGCGCCGTAATCGGCTTGCGTCAGGTTCCCCGCGCCTTTTGCCCACGAGACGAGGCCTTTGAAGAAACCTTCTTTTTGGGTCACGCCTTCGAGCGCCGTATCTTCAGGCGGACGGTACGAATCGTCGGTGATCTCGGCTGCGCGCTGGTACACGAGTGCCATGCTCGACGGAACCGATATGCCGTACACGCGGACTTGCCCGAACATGTCCGAAAAGTGTCCCGGGTTCGTCCATAAAATGCCGTGCTCGCTTGCGGCCAAGGCCTGCGGGTCCGAAAGGTTGGCGCGCGCGCCGATCAGCCCCATTTGGGCCACGGCAAGCGAGTAATCGACCAAAAACTGCTTCCAAAACTGATTCACCACGAAGTCGCTCGGCTCGACCTTCTTTAAAAAGCGATTCTCGGCCAAGCCGAAATTCGCGATCCCCTGCAGGCTTGAAACCGAAATGCGCTTCCAGTGGGTGCGAAGCTTCGCAATCTTCGCCTGAAGCGCCGATCGCGATTGGATTTTCGCCTGCGTTTGCTTTGCCAGCGAGTACAGCCGGCCCAGTTCTTCAGGCGAAAGTTGTTCGATGTCCTTGACGAGGCTTTTCTCGATGGCCGGGTCTTTCGCCCGCACCAGTTCGCGTTCGAGCTCGATTGCCACTTGCTCCCACTTTGCGCGGAACTCGGGGCTGTCCAAATATTTTCCGATCTCGTCGGCGTTCATGGCTAGGCCGCCCGAACTTGCTTGATCGCCCAGCACGGCGAGGGTCGCAGGGTCAACACCGTCCGATATTTTTGCGTCCTCGCTCGCCACGACCGAGGCCAGCATCCACGAAAGGGTGGTGAGGCGTTCTTTTTGTTGAATCAGCGCCTTCGTCGCCGCCGTTTTCAATTCGGATTGATTGCCCGATTTTGCCTTCCACATCGGGTTATTCACGGCAGGAACGATGTCGGTCGAAAGCCCCAACTGTTTTCCGATCGGCGAATCGGCCTTGATCTTTTGGAGGGGGTTTAACCCCATCCGCATGGCATTCAAAAACGAGCGTTGCTTTACGAGGCCCGCTAGCCGGTGATAAAACGGAAGCTGAATCACGGCATAGACCTTCATGCCCATCGAGGCGATCATCTTCGCGGGCTTCCATGATTTTCCACTCTTTTTAGCACCCAAGAAACCGATTCCCCACAGCAGAGGAATGAACGCGAGCAGCGAAATCGAGCTTTTGAGTAAGGTCATCCGATAGGCCGAATCTTTCAACACGGCCGGAATCATATGGGTGTAGGCCTCGTTCATCAGGTGCATCGCCCAGGCCGGGCCTGCTCCGTCGTTCATTCCGCCCAGTACTTGGACTGCGCCATAAGCGAGTGCCCCACCCGCTGTGAGACCCGCCATGATCTTGAGGCTCTTGGGGGTTAAGAACCGAGTGACGAGCTGACGTGGAGAAAACTTTTTCGCCGCTGAGGTCGACGCAGCAGCCGCATCTTGCGCCGAGATTTTCGAAGCAAGCGCCTGGTAATGCTCTTGCCATTCTTGAAAGGTAAACTGATCCACGCGTTCGTTCGTGCGGTCGAGATTCGTTTGCGCGCGCGATTTCAAGGTCGTCACCGCTTCGGGCGGAATGGCCTGGATCGAGGCCTTCACGAACGGATCAACGCTTTCGGTCGCCGTTGATAATGCGTCATTCGCCTGGGGGAGCGCCTTCAGCTTCGCGATCTCGACGTCCAGTTGCTCGGGGTTCAAGCGCATCGCTAAGAACGATAAAATACTTTCAGCGGTGTAGACCTGCGTGCGGATCACCGAACGCGAAAGATCTTCGACGAAGGTCGCTGCCTGGGCATCCGACGCGCTGACGATCAAATCGCCCGCCTTGAGCACCGTGGACGCTTCGATCGGACGAACGCCTTCGGTCGCATTCGGGTTCAACTGAAACGGCGCCTGATCGCGCTTTAAAAATTGCAACTTTACCGAATTCAAACGCGCGAGATCGACCTTTGATTTTAACAACTCAATCACCGGCAAGGGCGAGCGAAACAAAGCCGTCTTGGCGTAGCCCATGTCGATGGCGCGATAGGTGCCCGATTGATCCAGATAGACGAGCAGCTCTTGATCGCGTGCCCAGGCGAGCGGCTTTGCCTTCGAGATCGTGTGGGTCGCGAGCGTAGCGCCGTTGCGCTTGAGGGTAAACTGTAACGAGCCTTGAGCATCGAGGCCGACGTCGATTTCTTTCGCGGGGTCGGTGATGACGAAATCGGGTAAGTTCAGATCGAGCGAACTGAGGTCGTAGTCGGTGGCACTCCCGCGAAAGGCCGTGAGCGTCTGGCCCGTCAGCAAAAACGCGTCTTTTGCTTCGGTTTGCGAAGCTGGCAAGGACGCGCCGTCACTCGATTCGAGTTCCGAACTCGCCGCCAAGATCGCGCGCTGGTCGTTCGTCAAATTTTGAGAGGATTCACTCGAAGAGTTTTCAGGAACGGGCGTCTGAGCCCTTGCAGGCAAGGCGACCTGCCCCACGATCATTTGTAGAATCAACGCGGACGACAACACATAACGGGCGAAAAACATGCGTGAATTCTACAATGGACGACCAAATTAGTAAACAACAATTGAATATTAAATGGATTTCATCGACAAAAGCCCATGGGAGCGAATCCCATGGGCTTTAAAAGCAAAATAAATCAATGATGGCGTTGTTTGACGTCGGTCAGTTCGACGATCTTGCTCAGCTTTGCCGGCATCAGGTTCTTTACCATTTCCAGGCTGGTTTTTACGAAGCCTTCTTCTCGTACTTCGGGCTTCAGACGCTCGAACGCGGCACCGATCTTCTCGGCGTCCTCGTCGGTCAGCATTTTTCTGCCCAAGGCGAAGACCTTGGTCTCTTCTTCCTGGATGTGATGGTCGAGCGCTTCCTTCAGTTTGATCGCCGTTTTCTTCCAGTCGAGATTGACCTTTTCTTTCATCTGAAGGCTTCGAAGCAAGGTCTCGGCCTCCATGTGTTCCTTATAGCTGTGCATGATTTGTCCGCTGTCGGCATCGAGCGCCCGGATCGCGTTGTAGAAAACCGCCTCTTCCGCACGCGAATGCGGAATCAACTCGTCGCGAATCTGCTCGACGAGTTCGAAATGGCTTTCGTCTTCGTCCGGCAACGCCACCAACCGATCCATCAAGTCTTGAACGACATCATGGTCCTTTTTTAAAAGTTCGTAGATTTGCATGATGGCCCTCCCATTCAAACGATAGAGCTGCAATTCGCATTCCACGAGGAAAAAATCACAACAAGGCGGCCAATTCGGCGACGTTTTTGCACAAAAAAGGCGGGCTGTTTTTCAATTCATCGGCCAGGGTCGTAGCGCATTCGCGGGCGTAATGATGGCCGACCAGCAAAACCGTCTCGGGCGGAAACCGTTTGATCCGCTGGATGGAGGAGAACATCTCGTCGTTGCTTCCGCCCTCTAAATCCGTGCGTCCGCAATCGCGGATGAAGATCGTATCGCCCGTCCACAAATACGGCACCGTGACCCCTGCTTGCGAAGGGATGAAATAACTGACCGCGCCTGCCGTGTGCCCCGGGGTCAGTACCGCTTCGGCCTCGATCGAGCCGCCCGACGGTCCGACTGAAAAGCGATCCCCGTCCCGGGTCACGATCACCCGCTCGCGAATCGCGGCGGATAGCCGACCCAAATCGCGCTCGCCTGCGCGAACCTGAAGATGGGGTTCACGCTTCAAAAGCGGAGCTACCCCGCCCACGTGATCGTAATGGGTGTGCGTGAGCCAAATCCCCGTCAGTTCAAAATCATGTTCCGAAAGCGCCTGAAGCGGACGACTGAGATCTTTTTGCGGATCAACGATGACGGCCTTCCGATTCGCCCAATCCAACACGAGGTAGACGAAATTCTGAAACGACCCGATCTCGAATTGAGCAATAGGCTCGTGGATGACCAGTCCCTGGGCGCGGTTCGTATGCAAGTGACGAGGTAACATGCGCTCAGTCTACCATCAATGCCGTGGCCACGAATACCGTGAATACAACGCGCGAATCTCCTGCTTCCTCGGGTCGAGGGGGAGATTCGCGCGAGGATCGGTCCTTTTCCGCGGCTAATGGGGAATCCTGCGATTCCGGTGGGTCACAGCGTAGTAGATGTAAAGCACGATGATGGCCCCAATGGTCGAGGCGACGAAGCCCGCCGATCCGTCCTCGGGATACCAACCCGCCGCGCGGCCGATCCATCCTGCCAGCAGCGCTCCGATAATTCCCAGCAATGCGGTCTTGACGATCCCCATGCTGTCATCCCCGGGTTTCAACGCCCGGGCAATCAATCCCACGATCAATCCGGTGATAATAAAGCCGATTACACTCATATGCCCCTCCTCGGTTCTCTACCTTTCAGGGAGCAAGACCGAGGCCAGCGTCACTCGCACCCACCCCATCCGATCCGAAGCGGCATTCCAGATTCGAGTTGCAGCGGAAATCCTGAGTCACTTCTTCGGGCATGAAACCGTTTTCAGAATCCGCTTTCAGCCGAAAAAATCGAAGCGGCTCAAGATTCATCGTACCCAAATGACGAAACAAGACCCCGGTTTTGACGGGCGCAAGCGAGATCTTTCCACCCTGTGCTTGATCGGCCTCGGTCATCTTGATCGCGATAAAACTCTGTTTGCCCCCTAGGCCTTCGCCCAATTCGCCTAATCGGGGGCCGCGCCAGAAAAAACTTTCTTTCGAAAAGTGCGTCCAAAGCCTTGCTTTTTTCATTTTTCCGGTCACGAGCACATAAAGATAATCATTCGACGGCGCCTCGAAATACCCGCCCCCGCGGCGAAGTTCGCGGTCGTTCAAATCAAAGATCCACGGACGTTCCCACTGCCACCACTCGCGCGCTCCGCTCGCGGGCAACTCCTCGCGCGGGATCAGGTGATACGCCGCTCGCGTCGGGTTTCCGTTCGAGTCGAAATCTCCGCGCGTGCCAAAGACGTTATGCTTGGCGATATCAAAAAAGATGGGATGCTCGGTGCCGGGTAAAAATCGGCCCTTGAATCGCTTCGTCGAATGCCCGAGGCCCCCGATGATCCCGCTTTGATAATGGCGCGAGATCACTCGTCCTTCAGAATCGAATTCAACGTCGTAAATCCATTCGATGTCGGTCCGTCGTCCGTAACGCGCTAGCGACGTCGCCTTCGAGGTCGAGCCCAAACCCTGCACCGTCTCGTTCGAAAAAAACATCGTGTAGCGGATCTTCACCGAGTTTTGAGACGTAGGCATCACCGAATACGCCACCCCGATCGGAAGGTCGCGCTGGCGCTCGGTCAGCTGATCTTTGCGCACTACCAGATACGGCGAATGCTTCATCGCAAGTGCCGCATCGTGATCGCTCGAAGGCGCCTCTTCAACCACAGTTGGTTCGAAATGCTCTAAACGACAATCGGGCGAGGCATCCCACCGAAATTGAAGCGCGCTCATCTCGGGCTGACGCTCCACAGAGAGCGTCATCTCGGTCGAATGAAGGTATTTAAACAAATCAATTCTCAGAGTCCGCCCCTGAACCGTGACTTCGCCCGTGATGCCGGGAAAGGCGCTCGCATCCTGGTTCGGACACACGACTTGATAATCGATTTTGAGGGTGAAATCGTGGGATTGCGCACTCGCGCCTGCGGGCAAGGCAGTGCCCAGCGCTAGCAAAGAAACAAAAATCGATTGCCCGAATTTCGCAGTCATTTTCACGGGGCAAAGAATAACGAAAAGCGGGCGCACTGTCGATTCAAAACCCCGAAATGCGTTATTTTAAATAAATTTAATTGATTCCGATCGTATCGAGCGCGCGGCGGGCCTCGTCTGCAACCCTCGGGTTCGGCGAATGGAGCGCCTCGCGAAGGGCTTGCACGACCTCGCCCGAAAGCGGATGGGCGACGCCGGCCTGCGCCCATTTTTGATAGGCCTTTTCCATTTGCCGGATCGCCATCAGCTGCGGATAATTCGCCGTCGTCTCGTTCATTCCCGCTAAGTGAAGCTCCTCTTCAGAGGGCATGCTCACCGGCTTCGAGCAGTCGCTTAAGCTTAAGCAGGGTTTTTCCATCAGCACCGACTTTAAGAAATCCACGTCGGCGTGATCCTTCAGCTCGCGGCCGATCAAAAACACGAGCGTCCCCCGCTCGTTGCGCTTCTCGGGGACGAGGTGTTGATACTTCTCGGTCATGGTTTTTTTCAGCTCGGGGCTAAGGTTCACGAGATCCGAATCCATTCGCGGGTCGTTGTCGTTCTTGCTGGCGAAGATTTCGTTTAAGATCGAAAGTTTTCGCCGGTCTTCCACGCTCAGGCCCTGCGGAGTCGGCGTCGCGACGACCGTGGCCGAGGGCTGCGCCTCGGGTTCACTCGAAGACGGCGCGGGTGTATCCGTGCTTTCGGGATGCGACAGAGTCACTCCCGAACCGAGGCCATGCCGCGCCCAGTGCGAGACGGCGGGGATGAGAATCGCCAAAATCAGGGCCGAAATCGCGAGGATGATCCAATTTTTTTTGGTCATGGCATTCCGAAGTCTTTTTTCATCGCGGCCTTCGAACTCGGATCGATGATGCGGATGAGCTGGTCGTTCGCGAACAGATCGGCGTCGGCGCGGACCTTCTCGGTGCAATTACTGCAATTCATTGCGATGTTTTTCAGCAGAATCGTCTGCGTTCCGTAAGACCCGAACGCGGTCACGTCGCAAGCGGGTTCGCCCTGAAGCAGGGCTCCGGTCCAGATGCTGCGAACGTCTTTCCCCTCGTCGTTCAAAAACGGCTTCGGACAAGTCGCATGCGGCCAGAACCCCTCGTCCGCTTCGGTGTGGCGGGCCTCGTGATAAATCACCGACAGCCGCGCGATCTGAGGCTGACTGAATTTCGTGTAGTTCGGCGTCATCCAAATTTTGTTCGGCCACATGCTCAGCACACAGGCCACGGCGGTATCGCTGCCGCAAAGGTTTTTCCCGACCGTCGAAACCCGGTCTTCAAACCAGCGAAGATAAGTCCGACCGTCGACCTTCCCGAAAATCTTCCGATGCAGCGGCGTCGCCTTCGTCCCCTTCAAGCTGCCCATGAATTCGAGGTCGTTTAAGATTTGCTGTTTGAGTGAGGCATCGACGTCGCGATCGAATTGAAGGTCCGGATGCGAATGAGCGGCAAAGGCGCCCGTCGAAATAAAGGTGAAACTGAGTAGAAAAAGAAAGAGTGCAGGAAGTGGTTTTGACATGAATCCCCCGGCGGTTGAATTCTCATAATTCGGGGGAAAATTCAAATGCTCCGGCGCCAGGCCTTCATTGGTATAGGATATGGAGCGTTGAAGGATACGCCTAACCACCGGAGCATTTTCTTAATTTCGATACTATTGATAATGGTTCTCATTTGCAATAAAAAAATCAAAAAAAAGTTCGCCCCGAAAGGGTGAGCCTCACCCTTCCGTTTCGCACTCGCGTTATACCTCGCGGAAGTGAGCCGTGCCGCTACCCGTCGGAAGATCGACGACGTACATTCGCGCAGGCTCGATCTTTTCGGCTGCAAGCCCGATCCATTCGAAAATCTTCCGCGCCACGCGGGGATGGGTGACGATCGCGACCAGATCCTTTTCTTGAAGAACCCGCGCCAAGCCTTGGTGAACACGGATGGAAAACAGCTCTTCCGACTCGCCCCTCGGCGGATCGAGCAGGATCGCCGGGTCTTGAGGCTCGTGCTTGCCTTCGAGGTCGCCCATGAACTGATCGGCGAACTCGCGCGCAAGCACGATCTTGCCCTTCATCTCGTCGTGGAGAATATCCGCCATTTGAATGGCGCGAAGTTCGGGGCTTGCGATCAGGCGTTTGATCTTGAGCGGATTTTTTTTAAACCGCCGTGCGAATTTGCGCGCCTCTTCGATGCCCGCTTCGCTCAAGCCTAAATCCAGGCCGCCGCCGCAAACGTAACGGCCGACGTCAGCATCGGTCTGAGTGTACACCACGAGGTAAAATTGCCGATGCCGATCGCGTAAATTCTGAAGGTCTTCGCGGGATCCCATGCCTTTATTTTGAGAGCATTAAAATGGAATGACAACGGCTTTTTTGTCATAATCGAAATATGGAAACTTCTTTGGCGAATATTGCGGCGACTCTCTGTTTCTTCGCTGCCCTGGCGCATTCGCTGAGCGTCCGGACGATCGAACGCCTTGCTCGTCGGCTTCATCATCGTGCCGCGCTTGCGGCCGGCTTGCATTTCGCCGCCGAAGTCGAAGTCGTCTTCGGGCTTTGGGCCGCGGTTTACGTCGGTTTTCTGATGGTCCATGAAGGCTTTCAGACGGCGGTCGCCTGGATGGACGGGCAAAACTTCAGCGAGGCGATTTTCGTTTTCGTCATCATGGCCATGGCCGCGACCCGCCCGATCCTCGAACTTTCCGAAAAGGCGATCGACGTGATCGCTCGTCTGCTTCCATGGCCGAAAACGTCGGCGCGCTATCTGGTCACCCTGGTCGTGGCTCCGCTGCTGGGAAGCTTCATCACCGAACCGGCTGCGATGACGCTCGCGGCGTTGCTGCTCAAACGCGACATCCTCGACCATTCAAAAAACGAAAGGCTGATTTACGGAACCGTCGCCGTTCTTTTCGTGAACGTCTCGATCGGCGGCACGCTCACCCCCTTCGCCGCTCCGCCAGTCTTGATGGTGGCCCGAACCTGGAACTGGAATCTCTCGCATATGTTCCAGCATTTCGGCTGGAAAGCGATCCTAGCCGTCGTCATCAACGCGATCCTTGCGTTTCTCATGAACCGGCGGGAGTTACATCGTTTGGATGGTACGTTATCGGCTCCGTCCGCGCCCCATCCTCGGACGGCGTCTTCCGCCTGGATCAAGACCGTTCACGTTCTGTTTTTGGCGCTCGCGATTCTGACGGCTCATCATCCGGCGTTTTTGGTCGGCTCGTTTTTATTTTTTCTGGGCTTCGCCCAGGCGACGCGTTTCGCGCAATCCGAACTCAAAATCAAAGAGAGCCTGCTCGTCGCGTTTTTTCTGGGCGGCCTCATCGTGCTGACCGCCCGCCAAAGCTGGTGGCTGCAGCCGCTGCTGACGTCCATGAAAGATTTTTCGCTGTTCGCGGGAGCGACCCTGCTGACGGCCATCACCGACAATGCCGCCCTGACCTCGCTTGCGGCCCGCGTTCACGATTTAAGCGAAGCCTCGAAATACGCCGTCGTCGCCGGTGCCGTGAGCGGCGGCGGACTCACCTTGATCGCGAACGCCCCGAACCCGGCGGGTTACGCGATTTTGCGTAAAAATTTCGCGGACGGCTTACGCCCCCTGAGGTTCCTGGGCTATGCGATCATTCCCACTCTGATCGCCGGAGGGTTGCTGTGGATTCCGTAAAATTCATTCAAGGCATCCGCGCGATCCGATTGCAAGGAACCCGCGAAGAACGGGCGATCCAGCACGGAAAGATTGTGGCGGCCTTGAGTCCGGAAGAACGAGCAGCGTTGGCGCTCACTCCCCTCTCTCGAAAAAATCAGGACCTGATCGCGAAGTCAGCGCAACGGCTGAAAGGCATCGGCGGAGTGCTTTCGAAGTTTTACGAAGCGTTCGTCTTGGAGCGCATGCTCGAATTGCCAACGCGCTACAAAAAGCGCTTAAAGCCGTTCGCAAAAGCCTCGAAGATCTCAGATCGCACTTTGTGGATGGCGCTTTATCAACCCGACTTGCTGATGGTCTTGGCCTCGATGGCGAATGATCGCGTCCGCAATCAGTTTTTGCAAGGCATGCCCGGCTGTACCAGCGGCATTTATCGCACGTCGGAAGACTCGCTGCTCTTTTTGCGCAACCTCGATTATCCGGCGGCAGCCCACTGGGAGAAATTCCCGACCGCGTTTTACCACGAGCCCACCGACCCAGGCCTGCTTCGCTTCGTCTCGATCAGCTCGCTGGGCATTCACACCTCTGGCCTGACCGGCTTTAACGAGGCCGGAATCGCGTTCTCCCTGCATGCGCAGTTCTCGAAGAAAGTTTCGCTTAAAGGCGCTCCGGTTTTCTTCTTGGGCGAAGACATTCTCGAACAGGCCCGTTCGCTGGAGGAGGCCATCCGTCTATGCCGCGAATTCAAAACCATCGGCAGTTGGACGATCAACCTCGCCAGCTTTCAAGAAAACCGCGCGGCCTCGGTCGAGCTTTCCGAGGGGCGCATCCACGTGCGCGAGATGCGATCGGCGCCCGGAAGTTTACTGGCGCATTCGAACGGCTTTGAAAGCCCGGCTTTCCGCAAGAACGAGCTTCACTTCAACGGCTCTTTTTTCGAAGACGTGCGCGCCCGCAAATGCGCGATGGAGGCGGTCCACCCTCAAACCGTGGTCGAGGCGTTAAACGCGCTTTCGAACCACCGCGATTTCGAAACGGGTGAAATCCGCGTGTTCGGCAATACCGTGAGTGTCGTCACCACGATTCAAAGCACGGTGATCGATCCCGCTCAGGCTTGCTTTTACCTCTCTCGTCGCGACGAAACACCGACGTCGCTCGGCCCTTATGTGCGGCTACCGTTTCGGTGGGAGGAGATCGAGTCCGATTCAGACTCCGTAAAGGCTACTACCTCCGCCGATAGCGTTTCGCCCTCGACCGAGTGGTCGCAAGAGTTTTTAACGGCGCTGCACGCCTATCACGAGGCTTACGTCGTCTGGCAAGTATTCGATCAGCGCGATTGGCAAGGCCGCTCGGATGTCGCCCATGCCTACTTACTCGAAGCGACGGATACCCTGCCCGGCGATCCGCACCTGTGGATGCAACGCGGGTATTTTGAACTTCTGCACGCTCAATACAAGGTCGCGCTGGGGTGCTTTGAGAAGGCGCTCGATCTGAAGTTGAGCCACCACCACCGATCCGTCGCGCTTTATTTCAAGGCGGCCTGTCTTGATCTACTCGGCGATCGCGCTAACGCGGTCAGACACTACGGTGAAGTCCTTTCGCGCGAGCCGATCGACGCAAAACTGCAAAAAAGAGCCCGAAATCGGCTCGAAAAACCATTCCAACGCGCCTATTGTCAAAAGATCGAGCCTGACTTACAGTTTGTCGAACCGCTGCAGTACGCATAGTCGGTCTTTTCGGGAGATTTCATGGGCACATTGTTTTTAGCATTCATCGTGGGGTTGGCCGTCGGTGGGATCGTCGTTTACTTCTACCAGCGCGCCCAGCTCGTTCGTGAGCGCACCCTGTTAGAGACGACTCGCCTACAAGCCGATCAGACGGTTCAACAGCAAAAAGAATTTCATGAGCAGCGTCGGCGCGACCTTGAGCTGAGCGAACAGAAACTGAAGGATCAATTTACCCTGCTCGCCCAAGAAGTCTTGAGCAAAAATCTCGAAACGCAAGTCAAGGCGCTTCAGAACCAGAACACGGTCGACCTCGATAAAAAGAAGCAGGAATTCACTCAAAGCTTCGAAGAAATCAAAAGCACGCTGAAGAATACCGGCGAAAAAATTCAGCTCTTTGAAAAAGAGCGCGTCGATCAATACGCCAAGATCGAGCGGCAAATTCAGACGATCGCCCAGCAAGAGCAAAAACTCATCACCGAGACGGAGCGTTTAAAATCGGCACTCACCACCTCGCAAAGCGTGCGCGGACGCTGGGGGGAATTGGTGCTCAAGAACATCCTCGAACAAAGCGGGCTTGTGAGCGGCATCGATTACGAAGAGCAAAGCTTCGCCCAGGGTTCGGAAGGCAATGCGCTGAAGCCCGATTTCAAGATCCGGCTTCCTCAAAGCGGCCAAAGCCTCATCATCGATTCGAAAGCTTCGATCTTCGACAGTTACCTGGAGAGCGAGCAAGTCCAAGACGAAGCCGCGCGCCAGGCGCTGCACCTCGACTTCGCCAAACGCTTGCGCTCGCGAGTGACGGATCTGTCGAGCAAGGAGTATCAAAAATTCGTGTCGGATTCGCTTCCGTACGTAGTTTTGTTCGTTCCATCCGAGGCCGCCATCCGCGCGGCATTCGATGTGGACCCCGAGTTGTTTCAGTGGTCTACCAACAAAAAGGTCTTTTTAACATCTCCAGCAACCATTCTACCATTAGTCATTTTGATCGGTCATGCTTGGCAACAACATAAGATGTCAGAAAAAACGCAAGAACTCTCCGCAGTCATTGAAACTTTAGGAGGACGTATTGAGAACTTTGTTAAGCGCCTCGCAAAAGTCCAGAACGGTCTCGATCAAGCGTCGCGCGCTTGGAACGAAGCGATCGATAAAAGCTGGTACGGCAATCAGAGCGTTCAAAAATCGCTCGAAAAAGCCCGCGAACTTGGTGGCAACCTAAATGAAACTCCTCAACTAGAAGCCCTCGAACACTCGCTTCGTACGATCGAAGAGTAGAGCCTTACCTCCAAAAGCCCGGGTAAACCAGCGCACCTTCGGCACCCCCGAACTTGGATACCGTCACGGCCGGAATCTTCAGCTGTTCCATCATCCCTTTGACCAGGATGAGGTTGCTGACCTGGGTATCGGCATAATCGTCTTTCAGCGCGGCGTCGGTAAAAGAGGCATACTTCGTGATGGCCTTTTGCAAATCCGCCATCGTATAAGGGGATCGACCGTTCAACGTTTTGGCGAAGGAATTCACATGCACGCCGCCGATGCCGATCACCTGTTCCGGCTGAAACGGAAATTTTACGTTTTCGGCAAATCGACGGGCCGCCTGATCGGCCGCTTTCAGGTTTTTCACGCCGATCGGGTTCGGTGATTTCATATCCTTTTCATGTTTCACGTCGCGGATCAGTACCTCTTTAAACCCTTCCGACGCCCGATCTTCGAGCTTGATCACTTCAACCTTCCGGTCTTTTAAGAACGCAAACTGTTGGCTGCCGCCGCCGATATCCCACACCACGACCTTTGATGCCGGAACGGTTGCCGCCTGAATTCCGGCACTGAAGCCCAAAGCGCCTTCTTGGTCTTGCGGGATGATTCGAAGATCAACCTGGGTCTTTTTCGCAAAATCAGCCAGCACCGCCTTACCGTTCTTCGCCACCCGAAACGCCGATGTCGCAATGCCGATCCAGCGAGCGGGCTTCTTCGTATTTCCCTCTTTAAGCAGGGTTTGAATCGCCTTGAGCCCCTCGGCCTGAATCGCCACTGAAAATTTTCGGTCGTTCTTCTTCAGGTCGGCCGAATAAGCGACCTTGATCGAGTCCGCCATCAGGATCCTCTCGATTTTTTGCAGACAACGATCGACGCGGGCGACCTTCATCTTGGTTGCGCCCGAACCGATATCGAGCACGCCTCGTACCTCGGTGCAGATTTTCGGCGCGATCGGTGTGACCGGCGTCACCGCGCATGCCGTTTGAAGCCCGATCAGGGCAAAAGCAAGAATCCGCTTCATCGAGGTCTCTTTCTACAGGGTGTTCAAATACTTCGCCAACGCGACTTCGGGAATGCCCTGCCGTCCGTTCGTGATGATGGCAATGCCGATCCACTCGCCGTCATGATTGGGATAAATCCCGACCAGCGACTGCACGCCGTTTAAGGTGCCCGTCTTGGCCCGCAGGCGTTCGGCGACTTCCGAGCGCAAGTATTTTTTCTTCAGCGTGCCGTCCAGGCCCGCGATCGGAAGCGAGGCGAAGATTTCCGGTAAAAACAGCTTCTCGTGATTGATCGTCTTGAGGAGACGAATGAAATCCGACGCCGCCATTGCGTTTCCGCGCGTCAGGCCCGAGCCTGCGACGAACTTGCGGCCGTTTTTGTCGGCATGAATGTCGATCTTTTCAAGCTCGTCGCGAATGAACTTCAAACCGCCCACCGCCGTGCCCGGATGGTGGTTCACTTCGTGGTCGAGGGTTTTCACCAGCGTATCGGCAATGAAGTTGTTCGAGTACTTGTCCATCAGCTGCACGATGAAACTCAGGGGCGGACTCGTATCGGTATAAAGCGGTTTGCCTAAGCAAGTGCCGTTCGAGATTTTCACCTTGCCCTTGGCCTTCACCCCAAGCGTCTCGAACATGCTCGCCAGCGCCTGGCCCCAACCCCGTTCGGGGTCGGCGATTCGAAAGGGCTTATGCCACTCGTCCGCATTGACGTTGATCTTTCCACCGAGCGATACGACCGAACCCTTCTTACCCCAGCTCACATCAGTCGCTCCTGACGTAGTGACGACCTTTGAGTGGACTTTCAAAAAATCGAACGGGTAATCCGTCCCCACTCGCGCAAGCTTGCCTTTCTGGGTCGGATTCACCAACACCGTGACCGTATTGTAATCGAAGTTCAAACCCGAAATCGGCGCATTGTACGCGCGTTCGCTGTCTTGATCACTGCGCCCGTCGGGATAATAATCGCTATCGAACACCGTCGTATCGAGCAGGATTTTTCCCGAATAACTTTCCAGTCCCCGGCGTTTCAGGCCTTCGACCAACAGATACAAATCTTCCATCACGAACGACGGATCGCCGCCGCCCTTCACGCACACGGATTGATCGGGGTTCTGGTAAACTTCGGTCTTGAACTGATAATCGATGCCGAGTCGTTTGAGGGCGACGTAGGCCGTGAACAACTTGATGCTCGACGCCGGATTGAGCGCGTGATCGGCATTCACAGAAAGAATATCGCGCGTGTTGGTTAAGTTCACGACTTGGGCGCTGACCTGGGTTCCGCTTTTTTGCAATTCCTTCAACACCGCTTCGAAGGTTTTGGCGGGCTTTGCGGCATAGGCTGCGGTGGAGGTCAAAAAAACCGCGAACAAACTAATAAACTTGATGGGCACGCACTTGCTCCTTCCATTGTTTTTCGTCGGCCTTGAGGAACGAATCCAAATCCGACACGACGGCACTCGGGTCGTCGACCCACAAGCGCAAGGTCTCGCAGCCCGTGATCACGTCGATCGCCAGGCGGTCAAACACGTATTCATACGGAAAATCGCGCCAAAGCTCGTAATCGGGGTGCAGATTGCGGATCGCCTTGAACACCAGCGCCATCAGCCGATACGGGCGGAACGCCTCGGGGTCGTAATGCGAATGATCGACGTGGATCTGAATGCCGCTACAAAGTTTTTCCTGGTGCTTGTAAAACGTGGGTTCGAAATAAAACGGCCGAAGCAGGCACCCCTTCAACCATTCGGGCGCCAGACGCTCCATCTCTTTCAAAATTTTCGTTCCGTCCAAGTCGGGCGCGCCAAAGCCTTCGAGCGGACGGGTCGTGCCCCGTCCTTCCGAAAGCGTCGTTCCTTCGAGCATCACAGTCCCCGCATAACACCGAGCCATCGACAGCGTCGGCGCATTCGGCGATGGGTTCACCCACGCGCGCTGTTCGAGCGGCCAGCCGTAACCCGGGGCTTCGAGCATCGAGTAGCCCTTCATCTCGACCACCTTCAGATCGACATCGATCTTAAAAGCGTCGCGCATCCAAAGCGCCATCTCGCCCAAGGTCATCCCGTGCCGCATGAGGATCGGCCCCGCACCGACGAAACTTTCGTTACCGGGTTTTAAGATGCTGCCTTCCATCGTCCGGCCCGCCGGGTTCGGTCGATCGAGCACCCACACGAATTTTCCGTGACGAGCGCATTCTTCCATCATGTAAAACAGCGTCGTCAGATAAGTGTAAATGCGGCAGCCTAAATCTTGTAAATCGACGAGCATGCCGTCGCAGTGGCCCAACATCTCGGCTGTGGGCCTGCGATGTTCGCCGTAGAGACTGAATACCGGAATCTTGCGGACCGGATCGAGGTAATCGCTCGATTCGACCATGTTGTATTGCTTCTCGCCGCGCATGCCGTGCTGAGGACCGAATGCACACGTGAGTTTCAGACCGGGCAGCTCGTGAATCGCGTCCATGCTATGGACGAGGCGATCCGTCACCGACGCGGGATGGGCGAGCAAGCCCAAGCGTTTGCCCTTTAACTCGTTCTGCAAAACCGGTTCGTTTAAAAGCCGATCAATTCCGAATTGGATCATAAATAAAACCCGATGGATGGTGAAAGTCCGGCTTCACACCCTCGTGAGCCAAGGACCAATACGTCGTTGCGATGGACGTGTTCAAAACGGCCGACAAGCCGATCCGATCGAAATCAAACTGAGTGGCGCCTGCGCTTAAAAGCCCAAACCGAATTCCGACTGTGGGCAGAGTCCATTCGCTTTCGATCTGCTGATTGCTTCGGGTCAACACCGTCTGCCGGGGCTGGGCCTCGACCGGCAATTGAAATTCGGCCATGCCTTCGCGGTAGCCGCGAAACGAAAACCAATCCCAATCCCCGCTCGGCGAACCGTTGAACTCGAGGTATGCCCCCGAATGCGCCGAGGGAATGAAACACTCGAAACAGGTCTCGTTCCAAAGCCCGCTTCGGCGCGCCGGCTGCTCATGCAGCTCGGGCAAATTGATTTTGACGAACTCCCTCGGATGCGCGGCTTCGAGTTTGAAACGAATGCGCAGCTCGGACTCGCTCAAAACTGCGCGGGTCCAAATCCGATAGCTTCGGGTGTGGAGTTCGTGCATCAATGGAAACGCTTTTAAGCGTGTCATTGTGCCATTAGAAGTTGAGTGCAATGCCGACTCCCATGAATTCGTGGCTGATCTCGCCTCGGAACATCAGCGCGGTCTTCGTTTGATACTCGACGCCCAAGCCGAAACGCGGATGGATCGTGAAATCGCTTCCGAGCGAACTCGGAAGAACGAAACCGCCTAAGCCGCCCAGGCCGTAAAAGGTCCAGTACTCATTATAGGTGAAATCCCAGCGAAGATGAACGCTGTACTGAAGGCCGGTCGAATTGTCTCCGCCTTGCGAGAAAAACGCGGGCCCGAGTTGCAGTTCGGCCCAAACCCGGTCGTCGATATCGTCGGCCCAGCCCTGATCGGCAATCAGGTAAGCCCCGGTACCGAGCAAACTCCAGTTGGCATCGTCACCGTAAAGGTTCATTCCCCCCAAGACTCCGAGTTCGATCGGAGAGGTCACGGTGTTTCCCTTCCAGGGTTCCACGTCCGCACGGGCGGACGACAAAAAAGAAGCGGATGAAAAAATGGCGAAGGTCAAAAGTGCATAAACAAAAGTGATTTTCATTCCCCAATCGTATCATACCGATTCAGAATGAAATCAAAAATCCACGCGCTGAGGCCCCACATTTTTCTTTCGCCCCACATAAAATAAGGAGCCCGGATCTCGATCCCTGAAACGCTGCGCGTCTCTTCTTTTCGAGCGCGGCGGAGTTCGGCGATCGAAACCCATTCGGCCGCCGTGACCTCTTCCGAAAAGCGAAACGGGAGTGCCGGGACGTCGGCAGAGACCACGGCCACGACGGGTGTCACTTCAAAACTTCCGGTCATCGTCGGAAACGGCGGCAGAATACCGAGCGCTTTCGGGACTGCGCGCGAAATCCCCACCTCTTCTTCACATTCGCGAAACGCGGTGATCGCCGGGTCGCCGCCGTCTTCGAGTTCGTTCAAGCCGCCCGGAAACGCTACCTGCCCCGCATGCGTCGCCACCGCTTGCGAACGTTCGGTCAACAGCACCTTGGCCTGGGCAAAGCTCGGGCCCGAGAACAAGACACAAACCGAGGCTTTTCCCCGGGCAGAAACGCTTTTTAAAACTCGCTCTCGCAAATCGGCCTCTCCCGAGCCAGCTCCTGCCAGACCGGAAGCATTCGATACTGACGTGACGATCTTTCGAAGCGCGCTTTCGAGATCACTCATTTTTCAGCGCGATTCCGTATTTCTGAGCTTTGCGGTAAAGGGTGGCGCGGTCGATCCCCAAAATTTCACTCGCCTTCGATTTGTTGTAATCGACGTCTTTCAGAACTTTCAGGATGTGCTTCTTCTCGATCTCTTCGAGCGAGCGAGCGTCGTGCTCGGCCGGGGCCAGGGGCTGAGGCTCGTGCCCTGAAAAATCGAAATCGTCCGCCGAAAGAATCGACGCCGAAGTCAGCGTGACCGCGCGTTCGATCTGATGCTCCAACTCGCGCACGTTTCCGGGCCAATGGTGGGTCAAAAGCGCGTTCATCCCCTCGCGCGAAATCGAGGTGACTTTCTTGCCGAGTTTGCCCGCGTAGTTTTTCAAAAACAATTGCGCCAGCTCGGGGATGTCTTCCTTGCGTTCGCGCAGGGGGGGGATCTCGATCTCGATCACCTTCAGGCGATAAATCAGATCTTCACGGAACTTTCCGTCTTGCACCATCTGGCTCAAATCGCGATGGGTCGCGGCCACGATCCGCACATCGATCTTACGCGCGTCGTTCGAGCCGACGGGCTTGATCTCGCCCTCCTGCAACACCCGCAAAAGTTTGACCTGAAGGCCGGGCGTGATGTCGCCGATCTCGTCCAGAAAGAGTGTCCCGCCGTCGGCATCTTCGAACAGACCGCGCTTGTCGGATTGCGCGCCGGTAAACGCGCCCTTCACGTAGCCGAAGAGTTCGCTCTCCAACAGGGTCTCGGTCAGGGCGCCGCAGTTTACGGCGACGAATTTCTTTTGCTTGCGGGCGCTGTTCGCGTGGATGGCGCGCGCGACCAGTTCTTTGCCGGTGCCGCTTTCTCCGTGGATCAGCACCGTGCTCGACGACAGCGTGGCCCGGGCGATGGTCTTATACACTTCGACAATTTTCGGCGACGAGCCCGTCAACGTTTTCGGCGTTTCGAGCTTGATTTGTGGCACCTCGTCGTCGCCCTGATCGAGCGATTGGACGTGCTTCACGGCCTTATTCACCAAGGCCAGCATGCGATTCAAGTCGAAGGGTTTGCTGATGTAATCGAACGCGCCTTTTTGAATGGCCTCGATCGCGCCCTCCATGCTGCCGAACCCCGTCATCAGGATCATCACGATTTTCGGATCGCGTTTCTTCAGTTCGCTGAGTAGCGACAATCCGTCGGACTCTTCCATCCGGATGTCACTCAACACGAGGGGAATGCGCGCCTTCGTCACCTGATCGACCGCGCTTTCGGCGTTCTGGGCCAAAAAAACCTGAAAATGGTTTTTTTCTAAAAACTCCTGAAGCATGTTCAAGGTGACGGGATCGTCATCCACGACCAGAATTTTCATGAGTTCGTCCTTTCCTTGAGGGGCAATTGAATCTTCATGTGTGTGCCTTTTCCGACTTTCGATTCGACCAAAACGTCGCCGCCGTACGAGCGCAAAATCTGCTGACAGATCGAAAGTCCGAGTCCATGCCCTTCACCCGCCGATTTCGTGGTAAAAAACGGCTTAAAAATCTGCTTCATGTTTTCGGGCGAAATCCCGGTGCCGGTATCTTCGATGTCGATCCAGACCCAATGCCGGGCGGAATCGTTCTCGGTGCGGATCCAGAGCGCATTGGCGACGGGCCGGGTTTTCTTGAGCGCGCGCGCTTTTTCTTTCATGCTGTCGATCGCGTTGTTCACGAGGTTCAGGATCACCTGCTCGATTTCGAGCGGCACGACTTCGACCAGATCGTCCGCGGCTTTGAAATCCTGCCCGAACGAAATCTGATGGCGTTGAAGCGTCGGCATGACGAGCGCGAGAATGCGTTCGACGAGCTCTCGCACGGGAACGACGCTTTTCTGCTGGGCGATCGGCTTTTTCGTCGTCTGCAAAAAGCCTTTCACGATGTCTTCGATTTTTCGGATCTGGCCCGAGATGATCCCGATACGGTCTTCAACCGGTTTCAGGCGTTCGGCCGGAAGCGATTTCTGGACGTCCATGTTCAACAGCTGAACGTGACCGCCGATCGCGTTCAACGGCGTTCCGATCTCGTGCGCGAAGCTCGCCGTCAACTGCCCCATCACGGCCAGCTTTTCGGTCTGAATCAGCTCTTGCTGGATTTCTTGCAGCTTTTCGGAAAGCACCTCGTTGCTCATCTGAGCCACCTTCAGCTGACGTTCGTTCTCGATCACGCGTCTTAAGAAAAAATTCAGCACCAAAATCAACAAAATCGTACTGATGAAGGCCGCGATCAAATTCACCTTCATCGTCGTCGCCTGGACGGTGCCCACCATCCGAAGCGAAACCAAGACCCGGATGTTCGCCTTGGTTCCCCAGTTCGACACCGGATAATAAATGTTCCAGACTGGAATGCCCTCTTCTTGCCTGAGTTCGGCCGAAACCGAAGTCTTCAGTTCGGTGATGGACGGCGTGGCCTGGTTTTGGTCTTCGACGTTTGACGCCAGATAATGCAGTTGGTGTTTCGAATCGTAAGTGATGACATCGGCCTGAAGCACGCTCGGCTGGGTGTACATCATGCTTTGGAGGCGATCCTCAATGAGCTGAGTCGCGTTCGGTTTGAGTAACAATCGGTGGGTCACGATCTGGTTCGCCAGGTTTTGGGCGAACGACATCCCGACTTGCCGCACTTCGTCCTGAAGAATCGGCTCGGTAATCTTAGTCTGAACGAAGCCCAATAGAATCAGAATCGGGAAGATCACCATCACCAGGACGACGATGACCTTCACCTGAAGATCGGCGGATCGCAGGCGTCGAACCCATTTGGCTTTACTGAACGGCAGCATCATCCCCATGGTACCATAAAAAAAGCCGAGCACATCCGTGCCCGGCTTCCCTTATTTTAGCATTCAAACTCAAATTAGTTTGCTTTTGCTTTCTTATGTTTTTTAGCTTTTTTAGCGATTTTTGCTTTGTGAGCTTTCATCGGTTTTTCAGCTTTTTGAGCGTGAGCTGCGGTGGTTGCAGCAGCGGGTTGAGCGTCAGAAGCCGGAGCAACTTGGTCAGCGGCGAACGAGCTAGCAGAAAAGAAAAGCGCCAATGCGATGAGTGACAGTACTTTCATGGTATTCTCCTGTTTTTTGGTTATGAGCCGAGTAAAGGATCCGTTGCGCGCCGTGCTGCGACGTGCTAACTTTGCTTTATCTTGGGTCTCAGTCCACTCGATTGCACGGAGCATGCCAGCATGAAAAACGCTCCATCTCGATTTTAGAAGTCGGGCGAGATCATCGCTGGAAAGACTGTTGCAGAATACGGCATGGGATGTGTTGCACGTGAATGAAATGAAAACGAATGAAATTTGGCGCCGACGGTTTCAGGTCGAGCGATGGGTTCGCGAATACTTCTGGTCGCTTCAGTATGAAGAGACCCGGACCCCGCTTTTAGTTCAAAGCCCAGGAATGGAACCGCATATCCGGCCCATTGAAGTCCGTCATCCCCACTCGTCCCGCCCCGTGTTTCTTCCGACCTCGCCCGAGTTCGCGATGAAAAAGCTGCTTGCGCGGGGAATGTCTCGCATTTTTCAAATCAACTCCAGTTTTCGCGACGAGCCGGTCTCGCCCGAACACCACCCCGAATTTTCGATGCTGGAGTTTTACGAAGCCGACTGTCCGTTAACCCGCCTTCAAGAACGCGTGGAAGGGCTGTTTCAGTTCGTGGCGAGAAAGCTTCAGGCGAGCGATACGCTTCCGTTCCGGGGCGAGACGGTAGACCTCGGCACGCCCTGGCCTCGGTATCGGGTGGTCGATCTTTTCGCCGAGCATTTGAACATCGACTTGCGCCATTGCCAAGCGCCGGAAGACCTGGCGAAAGTCTGCCAAGCACGAGGCCTGAACGCCATGGCACCCGACGGGGCATCGGAATCGTGGGACGATCTGTATTTCAAACTTTGGCTGAACGAAATCGAGCCCAAGCTTCCGAAAAACCGTCCGGTGTTCGTCACCCATTATCCGGTCAGCCAGTCTTCGCTGTGCAACCGAATCAAAGATGAAACCGGATTCGAATGGGCGAATCGCTTCGAACTCTATTTGGGACAACTCGAACTCGGGAATGCCTTCGACGAGCTTCGCGACCCCGAGGTTCAGCGCAAAAACTTTCTGAAAGACCAAAAAATCAGGCGTGAGACCTACGGTGACGCCTACCCCGAATCGCCGATCGACGAAGAGTTTCTGGCGGCGATCGCAAAAATGCCTCCCACGAGCGGAATCGCGCTGGGCCTCGACCGCTTTTGCATGCTGATGCTCGACGCAAAGACCGTCGATGAGGTCATTCCGCTTCCGAGCTACTGGGGATCTTGATCAGTTTTTCAACATCTCTTGGAGTTCACCGCGTTCGAACATTTCAGTGACGATGTCGCAACCGCCGATGAACTTTCCTTTGATGAACACCTGAGGCACGGTCGGCCATTGGGTGTACTCTTCGAGCGCCGTCCACATGTCGTCGTCCGACAGCACGTCGAAGCCCACCGGCTTTTCAATGCCTGCGGCCTTCAATACCGAAACCGCGCGCGCCGAAAATCCGCACATCGGGAATTCGGGCGAGCCTTTCATGTAGATCACCACGTCGTTTGCTTTGACCAATTTCTCAACTTCGGGAACCAGAGGGTGTGCCATTATTTTGCTCCAATCTTCGTATATTGTTCAGGGGTATAAGTTTTCATCGAAAGCGCGTGGACCTCGTTCGAATCGATTTCGGCTTTCAACAAACCCATGATCATGCGTTGCTGCTCGACCATCATCTTGCCTTCGAAGGCCGGGCTGATCACGGTGACTTGCCAGTGGTCTTCGGTTCCGGTCAGGTCCGTGACCAAAACTTCGGTCGCGGGATGAAGCTCCCGGATGCGCGCTTTCAATTGCTCTGAATTCATGGCCTCAATCTAACCTAAAAAGCCATCCAATTCAACTCATCCCGATTCGCGCTCAAATCGATGCGATTCACCTGAACGGCGTTCAAAAGCGTCGATTCGACGCCGGTTTCGCCCGAGGCATTGCGGACCTTGGCCGCGCGAAGGCCCGAATACTGAAACGCGGCCAAGCCGTTCGAAATGGATGCTGCGACCACGGTCGAGTCGTTTTCGCTCAACTGGGACCTGCCGCTGTCAGAATACACCAAATATTGACCGGGACCGTTGTGCACGAGCACGAGCCGGTCGGTCAGGCTGAAATTTTCGGCCTTCGGCAGATAAAACCGCTGCCCCGTCCGCGCGTTGAAGACCGCGAGCGAATCGGTGTTGAGTTGCATCGCGATCAGGTCGTGCGAAGCCGCATAAGCATGGATCTGGCCCGAGCTGAAGATCGCAGTGCCAGCTTGGTTGTAAACACGGATTCCGGTCGAATCGTGCACCCACAGCATCGAATCGCTGATACCGTAGTCATCGATTCCGCTTAGAGTAAAGGTATTGCCTTGGGCGGTGAAGGCGTGGAACGTCCCCCACAAATCAAAGTAAGCCGCGAACTCGTCCGAAAGCCTGAGCGAGTTGGCCGTCGAGTCCGACGAAAGAATCGATCCGTTCCGATCGCGCAATTGCATGCCGGTCGTGCCGATCGTGGCTAAGAAGTTTTCACTTAAAAGCGCCTTTTGCACTCCGTATTGCGTGTAGAGCGACGTCGGCTCGGACTGGCCTTCGGTCGAATACAAAGTAAAAATGCCGGTCCGCGTATCGTTCACGGCGAAGCGGGTTTTCGCAATCCCGATGCTTTTGACGAAGTTGCCGGAATAAAGGAGCTTTCCCTCATGGTCGTAAACCGCGCCCATCGCGTTCGGTAGATAGGCCGCGAGCAAGGTATCCGAGAGCAGAAATTGCGAGCCCGCCACCTGATCGATCAGCACCTTCCCGGTTTCATCGATGAGCGACACGCGATCGAAGGTCGTTTGAACGGCGGCATAGCCGTCGCGAAGGTCGACTCTCTTGACGGTATCGGCCTGAAGCTGATCGACGACCGCTCCGTGCGCGTTCACGACGCGATAAAGATTTTGAGGATCGAGCGTCGAGTAACCGACGAACTCGCCGGCAAACGCCAGCGACGATAAAGACAATCCCACTCCCATTCCAACGGCAAAGAAACGAGTGTATTTTTTCATGGGTCTTTTTTTAACATCTTTTCGCGCGAATCGGCAATTTTTATCCAGTAAAGATTGAAATTTTGATGCGCCCCCATTACCGGACTGTTTTATTTTTAAGCATCAAATTTCCGAGGGTTACAAATACTCTACTTTTTTGATATGATATAAGTTCCTGTTTTTACGTCATTTTTTTCTCAAGTCAAAAAAACACCTGACGATAAGAGACTGTCGGACGCATGGACTGTCTGGCACGAAATTCCCTCATAAGGAACTTGAGAAAGGAATTTCGGATCAACTCAGGGAGGAAAACTGATGACTGAAGGAGAATAGACCATGGGTTTGCGTATCAATACCAATATTCAAGCTTTAGCCGCCCAGCGAAGCTTAGATGTCAACCGTAGGGCACAAGAACAATCCTTAGAACGCCTCTCTTCCGGAAGCCGGATCAACCGGGCCGGCGACGACGCTGCGGGATTGGCCATTTCCGAACGCATTCGCGCCAGCGTGCGTTCGTTAGCACAAGCCGGCCGAAACGCCAGCGACGGGATCTCTCTCGTCCAGGTGGCGGAAGGCGGCACCAACGAAATTTCAAACATCCTCGTTCGGATGCGGGAACTTTCGATCCAAGGCGCTTCCGACACGATCAGTGACCTGGAACGCGGCTTCATCAACAAAGAAGTCCAAGCGCTCAAGAGCGAAGTGACCCGGATCGCGAACAATACCGAGTTCAACGGAACCAAACTGTTGAACGGAACCGCGAACAAACTCGAAATTCAAGTCGGATTGAACAACAATCCCGAAGAAGACCGCCTCGTTTTCGACGCTCACCAACAAAACGTGACTGCCGAAGCCTTGGGAATCGCAAACGTCGATACTTCGACGAAAGAATCCTCGCAAGCGAACCTTGAAATGGTGGATAAGGCGTTGAACAACTTGAACTCCAATCGCGCCGATCTGGGTGCGGCTCAAAACCGCCTCCAATCGACGATCAATAACATCAGCATTTACAAGGAAAACTTGGAAGCCGCCCGCTCGCGAATCCGCGATACGGACATGGCCGAAGAGACGTCGGAATTGACCAAACAGAACATTCTGACCCAAGCGGGGATCTCGGTTCTCTCTCAAGCGAACGCGAACCCGCAGGCCGCGCTGAAGCTCTTAGGTTAATCGAAGACAGAGCGGGTCGTTTTCCAACATCAGTTTGAGTCCGGATGACTCAATGATACGCACACCTCGAAAGGGATGGGCGTCCATTGAGGAAGGCCGATCACCCCCAAAAAAAGGTGATCGGCCGGACTTACGACTCTCATCCCTTTCACGGTCTTTACAAGCGTCATCGTTCGAGTTATCTCCCTCTGACCCATGCGCGAAAACCGTAAATCCCGCCCTGTCTCAACGATCATTCCGAAAGCGGTCCACCACCCCGAGTTCCGATACTCCGAATCGCACAATCCCTATTGGGCGAAGGTGAAACATCCCCCCGAGGGAATGCAAGGGCTCGTCTACGGCGACCACGATACGGAAGCTCACCGCGGAAAATGGCGGGAGCAGTTCAAACTCCAAACTCAGGCCCGGCTTCCTCTCCATGTCGAAATCGGGTGCAACGCGGGCCACGTCAGCCTCGAATGGGCGAAGCGGAACCCGAACCAGCTTTACCTCGGCATCGACTGGAAGTTTAAAATGATCTTCAAGTTCGCCGAGAAGATCGAGAAAAACGAGCTGAAGAACCTGATCGCCCTTCGCGCCAACGCCGAACGCCTGCCGTTCATGTTCGCCGAAGAAGAGATCGATTTTCTGCACATGTTTTTCCCCGATCCCTGGCCTAAAAAAGCCCAGATGAAAAACCGCACCGCCGACGCCGACTGGCTCAGGACGGTCTCCCCCCTTTTACACCGCGACGGAATCTTCCACCTCAAGACCGACCACGCCGGATATTTCGAATTCATCCTCGACGAACTGACGAAAGTCTCTGATCTCTTCGAAACGGTCGAGATGACGAAAGACCTTCACGCCTCGAACCCCGAAGCGCATTTACTGAAAATCCCCGAAGTGACTTTGTTCGAACGGCTGTTCATCAAAGACGGCTTGCCGATTCACTCGATCAAACTGCGCCGCAAATAACGTCAAGTTTTCGTCGAAAATGCCGATCCGTGGAGTGCATGGCCATTCCGCACCCGAAACAGCATTCGCCAAAGCCTGAGCCCGTCCCCGAAGACGAGGCGGGGTCTTTTTTCGAAGGCGCGTTGTTTACTTTTTTAGGTGGCATTTGCGCCCTGGTCGCAGGCGTGGTCCTGTTCGGCGGGGGCGTCTTTAACTCCATCTCAAGCGACATCTCGCGGGATCCCGCCTCTCAAGACCAGACGATCGACCGTCCGACGGACGCGAGCACCAGCATCCCCGACTATTATACCGAGCTTCCGAACGGGTATTAATTCAAAGCCTGCGCTCTTTTTCTTCGATCCATTTTGAAAAATACTTATGACTGTTCAGGAGCTCGTGGCGTAACACCCGCGAGCTCCACTTCGGCAGCACTCCCGATTGTTTTTCGCTCCACAGGTACTCGATCTGCGAGCGCAATGAGGGCACGATCCGCTCGGCCGAGTACACGTCGTTCATGAGCACGAGCGCGTTTTTGCGAAGATCATTCCACAGCGCCTCGTCTTGAAACATCCGTGCGCAGGCCTCGGCAAAGGCTTGCGGCGAATTCGCCTCGGCCCCCGGGAACTCGAAACGCTCGCGCGTGGGCAGAATCCCCTCGACTCCCACCCGGGTCGTCACGCACGGGACACCGTAGCGAAACCCTTCCAGGATTTTTCCTTTCACCCCGGCCCCGTATCGTAGAGGCGCGAGATTCACCCGCGCATTGAAGAAAACTTCATCGAGATTCTCGACCGAGCCGCAGATCTCGACCCCATCGCCTTTCCATTGACTGAATTCTTCGGAGGGGTAGGCTCCGTAGATTCTCAGTCGGGCGGATGGGATCCGCACCCTTACCCGGGGCCACACCTCTTTTCGGAACCAGCGCAAGCCGTCGGCGTTCGGACCGTGTCTGAAATTGCCGATCCAGACGAATGCGTCCCTCGCTTCAAATCCGCGAGCATAAGAGGAAGCGATCACGGGCTCATCGTAAAAAAACGGCACCCATTGCACGCGCTCGTGGCCCATCTCGAAATCGCGGGCGAGCAAATCCTCTTCAAACGACGACACCAGGTACGAGTAATCGACCCGCATCATCGCCGCGGTTTCGCGAAGCGCGGTTTCCGAGCGGTAAAACTCGCGGGGCAAGTCTTCGGGGTCCAGGCTTAAAAATTTTTCCTTCACCGAGTCGCGCGCGCGGCGGACGAAATGCAAATCCTGCGTTTCGAGCAGCACCAAAGCGTCGGGGCAAGCCTCGTAAACGAGATGCCCGAACTGCTCCTCCAAAATAAAGCGATCGAACATCACGATCTGAGGGTTCAGGCGCTTTAAGGTTTCGGCGACCGAACTTTGATTCATCGGCAGCGGCAAGCACTCGACCCCCTCGGGAAGGTTCAGGCTTCCCCAATCCGATTCCGACTTCATTTTCGAAGGCGACGAGAGCGTGACTCGGATGCCCATATCGCGAAAAAATCGAATCCACTGCATTTGTCGCACTCCGGCAGCCGAGCTCTTCGGCTCGGGCCAAACCGTGCTGAAAATGAGTGCCTGATGAATGCCGTTCATGATAGCTTCAAGGTAAACTATGCTCCTTCTTTTAGCGACGATTCTTTTGACGGTTCCGGCGAAAGCGCAGAATCCGAACCCCGGTCCGCGTTCGGCGACCGAAGCGCAGTTTCTGTATGACGAGGGCACCCGCGCCTTCAATGCCGCCGCTCACGATCCGAAACAATACGATCTTGCGCAAAAAGATTTCGAACGCCTGATCGCGCGCTACCCCAACGACTCGCGCACGCTCAAAGCGTATCCGAAGTTAGCGATGATCTATTCGGCTTCACGGCATGATCCCGAAAAAACGATTCAGACGATTCGAAAGTATCTGCTTTTAAAACCCAGTGCCGTCCATACGAAAGAAGGCCTGGAGCTCAAAGGCACGCTCGCCCAGGCTTACCTCGACGCCCATCAGCCAACGGAAGCTCGAATCACGGCCGAAGCCATTTTAAAATCCTCGGTCGCATCGGATTCGGCGAAGACCTCGGCGCTTCAGATCAAAACGACGAGCCTGATCGTTCAGAAAAAATACCACGAAGCCGACGCCTCATTGGACGCGCTCGAATCGCGCGCGAAAAGAAAATTTCCGTCGATCCGGCTGGAGCTGAAGACCCGCGAATGCTCGGCGGTGCCTGCTCTGAAGAAAAACACGGAAGACGCCATTTTGGACTACTTCGGCAAAAAAGATACTTGTTTCAAAAGCGCGCTCCCCGAAGCGGTTCATGCCGCCAGCGAAGACGCCCATGCCGTGCTTCTGCTATGGTGCCGGGCTCACGAAAGCCTGATACGTGAACTGAAGGCCAAACCCATGGATTCCTTTTTAAAAGAAAAAATCTCGAAGCAACTCTCGGAAACCGAAGACTTCGCGAAAACCATCAACGAAAACCTCGTCCATTGCCTGTGACCCACCTATGAACCCATACCCCACCAAAAGTAAAATCGCTCAAAGCCTTTTCACCCACCGAAAGCAAGTCCAGGAATGGTTCGACCGCAAGTTCGCCGAATTCCCGGCCGCGTTTTACTGCTCGGTCGACATCCGCGACTCGGGCGAAAAGGTCGCCCCGGTCGACTGCAATCTTTTTCCGGCAGGTTTTAATAATATCTGCGACGTCGACCTCGAATCGGCGGCGCCTATTTTCAGGTCGCAAATCGAACGCATGGCGGCCCTCCATCGATTGCCGGTGCCCGACAAGATCCTGATCATTCCCGAAAACCACACCGAGAATAAATTTTACCTCGAAAATTTGTATTACCTGAAAAACATCCTCGAAGAAGCGGGCTTCGAAACCGCGCTCGGACGCTATGCCGACCCGACCCGCCAAACCTACGAGCTGACCTCGGCAAGCGAGAAGCACCTGACCGAGTATCCGCTCGTCAAGGAAGACCATACGCTCAAAACCTCCGAAGGTTTCGTGCCCGATTGGATCCTCCTCAACAACGACTTTTCGCAGGGTTATCCCGATTGCCTGGACGGCGTGAAGCAGCCGATTTTTCCGTCATACCAACTGGGCTGGCACTCGCGCAAAAAGAGCACGCACTTTGATTTTTACAACCGGCTCGCCACCGACTTCGCGCAAGCGATCGAACTCGACCCTTGGCACATCACCATCGAAAGCAAGGCCGTCGATCACGTCAACTTCGGCGAAGACGTCGGCGTCGACCGCGTGTTCGACGCCGCCGATGCGATGTTGAAAAAGATTCAAGCCGAATACGAAGCCCGGGGGGTGAAACGCAAACCCGCGCTTTTCGTTAAAAACGACGCGGGCACTTACGGCATGGGCATCATGGTGATCGAATCGGCCGATGAATTGAAAACCATGAACCGCCGAACCAAAAACAAGATGAGCGTCGGCAAGAACAAAAGCCACATCCATCAAGTCGTCATTCAAGAAGGCATCCCCACGACGCTGACGACCGACGGGCACACCTCCGAGCCCGTGATCTACATGATGGGCGAAGAGCTGATCGGCGGGTTCGTGCGCGCGAACACCGAACGCAACGACATGGATAACCTGAACAGCCAGGGCATGTTCTTCAAAAAACTTTGTTTCAAGGATCTGAGCGATTCCCTCGTCAAAGGAAACCCGAAAGACCTTCCCACTCTGGAAGCCGTGTACGGCGTGGTGGCGAAACTTTCGGCCTTGGCGGCGGCGATGGAGATTCAGGCACAAGCAAAATAAAAAAGGAAAACTCATGAAAGACACTTCAAAACACGGATTCGGAACCAAAGCCATTCACGCGGGCCAAGCCCCCGACCCAGTCACGGGCTCGGTAATGGTTCCCATCTACCAGACGAGCACCTATGCGCAGGAGTCTCCGGGCAAGCACAAGGGCTACGAATATTCGCGCACGGACAACCCGACCCGTACGGCTTACCAACAATGCGTGGCCGCGCTTGAAAACGGAAAATACGCGCTGGCGTTTTCGTCGGGTCTCGCCACGATCGACACCTTGATGCACACGCTGAAGACGGGCGATCACGTCGTCGCCGCAGACGATGTGTACGGCGGAACCTTCCGGCTGTTCGATAAGGTGCTCACCCGCTTCGGGATCGAGTTTACCTTTATGGATCTCAGCGACCCCGCGAAGGTCGAAGCCGCCATCCGTCCGAACACCAAAATGCTTTGGATCGAAACGCCGACGAACCCGACGCTGAAGATTTTCGACATCGCAGCTTTGGCGAAACTGGCCCGAGCGAAAAACGTGTTGAGCGTGGTCGATAACACCTTCATGAGCCCCTACTTTCAACGCCCGCTCGATCTGGGCGCGGACCTCGTCGTTCATTCGGTCACGAAATACATGAACGGACACTCGGACGTCGTGGGCGGCGTGCTCGTCACGAATCACGATGCGCTTTACACCGAACTGAAATTTCTTCAGAACTCGATCGGCGCGATTCCGGGGCCGCAGGATTGCTTCCTCGTCATGCGCGGGCTCAAGACTCTGCACGTCCGCATGAAACAACACGCCGAGAACGCGATGACCGTCGCGAAGTTTTTAGAGGCGCACCCCAAGGTCGAAAAAGTGATTTATCCGGGTCTTCCCTCTCACCCGCAGTACGATCTGGCGAAAAAACAGATGACGGGTTTCGGGGGAATGATCTCGTTTTACGTCAAAGGCGACCTCGCGTCGGCGCGCAAAGTCCTAGAAAAAGTGCGTATCTTCGCGCTCGCTGAAAGTCTGGGCGGAGTCGAGTCCCTGATCGAACATCCGGCGATCATGACTCACGCCTCGGTTCCGGCCGAAAGCCGCAAGGCCTTGGGAATTCACGATACTTTGATTCGAATCAGTGTCGGTATCGAAGACGCCAATGACTTGATTGAAGACTTGAAACAGGCCTTGGAAGGCGCGTGACTCGGGGAAAAAACGCTCCGCGTGAGGCTCGGTGCCCCATATTTTGCTTGAACTCTCAAAAGACCCATATTACTTTGGGGTTATGCGACATTTGAAAAAGCTCATTCAGAAGCTCCTTTCGAGCAACGGCAAAATCCTGCTGGCTTAGTTCTTTCCCATGCTCTTTTTATCGCGTCGAAGGCGATGAAAAGTAATGGCGAAGCGGTGAGCTTCGTCCCGAATATGGGTTAAGAGCCGGTAAGCCCGCGTATTCGGATACAACGGAATCGGATTCACCCGATTCGGTATAAAAATCCGCTCCATCGAACTCTCGACTTCTTTCGCCTGAAAATTCCGTTCCGTCCTGGCTTTCGCCAACCCCACGAGTTCCACTCCCTGGATGTTGAGTTCATCCAAGATGGCCTTGGCCTGCCCCAACTGGCCTTTTCCGCCGTCGACCACCACGAGATCGGGCCGCTCGTCGCCCGCCTGCAAATCCATCTTGCTGAAGCGTCGATCGAAGATTTCTCGCATGCTCGCAAAATCGTTCGCGCCCCGCACGGTCTTGATCTTGTAACGACGGTACAGATTTTTCTCGGGCGCGCCGTCGACGAAGACCACCCGCGAGGCCACCGATTCGTCGCCCTGAAAGTTCGAGATGTCGTAGCACTCGATCCGCCGGGGTAAGCGCTCCAATCCCAGCTTTTTTTGAATCTCATCGAGCGCGCCCATGCCGTGCCCGCTTTTTTCGTGCTTGAGATCGTCGAGCGCGAATTTCGCGTTCGTCTGAGCCACCGTCACCAATTGCCGCTGCACGTCCGTCTCGGGCGTCCGAATGCGAATGCCGAGCGTACTTTCAAGCAACTCGCAATCGGCGGGCGCTTCTTTCATCAGCACCTCTTTGGCGTGCAGGACGTCGGTTTTCTCAGAAAGCAAAAGCGCGTGTTGCGTAAGAAAATCATACAAAAGCTCGCCGTCGCCCATTGTCCCGTCGAAGTTCTGGATCTGGTAATGCTTGACTGCGATCAGCTTTCCGCCGCGAACCTGAAGCACCACTCCGTGCGCGTTGACGTGGTTCCGGTCAAAGGCGAAGACGTCTTGATCGAGCCGCGTATCGGCGTCGAGCACCGATTGGGTTTGCGAGACTAGCTCTACGCTTTGGATCTGATCGCGAATCCGGGCCGCGTCTTCGTAGCGTTCTTCTTCGGCGGCATCGCTCATTTGTCGTTTCAAATCGTCGAGGATAGCGGTGCTTTTTCCTTCGAGGATCGCGATCGCTTCTTGGATGTAACCCTGATAATCGTCCTTCGAAATTTTATGCACGCAAGGGGCCGAGCATTGATCCATTTGATACAAGATGCAGGCGCGTGAGCGATGCGAGAAGGTGTTGTCGGTGCAATCCCGCAGCCGGTAGGTCTCGGTCAACAGCCGCAACACCGTGCGCGCGGCCAGCGCCGACGGAAACGGACCGAAATAGCGCGAGTTCGGGCGATTCACCTTCCGCGTCCATTCGAGCCTCGGAAAATCGACGTCGGTCGGGATCATGATGTAGGGATAGCTTTTGTCGTCCTTGAGCCGGACGTTGTACTTGGGTTTGTAACGTTTGATGAGCGTGCATTCGAGCACGAGCGCTTCGTTCTCGGTCTCGGTGTGAATCACTTCGAAGTCCAGAACGTTTTGGAGCAAAAGCTCGGTTCGCGGATGCTCGTGCACAACCGGTTGGAAGTAAGAACTGACCCGCGCGCGAAGGCTTTTGGCCTTACCGACGTACAATACCTGCCCGGACTCCTGCTTCATCAGGTAAACGCCCGGAGAGGTCGCCAGACTTTTGGCTTTCTCGAGCAAGACCGTCCGCTGAATCGGGCGTTTTTGAGGCTGATTTTCTGCGTGATTTGGGCTGCCCATTTCGTTTGTTTTAGGCTATCCTATTTTTGCTTCTATGAACACACCTACCCCTGTCCTGACCGTCGGAAAAGAACTCGTCTGTTACTGCACTCGTTGCAAAATGGATCTCGGTCACACGATCACCTCGATGGTGGGCGGGATGCCGGCCCGGGTGATCTGCCGAACCTGCAAAAGCGAACACAATTACAAACCGAAAAAAGGGTTAAAGGAACCCGGCGTGGCGACGGCCAAACCCGCAGCCGCAAGCCGAGCTCCTCGGGCATCGAAAGCCGAAAAAGCGGTTCCGGTCGAGTTCGAATGGTCGAAGCAAATCAACGCTTCAAACCGTGCGATCCGGCAATACGCGGCGAACGAAGGTTTCCAACAGGGGGATCGCTTGTCTCACCCCACCTTCGGCGAAGGCATCGTTCAAAAAGTGATTTTTCCGAATAAGATCGAAGTGCTGTTCCGAAACGACATCAAGACGCTCATTCACACGGTCGTAAAATAAAGCAGCCGTAAAATAAAGCGAATGCTCACCTTTAATGCCCGCTTTTAATGCTCGACGCCCGAATCGGGGCCCGGAGTGATCTTTCCATGAACCGGTAGATCGGGCGGGTTCTGCGCGCCTGAGGTTTCGACCCAGCCGTATTCGCGCTCTTTACGATAAAGCGTGCGGCGGTTGATGCCCAAGATCCGGGCCGCCTTCTCTTTCCGTCCCTTGGTCTTTTCGAGCACGATCTTCATGTAACGTTTTTCGAGTTCGTCCAAAGTCGGAAAATCGGCGAAAATCGCTTGATCGGCTGCGGAGTGACCTTCAACTCCGGTTTGGCTTTTCAGCCCTTGGAGTTCCTGCTGTAACCGTGATTGCTTGAGCGCGAGTTCCACGAGCAGACTCAGATCGACCAGTTTGAATTGCCGATTCAAATAATAGAAGGCGCCTGCGCGGACCCCGTCCAGCGCCGCTTCGACCGTGTCGTTCGAGGTTAAGACCAGCACCGGAGTCTGAGGCTGTGATTTCCGAAATTGGCTGACGAAGCTCATGCTCCCGACCGCATCGACGATCACCAAATCGGTTTTGGAGTTGGAGTTGGAATAGGTCTGTAAGGCGGACTCGTTCGAAGGCGAGATCTCGACTTCATATCCTTTGCTTGAGAGAAATCCCTGAATCAGGTTTCGGACTTCGGATTGTCCCTCTACCACCGTAATTTTCGTTTTTGGATTCATATTCTTTACCTCTCCTCGACATTCTGTCTCGGCATCGAGTTCAATTGTCCCCTCTTACGGATTAAAAATCCATAAGTTAAAGATTACATGAAGAAAAAAGCATATTCCATGCCAGCCCCGAAAGGACCTCAAATCCCTCTCCAGCGGAAACGATGGGGCTGCTCCCGGGAGTTGTCTCAACCTGCAACATCGCGACTGTGGACGAATGGGACATTCCGAGCGGCGTTAGCAAAGCCCGCGTAATTTTTCGTCATTCTTCCTGATTAATTTAGTTTTTTATGCATTGCAGCATTTTTTAATTGCGATCTCCCCGAGATCCCTTTAAACACTCAGATATGAATTGCTGCCAAATCTTGCTGGTTTTATTTTCGATCGCCGCCGCCGGAAACGCGATGGCACAAACCCCTGCCAACCCGCCCGCCAATCAGGACGAGTCGGTATCGAGCGCGCCCGATCAAGCCAATGCTCCGAACCAGGTCGGAGGACTCGACTACCAAAGCGCGTCGCGAATCACGCACGGCGATTATGACGTCACCTACGGTAACGAGAAGGACGACATTCAAGGGTTCAGCTTCGCCAATCACGGTCCGAACTCGGTCGTGACGATCGCCACCCGAGGCATCGGCATGGGGCCGGAACGGGATTTTGAATTCGCCTTCCCGGCGCGGGCGCGACAAGACATTAAAATGATCGTGACGGATGTTCCGACCGAGTTTCTGTCGCAGCGGATGGAGAGTTATTTCTATTTTTTTCCGCGAAAGGTCCTTCCCTCGATTCAATGGCCGAAAGACGGCACGAGTATTTTTACCGTGACCCTTCCTACCGGAGAATCCGTTCAATTCAATACCGTCAGCAAAGAAATGGTCGGCGGAGTGCTGAAAGAGACCGCTCCGATCGATCTCGGACCGGATCGCTTCAAACGTAAATTTGCGGCGGTGGAATACACCGGAACCGGCGTTTACGTCCGAGTCGACAAGCGCGGAGCCGACCCCCGTTTAGGGACGATGGCGGTCATTCACCAGGGAACGAAAACCTGCAAAGTCGCAAGCGCTAAACTCTTTGACCAGGACCCGTCGAGTGCGGTTCTTTTCAAATTTTCGACCGACGAGGCGTTCAACGAGTTTCTCAAAAAGACCTGTCACATGAGCTTCTAGGGTCGTCCCCACCTTTTGGTTAAGGACTGCGTCATACATTTTTGACTAGACAAATCACCCTTTTGTGACTAGCCTTATCTTTATCGTTTTTTGGATCAAGGGGGTGTAGTTGAGTTGGTTACAACGTCGCCCTGTCACGGCGAAGGCCGTGGGTTCGAGTCCCATCACTCCCGCCAAAAAATGAATAAACGCCCGATTCGGATCGAATGATCCGGTCGGGTTTTTTGTTTCATTTGTTTCATTCAAAGGAGAGTCGATGACTGAACCTGCTTCCGTTGCTCCTGAACATACCGCCGTTCGCGTCGCCCTTTGGCGGGCTTTGCACGCCCAGATTGATCCGGCCCCGCACGTCCTTCAAGATGAAATCGGCCTGAAACTCGTCGGCGAAGCCCACTGGCGCGATCGCCCCGACATGAATCCGGATTTTTCGAAAAGCATGCGCGCCTCGATCGTCGGTCGCGCCCGCCTGATCGAGGATCTCGTCGAAGAACAAGTCGCGCAAGGCGTCCGTCAGTACGTGATTTTAGGCGCGGGCCTCGACACCTTCGCTCAACGTCGCCCCGAGATCGCGTCTCAAATCCGAATTTTTGAAATCGATCAACCCGGGCCCCAGGCTTGGAAACAAAAACGACTTCAAGAAACCGGAGTCGGCGCTCCTTCCGGGCTTCACTTCGTCCCTGTCGATTTCGAATCGGGGCAATCGTGGTGGGATCTGCTCGTCACTGCGGGCTTCGATCCGAACCGCCCCGCCGTCGTCGTTTCGACCGGAGTTTCGATGTACCTGACGCGCGAGACGAACCTCGCGACGTTTCGACAGATCGCAAAGCTTGCCCCCGGCTCGACGTTCGCCACAACCTTTATGCTAGCGTTGAATCTTCTACCGCCGCCCGAACGCGCGATCATGGAATTCGTCATGAAAAAGGCGCAAGAATCAGGCACGCCGTTTTTGAGCCTCTTTTCGCCTGAAGAAATGTTGTCTTTGGCCAAAGAAGCCGGGTTTAAAAACGCGCGTACCGTTTCGGGGAACGAGCTTTTTCAACGTTATTTCGCAAACCGTACCGACGGCCTGAACCCCGGAACGGCCGAAGCCTTTCTGATCGCGACGACCTGACAATCTTACGATTTAACGTTCAAGGGAATGAACGCCCTCAAGACCGAGCAAGCATTCCTTAACCGCTAAACCGCCGGCATAGCCGCCCAAGCGTCCATCCGACGTAATCACACGATGGCAAGGGACGATGATGCTGATGGGATTGCGGCCGTTCGCCGTTCCCACGGCTCGACTCGCGTTCGGATCGTTCAAGGCACGCGCGATCTGCCGGTACGAGCGCGTTTCGCCGTATGGGATTTTACTAAGCTCGCGCCAAACCCGTTTTTGAAATTCCGTCCCCTCGGGCCTCAGCGGAAGATCGAATGTTTTGCGTTTTCCCTCGAAGTATTCTTCGAGTTGGATCAGTGTTTTTTTCAAAATCAGGTGTGCGGCCGCTTCGCGATCGCGAATCAAAGGAACGGCCTGGGGCTTCCAAAAAAGCCCGTGCAGCCCCTCTTCCGATGCGACCAGGTAAAAAACGCCGATCGCTGGATTACCCGTCGATTCGACCTTCAGTTGTACTTTGTTCATCGAGTTCTTCACGCGGTATTCCTCCAAAAAAGTGCGGCGACGTAGCCTCGCCACGGCCTCATGGCTTCGATCGTTTGGGGCGAATGGGTTTCGAGCGCGCGTGCGAGCAACAAATCGCTCGACGGAAACGCATCGGTGTCGCGTAACGCTTTCAGCGCCATGTATTGGGCCGACCAAGGGCCGATTCCCCGGATCGTCAAAGCAGTCTTCATAAAAAGCGCCACGTCTTGCGTCGGTTCGAGCGAAAGTTTCCCCTCCAGCACCGCCTGGCAAAACGCGACCAGGGTTTGCTTTCTCGTCCCCGTGGTTTTGAGCGCCGAGAGATCGGCCTCGACAATCTGCCGCGGAGTCGGAAAAAGTTTGATGCGTTTTTCATGAAACACCAAGCCCGTGTCCTGGCCCGCGATTTCGATCAGATCGGCGACCAATGCCCGGCCGCGCTCGACGCTGACGAGTTGGCCCAAGATCGTGGCAATCGCGACCTCGAAGGGATCCCAACCCGAGGGCAGGCGAATTCCGGGATAACGACGAAGCAGTTTACGAATCGTGGGGTCGGTTTCCAGTCGGTTCGCCACCCAAACCGGATCGGAATTCAGGTCAAAAGCGCTTCGAACCCGGTTTAAAATCGCAGGAATGGCCGAGAGATCGGGAACATCGATCGTGACTTGGAGCGAGGCCTTCTCGGGCACGTTCGAGACCGAAACCGTTCCGACTTTTCCGTTGATCGCGACGATTCGGTGAAAGACCCCCGCCTCGACCCATTCCAGGTTCCCGACCGCATGCCGCTCGTAAGTACGGAGCAGCCCTTCGAAATCAAACGGCGGTCGATACGAAAGATGAATCACCACCTCGCCCGAAGCATCGCGGGGTTTGCGACGAATTTCGCTCGGGGACTTTTTGAATCGGGTCTTGAATGCATCATTAAAGCGCCGAATCGACGAAAACCCCGAAGCGAAGGCGATTTCGGTGAGCGAAAGCGAAGTCTCGGCCACGAGCATTCGTGAAAGATTCAGGCGGTTTTCAAACGCAAGCTGCTTCGGTGTTTTGCCCAGCTCTTCGACGAACAGGCGACGTAAGTGCCGAGCCGTCACCCCGAAGCGAGCGGCGAACTCGTCCTCGTGAAAATCAATCGTCTCTTGCGAATGAATCATTTTCACCGCACGTTGAACCACCGCCGATTTGCCGATCCAGGCCGGCGACTGGGGAGCGCTTTCGGGGCGGCACCGCAGACACGGACGGTACCCCGCCCGCTCGGCTTCGAAACGCGAGGCGAAGAATTCGACGTTTTCGCGTTTCGGCTTGGCCGGACAGATCGGTCGACAATAAATCCCGGTCGTCTTCACTCCGACGAAGAACTTGCCGTCAAAGCGAAAATCGCGGGCCAGCATGGCCTCGTAATAAGTGTCGGCGTTGACGTCCTTGCGTTTCATGAAATGACCTTAACCCTTCGAAGGCTTCCATGTTAGCCATTTTCGGACATGATCGTCAAATCGCTTGCGAGGCTCTTCCGGGGCGATTAGGATCGATCTTATGACCCAGCGAATGATCAGCCGAATCGCGCCCACACCCAGCGGTTTTCTTCATTTGGGGAATCTCTATAACTTTGTCCTCACCCGAAACGCCGTCCGGCAGGCGAACGGGACGCTTTGGCTTCGGATCGACGACTGCGATGCCACTCGGCTGCGTCCGGAATACCTCGACGATCTTTTTGAAACGCTCGAATGGCTCGGCATCGACTGGGATCAGGGCCCCCGCTCCTCGCAGGAATTCTTGGCCCGCGATTCGCAGTCGTTGCGAAAGACCGAGTACTTTTCGAAGCTGAATCAAATCCCCCATTATGCCTGCGATTGTTCGCGCCAGCAGATCAAGGCGCGCATCGGCTTTGGCGCTGGTATTGGCACTGGCCTCGACACCGCCGCCGCTTACGACGGCCATTGCGAGCGTCGAAATTTGCGGTTCGAGCCCGGTCAAACCGCGATCCGCGCGCGGCTTCCGCGCTCGCCGCATCCGGTGATCTGGACGAAGGACGATCTACCGGCTTACCATTGGGTCAGCCTTTGGGAGGATCTGCGACGAGGAACGACTCACATCGTGCGCGGCGAAGACTTGCGCGAATCGACGCGGATTCAAATCGAGCTGGCGACCGAGTTGTCTGAAGCCACGGATCGAAAAAACTATCTCGCGATCCGCTACGCGTTTCATCCGCTGCTCAACGGACCGGACGGAACCAAGCTCTCCAAGTCGGTATTAGGTCGGTCTTCCGACGATCATCGGGCGAGGTCGCTTCTCCACGAACGCTTGCTCGGCCGTTCACCCGAAGACATTTTTTCGCGCCTGCCGCCGCTTCCGGAATTGCGGTGGGAATCGTAGTTATTCGCTTTTGTGCTTGCGACGATCGTCGCTGGCGACCGTTCGCGATCCCGAACGGCGGAAGAATTCGTTGATCGCGTACTGCGGGTCGAAGCTGCGGGTTCCGCGACGGATCTCGAAATGCAGATGCGGCCCGGTGACGTGCCCGCTTTTTCCGGTGTAGGCGATGACCTGACCTTTGCGCACCTTCTGATGAAGACGAATCAGATTTTTGGAGTGATGCGCGTACACGGTGTAGAAATTTCCGGGATGCTTCAGCACGATCATCCGTCCGTAACCCCGGATTTTCGAACCGACGTAAACCACCTCGCCGGCAGCGGCGGCATGCACCGGCGTTCCGACGGACGCTTTCAGGTCGATTCCCTGATGGAACTTCGATCCGCGCCGTCCGTAAGGAGACGTCACACTGACGTGATCGAGCGGCCACTGCCATTTACCGGGCAGTTCCACCTTCCCGCCCTCACGGGGTGCATAAAACTCGTCGGCTTCTTTCAAACCTCCGCTCGCGATCACCCGTCCGCTGCGGCGACCGGAATCACGGTCGGCCCACGAATCGTGCGGGCCGCGATCGGACGATTCAAGCAATCCGCGACGGCCGAGATCCACGGGACGAGTCGCGCAGGCGCTCAGGCCCGCGAAGACGACGAAAAGGACGGCACACTTCGTGAGACTCGGATGGACTCGCATGATTCAGTTATTCGGCGGTTCGTTTCATTTCTTCCAAAAAAGCCATGTCCGTCACGTCCAGCTTCAGCGGCGTGATCGAGACGAAATTCTTCTCGACGACCGAACAATCGGTGTCGGCCTCGGGAACGAACCCGGTGTATTGCCCGCCGACCCAGTAGTAATCCTTGCCCCGATGATCGGTGCGGCGAAGGACGGCGCTGCTGTAATGACGAAACCCCTGACGGGCAGGCATGATCCCCTTCACCTTGTTCATCGGCACGTCCGGAACGTTCACGTTCAAAAGCGTGTACTTCGGAAAACCTTTTTTCTGATACTCCTTGATGATCTTCACGATCATCTTCGCCGCCGTCAGGTAATTCAGTTTGTGTTCGGGCTTCCGCGATTTGAAGTCGATGCTCAAGCTCACGGCATACGAAGGAATGCCTAAAATACAGCCTTCGCGCGCGGCCGAGACCGTTCCCGAATAATAAACGTCCTGGCCCAGATTACCGCCGCGGTTGATCCCCGAGACCACGATGTCCGGCATGGTCTTCAAAACCTGCTTCATGCCCAAATAAACACAATCTGCGGGCGATCCGTTCACTCCGTAAAAATCCTTCTCCATCTGGATCAGGCGCAGGGGCTTATGCAGCGTCAGCGAATGGCCGGTCGTGCTTTTTTCTTCGAGGGGCGCGACGACCTTTACCGTGCCGAGCTTCTTTAACTCGTGGTACAGGATCTTTAAGCCTGGCGCATGCACTCCGTCGTCGTTGGAGAGGAGAATCTTCATGCCTCAAGTCTATCGAGATTCCCCTGCTCGCGCAATGAATCAATTGGTGGCCGAGTCCCCGAGCGTGCCTCCGGTCAGATTGAGCGCGAAGGACGAGACGAATCCGATCCCTCGGTCGATCGATCGGGTGATCGCGGCTTCGAGGCGCCAACATCGTGACGGGCTTTGAAAAATCACTCCGTACCGACTGTCCAAGACCAATTTCGGCACCGAGATCAAATCGAGCGAATACTCCACCGACGGAATGATGTAATCGTTGATCGAGAAATGCACGTCGGTTCGAAGCGACGACACCTTCGAAGTCAGGCGCGAATACGTGTATCCGAGATTGAGGCTTCGGTCGAAAAGCAGAACCCCGTCGTGAACGCCCTTCTCCCAGTTCCAGGTCATGCCGACGTTCAATCGATGCGGAGACGCGTGCGAATCGAGCAAGGCCTGGTCATACCGGTCCAGAAACGAGAAGTAAGTGTATTCGAGATTGAAATTCAAATTGTCGTCGCCGTACCAAAGGTTGGCGAACAGCGGCGAGAGAATGACCCGATTGTCCTTCTGGCCGCTTTCGAAGAAACGCTTGGCCTCGCGAATGTCGAAGGTCTGGTTCAGCTGCGCTTCGAAGCGTTTCGAAATGTGGGACGTGCCCGAGGAATCCTTCTCTTTTTTGAAGACCTGGGTCACCATCCCGTAGGTGAGCGAGTTTCCGAGAGGCGTAAAATACGCGTCCAAGTTCTGGGTCGTGCCGAGCGGAACCACGTCCCAGTTGTCGAAGTATTGGCCGGGCCGGGCTTGGTCTTTCACTTGCTCGATGAAGGGGTGGTCGGGGTTCGACTCTTGAATGATCGGGATGAGCGAATACGTGAGCGTCGGACGGATGATGTGTTTGTAAGAAATGTTCGGATTGCTCGTCCGATAGACTTTTTCGAATTGAGCGCTCAGATCGAGCTGGGTCAGCAGGTATCCGCGCGCGAGGTTGTCGTACGAGTTGTTGAAGTTGTAAAAAAACGAGCGGTACTGAACCGAAGGCACCACCGAAAGCCACGGAAGCGGCGTCAACGTCGTGTAGAAATTCGGAATCAGCGTAAAACGGTTGGCTTCGCGAATGGTCGGCAGCGACGGGTTCAGAAGATCGACCGGGCCCGCCGAGCGCGAAAACCGATTGAAGCGGGTTTCGACTCCGGCCGCGACCTTGCCGTCGAACCAGAAACGGTCGTTCGTATTGACCGTGATGCGGGGGAATTCCTGCACCGTCAGGTCGTCCATCCCCGAACGGGGCGTGCCGTCGGGATTGAAATAAAGCAGGTTTCGAAGCCTGCGAAACGAAACGACCGTGCTGATCTCGGGGTCGTTCCGCGAAAAGAACAGATCGCTCGACAGCACCGGCTCGTAGCGACCCATGATGTCTTCCGAGTACGTGATCGGGTATCCGGAGTCGCTGACTTCGTTCACGCGAAGCTTGCCCTCGAACCCGAGCGGCAGCTCTTGGGTCACCGCGATCTTTCCGGCGTAGCGGTAGCGCAGGTCTTTGATCTCGTCGTCCCTCGTCCAATACAGGTTCATCGTCCCCTGGCTTCGGTTGGTGAGCGCGTAACGCCCTTCCCACTCAAGCCGGAGGCCCCGCTTCGAGTAATCCCCCACCCCGAAGGTCATGTCGGACCACCGGTTCGTCGCCCAATAAAACGGCGCGACGGCGTAAATCCCATGCACTTCGTTCACTCCGAACCGCGGAAACAACAAGCCGCTCTGCCGCCGCGTTTTGATCGGAAGGATCATGTACGGAAGCCAGGCCAGCGACGCGTCCTTCACCTTGAAAACGAAATTTTTGATGAACGCATAGCCTTCGATCGTGATGTCGGCTTCGCTTCCGGTCATCTGCCACGAATTCGGGCAGTCGAGACAGGTGGTGTAGTCGTAATCCTTGACGCGATAACGGTTAAAGCCGATCTGGTCGATGCGCCCGCCCCTCAAAGCAAACGTGCCGTTCGTCAGGTTTCCGTTCGTGATCGTCCCGGTTTTGTTTTTCAGGTCGAGTTCGACCGAATCGGCTTTCACGTAGTATTCGTCGAACTGGTACCGCACCCGTCCCCGCGCCGAAACGAATTCGGTGTCGCGGTTCAAGTCGATCTCGTCCGCGTGAAGCTCTTCGTCCTCGCGGTTCAGATAAGCATTTCCGCGAAGTTCGACCTGGTTGGTTTTTCGGTTGATCACCGTGCGATCGGCACCCCAGTGCATGAGGTTGCCTTCCGGGCCTCCCATTTTCGGGAGGGAATACGCGGGGGCCGGGAGAAACGAGCCTACGATCAAACTGCACATGCTGAGGAGACTCAGGATGCGCTTCATTTAAACTGGCATCGGTTCCCTAAGTACAAAAAAAGGCGATGAAGCTCGGATTTGAGGTCCCGGCGATGAACGATCCGGTCCAAGAAACCGTGCTTCAGCAAAAATTCGCTTCGTTGGAATCCTTCCGGCAGCTTTTGACGGATCGTCTGCTCGATCACGCGCGGGCCGGCGAATCCGATCAACGCCTTCGGTTCGGCCAGAATCACGTCGCCCAACATGGCGAACGAGGCCGCGACCCCGCCGGTCGTGGGATCGGTCAAGATCGAGATGTACGGAATCCCCGCTTCGCGCATGCGCTCGATCACGGCCGAGGTCTTCGCCATTTGCATCAGCGAAAGAATGCCCTCTTGCATGCGGGCGCCGCCCGAAGCCGAGACGACGACGGCCGGAATTTTCTCTTTCAATGCGTTTTCGAGGACGAGCGTGATCTTCTCGCCCACGGCGACTCCCATGCTGCCGCCCATGAATTTGAATTCGAAGATGCCCAGGTGAAACGGAAGGCCTTCTAAAAGCGCCTTGCCCGCGACGAAGGCGTCGTTCATCCGGTTGTTCTTGATCGCCTGTTCGAGGCGCGCGGCGTACGGCTTTTGATCGTCGAAATGAAGCGGATCGTTCGATTGAAAATCTTCGCCGTAAGGCTGAAACGAATTTTCGTCGGTCAGCATCGCCACCCGGTCGGCGGCCGAGACCCGCAGGTGATGATCGCATTCGGGGCAGACCGACTGGTGATCTTGCAGCTGGCGGGTTTGGATGATTTCAGAACAACTCGGGCACTTCCCCCAGAGGCCTTCGGGAATCTTGGCGACTCGCTCGGACGTCTGACTTTTCGCGCTCTTAAAACGCGGCGTTTTTAAATCGTCGAACCATGATGATGACATACGGCAATCCTCGCACTCCCTTGCCCCAATCGCAAGGAAACTCAAGGATTAAGTCCTGCGTGCTTGCATAAATCGGACGAATTGCGCGACTAAATCCGGAGCGAATTGACGCCCAGCTTCTTTTTGAATTTCAGCGAGGGCTTCCGCCTCGCTTCGGGCCGATTGATACGGACGCGTACTCGTCATCGCGTCGAAGGCGTCGACGATGGCGATGATGCAGGCCTGGACCGGAATGTTCGTCGCCTTGAGACCCAGCGGATATCCGCGACCGTCCCAGCGCTCGTGGTGATGGCGAATGCCCAGGGAGACGTCTGAAAATCCGGGATAATCGCGGATCATTTGATAGCCGATTTCGGAATGCTGTTCGAGGTGCTCTCGTTCTTCGGCAGTCAGGCTGCTCGGCTTCTGAAGGACCTCGTCGAGGATGCCGATTTTTCCGACATCATGGAGGAGCGCCGCCGTCTCCAGCGTACCGAGATCGATCTCGGTCCATTCGAACCGGCGATGCATGTACGTGGCCCATTCGCGGGTCAACTCATGCACCCGGTTGGAGTGCAACAGCGTCGCGCGGTCTTTGAGGGAAATGATTTGAATGAGATTTTGAAGCAGCCCGAGCGTTCGTCGGGATTTTTCTGGAACCGACTTGAGAGCGTCCATGCTTTCCGTCCTTTTTCCGCCACCGTCCTGGTGTCGAAGTAAGTTTGTTCCGCCGACGTTCCGCTTGATTGAAGGGCAATGCCCAAGAAGTAGAATGCCTCGACAGAGAATCTTCCTGATCTCGTCGAGGCAGTGGAGCTTTTTCGGTCAAAAGACCTAGAGAATTTTTTCTCCCGCTATGAATCCATCCATGGACTCAACCACAACCACACACTCTTAGGATACTAGGGATGAAAAATGGGTCAAGCACTCGAATCACTTTTTTTCATTTTTTTTGAAGTTCGAGCGCCCGCTGATACGCCAAATTTTTCGCGATGGAAAATCGCTGAGAAACCCGGTTTGCGGCGTCTTTTGTCGAAATTCCGGCATCGAGCAGGCATTCCAGGGTAAGCATCCAATCTGTTTCGTCTTTTTCAATTTTTAAATAATCTTTAGGTATGATCACGGAAAAAACCCATTCGCCTCGTTCGTCAAAATGCTGTTGAAGCAAACGCTCAAGAAAAGGTGCGCCTTCTCCGGCATAGACCGTTTCATGAAGTTTGGTCAGTTCCTTGGCGAAGATGAAATTGGGCGCGAAACCCGATCCTTCCGCCCATCGTTTCAAGGTTTCGACGGTCGATCGGATGCGCAACGGGCTTTCGAAGAAGATCCAATTCCTCGAAACCAAAGAATCCTTGAGTTCGTTTAACAATTGAATGCCGTCGTTCGCGTCGCGCGGAAAGAACCCTCGAAACAAAAACGAAGCGTCCGAAAACGCGGCGATCGACACGAAGGCGCTCAGCGCTGAAACGCCCGCCACAGGCTCGATGCGGATTCCGGGATGCTGAAACGCGATTTCAACGACTTTGGCGCCGGGGTCGCTGATGCCGGGCGTCCCCGCGTCGGTGACGACGCCAATGTGTTGACCCTCTTTCTCGACCCGCTCCAGCCAGCGCTTCAGTTCGCTTTCATGGACGTGCTGATCGACCCGCTTGAGGCGCTTGCCTTCGATTTTAAGGGCGTTCAATAAGTTTTGTGTATGACGGGTATCCTCGCACCAAAGCTCGTCGCAGGCCCGAATCGCGTCGATCGCGCGCAAGGTGATGTCGTCCAAGTTGCCGATGGGGGTGGCGATCATCGAGATCCGCGCCCTCTGCGCGGGGTGGGTGTGATAATCTTGACTGGTGACGGATTCGTCTTTCGTTGGCATCCTAAAAGAAGGTTACTTTTGAAGGAGTAAAAATGAAAGCAAGAATCAAAAACAGTCCCGACAGCATCGTCCTCTATCTCGACGGCAAGGTCGATTATGAAACTCAGGACGACGTCTGCCAGATCATCAATAAGACGATCGAAAGAAACAAGAAGGACGAAACTCCGAAAAAAATCGTGATGAACTTCCAGAATCTCGAATTCGTCGGGTCGAGCGGCATCACCCAGTTCGTTCAAAACCTGAAACAGATTCACACCGAAACCGACGTGACCCCGAAGTACTGCAGCGTCCGCTCCGAGTTCCAGAAAATCATGAAGGCGTTCGACGCCGAAAACGAATTCGACTTTTACGACGACGAAGCGCTCAGCCGTCGCAACGGAAAACCGCTCCTCAACCAGTAGGTTGATCTCGATCTTCAATCAGTTCCTGTCCACATGGTTGCCAACGAACTGCGGCCCGGTCTTCCGAAAGGAAACCGGGCCGCGGTGTTTTCAAGCGCTCTGGATTCTCATGAAATCCTCGAAATGCGTGAGGTGCTCGCCCGTGAATCCGATCAGATCAATGCGGGCCCGGGCGGCGGTTCCGGAGTAACGGGCGAGGTAAAGCCGGATCGCCCGAAGCAGGCGCTTTTGTTTCGTGGGGGTCAAAGTCTCTTCGGGTGCGATTCCGGAGCGCGGATCGCGTTTTCGGACTTCGACGAAAACGAGCGTGTCTCCCTGGCGGGCGACGATGTCGATCTCTCCGCACCGATAAACGACGTTTCTGGCGAGGATTTCGTAGCCATTTTCGAGTAAATATTGCGAGGCCATTTCTTCGTACCGGTTTCCGACGGAGCGTTTCGAGTTTTTCATACCCCCTTGCAGGAGCGAAATTCATGCCGTAACATCGTTCGGATGAGCAAGGCTTTTACCAAGGAAGACGACGGCATCGAAAGTCCGGATCTCGAACTCCAGTCGCTTCCGACGAAGAAAAATTACATCACGCCGAAGGGACACGCCCGCCTGAAGGACGAGCTGCACACGCTCTTGCATGTGACCCGGCCGGAAGTCACCCAGGTGGTGACCTGGGCCGCCTCGAACGGCGACCGCTCCGAGAACGCCGATTATCAATACGGAAAACGCCGTCTGCGCGAGATCGATCGAAGGATCCGTTTCTTGACCAAACGCCTGGAGATCGCCGAAGTGATCGATCCCTCGCAAGTCAACGCCGAAAAAGTTCAATTCGGCGCGACCGTGACCTACGCAAATGAAGACGGCATGAAGAAAAAAATCTCGATCGTCGGGATTGACGAGAGCGATCCCGCCCGAGGAAAAGTGAGCTGGATCTCGCCTTTGGCGAAGACCCTCATGGGAGCGGCAGCAGGCGACGCCGTTTCCTTTCACTCGCCCAAGGGCGAAGAAGAACTCGAAATCTTGGAGGTCGAGTACTGCGAAATCGAATGACGGATGCGTGAAACCTCGATGCCGGCCTTCTTCAACTCGGCCTGGGTGCGCATCAGAATTTCATCGACAACCAGGTATTGCTTGGCAAAACTCACGATCGGGTAAGAAATTCGCCAATGCGCGCCCTTTTCGTTCAAATCTCGCAACATCACGTAATGGGGAGCGGTCTGAAGCACTCCCGGCGCCTCTTTCAGAACCCGGAAAAACATCTGTTTCACTTTTTCGTCATCGGCGTTCACGTCGAGAAAAATCGTCAACGCGCGATAAACCGGTTTTTTGCGCGCCGAAAAATTCGCCACCTCGGACTGCGACACCATCCGGTTCGGCAGGACCAAAACCTCGTCCAGCAGCCCCCACAGCACGGTCGCCCGCCAGGTGATCTCGTGCACTTCGCCGATGAAGATCTCGGCCGTTTCGGACGAATGCACCTCGATCCAGTCGCCGATCTCGTAGGGCTTGTCGAACTGAAGCGCCACGCCCGCGAAGAGGTTTCCGAGCGTGTCCTGAAGCGCAAGCCCCATCACGACCGAAACGATGGCCGAAGTCGCGAGCAACGGAGCCCAGCGCACGCCGAATACCGAGGTCGACAGCCAGGCCACGATGAAAATCGAAAGAATGAGCGTGACGAGGTTGACCAACAACACCGGAACGCCCGAGCGCATGTTCTTCAGGAACAGATACTCGAAAACGAGGATCTTCACCGCCCGGACGAACAGAACCGCGCCGAAGACGAGCGCGGCCACGCCGAAATAAGGATAAAAGGGACTGAGGAAAAGCCATTTTTTCAGGATCCAATGCTGAAGGATCCATGAAACGCCGAACAGGACGTACGTCACCGAAAGTTCGCGAAAAAGATTCTTCAGGTTGGCATGGCGCGCTTCGCTGATCCTGCGCAGGAAGATTTTGTAAAAAAGATAAATTCCGAGACAGGCCAGCGTGAGCAAGATCAGCGATTCGATTCCAAGCAGATTCACCAGACGCGTTTTCATGTCCATCGCTATACCCACTCGTCCTGAACCTGCGGTCGGGTCATCAGGTGCTGCACGCCCTGCTCGACGCTCCACTGGCCTTGAATGATTTTGTACACTGATTCGGTGATCGGCATTTCAATTCCCCGTTCGCGGGCGAACTCGTACACGATCCGCGTGGTGCGAACGCCTTCGGCCACCTGACCCAGCTCGGCCAGCACGGCGTCCAGAGTTTCACCCTTCGCCAAGTGATATCCCACCCTGAAGTTGCGCGACTGATTCGAACTGCAAGTCGCGATCAGATCGCCCATGCCCGCAAGGCCCAAGAAAGTCTCGGACTGCGCGCCCATCGCCACGCCGAAGCGAACCATCTCGGCCAGTCCGCGCGACAACAGCAACGAACGGGTGTTCCAGCCGAAGCCCACGCTGTCCAGAATCCCGCTTGCGATCGCGAAAATATTCTTCAAAGTCCCGCCCCACTCGACGCCGATCAGATCGTGCGCGGTGTACACCCGAAACCTCGGCGTCGAAAGCACCGCCTCGCCCGCGGCGATCACGTCGTCGAAAGCTGAAGCCACGACGGTCGCGGCCGGTTCGCCCTTCGCGATTTCGCCCGCGAGATTCGGCCCCGAAATCGCGCCGATGCGCACGACCGGAAGCTCTTCCGCGAGCACGGTCGAAATTCGTTTTAAGCTCTGCTCTTCGATCCCCTTCGTCGCGTGCAGGATCATCTCGCTGCCCTTCAGGTAAGGCGCGACGATCTTAGCCTGCTCGCGCGTCGCGTGCGACGGGAGCGCAAAGAGGATTAAATCGAGCGGTTGTTCAAAAACTTTTTCGTAATGGCTCACCGCTTTGATCTTCGAGTCGAGGACGAGATCCTTCACGTAATTGGGGTTCATGCGGGTCGAATTCATCGCGCGGGCCTGGTCTTCGGCGCGAACGTACATCGTCACCGCCGCGCAGTTCTGGGCCGCGATGTTGGCTAACACCGTGCCGAAACTTCCGCCGCCCAAAATCGCGATCTTCGAGTTAGACCAAAAAGCCTTTTTCATCCGTTTCTCCGAAAATGTCGCGTGACTGCGAGGCCTCGTCGAGTTTACCGAAGCCGTAACCCGTCAGGCGGTTGCGATAGTAATACAGCAAGTTCATGTCGTCGGTGGTGATCGCCGCGGCCGAATCGTGGGTCACGATCTTCGCCACCTTCGCGTCGTGAAAAAGCCCCAACTGGCGCACGCCGTCCTCGACCCAAATCTTCACGTCGCCGCACTGGAGGGTATGCGACAGATGCAGCTTGCCCGAATTCGCGGCCTTCTTGATCATCGCGCAACAGCGCTCGGCTTCTTCGTAGAACCGATCCATCGGCACCATCCGCTGAGCCTCGGCCAAGCGAAGAAAACGAAAGAGATCAAGCTGCGGATACTGTTTGCGTAACACTTGAAACAGCGAAAACGCCACGAGATGCGAACTCAGCACGACGTTTTCGGCGTGATAGCGAGTCGAGATTTTTTCGCCCAGAATTTGCGTGTATTCGCGGTCGCGCTGAGGCACGGTCTTCAGTTCGCCCTCGGACATCAGCCAGCGACGAGGATCGACCGACGTTCCGTTCGGGCCGATCGAAATTCCGTTCTCGTCGACGAAGTTTCCGAACACGTCCATGGGCTTGCCGATGCGAACCCAAAGCTCGGACCGCGACGAGAACAGCTTCCAGAAAAACCGGATCACGTTGAACAGCACGAACGGTTCGGCGCCGTCGTTCGGCATGAAGCGGTGCTTGCCCGCTTGTTCGAGGTAATCCTCGATCAAACTCGATGCTTCAAAGACGAAGGGATAACTCATCACCATGGGGACGATGTAGATGTTCGGATTCGGATGATTCTCTTGATAGCGCTCGATCTGGGCCTGCAAGGCCGTGCCAAGAAGACCTAGCTTGAGACGGCTTTCGATCGCGCCGCTGCGAACGCGTCCGCCCGCCGGGAAAAAGATCGAGTGGATTCCGCGCTTGAGGATGGCCGTCGAATAATTTTTCAGCGACGACTTATAAAGCCCGCTCACCTTTTGGCGATCGACGGTATAGGCGCCGAGGCGGCTCATCGCGAAACCTAAAATCGGATTCGTAAACAGGTTCAAGCCCGCGCCGTAGGCGAACGGAGGCAGAGACATCAAATGAATCACATAGCCGATCAGAATGCTATCGATGTTGCTCATGTGGGTCGGCACCATCAGGATCGTCCCTTTTTCGGCCAAGCGTTGCAGGTGATCCACCTCGCCCACGACCTTCAGGCGCGTGTTCAAGCTTTCGCTCATTCCCCAAGGCAAAATCCGTTTCAAGCTCGCGGCATTCAAAAGCCAGCTGAACATCCAGGGTACGGCCCGGATCGCGAAATCATAAACTTTGGGCTCGAAATTTCCACAGATCTCGGAACCGAAGTGATCGGTATAGTTTTCCAGTAAATGGCGGTAGTCCTCCAAGCCGACCGTGTTTCTCAATCCCGAACGGATCGAGCGAATAAAATCACGATCGCGCTGATTGCGGGCGGCGATGTAAGGCGACGTCAGCCAGTGCGCCCGGCTTTTTCGCAAGCGCATGCGCTCGTGGTAGAGCGTTTCTTCGAGCAGCAGACGCGGGTCCTGATACTGAACGTCCTGAAGCGTTCGAGCCACGACCTCGTCGATGATGGATTGCCGATAGGATCGGTCGTCCAGACGATAAATCTCACCCCTCACCGCAGGATGATGCTCAAAACGCACGGAGGGATGGGACCCGGTTCGAGGATCGATCATAGTTCTATTTTCAACGAAGCCGTTGGATGAGTAAAACGGAAAGTAGAATTAAAAATGCGCCAACCCCTTGCAGTCCTGTCAATTTTTCACCTAGGAACACCGCAGCAAGAACAATGGCAAACACCAACTCGAAGGTCGAGAGCACCGATGCTCGCGTGGGCCCCACCCGCTTCATGCCGGCATACAGGGTCGTGAACGGAAGCACCGACGCGCACAGGGCCATTCCTGCCAAGACTCCCCACTCGGTCCAGTGTTGCGGCACTCGCGAGGGCGCACTCGAAGTCGCGGCGAGGGTTCCGAAGGTGAGAAAACTTCCGAGCACGATGCCGGCCCCGACCGTCAGCGGATTTTCGTCTTTGAGCAGACGATCTCCGACCAAAAGGTAAATCGCGTAAAGAAGGCCCGTCAGGGCCCCCAAAAACACGCCCGAAACATCACCGCCCGCCTGAAAGTTGGAGTGAAGATCGACCGTAAGAACACACCCTACCAGCGAGAGCGCGACACAAGCGGCTTTTTTCGGCCCCATTTTTTCCTTTAAAAAGAAATGCGAGATCACGGCGACGAAGGTGGGATACAGGTAAAGCAAAATCTCGGTCAAGGCTGCGCCGACCTTCGCCAAGGTCATGAAATACACGCTCGACTCGGTTCCGATTCCGACAGCGCCCAGAGCAATCGCTTTTAGAAAAGCGTTCCGGTTTTTCGGCAACGCCTTCAGGAGCACCAAAATCACGAACAGCGCTGGAATCGAAAGCCCGAACCGCCAGGCCAGCATCTGATTGCGGTCAAAGCCCATCTGATAGGCGATTTTGCCGAAGATGGCCAAGGTCGAAAAACCGAATGCAGAGGCAATGACGAGGAGGGCGCCCATTTAAGCCGCTTTATCTACCTTTGAAACCACTTTCCACAAACGCTCGATGTCTTCTTTCAGAAGAGCCGCCAGAAAACTCGTCACGGCTTTGCCCTCCAGTTCAGCCAGCTTCTTTGCTCGCTTCATCGTTTCAGGACTGAGGCGCATATTCACCTGTTTAGACGCCACCAAAGGAATATTTTTCTTCTTGGCGATTTTTTGGGTCACGGATTCAATTTGCTCAGGAGTCATTTTTTCAAGAATCGATTTTTGGATTTTATTTTTCATTTTTCGAACCTTTTTTTCGCGACCTTTCTTCGATCAGTATAATTGATTTATAGCAAAAAACCATTCAAACTCATGTTCATGAAACCCCTGTCCTCGCCGCTCATCCCCTACGACACTTTTCTTTCGATCGAGAAAATCGGCTCCTATCCCCTGCACCTGCATTCGCTGAAGGACATGGACCGCGCCCTGGACGACATCTGCCGCGAGTACGACCCCGAAACACCCGAAGAGGAAGAACGCTTGCTGAATCTTTGCCCTTACTTCGGCATCGTCTGGCCTGCGGCCCGGGGCTTAGCGACCTTCATCAGCGAGCGGAAGTCGGATTTCAACAAAAAGCGCGGCATCGAGGTCGGCTGCGGCCTGGCCTTGCCCGCGATCTTGGCCTCAAAAGTCGGTGCTTCGATGCAGGCCAGCGATTTTCATCCCGACGTCGGTGACTGGGTCGCCCGCAATGCCGAACTCAACCAAGCCAAGATCGATTATGTAAAATGGGATTGGACCGACCTCGATACCAAGCCCGAATCGATCACGCTCGGTCAGTATGATTTCGTTTTGGCAAGCGACGTCCTTTACGAGCGTCGCCATCAGGAAGAATTGGTGCGCGCGCTTGCCCGGCTGATCCACCCGCACGGAAAAATCTACCTCTCCGACCCCGGCCGCATCTACCTCGAAAACGCGCTTCGCGAATTCGAACGCTTGGGTTTTCAGCGCATGGAATTCAGTTACGAGGTCGAAGAAAATTCGAATCGACCCGAAATTCGGCTGGAAAAGAAGCGCACCGTTCAAGTATTCGAATTTTTCCGGTAGCCCCGATCTCGACGAGCCGTTATAGTGACGGTATGTCCATCATCCAATCCCAGATCCAGACCGGCAGCCCCGAATTCAAAGCCAACGAAGCCCATCATCTTGCCGAGATCAAAAAGCTCGAAGACACGCTCGCGAAGACCCGCGAAGGCGGCGGCCCCGAGCTGCGCAAAAAGCACGAATCGCGCGGCAAGCTCTTCGTTCGCGACCGGATCCACAAACTCATCGACCCGGGTACTCCCTTTTTCGAACTTTCAACCTTGGCCGCGAACGGCATGTACGACGGCGCGGCGCCGGGCGCAGGCGTCGTGACCGGCATCGGCCTCGTCAACGGCCGCGAAGTGATGATCGTCGCCAACGATGCCACCGTAAAGGGCGGAACGTATTTTCCGATGACCGTGAAGAAACACGTTCGCGCACAAGAGATCGCGCGTGAAAACCACCTTCCCTGTGTTTATCTCGTCGATTCGGGCGGAGCGTTTCTTCCCCTTCAGGCCGAGGTTTTCCCCGACAAAGAACACTTTGGGCGCATTTTTTACAACCAAGCCACCTTGTCTGCCCAAGGGATTCCGCAATTGGCCGTCGTCATGGGTTCGTGCACGGCGGGCGGAGCCTACGTGCCGGCGATGAGTGAACAGACGATCATCGTGAAAAACCAGGGTACTATTTTTTTGGGCGGACCCCCGCTCGTCAAAGCCGCGACCGGCGAGATCGTTTCTGCTGAAGAGCTCGGCGGGGGCGACACACACTCGCGTATTTCGGGCGTCACGGATTATCTGGCCGAGAACGATGAGCACGCGCTCGAACTCGCGAGGGACGCGATCACCTACTTCAACCGACCGGCTCCCTTTACGGTAGATCGCATCGCTTCCGAAGAGCCTTTGTACGATCCGCGCGAGATCGCGGGCATCCTTCCGAAAGACCTTCGCCAACCGTTCGACGTGCGCGAGATCATCGCCCGCACGGTGGACGGTTCGCGTTTTCATGAGTTCAAGCCTCTTTACGGCAACACGCTCGTCTGCGGCTTCGCGCACATTCACGGCATCCCGGTCGGGATCGTCGCCAATAACGGAATTTTATTTTCAGAGAGCGCGCTCAAAGGCACGCACTTCATCGAGCTGTGCTCGCAGCGTAAGATTCCTTTGCTGTTTTTGCAAAACATCACGGGCTTCATGGTCGGCAAAAAATACGAACACGGCGGAATCGCCAAAGACGGCGCGAAGCTCGTCACCGCGGTGTCGACGACCCAGGTTCCGAAAATCACGGTCGTCGTGGGCGGCTCTTTCGGCGCCGGTAATTACGGCATGTGCGGACGCGCGTTTGATCCGCGCTTTACGTTCATGTGGCCGAACGCCAAGATCAGCGTGATGGGCGGCGAACAGGCCGCCGGAGTACTCTCGCAAGTGAAAGTCGATCAGATGCAAAAGGCCGGTAAAAAACTGAGCGACGCCGAGATCGCCGCGATCCAAAAGCCGATCCTGGAGCAATATGAACGCGAAGGCTCGCCTTACTATTCGACGGCGAGACTCTGGGACGACGGCATTTTAGTGCCGTGGAAGACGCGCGCGCAGCTCGCGCTTGCGCTCAATACGACGCTGAACGCGCCGATTGCTGATACTCGGTTTGGAACATTTCGGATGTAGCTCATCCCCTCCGAAACGCCTGCAAAAACGTCACGACGTTCAGGCCGAGCTTATCGACGGAATAGCCGCCCTCTTGAAGGATGACGGTGGGAATCTTCAAGCGCGCGAACCGCGCAGCGACTTCGGCGAAATCGGGGGTCTGGAGCGTGAAATTCCCGAACGGATCGCCGCGGAAGGTATCGAACCCCGCCGAAAGTACGAGCGAATCCGGAGCGAATTTTTTCAAGGCGGGGATCACCTGGAGATCGAGCACCTTCAGGTACTCCTGCCCGTCCACGCCCGAAGGCAGCGGCAGATTCAGATTGAAGCCCTCGCCCGCTCCGCGTCCGGTTTCGTCGGCAAAGCCGCTGAAATACGGATACATCTGCTGGGGGTCGCCGTGAATTGAAACGAACAGCACCCGGTCGTCTTCGTAAAAAATATCCTGCGTGCCGTTTCCGTGGTGAAAATCGATGTCGACGATCGCCACCTTTCCGCGCTCGCGCAGACGCGTGGCCACGATGGCGGCATTGTTGTAATAGCAATAACCGCCGAACAGGCTTCGGCTGGCGTGGTGACCCGGAGGCCGACAAAGGGCGTAAGCGAACGAACCTTCGCCGCGTTCGACGAACAACGAGGCCTCTTGCGCGCAAGCCACGCTCCACTCGGCTGCTGATTTCGTCAGCGACGTGAGCGGCGTACCCGAGTCGAAGCAATAGCCCCCGGCGTGCGAAAGTTTCGACGGATCGGTTTTGATCTCCCGATGCGGAAAAAACACCGACGGGTAAAAAGTCGTTCCGTCTTCGAGCCTCTTTTCTGCCGTTTCGTAAAGCTGGGACAACTCGCGGTCGTGGACCTGATGGATCAGATCGAACGGCACCTGATCGGGAACCCGGATCGAAAATTCGTTTTCGTTTTGATGAATGGCGCTCAGGATGCTTTCAATGCGGTTCGTGGTTTCGGGATGGTCGAGTTTTTCGCCGAAAGCCCACTCGTAGAGGGGCTTGTGTTTCTTTTGGACCGGATTGAAAAAGACGGGAATCTTCATCGGTGTCTTGGGGTGCCTCGCGTATTTTTAGAATAGCACCGCCGCCCACCGGGCGCAAACGTCAGAAAGGTACCGCTTATTTCAATTCGCCGTCGTCCTTGAACGCGTCCAGGGCGCCGTGAAGCTTACGCGAAATCTTAATCAACTGCTCGCCCTCTTCGCGGGTGATCGCCGACATGAACTTCGCAATGCGCTTGAAGTGTTCGGGCATGATCTCTTTAAGAAACGTCTCCGCCTTCGGCGTCAGCTCGACCCAAACTTGCCTGCGGTCTTCGGTGTCCTGATATTTTTTGACCAGATCGTCTTTCAACAGGCAATCGATCAAACCGGTCATGTTCCCCCGGGTCACACCCAGCCGAAGCGCGATCTCGTTCGGAGGCAGACGCTGGTCGTCTTCATGCAACAGCACCATCAACAGTAAATAGCGGGCGCGTGAAAACCCCTGCTTGGTGTGCATCAGCTCCAGCGCCTTTTCCAAATCGTTCGACAGAGCGAACAAGGCTTGCAAGGCCTCGATGTAATACGATTTGAAACAGGAATATTCTTTTTCAAGGTTTTCCAGTTTCTTTTTACTGGGGATAAAACGAACGCCTAAACTCATCCCGTTTCAAAGCCTCCTTCAACGCTTTCAAGCGATCCTCAAAAATCACTTGCCTATTCCTATATAGTATAGTAATATACAATATATGTACAGACTTTTTTCACCTCGCAGCGTACCCATCAAAATCCTGGTTTTTTGCTTCCTCGTCTCTTTATTTACGGTCATTTCTGTCCGGGCCGAAGAGCCGGCCGACCCAGCCCAAGACTTAAAATCCCTTTCTTTGGACCAAGCGCTTTCGAGCGCGGTCGAGCACTCGCCCGAGCTGCAAAAGGCCGATGCCGCCCGCGAACAGATGGGCTGGAAACAGGTCGAAGGGTTTTCGGTTTTCCTCCCCTCGATCAACGTTGCCGGAAGCTATTTTTTCACGAAAAAATACCAGTTCATCGACATTCCCTTTAACGGAGTCATGGCCTCGATCCCGCAAATCTTCCCTACTTCGAGCGCGACATTCAACGCACAATGGATGCTGTTCGACGGCCTTCATAACGTCAACACCTACCGCTCGACTCGCCACCTGAAAAGTGCCGCCGAAGCCGATTACACCTGGAAGAAGTTTTCTCTGTCGGAAGACGTGAAGCTTGCCTACGCCCAGGTCGTGGCCGCGAAAAAACTCGAAAACGTATCCGAGCAGAACTTAAAGACCCTGCAAAACCACCTCGATCAGGTTCAAAAGCTGAAATCGGGCGGCATCTCGACCAACTACGACGTCCTTCGCGTCGAAGCGCAATTGAGCGAGGCCGACGCCGAGATGCTTCAGGCGCGCGACAACATCCAGATCGCCCGCGAAAAACTCGGGCAAGTGCTTGGGCTGGACGGCCCGGTCGATGCGCTCGATTCGTCCGAGCTCGAAGTCCCCTCGTCCGATCCGGTCAAAAACCTTCGTTACGGCGACGATCATCAACGCCTCGACCTTCAAGCCTTGAGCGAACGTGTTTACGCCTCCGACCTGACGGATTCGGCCAGCGGAAGCTTCTGGATCCCGAAAATTTCGCTGAACGGTCAGTACGTCATGTACAACAACTTGAACGATACCCTGAGCGATTGGGAACGCTATCGTTCGGGTTGGAGCGCCGGGTTTTTCCTGAACTGGGATATTTTCTCGCCCACCGAGTTCGCGAAATCCAAGGAAGAAAAATACAAAGCGATCCAGAACCAGAAATCGCTCCGCCAAGCGACCCTGGCTGCGCCTGTCGATTTCGCGTTCTGGAAAAAGCGCTATCTCTACAGCGCGACCCTTTATCTGGCGAAAAAAGCCGATTTAGAACGCGCTCAAGAAACCGTCCGCTTAGCCGAAGCGGGATTCAAAGCGGGCGTCCGCACCACGACCGAGGTTTTGGATGCGGAGCTGGAATTATTTAAAGCACGTGCCGGCATCGTCCACTCGCAAATGAACTGCACCGAGGCGAAGTTGAAGCTCGAACTGGCATTAGGACAAACCATTTAAGTTAAAAAATTAAGAAAGCTAGGAGAACCCCATGAGTACCACTACCGAAAAAGACACTGAAAATACCGTTGAAGTGAAAGTCGAAGTGAAAAAGCCCAAGAACAACAAACGCAGAAAAGTGATGATCGCTGTCGGATCGGTCGCTCTCGTCGGAGCGTTGTACTTTCTTTACGATTTTTTCTTCTTCGTCAGTACCGACAACGCCCAAATCGAGGCCAACACCGTCATCCTCACCGCCCGGGTTTCAGGTTACATCACGCAAGTGAACGTGCAGGAAGGCCAGAAGGTCAAAAAGGGCGACGTCCTGGTCCAGATCGATTCGGAAGATTACCAGAACCGCAGCAAACAGAGCGAAAACGAACTCGGTTCGGTCGCGGCCCGAGTGCAAGACGCCGAACGGAACTATCACCGGATTCAAAGCCTCTACGAACAAGGCGCGGTCTCGGCTCAACAGCGCGATAACGCGCTTGCGACTTATCAGGAACTCGCGCGCCGTCAGAAGGCCCTGCAAGCTCAAGCCGACATTTCGACGAATAGTCTGAACGACACCCAGATTCGCGCTCCGAGCGACGGAATCATTGCCAAGAAAGCGGCCGAAGTGGGAATGCTCGCCAATCCTGGAACTCCGCTCATCGGTTTTGTCAGCGACGACAGCCGCTGGATCGTGGCCAATTTCAAAGAAACGGACTTGAATCAACTGAAGGTCGGCCAATCGGTCGACATCGACGTCGACGCAATTTCGGGACGCAGCTTCGAAGGCGAAGTGGAAGCGTTCTACCCGGCGACCGGGTCGATCTTCAGCCTGATCCCTTTCGACAACGCGACCGGAAACTTCACCAAAGTCGTCCAACGCGTTCCGACCCGAATCAAATTCAAGAACGTGAAAAAAGAGGATTACGATCTGCTGAAAGCGGGCCTCTCGGTCGAAGTGAAAGTCAAAATCCGATAACCCCTCTCAGGTCACCCCATGAACGAATACAAGCTGACATTACGGGCCAAGCTCATCATCGCGACTGCGGTGCTGGCGTCGCTGCTCGAAATCATCGACACCTCGATCGTGAACGTCGCGATTCCGCGCATGATGGGGAACTTGGGCGCTACCCAAGAAGACATCTCGTGGGTGGTCACGGGTTACATCATCGCAAACGCGATCGTGCTCCCGATTTCGGCCTGGCTGGGCTCGCAGTTCGGTCGGCGGAAGTATTACATCTCGTGCATCTTTGCTTTCACGCTGACCTCGGTCGCGTGCGGCCTTGCCCCGAACCTGGCGACGCTGGTGATCTTTCGGATCTTCCAAGGCTTCATGGGTGGGGCTCTGCTTCCGACCTCGCAGGCGCTGTTGCAAGAGCAATTTCCCCGCGAACAGTCCGGGACGGCGAGCGCGATCTACGGAATGAGCGTCATGATCGGCCCAACCGTCGGTCCGACCTTGGGTGGGTTTCTGACCGATCATTTCAACTGGCGGGCGATCTTCAACATCAATCTTCCTTTGGGGCTTCTGGCCGCGGGTCTCGCCTACCTCTACGTCACCAACCACGCGCCGAAGCTGACGCGAACGGGCCCGGTTCACGATCTGAACGACGAAGAACGGGAGTCGCTGAGTGTAAAAAAGGCTTCCAAAATCGATTCCGTCGGTCTGGGCTTGTTGATCCTCGGCATCGGTTGCCTGCAATACGTCCTCGAACGCGGTCAGGCCGACGAATGGTTCGACTCGAATGCGATTGTGATCTGCACGATCTTGGCCGTCCTTTCGCTTCCGGCCTTCATCTGGTGGGAGCTTCGCGTGAAGGATCCGATCATCAATTTGCGCCTTTTTAAAGACGGCGTGGTCCGAAACGGAACCTCGCTGATGTTCATGCTGGGATTCATGCTCTACGGGGTCATGTTCATCCTTCCGCTCTTCATGGCACGGGTATTGAATTTCGACGCGACTCAAACCGGAATGAGCTTCATCCCCGGCGCGCTCCTGACCGCGTGTTGTATGCCATTGGTCGGAAAGCTTATGCAAAAGGTCGACCCGCGCTGGCTGATCCTTTGGGGAACGGCGATGGTCATCCTCATGCTCTATACGATGACGGGTTACTCGTCGATGACGAGCGAGAAGCAGGTCTTCTATACCCTTCTCATCCGGGGCGCCGGCATGGGCTTTCTGTTCGTCCCGATCAACGCCGTCGTGCTCGGCCCGTTTCGCGGGGCGAACCTGGGTCAAGTCGCAGGGCTTTTGAACCTGCTGCGGCAAGTGGGCGGAAGCGTCGGGATTGCGCTGATGGACACCCTCTTGCAGCGGACTTCGAATCAGAACGCGACCGACATCGCGACGAATATCAGCGTCTTCAACCCCGGTACCCAGTCTGCCCTCATGAAAATGGGCGTTTCGGATCTGGGACACGTTCCCGAACACGTCTTGCGAGGAATCGCCATGCGGATGCAGCAGCAGGAATACATCCTGAGTTTTACCCAGATGATGTGGTACGTGCTGATTATTTTCCTCTTCTCGCTGATTCCGCTTTATTTACTGAAGGTGCCGAAAAACATCGACTTCGAAGCGGCAAAAAGCGCGCACTGACACAGCCCGAGATCTATTCCACGAACTCGACTCGCGGATGTTTCGGATCGACGAGCGGATGGGCATGGGTATTGATCACCTTAAAGTGTTTCAGGTACTCCGCCACGACGTCGCGGCAATAACCGCCTCGGATCGACACGTCCTTCTTCGGAATTTTCAGCATGACAAAACCCATGTCATCGCCGCCGTTCACTAAAAAGTCGAAAGTCGCGATCGTGTAGATGCGCTTGTCGTCCAGCGGCTTGCCGTCGCTCGTTCGAATGTCCACCAGACGATTCGTTTCCCAAACGTCAAGTTTGCCGTTTCCGTCCAGGTCGGTTTGCGGAGCGGGACGATCATACGGGATCAGCTTGAGTTTCAAGCCCGAAAACTCGACGATTCCGTGAGACCCCGACGTAGCGATCCGAAACAGCATCTTGACATCCTTCCCCTTCAGACGCACGACGTTCAGCAGATTGTCGAACGGAAGCGCCTGAAACAAACCGTCGAACGTGATGGGACCCGCATCGAGCGAAACTCGAAGGCCACCCGAGTTGACGAGCGAAAAATCGCTCTTCGCCTTGGCCCGAAGGGCGTCGGCCACAAGGTTTCCGAGCGCGCCCTCACGAGTGCGTTCGTGATTGAGCGGAAGCTCGCTCACGGAGAGGACCTGCTTCTTGTACTTTTCCACCTTGGCGACGAGCGGCTTCAGCCAGGCTTCGAGCTTCGGGTCGGGATGAAGCGCCTGCCCGTGAAAGGTCGCCGGAACGAGCTTCGGCGATTGCCCTTTGACCAACCGAGTGGTGTCGCAATGTTCGAGGCCTTCGAAGAATTGCGAGCAAATCGGAATCAAGCCCTCGATACGCGTCAGCTCGGGGATCATCTTTTTCGTCGTCCGATCGAAGGTATAGTAAATGATATTAAAGTATTGGTTGTAAGCTTGATCCTGCACGGTCGGGATTTGATGGAACCAATGATGGATCACATGATGGGTGTGGCCCGCCACGATTCCGTCGATTTCGCCGGGGTTTAAACCATCCGCCAATTGCACGATTTCTTGCGATTCGTCGCAACGGCTTTCGGGTGTGCGCGAAGAACGCAGCGCCCAGTCTTTCAAGCCTTCCTTGTTTTCGCAGACCGTCCCGGCATGGGCCGTGACGAGCACCAGGTTCGCTCCGTCGGCCCGAAGGGCTTTCGCTTGCTCGCGGACCGGCTGAAGCGGATTTTTAAACTCGTAGGGATGAACGAACTCGTAACGTGTCGTCGTCGGAGTCTGCTGGGTCGAAACCCCGATCACCCCGATTCGGATCCCATCGACGTCGAAAGTACGCGACGGAAAAAAGTTCTTCCAGTGAGGCCTTTTACCGGTCTTTTTAACGAAGATGTTCGAACCGACGTAAGGGTACTTCGCTTCGGAAAAACGCCGGTTCATGACCGGTACGTCGAAGTCGAATTCGTGGTTGCCGACGGCCGCCACCCGCACTCCCAGTCGGTTGAAAAACTGAACGACGGTTGCGCCGTTCGTCTGGTTGCTCTCGATCGTCCCTTGCCATTCGTCGCCCGCATCGACGATGATCACCCGCCCGTTCATCTCCTTTTTCAGGATCGAGATCATCGAATAAAGTGCCGATGCCCCGCCGCTTTGGATCACTCGCCCGTCGGCAAGCTTTCGTTCGATCGGCAGCAAATGGCCGTGAACGTCGTTCAGACCCACGACTGCGATCGTGACTTGGTTCGGATCGTCCGACTGGGTGGCTTTTTCAGGAATGGACGCGACCTGCGCGCACGACGACAGCACGAGCGCGCTCAGAGAAAACAGAAGAGAGAGTTTCATACTCAAAGAGTCGCATCGCTTCGGGGAAATTGCAATTTACTCCCGCGTTTATTCTTGCGCGTTTATTCCTCGTTGCCGTCGACGGGCTCGTCCTGATCGATGTGGAGCGGATCCCATGCCGCAGGTTTTTCTTTCGGCTTCAACTTCACGCCCATGGGATACCGGGGAGCCACATAGGTTTTATCCACCCCGGGAAGTTGATACCTCCACTGAACCGTTGAATGGAAGGGCGTCGGGCTCGGCGTCGGAGTGCTTTTTGGGGAAGCCTTGGCGGAATGCCCGCGCTGCGGAAGCAGATGCCCGCAGGCATCGTACTTGCCCCGGCGATTGTCCGGTGGAACCGTTCCTTTGGCGAAGCCGGAAAGATCGAAGGTCACATCCCCCATCTTCGCTTTCAAGGCTTTCTCCATCTTGATGTTTTCGGACTTCGAAACGGCTTGCAATAATCCGCGCTGGATTTTGTCGAACGCGAGATTTTCGGTCTCGAATTTCGCCATCGCTTTTTTCTGACAATCCGGGCAGTCCTTGTTGTGTTCTTCGATGCACGAATGAAGCGTGACCTTCACCTGCTCGTAGGCTTTCGCGATCGCATCCATGACGGCCTCTTCGACTGCCGAAATCTGAGCATCCAAATCTTCTTTACTCGCGTCCTGGCCGTTGTCGATTCGTCCGAGATAGCGGGCGACGCGGGTCGAGATGTTCATCAGGTTTCCATATTCATGTCCGTATCGATAGGCCGAGCTCGTTTTCGCGGCAGCCTGGCGGATTTTTTCGACCGTCCAGATCGTGGCCGCGTCGACGTCCGACAATTCGGAATCTTTTTCGCCGACCGAGAGCGCCAGAACGTAGGCCGACGCGTGATCGTTCCACAGCCGCTGTCCGCGACACCAGTAACACGCATTCTTGCCTTTTTTCAGGGCGGTATCGAGATCGTTGTTGATCACGCTCAGATCGGACGATTTGCCGTAACTTTCGTAGATGGCCTGCAACTGCGACTGAAACTCTTTCGAGCCTTCGATCTTGGCCACTTTTTCTTTCATTTTTTGCTCGTCCTGCTTCACCATTTCTTCGAGTGTGGTCGCGCCCTGCTCGACCGCACGACGCGCAAGCCGCATCGAGGTCAGCTCGTAAAGCGAGCCCATGACGTTGCTCGAATCGTGAAGCAATAATTGATAGATTTTCTGAAGCGCTTCGTCCTCGCAAGGCGTCTTGCTCTCGGTCGTCACAGCCGCCTGGTCGTCGGTGCGGCCCGGATCGACGTCGTCGTTATGAATGGGCGTCGTGGATTGAACTTTTTTCTCCGGTTCTTTTTTATCGACTTCTTTTTTATCGACCGGATCGCTCTTGCCGGTTTGAGTGCCGTCTGCGATTTTTTTATCTTTCGGCGAATGCTTGCTTTCCTTAGTCACACCGCCGACTTGGCTGGTCTTCTGAAGACCGCCTTTGGGCCCTAAGGTTCCGTTCGTATCGGTATGCGCCGGAACGACGTTCGTCGTATTGACCTTGTCCGTTCCATTGACTTCGTTCGGCTTCGGATTCGTCCCGTTGACTGCAGGGACGGACGTAAGAGCCGGAGTCACCGTCGGGGTGGGGGTCGGCGTTGGCGTCACTTTCGAAGTCGGCTGATCCAGATTCGTCGGCACGTCGTTCGCATGGTCTCCGCTGGTTCGCTGGCTTCCGTAGTGCCCTTTCGTGGTTGCCGGATCATCCACTCGCTTTTGCTGCGCATACACCTGCGCCCCAACGAACGAAGAAATGATCACTCCCAAAACCAGACTGCCTCGAAAGAAAGATGATGTTTTCATACCATTCGACCTATCGGAAAAATACCGAATGATCTTGAGGGCTTATTTATTTTTTGTGTAAAAACAACGGATTACCGATGCCTACGACGGCGGCGATGCCGTCTTGGGTGTGAACGCTTCTGATGATAACTCGTGGCCGAGAGCTTCAAATGCTGGCCGGGGTAAACTCTCGAACTGCGCAGTCCGTTCACTCGTTTCAGGTAGGCCACCGAAAGGCCGCGACGGTGCGCGATCTTGAACAAGGAATCGCCGCGACGGACGACGTAAACGGGGACTCCCCACTTTCTTCGCGACCGGATCGACCGAACATGAATCACGGCCCGTTTCAGGTTCGTGAAATGGGACTGCACGAGCTTGACGTCTTCTTCAGGAACCCAGATTTCGTCGGTCTTCTGACCGGGATGCGTGTAACCCCGAAGATAATGAGGGTTCACAAACTCCAGCGTGCCCGAGGGGATCTCGCAAATCTTTTCAATGCTGGAGAAGCGGATCGGCGACGGCACCTTCACCAACTCGACGTTCGGATATTTTTTTTCTTCGTTCAGGTAAAACGCAAACAGATCGGGGTTCTCGCCGATGTATCGCGCAGCCAGGAATTTCGGCACGTAATCCATCGTCTCGCGCGGAAGGACGCGCTTACGGACGAGCTCCCAAAAATCGTCGGTCCGACCCCGGCGAACGGCGCCTCGAATCCGGCCGGGTCCGGCATTGTACGCCGCCATCGCCAGATACCAGGAATGAAATTCGCGATGCAGATCGCGCAAATGCCGTGCGGCGGCCTCGGTCGCGCGGATCGGGTCTTTTCGCTCGTCGATATAAGGATCGACATCGAGACCGTAGATCCGCCCGGTCGAGCGGATGAATTGCCAGACGCCGACGGCACTGGCGTGCGACTTCGCGCGGAAATTAAACCCGCTTTCGATCAGGCCCAGGTAATAAAGATCCACGGGCACGTGGTTTTCTTCCAGGATGTTCTCGACCGTTTCGCGATAAGGCTCGCCCCGATCCAGGAATCGCTGAAAGCGTTCGCGATCGTTTTGAGAAAAATACCGGATCCAATCGGCGACCTTCTGGTTGAACTCGAACGGCACTTCGTGTTTCTTCGAGACCGCCTTTGCTTTTGCGGGGGACTCCAGATCGTCATCCGAATCCTCGGTCGCTTCTTCGGCCGCGTTTTGATCAAGATCGACGATCTCCGAATCGGAATCGTCGGATGCCGCCGCATCATCGGCCTGAGCGACCGCCGACGGGCTCGACGCCGGAACCAATGTCGGAATCACCGGTGGGCTCGTTTCGAAGTCTTGGGCGGTGGTCTCCCGCATTCCCGGCAGGAGCTTGACCGGCCCGGAAATGGCCTTCCCATTCGGACCGTCCACGATCGAGGACGCGTCCGTTCGCCGTTTCACCGAAGAACAGCCGGTCCATCCCCACGAAAACAAGCAGAGAAACGCGCCGCTCATGCCGAAAGAGCGAAGGAAAGTTCTGAATGGTGGCCTCATCCTTTAATTTTAGGCCCGGTTTTCCCGCCGAATCAAGCAAAACCCCTTGTCTTTCTTGGAATTTTTCGATACCTTACTGGGCGAACCATTCACGTCGAAAACCGAATGGTGATGAAGGAGTCCATATCCATGGCAAACAAAAGACAGGCGGCGAAACGCGCCGGCCAAGCGAAAAAACGTCAGGCAAGAAATAGCACTGTAAAATCAGCGACTAAAACCGCTGTGAAAAAAGCGATCGAAGCCGTTCAAGCAAAAGATCTCGGCAAAGCAAAAGAGGCTTACCTCCTTGCGATCAAAGCACTCAGCAAAGCCGCTTCGAAAGGCACGATTCCGAAAGCACGCGCTTCTCGTAAAATCGGACGCCTGACTGTTTTGGCGAAAAAGATTCTTCCGGACGCGCTCCCGATCAAAGGAAGCGCCGCTAAAGGTTCGGCAAAAAGCTCGACCAAAGCCGCTTCGGCCAAAAAATAATCGCGCCGAAAATCGAAAAAATTTCAAACCAGTTTTGCCCGAGCTTCGGATGCAAAACTGGTTTTTTTTATGATGTTTTTTATCATGGGCGCTTTGACGAATATGCGGCCCGAATCTCGCTCAACGAAAACAGCGCATGGAACTCGATGCCGAGTTTCTGAAATGCTTCCCGACCGCCGGCCTCTCGATCGACCACGGTCAGCAGATGAGTCGGCCGATAGCCCTCGTCTTTCAAAATCTCAATGGCCCTCTTCGCCGATCCGCCGGTCGTCACGACGTCTTCGACGACCAGAAAACAATCGCCTTTTTTGAAGTTCTCGACGCCTTCGATAAACCGGGAAGTGCCGTGTTTCTTCGGCTCCTTGCGGATCATCGTCGCGGGGAGCACCATGCCTTGGGCCAGCGCTCCGAGCGAAACCGCCATGACGATCGGGTCGGCCCCTAGGGTGAGGCCCCCGACTCCGTCGAAACTGAGATTCGATCGCTTCATCCATTCGGTGGTCAGTTCGCCCAGTGCTTTTGCTCCCTCGGGATGCAACAACGTGGCCTTGAGGTCGATGTAAAACGGGCTCTTCGCGCCCGACGAAAGCGTGAAATCGCCCTCGCGGTAGCTTTTTTCGAGAATGAGATCGAGTAACTTCGCGCGCGCAGCCTCGGCGGCACTCATGGCTTCTCCTTCAACCAGGCGATCAGGTCGGCAAAGACGTGATCCTTCGTCTCTTCGTTGAAGATTTCGTGGAACAGTCCCGGATAAGAAATCAGCGTTTTGTCCTCGTGGTGAAGGCGCTCGAAAAAGCGGACCGTCGTGTCCGCGTCGACGATCTCGTCTTCGCCCGCGATCTGAAACAACACGCTCGTTTCGGACGGAAATCGCAAATCGGCCGTCTTCATCTCGTTCATCGCATCGATGCAGCTCAGGTAAAAACTCGGAGTGGCCTTCGAATGATTCAGCTGATCCTTGAGGTAAGCCTCGACCACGGCAGGGTCGTGCGAAAGCGCGCCTGCGTTCAATCCCGTCTCCATTTGAAGCGAACCCCACACGTGCGACAACAGCCTCGCCGCGAGGTCCTTCACGATCGGGACCTTGAATTTAAAATCCAGCAACGGCGACGACACCATGACGTGCCGGGCTTCGGTATCCGGCCGATACAGAAACGAGCGAAGAGTGACGAGCCCGCCCATGCTGTGGCCGAACCAATCCCGCCGCCAGCCTTTTTGGCTTCCCTGGGCAAGCTTTTGCCCAAGCACGTCCCAAGCCAGCATCGCGTCGTCGACGTATTCGTCGAAAGACGCGACATGACCGCGAATGCCTTCCGAGCGCCCGTGCCCGCGCAGGTCGGGGGCGATGATCAGATCGTATTCGTCCTTTAAGTAGTGCGCGAAATGCTGATAACGGCCGCCGTGTTCGCCCTGACCGTGGATGATCAACAGGCCTCGTTCGGGGACCACGTCCTTTTTCCGATAGATGTTGAAGAAAAGCGTGTGCTCGCGGTCGAGCGATTCACGCACTTCGGTTTCGTATTCGAAATTTTCGGGCAGTTTCGGAAACCGCTTCGGCTGGATCATGCGATGTAACTTTCAATCGCCTGCTTCGCTTCTTCTGAGATTTGAGTGAACCGGAACGAAAAACCGCGATGATCCTCCAGCACACGGACGATCACGCCTTCGGCGACGAAGGGTTTCAAGCCCGTATCCTGCGGCGGGGTCACGTTCAGACGGATCGAAGTCCCGACCGTGCCCGGAATCTGGTCCGTCAGCACCTGCATCCCGCCGACGCTGATGTCGCGACAGATGCCGGTGACGACCTGCGAGTGATTCGTGATGTAAGTCTGCGCCACGAGCGGCTTGCGGGGAGCGGCCCGTTGATTTTTCTGCGCGGGCGGAACCGCCTGCGCGGCCGGGTTTGTGTCGTTTTCCTTCAGCGCATCCACTTCACCGAACGGTTTCCAGTCGGCGAACCCCTCCTGCCAAACGTAAGCCGAAGCGCCGACTTGACCCGCTCCGATCAGGCGTTTCAATTCGCTCGTCGGGTACGGTCCGGTCTGGGCGTCGTTTTGGAACAAAAACCATTTCGTTTCTTCTTCGACCTTCTTCGGCGGTGGCGGGGGGGCCGCAACGGCGGGCTTCAGCTTGGGTGGCTTCGATTTCGTAAAGACCGGATGGTCGGCCAGGCGGATCCACTGCCCTTCTTTTTCGCGGTAAACGTAATCGATCCAGGCCACTTCGCCGGCCTGAAGTTTCTGATACACCTCTTCGGCTTTGAACGGACCCCGGAATTGTTCGCCGAAAGCGAGAAACCATTCGGCCTGGTCGTTCGGAAATTGGATCGTGTTCGTGTTTTCCATGTTATTTCCTTCCCGGATTCGCGTAAGCGAACGGATATTTGATCGTGACCGGAACGCCGCCCGCAGGCTGCGGGAACTGAATGCGGCCGAGCACGCTCAGCACGCACCGTTCGACGTTCGAGTTGTGGATCGAGCTCGACGCGACGGCCAGTTGGGACGCACGTCCCGAACCGCCGATCACGAAGGCCGTGACCACGTTTCCGGCCAAATTCGGATGGCCCGCATTGACTTCGCGTTCGTAACAATACCGGAACTCGTCCCGATGCGCGCGGATCGCCGCATCGACCGCATCGCGATCGATCGCGCCGACGACGACGGTTTCGTCGCCTCCGCCGATGTTGAGTTCGACCCGCGTTTTTCCGCCGACGATTCCGGTTCCGGTACCTTCAGCGCCCAAGCCCGTTCCGACTTTTCCGCCGCCGCGCCCGTGATCGCTCAGGCCGCCCAAAAGCGTGTCGGCCGTTCCGCCGCCGCCTTTGCCTTTACCCTGAAGCGCTAGACCGCCGTTCCCTTCGGTCGAAAACCCGCCGAAGCCGGACAATTTCGAGCCCGACTTTCCGATTTTTTCGCCGGATCCGCCCAGCAGATCGAGGATCTTGTTCGTCGCGCCCTTCAGCATCTGCACGTTTCCGTTATCGGCGACCGCCGACCGGGTACCGCCGCGGCCATGGCCGGCTTTCGGCGAAGGCCGATTTGCGGCCGTTTGCGGTTTGCCCTGATGGTTCGTCCGGCTTCCGCGCTTTCCTTCATGCCCTTGAGCGCGCGCACCCGCGCCTTCCTTCGACTGGCTTTGCTTCGCCTGGGCCTTGCCCGGCTGAGATGATTTGACTTGCGCGGCCTTTTTGGGCTCGTGCTTCGGTTTCGTAAAATCGATTTCGGCCTTTTTCGGTTTCTGCGGCTGAGGCGCTTGCTTCGCCGTCGGATGCGGCGGCTCGACCGGACGTTTGACCGAATATTTTTCAGGATGGTACAAGATGGTCGCGATTTCTTCAGGAACCTGCACCACCTCGGGCGGCGTCAGCTGCATCTGAGAAACACCGACCAGCAACAGCACCGTAAGTACGACCGACGTCAACAGGGTCTTCGCTAAAAACGGATCGGCGATGATCGTGGTTTTTTCGCGCAGAACCGGCGGCGCCACGGTTTGGCTCAGGTAAAATTGGAGGGATCCCGCTTCGATCTTGGCGAAATCGTTCTCGCCCAAAAGAATCGAAGCCCCCGGGCCGGCCTTCGTCCGGTACTCTTCGACCGAGTGAAGCTCGCCGTTCACGTACAGAACGCCCTTCATTTTCGAATCAAGCGCGATCGCCCAGCGATTTCCGTTTTTCGTCGCCAGCGTGTGAATGCTGCCCGACGAAAACACGGGCGGCACCAAAAAGTCGTTCTTGGACGTGTCGCCCAGAACCACCGTCGGTTGATCGACGAAATGCTTCACGTTCAAGATCGTGTCGTTCCACGAGTAAACGACTTCGAGCGCTTCTTTGACCGGCGGACGGTAATCGAAAATCGGAGTCACTGCGCCCGCGTCGATCAGCAGCAGCGCTTGATCGGGAAGCGCTTTCTGAAATTCGGGTTTTTTGAAATGAAACACAAACAAGGCGTCGCCGATCTGGACGCGATCGCCGCCTTTCAAAACGCGATTCACCACTTTTTCGCCGTTGACGGAAACGCCGCTCGGGCTCGCCAAATCCAGAATGCGCGCCTCGCACTGAGCTTCGTTCGCGCCGAATTTCAGCTCCATCACCGCGTGAATCGGCGCGATTTTCGAACCCGAGATCTTCAAGTCGGCGGATTCGACTGAACCGATTACGAGGCGGTCTTTTCTGGTCAGAAACGTCTGTTTCTTCGCGCCTTGTGTCATTTCGAAAACGGCTTTGATCTCGTTTTCGGTTTGGAGTCCAACGGCCTGAGTGTCGTTTTGGGTGGTGCTCATCATCTCTCCTAGTTACTTTGAACCGCGTCCCGAAGCATCTCGCGCCGGAAGTTCAGCCGACGCTTGGTCAAGGTATCGAACCGGTTTTGATCGCGATTTTGAAAATAAAACTCGCCGGGAGCCTTCAGCTCGCCTTCGAGGCTCAGCCCTTCGAAATCGATCGACGTGTCTTTATAAATGACTTTCTTCTTAGGCTCGTCTTTGTGTCCGGCATCTTGCGCCCAGGCCCCTACGGAAGCACAGGTCAGGGCCAGGACCCCCAGAATCATCAGCTTGCGTTTCATTGGCACCTCTCTTTTAAGCGTTCCACCGAGATTTTTTCGAATCCCTTCAGGTCTTTTCCGCCGTCGATCGAATCGAGTGCCGAAGCGCAATCGCTTTTCGAACCCGAAGCCAAAGCCTGAGCGGCCTTGACGTACGCCCGCGCGAAACGATTCGAATTTTGCCCCTGCTGCTCGGCTTTTTTGAATTCCATTTCGGCCTCGGTCTTCTTGCCGAGTCCGTAGTCCGCGACCCCCAAGCCGTCGTGCACTTCGCCGATGTCGACTTTGCGAAGGGCTTTCTCGAAGTAATCCTGGGCATTGTCGAACAGGCGAAAGTAATTGAAGTAATGGCCCAGGTTAAAGAGCGCGGCCGAGTTGGTGCTCTCGTGGGTCAAGGCTTTCTTCCAAAGGGCGATCGCCTCGTTCGCGGCGAACCAGTTCTCAAACCCTTGGTCGCTCACCATGACGACGGCGAGGTTGTTCATCGCATCGCTCATGCGCGTTTTCAGGTCGAGCGAGCGCTGGTAGGCCACTTTCGAAAGGCCGGGCTTGCCCGTTCCCCACAAAAGATTGCCGTAATCGATCCACGAAAGCGCATCGCCCTGGTTCTGAAGCAATTTGTCGCGAACTTGTTTCAAAGCCGCGTCCGATCCGAGTTTGCCGCCGTCGGGCTGCATGCCGATCAGTTTGATTCCCGAACGCGGGCCTTGAGCGCGATTCATGCCGCCGATGCCGGCGTCGACCAGACGATCCTGAAGGATCGGAAGCGCGGGCGAGAGGATCTGCCGTTTCGCCGCCACCGCATAGGCCGTCTTGGCGCGATCGTTGGCCTGCGAACGAAGCTTGCTGACCGCCGGAGCGAATACTTGCTTCGTCGTGGCGCTCGTTTTCGGATTTTTCAGCACCGCTTCGAGATCGGAAGCGAGGTCCAAGTTCAGCTCGCCCAAACGCTCGGCCGCCGCGATCCCCCAAGGACCGCCGAAGTCGCTGGCCTTTTGGTAGGCGTTCGTGACGGGTTTCAGTTCCTGATAGCGTTTCGTGAACGCCTTGACGAGTTCGTCGTTCGAACCCGAAAGCGGAACCCGCTTCATCTGTTTTTCGAGAATCTGTGCAAGCCTGAACTGGGCGTAAGCGATGTAAGGCGATTTACTCGACGGGCCCTTTTTGATTTGAATCACGCGAGTGTAAGCCTTCCGGCCCTGATCGAGGTCGTTCATCCGAAGGTAATAGTTCCCGACTTGCGATTCGCATTCGGCCTTCAGGCTCGAATTCAAATCTCGGCATGCTTTCCAGTCGTTGAACGCCGAAAGATCGTCCTTCAGATCGTTGGCGACGTATGCAGACAAGCGATACACCTTCGCGCGCTCCTCGTGGTTCGGCGCGAGTGCCAGCGACATCCGGTACACGCTTCGCGCTTTTTTACCTTGCAAGCCGCCGTCAAACAGCGCCGCCGAGGTGAGATAACTTGAAAAATCGTGGAACTCGCGGCCGATGCCGAGAAACAACTCGGCCGAATCGTTGAACAGCCCGCGAATGAAAAACTGAGTGGCGTTCGACTTCACCGTCTTTTCGATCAGCTTGCTTTTCGGGAACTTCGCTTTCCACTCGCGCATCATGCGCGCCACTTCGTCCGAGCTGCCGTTCTGCGCGTAAGCGTTGATCGCGCCCATGTAGGCGTCTTCGGCCTCTTTCTCGGTCTTGGCGTGACGGGCGAAATCCTCGTACCCCTTCGCCGCTTGCGCGTAGTCCTTGTTCTTTTCAAGCGTCGCGATCTCGCCGACCTTCAGCTTTTGACTGGTCAGATCGAGATCCTTCGCGAGACTTTTCTTCGCCTTCGCGTCGGTCGCCTGCAAAGCGGAGTTAGCGCGAATCGCAGCCACGGTATCCTGAGTCGGAACGAGTTGAAGCCACAGACGGGCGGCCAAAACGCCTTGAGCGGTGTTCGGCGCGTCTTTCGCCAGCTTCGATGCGCGGTCGATCGCATGATCTTTTTCAGAAGGATACGCCGCTAAAATCTGAGCCGAGCGAAGTCTCGCCTCGCGCGATTCGACCGAATCGGGAATCGATTTTTCCAGCAAGTCGGAAGCATCGACGAAATCGCGCTCCAGTTCGGACGGCGAACTTCCGGCCTTTTCGCCCGACTTGGCTTTCTTTTTCAGCTCGTCTGCCAGGCTCCCCACCCATAATTGAGCGGCGCCCTTGGCATAGGTCGGATCTTTGTCTTGAATGATGAGTTTGTACAGATGAGCGGCATCGCCCGGCTGTCCCAGGTCGCGCTTGACTTCCGCAAGGTACATGCGCACTTCGTTGCGCTCGGCGCGGGAAGCATCGTCATTCGGAAGAAATTTCGCGAGATAGAGAGAATAATATTTGTCGGCGATCCGAAGGTATTTCTGTCCCTTCTTCTTGTCGTCCATCTTGCGATAACGGTCGTGATTGCTGACGCCGGTCGCGCGCACGGATTTTCTCAAGTTGATGATCGCGACCCGCGTATCGGGGTCGTCCGATTTCGGAATGTCGAGCGTCCGAATGCGCTGATACGCGCTGTCGTAATTCGAGCGCATCAGATCGAGATCGATCAACTTCGTCGCCACCCGGAAAGAACTTTCGTCCTTCTGGTCCAACTTCAAAAGCGCGTCGTAAACCTTCAACGCCTTGTCGGTTTTGCCCGTCCGCTCGTATTCCTTCCCGAGTTTTTCAAGCACCTTGGCCAGTTTGTCGGAACCACCCGCGTTTTTTTCGAAATATTGGATCGCCTCGTCCACGCGTCCGCTTTCGGCGTAATAAATCGCGATATCGCGCAGGCCCTCTTCGCGGATGCTCAGCAGTTTTTCGTTGTCGCCCTGAGCGATCGAAATCGCCCGCTTCATCGAGTCGATCGCGTTGTCGGTCCGCTTCTGACGGTAGTAACACCACGCCAACTTGTGATAAATCCGCGCCTTCTGCGACGGCTCGGTCGTCTTCGTCAACGCCTGCTCGTATTCCTTCTGAGCGGCGTCGTAATCGCCCTTCGCAAAAGCGTCGTCAGCTGTGGCCCTCAAGGCTTCGGCCGCGTATTTCGAGCTCGGGAATTCTTTCGAAAGCTTTCGGTAATATTCGAGGCTTTTCTTCGAATTTCCGAGTTCTCCGTAGTTGTATCCCAAAAAGTAATAAACCTGATCGAGCTTCGAGCGGTTGACGTTCAGCTTCAGGATCTGCTCGGCCGAACCGATGCCGTATTTCAAATCGTCGATCGAACGGTCACGCTTCAGCGTGGCGTTCGGGTTACGCTTGAGGGCGCGTTCCTGCAAACGGCCTTCGAGCAAAAAATCGGCGCGATAGGCTTCCAAGTACAGCTCGGCCAGACGCAAATAAAGCTCGGCCTTCCGGTTTTGCGGCGAACGAAGCGACAGCGCCGTCTTGACGGCGCGAATCTCTTGATTCCGAATCGATTCGACCTTACCCTCGTTTCCCTGCTGTACGGACGCGTAATCCGCCCGGTTGTACGCCGCAGCCGACGGCCCGAGGGCCATCACGCCCGCAGCGCAGATTGCCGAGAACAAAGCCAGGTTTCGTCCGATTCGATTCATTCGCATCACTCGCTTCCCCCGGTGTTTTCAAGGCCCGAGGCGTTGCTTTTGCCGCATTCCGATTCGAGGGCGAACACGTAATCGCCGATCTCGTCATTCCAGAACTCGCCGTTGAACGACCAAAGGTATTGATCGTCACGACGGACGGGAATGCGATTCCCGCGCGAACGCTCGGAGGCATTCGCGAGCGCCGGGTTCAGTAATTTTTCTTTCTGATGCGACAGGATGTCGATTTTCATGAACTGCATCTTCTCGAAATCCGAAATCATGATCTGGTGGTAGTCGATCATCGAATTGCGGACGAAGATCCCGCCCATCAGCTGAATCGTGCGGATCCGCCAGTTCAATACCAAATTCAAGAATCCGGGAAACCCCGACCCCATTCCGGTCCGGGTCGACGGGCGCGAGGCGTCCATGCGCTGAATCGCGATTTTTTCGGCCACGGCGCGGTCTTCCGACAGCGACAGCGTCGAGAAATACGGGCTTCGTACGAAACGATTCACGAATCGGTACATCATCCGGTCGGTGTGAAGTTTGGCATTCAAGGCGTTCTTGCCCAGGACGTAATACGGACGCATGTCGACCGGGTTCGATTCGACGAAGCGTTTGATCTCCTTGGCGACGTTTCCGTACTCTCTCGAAAACTCGTTGATGACCTGGGCGGCGTCATCGTACAGGCATAAAGCCGCATAGCTTTGAGCCATCAACACGTCATTTTCGGTATTGAAAACGAATTGGAGTGCTGGGCTTTTATACGACACGAGCATTCCGAGCGTGCGGTTGTATTCTTCAAGCGCGTAGCTGTTCCAGGCGTGCTCGAACAAAGTGTCGGTCCAGACGAAGCTCGCTTTCGGGATCTGATCGTACATCCGATCGGCCTCTTCGAAGCGGTTCATTTCGTACAAAGTCCGGGCTTGGCCCGCGATGCAACGGGCGCGAAGGTCGCGCGCGGAGTCTTTCTTCAGCGCATTCCACCGCTCCATCAGCTTCGTCGGCTGCTCCTTGGCCAGTTCGGCTTCGATCGAGCCGCTTTCGAGATCCGTCCGCAGGTCGGCGTTCTTCTCGCATTCGGCGAAATCCTGAAGTGCCGCCTCTTGATGGTTCAGCATCACCTCGGCCGTCGCGCGAATCTGAAGCGCGACCGGATACAAAGGATGGTCATGGGTCACGCGCGAAGCGCTCTCGACCGCGCCCGAGTAATCACCCTTGAGCAAACGCTCTTTCGCGAATACCAAATAATACGCGTTCCTCGCGCGAGGCGAATAGTCTTCCAGTCGGGTCAAGCGGGTCAGAAACTTCCGCATCAGATCGGGGCCGACGCGCTCAATAAACAAAGGCGCAAGCTCCAGCACCTTCCGGTTCGCGGTACGGTCTTGATACTGAATCGTGCGCAAAAAGAAATACAACGCCGACTGATCGAGCCCGGCACGAACCAAACTTTGCGTCACCCACGAATAAGCGAACGCACGGTCGGAATTCGTTTGCGCATGGTTCGCGTCGTTGAACGCCATCCGGGCCGCCGAAAAATACTGGCCCGAATCGTAAGCGCGCTTCACGTCCTGAACAGACGCGCGCGCCGAAAGAGGCGACAGAATCGTCGCCGCGATCGTCAAAACCGAAAGAAGCGATGCCGAAAAAACCGACGCCCGACTCATAACTTCAACCCGATCCCCAGGCTGAAGGTGAACCCAGAAAAAATACTTTTGTCACTCGGAGCGCCGGCCAAGCCGCCGAATACCGGTGCGCTGTAAAAATGCCCGAGCACGTCGAGCCGGACTTTGAACAGATCGCTCACGTGAAAAATCTGACCCGTGCCCAGATAAAACGCGAACAGGTTTTCGGACTTCCAAAGCGACGGCGAATCGGCCTTCGTCTTCGGTCCGATCTCGCTCGACATCGAACCGGCCCCGATCGAGAAATACCAGTCAAAGTACATGACGGTATCGAAGACGTTGATCTTCGCGTACCAGGGCGCCCAGTTGAGCAAAATCCCGAATTGCGAATTGATCTCGCGGATGAGCGGCGTCGTACCGCCGCCCGAGGCCTGAATCAAGGCTTTATACGCGTTGTTTTCGCTGTTGAAGCGTCCAGTGTAAAACGCTTCGAGGCCGAACTCTTCGTTGAACCAGGTCGCCAGACGCGGCTGAAACTGATAAGTATTGCGGTAAGTTTCGGAGAGCGCGACGCCGCCCATCAGGAAAACCATGGCCCCGCCGGCTTTGCGGAATTTCCGGTTTTGGAGAACGTAGATTTTTTTATCCGGATCGAGCCAGCTGAAGTTGTAGTCGTCGTCCGAAGCGGCATGCGCGGTTGCCATCATTCCGACGAGCGTGGATTGAATCAAAAGTCCGTACAACAGCCAAAGCTTCAGTTTTTTCATGCATTCCATCCTTGAGATTGCTGTCGAAACAGAGGTCACTTCTTGTGATCGACCATTTCTTTCAATTCTTTTCCGACCTTGAAAAACGGAACGCGTTTCGGTTCGACCTTCACGAGTTCACCCGTTTTCGGATTGCGACCTTCGTACGCACCGTAAACGCGGTTGACGAAAGAGCCAAAGCCGCGAATTTCAATGCGATCGTCTTTCTTCAACGTGTCGGACATCATATCGAACACGAGGTTCACGACCGTCTCGGCCTGCCGGTTCTGCAAATTTACCTTTTGCGCGATGATGTTGATCAAATCAGCCTTCGTCATGTCACTGTTCTCCTTATATAATTAGATTAAGGAGCAATTGAGTCGGAAGCAAGGAATTCAATGGAATTCGAAGTTTCGCCAAAACCTGATCGTCTGTTTTTTGACGCTCGCGAGTGATTTCAGGAAGTGCTACGATCAAAAAACAACTCCACAAGAACTGCTCCTGGCGAGAAAGGACTTTCCCATGGCTTTGCCCTCCACTTTGTTTGAAGGAAATTGCTTTTCCTTAAAATCCATCCCCGAACTGAAATCGGACGACTTGTTCGAACTGTCCATTCAGCTAAAAAACGAATCCGTCAATAAATTCAACGCCGAAACGCTGGCCGAACTCCGGAAGGCGCTCGACACCCTTCCCGCTTCGGCAAAAGGCCTGCTCGTCACGAGCGGCAAGGACGCCTTCATCGCGGGCGCCGACATCACCGAGTTTCTCGAACACTTCAAAAAACCCGAAGCCGAACTCAAAGCGTGGGTGAATGAAACTCAAAAATTGTTTTCGCGCATTGAAGATTTGAACCTTCCGACCGTGTGCGCGCTCGGCGGATTCGCCTTGGGCGGCGGATTCGAGTTCGCCATGACCTGCGACTTCCGAATCGCGGCCGCTGGCACGAAAATCGGCCAGCCCGAAACCAAACTCGGCATCATTCCGGGTTGGGGCGGCACCGTCCGACTTCCGCGTCTGATCGGCCTCGACCCCGCGCTCGAATGGATCACGACCGGAAATCAATACGACGCCAACGCCGCCTTTCAACTGGGCGCGGTCGATGCGGTGGTTGCCCCGACCGAGTTGCGCGCGGCCGGAATCGACTTGCTTCAAAAATGCCTTACCGGATCGATCGAATGGAAATCGCGCAAGACCGTGAAAAAAGCGCCGCTGCCGCTGAATTCGACCGAGCTTGCGATGGCTTTTACGACGAATAAAGGCGCGGTCTTGGCGATTGCGGGCAAGAATTATCCCGCCCCGATGCTCGCGATCGACGCGATGGAAAAGTCGGCCAAGACTTCGCGCGACGAAGCGCTTTTAAACGAGGCCGAAGCATTCGCCAAAGCTTCGAAAACCACCCAAGCGAAAGCCCTGGTCGGAAACTTCTTGGCCGATCAGGCCGTGAAGAAAAAAGCGAAAGGCACCCAGTCGCAGGCGAAGGCTTTTCAAAAGGCCGCCGTTTTGGGCGCGGGCATCATGGGCGGCGGCATCGCTTATCAAAGCGCGTACTCCAAAGTTCCGATCTACATGAAGGACATCAAAGACGAGGCCCTGGGCCACGGGATGAAAGAAGCGGCCACCCTGCTCGACAAGCAGATCCAACGCGGAAAAATGACTCCGATGGCGATGGCCGAAACCCTGTCGCGCATTCATCCCACGCTCAAGAATGACGATCTAAAAGACGCGGGCTACGTCATCGAAGCCGTGACCGAAAACGAAAAGGTCAAGGTGAGCGTGCTTCAAGAAGTCGAATCGGCCGTTTCGCCCGAAGCGATCGTCGTCTCGAACACGTCGACGATTTCGATCACCGGTCTGGCTTCACAGCTCAAACGCCCCGAAAAATTCTGCGGCATGCATTTTTTCAATCCGGTCCCGAAAATGCCGCTCGTCGAGATCATCCGGGGTGCCAAGACCGCGCCCGAAACGATCGCTACCGCCGTTCAGTATGCGCTCAAGATGGGAAAAACCCCGATCGTCGTGAACGATTGCCCGGGCTTTCTCGTCAACCGCGTGCTGTTCGCCTACTTCACGGCGTTCAATGCGCTGGTGCGCGAGGGCGTGGATTTCGTTCGCATCGATCAGGTGATGGAAAAATGGGGATGGCCGATGGGCCCGGCTTATTTGCTGGACGTGGTCGGGGTCGATACCGCGAACCATGCCTCGGAAGTCATGGCCAAGGGATTTCCGAATCGCATGCCGCTCACGCCCGAGGATTCGGTCTCGCTTCTTTACCGTGCCGGACGTTACGGACAGAAAAACGGAAAAGGGTTTTACACCTACTCGGTCGATGCCAAAGGCAAGCCGAAGAAAGAGGTCAATCCCGAGATTTACTCCGTTCTGAAGCAAGACCCGTCGAAACTGAACCCGATGAGCGATCAGGACATCATCGATCGCCTGATGCTGCCTTTTATCTTTGAAAGCGCGCTCTGCCTGCATGAAAAAATCGTGGACGAAGCTTACGAGCTCGATCTCGCGATGCTCACCGGCCTGGGATTTCCGCCGTTCCGAGGCGGGCCTATGCGCTATGCCGAAAGCATCGGCGCGGGAACGTTGATCGAAAAAGGAAACGCATTTTCAAAAAAATACGGCCCATTGTATGACCCGACGGCCGGAATTCAGGAGGTTTTGAGCCATGTCTAAGTCGTCCATTGCTTCGCAATCGTTAAAAGATACCGATGCCGTGATCGTCGATGCCGTCCGCACCCCGATGGGCCGCTCGAAGGGCGGTGCCTTTCGGAACGTCCGCGCGGAAGACCTCTCGGCCCATTTGATGACGGCTCTGATCGATAAATACCCGATGATGAAACCCGATGAAATCGACGACATCATTTGGGGATGTGTTCAACAGACCCGCGAGCAGGCCTTCAACGTCGCCCGGATGTCGCAACTGCTGACGCGCATTCCGTTCGGTGTTCCGGCACAAACCGTCAATCGCCTTTGTGGATCTTCGATGACGGCACTTCACTCGGCCACTCACGAAATCTGGGCCGGACAAGGTCATCAATATTTGGTCGGCGGAGTCGAGCACATGGGCCACGTGCCCATGACTTTTAACGTGGACTTCAATCCTCATCTGAGCCAACACATCGCTCGTGGCGCGCAAAACGTAGGACTCACGGCCGAGCTGCTGGCCCGGATGAACGGGATCACCCGCGAACAACAGGATCGCTTCTCGCTTCGTTCGCATCAGCTTGCACAAAAAGCGACGCTCGAAGGACGCTTTAAAAACGAAATCGTTCCGACTCAAGGACACGACGAAAAAGGTTTCGTCAAAATGTTCGATTACGACGAAGTGATTCGCGCCGACGCCTCTTACGAAGCGATGGCCGCACTGAAGCCGGTATTTGATCCGAAAAACGGAACCGTGACGGCTGCCTCGTCATCCGCCATTTCGGACGGCGCTTCGGCACTGCTCGTGATGTCTTATGCTCGCGCCAAAGCCCTGGGGCTCAAACCCATGGCCCGCATCGTTTCGACCGCCGTTTCGGGTTGCGACCCTTCGATCATGGGCATCGGCCCGGTTCCCGCCGTTCGCAAGGCACTCAGCCGGACCCACCTGAAGATTCAAGACATCGGTCTTTTCGAGCTGAACGAAGCCTTCGCCGCGCAAAGCTTGTCGGTGTTGAAACAACTCGAATTGCTCGACGTGATGGATGAAAAAGTAAACCTAAACGGCGGCGCAATCGCGCTCGGCCACCCGCTCGGATGCTCCGGCGCCCGCATCACCGGCACGCTTTTGCATCTGATGAAAGACAAGAAAGTCCAGTTCGGCATCTCCACCATGTGCATCGGCTTCGGCCAAGGCGTGGCGACGGTGCTCGAAGCCCTCTAGGGTGAGCCTCACCTTTTCGTTTCGCACTCGCGTTAAGGTAAAAATTTCATGGTCCATGAACGCATGACTCCTGAACGACGGAAAACCTTACTGAAATTAGCACTGGTGGCGGTGGTCATTGACCTCGCCACCAGTTTTTTGGAACTCCCCTTCATGGCGTTTACGATCGGCACGATCACGGTCGAAGAACTCGTCGAACAAGTCATCTCGACTTGGATCGCCCGCAATCAACTTCAGCTCACCGTTGTCGACCGAATCATCGGAATGATCCCTATTCCGGGCGTGACGCCCGTCACGGTGCGGGTATTGCGGGAATTCCTGAAAAAGGATTAACCGCATCGCCCCCCGTGATGTATCTGAAACAAGATCTCAAAACTCGGAATAAACTCGATTTAATTTTTAAAATAAAAATTATATAAAAATAAGCGCTCAACGAAAGGAGTACTTATGAAATCACTTATTCTGAAATCGGCCCCTCAAATTCTGTTGTCCTTGGTTTTTTGCGTTTCCGCAATGGCTAACGAAAGCGTCAACGTCGTCGGACCTGTCGTTATTGATCAATTTTCAAACGACACCATCCTGACCAGCGAAAACGATACTTTTCATATCGACGATGCCTTAGATGACAAAAGCTTCGAAAACATGCTTCAATCCGCTCAGTATGGTTCAGACGTTTCGCTCGTCTTAAAAGGGGCCGACGTCATATCTGTAAATGCGAATAATTCGGATTCGTCCGATGAATCGGTCGATCAAACCGCTCTCTCCGTAGCGCTGGAAGCCCAAAAAGCGGTTCTCTCCAGACAAGACATGGCTATGGCTGGAGATCCATGGACAAAGGGAGACAAGATTCAGGATAAAAACGAAAAGATAGACCAAAAAGGCTCCAATAAAGCCATGAAGTTCGATCGCCCTAAAGGATGGTGATGTAAAAAATTTTGTGTAAATTACGCGGCCAGAAAAAACAAAAGGGCTGTCTTTTCTAAGATTTTGAGAGTGCTTAAACAACTCAAATAAAAGAGGGACAGCCCTATGATCAACGCTACTCATATAAACTATCGGCAAGCCAATGAGCACATTGGCTTGCCGCTTCGGAGTGAAATATGCTACTTCGCTTTTCCAATGCAAAACGATTATTGAAGGTTTTCGTTCTTTTAGCGGTCGTACCCCCCGTCCATGCGAACGCAAAGCCCGCATACTTTTATATTACCCCGGATTACCGTCCCGAAATGCGCAAGCGAGGCAATTATCCGGCGAGTTATGGCATTTCGAAAGACTTTCCAAGTCTGGATCCATCAAGAGAAAAATATCTCTTCGATCAATCTAAATCTCAAATCCCAATAAAGAACCAGGACCATCAGATTAGGAAAAACCTATTCTCAATCTTAACGACTAACCTTTTCGACGATCCTGGACGAATCCACCTCGCAAATTCATTGGTCGAACTCTCCAAAAATCTTCCCGATTTTACATTAAAAAGCGCTTCGTCGCTTCTTCCTTCCAAAGCAAATTCCTTCGCAATCCTCAATACATTCGATGAACTTGGGATCGTGTCCAATTTCAACGTCGGCGATTGCTGGGGCGTGTCCGGAGTTTTACGTAAATTCGTTATGCTATCGATATTCACTCCTCAATTTCGTGCACCTTTCGATAGAGATCAGCAAAAAACGGAATATCTCACCTATTATGCGAAAAAAATTGAAACCATCCTTTCCGGAAAACCTGCCGTTATTCCTGGATTTAAAAATTTACGAGACTTTTCATCAGATCCGCTCATTGAGCTTTATCTGAAACAACGAATTGTTGGTGAATGGCAAAAATATATCGGTCGAATCAGCTTTTATCGAAGTCTGAATTTGATTCCTCAATCCGGCATTCCAAAACGAACGATTGAAGCCACTCAACAGCTGCTTCAAAAAGGACTTCTCCCCAAATGGTTGATCACAGCAAAGAGTAAACGCCGTTATTTGGTTTCGGTGTACAAACATGTCGTGTTGCCCTATCGAGCGGGTTTCGATAGTCACGGCAATCCCGTTTATTACACATGGGACCCCGACTTTTACGCTCAAACAGTACAAAATTATCCTACGTTCATCCTATATGCCGAGCCCGAATACGTAAAAAAGACATACGGAACCAAAGAGTATTTACCATTGATCGGTCTTGAGTTTCCGCCCGAAGAACTGGATGAACTTAAAATGATGACCAAATCCAGCGCCGAATTTTGCGCCAACCAACCGGAATTCTGCACAAGGAGATAAGCTCTAATTAAGCTTCGAAGAATCGTAAGTAAGATCGCGCTTCCATTCGCAATAAAACCGGTACCGATTCAACTGTCTGAACGCATATCCCCTCGGAACCTGAATCTTTGCCTTTCCGTCAGGGCCGGATTGCAAACGAATATTGCCTGCATCCAATAAAAATTGATCTTGACTGATTTTCAAATGCTTCAGACTCTGAATCGCCAACTGAGCCCATCCTAACGAGATATGCTCCTGGCCGTCTGTCAGGTCATTAAAATAAACGAAACCAGGGCCATAGCTGAACAAATTGCGGTAAAACCGGACCGCAAGATCGGCGGTGATCACCACCCCTCCGACTTCATCCGACGCTTGAAGCGCTTTTTTTTCGGACGAAAACTGAGACAAATCCGCGGCGCAAATCAACAGAAATCGATTTTGCGAATGCAGGTCAAGCGAAACCGTTTCTCCTTCATAAGGCAAAGCCGCGGCCTTGGTGACGGAAAAATTCGAGAGTGTTTGCGCATGCACGGGAAGCGCAAACAGAAGCAGCGAAATGTAAAAAGCGCGAATCACTCCGTCCCTCCGCAGGTCGGCAACGATTCGATCGGCGTAAACTGCTGATCACCGGGTTCGTTCTCATGCCATTCGCCGGACCAAATCACGCGATGATCGTGATCTTTGATCCAAAGAAGATTTCCCACGCTCAGCAGTTCATAATCGCTTCGAACCGGAACCAAACGATACCCCCGTTTCGACAGCAAATCGAAAAACGCCGTTTTCGCGCCTGCCGACAGTCCATGCACGTCGGGGTAAATGCCGCAGCGAACGTAAGGCAGACAGGCGTTGGTCAAGTGATAGGTTTCAGAAGGCTCTTCATCGGTCGCGCCAAAAATTTCGTGCAAGACGAGCGTCTTTCGCTCCGAATACGATTCCATCCTGGCCCAGGCCCTTCGCGCGACCAAAATGCGGGCGGGGTCGGAGTAATTCATCATGGCCACCTCACGGCCGTTCAACTTCAGCTTTTTGACCGGCTGGATTGGCACGTCCGCCAAAGCGGCTTTGAATTCGGCGTAGTCGCGTTTTAAAAGGCAGGATTGAAACTCGGGGCTTTGATCCGCCTGTGAAAAAATATCCGAAATGATCGCCGCGACTTCGATTCCGACCGGATCTCCGCCGTGCCCGGTCTGTTCTTGGGCAATCGCCCTGTGCGTGACCATAAAAAGACCGATCAAGGTAAAAAGCCAAATCGCTTTCATGACGACGCTTCCTCGCGAACGGTGACCGGAAAAAGAAAGGAAGCCAACCGAATGACTTCATCCGGTTGAGAGTCATAAGCGAATTCGGCGATCATCTCTTCCTGAAAACGGCGGATTTTCAACTTGATGTCGTTCAGCCGTGAAAAAGTAACCGGAAGATTGATGCTCGTGAAATCGCATTGCTCGAAAACACCTTCGTTCAAAGCCTTTTTAGCGAGACGGATATTCTCTTCGTGTGATTTTCGAATCGACTTTTGAGGAATCTGATCGATGGTTCGAATGACGTCGTAACCTCGTTTCGGTTTTCCGTTCGGACCGCGGACGATCAATCCCATTTCGAGTAATTTACCGAATGCCGCTTGCGCGATGCTGGAATGAATCCCGAGGCGTTTGCCGATCCATCTCGGATCTTCGGAAAAGTCGCGGGTTTTGAGCAAACTTAAAATTCCGAAGTAGTACCACTCGCTGATATCAGCGAATTGCTCGCCGGACAAACGCAATACCGAGGGTCGATAGACTTTTTCCAACACCCGATTCACCGAGTGAGGTGATTCCGACTTTCGAGTTCGGCTTGAAGCTGCTTTCTTTTCATTCAGAAGGGTGTCGACTTTTTTGCGCTCCATGGGATCCAGAGCCAATGCTTGACTCAACTTTTCGGCCAGCTTGGCCGACACGCTTCTTTTTCCGAGCAGCAGGAGGTTGACCGTTCCGGCTGGAATGTCCAATTTCCGCGCCAACGAACGAATCGAAGTCCGCGGATTTTGTTTCCGCATTTCCAGCAAAGCCTGCTTCAATCGTTCCCGCATCCAATTTTCGAGAGTCATGGCGCGTACCTCTTCAGATCGGATTCGATTCGGTGCTCGAGCATCTTCGCGGTTTTTCGAAATACTCGCAGTTCGTTCCGCTCGTCGTCCGCGCACTCCGAACTTCCCTTTGCCTTCAAAATCGTATCCTTTTTGAGATCCTGCCCGTCCGACAAACGATAATTTAAAGTCACTACGGCGGCGGAACAATTGCGAGGCACTCCGATCCCTTTGCCCGTCTCGTTCCAAGAAATGGACCGGACATGCTCGTCGATTTCAATGCGCAACCGAGAATCGGGATGATTTTGAAAAAAAGTTTTTTCGAGCGCCTGTTGAATCGCCATTCGGTACGCAAGCTCTACATTGAGACGACTCGTGCCGTGCTGAAATTCGACCGATTCCAGACTCAGCTGAACAGAAGCCTCTCTCGTTTGCGCCAGCACCGGCATGCCGATCAAAAAACTCAAAAAGACAGCTAAAAAGCGCATAGGTCGATTAAAATATCATATTTGACCAAAAAAGTCAACAATCAACTCGCTCTTCAACGAATTTCATTGAGACTGAATCCCCGGCGTATCTGAAACAAGAACTCACGAAAGACGGGAATCGGCATTTAATACTTAATTTTAGTGTAATAAAATTCTCGTCGAACACCTCAAAACTCTCTTTGGCGTAAACGGAAAGAAAAAATAAAATATGACTCTCAAAAATATCATTTGTTCATTCATGGCGATGGGCGTTCTATGCTCATCTCACGCGTTCGCGGAAGCCCCATCCGACCACACCGATCCGTCCGAATTTGAGCCGGTTCAAAACAACGCGCTTAATATCTTAGGGAGTGGATTAATCGACAAAGAAACCCACGAAAGCATCGCCTTGGCCTGCTTGGACGACGCCTGCCATTCCATTCGATTCGTGTATTATAAAAATCCGAACGAAGTTTATTTTTTCGGTGAAACTTATCAAATCGAAAGCCTGAATGAAAAACAAGTGCGCAGCCTCATTCAGCAAAACATCAAGGGAGATCGCACCATCACTCATTTCGCGACAAGAACAATCAAGTCACGGCGTTTTGTAGACTGGGATCACGCCTCTTGGGATGAAAAAGAGACGATCGCAGAAACAGTAACGGAACACGATTGGAACAAACACCTCCTCAGAACCGCGGGTTTAATCGCCACGCTGGCGGGCGAAGTCGGGTTACTGTTCATTGCTCCCGTTCCCGGAGCGATACTATTGGGCGTAACGGCTACCGGTGGCAGCATATGGGAATTGCATCAAGACAGCAAACCGATCGATTATCATCACGAGGAGGTTGAGACGGAAGAGACTTACATAAGAAACGTGACCCACAAAGTACGCGTGACGGATTTTCGGCGGGTCACACAACAGGTGTTTAATCAAAATGGATGGAATTGGGTTGAAAATCCAAAATCAATTTCTCATCAAAAATTTGAAGAGATCATGACGAGCTTGTGTGCGAATTAAGATGGAGCGGTCAAATGACGCAAACGAGGGGCGATGATCATTGACCTTGCCCCCCGTCTTTCGGCTGTCTTTGAAGCACGGTGATCATTCCGTCCGGCTCTAAAATCGCTTCCTGAATCTCTTCCAGGCGATGAACGCTCTGGCGGCGAAGCAAGGTCATCAGCTCGTTATGCGTAACGCGTTCGGCTTTCATGTTTTTTTCGACCACCTTGCCGTTGTGAACCAGGATCGTCGGCACGCCCTCGAATAGGTTCCGAAACCTTCGGCTTCGATAGGTCAGATACGAGATCAGCACGCTACAGGCGATGATCACGACGGCGAGAGTGAACCCGCCCAGTAGCGAGTTATCGCCGCCGTTCATCGAGTTTTGGACGGCGTTACTGATCAGCAAAACCGCCACGAACTCGGTCGGACTCATCTGGGCGATCTGACGTTTGCCCCCCAGCCGGAGCATCAACAGTACGAACAGATAAACGGCGGCCCCTCGGATGACGAACTCGCCGTAAGAAAGCGAAGGGTGGAATAAATCGGTGATCAGTTTCATCGCGCGCTCCTAAACCCGAATGTACACTTTCTTCCGATCCATGAAGATCGCAAGCCAGCCGTAAAGCCCGACTAGGATCACAGCATAGACGAGCGAGCCGTTTCGCGGATCACCAGGGAAATACGCACAAAAATGGGCATAAAACCATTCGAGCGGATTCAAAAATCCGCCGGTCGCACCGGCGTCGGGAATGCGAATCAACCGCATCGTCCGGGGGATCACCCCGCTCAGCACGAAAATGAACAATGGATTTTTGCCGAAGGCTTCAAAGAACTTCCAGATGCCAGCCGAACGAATCGCAGCCGTACGAGCCGAGATCGCATCCCCTCGCCCATCTAGAAATCTCACCAAGGTCGTGAGAAAAAACGTCGCCAACCCCGTCGTCACGAGCACGTACGAACTCGTCCAGATTTTTTTGTTGATCGGAAAATCGAGCGCCCAAAGCAGTCCCAAGCCGAGGCACGCCAGCAAAGCGGGAATTGCTTTCTTCGGAAACTCCCGCGCACCTTTCAAGATCAATTGGCTTCCGATCCAATAGCCGAGCAACACCTGGGCAATTGCGGGGATCGTGCTTGCCAACCCCTCCGGGTCAAACGGCACGCCTTCGCCGTGATAGATGTGAACGGGGGTAAACACGAAACGGTCGATGTGCGTTCCGAAAAATCCTTCCAAGCTGTACGGGTCGCCCGGGCTACCGAACGCATGCGCCAGTGCCCAGTACCCGATCAGCAACACCGCGCTGATCGGCAGAGCCTTGCGCGGAAAAAAATAGGCCAACAACCCCGCCGCGCCGTACGCAAGCGCGATTCGTTGCAAGACGCCCATCACGCGCCAACCGTCGAGGTTGCCGTGAACGCCGATCCACGTCCATCCGCGAAAAGTCAGTGCATCGTGAATCCAGTACATCCACGGATAGCCGTTCATCAAAAAGCCGATCAAGAACACGATCAGCGTGCGTTTCAGGATTTTTTGGAGCGTCAGCCTCGGCATCACGATCGCAAGCGCGTTTCCGACGGCGAACAGAAAAAACGGAAACACCCAATCGGTCGGCGTGAGACCGTTCCAAGGGGCGTGATCCAACGGGGTGTAGACGTGACTCCAACTTCCGGGATTATTCACCAAAATCATCAATGCCACGGTCAAACCGCGAAATACGTCGAGCGAGCGCGAGCGCTCCGTCAGGGTCTTCATGTGCGTCCTTCTTTTTGCAGCCACTCCTCCAATAATTTCACCCACGGCAGCTTACGGTCCGTGCGACGGAACACGAGATAGACGCTTTTCTTTAAGAATCGCTGATCGGTCAAAACCTGCGATTCGAGCCCCTGCCCGTGCACCGCCCAGGCCTCCGGGATGATGGCCCACCCCTTCACCAGACGCACGCATTCGACCACGCTATACCAATCCTCAACGATTCGCGCAACTTTCAGCTCCGAAAACGAAACGGCCTTCGGCTTGAGGAATTCGTCGAGGTAAGCATGGTGGTTTCCGTAGACGACGACCGGGTGGCGCTTCATCCACTCCTCGCTTCCGAGCCCTTCCATTCCCTCCCCCAATTCGCGCGAATAAACCAGTTTCAGCCGCGAATCGAAAAACAGTTTCGCGATCAGCTCGGACGAATCCGGCAGCCCCGCGCTGACGGCAAGATCGACCTGATGATGCTTCAACTGTTCGACCGCCTCTTGGGTGGAATTCAGGATGAACTCGACGCCGCCCGGAAAGGGCAACGGCAACAGCGGGATCAACAACTCGCGCCGGCCTGCGATTCGGAGGGTTTGCGATTCTAGCCTCTGTGCATTTTTTAAAACCTGGTCGCTCCCGAACTGATACTGCTGAAACATTTGCTCGACCTGGCGGACGTACTCGGCGCCGAGTTTGGTCAGGACTTTTCTTTTTCCCGAGAACGCAAAAAGCGAAAAACCCAACTGCTCTTCGAGTTTTTTCAAATGGAACGAAAGCGCGGGCTGCGAACTGCGGAGCGTCTTTGCCGCACCCGTCATGTCGCCAGCCTGCGCAAAGGCCAAAAGCGCGAGCAAGGCCTCGTGGCTGGGGAGCTGTCGGGAAAGGTGCGAGAGATCGAGGGTCGTCATAATTCCATTTTCTTTATCTAAATCGATCAATTTTTTGAATATTAATCTGCTCTCGGTTTGCTAAATTGCCCTCCATCGACGACGACCACGCGAACAGGTTTCGAGCCTGCAGAGACCGCACCGCCGATTTGCAAAACATAACAAAAACTTAGGAGTATATGATGAAAACTGTATTTGCGATCCTCGTCACCCTCGTTGCTTCCGTCTCTGTCGCCCATGCCGACGGCTTGGTCTGTACCGGGCAACAAACTGCGTTAACCGTCAAAGTCTACAATCACGTTCAGCCCAAGGCAGGCACCCGCGTTCCGGCTTTGATGGTGGTCTCGGATCCGTTCGTGAACTATCCGAATAAAACGATCGCTAAATTCACCGACGCCGACGGCACACTCGCCTACCTGGGCGATGGCCACTACGAAGCGAAAGTCGACCTTCGCTATCGCAACATCAGCCGCGGCGGCGAAAACATCGCGGGCACCAAGCTTGCGCAGTTGAAATCCATTCAACTGATCGCGAACTTTTCGTACGCGACGAACCAGCTGAAAAACGGCGAAGCCCTCCCTGCGACGCTGAACTACGTCAAACGCACCGGCGAAGTGCTGAGCGAAAAGGCGGACTGCGTTCGTTACCTCAAAAACTAATTCAGCGGCTGAGGTGGGAGAATCGCACGCATACCCTGCGATCTCGATGGGCCTCAAACGCAAGAGCGGCTCGGTTCCGATTTCGGTATCAAAATCGGAATCGGGCCGTTTTTATTTAACGGGATGGCTTGCCCGGAAAAATTGCAAAGCCAGGGCATAGACCTGATCGCCTTTTTGAGTTTTGTCTTTTCCGTAACGCTTCATCATCGAAGCGTAGAAAGTTTTGATTTCTTCGATCATCTTCGGGTAATCGCCCGAGTCGATCGTCATCATCATCGTATTTAAATAGCGTTCGTCGATCGCCTGCGATTCCATCGCGACCAAAGCCTTTTGGATGACCTGTCGGTGAAATTTTCGAATGGCGGCGCTCGGTACTCCGTTGCCGGTCAAAACGTAATCTTGAAGCGCTCGATGGATCGAACCCTGTTTTTCAATCGCGCCCAATTTCACAAGCCGCGCAAGCGCGCTCTCGACATCGACTGGGGGGACCTTCAAGGTTTTCGACAAAAACTCGGCTTCTCCGAATTCAGCGCATCCGTCCGCATAGTTCTTTAAGCGCATCGCAAACAGGATGCCGAAGTGATGCCAATCCGAAACGGCGATGAAGACCTCTTTCGAAAGCCGAATCGCATCCTGTTGAAGGTTTAAATGCTGGAGCGTATTCTTCGCGATCTTCTTGGCCGCATCCGACCGCGCGAACATCAAAACGGCCTGGTTCAGAAAATAATCTTTTTCGGCCGATTTCAACTCTAGCCGCTCGGCCATCGTCTTGGCGCGTTCGAGCGAAATCCCCTTCTTTCCGGCCAAAAGCAGCGACATCTGCCCCGGCGAAACGTCCAGATCCCGGGCAAACGCGCGCATCGAGTAGCGCGGGTTCAACTCGACCCGGCGGTGGTATTGCGAGCGCAAGATATCGGGAATGGTCAAATCACTCATTCGGATGATACTCTCTCATGATATCCGGCAAATCCCACATCATTCCGATCAGCTGCGAAGAAAGGGGGTATTTCGAATACTCGCCAACGTTACCGCCGTTTCCGACGTTCTCTCCGCCTCCCTGAGCAAAGCAGAGCGGTGTCATAACGATCATGAGCAGCAAAAATGCGATGGCCCGAAGGATTTTCATGCTGCCACATTTTACACAAACTGTACTTAATAAGTCAACTGAAACCGACGCCTTCGCCGCCGGTTTCAGTCAACGAATTTCGTTCACTGGACTCCGAAGTCGTTCGTCACGGCAAATCCTGCAAATGCCGCGAGACCCATGTTGACTTCGAGAAGAGCGCATACGCCGTTTTCGCCGAAAAGAAGGCCGACACCCACTCCCATCGCTCCGACCACCGTAACGTCAAACCCCGTATTGACACCCGACGTTCCGTTCGTGCAGGTTAAAACGCTGACGATATGAGAGCGATATCCCAAACCGGGCCCGTAATATTTTACGCCACAAGAACGATCCTTACCGTAAACGCCTAAAAAGAACATCCCGGTATCGTCCCAACCGCACACATTCGTATTGGAGGAGCTGTCATCAAACGCGAAAGCATTTTGCACCAACCAAGAGGACAGACCCGACTTTTCATGGTTTTGTATCGCCACCGCATTCCCGCCGAAAATCGCTTTGACGTTCGTTTCCAAAGCGGACTCGCAATTCGATGCGTGATTTTTACAAAGCTCCGTCACTTGTCGGATCGCTTCTTGTTCCGGGGTTCCGCTTTTAGAAATCAGCTTTAATGTCTTGCGCATGTCCTTAAGCGCTTGAGAATGATTCGGGTGGCTTTTTTTCCATTTGCGATAGCCGACCTTGGCGACATGGATGCTTTTCAGCAGCCCCATTTTGCGTTTCTCGTTTTTTACCCAGTCTGGCTTCTGCGCAACCACTTGAGCCTGCTGGTCCAAAGCCGCTTCACCGTCGCTAAAGCCGGCATCCAAAGCATACGCGTTGTAATGAACGGTGGATAAAACCAATAAACCTACAAAAATCGATCTGAACTTATTCATATTGCCTTCTTTCTAATTGCATTTCGGAAGAGCTTTAATCGCTCGTCTTGTGACTCTGATGAGGGTACCGTCTCCCGGTTCGGTAAATCCATCGCTTTGGCTTGATGTCTTTGCTAAGCAATTCGACGGCAATGAAGGGTCCGTCAAACACGCGTAAACGACGATAACGTCGGAACTCGGATAAATGCCTGAAGAGCCTGAGTGATCATTCTTCCAAATACTCAGTGAATACGCTTGTTCTTCCGAATTCTGATCGACAACGACGTAACCCCTTCGTTTCAACGCTTTGGCAATCGTTCCATGATACTCTTTGGAGAACCTCGAGGATTGTTCCTGAACAGGGATCGGACCGATCTTAATGTTACAACTTGAGACCGTCGCGAATGTCTCGGGAGCGATCAATACGGACAAGATCAAAGCGATCGTTAATTTTTTCATTTTTCCTCCACCACGTATTTTCCAAATTTCCGAACGAGTTTAGCGGCCCGAGGCCGAGCAATCCGGCATTTGATCGAGTAAATCCCATGCCGCCTGCATCGCCGTTTTGCGGTGGCTTTCGAGCGTTTTTTCGACATCATGGCGACGAACCTCCGCCACCACTTTCAGGAACGGCGCCTGCCCCTTCAGCAAAGATGCCTCCGTCGAATCACATTTCGCGCCCAAGCAACGTCCGTTTTCGAGCGTGAACGCACCGTGATTTTCGACCACTTCGTAGCCCTTTTTTTGAAGGGCTTCCTGAAACCGAGAATCCACTTGGCCCGGGCGCCCGCTCCACCGAACCGTCAGGGTACACTCCTGGCTGGCGAACGTCGGAGCGGCGAAGATCGCCCATAAACCCATAAAACCGAAAACCATGCCGAAAAATTTCATCATACGCTCATCTCTAAAGCTTCTCTCCTCGCAAAAAACCGGTCCGGGCGTGCTATCCCGAACCGGAATGTTCTACGTTCTAGAGAGTCCCGCGATAACCGCGGGATGAATACTTTTTAAATGAAATGAGAATAAAAAACATGCAAAATGGTCAAGGGTGAGCAGATAGTGTTTTCCGAGTTTTCCTCAGTTTTGGTCTGTTTGGGCCTTGAATTTCGGGCTCACATAGTGATTCCGATAAAGCGTTCCGTTGATTTCGATCTTGATGTCGCCTCCTGAGCTTCCGCTCATGACTTCGTATTTTTCGATATGAACGCTTCCATCCGCCTCAATCACTGACTCGGTTCGGGTCGGCCCTCCGGTGGATTGATACATGCAATTCCGTTCACCACTGATCGCTTTGATGCCAATCTCGGAATTCCAGACCATCGAAAAAATAGCGCTCGGCCCGCACGGAGAGTGCATCCTCACGGACAAACTTTCTTCTCCCAATTTCTGGCTTTTGATCTTGCCGATGATCCCTTTCAAAAAATAATCCCCGTTAGGCAAATAACGGCCTGAAAGATCCATTCCGGAATCGTCTTGAAACACAATATTACCGTCAGGCCGAGCGACGAGGCTCGTTCCGTTTTTCATGATGCTTCTCAGCCAATTCACGACCGCCATCGGAGCCGCTTGACGTGGCGTTTTATCGCCCGCTTCGGCGGCAGTCTCCAGGTATTTCGCGATCCCCTGATTTTGGTTGTTTGCCGTAATTCCGATCAACTGAGAAGAAAGCGGATAATTCGAATATTTCCCTTCGTTGCTTTCGTAACCCGTCACCCCTAAATACTCATGGAACACGACCGCTAGCTTTTGATCCGCAGGCAATCGATCCCACATTTCAAAATTGCACTCGATTTTTCGCTTTTGTCGGTCCTGATCCGGGTAATTCTTGCAAACTCGAGGCTCACTGCCTTGAGCCGTCAGCTCTTCGTGCGTAAACTGAACCGGGACGTGATCGATCGCTTCAACGACGTCTCCCCAATCCACCGATTTCGAAATTCCGCGAACATCAAGCTGTAGAGCTCCGGTTTCGATCCATTGGCGGATCAACGATCCCAAATATCGAAATCCGGCCTCGTAACCGTCGCCGCCGTTCCCGACGTTTCCGCCACCGCCTTGCGCGAAGGAAATCGACGGAAGAAGCAAAAGCGCTCCGATCACGGCCAAGGCACGAACGAGTGAAAAGGATTTCATGCGGCATATTTTACACATTCTTTATTAAATTAGTCAACAAAAAATAGATCTGTCTATCTTTTAGACGCTTTCGATCCGCGAGTTGCATGTAGCGAATGCTTTCGCCTCGGCTCGATTTTTGCTTTTCATTCGAGCATGATCACCCGCCGACACAAACCGGCCTGGCATCGTCCACGGCAACTCTTTTCGTTGATTCTTTTTTTGTCGGCCATCTTCGGACTTAGAACCTCTTGCATGGCTAACGATCGCACCGCCGAGGTCAATGAAATCATCATGCATTTGCTGGAAAACAATGCGGTCGCGCTCCGCCCGTTTTTAAATCCCACTCAACTTCAGAGTTTTCGTTCTCAGATTCATGACGTCAGCCTTCTTGAGCTTAAGGACGTCGATCGTTTTTTACCTTTTCATCCCGAACCGAATTCCGAATTTTTGAACTCGGCTCTCGATCTCTACGGCACGCCCAACTTCAACGACGATGGCTTAGACCCGGTTAACGACGACGGCCTAGTTATCATCGTTTCTCCGTCACGCTGGGATTCCAGCACCGCGCCTCAGCGCGAGGCCTTGATCTTTCATCAAATCGCCTTTCACGCTTATTTGGAAAAAAAAGCAGAATACCCGATTACCCGCGCTTTTTTTGACTCTCGAAAGAAATTCTGGAAAGAGAACTGGAAAGACTTTCAACACTGTGAACTCAACCTGACTTCGAACGAGACACCGCCTCAACACGTCGTCTTGAACCATCACGACGTCACGCTTCCGCTTTCAAAGAATAAGAATCTTACCGCCTCGCCAAAATTCGGCCATCCGGGCTCGGTGCCCGAGACGCTCACCCTCAACATCAACGGCAAAATCAAAAAAGTGATCACGATCTCGGCCTACGACCATCTTGATAACGGCATCTCTTCGGCCGGCTCCGTCTACGAATTCATGCCGGACGATTCACATCGCGTTCAGCTTCAATGCTTTCGATAAAGCCGATCGACATGATCATTTCATTTTAAATCGCGGCAAGTCCATCGCGAATTTTTTTCCAAACGTTCGTTTTAATATAGATATTTCCATTGCCTGTCAGAATGGCGACTTGAACCCTTTTCGCGGCTTTTAGGTTATGCCGATGAGCTCCCGTGACAACATAAGGACTCGCAAAAAGCTTTCCCACTACGCGAACTGGCGTTAAAGGAATATCGATCGCAAGCCCCAAAAGCGTCATTGGAACAGCGACAACAGCGGTCGTTGCCGTAGTGGCAATCGTCGCACCCACCGCTTGTAACGAGTAAAGAGGAAGCGACTCATAATCCCCACGCCGATAAAGAAATCGAGTCACGGAATGCATCATTGATGTTTCGTCACCAACTACACCGGAATCATCCCTTACTATTTTTGCCTGTGTGGAATTGTACAGTAAACTGGCGGAAAACATCGTCGACGAAAAGAAAAACAATTGTTTCGATTGAAAAACATTGGATGGATCATCACTATCGCCGCGCACTTTTTTGCTCAGTAACTTTTGGACCGAATCAACATCTAATACGTTCGAAAGTTGAGAATACATCCCGTTCTCAGAACGAGCTTCAAAATACTGAAAACGGATGCACTGATTATCTTGCTTTTCTAAACAGTTTACCGCAATGGACTCCCCGGTACGGGCATTAATCAATTTTGCCGGTAAAAAATTATCCGCAAAAACAAAATTTGGAATCATTCCAGTTAAAGACAAAAACAAAAGAGTCATCTTTTTCATATCAATTCCTTATAAAATCCAGTTCAGAATCGAACCCTGCGGATACCAACTGTTAAATCCCGCGACGACCTCGGAATGAAAACCGCCGTCCGAGTCATCGCGGGATGGATATTTTTTAAATTAAATATAAATAAAAAATAAGCGAAACCGCTCATTTCAAGGAGAAAGTGTTTTCCGAGTTTTCCCGAACAGGTTTACCAGCCCAGAATATACGAAAACATCAACGGCGCCACGATCGTGGCATCCGATTCGACGATGAATTTAGGCGTGTCGATGCCTAACTTCGCCCAGGTGATCTTTTCGTTCGGTACCGCTCCCGAATACGAACCGTAGCTCGTCGTCGAGTCGCTGATCTGGCTGAAATACCCCCACAGCTTCGGGTTCCGTTATTGATTTTGATAGGAATGCAATTGCGTTCAGCTTCAATGCCTTCACTCATTGCAACGCAATTCACGAGTTAAACGTCTTATTTTTCTGGCTCTGCGATATTCGGCGTTCGTGTAGGTATCGAACTGAACACAATCCGCTTGTTCAATCGAACGTCCAAATAAAATGACGTCGAATATCGTGCCCACTCGACAGCGACCATTCGGCACCGAAGCGACCTCTTTGCCATCTCTGGACAAAAGCACAATTCGATGGATATCCACATGCCCATTCACACCGAACCTTCGGAATTTCTCTACCTTGTGACGTTCAACGATTCGATAATCTGCTTCCGATGGCGTCTTCGTCATCTCAAGCCCGTTCTTTGCAAGTGCTTTGGCATAGCTTACGCTCGCTTCATGATCCAAATCCGGATTGTAAAAATTCAGTTCACTCACATCGACCCTACATGTAGAAGCGAATGCTGCGGGAGCGGCCAATGCGGATACCAACAAAATGCCCATCAATTTTTTCATTTTTCCTCCAAATGAATTTAATTTAATCAATAAAATCCCGCGACGATCTCGGAACGAAAACCGCCGTCCGAACCATCGCGGGATAAGCATTTTTAAATTAAATAAGAATAAAAAACAAACGCGGGATCGACTCCGAACGCTAATAGTGCTTCATTTCTTTGAAGCAGCTGACCCACTTTTACCGGTTTTCTACCAGCCCAAAATGTACGAAAACATCAGCGGAGCCACGATCGTCGCGTCCGATTCGACGATGAATTTAGGCGTGTCGACCCCGAGCTTCGCCCAGGTGATTTTTTCGTTCGGTACCGCTCCCGAATACGAACCGTAGCTCGTCGTCGAGTCGCTGATCTGGCAGAAATAACCCCAAAGTTTCGGGTTCCGTTGCAGGTCTTTTTCGAGCATCGGCACCACGCAGATCGGAAAATCGCCCGCGATCCCGCCGCCGATTTGAAAAAACCCGATCGAAGCCTTGCCCGACGCCGTTTCGGTGTACCAGTCGGCCAGCATCATCATGTACTCGATGCCGGTCTTGACGGTGTGAACGTTCTTCACCCGTTTTTCCATGCAATAAGCGGCGTACATGTTTCCGAGCGTCGAGTCTTCCCAGCCCGGCACGATGATCGGGATGTTCTTCTCGGCCGCAGCCAGCATCCACGAGTTTTTCGGGTCAATCTGATAGTGCGGTTTGAACTTGCCCTTCAGCAGTGCGCGGTAAAAGAACTCGTGCGGAAAACAGCGTTCGTTCTTCTTTTCGGCCTCCAGCCACTCCTCTTCCATGATCTTCCAGATCTTCCTCATCGCTTCTTCTTCGGGAATACAGGTATCAGTGACGCGATTCAGATTCCGCTTCAGCAGATCGTGCTCTTGCTCGGGCGTCAGGTCGCGGTAGTGCGGTACGCGAACATAGTGATCGTGCGCCACTAGATTATAGATGTCTTCTTCGAGGTTCGCGCCCGTGCACGAAATACCGTGCACCTTATCTTGGCGGATCATCTCAGCCAGGCTCAGGCCCAATTCAGCCGTGCTCATCGCGCCCGCGAGCGTGACGAACATTTTGTTTCCGCCGGCGAGATGGGTTTTGTACGCCTTCGCCGCATCCATCATTGCCGCCGCGTTGAAGTGACGGTAGTGGTGGTCCATGAATTTTGAGATTTCGCCTTTGGATTGGCCGTTCAGATATTGAGACATGTGAATCTCCTAACTTTTTGCAATGGACGGCTTTCGCCGCTTTAGCGCCGACCCCCGGCGCATTGCTTCGTTAAGAGAGGCCGGCAGCCATCACAGCACCCCGCACCTCGTCTGATCCGCAAGAACAAAGCCAGACTAGCTTAAGGCCTGGCTCCCCGCAAGGGTGAGCCTCACCTTTTCGTTTCGCAGTCGCGTTATGCGGCACACTTATTGAACTTACAGAGCCTCCTATGGCTCGAAAATCTTTAGTCCGCTCAGATGTTTTTCCTTATCACGTGGTGGCTCGAACGAATAATCGCGAGCATTTTCCGATAGATCTCGAACAGGTCTGGAAAATCATGTGCAATGAATGGTTCACGCTTCAAATTACGCACAAGCTTGAAATCCAGGCGTTTGTCCTAATGCCGAACCATTTTCATGTGATTCTCACGACGCCCGAACAAAACCTGGATCAAGTAATGAGTATTTTCATGACCATGACGGCGAAACAGATCAATGAACGCATCGACCGCACGGGCCATCTTTACGGAGGGCCGCATTTTCGACGGTTGATTACTTCTACTCGTTATTATGGGCACGTTCTGAAGTACGTTTATCGAAATCCCGTGCGAGCGAATCTTTCCGAGCTCGTCGAAGGATATCCCTTTACCACCGCCCGGGGAATTCTCGGGTATTCGCCTCTCCCCTTCCCTCTCCATTATACTCGTTGCGGTTTAGAAACGGCGATCCCTGATCCTCATCACGTTTTTTCATGGCTGGAATGGCTGAATCGCGCTTTCCCGGCTGAAGCGGAAGAACTGATCCGTGAAGCCATGAAAAAACGCGAGATTAACGAACTTAAAAGCCCGACTAGCCGTCGGCCAATCGAGCTTTTGAAAAATTTACTTTAACGCGACTGCGAAACGAAAAGGTGAGGCTCACCCTTTGGTGAAAAACTTGAACAATTCGATCGGCAGCGGGACGATCGTGGTCGTGGCCCGTTCGGTCGACATCTCGCGGAGGGTTTGGAGGTATCGCAATTGCAGCGACATCGGCTCGGTCGCCATGTTGCGGGCGGCTTCGGAAAGCTTGTATGAAGCTTCAAGTTCACCCTCGGCGGCGATGATCTTCGCCCGGCGTTCGCGTTCGGCTTCGGCCTGTTTCGCCATCGCTCGTTGCATCTCGACCGGAAGGTCGACCTGTTTCACTTCGACGTTCGAAACCTTCACTCCCCACGGGTGAGTCTCGGCATCGAGGATCTCTTGCAGGCGATGATTGATCGACTCGCGGGTCGACAAAAGCGCATCGAGATCGACTTGGCCGACGACCGAGCGGAGCGTGGTCTGCGCAAGTTTCGAAGTCGCCAGCAGATAATTCTCGACGTCGACCACGGCCTGAACCGGGTCGATCACCTTGAAGTAAATCACGGCATTCACCTTGATCGTCACGTTATCGCGCGTGATGATGTCTTGCGGAGGGACGTCGAGCGTCACCGTCCGCAGATCGACGCGCACCATTTTATCGAGAAGCGGAATGAGGATGATCAATCCAGGGCCCTTCGGGCCCATTACGCGGCCTAAGCGGAACACGACCCCGCGCTCGTATTCGTTCAAGATTCGGATCGAGGCGACGACGATCCCTACGATGATAATTAAAAAAATCAAACCCATGCTGTGACTCTCCTTCGGTCCCTTCAGCCTATACCATGTAATGCGAACGCTCAAGATAAGCGCGCCGCGCCTCTTTTAACGCGTACAGCGCGCAGACCATCGGAAAAAGGAAGCCAAAGTAACGGTACCGGAGGAAAAACAAGGTCCCCACGCCCGAGCCCAGCGCGAAGGCGATGATCTGACCCAGCCGAAACTCGGCCATGATCCGCTCGCGCTTCACCTCTTCGTCGCTGACTCCGGGCATCCGCTTCAGCGCGTACCATCGCACCCAACTGATCCCCATGTCGGTCGTCGTCCCTGTGATGTGCGTAACCCGAACCGTACCTTCGGACGACGACGAAATTGCGGCGTTTAAGAGCCCGCTCGCCAAACACAACAGCGCCATCACCCAATAATCTTCGCGTAGGTGCATCGTCGATTCAAAACGTCCGAACCAGTTCAGAAAGCCGCCGAGCGCACAAAAAAACAAACACGCCACCACCATCGTCATCACCACGTCGAAGCGAGGGCGCCGACGATGCAACAGCCGCATCTCGATAAAGTATCCCGAAATCATCAGCCCCAGGACGAAGAAAATCGGAACGGTCGTCATCCCCAGCGCAGTCCACCAATGCCCGTTCGCGAATTCGACGCCGACCAAGGTGCCGAAGCCGGTCATGTGGCTCACGAACCGGCCGGTGGAGAGAAAACCTCCGGCGTTGATCTGGCCTGCCAGAAAAGCGAGAAAGATCCACTTCCACAAAACACCGTTGTGATGATGAGAACCCAATTGTTGACGAAACATCGGACGATCTCCCGACTCAACTCGCGGTTAAGCCTTAAGCCCCTCGGGGCGGCAACTTCCAACCCAGTGACTTGGCCGCGAGCTTCAGATGCTCCCACGCTTCTTTTTTCAAGGCCGGTTCGGCCAATAAGCGGGAGGGATGAAAACTCGTGATCCATGAAATCTTCGTCTCGCCCGACGGCGCCATCTTCTGAACAAACGCTGCCGCCGCGTCTCCGAGCGCGATTCCAACCTTCGCGCGCGACGCGGAACCTTGTAGTAACGACTGAAATTCTGCCTGAGCATCGGCCCCGGTGTCTGGCGACGGCTGAGCCGAAATCATCAACACGTCGGTGTGACGAACCCCCATCGCGGCGATCATTTTCTGAAGCAGCTGCCCCGCGCGCCCCTCGTAGGGGCCCGTCTCGCCTTTTTCAATGACAAATATCAGCTCGGAATCGAGCCTTCCTTCGAGCGAAAAAAAATGGGGATGCGCCGAAGCCTTCTCGTCCGACGGATTCACGGTCGACGTCGCGGCGTTCTTCACCGCCTTCTTTGCCATGACAAAAGCAGGCTCGGGTAAAAATCCATGGAATGACTGTACGAATGCGCGGCTCACGTTTTAGTTCTACCGCAGCCGGGCCATGCTCGGCAATCGCGTTCAAGCCAATTATTGAAGGCGATGGAGGACCTGGCGGGCTTCGAGGCTGCACTCCGGACACGATGATTTTTCGTGCGTCGTGTTGCGACTGAAATCGCTCACATGAACAAAGTGAAGACGGCCGCCGCAGACCTGGCAGTGAGTGTACTTTTGGAGAACGGGTTCGATCTTCCCTACGACCGGCGCCAGCCCCACGGTCGGACCGTGCTGAAGGGTGGGCTCAAAAGCATCATCAGAAAGGTTCAATTCTTCGTCGTTCCATTCGTCAGCGGTGAGGTCGTCGCGTTTGTTGCTCATGTTTCGAGGGCTCCTTAAAACTCTCTTCGGAGGTCCCTCCGCGCGACTCAATGGAAAATCTTTGCCCACCAAAAGCAAAAGGTACGGCCTACCTTTTGGTCTAGCGCTGCGTCATTTCCAAGTCGTCTGAAGGCACGAGACCGGGAGCCGAGTCAGATCGGCCGACGGGGCCGTCAGGAAGGCATCCATGCGGACGATCTTCACGCCGCCCTGATCTTGCACGACGATGGCATGGGTGTTTTCAGGAACGATGTCGAGGCGAATGCTGGCGGGCGCTTCTTTTTGCCAACGTTTTTTAGGGGTGATCCGCGCCCCCCATCGACGATTCACCTGCCGAGGTGCTTCGACCTTCCGCACTTCGAGCAAGGTCGTCTTCGACGGGCGATCGACGAACCGATACTGAGGGCGATTGCGATACAGCTCGGGGAAAAGCGCTTGCGAGCCGATCTCGGCCAAAACGGCGAGCTTCTGCCCGCGTTCGGATTCAAGGTCGGCCGTCATCTTGATTTCACCGCTCGGGTTCGAGCAGATGTAAACGACGCCGTTTTCGGGCGCGGCCTGCGCCGCCCGTGAAACCATGAGCGACGAAAACGTGAAAGCAACCAAAGAAAGAATCAGAAGGAAGGATCGAGAATTTTGCATAACCGATCCATTTTATACACTACTCAAATGTAAAAATCAATCATCCAAATCCGTTGAATCGTCGGAATGCCCCTCGAAGCGATCCAACTCTTCGATCTTGCGTCCGTCCGGAAAGGCCGTCGCGTACGGCACGGGCTTTAAGGCCGGATCGACCGCCACCCGGTAATCGAACACGAAGCAATCGCCCTGGTAGTGATCGCCGCCGACCTCTTCGAAATACTTCAGGATTCCGCCGTCGATCTGGTAGGTATCGAGGCCCAGGTCCGTCGCGTAGGCCGTCGCCTTTTCGCAGCGGATTCCGCCCGTGCAGAACATCACGACCTTCTTGCCTTCGAGTTCTTTTTTATGCTGGTCCAAGACCTGCGGAAAATCGCGGAAGTGCCTGAGCTTCCAATCCATCGCGTTTTTGAACGTCCCCTTCGCGATCTCGTAATCGTTGCGGGTATCGACGAGCACCAGATTCGGGTCGCCCCGGTCGAGCCACTCCTTCAGCTCTTGCGGCTTCACGTACTTGCCGGTTTTTTGCGCCGGATTCACCGCGATCTCGCCGTGCGATCCGAACGGGATCAGCACCTTCTTCAACTTCACGAGCGTGCGCTTGAACGGAATGTGATCGACCAGGCTTTCTTTAAACGGAAGCCCCGCGAATTCGGGGATGGCCCGCAGCTCGGCCATGAACTCGCGCATTTTGGGCTCTTCGCCGACGACCGTGCCGTTGATCCCCTCGGGCGCGAGTAGGAGCGTCCCCCGGATGCCCAGGGCCAGCATCCGCCCCTTCAATTGGGTCCTTAACGGTTCAAGAGCGCTTTCGGGAAAATACGGGTGAATAAACTGATAAAATGCGGCGACTAAGTAATTCATGGTCCCCGCGACCTTACCAAAAATAACGCGACTGCGAAACGAAAAGGTGAGGCTCACCGAATGGGGACGAGAACCGAGGCCGGGAGGCGGCCCTCGCCTAGGTCCTCCTGGGCGGTTTTTTCGACAGCTTTGGTCTCGCGAACGCCGACCGAGAACATGTGGTCCGTGTTTTCTTCGAGCTCGATCACCTGGCGGCTGCCACAGTTTTCTTTATTGACGAGCATCAGGTAATGGCCCGGAGGGGCCGTCAGGCTGAAGTGTCCCGACTCGTCGGACTGCGATTCGACCTGCACGTTCCGGCCTTCGAACATGCCTTGAAGGCGAATTTGGTAATAGCCCGGCGTGCAGCCCTCGTGCAATTCGAGCACTCCCGACAACTTGGCCGGACGAGGCTGAAACGCCCGGTTCTCGGGAGCGTCGGACGAATGGGAACCCTGATTTTTCGAGAAAATGGGCAACGAACAAGAGAAGGCCGTCAAGGTCAGGATCACGGCGATCGATATCGTATTGGTTTTGTTTTTCAGGCCCACATCGGCTTTTCGGCCGAATCGCGGGTTTTATTTAGTTTTTTAATCCAGTAATTCACGGATTCTTCGGAAAATCCGGTCGAACATGGGTTCGGTCAGCTTGCCCGTGAAGGTGTTTTGCTGGCTCGGGTGGAACGAGGCCACGAGCCATTTACCGTTACGAAGCTGGACTTCCATCCCGTGCCCGAACTTGGGGAGCGCCCGATGCGGCTTCACCTCGTCCGGCAAATGAGACCACAGCGCCTTGAGCGCGATCTGGCCTAAGACGAGGTAAACTCGGGCATTTTTAAAGTATTCGAGTTCCTCATCCAGATACGAGGCGCAATTCGCGATCTCGTCCGGCGTGGGCTTATTCTCGGGGGGAGCACAATGGGCCGTCGCCGTGATGTAGGCCCCTTTCAATTTGAACCCGTCGTCGCGCCAAAGCGATTCGGCCCGGTTGGCGAAGCCAGCCTTGTGGAGGGCGCGAAACAGCCAGACCCCGGACTGATCGCCCGTAAACATCCGGCCCGTGCGGTTGGCGCCATGGGCGGCCGGGGCCAAACCTACGATCAGGAATTTGGATTTCGGATCGCCGAATCCCGGCACGGGCAATCCCCAATACTCGTCGTCGCGGAATTGCTTTCGCTTTTCGCGCGCGATCTTTTGGCAATGCGCCCGCAGGCGCGGGCAGCGTTTGCAGGCCACGATCGCGCGATGGATCGACTCTAGACTTTTCACCGTACAACCTCAAGACGCTCGCCTGGTTTCAAGTCGCCGAGCTGGTACTCGCCCATCGAAAGCCGCTTCAGTCGCGAAACCGAAAGCCCCACCGCCTGAAACATCCGGCGAATAAAACGATTCCGCCCCTCGCTCACCGTCACGCGATAGGTTCCGGGCTTCAATTCGACAATGGCGTCGAACTTTCCGGGCCCGTCTTCGAGGGCGACTCCGGTCATCAGCGTGGCTCGAAGGTTCGGCGTCTTGACCAACGCACCCGAAAAAGGGCTCTCCGCCGCGCCGATCAGCGCAGGCGTGACGTCCACCTCGTAAACTTTCTGAACCCCGTAACGAGGATGCGTGAGCTTCAGCAACAAATCGCCGTCTTCGCTCAACAACAACAAGCCTTCCGAATCGACGTCAAGGCGGCCTACCGGATTGACTCCCGGCACGTCCTGAAAAAAATCCATCACGGTTTTTCGTCCGAGTTCATCGCTTTTGGTCGTGACGATGCCCCGAGGTTTGTAGAACAAAAATGTACGTTTTTGGAGCTTGAGCTCGATCTTCTGCCCATCGACCGTCAGCACGTCGCGTTCCGGGTCGAGGGTCTGCCCCATCTGCGTAAAAACGACGCCGTTCAGCGCGACTCGGCCTTCGGCAATCGCTTCTTCGGCCTTACGGCGGCTCATCAAACCGCTTTGAGCAATGATTTTCTGGGCGCGTTCAAGAGGCATTGCTTTTCAATATAAACTATTTTCGGGTTGCGATAAAGTGGCGCATGAAACCATGAGCGCCTTTGCCGAGCCAAAAAAGCCTTTTTTCACTTCGATTACGCTGCATGCGTTCTTGCTGGCGCTAGCCTTGCTTTTTTATCTCAAGAACCGCGAGACGCCCTTGGTTCCGGCCGGTACCTTGGAAGTGAATTTGGTGGACGATCACCCGCGCACGCTTCCTCGTCCTCTTTCTCGGCCGTCCCTTCCCCGCATGAGCCGCGCCCATCGTTCGGACCCGGGCGCTTCCCATCCGATTTCACTGAATGATCTGGGCGTCTCGATCGAACGCGAGCTCCAGTCAATGCCACAATCGAATGACTCGAACGATTCATACGAGCATCCCGTCACCGACCCTCACTCGCCGACCTTTGCCGACGGCGACTGGGATCTGCTGAACCCGAACCCGGTGCTGGCGCGGTTCAATCAGTACCTCTATTACACCGTCCAGGGCTGGCTTGATCGCTACTCGGCACTGAACCCGATGCCGATCTTCGGATCCGTCCGCGTGAAACTGTGTTTTTCGGGAACGGGGGAATACCTCGAAGACGAAACGGTGATCGAGGCCGACGATCCGAACTTCCGAAATCTCGTCGTTCGCTCGCTCAGAAAAGCGCTCGAGCATCCGATCCCGAAGGTCTACCTGCCCGAGCACCGGAAGTTCTACGTCGAACGATCCGTCGTCATTCGAATGAATTAGAAGCCGAATGAATTAATTATTTTTTGTTTTTCTTTTTGCGGAAAGCGACTTTTTTGTCAGCCGAGCGCTTGGACTTGCCTTCGAAAAGCGCTTTCGCGAATTCTTTGTCGGCGACGATTTTCGTCTTACGCTTGTCGCGACCGAGCTTCTTCTTGGTCTTGCGTCCGAGTTTCGCTTTAGGAGTGGTCGTGGTTTCAGTGGTCGTGCTCATAATCTCTTCCTTATAAAATCTTCTCGTTTTCGGATTTAAATACCATAAAGCTCGGGTTACACTCTGACAAGAAAAATGCTTTCCTCAAATCAAAAAACTCTGCGAAAAATCGGCCTAATTCTGCTCCCGGCGCTCCTTTGGGCCGGTATTTTTCTGCTGCGTCCGGTGCTCTACCATCCCTGGTGCGTGAATCATGCGACCCTCTGCTCGCCCGACCAGGTGAATGCCCTGGACCGCTGGGCCTTTCATTTCGGCAGCATCCGCGCCGATTTTTGGAGTACGGTCGTGCAAAACTCGGTGGGCGTGGTGGCGGTTTTGCTTCCGTTTCTGCTCTACCTCGGAAAAGAACCGATCCGAGCGCTTCGAGAAGATTTCCGCCTGCTTCAGGTCACTCTTTGGAACGGCGTCAGCCTCGAACTCGTCCGCAGCCTGATTCAGCGGCCGAGGCCGCTCGTGCTGCGCTCGCCGCTGATTGAAGGAGCGAACCTGAACCAATACACTTCGTTTTACTCGGGCCACATGAGCTTCGTCGCACTCGCCACCCTGACGATGTACTTCATGGTCGTCCGGCGCTTTCCGAATCAGAAGTGGATTCAGATCAATTTCTTTCTCTTTTTTCTGATGGCCACCGCCCTCACGGGGGCCTTGAGGGTGATCGGCGGACGCCATTACCCGACTGATGTGCTCTGTGGGTTCGTCGTGGGTTGTGCTTGGGCTCTCTTTTTTCAGAAAAAAACGAAGCTCTAACGCTTTCCGATTGCAATTCCTCGCATTCCCCTTATAACACATAGAGTCATGAAAAAGAGCCAATCGAAATCGACCTCCCCCGCCCTGCTTTTGGGCGCCCTCCTCCTGTTTTGCGTCACCTCGCCGCTTCAGGCCCGAGCCCAAGTCCAAAACTTTGACAAAACACCATCCGAGCACGAGGTCGATAGCGCTCACGACAAGGCCGAGAACGATCCTTCCCCGCAGCCTCAGATGATCCTGTCCAAGCCGATCCCACAAAATCAGCTGATGGTGACCGGAACCTTAAAAGGCATCTCGAAGAACGTCGCCCAAGGGCTGGCGTCGACGCTGTTCGACTACTCGCCACTCATGCTGCCCATTACGATTTATCGCAAGTTTCATCGTCCGCCGACCTACGCCGAAGCGGTTCAGAAGTACCCCGAGCTTTTTCGGTTCTTCGACATCCACGAACACCGCTATACGCCGAAACTCGAATACGGCCCGACCCTCGTGAATTCGGACCACGAGTACGAAGGCATCAGCGACCGCGCCCACGGTTATTGCTGGGGCTTTGCCACCCTCGTGCGGTACTTTACGGTGCTCGCCTTCTTCGATCCGTCGCAGGCGAAGCCGGCCCCGCTGTCGGCGCTTCGGTATCAGGATTGGATCCATTTCTACGAAAAGAAAATCGACCAGGTCGTTCGCGGCGAGGCGACCGTCATTCCGGGCTTTCGTAACTTCCGCGAGCTTTCGCTCGTCCCCGAACTCGAACTTTACCTGAAGCTAAACGCCATGGAGCTGTGGCGCTCGCGCGCGATGAAGTTCGGATCGGTCAAAATCTTTCACGACGCGACGAACGAGATGAAACCCAAAGAAGTGGACGCGATGCTGAATAACCTCGAAGCGCGCATCCGTCGCGGCGAATTGCCGAAGATCATTTTCTCGTCGCTGATTCCGTCTGAGAAAATTTTGGGCATGAACACCGACATCCACGTCGTGCTCGCTTACGGGGTCGAGCGCCTGGATCACCACCGCGCGCGCATCAAACTTTGGGACATCAACTTCTACACCGAAACGCTCGTGCGCGAACCGAAGTACCTTGAAATCACGCCCGAAGGCGGCATTCTGTACCAACCTTGGTACGAGCCGACGAAGCCTTACGCCAAAGGCAGCGATCTCGTGGCCCGCGTTTCGATCGCGCCTGAAAACGACGCCGAAGAGATGCAGATGCTGCTCAGCCTGAAGGCCTTCTGTGGCCAGGCTCAAAACGCCCATTATTGCGAACAGAACGACTGATCGCCGCTCAGTCGCGCTTCGTCGCTTCTAAGCGCAGTCAAATCAGACACAGTTGCTGCCTCCTCGCAACTCATATAAAATCGTTGAGAGGGGGAGTTTTCCATGAACATTCGTAACGGGGTCTTTTTAGTGGCCGTCGTCCTTTCGGCGAGCCTCGCTCGGGCGGAACCCGCGATTTCGGATTCGACCTGTCAATCGCTCGATCGCGAAGTGCAGGCCTTCGGCGTGTTCCCCGGCCATCCTCCTCAAGTGCAGGTCACTTGCGACGACGTGCGGGCACTCGACCGGGTCTTGGTCACGAAAACCGCTCCCGGAAAAATTCTCACTTCGCCCGCTTTCGACGGGTTCGACTTGAAAGTGGCCAGCGCGCGCTCGGTCACCCTCTGCCCGAAAGAGGTTTCGGATGCGTCGGCCTGTCATTCGTTCTGGTCGGATGAGCTGATGGGCTGGGCTTCGACCTCGGTCTGTTTCGGGGGCTACGCGGGATCGAATCCCGGCGGCTCGCTCACGCCCGGGCAAATTCCGCGAGTCAAACATCAGGATTTAAGCCGCTATCTGATTCCGTCGTTTTCGACGAAGAGCCCGCTCATGGCCGTCCCGGCACTCCGATCGTCTTACGAAAAATACGTCAAAGAATGCCCGATGGCATTGCAAGACTTTCAAGTCAACGGCGGCGGAAAGCACGCAAAGGTGACGGAAGGCTCCGTCACGAACGCCTGCGCGCGCGATCTTTCGGCGTTTTGGTCGGAAGCGCAATCGACGCTTCAATCGCAATGCAAAGAGTACCTGAGCCGGAAAATCACGAACGGTCTTGAAAAGATGAATCACGTCGAGGCGCCGAAGACCGTGCGGGTCACCGATCAGGTCAAGGATCGTCCGGGGCCGAACCGCTCGCCGGCGCTCGAATCGATTGATTCGATGGATGTCGATACGGCTCCGCTTGGGAAGTAATCGATCTGAATTTATTCGGACTCGATCTGATTGTGCTGCAATTCGCGGCCGGGCTCGGCGCCCTTGCGCGAGACGATCTGGGCCGGAATCCCCGTTGCGGTCGAATGCGCCGGGACGGGTTTGATCACCACCGAATTGGCGCCCACGCGTACGTAATCGCCGATCGTGATGTTCCCTAAAATCTTCGCGCCCGCGCCCACCACGACGTGATCGCCTAAAGTCGGGTGCCGCTTGACCGGATTCAGGTCGACGCCGCCCAAAGTGACCCCGTGATAAATAATGCACTGATTTCCGATCTCGGCCGTCTCGCCGATCACGACTCCCATGCCGTGATCGATGATCAGGTTCTTGCCGATCTTGGCGCCGGGGTGGATTTCGATCCCCGTCAGAAAACGCGAAAACTCGGCGATTGCGCGGGGTAAAAAAGGAATTTTCTGTTTGTACAAAAAATGAGCGATACGATGAAAGAAGATCGCCTTCACGCCCGGATAGAGCAAAATGATTTCAAGCGCGCTCTTCGTCGCCGGATCGTACTTACGGTAGGCCTGGATCAGCTCCCACATCGTCTTGCTCTGTTTGTCGATTCGAGGAACGGTCATGCCTTAAGCACCGATGATGTTGTAACCCGAATCGACGTAGATCACGTCGCCGGTCATGTGCTTGGCACCGTCCTGACAAAGGAAGGCAGCCAAGGCGCCCACGTCTTCGGGGCTGACGTTTTCGCGCATCGGCGATTTCTCTTCGACCGTGTTCAGAAAATCGCGGAAGTTCGAAACTCCGCCGGCCGCAGCCAGCGTCTTGATCGGACCGGCCGAAATCGCATGCACGCGGATTTTTTTCTGGCCCAGATCCCAGGCCAGGTACCGCACGCTCGCTTCGAGCGCGGCCTTGGCCACGCCCATGACGTTGTACCCTGGCATGACTTTTTCGCTGCCGTAATAGGTCAGGGTAATCACGGTGCCACCGGTTTCAGGCATCAGTTTTTCGGCCTCGCGCGCGGTCGCGACCAGCGAGTAGGCGCTGATGTCGAGCGCAAGTTTAAATCCGTCGCGAGTGGTGTCGACGAAGCGGCCCGACAGGTCGGCCTTGTTCGCGAACGCCACGGAGTGAATGAGGATGTCCAAGCCGCCCCATTTTTCCTTCACCCGCTGAAATAAATTCGTAATCTGATCGTCACTCGAAACGTCGCAGGCTTCGATCAGCTCGGCGCCCAAGCTTTCGGCGAGCGGCCGGACGCGTTTTTCAAGGGCTTCGCCCAAGTAATTGAAAGCCAGCCTCGCCCCTTGGGCATGAAGCGCCTGAGCGATGCCCCAGGCGATCGAACGATCATTAGCCAATCCTAAGATGAGTACGCGTTTTCCTTCGAGGGTTTTCATCCCCTCGTCATATCATCCCTAGGCATTGCCTCGCAATTGCTTATTGGCAGAGTTGGGAAGAGGTGTAGGTATAAAGACTCTGGCGAAAGGCCGTACTCAAGTACGAAAAGGGGCAAACCGGAACAGGCCCATTCGTGCCGTCGCTATAAAGAACTTGAAAACCTACGATGCTGCCCGGATAAAATTGAGCGATGACTTGGCCTGCCAAAACGTAATCGCCGACTTTTAATCCGGTGATATTTTGGACTCCGAAAATTTTGGTTTCCATCCGGCCCGAATGAATCAGTGTCACATAATATCCGTTCGCCCCCGTGATGTTCGAAACGCCGATTTCGGCAATTTGCCCACTGGCAGGAGCAGTGAGATTATTCGCAAAGCCGCTGAAACTCGTATTGAACACCCAGTATGGGGTCGCTTGCGAGAATGTTCCCTGAACATAAGAGCTGATCGCACCCGATGATGCCGTAATCGAATTTAAAACCGGCGTCGAATTGCTCATCAACTCCAACGGATCAACGCTCACGTTTCCACAACCGCCGACTCCGAGGCCCAGCGATAAAATCAGACCGAAAAACACTTTCTGTTTCAACAGCATCTTCATGATTTTCTTCGCCCCCGTTTTCAAAGTTTCATCTTCACGCCGATTTGATACGTCAGATACGACATCGACGCTTTACCCGCGAGTATCGTCAGCGGCATTCTCGCCGTGATCGAAAAATCGTCGCTGGCATCGTATTCCAGCCCAGGCTTGATCTGCCCGACGAAATAACCGCTCATATTATAGGTCGTAGCGTTCGGAACGGCGATGTAGCCGATCGCTCCGCCGACTGCGGCTCCGAAAACGGTTTTCAGATCCGAGAAAACTTTTCCTTCAAAGTCGGCGCCGATGACGATCGGAAACACCCGAAACGCGGCATCCGAATTCACCTTCAAGGCGAACGAGTTGTAACCGATGCTGACGTAGTTCGGAACGGATGGGTCCAACAAACGATCGAAGTAGAGCGCAGCCCCCACACCAAAATTGGAATTGAAGTTTTGTGCTTTATCCCCCAACGCCACCGGATACTGCCCCGTTACTTCGACGGATTCAAAAGCGTGCGCCGAAGGAGTGACGAACAACCCGATCGGCAATGCCCAAACCAGAAGCGCCAAGCGCTGGAGTTTCTTCATAGATACTCTCAGGGTATAACGCAAAAGCCTTGATCATCAATCTCAATTTGCTTAGCGTGAAGCTGTGGAAACCGCCGCCGACTTTCAGCTACCCCGGGTTTTGTTCGAAGATGAACGCATCCTCGCGGTCGACAAACCCTCCGGAGTGCCTTCGCATTCACTCAGTCAAAGCTCTGGCGTCTCCTCCTCCGCCACCCCGTCGGTCGAAGCACGCCTGAAAGCCGCACGGGGTGATCGTTCGGTCTGGCTCCTGCATCGCCTCGACACCGGAACCAGCGGCGTGTTGCTGTTTGCAAAAGACGAATCCACGTATAACACTATGCGAGAAAAATTTAGGGCCCGCGCGATTCATAAAGAATACCGGGCTTGGAGCGAAGGCCGTCCCGAGGCGACGCTCTCACTCCCTGCCGAAATCACCGATCCGCTCGCTCACCACCCTAAAAGCAAAAAGCGGATGATCGTCCTCCCTGAAGGAAAAAACCTGCGACATCGAGGCAAACCGCTCGCCGCACACACACGCATCCTCGCCATCGGCCCCGCCGTCTGGGAAGGAAAACCCGTGACGGAAATCCGGGTTCAGATCATCACCGGGGTCATGCACCAGATCCGGGTGCATCTGAAGTCGGTGGGTTATCCCCTCGTGGGCGATCCCATTTACGGCCCTCGGGATACCGGCGAAGCGCCGCCGCGATTTTCGCGGCTGGGATTGCATGCCGAGCGCATCTCGTTTGAGCTGGACGGATTTCTTTATCAGATTGAAGCTCCGCTGCCGAAGTGAGCGGCAGCTCGATCATTCCAACTTCTCCGTCTTACTTTTCGTTTGCTCAGGGACGGCATCCTGCCTTGTCTTTCGATCGCCGTCCGGCTTCAGAACCCTGAGCAAACGAAAAGTAAGACGGAGAAGCTGACACGAGCGAAACGCTCAAACCGAATCGGAATTCAGCGAATGAGTCGGCTTGTTCGTCGCTTGAATTTTAAAAAAGCAATCGCGACTTCCCAATAGCGGATGCGTCCATTGGTTAAGGGCAGGATGCCCGTGGAGCGATTGCTTTTTTAAAATTCAACCCCCGAACGACCTCGCTCACTTTTGCATGAAAAAAGCCCCGGAAGAGATTCCCTTCCGAGGCTTTGAAGACTTTTGATGATTCTACTCTTAGTGATAAAGCTGGCAACCATTGACGCTCAAGTCGAATTGGCCTTGGGCGTTCAAGCAGGTGTAGAACAGATAGGTCTGTTGGCCGTAAGAGAGGCCTTTTTCGGCATAAACCTGTCCGTCGGCGGTGACTTCGCACGGGTTATCCATCGTGCAGCGCTCGCCGTCGTCGTTTCCGGTGTTGTTGATTCCGATGATCAGGCCGGTGTTGGCGTTGACGATCGGCGAACCCGAGGTTCCGTGAATGGTGTGACAGCCGTCTTTGCTGTAACGGATCGAGTCTTTCGAAGTGTAAGCGTCTTCTTTCAGCTCAAAAACGAATCCGTCGATTTTGCACGAATAGCCTTTTTGCCAGTAACCCGACAGGATGTTGATCTCTTGTCCGTCGGTCGGATGCTTCGAATCGATCGTCAGCGCGTCCACGTCGAATTTCTTTTTGATCTGAGCATAAGTACTGTCGAGTTGATACAGGGTCACGTCGGTTCCGGTCATGGTTCCGTAAATGGCTTCAGTCGTGCTCACGCTGCCGGACTTCATCGAGCCGTCGTTTTTCAGAAAACGAACCGAACGCACGGATTTCTTGTGGTAAACGTAGGTGTTGGCATCCATCATCCCGCCGAACACGCCCGCTTCATAGCAATGACCGTTGGTCAGCATCATTGCTGGGTCGCTGTCTTTCGAGCCTTCAAAACGAACGAGAGCTCCCGAACAGTTCGACAGCTTCACGATGCCGTTAAAGTTGTAATCGCTGCTCATGAATTGCTGAGACATGAGCGATTCCAGCGCGACGTTTTTCGCGTGGATCGGCAACGCGTTCGCCGATTGGACCCCGAGCCCGAATGCCAGAACCGATAAAATAGATAAAAACTTCATTCTTCCCCCTTGTTGATTTGAAATGCTCAAAGAAGGGTGTCGAAGAATTGACGGTTTTGCAAACAAAAAAATTTGCTGCAGGCAGTCTAATTCAATCAAAGCCCAACCGTGAAATGCAGTGTGGGATAAAGAAGATTTCCTCCGAAGGATAAGCCCTCCGCATTGGATCCGTTCGGAACCCAAGCATGAATCAGACTCACCCCGATCAGGTAATCGCCCATCCAAAATCCTCTCTGCTTTCGACCGAGCCGATAATTCAACTGCAAGCGATGCATTAACGCGAAATAAGCGGAACTATCCTTTTGATCTTGATGGATTCGATTATAACTCGCAATCGCAAGCGAAGGCCCCAGATCGTACGACCACGTCCAATGATCCCCCAAAGCACTGCGATACGAGAGGCCCAACGTGAGATAAAAGGCCACCAAATTCTCGTCCATTCCCGCCGACTTCGAAAGCGATCCGGTTTTGGAATGATCGATCGCCCCCATCGAATCCGACAGCAATAAAAATGTTCCTCCCCAGTGCGGACCATTATAGCCACTGAACCCTAATTCGAGCGAACCGCCGCCGCTTCGGGTGAAATCCCGTTGAGCGCCTGAGCGAAGGACGTTGATCCCTCCGCCGATCTGCATTTCGAACGAGGTCGAACTGGTATAAGAACGAGCATCGGATACATTCTGATTCCGTTGAAAGTGCGTCTCGATCCAGCAAGCTTCTGAAGAACCGCGCTTTCGAATCGGCACACGGACCGTCAACGCGTTTGCCTTCTCGAAATCATTTTTGGAAGGAAACGGGAAAAACCCCCATGCGATCTGTGAAGGATTCATCACTGCGGGAGACGCGTTTTGAAGGACGACCGGAAGCCTTGCCGCTCCTCCTGAAAAGTTCATCTGGATTTGGTCGTACAGCAATTCTTCCGCGTCATTCGACGCATTCTTCACGACGACAAACAGGTAATTGAACGGATTATTACCCATCAGATGAGCTTCGACCACCGTTCCACAGCCGGTGCCCAATTGAACCGTGCTGTTCGTGACGGGATTCTTCCAGGCTTCCAGCTCATCGACCGCTCCCCCCGAATAGGACAAGATACTCGTTCCGATCATCCCTCCGAAAAAAACCGAAAATGCAGACAATTCATTCGCTCGGACTGAAAACGAAAGCCCGATTCCCGACAGCACCAGTAAAAAATTTAAAAATTTCATCGAAAATCCTCGATTTTGACTTTATACGAGAAAACGACCGCGTCTTGGTCTCGTTCACGCAAAAAAGGAATACTGAGTTCGATCCAGTGGTCGGAAGTCAAAAGCTCGGGGTACTTCCGAGGATTCAAAACCAGCGAGCACCGCACGTCTGCCTGCTGCCCCTGAGAAAGCGATACGATTCCGTTTTTTGAAGCCGGCCGGGTGATGCAATCCGAAGAAATTTTTTGTTTGCCCAACTTCGCCGTTGCCCAAGACGGCTGAATGTCCACTGGCTGAGAGGACGTATTCTGAAGGATGCCGCCCCATTCAATTTTCACTCCGTCTTGAACCCGTTGCGGCTCGTACGATGAATGATCCGTCCGATAATTGGTGTAAACCAGGCCCGAGCTTTCAGAAAGTTTGAACTTCATCCTGGCTTCGTTCGGAAGATACGCGGGCACGGAACAGGCCGCAGAAGCCGCAACACCCAACAGGCAAATGAATCGAATCGATGATGAAAACATTTTTTGATGTTTTCAGGAAAATCGAAACGATGCAAATCAAGATTGATTCAAGAACGAGGGTCGATGCGATTTTCGGATCGCCTTAACTACACCCCATACTGTTCCCGCAATTCAAACAACGGTAACAAGCGCCGTTGCGAACCGTGGTGTGGCCGCAAGAATCGCACGGAGGGGCATCGCCCATCATCTCGGCCAACTGGCCTTCGACGGCGGCCGATTCGACCGGGCTCGAAAAGAGCGAGTTCTGGTATTCCACGCCTTCGACCGGGGCCCCGCTTTTCAGGGCGTCGGCCGTCGATTTCGGGTACACCGTTTTTGCGGCGCCTTTTTCGGCCGTCAGATCGACCGGGGGCTTCACCTGCAAAAAGTCGGTGCGGCCCAGGTACTCCATGCCGAGCACGCGGAAGATGTAATCGACGATCGAGGTCGCCATTTTTACATTGGGATGTCCCTGCACCGGGCCGGCCGGATCAAAGCGAGTGAAGGTGAATTTGTCGACGAACTCTTTCAGCGGCACGCCGTATTGAAGCCCGAGCGAGACCGCGATCGCGAAACAGTTCATCATCGAGCGGTAAGCCGCGCCCTCCTTGTGCATGTCGATAAAGACTTCGCCCAAAGCACCGTCAGCGTATTCGCCCGTGCGGAGATACACCTTATGCCCGCCCACCGTCGACTCGATCGTCATTCCCGAACGCTTGTTCGGCAGACGATGGCGGACCGGAGCGAACGTCATTTGCTGAGCGGCCGCCTGCGGAATCGGCTGAGCCGTCACCACCGGAGCCGGGGTCTCTTTCTTCGTTTCAGACTTCGTCGAAAGCGGCTGCGAAAGTTTGCATCCGTCGCGATAAAGGGCGACCGCTTTTAAGCCTAATTTCCAGCTTTGCAGATGGATGTCTTCGATCTCTTCGACCGTCGTCTCGTTCGGCAGGTTCACCGTTTTCGAGATCGCGCCCGAAAGGAACGGCTGAGTCGCGCCCATCATGCGGATGTGCCCCATCGGCGCGATGAAGCGCTTTCCGTTCTTGCCGCATTTGTTTGCGCAGTCGAATACCGGCAGATGCTCGTTCTTCAGATGAGGCGCCCCTTCGACCGTCATCGTGCCGCAGATTTTTTCGTTGGCGACGTCAATCTCGGCTTCGCTTAAGCCTGCAAATCTCAGGTAATTAAATGTCGGTTTTTCAAACTCAGAGGCCGGCACCCCCAGACGTTTTAAAAGCTCATCGCCGAGCGCATAACGGGTGAAGGCACTCGAAATCTCGAACGTGCCCGGAAGGTTTTTCTCCAACTTCGACACGTCTTCGTCGGTGAAACCTTTGGATTTCAAAAACTCGCGATTCAGATGCGGAACGTTTTCGCTGAATTTCATCGTGCCCAGAACGTACTCCAGGATGTCGCGCGTCTGTTCGTCCGAATAGCCCAAGTTACGAAGAGCCCCCGGAACCGACTGGTTGACGATCTTGAAGTAACCGCCGCCGGCCAGTTTTTTGAATTTGACGAGCGCAAAGTCGGGCTCGATGCCGGTCGTATCGCAATCCATCAAAAGCCCGATCGTGCCAGTCGGTGCCAGCACCGTCACCTGCGAATTGCGGTAGCCGTGTTTTTCGCCCAACATGACGGCGCGATCCCACGATTCTTTTGCCGCTTGGACCAGCGCTTTCGGGGCATGAGCGCCATTGATCTGATAGGCGGCTTCTTTGTGTTTCCGCATCACCTTGAGCATGCTTTCGCGGTTTTTTTCGTATCCGGGGAAGGCCCCGAGCTTCGACGCTTCTTCGGCGCTGACGGCATAAGCCTCTCCGCAAAGAATTGCGGTGAGTGCGCCCGCCCAGGAACGGCCTTCGTCCGAATCGTAGGGAATGCCCTTCAGCATCAGCAAGGTTCCGAGGTTGGCATAGCCCAGGCCCAACGGACGATAATCGTGCGAATTCTTCGCGATGCGAGCCGTGGGATAGCTCGACAGATCGACCAGGATTTCTTGCGCGACGATAAACAACCTTGCCGCATTCCGATAAGCCTCGATGTCGAAAGAGCCGTCCTCGCGCAAAAACTTCACCAAATTTACCGAAGCGAGGTTACAGGCCGTATCGTCGAGGAACATGAACTCCGAGCACGGGTTTGAAGCGTGGATTTTGTCAGTGCCGGAACAAGTGTGCCAGTCGTTAATGGTCGTATCGAACTGCAGGCCCGGATCGGCGCACGACCACGAGGCGGTTGCGATTTGCTTCCACAGATCGCGCGCTTTGTAGGTTTGAATCACCTCGCCCGTCGTGCGGGCCGTGGTTTTCCAATCAAGATCGTTTTGAACGGCGTGCATGAATTCATCGGTGATGCGAACCGAGTTGTTCGAGTTCTGACCTGCCACCGTCCGGTAGGCGTCGCCGTTGAAATCGGATGAATAACCGGCCGAGATCAAAGCCGCAACCTTGCGCTCTTCTTTCATTTTCCAATTAATGAAGCTTTCGATCTCGGGGTGATCCATGTCGAGCGTGACCATTTTTGCTGCCCGGCGGGTGGTGCCGCCCGATTTCGTGGCGCCCGCGCCGCGATCGAGCACTTCGAGAAAGCTCATCAGGCCCGACGACGTTCCGCCGCCGGAGAGTTTTTCCTGCACGCCTCGGATTCGCGAAAAGTTCGTGCCCGTACCCGAACCGTATTTGAACAAACGCGCTTCGTTTTTGAGCAGATCGAAGATCGACATCAGGTCGTCGTCGACCGATTGAATGAAGCAAGCCGAGCACTGAGGGCGCTCGTAGGCGTTGCGGGTTTCTTGGATCGAATCGGTCGCGGCGTCGTAGGCGAAGTTTCCGCCCGAGCCTTCGATGCCGTATTCGGCGTAAAGACCGAGATTGAACCAGACCGGAGAATTGAACGCGCCCATTTGATGGATGAGCAGATACGACAGCTCGTCTTCGAAGGTCTGAGCGTTCTCGGCCGCGAAGTACCCCATCGACTCGCCCGCCGTGCGGATCGTGTGCGCCAGACGCTTCACGACCTGACGGACGGACACTTCGTGACCCGTGCCGGGGACTCCCGCTTTGCGAAAGTACTTCGAGACCAGGATGTCGACGGCGAGCTGCGACCAGTCGGCCGGGACTTCGACGTCTTTCATTTCGAAGACGGTCTTGCCGTCGGTGTCCTTGATCTTGGACTGCGATTTGACGTAACGAACCGCATCAAGGGGGTTTTGACCCACTTGGGTCCAATGGCGGTCGAATTTCAATGAATTCGCGGCGCCCGGCTTTGAGCTTGCCTGAGAGTTTGCCTTTGGGGTCGGAGTTCCGCCCAGGGGCTTGGTTTTCAAAACTTTGGATGCGTGGGTTTCGGATGATTTCTGCATATGAGTTAAGGATCCTCAGGGGGGTCCACTTTGTAAAGACACCACAACAGATTGTGGTGCGAACTTTAATGGTACCATATATTGCGATTTTTTTCATGCGCGTTAGGTGGTCTCAGCCATTGAGGTTTTTGGAATGGCCCAGGGCGCATGGCGGTTTTTTGACGAGTTTTTCGCACTGTATAGAACCGGCCAAGAAGACTCAAGCCGCCCTCTTGAGGTGTCGAAAAGGGAGCTGGACCTCCCCAAAATGAGTGAAAAGGAACTCTTTTTAAATCGCGATTTAAGCTGGCTCGAGTTCAATGCGCGCGTGCTGAATGAAGCACTCGACGAGCGCACGCCTTTGTTCGAGCGCGTGAAATTTTTGGGCATTTTTCAGAACAATCTCGACGAATATTTTATGAAGCGAATGGGCTCTCTTTACTCGCAGGCGCGTGTGCGATTTCGCGAATCGCTGCTTCCGCTGCTCGAAATCACGCACGAGTGCTTCGAAAAAGACCTGAAGAAAAAACTGAAAGCCGAAGGCATCGAATTCGCCGTCTGGAAGGATTTATCCGACGAAGAAAAAGCGGTCGCGACCCAGTTTTATCACAGCAATATTTTTCCGATTCTGACTCCCCTTTCGGTCGATTCGGGGCACCCGTTTCCGTTTCTTTCGAACCTCTCGATTTCGCTCGGAGTATTCTTGAAGCATCCCGAACGCGACGATGAAGAGCTTTTCGCGCGCGTGAAGATCCCCACCCACCTTCCGCAATGGATTCGCATCGACGGAAGCAAGGACGGAAAATCGGCGAAATTCGTGTCGATCGTCGAAATCATTCTTTCGAACCTGGGCTCGGTGTTTCACGGAATGGAGATTCTGGAGATCATGCCCTTTCGGATCACCCGGAACACGAATATCGAAACCGACGAGGAGGATTCGGAAGACCTGCTCGAAACGATCTCGGAAGAATTGAAAGAGCGCCGCTTCGGCGACGTCGTTCGCCTCGAATACTGGGGCAAGCCCAATGCGCGCATGCTTGACATCCTGAAGGAATCGCTTTCGGTCGACGAAGATCAGGTCTACGAAGTCTCGGGATTGTTAGAGTACACGTCGCTCAAGCCGGTTTGGGAGCTGAGCCGTCCCGAACTGAAATACGAACCCTGGGTGCCAGTCCCGCCGCCGGCGTTGGCCGACCCCGAGCGCGATCTGTTTCTGGCGATCAAGCAACATGATCTGCTCGTTCACCACCCATACGAAAGTTTTACCGGATCGGTCGAGCGCTTCATTCGCTCGGCCGTGAACGACCCGAAGGTCGTGGCGATCAAGATGACCTTGTACCGGGTGGGCGCCGACAGCCCGCTCATTCCGCTTTTGATCAAGGCCGCCGAACTGGGCAAGCACGTCGTGTGTTTGGTCGAGCTGAAGGCGCGCTTCGATGAAGCGAAAAACATCCTCGTGGCGCAGAACCTCGAAGACGCCGGAGTGCACGTCGTTTACGGCGTTTTGGGGCTGAAGACCCACTGCAAGCTTTCGCTCGTGGTCCGGCAAGAAGGCGGAGAGATGAAATCCTACGCCCACATCGGCACCGGGAACTACCACTCCGTCACCGCCCGGCTTTACACCGACCTCGGGCTCTTCACCTGCAAAAAAGAGATCGTCGACGACGTGGTGGATTTGTTTCACTTCCTGACCGGGCGTTCGCTCAAACGCGATTACCACAAGCTGCTCGTCGCGCCGCTTGCGATGAAAGAGCCGTTTTTGAAAAAAATCGCCCGCGAGATCAACCACGCCAAAAAAGGATTGCCCGCCCGGATCATCGCCAAAATCAACAGCCTCGACGAAAAGGACGTGACTCAGGCGCTTTACGAAGCCTCGCAGGCCGGGGTCAAAATCGATCTGATCGTGCGCGGCCTGTGCTGCCTTCGCCCGCAGGTCAAAGGCCTCAGCGAAAACATTCGCGTGGTCTCGATCGTCGGGCGCTTCCTCGAACATTCGCGCGTGTTCTATTTTCAGAACGGCGAGAAAGATCCGGTCAAGGGCGAGTTTTACATCGGCTCGGCGGACTGGATGCACCGAAACCTTCAGGCCCGGGTCGAAGCCGTCGTTCCGATCGAAGCGGCTTCGCACAAAGAACGTATTTTCGAAATTCTGAACCTCATGCTCAACGATCACCGACAAGGCTGGGAGATGGACGCGAACGGCGCTTATCACAAGAAAAAAGTGAAGAACCCCAAGAAGGAAATCGGCACGCATGCGGCCTTGATGCAAAAAGCACGGAGCCGTTCCGTGCTTTAAACGCCCGTATTTTAGCCGCTCAACGAATTCCGACTTTTCTTAAAATTTTCGATACCGGAACTCCGTAAATCACGCAAAGCTCGTGCAGCTCGACGACGTCGATGCGTCGTTCGCCCGATTCGATTTTGGAAATGTACGGAGGATGCTTCTTGAGTTTGGTCGAAGCCTCGAACTGAGTCACACCGGCCTTCAGGCGAGCGTCTTTGAGCGCCGCCAGAAGATCTTTATAGACTTTGGAGTGTTGAGACTTCATTCATTGAGCGTAATCTTGAGAGATTTAGTTTCCCAAAACGGGAAATTTCCGATATGAGGAAAATCATGAAAGATGAAAGAATCACGCCAAAGGTCCTGCTCGTCGACGACGACCCGGCCATCCGCGAAGTCGTCGCCTGCGTTCTGCGCATGGAAGGCTGCTCCGTGGTCGAGGCTCATTCGGGGAGATCGGCCTTGGCCCTACTCGCCAACGTCCCGGAAATCAGACTGATCGTCAGCGATTTTCAGATGGCGGACGGCGATGGCGTATGGTTATTCAAAAATCTTCGCGCCTTAGGGAATTCCGTACCGTTCATTTTGATCACCGGCAGCTCGATGTGGACGGACGCGCAAGCCGCCGAATTGGGCATTCATCGCTGGTACCCGAAGCCGTTCACCGGGCCGATGCTGGCGGACTTCGTTCAATCCGTCCGGTCCTTCGTCCGAAATTAAATTCGGTTAATCCTTCGCCACGAACTCGTGGGAGCTGGTGTAGGTGAAAAACCGTTTATGACCGTCGACTTCGGTTTCGATATGGACCGGCCGCGACCACATCAGAAAAATAGAACGCATCGTTTCGCGCGCGTACTTCATGTCGAGGTCCACGCCCTGGTGGCGGTGGACCAGTAAAAGCTCGCCTTTGTTCTCGAAATTTCCGTCGACGATGCTGATGTTCGGCTGGCCCTGGTTCGTCAGGCCCGAGAGCAATTTCTCTTTTACCGAATCGAAATTGCGGTCGACGATCTCGTGTTGCCCCGTGCGGCGGTTGTATTCGTAAGTGTACAGCTGATAACGATCGACGAACTCGGGCGTGATGTACTCGTCGATGAAGGTCACGTCGTTGCAGACTTTTCTGACTTCGAAAATTTTCTGGGTGCCTAGGCCCAATTTCTTGTCCCAACGCTGTTTTTCGCGCATGTCGGCGCATTCTTCGTAAGCCTTGCCGAAACGGCCACGGTTCCAGCGGTCTTCGATGTCGCGAAAAAGCTCGATGCCGATCTTGTAAGGATTGATCCGGCCGGGCTGCATCGTCAACACGCCCGCATGGTGATCGGCGAAGTCGATGATTTCCGAGTCCTTGAGCGCCTTCGTCGTCATGATCTTCGAGTGCCAGTACGAAGCCCAGCCCTCGTTCATGATCTTGGTCTGCATCTGCGGCAAAAAGTAATACGCTTCGTCGCGGATCATGCGAAGCACGTCCTGCTGCCATTCGGTCAAAGGCGCGTTCTCCATCAAAAACAGCATCACGTCGCGCTCAGGGTGATTCGGAAATTTCTTTTCCTGCTTTTGGTTCTGGGCGAGTTTTTGCTTCTGCGCCTCGATGAACTCGGGCGGGTTGATGTATTTTTCCATGTACCCGCGCTCGACCTTCAAGCGGCCCACGTCCTGGGTTTTGTTCTCGATGTCTTTTTCGTCGTCGGTCTTGGAAGAAACCTTCTTCGGCTCGTTAAAGGGCAAATGCGGATCGATCAGGTTGTCGAGGCTCAGGCACAAGTCGATAAAGCCTTCGACCTCGTCCTGCCCGTACTGGTCCATGTAACGGCGAATCTTGACCGCGTGATTGGCCATGGTGTCGAGCATCTTGCGGTTCGTCTTCGAAAACCAGGTGTTGTTCTTGAAAAAATCAACGTGACCGTAAACGTGCGCCATCACCGTCTTCTGATCGACGTACGAATTCGCCGTCATCAGGTAGGCGTAAGCGGGGTCAGTATTGATCACCATCTCGTAAATCTTCTGCAAGCCCCATTCGTAGCCCTTCGAATACTGGTCGTAGTTCATGCCGAAACGCCAATGCGGGTAACGCACGGGAAAGCCCTCTTGCGCCGCGAGCGAGTTGATCGCATCCGACGGCACCATCTCGAAAACGGTCTCGAAACAATCCAGGCCGTAATCGACCGCGTACTGGCGAATCTCGTCACGCAGCTTCGAAAGTTCGGGCGGCAGATTGGTCGAGCGGATTCCCATTCCTTACTTTCCTTTTCCTAAAAAATCTTTGATCGAGGCTAAAATTCCGTCTTTGTTTTCGATCCGCGAAGTGATGACTTGTTCGCTGTCAGGGCCGAAGACTTCGAGCAAATCCTTATAGAACTGGCCCGAACCGTAGCGCGAATCGACCTGCCCGTAACAGAACACGTTTACCTTCGCGAGCAGAGAGTCTTTCATCAGGTCGATACAAAGCTTGGTGTCTTCGGTCGACCAGTTGTCGCCGTCCGAAAAGTGGAAGGGATAAATGTTCCAGTCCGACGGCGGATAATCCTGGTTGATGATCTGCTCGCAGAGCTTGTAGGCCGAGCTGATCAGGGTTCCGCCGCTTTCGCGGGTTTTAAAAAAAGTCTCTTCGTCGACTTCCTTCGCCGTGGCGTCGTGGATGATGTAACGGGCCTCGACCCCTTTGTACTGCGACTTCAGCCAGGTATTGATCCAAAACGCTTCGGTGCGGACGATTTCTTTCTGCTCGTCGCCCATCGAACCCGAAACGTCCATCATGTAAATGATGACGGCCGAGTTCTCGTGCTTGACGTCCGACTTCCACGAGCGGTAGCGCATGTCTTTTTTAATGGGAATAATGACTGGTTTTTCGGGGTTGTACACTCCCGTGGCGATCTGACGTTTCAGCGCCTCTTTGAACGTGCGCTTGAAGTGCCGCAAACTGTTCGGACCTTGAGACGCGATCGAGGTGTATTTATCGACCTTCGACTTCAGCGTCTTCTGCCCGCGCGGTTCGATCTTCGGGAGGGCGAGTTCTTCACCCAGAATCTCGGCCAGCTCTTCGAGCGTGAACTCGACTTCAAGGTCGTGCTCGCCGCCCTGATTTCCGGCCTGCTGCCCCTGACCGGGCTCGTCGCCGCCGTTCGGATCGCCCTGGCCCGGCACCGGGTCGCCCGGATTGCCTTCGCCTTGGCCCACTCCGCCCTGATTCGAACCGAACCGAAAACGAGGAATGTCGATCTGAGGCATGGGGATCGTGACAATGTCCTTCCCCTTGCGCCCGAACATTTCGGAGTGCTGGATGTACTTTTTCAGATCCTGCTTGATCTTGCCGCGCACGATCTGGCGAAAGCGCGCGTGATCGCGTTTGACTCCATCAATCACGTTTCTTGACGTCTCCCCGGGCGAAGATGCTCGCCACAAAGTTCAGTACATCGGTCGCCGAAATTTCGTCGTAGCCGAAGTTCTTGATCAAACGCGCCTTCACGACGTCGATTTTTTCTTGAGCCGCGCGGTCGACCACGTTCGACACGAGCGAAGTCAGCTTAATCGTGTCTTTCTGGTCTTCGAACAGCTTGAGTTCCAGCGCCTTGTGCAGGCGTTCGTTCGTGCGGTAATCGAAGGTCTTCCCTTCGATCGCCAGCGCGCCAATGTAGTTCATGATCTCGCGGCGGAAGTCGTCCTTGCGGGCCTCGGGGATGTCGATCTTCTCTTCGATCGACCGCATGAGGCGCTCATCCGGCTCTTCGTCCATGCCGGTGTATTTGTTCCGCACGCGTTCGCGCTGAGTGTAGGCCTTGACGTTGTCGATGTAGTTCCCGCACAGCTTCGCGATCGCGTCCTCGTCGGCCGAAATCGCGCGCTGGACTTCATTCTTCACAATGTCTTCGTACTCCTGCTTCACGAGCGAGATCAGGTCGCGGTACTCGCGGCGCTTTTCTTCGCTGGCGATCAACGCGTGGTTCTTGAGCCCGCTGTCGAGCTCATTCAGCACCATGAAAGGGTTCACGCACGGAATCTCGCTTTTGACGATCGCGTTCGAGATCTTGTCTTGCACGTAACGAGGGCTGACTCCGTCCAAACCTTCGCGAATCGCCTCTTTGCGAAGCTCCTTCACGTTTTCTTCGGTAAAACCGGAGAGCGTTTTTCCGTCGTACAATTTCAATTTTTGCATGAGCGAAATATTGGCCTTCTTCGGATGCTCCAAGCGCGTGAGGATCGCCCACATCGCCGCCACCTCGATGGTGTGCGGAGCAATGGATTTGCCGCGAATTTTCTGCGCGTTGAAGTCCTTCTCGTAGATCTTGATCTCGTGCTTGAGCTTGGTGATGTACGGGACGTCGATCTTGACCGTCCGATCGCGCAAGGCCTCCATGAACTCGTTGTTCTGGAGCTTGCGGAACTCGGGCTCGTTGGTGTGCCCGATGATCACCTCGTCGATGTCGGTTTGGGCGAATTTCTTAGGCTTGATCTTGTGCTCTTGCGAGGCGGTCAAAAGATCGTACAAAAACGCCACGTCGAGCTTCAACACTTCGATAAATTCGATCACACCGCGGTTGGCGACGCAGAACTCGCCGTCGAAGTTGAAGGCGCGCGGGTCGGAGTCCGATCCGTATTCCGCGATCTTGCGGTAATTGATGTCGCCCGTCAGCTCGGTCGAATCCTGGTTTTTTTCGTCCTTCGGCTGGAAGGTGCCGATACCGATGCGGTCTTTTTCAGAGAGCACCACGCGCACGACCTTGACGTGCTGAGTGATCACCTTCGCCCAGTCGCCGCCGTAACGCTTCATCAGCTCGCGCATCACGAAGCGCGACGCCGGATCGAGGTCGCCCTTGATGCTGACCTTGTAGTCACCCTTCTGCCCCCGATTAATCTCTTGAAGCACTTGCGCGCGCATTTCTTCGGGCAGGAGCTTGAGCGGATCTTCGTGCATCGACGACATCATCTCGGTGGCGCCGCCGAACAGGGGCTCGGGGTTACCGTCCGGGCTGACCCATTTGAACGAATACAACGCGCCCTGATCGGAACGCGAGTAGTGTTCGATGCCTTTTTTCAGCACGCGCGCGATCGTCGATTTGGCCGAACCGACCGGACCGTGAAGCAGCAATACGCGTTTTTCGGTGCCGTAACCGTAGGCGGCCGATTTGAAAAAATTCACGAGCTTCATCAGCTGAACGTCGAGGCCGAACACGGCATCCTTGCCACCGTCGATCGGATCGTCGAAAAATTTGTAGCGGGTGATTTCCTTTTTATACTCGACGAAGTTTTCCGTGCCCCAGCTCAAGACCATGTCGTACATGCGCTGAAACGCGTTTCGCGCGATGTTCGGATCTTTCTTCACTAGTTCGAGGTAGTCGAAAAAAGTACCTTCCCAATGCAAATGCCGAAACTCGTCTTTGGATTGGATCTGATTCAGATACTGCGACCATTCTTGTGCCGATTGAGTCATATTTCGGTGTCTCCCTGCCCTAAGTTTAGTGTATCGGCCCCTCGAAGGAGCGTCCAAATAAATCAACCGGATCAATGAATCTTGTTTAAAAAGTCCCGTCTCATCTTTGTCAATAAAATGGCGCTTCATTTCAATCCTCCGAACGCCGAAAAGAAAACGATGGTTTGGATTCTCGCCACACTCGCGACCTTCATCGCTCCGCTCCCGGCTCACGCCCAGGGAACGTCCGTTTTTTCGCAGCTTCAGGACACGAGCCGAATCCTGGCCCAGAAGCAGTTTCAAGACTGCGTGAAAAATGAGAAAAATTGTCAGCTCCCTGCCGATGTCTTGACGGCGCTCAGCGCGCCCCCGATCGGCGATCCGTCGCAAGGAGCCACCTGCGCGGCGCCGACACCGACGCCCACCCCTTCGTCGCAGACGGACGATGACGATTCGGTGCAAACGGAAGTCCTGCTCGTGGCAAAGATCGGAACCCTCCCTTCTCGGAAGCCCTCGACCGATCAGTCTTATCCCGTGCTCGATTCCGTCAGCGTGCAGATGCTGCTTCAAAATCGCGCCGATTACCTGGCTCAAGTTCAGCCTCCGTTCAACACGGACGCCTACTGGATTCAAAGCGTGATCGACATGAACGCGATCGACGAGAACGGAAATCCCGATCCGAATCTCGAAAAAACTTATCGAACCCTCCTTCAGACCGAATTGGCCGTTCAAAAAGCCGATCAGCTGATCGAAAAAAATCCTTCGATCAACGAAAACGAACTCGCCCAATCCCTGTCGGATTCAATCGCGGCCGTCGCCAAAACCGACGACGAAAAAATCGCGATGCTGACGGCGCTCTCGGGCCGTCTCTATCAGGTTTACAATGCTTCCCGAAATCCGATGAAAAACGGCGACGGCGGCTCAAACGCGGCCGGCAATCTCTCGCTGGCGGACGAAATCCAAGCGGCTCATGACTGGGATTCCAGCCGAGGCGGTGTGTGCAACGACATCTCGCAAGCCGTCGCCACCGTCGCGGCGAAGGTTTTTCCCGATCAGGACGCCCTCGTCATCAACAACGGTTCGCATTTCGTGGTTCTACTCAACGACAAAAACAATCGCCATACCGTAATCGATTACTCGTCCGTCCATCAAGGCGCGGGCGATCTCGTCATCCCCGGCTCGGCCGCGTCCAACACCCGCATCTCGAAAGTCGTGAACGGAAAACTGAAGGAGATCGCCGTGACGGACACCGAGGTCGGTGCCGTCTTCAATCAACTCTTCGATACGCCTCGCCCTACCCTTCAAACCGGAGCCGATCCCAACGTCATTTTCGGTACCTTGAAAACAGAATACGAAAACCGGAACCGTCACGCGATCGAAACCGGCGTGAAAATCGGCACTGCCCAGACCTCCGATTCGAAAATGATCGTCTTCGTCGGCGAGCGCCGGTCATCGTCGAAGCACGGCGAATCCGATACCGGGTACGGCGTCGCCTTTCAGCAGCAAGGAAAAGATCAAAATGCGATCTTCGCGCTTCATTCGGGATTGCAACGCAACCTCATCCAGTATGTGAGCCCGCGAGTCACGCTCAAAGTTTCGACCGGAATCGAAGGCGAGGGCGAAGTCGCGAAATCGGTGAAAGACAAAGGAATGAACGGTTTTTCGATCAACGCCCAGCTCATCCAAAAGGCCTCGGTCGAAACGCATCCGAAAAATCAGAACCGCCCGCAGTTCAGCGGCGACGCTCAGCTCATTCATTCGCTCGGCGTCGGTAACTGGGGCGCGCATGAAGGCGTCCTCCAGAATCCGGGCGCCAGCAGTGTCTTGAAATCTTTCAAATACATGAATCTGCATCTGAACCAAGTCTTCGCCGAAGGAACGCTGAACGTGCCACTCACCCGCACGCTGGCTTCGCAAACGCATGCGCAATACCAGGGCTCGAACGTGGGACAAAAAATCGATCTGACTTCGGGAGTAGAAATCAAATCGATGGGTGGAATGAAAATTTTCGCCTTCGTCGGCTACGCCGCCAACCTGAAAGGGTATCAAACCCAGCACAGCGTGCTTTACGATCCCGCCGGACTGAAAACCGGTGCTCAGGTTCAAACCAAAAAAGGCATTCAAATCTCGACCGAAGTTCAGGGCCTGGGCAGGGGTCAAAAACCCATCGGAAACCTGAACGTCGCCATTCCCATCCTGAAAAAGTCGTCGCCGAAGAAATAATTTTCAGGCACACTGGAGGGGATCATGACTCCCTCTTCTTTCAAACTCGACGCGGCACTCCTTTCGGACGTGGGAATGAAGCGCAAGCAAAACCAGGATTGCGGGCTCAGCCGACCCGATCTGGGGCTTTTTATGATTGCGGATGGCATGGGAGGTCATCGTGGCGGCGAGACGGCGAGTCGCCTTTGCGTCGAAAAGGTGACCGAGCACGTCGAGCTCCATCAAAATACCGATACGACGGATGCGATCCTCCTTCATCAAGGGATCTTGCTCGCCAATCAGACCATTTTTGAGCACGCTCAAAAAACGCCCGAGCTTCAGGGTATGGGCACGACGGCCACCATTCTTAAAATCTCCGGCGACTTAGCGACGATTCTTCAAGTAGGAGATAGCCGCGCTTACTACTGGACCTCGGGGGGCCTTTGGCAAATCACCCGCGATCATTCGCTCGTCCAAGAAAAATTGCGCGCCGGATTAATCACCCGTGCGCAGACTCGCACCGACGAAATGAAAAACGTCATCACCCGCTCGGTCGGCTACGAACCGAACGTGAAGGCCGACATTTACACCTTTGACCTCGAACCGGGCGACCATTTTCTGCTCTGTTCGGACGGATTGTCGGGCTTGATTGATGAAACTCTAATGTTTGATATTCTTGAAGAAACGCTTCGTTCCGGGTTAGACTTAAACGACGCCACCCGAAAACTGGTCGATGCAGCCAATCAAAATGGCGGAGACGATAACGTCACCGTCCTCTTGGTCGCAGTAACAAAAAAATAAGAACGAAGACGAAACCCATGCCGAACCGTTTTTACACCATCATGATCATTCCCGAAGGCGCTTCCAAGCCCCGTCAGTTACACATTCCGGCGTGGGTGTTGCGCGCGAGTCTGGTCGTCATTCCCATTCTCGTCCTGATCGGCATCACCCTCCTGCTCGACTACCGTTTTGTGGCCAATCAGGTGTTCGAAAACCGCGAACTGCAATCGGAAAACCGCAGACTGCGCCAAAGCGTCCAACTTTACCAAAACCGGATGGAGTCCGTTCAGTCGAGCCTCGACCGCATCGAAAACTTTTCGGCGCGGCTGAAGATGATCACGAACCTGATGGATCACGACAACCTGAGCAAACAACTGGACCTTCCGCTTCCGAACGCCAGCACGAACCTGTCGTTCGCGGCCGCCTCGAACCCGCCGGACGCGGTCCAGCATCCCATTGACGGAAAATTCGAGAAGCTGAGCGATCAGTCGATGATCCTCGAACAGAATTTACACGATCTTTACGAGCTGCTTTCCGACCAGAAATCGTTTTTGGCCGCCCTTCCGACGCTCAAGCCCGCCCAGGGTTATTTCAGCTCGGGCTTCGGCGTCCGCGTCTCGCCCTTGGGCGAGCGGATCGAAAAGATGCACGAGGGACTCGACATCGCCAACGTGATGGGCACCCCCATTCACGCCCCCGCGAAAGGCACCGTGATTTTCGCCGGACGGAAATCGGGCTACGGCAACATCGTCATCCTCGATCACGGCTACGGCCTCGAAACCTGGTACGGGCACACGTCGAAGATCCTCGTCAAAGTCGGACAACTCATTCATCGCGGGCAAACCATCGCGTTGATGGGCAGCTCGGGGCAGTCGACCGGCCCGCACGTGCATTACGAAGTCAGGGTCCAAGGGATTCCCGTCGATCCGTTAAGCTATATTTTGGAAAATTAGGAGAAAACGAAATGATTCAAACCGTGACCAACTTTGGCCGTAAAATTTTCGGAACGCAAAACGATCGCGAACTGAAAAGCATTTACCCCATCGTCA
>Ga0164242_10000054_pt1 | contig 127631 bp, 139 predicted proteins | sample OricomgcompostMG_FD_108783 | JGI IMG/M metagenome (GOLD analysis project Ga0164242, IMG submission 108783) | Miracle-Growth compost microbial communities from Emeryville, California, USA - Original compost - Miracle growth compost (MG) ...
CCGAAGGGCCGTTGTTGCAGCGCGATACTTTTGCTACTGCCTGACCCGGCGGACAAAACGCAGTCCCTAGCTTTTTGCCTTCTTTTGGGCAATGCCAAAAGAAGGTGGCCCTGCCGGGCCAGACCGGCGTTGGCGAAGTCGCGCAGGTAAAAATAGAAGCTTCTACACGTCAAGAAAGACGATGATTTGGTCGGCTTTGACGTGCATGATGCCGCCGGAAATTGACAGCTTTTCTTCGCCGGTATCGGCGCGGATGACGACATCACACGGCACCAGCAGCGTAATAAAATTGTGGTGCTTCGGCAAAATATCGAACGGACCGGTGGCGCTGGCGGCGCTGACACTAAAGGCTTCGCCCTCGAAATACGTCTTGAACGGCGCGTAGACCTTGACGCTCATGGTCGGCTTGCCGCTGTCGGACTTAACTTCGGGCTTGCCGTCGTCCACCAGCTGGCCGGTGCTGGCGTCTTGGCGCATCACCATGGCCGACCTCCGGTCGTCCTAGCTGATAGCTGGTAGCTGATAGCTGGTAGCCCCTCGATTGCGACTGCTACCGGCTGAGGACTATTGGCTATTAGCTGACGTGAAGCGGAGCGGAGCATTATACAATAATTTCTTCTATAGATTTCAGCGTTTCTTCTCGCGTAAAGTAGTCGCCCGGGATGCCGTTGTGCTTGGTCATAACGGACATGTTCTGGGTGAAGTTGTCGATGAGCTTCTTGGCTTTGGCGTAATCCGCGCGGTCGGCGGGACTGAGTTCATTCTCACCAATAATGGCAATAATTCCCTTCAGCGATTCGTACTTTTGCAGCAACTCCTGCACCCGCACGCTTAAGGAGTAGTGGCGGTCACCGACGACTTCCGGCGTTAGTAGGCTGGAGGTGGTCATATTGAGGTCGACGGCCGGGCGGATTCCCTGCTCGGCGACTTTACGGGACAGCACCATGACGGAATCCATTTCGTGCTGAATGAATTGCACCGCCGGGTCAGAGACGTCGTCGGCCGGCACGTAAATGGTCTGCACCGAAGTAATGGAGCCGTTTTCGTTGGAGCTCAAGCGGTCCTGCAGCACTTTGACGTCGGAGAAAATGGTCGGCTCGTACCCGCCTTCGTTCGGCACTTGGTCGAGGATGGTCGCCAGCTCGTTTTTGGCCTGCACATAGCGGTACATGTTGTCGGCGAAGAACAGGATATCTTTGTGCTGCTCGTCGCGGAAGTATTCGGCACCGGCTGTGGCGGCGATGCCGATAAGCGAACGCTGCACCGGGTTTTCATTCATCTGCCCGAAGAACATGCAGGTGTTTTTGAGCAGGTCGTTTTCGCGCAGCGTGTCCCACAGCTCGTGACCTTCACGAATACGCTCACCAATGCCGGAGAAGAATGACAGACCGCTGCCGGACTTGGCGATGTTGTTGATGAGCTCCATTGTCAGCACCGTTTTGCCGACACCGGCACCGCCGATAATACCGACCTTGCGGCCTTTGACGAACGGGGTGAAGAAATCAATCACTTTGATGCCGGTCTCGAGGATTTCCGGCTTGGCAACTTTGAAGTCGCCACTGCGAACCGGAATCTTAAGGATGTCTTTGAACTGCACGCCATCGCCGGAAATAGCCGGCTGGCCGTCCAGCGAACCACCGAGCGCATCGAGAATCCGGCCGATAGTGACATCCCCCACCGGGATTTCAATGCCTTTATAGCTGCGCTGCACGCTCATGCCTTTCATAATGGTACGGTCACTGCGCACATTCAGACACAGCGCCACACCGCCCGGCTCGAGATGATCGACCAGCAGTTGCGTGCCGGCGGCGTTATCGACCGTCACCAGTTCACTGACGTCCGGCGGGTCGGCGTCGAACTGCGCCCGCACCGTCAAATCTTTAATCGAGATAATGACTCCGGCCATCTTATGCGCCCACCTTGCTTTTCTTCAGGCCGTTGATGATTTCTTTCAGGCGACTGTCTTTGATCGCCCGCTTGGCACGGTTGAATTCCAGGTGCAGGTCAGCTTTGGACTCGTCGGCACGCTGGTGACTGGCGCTCATCGCCCGGAACCGGCTGGCGTACTGGGCCAATTTGGATTCCAAGATGAGCTGGCTGATAGCAATCTGCATCATCGAACGCTCCAGGTGCGCGGCGACGGCGTAACTGCTCGGCTCAAAAATGTAAGTGTCTTCGCTAATGATTTCATTGGTTTTGTCGGAAGCGTCACCGCGGGTTTTGACAGCGTTGCTGAGCGTAATACGCTTGACGTTCTGGCTCATCAGCGACTCATACTCCTGGTAAAACACGCTGGCGCTGCGATACTGCTGGACGATTTTGACAATCGGTGCCACATTGATGTTCTGGTCGTGCACCGGCAGCTTGAAATATTTTTCGTAGGTAATGCCGCGCTGGGCCAGCTGAATTGCCCCGTGGTGACCGATGACAATGATGTCGTTCTTGTCTTTATCATACGTCTGAAGCAGCAGCTGCAGCAGCTTCTGGTCGATGTCGCCGGAGAAGCCGCCCTCGGCAGTAATCATGATATACAGCTCTTTGTCGATAATTTTTTCTTCTTTTTTCTCGCGGCCGAAGCTAAAAAGGGTGTCGACGCGCAACTGGGAATAAATGTGCCAGAGTTCGTTGAAAAAGTTGGTCGATTCGAGCACGCGGTTTTTAGTCTGGGCAATGCGCATGCTGGCGATACCTTCGAAGGCGCTGGTGAGCTCTACCAGCGTGGCCATCGAGGCTTCCTCGCGCGCGATTTCGTTGGGATGTTTCATCGCCAAACCTCCGGTTTGGCGAAGCTGATAGCTGATAGCCGATAGCTGATAGCAAGAGCAGCTTCTTTGCTAAGGACTACTAGCTGTGGACTACTAGCTGTGGTCATGCTTTGGCCTCCGCGGGTTGCTTGGCCTCTTCGGCGGATTTTTCGTCGGCTTTGGGTTGTTCTTGCTTATCGGCATCAGTTTTATAGGCATTGTCACTCTCGCCGGCAGGTTTCTCATCATCGGTCTTGGCGGCGGGTGCGGCTGGCTTGCCGGTGAGGCATTTGAGCTTCAGCGCGTCGCGGACGGCCTCAAAATTATCATCCCCCGTCACCTGTTTGCCGGCTTCGTGCACATCGAGCTTCAGCGAGTCGACATCCAGCTCTTCGCCTTCCTGCAAACCTAAGACAATGTCGAGCATCAGCTGCTGTTCGATGAGCGAGTAGGTGTCACCGGGGCTTTGGGTCAGTACTTTAAAAATCTGCTCGCCGGTAGCCAACGCCAGTTTGGCGTCGGCACCGAGCTCCGAGCCGAAGTGCGAAAATTCCTCGGCCTGGCGGTAAGCCGCTAGGATCTTCAGCGTGCGGGCAGCCAGGTCTTTTTGCCGCTTGTTGTGGCCGACGCCACCGGCACGAGTAACGCTCAGGCCAATGTTGAGTGCCGGACGGACGCCGGAGCGGAAGATATCCATGTCAAGAATCCACTGGCCGTCGGTGATGGACATAATGTTCGTCGGCAGATAGGCGGTAATGTCGCCGTTGGCGGCGTGCACCACAGGAATAGAGGTAAGCGACTTGCCGGTGCTGTCGAGCCGGCCGGCCCGCTCGAGCAAGCTGGAGTGGGCAAAGAACATATCACCGGGGTAGCTGTCGCGGCCCGGGCTAACGCCGGACAGCAGCGCGACTTCCCGGTAAGCATGGGCATGACTGGTAAGATCGTCATAGACGATGATGGTGTCTTGGTCGCACTTTTGCCAGAGGTATTCGGCCATAGCGCAGGCCACGTACGGAGCAATGTAGCTCATGATGAGCGATTCGAACATGGTGCTCACGACTACGATGGCTTTCTCCAGACCGCCGTTTTCCTGCAGGCGGCTGAGCAAGGTGTCGATATCGCTGCGGCGCTTGGCAATCAGGCAATAGACGACAATTTGGTCGGTGTTTTTCTGGTTGATGGCGAGCTGCGTCACCACGGTAGATTTACCGGATTTGCTATCGCCCAGGAGCGCCATACGCTGACCGCGCACAATCGGGAACAGTGCATCAATTGCCGTTACACCGCTTTCCACCTGGTCCTCCACCAATTTACGCGTATACAACGGCGGAGCGGTGTTGTAGACCGGCCAGGCGGCGTCGGCCGCAATCGGCCCCTTGCCATCCAGCGGCTCGCCGGTGACGGTCACGACGCGGCCGATGAAATCTTTGCCGACTTTGCAGACGAGCTCCTGGTGCTGGAGCACAGCCACCATGCCGACATGCAAGTCGACCGCGCCCAGATGCAGTACCTCGACATAATCGGCCAGGACTTGGTTAATAAAGCCCTTGCTGCCATCCTCGAACATCACCAGGGCATGCACGGCGCAGGGCTGCAGGCCACGGACTTTGATGAGGAATTTTTCGATAGCAATAACTTCGCCCACCGGATTGCCGGCTTCGACAAGCTTATTGAAATGCTGGTTGGAGCTAGCTGGCATGCGGCGCTCCCTGGGCTGCTGGCGCGGCCGGTGCCGTAACGTGCTCGCGCAGCTTGCTCATCAGCAGTTCGCGGTTGCCGGCCAGCCGTTTGCCGAGTGAAAAATCAAAGTATTTGTTGGCGGTACGCACCACGCAACCGGCGCCGATATTCGGCTGCAGGCCGACCGTCACCAGCGCCAGCGGATGGATTTCCTGGCGAATGTACTTCATCAGTCGCTGCAGAAAACTCGGCGTGGGGTCGGCGCTAAAACTTATGTGCAACACCGGCGCTTGCTGCTTGACCGCCTCTAAAAACTTCTTGAGGTCGGCCCGGTCGGCCGCCTGCAGCAGATTGAGCTTGTTCAGCTCCACCAGCTCGTCCATCAGCTTGCTGGTTTTGGGCAATTTCGCCTCACTGCCCGGCTTGCGCAGCTCCAGCTCGAGCAGGGCGTTATCAATCGTCTCAATCTCGCGCAGCAGCCGCCCCAAATCCACCGGCCCGACTACCGACAGTGGCAAGCCCGCAAATTTCCGATGCTTAGGCGCCTCATGCTCCACTGCTTATATCCTCGATAATCGCCTTTTTATTTGCTTCAAGGTCGGCCAGGATATACTCCAGCTGATCGTTCAAATCTATCTGGTCGCCAATCGCCGCCAGCACGTAGTGATTGATAATATCGGTCATGTTTTGTTCGAAGCGCTGCACCAGTTGCTGCTTTTCACCGATAATTTCCTTCTGGACCTGCTGGCCGAGCAATTCGCGCTGCTCGTCGATGGCAGCGTTGGTTTTCTGGATGGATTCAATCGCCAGCTGCTTGGCGTCCATGATGGACTGCTCGTACTTGTCGAACTCTTCCTTGAGCCGAGTCGTAATCTCCTTCTTCATGTACTCGTTGAGCTCAGAAGTCGTCAGGCGGAGATCCTGCTGCAGGAACATGGCGTTTTCGCCGATGATTTTTTCAAAGTGCAAGCGGCCGCGATTGCGCAGCTCCTCACGGAATTTTTCGTTGAAGATGTGCTCGACATCTTGATCGGCGGCGGCCTCGTACGAATCCGTCCCGGTCTTTTTAGCCGGTGCACTGCGGCCGATGTGTACCGCCAACCAGATGAAGCCGATGCCGCCGGCGCCGATACACGCCAACACCACTACTAGCCACCAGATTGTCATACAGTTTGCCCCACCGTTGTTTTCATGATTATTTCGAAGCTAATTTTCTTTTATTAAAAAGCGCTAGAGCTTTAAAAGCAAGTATACGCCAAACAAGCCGATAAGGAAAACCACCACTCCGGCCAGCACCACGCGGATGATGCCGCGGACAACTTCTTTCTTGGCCAACGGGTTACGACCGATGGAGATGAGGCCGCCGCGGATACCGGAATACAGCATAGCGGCCGTCACGAAGGCCGTCAGCAGCAGGACCACCAGCGCCAGATAAACGCGCTCGGCACCGATGGCTTTACCGGCGATAGACTGGCTGACTTTTTGCAGAAAGCCGGGCAAATTGCTCTGCTGATTTTGCACCGCCAGCGGATTGTGGCCGATGCTGATGTCCACCGGGATACGGCCGATGCTCACCGACACTTTGTGGCCGTCGGCGGCTTTGAGGCTGGCGCTGCCGGCCACGTTGGTGCCTTTGCCGGTGAAGTTGCCGGCTGCCCGGCCGAGCACCAGTGGCTGGCTGGTGTCCACCTTCATACCGATACCCGCCAGGGCCGACAATGTGATGTAATCGCCCGTTTTGATGGTGCCGTTCTGGGTACTCACCAGCACATCGTGCTGGCCGAAGGTCGCCACATACGTTTGGTTCTGATTGCTGCTATCGCTCAGCGTCACCGGCGCGTCGCCGGCTGCCACCACCACGCCGAGCATTTTGGTGATGTCTTTGCTCGTTAGCGGCTCGACCTCACTGCCGTTACTGTCTTTTAATTTGACAATGGTACCCGGCTGCAACGGCTTGTCGCTGCCGTAGCCCTGCACGACCGTTTGGTTGCTAGCCTGGGATTGCTGCGTGGAAGCCTTGCCGGCAGCACTTGCCATGGCCGGCAGGAGTAATGCTGCAATCGCCGCCAGCAGCGTAACTTTTGGCCAAAAATGATGATAACGGCGCATCTTACCAGTCAGTATACAATGTCAGGCCGCCAAACGGCGCAGCGTCGCTACCACCCGATCGATATCGGCGGCCGTCGTAGCCCGGCCCAGCGTAAAGCGCAATGACGCCTGGGCGTCGGCGTCGCTGACGCCCATAGCCTTGAGCACATGGCTCGGCTCCTCGTCGCTGGCACTGCAGGCACTGCCGGCTGCCGCCAGAATCCCAGCTTCGTCCAGCTGCATCAGCAGCCGTTCGTTGTCCTGGCCGGGAATAGTGAGGTGCACGTTATTGGGCAAGCGCTTTTTACGCGAGCCGTTGATGACAACAGCCGGCAGCGCCTCGGTAATTTTTTCAAAAAATTCAGTCTGCAGCACCTGCAAGCGGTCGGTTTCGGCGCGGCGCATCGCCTGAGCAATATCGAGAGCCGCCGCCAGCCCGACGCTTTGGGCGACATTTTCGGTGCCGCTGCGCACATTCCGCTCCTGGCCACCGCCAAATAGCAATGGCTGCAGCAGCACGCCGCCTTTGACAAACAGTACGCCGGATTGCTTCGGCCCATAAATTTTACCGCCGTTGAGTGTCAGCATATCCACGCCCAGCCGGCTAGCGTGCAAGTCGAGATAATTGGCCGCCTGCGCCGCATCGGTATGCACATAGAGCGGCAAATTATTGCCAGTGCGGCGTCGCTCATCGCGAATTTGCTTAACAAGTTTAGTGATTTCGGCAATGGGTTCAATAGTGCCAACTTCGTTGTTGGCGTACATAATACTTACCAATACGGTCTGTTCATCAATTAACTTGTTAAGTCTTTCGATATCCACCGTGCCGTCTGGCAGCACACCAGCTTCCCGGCACTCGTACTGGCGGGCCGGCGCCAGCACCGAATCGTGCTCGATGGCGCTAACCACGACATTTGTACCGGGAAATTGCCGCGCAGTCCCCTGAATAGCCAGATTGTTGGCCTCGGTACCACCGGCGGTAAAGATAATCTCGCTCGGGCGGGCACCCAGCCAGTGCGCTACCCTGGCCCGGGCCGCATCAAGCGCCTGCGCCACTCGCCGCGCCGCCAGATAGCCAGCCGACGGATTGTAAAACTGCTCCTGCCAGAACGGCACCATAGCCTGCAGCACTCGCTCGTCCACCGGCGTCGCCGCCGCATAATCCAAATAAATATTATGTTTCATGAGATTTCAATACAGACTAAAGACCTCTCTATTTTAGTGCAGTTTTGCTTGAAAGCGAGCACCGAAGCGCAGCGCACTTTGTGGTGCGTGGTGAATGAGCCGCGGAAACAAAAAGGTACTTGTATCTTTTTGTTGAGCAGTGAAGAAAGAGGCGAAGCCGACATCGGAGCGCAGTTTTTGAGTCAAAATGTGCAAAATAGTGAGGTCTTACGCTAAGCTGCCATTTGCTGCTGCAGGTCAGCAGAAACCAGCTCGTGGTAGCGGCGCACAGCGGTGCGCAAATTCTGCGCCTCGCCAACACTGAGCTGCTGGTAAGAATTATTGCCCTGCGATTTCAGCACACCGTTCGGCCGCACATCGTAGCGGGTCGTCACGGCGTGGCGCTGGCGCGTCTGCTGGTCGGTCCACTCCTCGTGCCACACCCAAGTGTGTTCGTCCAGGCAAAAGAACTCACGGCGGTTGCCGACGGGAATTGGACCAAACAGCTGGCCACCCAGCTTGGCGTGGCGGTGCAGCAGCGATTTGTGCAGCTCGGCGCGGCGGGCGTCGGCCTTCTGCCGCATAAGGTTATCCAGCAAGCTCATAGTCGCTCCTGTTGGCGATATCACCGCTGAGGGCAGTTTGCTCAATAATTGCTTGGCGTGCTTGCGCCGCCATCGCCGCTTGATCTGTCAGTTCGCTAGATAGTGCGGTTTCTGCCGAGGGCGCAGCTTGAGGCCACAGCGGATTGGCATGCGTCGGAGCAGCCACCGGTGCTTCCACCTGTGGAGTTGGCTCCGAAACAGCTTCCGGTAATTGCGCCAAAGCACCTTCCAGCCGCTGCCGGGCCGCTTCGACTACCGCCAGCACATGCTGCGCCATCTGCTGGCGCTCATTGCGCGGCAGTTCCTGCGAAAGCAATTTTTTGATCTGATCACTCACTTATAAAAACCTCCCTTAGAGGCCGAACAGCCGGTTGGCATTGGTGGTTGTGGCCGCGGTAATCTGCTCGAGTGAAGTCCCTCGCAGGTTCGCAACAAACTCGGCGGTCACACACACATGTTTCGGCTCGTTTATGGTACCACGATAAGGGGTAGGTGTCAAGAAGGGGGCGTCGGTCTCCAGCAGCAAGTTTTCCAGCGGAATCGCCCGGTACATTGCAAGTTGCGCCGGGTCTTTAGCAAAAGTTGCAATGCCGTTCACCCCTATAAAAAGTCCGTATTTGACCGCCCGCTGCATGTTTTCAATGGAGTCGGTGAAGCTGTGCAGCACACCGCGAATGCCCCGGTATTGCTCAAAAACCGGCCAAAAATCGTCAAACGCCTCGCGCACATGGAAGCTCAGCGGCAAATTATGCTGCTGCGCCAGCTCAATCTGGAATTTCAGTATTTCAAGCTGGGCTTCTTTCGGCGAGTGGCTATAAAAATAATCCAGCCCGCACTCGCCCACCGCCACCACCTTATTCTCCGTCGCCAACGCCGCAAATTGCGATTTTATATCCTCGGTCAAGTGACCCTTAGCTTCGTGTGGGTGGATACCAATGCTCGCCCAGACATTATCGCGCGTTTGGGCGAATTCTATTGCCAGCCGGCTGTCGGCCAAGGTGGTGCCGATGCACAAAATCCGCTCGACGCCGGCCGCCCGGGCGGCCGCCAAAATCGCCTCGGCATCGACGGCGCCTTTCTCGTGCCACTTATCGTACACCGGCGTCGTCCGCCGCACCGCCTCATGAATATGACAATGCGTATCGAACAGTCCGGCCATATTCTACTCGGCGCTGGTTTCGTGCTTGGGGAAGAGGGTGCCGTCGGTGGGGTGGATGGTGCCACCGGCGAAAACGGCCTGGATTTTGGCTGATGTGTCGGGCAGGAACGGCTCGAGCAGATTGGCGATTTCCAGCAGGTCGCTGACTTGATTGGCCAGGACTTCGCGCAGGTGGTCTTTGTCGCCCGATTTGGCGATTTCCCACGGTTTTTCTTCGTCGATGTATTGGTTGAGGCCGCGGACCTGCTGCCAGATGTCGTCGAGCGCCCGGTCGAAGCGGCACTCGGCAATCGCCTGGTGATATTGGGCGGTGTCATGCTCGCCATCTGGGATGTCGCCAATGAGGCCGTCTTGGTATTTGGAAATCATGGCGGCGGTACGCGAAACGGCGTTGCCGAGCTCGTTGGCGAGCTCGTTGTTGTAGGCCGCCTCAAACGCGTCCCAGCTGAAGTCGCCGTCCTCGTAGCTCGGAATATGGCGCAGGAAATAGTAACGGAACGCGTCGACGCCGTATTTGCCGATAACTTCGTCCGGCGAGACGTAATTACCGAGGCTTTTGCTCATTTTTTTGCCGGCAATATTGATGAAACTGTGCACATAGAGCAGCTTCGGCAGCGGCAAGTTCAGCCCCATCAGAATCGCCGGCCAAATGGCGGCATGGAAGCGGATGATGTCTTTGCCGATGACCTGCGCATCGGCCGGCCAAAAAGTTTTGAAGTCGGCGTTTTCCGGGTAGCCCAGCACCGTGATGTAATTGAGCAGCGCCTCGAACCAGACGTACATCACCTGGGTTTTGTCGCCCGGCACCGGCACGCCCCAGGCAATTTTGTCGGCCGGACGGCTGATACTGATGTCATCCAGGCCGTCGTCGAGCAGGCTGAGGATTTCGTTGCGGCGCGTCGTCGGCACGATAGTAAATTCGCCGCGCTCGATAGCCTGCTTGATCGGCGCATTATATTTGCTTAAGCGGAAGAAGTAATTTTCCTCGCGGATTTTTTCGTATGGCCGGTTGTGGTTCGGGCAGACGCCGTGATTGGCCTTGACCTCGGTCTCGGTGAAAAATGCCTCGTCGCCGGTGCAGTACCAGCCCTCGTAGCTGCGCTTTTCGATATCACCAGCGAGCGACTTCCACACCAGCTGGGCGCGATCTTCGTGGGCTTTGTCGGTGGTACGGATGAAGCGATCGTTGCTGACATTCAGCTTGGCGGCCAAATCGCTGAACAGTTTGCTGATTTCAGTCGCTTGCTCCAACGGCGAAATGCCGCGCTCGGCCGCTTTCTCGGCAATTTTGCCGCCGTGCTCGTCGGTACCGATGCTAAACAGCGTATTTTTGCTCTGCCCGCGCGCGTAGCGCGCCAGCACGTCGCCCATCACAAATTCCATGGCATGGCCGAGGTGCGGCTCGCCGTTGACATACGGAATAGATGTCGTCACATAGTAATTATCCATCTGTTTATTGTACCTGTTTAAGCTATAAAAGAGAAAATTTGAGTCGTAAATTAAGCCCGGCCGGGCATCGTGGAGTAGTGCTGAGTAGTGTGCGCTGTCACGAGGCTAAATTATAACAGGTCAGAGAAGCGATTATTGCTCAGGCGGCTGAATATCGAGCCCGAGTTTCTCCGCCAGCCGCTCAATAAAGACAACTTGGGCCGGGAACAATTTTTGCACCGCCAGCTCGGGCGCAAACCAAGCCGCCCGGTCGTTTTCGGGAAATTCCTGGAACTGGCCGGATTTGGGCGGCCACTCCATCGTAAAGGTGTTGCAGGAAAACTTGGCCAGGTCAATGTCGCCCTCGACCGCCCAGACAAAATTGGTTTTGCCGCCGCTTTGCTTGGCACTGCCCAGGTCGATCAACTCGCCGGCCGGCACCGCCAGGCCGATTTCTTCTTCAAATTCACGCCGGGCGGCTGCCTCGAGCTGCTCGTTCTCGTCCAGCTCGCCTTTCGGAATCGACCACACGTCGCGCTTGCCCCAAATCGGCCCACCCGGGTGCGCCAGCAGCAATTCGACGCTTGCGTCGCTCCGCCGAAAAACCAAAATCCCCGCACTTCGCTTCATAACTTTTATTCTAGCAGGCCGTAAACCGCTTAACGTTTGGTTTTGGTAGATTATATTTTATGATTAGCGCCAGGACTTGAGAGTTCTACACCTTTCTAAAAGGAGGTCTTTAACAAATCCGCCCGTTCCACCACCCGGAAGGAGCAATCATGGCAACAAGATTTGCCGAGATGTACGCAGCCAGAGTGGCTGCCGGCAAACGGATCTGCATCGGGCTCGACCCCGATCTGACGAAGATTCCGAGCTGCGTGACCGGACGCGACGCTGCGGCCCGTGTCTACGAGTTCATCACGAACATCGTCAACGCGACGTACCCGTACGCCGCCGCTTTCAAGCCGCAGATTGCGTTCTTCGAGGAGCTCGGCGACGACGGTCACAAGACGCTTCGCCGCGTCCTCGAGTACGCCAGACTCGTCGCACCGGAAGTACCGATTATCCTCGATTACAAGCGAGGGGACATCGGCAACACCAATCGGGGCTACGTCGGCTCAGCGTTCGATTACTTCGGTGTCGAGGCTGTGACGGTCCACCCGTACCTCGGCATGGAGGCGATGAAGCCGTTCCTGGAACACCGGGACAAGCTCATCATCGTGCTGTGCCGGACCTCGAACCCGGGCGCCGGTGAATTCCAGGACATCCAGTGCTCTCCCCTGCGAGAACCCGGCAGTAACTTGCTGTACAGCAACAAGGCCGAGTTCGAGCGGGAAACAGGGCGCAAACTCAGCAAGCTCGAAACCGTGTGGATGCCGATGTCGCTGTACCAGTTCGTCGCGCACCGCGTGGCACAGAGCTGGGGCGACAATTGCGCGGTCGTCGTAGGTGCAACCTACCCGGCGGAGCTGAAGCTCGTCAGGGAGATTGTCGACAACACGCCGATACTCATCCCGGGGCTTGGTTCGCAAGGCGGCAAGGTGGAGGACGTCATTCCCGGCGCGCTCGACGAGCACGGCTGGGGTGTCATCCTCAACAACGCCAGCGCGATTAATTTCGCGTTCGCCCGCCTCAAGGATGGTGATGGCAAGCCTCGGTACACACCACGGCAGTATCCCGAAGCCGCCGAAGAGGCAGCCCGCACCATGAATGATGCGGTCGGGAAAGCCCTGTCCGCCCTCTGAAAGGAGCAGCACGTGGACATCCTCGAAACGCTCGCGGAGCGAGGGGCGGTCCTGACGGACCACCACTTCGTCTACAAGAGTGGCAAGCACGGGCCGCACTACATCAACATGGATCCGGTCTTCCCGGACACTGGTTTGATGTATGACATCTGCCTGGAGCTCGGCATGCAGTTCAACGCCTACGAGTTGACGCAGCTGACCATAGTCGGCCCTGCTACCGGCGGGATACCGCTGGCAGTTCTGACGGCTCTGGCGCTCGGCGATGAACGCGGTGTCAGCCAGTGGCCGGCTGTGGTCTGGGCCGACAAGGCAGGAGAAGACGACTTCGTGTTCGAGCGCGCCGGCTTCATCGAGCAACTCGATGGCAAGCAGGTTCTCGTGGTCGAAGACCTCCTCAACACCGGCGATTCGGTGAAGAAGGTCATCGCCCAGGCACGATTGCACGGCGCGAACGTCATCGGCGTTAGCGTCATCTGTAATCGCGGCAGCGAGACAGCGGAGTCGCTGGGCGTTCCCCGTCTGGAGGCGCTCTCGAGCGTCGACTTCCAGGCGTTCACGCCGGAGTCTTGCCCGCTCTGCGCCGAGCAGCGGCCCATCGTCGCCGACATCGGACACGGTTCGGGGTACCAGCAGGAACATCCGGACTACCCCGGTGGCTATGTCAGGCTGCTCGCCGGCTAGGCAGTACTCTCGTCCTCACGTTGTGCGAAAGCACATCAAGCAGTTGCCGGTCTGCGTCTGTTCCCTCCACGGGAACATTCCACAAATCAAAACCGGCACAGCAACACTCAGCTTTATTATTCACGTCCAAAAATAAAACCCCCGCTTCTCGCAGAGGTTATACTCTCTAAAATGGTGGAGACGAGGCGACTCGAACGCCCTACCTCGGCAATGCGAATGCCGCGCTCTACCAGGTGAGCTACGTCCCCTTAATGAGATAAACCTACGGTACTATCACCCCACAAAATAAATTTTGCGAGGACTCCGGTTTTTCTCATCGCGCCGGGCGACGAAATGAATTCGTCGTCTCGGGCTGCTCTTTTCCCTGAGCAGCAATCCTTGGTGGGCGAGGTGGGACTTGAACCCACAAGGCTTATTCAGCCAGCGGATTTTAAGTCCGCCGCGTATACCAATTCCGCCACTCGCCCGCGATTAATAAATTGGAGGCACCTACGGGATTTGCACCCGTGTACGCGGTTTTGCAGACCGCTGCGTAACTACTCCGCCAAGGCGCCCCGAACATGGGTATTATACAAGATAGCACCAGCATCGGATAATCCGAGTGCTTCTTGGGTGCTATCCGGTTAGGATCCAGCGGGCGACCAGGTCTTTGAGCTTGTTGTACTCGGCTTCCTCGTACTGCATGTTGGCGATGCAGAAACGCTTGCCGGCTATGTGCGAGCAGAACATACTGTCCGTCACGTCGAAGCAATCATTTATAAAGAAGCTGTTACTGACTTTGTTTGACCAGCTAACCGAAAAACTGTTGGAAATATTCTGGCTATCCTCCACCCGGATGCAATAAGCCAGGTTTTTGGACCGCTGGATGGCGACGACCGATTCTGAATTATGCACGCTGTCGCACAGAATAACGTTTTTCGAACCATTGCAGTCTTGCGAGCGATAGACGTTTTCGCAGTTGTAAATGCAATCGCTTTCGTGGACATTGATCGACTCTATCTGCCGTTCCGTAGAAGTATAGTTCGTCTCATTCCAGGCCGCCAAGATGTCCGGCAAACCGTTTAATGGTCGCTGCGGCAGCATGAAATCGTCGACTTCGGCCCGCTTTCGGGTATTGTTCAAGGTCATGAACTTGGTCGGATTGGTTGACGACGCCCAGGTCTTCTCCCCGCTGGTCGAATCGTAAACTTCGGAGGGCAGCCGCACGTCAAAGGCATACTTTTGGATAAACTGTTCGAGCGAGAGCGGATTTTGATAGCCAAAAATCTGACCGATGATTTTATCCAGCGTCGCTTTCGTTTCGTGAGCTGTCATGATTTGTCCTTTCTAAGTTTTAGGTGGCTCGAGGATTGCTCGGCGAGTAGCTGCATCAGGTTTGGCAAGCCGGCCTGCGGTGCTGACTTCGTTTGCTGGCTAGCTGTCGCGGGCTGATTTGCCGCCAAGGCCGGCTCCTGAAATTTGGTCGGCAGGGCCGCAGCCGGCCGCTGATAAGTATTCAGCGCTGGCGCCGTCCAACCCTCCTGGTTGGCGGTCGGCGCATCGACGGTACGGGCTTTGATACACGGATTAATTTTGCCGCCGGCGCTCAGGCGCAACATGCACTCGCGCGGATGCAGTTCGGTGAGCATGCGCACCCGCACATCGGCCTCTTTCAGGCCTTTTTTGTTGTCGGCCTCCTGCGCTTCATGGGGAAGTTCCATGTTCAAATTGCCTTCGAGCATTCGCGCATCTTCTTCCGAAACCCGAAAAACGTAATAGTTGTAGACGTTCGAGAATATTGCCGCCTGCAGCTCTTTTTCAATTTGGCCGAAATACTGCTGCGTCAGAATGACCGACAGATTAAACTTGCGGGCCTCGGCCAGTATCGACGCCAGCGCCGGACTCTGCACCACCGACACCTCGTCGATAATCAAAATCACTTTTTGGTTCAGCTGCCGGGCCTGGGCCAGCAAGAATATCTGCTGAATCAGCAAACCGGCAATCGTCTTGACCGTCTTTTCGCCCATGCTGACTTTATTCAGCGAAAACACGGTCAGGAAATTGTCCTGTACCGTCTTGGCCAGCGATACATCACCACCCTTCACCAGGCTGGGCTGCAGCTCCATTTCGTCTACCAGCGCCACCAGCGGCGAGATCACTTCGTTGTAGTAAGAGGTGCGAATTTCGTTAAAATCGGTACCGAAAAACCGCGTAATGTTGGCCGGCACGTAGCCGCCCACGTGCTGCAGGATTTGGTTGCGCAGCTCCAGATCGGTCAGGAAGCGCTTGAGCATATCCAGCGTCATAGCCTGGGCGGTAAAAAGAGTGAATAGGCTAAAGCGCAGCGTTCGTTCCAGGCGGGCAGTAAATTGATCCTCCAGCAATGATTTGAATAAGGTAGCGGTCAGCTCGGTGGCGGCCGAAATGTCGGTGGCGCTGTCGGTGAACAAGTCGGTACTCTCGCTATTGAAATTAATCACTTTTTTGTCGGGCAGATAGTCAAAATCATTCGCCAGCGAAGCGTGCGGATCGATAATGATAACCCGATAATTATTCTTGAGCGCCGTCTTGTACAGACGGTCGACATACAGGCTGATCAGCTTGGATTTCCCGCTGCCGGTAGCGCCGATAATAAAGGAATGCTTGTCGAACTCGTAACTTGTTAAGTTTAGAAAGTAGTTGTGCGGCATGTACGGAAACGTGTCGACCTCCACCAGCGGGCTCAGCTGTTCGCTGGTGAGTATATGCAATGATTTCTCGATATCCAGATAGCGTGGGATGGCTTTTTTGAGATAGTGCGTGTTTGTCGAAAAATCTATCGCAAAGAGGTGCGCCGGGAAAAAGTGTGTCAGCTTTTTGGCCTGCAGCCAGCGGCCGGCGGCATCTTTGGCTATCAGGTCGGTGCGAACCACCGCCTGCTTGGCGCCCAATATTGTGACGGCAAACGTTGCATGCTCTAGTTGCAAACCCTTTTTAACCGCCAGCTTTTCCTTAAGGTCAAGGATATTACCGCCGGAGACATATTGGATAAAGTGCGCCTTGCCGTGCAGCGCCGGCAGATCGAGTTCACTTTTATCCACCGGCCGCAGCAACATGCCGTCGAGGTTATTGGACAGACTGCCGATGTCTTTGCTGCTGGCGATAAAGAAACGCACCACGTTGTCACTGCAGCGAAAGACCAGTTCAAACTTGCTCATCCGACCAGCAAAAGTGGCGATTGCACCATACAGCTTCATCCACTGGTCGCGCTCCAGCTGGTCGTGCAGCAAATAAATTTCAAAATAGTAGCGCATATTGTGATTTTCTCTTCTTGATTGTACACGTTTCAAGCCGCTAAAGAAAAAGCCTAGCGGCCGCTAGGCTTTGCGGCCGTTTTCACGCTCAACTGCACGCAGTTCAAACGAATGAGCCGGTTTTGACCTCGCCGGCTATTTTGAAATCGGGGCGTACATCAAAATGACGCCGCCGCTTTGCAATGTCTGCTCTTGCAGCAGCTTCAGTTTTTGGTATGGGATGCCTTCGTTGAATAATCGTTTGCCAGCTCCAAGAAAAACCGGCGCAACGCACAAACGGTACTCATCGAACAAGCCGGCTTTCATGAGGGAGGCCGACAGCTCACCGCTTCCGAACACGAACATGTTGCCGTCGCCTTCTTTTTTCAATTTGGAGATGCCCGCTACCGCGTCTTTGACAATTGTCGTGTTGTTCCAGTCGGCGGTTTGGAGCGTGCTCGAGCAGACAATCTTTGGTAATTTATTCATGAACGGAGTCTCGGGAGCGCCGGCAGCTTTGTCGGATGCCCAGAAGTCATACATCCCCTTGTACGTCTTGCCGCCAAAAGCCATCATATCCACCGACTGCAATTGCTTCGCGATGAATGCTTGCAGATCTTTGCCCCACGCGGTTTGGTGAAAATCCAAATCCCACGCCTTCTCGCCCTCAAAGTACCCATCCAGCGAAACCACGTTCCACATAATCAGCTTTCTCATATATTTATCGTAGCAAGGTCGGGCAAGTTACTTTACTATTGACATTTTTAAGCTATAGGGTTTAATTAATATCATGTCCTGTTGCAATACTATTTGCCTGATCCGTCGCGACCGTATACACGGGAGCGATGCTTGTAGTTTGTAGTTAATGTAAATACGCCTTTCATCGCTCCGCCAACGGGGCGATTTTTAATTTGAAAGGATATTTCTATGATTGGATATGAATTTAAGCTTATGTCACATACCGACCTCTACTACGAAGTTGAACTCGATGAGTACACTACGTTTTCCTTTGACGAGATATGTGAACTAACAGGACAAGAAGATATGAAGCCGCTCACGCCAGCTGCCATTGAGCGGCACGCACTGGGCAAAGCGATGGTGGCTTTTTACTCAACTCCCCATCGGTTTGAAAATGTGCAGGTATGCTCATACGCCGGGATCACGGGGTTCGAGGAGCAGGCGGGCAAGAAGCTTGCGGTCGTGGGCGGCGTTTTGACGCATCCATGGTTCAGGGGGTTGGGGCTAGCACAAAAAACCGTTGAGGGGCTCGTGCAAGAAGCTTCCAGCTTACCGGCAACCCACCTCCATATGCACGATGGGCTCATGGCTCGCTGCAACAACGCCAGTGCCGCCCCGCTGGCTAAATTGGGCTTTGAGGAACAAGCACCCGGGCCATCAATGGGCAAAATAATCATGCAGAAGCTGTTTTAGTGGTCAAGGCCGAGCGGCCCCAATAAGTCTAAACGCCTAGTTTAGTTAGAGTCTCCTTTGGTGCGAGTGAAGAGACTCTAGGCTCTTAACCGCGTCGCGGTTAAGAGCTGGGCTCGACGATTTTTGATTTTGAAGAGGTCGAGAGTTAGAGCCGCCATGACATACCAACCAAAAAACCGGCACTGCGGCCGGTCCTTTGGTTGGTGCGAGTGAAGAGACTCTAACTCTCGACCTCTTCCTTGGCAAGGAAGCGCTCTAAACAACTGAGCTACACTCGCGCAACAGCGATAGATTATAGCGGAAAATTAGTTGTTCGCCAACAGCTTCGGCTAGAGTGTAAGCAATTGTACAAAGCCGAACGGAAAGCTGCCGTATAATGCCGGCAGCGTAACGAGTGGAGGTTTACATGCTGGCGTTTATTTTGCTCATCGTCCTTATCTGTGTGGCGGCGGGGATTATCGGCTTCGTTATAAAAGGGCTGCTGTGGTTGTTTGCGATAGCGGTGATTGTATTTATCATCACCGTTTTTGCTGGATTCTTTGGCGCCGGCAGCCGACGGGAGCGGCGACGGGCTGAGCGAAAGGGGTCAGCTCGGGACAAGACAAATGATACGGAAGAGTAATTTGATAACAATGGTGGCTCCTCCCAGGGCCTGCCTTCTGCGAAGGCATAACAGCTGCAGCTGTGCTCGAAATAAATTTCTGCGCGCGGCTTTGCTGTACGACTACCATCGCCCAGGCTCCTCCCAGAATATAGCTTCTCGCCGGGTTGGCTTTTATCTTATAGGCTAGCCAACTCGGGTTCTGCATATAATTTTGTTAACCACAAAATTATCGAACCGCCTGCGGCAAGTTGCGCTGTGAGTGCCACCACGAAAAAACCCGACACAAGGTCGGGTTCTATCGTGGTGGCTCCTCCCAGACTCGAACTGGGGACACAAGGCTCTTCAGGCCTCTGCTCTACCAACTGAGCTAAAGAGCCGAGATAGACTTCGTTATTTTACAGATTTTACCCCTATTTTTCAACTAGTGGGGCCGGCCGCCGCAGCGGTTAACCGCGGCTATGGCGGACCGTCGTTGCGATGAGAGTATAATTGCACGTATAAATGGTGGGTGCAGGCAGTGGCCGCGCCCTTTATTTTTTAGCTATGGCTGGACAAAACCTTAGGCCGCACCGTTACTTGGGCGGCACAGAGATGGAATACTCCCTGGCACCGGTCACGGACCGGGGCACCTGGTCGCCCCACACCGACCCTTTTGCCACAGCTGCCCTGCAGCAGTTGCCGGCCGACTTGTATCGCCAGAATTCGATCGGTTTTACCGCTAACGGCGCTCGCATTTACGCCGATATCGGCGCCAAGCTGGAATACGCCACGCCAGAGTGTGTCAGCTATGGCGACACTGTCCATGCCATGCTCGCCGGCGAACAGCTAGTAGTCGCCGCCGTGGGCAAAGCACTGCAAAATTCTCCGGAGCTTCGCAACATCCAGCTCTTAGGGCGGGTTGTCGACAAAAATGGCATCACCTGGGGGCATCATGAGAATTATCTCGTCCGGCGCCGGGCATTTAGAGCCCTTAAATACGAGTACGCGCCCAATCCGGCACTCCGCCTGGCGATGCTAGGGCACCTGGCCAGTCGGACCATTTTTACCGGAGCCGGTATTCTAGTACCCAATTCGTCCAAGCCGGGCGGCTTGATAGTTCCGGCCCAGAAAATACCACATCTGACGAAGGAAATTACCGTCGGCACGACTTCCGCCGACAAAGGACTGCTCAATACCCGCGACGAGCCGCACGCCAAGCGTGAAAAATGGGCCCGGCTGCACGTAACCTCCGGCGACTACAATATCTCGCCCTGGGCCAGCTGGCTCAAAATCGGCACCACGGCGCTTGTCGCCTATCTGGCGGAGGTTGGCTACCTTGGCGGCGAGCCAGCCGACAGCCTGCCGCCGGGCGACGGTTTGGTCATCGCCCGAGCAGTCGGTATTAATCCGGATCAGACTTTTGCGCTGGCCGACGGCAGTACCAGTCAGGCCGTCGACTTGCAGGAAAAGTACTGCCTCGCCGCGCAAAAATTCAATACTAGTTATCCGGACCTGCTGACAGAAGAAGATAGGCTCGTCATCGCGCACTGGCAAGCGGCGATCGACGATTGGCGGCGCGACCGCGATAGCCTGCAGTATCGGGTCGACTGGATTACGCGCCAAAAAGTTCTGGAAAATTATATCGCCACCAGGAAGCCGACGGATAGTGACAAGATTATCGAGGCCGAAAAGGCGTGGGACGACTTGGTGGTCGGCTCGGCCGTCAAGCTGCGCCACGCCACCAAGATGCCGGGCTACGACGAAGCGGCCATCGAGCGACTCAAACATCAGCCGCCGACTGGCAGCCGCGCCGAGCTGCGCGGCCGGCTAATCCGCGACTATGCGGACCGGGAATTGGCTGTCGACTGGGGCCACGTCACCATCACCTCCACCGCCGGCACGCGAATCACTATCGGCTTAAAGAATAATCCATTTCAGTCTCAACTCACCGCCAATCAAAAACAGCAGCTTTCCTGGCTTGGGGACTAGTCTAGCTGACCGCGGTGCCGAAGAGGTGGCCGACGAGGTAGGTCAGGGCCATGGCGACGGCGCCGCCGAGGACGACACGGACAATGGCCTTTTTGCGTGAGGCGTTGCCGACAGTAGCACTCAGGAAGCCGGTGATGGTGAGTGCCATCAGTACGGCGATGAAGGTGACGCCGATGCGCCAGTCTTTGCTCGCTACCAGCACCGCGATGAGCGGGATTAAGCCGCCGATGGTAAAGGAAATCATCGAGGCCAGTGCGGCCTGCACCGGGTTGTTCAAATCTTGTTCGTCGAGCTGCAGCTCGGCCTCAAGGTGCGCTGCCAGCGGGTTTTTGGCCGTCAGCTCGTGCGCCACTTGCAGCGCGGTTTTGTGGCTGACTCCTTTGGCTTCGTAAGCTTCGGCCAGGCCCTCCAGCTCGTGCTCCGGGTCATCGCGCAGACGGCGTTTTTCTTTGGCGATATAGGCCCGCTCGGTGTCGCGCTGGCTGCTGACGCTGACATACTCGCCCACCGCCATGCTAAACGCGCCGGCCACCAACCCGGCCAGCCCGGCGATAAAAATCGTGTGCCGCGCACTGGTAGCGCCGGCCACACCGAGGATAATGCTCGAGACGCTGACGATACCATCATTCGCACCCAGCACCGCCGCTCGCAGCCAGTTGAGTGTACTGTTACTTGCCCGTTTGTTGTCTTGCTCGCTCGCCATAGCTACCGTTCTACCTCCAGAGGAATGACGCCACCCACAGCGCCACCAGAATCAGCACGATGACAACGCTGACCACCTGCTGCCAGCGGGATTCGGGGATGTGCGTGCGAAAGCGCGGGTCTTTGGGTTTGCTCATTATCGTTTTGGTTGGACTTTAACGGCCGTACCGTAGGCCGCGACTTCGTTCATGGTGCCGCCGATATCGCCGGTGTCGAAACGCATGGCCAGCACGGCATTGGCACCCTTTTCGGCGGCGGCAGCCTTCATGCGCTCGGTAGCCTCGATACGGCTATCGCTTAATAATTTGGTGTAGGTGCCGATTTCGCCGCCAATAATTGATTTCAGGCCGGCACCGATATTGCCGAACATGCTCCGGCTGCGCGTTATGAGCCCAAAGACCTCACCGTAGACTTCGACCACTTCGTAGCCGGGTAAATCGTTCGTGGTCGCGATCAAAATTGTATCGTTCATAACCTAACCCTCGTTTATGCATTGGTGGGTGATGGGGGGCTCGAACCCTCGACCTCAGCAATGTGAATGCTGCGCTCTAGCCAACTGAGCTAATCACCCGTTATGAGACAAACCTGCGGTTTTTCTCATCGCGCCGGGTTTTGGCAGAGCCAAAATCTCGGGCTGCTCTTTTCCCTGGCCGGGAATGCTAGTCAATAGTATAACCTAATCGTCGGGATTACTCGAGAGATGGTAAAGCTGGCAATGGCGGCAGTGGTAAACCTTGAGCTTGCTGCCGTAGCGCCATTGGCTGGCCGTGGCAGCCGCTTGGGCATCACGAAAAGTATCAAAGGCTAATTTCTCGGCGCACGGTAACGGCGAATCTGACATTCCCACATTCTACCAGGCTACATAGTCTAGAGTCTGAAATTTATTGATTACAATGTTCTGTCTACGTAGTCTTGGCAGAGGCGTTCAAAGACGGCGTTCGTCCAGCCGAAGCCGGTTTGGCTGGGATACACCCCCTTCACCGGCGGCTTGTCGGGATTGACGACATTGTATTTCTCCAGGAAAATCTGGTGCTTTTCGAACCAGTGCAAATTGGTCTTCAGCCATTTGGTGGCGATGCGGCGGGCGTCCTGGTGGTAGCCATAACGCTCGAGCGCTTTGATAACGATGAAATGCAGCGGCGCCCAGCCGTTGGGATATGCCCACTGCGTCGGCATGCTGCCGAGCACGTACTGGCCGACGGGCAGCACATCGGTGGTGGCCAGGCCGCCCTTGTTCTCGAAACGGCGCAGGGCTTTGACGAGCGCTTCGGCCTGCTTTTCGTCGACCATACCGGCCCACATCGGGAAATACGCCGCCAGCGAGCTGACGCTGCTGCGCTTTTTGCGGATGTAATTATAGTCGTAATACAGGCCGCGGATTTTGTCCCACATCAGCTCGTTCATGGCGGTTTTGCGGGCTTCGGCGACAGCATCCCAGTGGGCGGCGGCGCGCTTGTCGTCAAAAATCCGAGCGGCGCGCGCGAAATCCGTCTCGTACTTATATAAGAGTGCGTTCAGGTCGACCGGCAGGTAGTTGAGCGCCTTGCGGCCGAAGCGCGGCGTCATATCCCAGCCGCTCTCGGCCTCGGCCAAATCATGCAGATAATTGATGTCGTAGTAGCGGCTCAGGCCCTTATACACCTGGCGCTCGTTGGGTTTTTTGACGCCCAGCCAGACGGTTTCGTATTCCTTTTGGGCAATTGCCATGGCCGCCTGCAGCCAGGTTTTGCCCGGGTCGTAAGCTTGATAAATATCGAAAATGAAGCTGGTCAGAAACGGCGGCTGCGACCGCCCCATCAAATACGTCCGCGAGGCATTGGGAATGACCTTAAAGCGCTGAAATAAGCTAAGCAAATCGTCCAAAATGCCCGTCACCAATTCCTCGTGCGATTCGTCGAGCAGGCCTTGGACCATAAAATAACTGTCCCAGTAATACAGCTCGTCGTAGTCAAAGCCGGTAATCTCGGTGTAGCTGGGCACCAGGTACGGCTTGGGCAGACCGAGCAGGCTCTCGTCGTCCTTCGGATGGAAGCGCTCCAGATGTGTCCAGTACTCTTTTATATAGTCGCGGGCGGCAGCGACCTGGGCCGGTTCGAGGCTTTGGTCGAGGCGGAATGACAACTTGCGTGCCACCAATTGTTTGGCTCTGCCGAGCTTAGCTTTATCGATACGAATCATTACCTGTAGCGTAGCTTGGCGGCTGCCGGCGGTCAAGCATATTGCACTGGCATGCCGTGCGCCGCAGGCGATAAAAGTAAGGTTATTAACTGCGCTTTGCCGCCTGCACTTCTATAATTTTGGCCAGAAAGGGGGTTTGGCAGCCGGGCTGCCGCATGATTATCATCATAAGAAAGGAGGCAGATATGGAACGAATAAGTACACGCTTGGCCAGCTCGCGGGTGGCCAGTATTTTAACGGTGGCGCTGGGTATTTGGGTGATGCTGTCACCGATTTGGCTCGCCATGACTGGCGGCGCCCTGACCAGCGTGCTGATAAGCGGCGGCGTCCTGATAGTGCTGGGGCTAACGCAGATTTTTTGGGAGAATAGCTTGCCCAGCTGGCTGAATGTGGTGGCGTCGATTTGGCTGTTCATTACGGCGTTTTTGTTCCTGATGGGCATCAACGCCAGCTGGAGCACGGCGCTGGCCGGCATTGTCGGGTTTATTTTGAGCGTGTGGGATGGCTCGGAAATGTCGGAGGTGCAGCGACTGCATCAGCAGCAGAGCCTGATGTAATTTGCCTGCCGCTGGCCGACATTATGGCAATAATAAAGACCCCTCCGCGGGGTCTTTATTATTAACGCTCGTCCGGTTCGGTCGTAGCTTCTTCGTTGGGGTGATAATCGACCACGTCGTTGCCAGTATTCGGCTCGGTGGCTTCGGCGGCGCCAGACAGCCCTTCGTCGTAGATTTCTTCGCGCTCGAGATTGCTGTCGGTGGATGGATGCGTGTCGTCAAGATCATGCGCCGGCTGGCCGTCGCCATCGGCCGCGGCGCTGAGGTTGCGGGCTGGCGCCGCCGGACTGAATGGCGTCTGATTGTCCTCTGGCAGCTCCTCGATACGTTCCTCTTCGCTCGGTTCGTCTGGCCCCATGCTGCTACCTTTCGTTACTTGGTCTAAGCAGCATAACGAAGCCGAGGAGCCGCGGCAGTCAAAAACCCCACTATGCCTGGTTGGCCAAAAACGCCAGTGTGCGCCGCCAGGCATCGGCGGCGGCAGTTTCGTGGTACGCAAACGGGTTGGTATCGTTAAAGAATGCGTGGCCGCAGCCCGGGTAAACCTGAGCGGTGAATTCAACATCGGCGGTTTGCATTGCCTGCTGCAGTGCGGGCAAATCTTTCATCAAATTCTCATCTTTTTCGCCGTAAAATGCCAACACCGGGCACTTGATTTGTTTAGTGTTTTCTACGTCGGCGTGGCCATAGAACGGCACGGCCGCTTTGAGCCGCGGTTCGGCCGCCGCCAGCGCGAAACTGTAGCTGCCACCAAAGCAAAAGCCGGCCACCGCCACCCACTGCTTGGTTTCGGGTTTATCGAACAGATAGTCGAAGCAGGTTTTGACGCGCTCCAGCGTCTTTTTGCCAAAGTCCGGCTCCTGCATCGGCGTCATAAGCTGCCGCAATTTTGGCTGCGCTTCGTTGCGCTTTTCAGGATTGAACAAATCGAGCATCAGCTCGGCAGCATGCTCTTTAATATGCGTCTCGCCGAGAAGTTCCGGCGACAATACATAGTAGCCCTCAGCGGCAAAGCGGTCGGCTACGCTTTTGATGTGGTCCGTCAGACCCCACACCTCTTCGATAACGATCAGGCCGCCTTTTATGTCGCCCGCCGGCGCAGACTCATAGACTTCCAGCGCCTGCCCACTAACATCGATATTAATGATCTTTCCCATCGTACACCTCCTCTGGCTGTAGTTTCATTTCGTAGGTTGCGGCGCCTTCCAGCGTCTCCGTGCGATCGCGTTCGGCGGCCTCATCCTCGCCGTCTTCCTGGTGAATGTACTTTTTGCCGCGCAGCCAACTGGCGATCGCCGCCAGCAAATAAAGGATTAACGAAAAGGTAAAAGCAATGGTCAGGCCATGCATGAACGGGCCAGAAATAAGATGCGGGAAGAACGTCTTGCCGGTAATAATGCTGGCACTATGCACCGGCAAACTGGCGAGCGTCTGGTGCGGCAGCAGCGTGCCCATCGGGTTATAGCCCAAAAAGGCGGCGAACAAACTGCCGACTGGTGGCGCACTGGCAACCTGCTGTGCGACCGCCGGCGGCACGTGCTGTGCTTCCAGCTGCGTCGACATAGCCTGCGGCAAAGTGTGTGCCAAACCGACAATCATCAAGCTGAAGAAAACGCCGATGGACAAAACCATGCCGGCGTTCATGGTGGTGGCGCGCATGCCGGAAGCCTGGCCGCGCTCGGCAGCCGGCACGGAATTCATAATCGCAGCAGAGTTGGGCGCCGCGAACAAGCCGGAGCCGACGCCGTTTAGAAAGATGAAAATCGCAAACAGCCAAAACGGGAAATTAGCCGGCAGCGTCATTAAAAGTGCAAAGCTGACAGCGCCCAGCACCATACCGCCAGTGGCGAAAGCTCGCTGGCTCATGCGGTCACTCAGCCAGCCGCTGACCGGCCCGGAAATAAGGAATCCAAATGTCAGCGGCAGCATATAAATACCTGCCCACAGCGGCGTTGATTCAAAACTGTAGCCGTGCAGCGGCAGCCAAATGCCCTGCAGCCAAATAATCAGCATAAACTGCAGTCCGCCGCGGCCGATGGCCGACAAAACGCTGGCCAAATTGCCCATCGCAAAAGCCCGGATTTTGAACAGCCGTAAATTGAACATCGGCTGCTTAACTCGCAACTCCACAAACGCAAACGCAATCAGCAGCAGGACACCAATAATTAAGAAACTCAAAACTTTCGGCGAGGCCCAGCCCATCGTGGCCGTGCCGTACGGCTGCAAGCCGTAAGTAATGCCAACCAAAATCAGCACCAGGCCGACGGCAAACGTTGCGTTGCCCCAGAGGTCGAGCTTTTGTTTGACTTTTTCTTTGACGGCGTCGTGCAGCGCGATGTAGGCCCAAACCGTGCCGATAATACCGAATGGCACGCTCACCCAAAACACCAGCCGCCAGTGCACATCGGCCAGCAGGCCGCCGACAATCAGGCCAATGAAACTGCCGCCAATCGCCGCGATGCTGTTAATGCCGAGCGCCAAGCCGCGTCGGTTGGCCGGAAAAGCATCGACCAAAATCGCCGTCGAATTAGCGAACAAAAGCGCGCCGCCAATGCCTTGAACAATTCGCATAATTATCATATACATCGCCGCTGCGCCGCCGCTGCCCGGCGTCAGCGCCAAGCCGATTGAGGCCAGCGTAAACACCAAAAAGCCGGCGTTGTACATTTTGGACCTACCCCACATGTCGCCCAGCCGGCCGAAGGTCACCACCAGCACGGCCGTCGCCACCATGTAGCCCATCAAAACCCACAGCAGATAATTTATGTTGCCCGGCGTCAGCGGGTTCAAATCGATGCCGCGGAAAATCGCCGGCAAGCTAATGATAAGAATCGACGAATTCATCGCAGCCATCAGCACGCCAAGCGTAGTATTACTAAGCGCCACCCATTTGTAGTGCGGCCCGGCGTGCCACTGTGCCGATTTAGCTTTCAACTTTCCAAACATTTACTGCCCACTCCTCGATTGATTTAGCTGCCTCAGGTTCGTTTCTAAATTACCGATAATGCGCTCATTAATTCGCGCCAGCTCGGCTGCATCCTTTTTGTTCAAGCCCGCCAGCATGGCCTGCTCAATAACCGGCCCCGGCGGCGGAATTTTGGCTAGCAGTTTCCGGCCCGCGGCCGTCAGCACAATATTTTTGCGCCGCTTGTCGTCCGGCTGCTCGCGGCGCTCCACCAGGCCTTTAGCCTCGAGCGTGTCGATGATACCGCTCAGCGTGGCCGGCTCAACCTGCAATTGCTCGAGTAGCTGCTTGCCTGGTACGCCACCACTCGTCTTGGCGTGGTACAGCACCCGGTATTGGGTGCGCGCCAAGCCGTGCTCCTGCAGCAAGCTATCGATGTTTTGCGCCAGCAGGGTATGCAGGCGTTTAACCGAGCGAATCAAATCGTAATCTGTCTGTGCGGCCACGGCAGCTCCTCCAAAAAATTTAGTAACAAATAATTAGGTACCTAAGTATTTTACCACACCGCGCTCGCGAATTCGTGAATTATACCTTTAGCGTCATGCCAGTTTGTTATTGCTTTTAGCGCCTTATAGTCCTACCATAGGCTTGATTACTTTTACTCAAATGAGTGCTGCAAGTTACAAGCGAAATCGAGCACAGGGTGTTACGGGTAGGTGGACCGGCACGTGCTTTCCGGCGGCTCTGGACCAGCTGACGCGGAGCCATGCCCTACCCGCTGAGACATACTCACTGTATGAAGACATGGTCACCAAGGCCATGGCGTATAGAGGTCAGGAAAAGCGTTTGCGTAACCCCCTGTACCGCTATCTGTTTGAGCGCATTATCGAAGAACTTGGTTCATCGTATGACGAGGCTATCTTCAAGCGGTACAAAACAAGGCGCGGTTTTACCCATGGCGTTACACGGCTACTCGAAGACGGTTGCCGCGTGTCAATCGATATCGTGACTGAGGGTTGCAAGGCCACGGCTGACGGTGAAGTCCATACAGTAGGCCTCAAGCCTCTTAAGCCAGGCGAGGCCAATGGGATTGTCCTGGTAAGCACTTGGGTACCTCCGGAATTGCAAGGAATAATAACGCTTGAGGCGCTCTATTCACATGTAGCTCAGACCAATGAACCGTCGCGCCAGAACTTCGCCTTCAATGACGCCAACGTACTCGCTTTGCCCGCCTAAAGCCCCCTTGGCGCCACTATAGAAAAAGCCTCAGTTTTCACTGAGGCACTTTCTTGGTGGAGCTGGCGGTAATTGCAACCGCGTCCGTCGGTTTATCTTGGTTAGTCGTCTACAGGCTTAGCTAATTTTTGGGTCTTAGCGCTCGGGTATCAAAACGAGCAAACATTCCGAGCGAGCAATCCTGGTCTTAGCAATCACTACGGACGGGAGTGACTGAGCATCCAGAAAATATGAAACGCCTTTCAGCTATCTGAAGTCGCGTCGGGCATTGCCACTTAAACGAGTTGAGTGGCTGATGCGAGCGTAAAGTTGCTGCGGGCAAACAAGTTTGCTACAGCAGCCTTGGCGTCGCTAATCTTAGAATTTGCATCTAAAATAGTGTGTCTATACGCTGACAAGCGACCTGCTGATCTAACCGATAAAGTCCAACGTCGAGCATAATTTCAGCCCCGTACCGCAATGCTGTCGCATCGCTTTTGCGTCTCTCCGACGCTGCCCACTATTATAGCATAAAAACAAGCACTTTGGCTACTGAAGCAGCTTGGCTGCGGTAGTCTGCAGGCTGGCTTCAAAATTATCATCATCCAGCTCTTGGTAAATCAAATTGTAGCGAGCCGCCTCCTCTCTCATAAAGCGGCTCATTACAGCAAAGAATTCAGTAGCGCTTTTTATTTCATCGTCAGTATAACCATGCATCCAGTCATGCCTATTCTGACGTGCCTGCTTGGTGATGACTATTGGGTGGCTGTCTGATGTATTGCCCAAGAAAATGCTTTTATGCGGTAACTCAAGCTTGTATGTGAACTGAGGTAGGATTGCAACACCCTCCAATATCACATCCACACCATCTTCTTCGTAAGATTCTAGGAATTTTTGCAGATGTGGCCAGTAAGCCCGCGATTGCCGATTCTGCTCTTCAAGCGTTTGCTCGGCAGACTGCATCGCCCAGCTCCCCATTACATCTTCGTGAAAATTAATAAAGATGTCCGGAGGTAAGGCGCCTGAAGGAACAGCACGTCGTAACATGTATCTAATTGCGTCGGTCGAGACAGCATGCATAGGGCGTTGCTGCACCAGATGCTTGACCAGATGTGTTTTACCAACGCGCGGTGGGCCGCCTATAAGATAGATCATTTGTGGACTTTGGAGAGGAGCTCGAGGAGTTGAGCTTGGTGCTTGGTGGGCATGTGCTCGAGCGAAATGGTTTGGTATTGAGCCAGCGCCTGGCCGGCAGCTTCGACGAGCTGCTGGCCTTTGGGCGTCAGCCGGGTGACATGCTCGCGACGGTTGGCCGGGCGAATATGGGTTTCGATTAAGTCTTTGGCACGCAGCAGTTTGATTTGCCGGCTGACGCTAGCCTCGGTCTGGCCGAGCTCATAGGCAATGTGTCGCTGCTGGGCCGCCGGGTTGGTGGCCAACACGCGCAAAATTTTAAACTGCGAATACCCTATGCCGAGCTGCTCTTGTAGAATCTGGTCAGATTCGCGCGCCAGCACCGCCGACAAGTGGTGGAGCAGGGTATGAATGAGACTGGGGGCACTATCCATGAATGTGTTTACCTTCTGTTGCTCACTATACGCCGCATGCTTAACGTGTCAAGTGTTCGTAGGGCAGTGGGGTTAGCGCGGCGTGGATGCTTGGTAAAGCCGGTGCCAATCGTCGAGCGTGAGCGCTTGAGCGCGGAGATTGGGGTCGATATCGGCGCGTATCAACAGCGCTTCGGCGTCGGTTTTGCTGACGTGCAGCCCACCACTTAAACTACTGCGCAGTTTTTTGCGCCGCTCACCGAAGCCGGCTTTGACCAGACGGAAAAAATCTTTGGCAGTGACATCGGCGAACAACGGCTCCGGCCGACGCTCTAAAATAAGCATTTGCGAATCTACCTTTGGCGGCGGCGTGAACAACCGGGCCGGCACCTCGTAACCCAGCCCGACATGCCAATAAAACTGCGCCAACACACTCAAGACCGACATATCACCCGGGGCCGCAGCCGCCCGGCGGGCAACTTCTTTTTGTACTAGCAGCACCGCCACGCTCGCCCGATTCGGGGTCTCGGACAACACGCGGATGAGATTGCTCGTCAGATAATACGGAATGTTCGCCACCACTTTGTAGTCCGCCGGCAGGCTGGTGAAATCAAACTGCAAAATATCCTGCTGAGTGACCTGCAGATTGCCAGCCGGCACTCGCGCTGGCAACGACCCCGCCAAGGCCTCATCAAATTCAATGGCCACAACCCTGCCGGCCCGCGCAACCAATTGCTCGGTCAGCGTTCCGAGGCCCGGCCCAATTTCCAGCACCGTGTCGTCTTTCGTAATCTCAGCCGCCTCGCACATCGCCCGCAAACTAGCAGCATCGGCCAACCAATGCTGCCCCAACACTTTATTCGGAATCGGCTCGTTCATCTGTAAATGATAGCAAGAGGCCGGTTAATTGACCACTGACTGCAGGCGCAGCAAGCTTGAGTGCAGTTTGGGATGGAAAGCGAAGCCCGTAAACGAGCCGCACTTAAGGTGCGGTGAGTGCGGACTGGAGCTTTACGCCCAAAATGTGCCAAGCTCGCTACACTACCACCAGCCGTAGCTGGCTTTGTGACTGTAAGCCCCCGCCCAGCCGCCATACCGCCCATCAGCATATCCCGTAAAGAATTTAATCTGGCACACCGGGTCGGATTGCCAATCAGGGCAAGCCGCCGCCAGCTTCGAGCCAGGACAAGCCTGGCCGAGGCCAGCGCATCCGATACCGTTAACGGCCGCCGGATTCCAGTGCGATTCATGGGTAAAGACGTAATCGACATAGCTATAATCGCCCGGCGAAATGCCAGCCAGGCGCATGTCATCGCGGATACCGCCGAGGTTAACACCACGCACCTCTATCTGCGTTACCGGTTGACGGATGACCACCGTCTGTATCGGCGTCCGGTGGCCGTCTTTGTCAATCTCATAGGTAATGGCTTTTTCGCCCGCACTACCACGCTGGCGAACGGCACTGGTACCAATGGTCAGCGAGGCGTCCTGAATGGTTTCTACCGGCATGGCAATCGCCACCTGCTTGGTCACCAGCTTGGTACCCTTGCGCAGGATAAACACCTTGCTGCCGGCACTTAGCAGCGTTGGTTTGGCCGGCACCACTGTCTCGCCAGCCGCCAAGGTGATTTGTTTTTCTTTCAATAATTCCGCCACCGTTTGGGCGTTAGTGCGGGTCGGGATTTTAGTGCCATACAGATTGAGCGTAATCGGGATGGAGCGCTTAATGACGACTTGCTCGCCAATGGCGTGATCGGCCACGAAATTTTGCACCGGATTGGTGGCCAGCTCGTCGTCGGCATGGACATTGACCCCAGCCTGCTGAGCGATACTACGCGGTGTGGTGGCGGCACTGAACGTAAAAGTGTGCTTGGTACCATCGACGATCTCCACCGGTACCGCCCGGTAAATATTGATACGGAAATCGTCCTGGTTGATGGGCGTGTCCGGGCTCGGTTCCACGACGTCGCCGGTGTTGAGTGTCAGGTGTAGCTTCTTGAGCAGCGCCCCCACCGTCGGTTCGCGGCTCGGCACCGTCTGCTGTGCACCATCGTGCGAAATGACCACAATAAAGGCGTTGACGGGAGGCGTGTCATCCTGCCCGAACACCCGCCAGCTGATGCCACACACCACCAGCAAAATAAGCACGGTGGCGATGGGAATCATCACCGGGTGGGCGCGCAGGCGTCGGAATCGCTTGATTTGCTGCTGGCGATTCCGCTCGAGGCGGCGCTGGAATTTCGAAAATTTGGAACGCATGAATAAACGTCAACTATGGCGGCTGTGCGCCTATAATTTGCCAAAATCGACGGCTATAAGTATAGCAAAATTACTGTCCCGCTAAAAGCTCGAGCCCTTGCCTCACCTCTGTTGTAAGTGGCAATTTGGCAAGCTCCGCCGGGCCAAACCACCGCGCCTCGGCAATTTCCAGTTTTTGCACACGCGGGGTTACTTTTTCCGGCATGTTCACTTTATAAAAGTGTGCTAGGTAGGTTATGCCGTGCTCGGCTATCTGCATTTTTCCAAGTGGTTTTAGCTGCTTGGGATTTACTACAATGCCGAGTTCTTCGCGTGTTTCGCGGCAAGCGCCCGCCAAGGCATTTTCATGGCGATGCAAGCCGCCACCAGGTAAGCTCCAGCGATGGTCGCCAGTTAGCCACTCCAAGCGGCCATGCACCAACAAAACCGCGTCGCCGCAGCAGACCAGCACCCGCGTCCGCTCGGTGCCGTTCAGTATCAGCCAATCTACCGGCCACGTCAGCCAGCCAAGTAATTTCATAATTTTTCTAACGGGGCAAAGCTGGCGTTTAGTTTGCGGGTGCCTTTCCCTTTGAAATACACCGTCAGGGTGTCGCCATCGATATCCACGATGGTGCCAATGCCGAATAATTGGTGCCGCACACCGTCGCCCTCGTCGAAATCCGGCACGTAGCGCGGCTCATCGCTGATTTTGTTAGGCTCCGGCATTTCACCGACACCCGCCGCGGACAATTGACCGAAGCCAAACCCGGTCTGGGATTCCGAGGAGTGCAGGGATTGGAATTCAGCATTAATCTCGCTTAAAAATCGGCTGGGCGGATTGTGCTGCACGCCGCCGTACAACAACCGGCCGTTGGCGTAGAGCATATAGAGTTCTTCGCGGGCGCGCGTCATGCCGACGTAGCACAGCCGGCGCTCCTCCTCCATTTCACTTTGATCGTACAGCGCCCGGCTGTGCGGGAAGATCGACTCCTCGAGCCCTGTCATAAATACTACTGGAAACTCCAGGCCTTTGGCGGCGTGTAGTGTCATGAGCGTGACAGCATTACCGGAAAAATCGGCACCATCGAGGTCGCTCACGAGGCTGACTTCTTCCAAAAAGCCCTCCAACCCGAGCTCCTGGTATTCCTGCGCCACACTCAGCAGTTCCTTGACGTTTTCGACACGAGCCTCGCCTTGCGGCGTACCGTCGTCGAGATATTGCAAGTAATTAATCCGGCGCAGCAGCGAATCAATCAAGCCGGCCACCGAACTTTCATCGATAATTTGGCGCAAGGCTGCCAGCATATCGCCTAGCTCGCCCAAGGCTTTCCGCGCTCGCGGTGTCAGGTCGCTGCAGCTGTCAACTTCCGTCAACGCCTGTTGCAGATCTAGGCCTGCGGTTTGCTGCCAGGCGAAAAAGTTAGCTAGCGATTTGCCGCCGACGCCGCGCGCCGGTACATTGACAATCCGCTCGAAGCTCACCCGGTCCGCCGGCTGGAAAATCAGCCGGATGTAGGCCATGATGTCTTTGATTTCTTTGCGGTCATAAAAGCGCACGCCGCCGACCACCCGATACGGAATGCCGTAGTGTACAAAGGCTTCTTCAATCGACCGACTCTGTGCATTGGTGCGGTACAACACCGCAAAATCACCGTAGCGCCGCCGGCCGCCGTCCACCGCGTTCCGCACCCGGCGCACAATCGTCTCGCCCTCGGCCCGCTCACTCATCACCGGTACCATTTGCACCGGCAAGCCGTCGCCGGCCTCAGTCCACAGCTGCTTGTCGCTGCGCTGGGCATTTTTGGTAATGACGGCATGGGCGGCATCAAGAATATGCTTGGTGCTGCGGTAATTTTGTTCGAGCTTAATGACGGTGCAGTCTTTATAATCCTTTTCAAAATTCAAAATATTGCGGAAATCGGCGCCGCGCCAGCTGTAAATGCTCTGCCAGTCATCGCCGACCACCGCGATATTTTTGTGCCCGTCGGTTAACAAGTTAACTAATTTGTACTGCGCGGCGTTGGTGTCCTGATACTCGTCAATCATGATGTATTTGAACTGCTGCTGCCACTTGGTACGCACTTCGGCCTGGTTTTGCAGCATGGCGACGGTACGGTTGATGAGGTCATCGAAATCGAGTGCCTTGGCGTCGCGCAGCATGCGCTGATAGGCCGGGTAGACCTGGGCGGCGGTTTTGGCGGCCGGACTGTTGGCCATACCGGCGTATTCCTCCGGCGAAATGACATCGTTTTTGGCACTGCTAATGAGGCTGCTGAGCGTGCGCGGCGGAAAGGCTTTTTCGTCAATCAGCAGCTGTTTGCTGACTTGTTTGATGGCCGCCAGCCGGTCGGCTTCGTCAAAAATTACGAAGCTGCGCGGAATGCCAATGGCCTCGCCGTCTTGCCGTAATAATCTGACACAAATACTGTGAAACGTACCCATGTACGGCATAAAACTGCGTTTTTCGGCGCTCTGGCCCAGCAGCTCGGCGATGCGCTCGCGCATTTCGCGGGCGGCTTTGTTGGTAAATGTCACCGCCAGAATGTTGAACGGCGTCGCTCGGTTTGTCGCTATCAAATACGCAATGCGGTGCGTCAGCGTTTTCGTTTTGCCGCTGCCGGCGCCAGCCTGAATCAGCAGCGGTCCGTCGGTGGTTTGCACGGCACGGCGTTGCTCCGGGTTTAGCCCGGCTAGTAATTCCTCGGCTTGCATCCTTCTATTTTACCAGAGTAAGCAGCCGTTTAGTGACCGAAAAAGTGCGTAGGCGGCTGGAAATTCGGAATACTAAACAGGCCGGCGTCGAGTGCCAAGTCGGCAGCTATAATAATGACGATAATCACCAACAGCCAGGTAAGCGCCGCACGGTTGTGGCGTTTCTTGACCTGGTTAATCGGCAAATAATATTTGTGGCTGTCGGCCAGTTTTTGGATCAGCTTGGCCTGCTCGGCGGCGGCTTGGTCAGCAGCCGCGGTTTTGGCGGCAGCCTTAGCATCGGGCGCGGCAGTTTTGTCGGCTGGCGTGTCGGCAGTTTCGTCGGCAACCGGTTCGGGCTCGGCCGGCGGCGTATAGGTGGCCGGCGGTTCAGTTGGGGCGGCTGGCTCAGCAGGCGCAGCCGATGCAGTATCGGCGGCTGGTGCAGCCTCCTCGGCAGGCTCCGGGTTGTCGGTCGGTTTTGCCGGTTCGGATGCTGGTTCGGCAGCCGCCGGCTCGGCGGTTACTGGCGAATCCTCGGGCGTAATATCACTGTGCAGCGGCTGGATTTTGAGTTCGGTATGCGGCTTGAATCCGGTTTGTTCCGGTGCCGGCTCGCTGGCAGCAGCAGTGTCCTCGCGCATCATCGGGTCGCGTTTGAGCGTACGATTGGTGACAATGGTCGGCCGGGCACTGGCGTCCGGAGTGGTCTTGCCCGGCTTGTGGATGTCGAAGGCTTTGGTGGATTTTTTGGTAGCCATAATTTCTTTCAAGCGGCGGTTGCTACTTGGTAGGCGCTGTCGACAATGCCGGCAAATTGTTGGTAATTGAGGCTGGCGGCGCCCACCAGCACGCCGTCGCAATCGGCCAGCGAAAGGTAGGCTTTGGCGTCGTGGTCATCCACGCTGCCGCCATAGAGCACACGCACTTCATCGGCAGCGCGCTGGCCGTAAAGCTCGGCAATTTGTTTGCGAATAAAGACGAAAGCCTTTTGCATGTCGTCGGGTTTGCTCGGCTCGCCGTCGAAGGTCGAAATCGCCCACACCGGCTCGTAGGCAATGACGAGGTTGCGGATTTCGTCACTGGTCAGGTTGCTAATGGCGGTGGTTAGCTGGTCGTGCAGCACTTGCTTGGTTTCGCCGGCGTTGCGCTCCTCTTTGGTTTCACCAATGCACAGAATTGGCGTGATGCCGTTGCGCACCGCCGCCTGAACTTTGTCGCGGATAAGTTCCAGACTTTCGTTAAAATAAATCCGCCGCGCCGAGTGACCGATGATGCAATATTCCACCAAATCGCGCAGCATCGCGAAACTGACCTCGCCGGTAAAGGCACCGTCGTCTTTATAATAGGCATCCTGCGCCGCCAGCTTGAACTTGTGGCGGTCGAGCTGCAGACTCAGTGGTTGCAGCGTGAGCATAGTCGGTGCCAGCACTACCTCGATGCTGCGGTGGGCTTTGACGTGCTGCTCCAGGCGGTGCAATAGAATACTGGCCTCGTGCACATTGAGGTGCATTTTCCAGTTGCCGGCGACCATTATTTTTCGATCAGTCATAATTTGCTTATGTTTACTGACTTTATTCTACCACTAGCTGAGGGTATGCGTGCTTGAGTGCAGTTTGGTTCAAAAGCGAGCACCGTAAGCGAGCCGTACTTTTCGGTACGGTGAGCGCGGAGCGCAGCTCTTTGGGCCAAAATGTGCCGAGCACGCATACCTATCTGCCCTCCAGCGCTTCTACTCCGGGTAATTTACGACCCGCCATCAGCTCAAGCGAAGCTCCGCCGCCGGTGGAAACGTGATTGAATCCGGCCATCAGTTTGCGGTTTTCGATATAACCCACGGTGTCCCCGCCGCCAGCCAGCGTGAATGGCCGGTTGCCGAATTCACCCAGCATGGCCTCGACAATAGTTTCGGTGCCGTGCGCGGTCGGGCCAACGGCGCCGCGCAGCGAAGGCGTTTCGGTAACGCCGACGGCGCCGTTCCAGACAACGGTTTTGGCCAGCTGGATACCGCCGGCAATGAATGCGGCGCTGAACGGACCGATGTCCAAAATGCGCTCGTGCTCGAGCACCTCACCGCTTTTTCGGGGCGGCCGCTTGGGATAATTTTCGATATCGGCCACCACGTGCGCGCTAAAATCCACAATCCGTGTCGGCGCCGCTGGGTCGAGCTTGTGCGCCACCACCACGTCGCGCGGCAACGCAAAGACGAAGGGCTGCTGCTTGGCCTTCGCTTTGGCTTTGCTAATAATGTCTTTGGCCAGCGGTACGTCGGCTTTGTCGTACAGACTGGCGGCCACGCCGATGCCCTCAGCCACCAAAAACGTGTTGGCCATGGCGCCGCCGACCGCCACAAAATCGGCAATGTCGATGAACTTGTTGAGCACATCGATTTTATCGGCAATTTTCGCCCCGCCGATGACCGCCAGCAGCGGCCGCGCCGGCTTTTCCATCACGTTCGTAATGGTATCGACCTCTTTTTCGAGCAACAGTCCAGCCACACTCGGCAGACAGTGCGTGATGGCCTCGGTACTGGCGTGCGCGCGGTGCACCACGCCAAAGCCGTCCTGCACAAACACATTCGCCAAACTCGCCAATTGCTTGGCAAAGCCGGCGTCGTTCTTTTCTTCTTCAGGGTGAAAGCGCAGATTTTCCAGCAGCAATACTTGCCCGGCCCGCAGTTTCTCGGCCGCCTTTTTGGCCGGCGCACCAGTGCAATCGGGCGCAAATTCGACTTCTTGCCCCAGTAGCTCCTGCAAGCGCTTGGCGACCGGGAACAGGCTGAAGGCGTCGTTGGGCTTGCCATCCGGCCGACCGAGATGCGAGCAAATTATCAGTTTCACCTTTTTATCGAGCAAATACCGCAGCGTCGGCAGGCTTTGCTGCAAACGATAATCGTCGGTAATTTTACCGCCAGCGAGCGGCACGTTGTAGTCGGCCCGCAGCAGCACCGTCTTACCGGCTAGGTCGATATCGCGAATGGTTTTTTTGCTGAACATCCCACCCTTTTGTTAGCTATTTACTGCTTATGGTAGCACAGCTAGCGCCCGACCGGTAGCCGCTAAAGCGCAGCCTTAACTGGATGGGGTAAATTTGACAGCCTCAAGCGCCGGGAGCGTGACCGGTAGTTGCGCCGGGGTATCGCAATAGCCCTGAATTTTGAGATAGCCTTTAGAAAGTGGAATGTAAGCAAATTCCTCGCCGCCAAGCAAACCGTCGCCCACGACATGGTACTGGTGGAGCTCGTATTGCATTTTTCCAGTCGAAGTGTTCAGTGTAAGGCTTTTGGAGCCAATTTCTGTGACCGAACTCCCCTGCCTCAACATGTCTATATGGCTCTGTAGTTTTGCGGCGGCGTCAATTGTGCTGTTGTGGTACTCGGTCGAAACGAAACAATCATTCGGCCTATAAAATAATGCCACCGAAACCTTATCCGTAGCACCCTGCCACCAACCACTTGTCTTGCCATTAGATTTAAACGAAAACTCCGGCGTACCGGACTTCTTTTGTGGCAAGTTGGATGGCGTACCTGGCAATACCGCAGCATCCGCAGCACGATGTTTTATAAAGATGACGCCGCCAACCGCCGCAGCAATAGCCACTACCGCCAAGGTGCAACTCGTATACATAAACAGCTTTTTGTGTTTGTGTTTCATGTTAGAACAATAGCATCAACCCACGGGCTGGCCAAATAAGACTTACTTGCTTTGGTCAAACTCAATCGCTTCGAGCGCTGGGATGGTCTCGTGCAGTTGGCTGGCCGTGTTGCAGGTACCGTATATATCAATATAGCCGTTAGAGAGTTGGACAAAACCACTTTCGTTACCGTCCATTAGCTTCGTCGCACCAACAGGTTCTGTAGTGTTGGTCTGATATAACTTATATTGATGCTTGCTTCCTGCCACCTGCATCGTAAGTGTCCGCACGCCAATATGCGTAATGGTATAACCCCCGATAGCAGCCTGCTTATCGATTTTCTTTAGCTCCGTGGCAATATTAACAGTACCGGCATTGTATTCCACAGAGAGAAAGCAGTCATGTAGATTATGGAATACAGCCATCGATGTCTTGTTGGTCGGACCCTGCGCCCAGTCGGCGACACCCTCAAAGGAAAACATCGACTTGACGACAGCGGGAGTTTTCGCTGAGTTCGATGACGCGGCATCTGCGGCCTTGTGCCTAATAACAAAAGCCATAGGAAACGCTACGACTACCGCCACTACAAGGACGCATACGATATAGCCTTTAATACCAATACGTTTAATTTTTTGTTTCATGCTGAAATAGTATCACTTTTCGGCTAGCGCTTCGGCGGCAAAGGGATGAGTACCGAGGTGTGGCGCTTGTATTTTTCGTAGGCTTTGTTGCTGGCGTAGTGTTTCTCGAGCGGGGGGATGCCCGAGACCTTGGTGATCAGAAATGTAATCGCCAATGCGCCGATAACGCCCCAATATTGCCCAACGCTAATCGCCACCAGCGCCGCGCCCCACCAGGTTGTGATTTCGCCGAAATAATTGGGGTGGCGGCTGAAGCGCCAGAGGCCCTTTTGCATAATTTCGCCCGACTTTTTAGTCTTCACAAAGTTGCGCAGCTCGGCATCGGCCTCGCCCTCGAAAATTATGCCCAGTGCCCAGATGGCAAACCCGGCAATGGCGAGCGGATGCCAGGCCAGCAGGTGGCGCGTCATGATGGCAATCGTGGTGGTGCTAATTAAAAGCAGCAGCACGCCTTGGAGAATAAAAATCCGCAAGTAGGCTTGCGGCCAGAACAGCTTGCCCCACTTCCTGCGGAACTGCACATAGCGGTAATCTTCGCTTTTGCGCACATTGCGCGTAAAAATATGCAGGAATAGCCGCAACCCCCACAGGCTCACAAACGCCGCCGCCAGCAATGTAATATCCTGCTGCCGGCCATTAACCCACCAAGCCAGCCATGCCGCATAAATAAATCCCAAACCCCACGCGCTGTCCACAACGTCAGCCCGGTTCGTCACTTTGGCAACCACAAACCACGCGCTCATGTACAGCCACACCGCCAGGGCCAGCCAGAGAAAGGTGTCGAGCAGGTTCATGTTAATCATGATAGCACTACCGCTTTTCCTGCCGCTTTTTTACGAATCGATAAACGAAATAGCCGACAACTGCCACCGCGACCGCAATCGTCACATACAGCTGGTAGTGCAAAAATGTCTGGATGTGACTGCCGCCAAAGTAGCCAACCAGTGACCACACCGTCACCCACAGCGCCGCCCCGATAATATTAAAAATAAGAAAAGTCGGCCAGCGCATGGTACTGGCGCCGGCAATAATACCATTCGCCTGACGAAGCCCCTCGATAAAGCGCGCCACCAGCACAATCCAGCCGCCGCGGCGATTGAAAAACGCCTCGGCTTTGGCGAAGCGCGCCGGCGTCAAGAAGACGTACTTGCCATAGCGCTCAATCAGCGGATGGCCGCCAAAATGCCCGATGGCATAGCCGATATTATCGCCGATTACCGCCCCGGCGAAACCGACAGCCACCACGCCAAAAATGTTCAGCTGCCCCAGCCCGGCATACAGCGCCGCAGCTATCAAAGTGGTTTCACCGGGCACCGGAATACCAAAGTCCTCTATCAGCAGCAGCCCACCTACCGCAAAATAGCCATAGTGGTCGACCACCGGCCCCAGCGCCTGAATAAAACTCGGAATCTGCTCCGCCGCCACGTCCTCGCCTCGTTTAACTAAACCTCATTGTAAATCACCTACCCCAAAATCTTCGTAAACAAATCAGACAAAACAGACCTGCCGAATCCGAAAAGCCTCTTTTGGTGACCCCGCGGAGAGTCCGTCGTCGCTACAGCTCCTTTGGGATAATACTGCAGCCGTGCTCGGAGCAAGCTCCTGCGCGCGGCTTTGATTATCGAGCCTCCGATTGTCGCCACTATGTGGCTTCGCAACCGGAGCTCGGCTCCCGACATGACCAATCTAAAAATCCCAGGCAAAGCTGGGATTTTTAGATTGGTGACCCCGCGGAGAGTCGAACTCCGGTTGCCGGGATGAAAACCCGGTGTCTTAACCGCTGGACGACGGGGCCTCGTCCTCCCGTACACGCCTGGCTCGTTTTGGCTGTTCGCCAAAAGCTTAGCCTTAGCGCTACGGTCGTCCTTTCAAAATTCCATTCAGTCGCTGGCGCTCCTTGGATTGGAATTTTGGGGCAAAACCTGCGGTTTTGCCAACACGGAAAACAACCGGTAAATTGTAACATAACAGAGAGGATTTGAAAATCCCCCGTTGGAAATTCGGGGGATTGTTGGCTTAACCAACTGCGGGTTACAGCTCGCTGTCGACGGCCAGCTTGCGGCGGAGACGCCAGCGGAACAGGAAGAAGCCGGCGGCGGTAACACCTGCAAAGACGCCAACGACAGCACCCGGACCGGTGTTGACCAACTGGGTTGGGGTTGGCGGCGTCGATACCGGGGTGACTGGCGGCTTACACTCGGGCGAATTGGATGGCAGACTGTTATTGTACTGGCAGGGGTGGCACATGGGTCTGCCAGCCGGCACACCAGGCTTACACTCAATGGTCGTCGGTGTTGCCGTGACACTACAAGAAGCGGTTTCGGGCGTACTACCGGCATTGAAATGCAGTGTCGCCGTCACTTTATACGTGCCAGCCGCAGCGTAGGTGTGCTGCGTGGTGGCCTGGTCGCCGTTCGGCTGGACGCCGTTGGCAGAGTTACCGTCGCCAAAGTTGAAGTCGGCATTTTCGAACGTCGCGCCATTGCCGGAACGAGCGGTTGCCGTGAAGCTGTAGCTGTGCTTGCTCTGGTCGATGATAGCACCGGTCAGCTCGACGCAGCCGTAGAACGGCGTCGGCGGTGGCGTCACTTTAATGATCGTGGCGCAATCGGCTGAGGTCACGGTGGTAGTCTGGTTACCCGGCAGGTGGACGTAGACGGTCACCTTGACGGTGTAGCTGCCTGGCTGGCTGAAGGTATGTTGCACCGGTGCGCTCGGGCTGGTCGTGGTGGCCTTGTGGCCATCACCGAAATCGTAAACCAATTTGGCAATTTTGGCGTTGTTGCCGGCCGAGGCCGAGGTGGTGAAGCTGTAGGTATTTTTCTTGCCGCTGACGGCTTGTTTCTTGAGTAAGTTACAGCTGTAAGTCGGCTTCACCGGCGGCCCGAATTCCGGGTTGCCGCAGGAAGTCAGGACGGCAAACTGCATGACGCCCCTGCTGTTGAACAACACCATCACCGGGATGCTGTTGCTCTTGAAAGCTTTGGCGTTGGTGTTGCCATAGTACGTGTTGCTGCCGATGGATTGCTTGAAGTAGCCACTGCCCTGGTAACTTGCCAGGCGACCGATGCTTTTGCCGCCGCGGGCGACGACTTGCCCATCGACGACCACCCGGCCGTCTTTGTAGGCGGTACCGGGGCGGGCATACTTGACGAACTTGTCATAATCGGCCGGCTCCAGCCCGTAGTGGGCATAGACAGCTTTGAGATCGTGGTGGCCGTTACCGCTGTTGTTGGACTTAACCCGGCTGATAAAGTTGCTGGCGCTGCCGGTGCCACAGTGCATGATGGCGTTATTGTCGCAATCGGCCGCGCTGGCCGAATGAGCAAGCATGCCGCCAAATACCGCCAGACCGGCTACCGCTAGTGCGACACCGATGGCGACCGTCAGCTTTTTATGAATAAAGAATAAAGCCCCCCGAGCCATGATGGACCTCCCGTCTCTTAACCTCTTATACGATAGGCGTACTGGAAAAGGTTTGTATGTTAGTTATCTAACACTGTACAGCTCGGTTGTTTTATTGTCAAAGAAATATAGCGCCAGCGGTAATATAGTGCCGCTGCGGGCATAAGAAAATCCCCTCGGTCGGATGACGGAGGGGATTTTCGAAGAGTTTGTCCTTTGAGCGGTCAGTCATTGCTCTTAAACTAATTGGAGCTTAGCACAAAATTATGCTTTTGGCTAGCCGCTTATCCACAGGCTTCCCTGGTGGATTAGTCGCGAGCGAGCTTGCGGCTCAGGAACAAACGGTGGGCAAACGCACCCAGCACAGTCACGATGGCGAAGATACCAATGGTATCGCCGGCACCGGTGTTGACCAGTTGCTGCGGCTTGGTCGGCGGCACGCCAGGAGCCGTGAAAGTCACGGTCTGGGCGCAGTTGCCGCTGACGTTGACGACCTTACCGTTCACCTTGAAGTTGCTCAAGCTGATGGTGTAGGTGCCGTTCTTGGCGTACTGGTAGTGCTGACCCTTGACGTTGTTGGTGGTCAAAGGAGTCGAGTTGTCGCCCCAGTTGACATCAACGCTGTCGAGTTTGGCACCATTGCTGGCAGTAAACTTGAAGTTACTAATGGTAACCGTGCGGTTATCGCCCTTAGTTACGTCAAAGTTCGTGCAAGCGTACGTCGGCGTACTGGCGCAGGCCTTGTTCACCGTAGTGTAAGCCGTATTGTAATATTCCGGCATAGTCTGGGGGTGAGCAATTCCGACGTTCGTAAACTTAGTCTCTCCACAAGCCAGCTGGCTAGCCGGATCGATCTTGGCTTCGAGCGTCACATACGCTGTGGAACCCGGTGCATAGTCACCAATGATGATGCCATCAGTGGTTACCTTATCACTCTGGCTCTTGATGCCATTCGGGTGGTTTGTGTTGGTAATGACGGTGCTGCCCGGAACATATGTCAGGTGCGGTGGCAAATTGTCCCGCACGATAACGTTCTTAGCAGTCGTGTTACCGGTGTTCTTGTAGGTAATCAGGTACTTCAGTGTATCGCCAGGGTTGGCGGTGTTGCTGGTGGCCCATTTACCAGTCTGGTTGGCCAGCTCAACTTGCTTGGTCACAGAAGTGCCAGGGATCATAACCCGAGCTTCCACCGTAACGGTTGCGGCAAAGTTGTAGCAAGGCTTCTCGTTTTCAAGGCGCAAACCTTGACTGCTGGTAACCACATCATCAGAAATAGTCGTGTTGACCATCTTGATGTTCTGGTTGGTACCAACGTTGTGGCGCCAGACAGCGCTACCGGGAATGTACTGCAAGTAGGCGTCTGAGCGGTCTAAGTTGACCGTGGTTTGGCTAGTCACAGTGTTACTGTTGTCGGCCTTGATGGTGGCCGTCTGAGTCTGTACTTTACCTGCCGCGCTAGGAATGTTGATCTTAACGCGCAGGTTTTCGGCGATCTTACCACTGTCCGGGTTCTCCCGGTTGTGGTAGTAAACCTGGAACTTAACCACTTGGTTGTAGCTCGCGCTAATCGAGTGGCCGTACTTGGTGTCACCAGCGCTAACGTTGGCGACGCCCAAGGAACCTTCTTCGCTGATAGCCGGAGCAGCGCTCGCGGCAACCGGCAGCACTACTGCTAGTGTGACGATCACGGCAGCTGACAGCTTCTTCGGAAGGCTGTTGAACAAATGTGAAAGTTTCATCTCTCACCTCCTTCAAAATTAATAGAACAGTGCTCTCAAAGTTAAATCACAATTGCGTTTGCCCGAATTGTAAAAGGACATAAACTGGCGGTTTGCCCAGGTTCGAAAACCCCGGCAATTCCTGTCCTCACAGTTTGAGCTATATTTTAGCACAAGCTTTTGTTATTGTCAACATCATGCTTGAGCTTGTTGCGTTTGCCCGAATTGTTAATGTTCGCCGCTGGCGGCGGCAGGTATAAAAGCCGGAAATCAGATCGTTACAAAACATTTTATGGGTTAAGCGTAGGTATGGTGATGAAGTCTGGTGTGGGTTCGAAAGCCTAAGGCTCTCAGAACTTGACCAGTCGACATCGACCATACCTACGCAAAGAACGTAACGCGAGCAAAATCTGCTCTATTCCCCCATTTGCTATTCAGTTGTAACCGAGGCTCTCGGACAGGTTGCGGCGGGATGCCACAATTTTTCGCATCATGGGATGCTAGTCCGAGAATTACGCCTCGATTTTGGTGCTCAGCCGGGCTGTCCAGGTGTGCCAGGTCCGTTAACGGGATCTGTGGATGGCACGCCTTGGCCAGGTGTCGGGCTGGTATTGGGCTGCCGGACAGTGGTAGAACCACCGTTCGACGAACCACCGCCAGGAGCACCGCTCGGTCCAGGGTTGTACCCCGAAGGAGCCGATGTGGTAGGCGGAGCCTGGCCACGGTGCGGTCCACTTGGAAGCGGTTGCGGTTCCGTCGAGACTCCGGGCACCGGATTCGTGGCAGTCGCCTGCACTCCGTTGCCCGGGCTTTGCACCGGCTGCCGCGCATGATTCGGCGGGCAGTTCGGTCCCCCGTTCTGCTGACAGTTGAAGCTCTGCGGCGGCTTGTAATAGGTGCACTCGCGTGTCACCTCATAGCCGGGCTTGGGCTTCAGCGGACAGACAGAATGTGTCGGGGTCGGCGGCTTGTGCGTCGGCGGGGCCGGTGGCACCGGTGTGGTCGGCACGTGGGGGAAATGTCCCACGGGCTGCAAGTCGCAAATGATCCGGAACTCGCGCTCCGTACCATTCTTGAGCTTGACCACAAGGGCCCAACCCACCTGCACGTTCTGTGACGAGCGAATCAGCGACGGCTGCTTCGATCCGTTGGGCACCATCCCGAGGGTTTGGTACTTGTTTGGGTCGTAGATAGCCTTGTAGCTAACTACCTGCGCCTTGAGGCCCTTGACCGCGGTGGTCCAGGAGCTCTTGTTGCCAGCGTAGGTATTGCCCATCGCTTCCGCGTTTGCCGCGTCGAGGTTAACACCATGCGCGAAGTACGCCGCGGTCTCGGCAGTGAACAGCGTGTCGCCCTTGGCGTTCTTCGCCTTCGGGTTGGCCACACAACCGTCCATCTTGGAGATGAGCCGGTCGTAGGCGCTGTTGGCCAGAGCCTTCTTCTGCGCGGCCGTGGCGTGGCTCGTCTTCGGCACCGACTGGGTCGGACCGAAGTTGTTCGAGCCCTTGGGCGCCGAGTTGGCGTAGTACACGACCGAGGTCGTGCACGCAGTCGGCGGAGACGGGGGCGTCCCAGCACTCGCACCGAACAAGTTGACCCCGACTGACGGGAGGACCAACACCAGGACAAGCCCGATGAGGCCCAGCATGGCCAGTAGCGCACCGAAGCGGCGGGCGCTCAGATGAACGTTCATTTCTACTCCTTATGGACAGAGCCTGGACAGGCTCGGTTCGGGACTTGCATGAACTTACACCCGTCCAGGCTCCTTCACTCCATCAGGAGTTGAGGGGAGCTGTTCGGGCCGGTGCGGCGTTGTGACCGTCATTCCCCTGCTGGGGCTGGTCGACCGGGTTGTTGTTCGCGGCCGGTGGCTGCGGAGCGGCGTTGTTGCCATCGCCGTTCCTCGTCTCGGTCGTCTCTTCGACCTCCTCGTCGACCGTCGCCACGAAGTGCGACGTGAGGACAATGACGACTCCCGCCAGGATGAGACCGATGCATGCACCGATCCACCCGTAGTGGAGGTTCGCCTGGAAGGTACCGACGACCTTGTCGGTGTTCTCGCCCGTACCGTGCACATTCCCGGAAAGATTATCCCCCAGGAACCAGATGACGAACCAGGCAATGACGCCCAGACAGACACCGATCACGCTGCCGAGCACGGAGAACCGCTGCCCGATGTGCAGATGGTCGGTGATGAGCCGGCGCGTCCACGTCTGCTGCAACGTCGCGACCTGGCGGTCGTGACCGTAGAGCTCCGCGAGCTGGCGGTCGTGACCATCCAGCCGCTGCGTGTGCTCGGCGACGACGTCACCGACTGCGTGCAGCTGGGCCTTGAGCGAACGAACACCCTCGACCAGCCCGGACACGATGTCCGAGTTGCTGAGTGCGCCGTCGCCCTGGACCTCCAGGATCAGGCGGACCTCGTCAGGCGTGAAGCCGACGATGGCCGAAGCCATGTCGAGCCCGACACCCTGACCAACCAGCTCTTCGAGCCGGTCGAGACGAGGGGTCACCTCGGCCACGAGTGAATCGTGGTCGGAAGCGAGGCGATCGCCGAGCTGGCTGACGAGCCGCGCGAGGCGGTCGTTGGCCTTCTTGGCGAGCTTGATGGAGCGGTCGTGCCCACCCAAACGGGCGAGCATCTGCTCGTGATCGGCGATATTCCGAGTTGCGAGGTCGTCAACCCTGCGGTTGACGCTTACCACGGTCGGCTGAGGCCGACGCGGATTGCCCGCGGTACGCGGGGTCTTGCGGGGTGCCGTCGCCATGACGGTGTCTCCTTTCTAGAGACGATTGTGGTGTGTCTGCGCGACGGAAGCGTCCGCAGGGTGCCCCATATCTCTGTGATCACAAGAGAGATGAAGTTGCGGCAGACGAACAAAGTCATCTGCTAAAACTTCACCTCTCAGGGAGCCTAGTGAAATGGGCATCCTACAAACTATTGGTGAAATAGCAAAAAGGTTTTATGCCTGTTGCTCAAACTAAAAAGCGAGCAAAAAGCAATAGCGTTACGTTTTCTGCAATGGGAGCTGATGCGAGCGGCATTACCGAAGTAATTACTGCTCGAGCATTGGCTCGACCAATGCAGACCGTCCAGTACTAGTAGCCCTGTTTTAAGTGGCAATTCGGCTGATTTCCCCTGTTTACCAGAGGCTAGCCGTCTAATACTAGTCGGTCTGCATTGGACATTGCAGCCTAGCACATACACCAGCTGACCTGCTTTCTGGCAGAGCCAGAAAACCCTGCCAGCTTCTTAAGCGCCATGCGCATGTTTCTCCTGCGATGCTCCCTTCACCGTATGTCAATACGGTTCGGTCCGCTTCTCGAAGAGAACATGCACCTTGCACTCAAGTGTATGCACTAGGGTTAAACGTTTTCTAATGATCTGATTTGTTAAGGTTGGCTCCCTGTTAACTCGGATTCCGGTAGTGTTACAGAAAATAAAAAGACAATAAGAGGTCGCAAATTTGCTATTCTTATTGCCAGTCCACCTCTTGTAAATTTCCACCGTTACGAGGTTACTCCTCACACCCGTAAACAAGGATGCTCTAAATATACCAGAAACCTTGCAAAATGTCAACTATAATACAAGCACTTTGGCCAGATTACAAAATGCTTACGCAGCCGCCTTTTCAGCAACCGGCGCGGCCTTGGGAACTTCTGGTACTGCCAGCTTGGATTTGCTGAAGGTGAAGCCGAAGGTGCTGCCCTTGTTCTCTTGGCTGCTAAAGATAATCGCCCCACCCTGCGCGGTGACGACTTTTTTGGCCATGAACAGCCCCAGACCGGTGCCGTCCGGGCGGGCTTTGCGGGCGTTGCCGGCGCGGTAGAATTTTGTGAACAAATGGTGCTGCTCGAGCTTCGGTACACCAATACCGTCGTCGGCCACGCGCAGCTCGACGGTGGTCGGATTATCGGCTAACTCGACCTGGATGTGCCCGCCGCTCGGCGTGTAGTAAATGGCATTGTCGATGTAGTTCATGACCACCTGGCGGGTCTTGGTTTCGTCGAGCATCAGCGCCGGGAAGTGCTTGGGCTTGTCATAGGTGAGGGTCAGCTGCTTGGCGCCGGCCGTCTCGATGAGTTGCGACATTTCTTGCTCCACCAAATCGGCCAGGTTGACCGGCACCGGCTCGATGACAAATTTGCCTGTGCGCAGGCGCGAGACGTTCAGCAGATCGGCAATGAGGTACACCATGCGCTGGCTGCTGAAAAACGCCTGGCCGAGCATCTCCTTTTGGGTTTTATTGAGGCTGCCAGCGTCGCCCTCCAGCACCATGCTGAGATAACCCTTCACCGAAGTCAGCGGCGTACGCAGCTGGTGCGACGCCATGCTGATGAAGTCGTCCTTCGTCTCGTCGAGCGCCTTCAGCTTGTCGTTAGTGCGGCGCAATTTGCGCGTCGCCTCCTCGACCTGCGCCTGCAGCGTCGCGTTAAAGTGCTGAATCTCCTCATAATGCAACGCATTCTGAATGGCAATAATCAGCGCACTCGAAGCGGTGTCGAGTACCTGGGCATCCTGACTAGTATAAGGATTACCGCTGCGCTTATTACCAAGCACGATGTAGCCCAGGCCCTCTTGGCTGCGCCGGGTGTCCTGGGTCAGCCTAACCAGCACGGCCACATTATTCGCAGCCATCAGCTCCTTGAGCTCTGCCTGCTTGGGGTCATCGAGAAAATCCGCCACAATCACTTTGTGGTGCACATGCGGCGTCAACTGTCGCACCCGCTCAATGGCATCGGCCGTAAATTGTACTTTTTGCGAGCTGAATAAACGATGACCGCTGGCACCATCACGCAGGCCCACCAGTGCGAATTCGGGCTTCAGCGCCGTCTGCAGCACCGAAATACTTTGCATCATCAGGTGACGAATATCTAAACTCGATACCAGCACCCGGTTTAATTCATCGAATAGTTCCTGCACATCGTAAGCATCACGGTAAAAGATCGCATTGGTACCCTTATCGAAAAACTTCTTAACCCGTTGGAACACCAGCGCCGCCACCCCGGTCGCCGCCGACAAAAGTACCTGTGCCAGCAACGAAATCTGCAGCCCAAACACAAACCGGGCGATGCCAAAGACAATAAAGCCGTACACGCCCGCCAGCACCACCAGCGACAACCCATACCCTAATGCCCGCGCTACCACCAGCCGGATATCGAACATCCGGTGCCGCACAATGCTATAGCCAATGCCGGTAATTGAAATGCTTGTGAAGAGCGGGCCGAGCCATATCAAGTGATAGTTATGAAACAGTGGCAAAACGAGGTTGAACAACAGACCGAAGGCGGCCGTCGTAGTTAATGTCAGAAAAAACAAGCGCGCTTGCCGTGCATAGACGCCCTTGAGCTTCAACGACTTGCCTCGCATTATGAGCAATATGGCCGCAAAAAAGAAAAGTATATAGAAGGTATAGGCCGCGTATGTTGCCTGGTTGAGTAACACTTCCTTGCCCCACGAGTGATAAGCCAAGCCCTCCATAAGTACTCTAGGGGCCACGACTAACAAGCCAAAAAGGACCACAAATCCCCCCACTAGCAGATATAAAAGTGGGCTCTTGATGGATTCTGAGGCCGGAAAACTCTTCGCAAAAAAATAACCGGACAGGGCGATAAGCAGCGGCGCCGCATAATAGATACGCGCCCACACCAATGAGCTGGAGGTACTGCTGGACAGCAAAAAGCCGGCGATTCCTATCACCCACAGGCCGATTGCTAGGGCAAAGCCGGCAAAAGCCCTATTGTTCCCCTTTTTATAATCGCGGGCCCACACCAGGCCTGCGATGGCAGCATTTGCAATTCCCAGCAGTATAAGCGGAGATAAACGTAACCAGTTCACGCACTTACTTTAACAGTAAATAAACCGCGAGTACATGGAAGCATCCGCCCACGGGCGCGTCTTTAGTACTTGTTGAATTTGCTGGCAATCGTCAAGATTTGACGTGCCGCTCGCTGGATGCGCGCTTCCCGGAAGCTGCGGGCGGCTTCGGCGGGAACTTTTATACCGTAAATGCCATAGACACCTTCCCGCTGGGGGATGCGTACTTGAATATCGCTTTTATCGTAGCCCGCTTCGGCAATGATACTTGTCATTTCCAGCGGATCGCGTTGCTGGAGAGTCGGCCAGACTTTGTCAAAGAACTCTTGATGCGGGCGATGCAGGAGCGCATTGCCGGCGACAATGATACCGCCGGGCCGAACAATATCAGCTATCTTGCCAATAAAGTTAGCGGCGGCCTTGTAGCCCTTTAGCTTGGTCGGCAGGTAATCAACGATACCCAAAATATCGACAATATCCACACTGTGCGGCTCGATGTAATCGGTTAATTTGCCATTTACAATGTCTTGAAGCTGGGCATCAACTTTGTCGCTCATGCCATAAGCACGACCCAGCGCAACAGCACTCGCCAGCGCCATGGGATCATTGTCGACAAGTATGTTTTTGTCGATCTGGATACCCTGCGCCGCAAAAATCTGGTCCAGCTCAAACATAGGTGCCGCTGCCCCGCAGGCCAAACTGGCAGTGACCAGCGGCCGATCGGCAAATAATGCAGGATTTGCTAAGACATGCTCGAGCGCCAGCTCGGTTGCCGCTATCGCCCGAGTATCGACAGCTCTGCTGTCCAGCACGCCGGTTAAGAAATCTTTTGAGTTCAGATAATCAAAGTCGTTGGCAGCCAAAAACCGGAGATACCGCGAGCCGTTTTGCCCACCATGCCACACTTCGTCTTCTAGCGGCGTAGTGGTTATGGCACGGTACCGTTCACGTACCACCGAAGCCGAGCGCGGGTGCCGTTCATGGAGTATTCCATGAGCCGATTTGCCACTAAACAACGGCTCGTCAAAAATAGAAGGATCGATGGCGGGTGCAATGGCATGCGGTTCGGGATTACCGGCCTGCTTGAGTGCCCACAGGGCGATTGCGCGCTTGCCAAGCTTTGCCCACTCGGCACCGGCAGAGTGTACCGTCGGGTCGAAGAGTGTATCAAATGCCTCCCGCTTGGGCAGTCTACCGATTGCTTCAGACTGCTGGTCTACCTGGTCTTGGATATGCTCGGGCAAGGTGTAGTGAGGCTCCACATCGATGAGGCCCGCATCGATGCCTTGTGCGCGCAGGACATCCAGCTCCCGCAAAACTTCAGGCTTGACCAGCATGCCGCTCGTAGTCGATTCATACTGCTCGCCAACGGCCACAGGGTACAGTAAAGCCGGATTCGAGCTATCGATCGACGATGATTCAGTTAGGGCCATTAGGTAGTTCTCCTCTTTTAGCATAATAAAAACAGCACGAAGCCCCCGGCAAAACCAGATTGTTCGTACTGCTTATGCTGCCAATGTTCGTGTCTTGAAAAGACTTGTGCTAATAGTACCATAAGAAAGGGTTTCTTGCAATAGTTAGTGATTTATGTCAAAAGTTACTAGACGCTGGCATTCAGCCAGGCGATTACCTCTTCGGCGGTTTCCTGGCTCGCCACATCAAGCATGACATCATGCCCGGAATTCCGAGCCAGCAAGAAATCCGCGTCTAAATTCTGAGCCATTCTCCTCTGGTCGGCCACTTTAAAAAATCTATCCGCTTGCGCAGCCACAACAAGTGTCGGTGTGCCGGGCTTAACTTTAGGCGTACTGCGGAGCAGGTCTAATATAAAGAGCCGGAACGACTCTCCTTGCATGCGATTCGTGTAGGCTTCTGCTTCTTGGGTGGGCATACTGCTTGAAAAGAAAAGCTTTGCGCTGCTTTTACTTGTCACCCAAGGTTTCATAGTCCGTGTCATGGTGGAGCGCAACGACATAAACGGATGGCGAGATATCTGGTGAAGAAAAACTCTACGGAACATTTTAGGCGCTGGTACCGGGGCCAGCATGACAGCAGCCGGAAATTGCTTTTGGCTACAAAGGTACTGGATAATTGTGCAACCGAGCGAATGGCCCACCAAAATAGGCTCTGTTTCCAGTTCGTTAATGATGGTTTTAACATCATCGACGTAGTTTTCGAGACGAGCATGCTTAAACGATCCGGTTTTGTAACCATGACCGCGCAGCTCAACAGCTATGGTGTTGGCGTAATGCTCGCGTTTAAAAATAGTATTCCAGCGATCCCAACACCAGCCGCCGTGCCAAGCTCCATGTATGAAGACAACCGGCCTTTTAGTCAAATCAGTATTTGTCATATTTGTAAAATCTATACTTATTAAAGCATAATAAGAGTTATAGAAAAACGCGACCCGGGAATCAGCATGAAAACAAAAATCGCGGTTATCGACGACGAAGCGCCCATTCAGCAGATGTATAAAATGCGGCTGGAGCTGGCCGGTTATGAAGTGGCAACGGCTGGCGACGGTGAGAACGGGTTGAGATTAATACAGTCATTCAAGCCGGCGCTGATATTGCTCGACCTGCGTATGCCACACATGAGCGGTGACGAGATGCTTGAAAAATTGCGCGCCACCGAAGACGGCGCCGCCATAAAGGTGATTATTCTAACCAATATCAGCAAAGACGAAGCGCCGCGTGCCCTACGCCTTTTGCACGTCGACCGCTATGTCGTTAAGGCGCATCATACACCACAACAAATCACTGAAATTATCGGTGAAGTGCTCGGTAAATTCCCCGAAAAGGCTTAGGCTACAGCCGTTTCGTATAAGCGGCCGTCTTGCATGACGTATTCGCGATCGGCGATAGCGCGGGCTGGCTCAACATCATGCGTCACAATCAACGCCGAAACATTATCTTCGTGGCAAGCTACGGCGATATCTTCAAACATCTGCTGCTTGGAATTGTGATCGAGTGCGTAAGTCGGCTCATCGAGCATCAGCACATCGGGGCGGGCCAGCATCACGGCACCGAAAGCCAGTCGTAACTTCTGGCCGCCAGACAGCACTGAGGCTTTTTCCTGGAGCCGTCCAACCAGATCGAGACGCTTAATAAGATCAACTGCCCGGTTGACATCAACTTGCTTGCCGGTAGCCTCGGTAAGGCCAATAAGGTTGTCGCGCACTGTCATGTTGGTATCGAGATTGTGCGCCTGAAAGCCAACACCGACATACTGCGCCATTAATTTGCCAAGCTTTTTGTCGGACAACTTCGAGAGATCGTTGCCGAGCACTTCCACCAATCCGCTGTCCGGTTTTTCGATGCCGGACAGCAGCCGCATGATAGTTGACTTGCCCGAACCGCTTTCACCGGTAATAAGTGCAATCTCACCCTTGCGAAGCTCCAGCGAGGCACCATCCACCACCGGCTTTCCGTAAAAGGTTTTGGTGACGCCCTCGAGACGGGCCACGCACTCACTGTGCTTTACCATGACTAAAACCTTGTCTGCTCCGCTTTATCGGCAATTTTGTGCAGACGCCGGGTTTTCGCCGCTGCGCCGCCGGCCGAGCCGACCAGACCAACGGCCGCCCCAACCATGGCCGATTTAAAATCCATACCCACGCGCAAACCGGACTCTAAGAAGTTAATCAGCGGTGCGCCACCAGTCGCAATCGCGCCACCGGCCACCGATGCCACCAAGCCGTCTTTCAGACCGCGCGTAATTTCAACGGCGCGCAGATGGTTTTCGGACACACCACGTGCCAATTTAGTGGCAATCTCGCGGCGATTACGCAGTAAGCGCGAGCCAAAGATACTGCCCATCGCCACAAACGATAATACGCCAGCCAGCACCGACATCACGTTGGTAATCGGTTTAACATTGGCTGTCCAAAATTCTTCGCTATTGTGCTTAAACTGCTCTTTCGTAATGACCGTAGCCGGCTCGTCTAGCCCCTGCTTGGCTTCAGTAACGATCTTTTTGGCAGTCGCGGCATCGGCATCAAGAGCCACCCCGAACACGCCAGCATTCGGGTCGTGCTCGATGCACTCATCCAAAGCCTCCAGGCTCATAGCCACGCCTTGGCGATTGATCGCCGCCGTGCCCTCAAGCTGGCCGACTACACGCGCCGGAACGCCATTAACATACACTCGGGCGTCGCCGGGTATGCCGGCACTTTTATCAATTTTTACCGGGATATCGGTGCAACCATCTTCAGGTTGCCAGAAGAGCGGTGAGCTCGGTTCCTGTTCGGTGGCAATGGCAAGATCGGATAGCGCCTGCCCCTTGTAAGTCAGTTCGCCCAGGTTGAGCTGAAACGAAGTGGCAGTGACGCCCAGGTTAGCCGCTGTCGCTTCGATGTTGTGCCGCAGCGTATTCGATTCGGTGGCCTGCACCATTGGCATCACACCTTTGTATGGCACTGCCAGTTCATCACCCGGCAGCGCGCCAAGCATGGCGTCAATCGGGCGATCCGGGCCATCGCTGATCTCGATACCGATAGCAGTCATTAGGCCGGCCGTCGCCACCGCGGCAATGGTAATAGCAGATGTGCCGGAAACAGTTTTCTTGATAAGGCCATCTCGCTTGCCATCCGATGAGTCACTTTTGATACTGGTCTGCTCGGTTGCCGATAACCGACTAATCGAACTGGCAGAAGTGCTTTTCTTGCGGCTCGCCGCAAGATTCATCGTGCCGAGCGTTGCCAGTGATGCCGGCAGGCCGACAATGCCAACCCATTCCAGACCGGTATCGACCGCGTTGACAATGTGCTGCGCCCGCTCGCTATACGGCGTCTGCACTGCCACTTTCCCATCGTGATGCAAGCCAAGAAATATGCCGGCCGTGGCGCCAACCGCCGCTACGCCCAAACCAATGCCGGTTACCAGGCGGCCCCGGCGCTCTGCCTGAGCTTCGTCAAGAAACTCTTCTCGGATAGCAGCATCGGACTGCCGTGCATCAGGTACGACTGGAATAGCCGCAAGTTCTTGCGACGGTACAATTTCCGCTTCACCGGACTTAGACATAATTTGTATATTATAACAAAGTTTAAGCTTATCGTCAATCTTACCGATGGCTACGAAATGTGGTAGCGTAAGGCTATGGCTTCAGCAAAAGTTGCAATTATAGAAGATGACATGGCTATCAGCCAAATGTATCGGTTTAAGTTTGAGGCTGAGGGATATGTGGTGGAAACGGCCGAGAACGGCAAGGTCGGGCTGGAACTCGTCAAAAACATGCAGCCGGACATTATTCTGCTGGATCTGATGATGCCGGAAATGAATGGTGACGAAATGCTGGCAAAGCTCCGCGCCAGCGCCTGGGGCAAGAACGTCAAGGTAGTGATTCTGACCAACAAGGGCGAGCAGGAAATCCCGCCGGCCGTCAAAACCCTTGGCGTTTCAGCAGTAATCTTGAAAGCCGACATGACGCCACGCCAGGTCGCCGAGGTCGTCGAAAAGCAATTGAAAGCATGAACGTTGCAGTCGTCGGCTACGGTGTCGAAGGAATGGCGTCGTACGATTATTTTACGAAGCACGGCCACGACGTCACGGTGTGCGACCAGTCGCCGGACCTGCAATTGCCGGCTGGCGCAAAATCACAGCTCGGCGATACGTACTTGGACGATTTAGACCGGTTCGATTTAATTGTTCGTACCGCCGGCATGCACCCCCGTATTATTCTGGATAAAAACCCCGGGTTGGAAAGCAAAATTACCACGCAGCTCAATGAATTTTTGCGCGCCTGCCCGACCAAAAACGTCATCGGCATCACCGGCACCAAGGGTAAAGGCACCACGTCGACTTTGATCGCCAAAATGCTCGAGGCCGCCGGCAAAGACGTGCATCTGGGCGGCAACATCGGCGTACCGCTCTTTTCATTCATCGACGAGCTGACGCCCGATTCGTGGGTGGTGCTCGAGCTGTCGAGCTTCCAGCTGATTGACGTTAAAATCTCGCCGCACCTCGCCGTCTGCCTGATGGTGGTGCCGGAGCACCTCAACTGGCACGAAAATATGGATGAGTACCTGATGGCCAAAAGCCAGCTGTTCAGGTGGCAATCCGCCGATGACATCGCCGTTTTCTTTATGGACAATGCCTATTCCCGCCTCATCGCCGGCGCCGGCAATGCTCGCAAAATTCCTTACTTTGCCGCGCCCGGCGCCGAAGTCAAAAGCGGCGAAATAGTGATTGACGGTCACGTAATTTGCAAAACCGGCGAGCTGAAACTGCTCGGCAAGCACAACTGGCAAAACGCCTGCGCCGCGACGACCGCCGTCTGGCAAGTGACGCAAGACGTGAAGGCCATCAAGTCGGTTTTAACGAGCTTCAGCGGCCTCGAACACCGGCTGGAGTTCGTCCGCGAAGTCGGCGGCGCGAAATATTATGACGACAGCTTCGGCACCACGCCGGAAACCGCCATTGTGGCCATTGAAGCCTTTGCGCAACCAAAAGTCATTATTCTTGGCGGGTCCGACAAGGGCGCCGACTACGACGAACTGGCCAAAACGGTGGCGGGCGCCAACATCAGAAAAGTGTTACTAATCGGCGACCAAGCCGGCAAAATTCAAGCCGCTTTGGAAGCCGCCGGCTATTCGAACCACCGACCTGGTGGTTCGAATATGGAGGAAATTGTCGCCACAGCCCACCAGGAAGCCCAGCCTGGCGACGTCGTTTTACTTTCCACCGGCTGCGCCAGCTTTGGCATGTTCGAGAACTACAAGCACCGAGGAAATGAGTTTAAAAAAGCGGTCCGTTCACTTTGAATTTTGGGGTCCCCACAAAAATCCAGCGAAGCGAATTTTGTGGGGCTTAGTACCGCGGCAACCAGTTCAAGGCTGAAGTTTTAAAACTCGCTTGAGCTGGGCAATTACCGGCACTTCCGGCTGCAGCACTTCGGCGCGGCCGGCAGCAATCGTCTTAATCTCCTGCTCGATCCAGTGGTAATGCGTGCAGCCGAGCACGATGACATCGGCGTTTTGCTCGAGCACTTCGTTAATCCGGCTGGCGATTTTGTTGACGTCAATTTGCTTGGCTTCGATCATGCTAGCCCAGTCACTGCAATCCGGCTCCAGCACTTTTACACCGGCCGCGTAGCTGTCTTTTAAGAATTTATAGCGCTCGCTGGCCAGTGTCGCTGGCGTGGCACAGACGCAAATGATGCCGGTTTTGGTGCGCGCCGCGGCCGGCTTGACCATCGGTTCCATCGCCACCAGCGGCACGTCAAATTTGGCCCGCAGCTGCTCTATCAAATTGGTCGAAACCGTGTTGCAAGCGACGACAATTACCTGGCAGCCATCATCGACCAGCTGCTGGAAAATCGGCACCACGAAGCCGTAGATTTCGGCAATCGGCCGGGTACCGTACGGCACGTGTTCGCGATCTTCGCGGTACATTACATCAGCATCCGGGAGCGCCTTTTTAATAGCATTCGCTACCGACAACCCGCCGACACCGCTATCGAATACGCCGATTTTCATAACTTATTTTTGGCGGCCAAAATAACGTTTTCGAACAGGGCACAAACCGTGAGCGGACCGACGCCACCCTTTTGCGGGGTGATGGTGAGGTCGTCGCGCCCGTAAACATCGTCAGCTAAATCGCCGACGGTTTTGCCCGATTCGCTGGCCACGCCGGCATCGACGACGACGGCGCCGGACTTTATCATTTCAGAAGTTAAAATCGCCGGGCTGCCGGTGGCGGTAATGATAACATCGGCCGCCAGCGATTTCTCCTGCAAATTATCGATTTCGCGGCCGACCACTTCCACGTCCAGCCCCTGCCCTTTCAAGATTTTTTCCAGCGGCGCGCCGACCAGCTTGCCGCGGCCGACCAGCAGGATTTTTTTGCCGGCCAGCTCGATGTTATAGCCGGCCAGCAGCCACAAAATCGCGTTTGGCGTCGCCGGCACAAACGTAGCGCCGGCACCCAGGGCGTCGACGTCCTTTTCCGGCGCCACCAGATTAACAATTTCATCGGTCTGGCGCTCGTCTGCCAGCGGCAGTTGCACGATAATGCCGTGCACGCCGGGGTCACCATTCAGCTCCTTAAGTAAGCCGGGCACGTCGGCCTGGGCGATTTTGTGCTCCTGCACATCGACCAAAATATCGGCGCCGTAGCGTTTTTTGAGCCGCACGTAGGTGTTAATCACCGGGTCGTCCTTGCACTGGATTATCGCCAGCTTCGGAAAAACACCGTGCGCTTGCCGCAGCCCGCGCACTTCATGCGCCTGCCGCTCTTTAATGAATCCGGCCAGTTCCCGGCCATTGAGCAATTTCATCACCCTTATTGTAACAGAGGGGGCGACGCAATTACTGGACGGGGTTCGTCGGCGGTTGCGGAGCGGCTGGCGGCACGGGCGGAGTTGGCGGCGTGTTCTGGTCTTGCGGGGCAACGGGCGGCATGACCGTAGGCGTAGGCGCTACCGGCGGCACGACCGTGGGATTAATCGTTTGGGCTGGAGGTGTTGGCGGCATGGGGGCAACCGGCGCACCAGTGCTAGCGCCCGGTTGCGGCGGCTGGTCGCCACCGCTAGGCTGGGCTTTGCCATACCCCAATATCGGCAGGCAGACCCACGGGAACAAAATCAGCATCACGCCAAAGACATCGCTCTTGCCAAACAGCTTGGCCAGCTTGAAGTACGCAATCAAACCCATAATTGCCGGGAAGATGTTCACAATGGGCACCAGGCTCAAGATTGCCCACCAGCCCGGGTAACCGACAATTTCGAATAGCACCCAGGTGCCATACACCGGTATTATCGCTGCCCAACCCGGCTTGCCAGCCTTCTTGTACACCTTCCACAGCGGAATAATCAGCAGCACCAGGGCAACAATAAACGCAGCCAGCAGGATTATTAGCAGCGTGCCGATTGCGAGGGAAGTATCGACATGGTAAGTCGTGGGCCCGCTCTGGTAAAAACCTGTGCTGCCGTCGGTGTTACCCGTGAAGTTCTGCGTATATGCTACCGCTGCGTTAAGAAACCGACCTATCATATTCACTCCTTTTTAACTTTTTTATCTTACTTATGCTCTGCTTACCTGCACTATACCATATCGTCAAGCCCTTGCCAAAACAGGGGTATTTTGCTAAACTTTCCCCGTTCGCCAAAACGCCCTTAATGCGAAAATGCTTCGCATTTTCGGGCCCGTAGCTCAGTTGGTTAGAGCAGCGGACTCTTAATCCGCGTGTCGAGGGTTCGAATCCCTCCGGGCCCTCCAAATAAAATACCTCAGCTTGCCTGGGGTATTTTATTTAGTACGGCCGGACGGGATACGAACCCAAAGGGTTCGGCGGACGAGGAACGGAGCTAAAATTGTGCTTGCATAATTTTAGGGAGTACCGCAGGAAGGAGTGCGGCCAAAGGCCGCGCGATATCCCTCCGGGCCCAAGAAAAATATATAGCTTCGCGCCGACAAACCTATTTTTCACCTGATGGATTTGTCGGGCTCATCATATAATTCCGCTAATCGCGGAATTAGCGTAGTCGAGGGTTCGGTGGAGCAAGCACGGCTCAGTGGAAAAGAGCGAAACACGCTCGCCCCCAAAGTCACTTTTATTGACTAGCTATACTATTTATGGTATAGTCGTACTAATGACTTACTGTGGCGGTAACCCTTGCGAACAAGCCAGTATGCTGGTGGAGGCAGATGTTTCTGTAACGCAGAATATGGCCGAAATCAGTGAAGCCGGTCTGCGCCTGATTGACAATATACCCGATTGGGCTCTTACATTTTCTTCTCTTGATCGTGCCCATCAATATGTTAATGAGCGGAATCGCATGAATCAGGATTCCTATGATGCCGTGTCTGAAGCAAGAGAAGCGATACGCAAGCGACTTGGCAATTGCGCTACCTGTAGCGGGCTAGTCAATGGCGTCTGTCCAACCTTCAGCGAGTCAGAGCCGGACGTCACATAAAGCTTCTTGCATCGCAATTCAATCACTGCCGGGTGGCATTGGCAATAACCGTGCCGAGGGCAGAAAAATAGCAAGTAACATCGGCAGGCTTCAGGCCATCGGCCAGCGGTTGCAGCCGCTGCATAAGCTCCGGCTCCACGGTCTCGACCAATTGCCGGCCTTCGGTGGTGAGTGACAGCAGTCGCGCACGATTATCGGTTGGGTGGATGGTGTGCGTCAGGTAGCCGGCCTTCAGCAATTGGCGCACCAAATTGGTCACGAACGCGCCCTCCACCTGCAGCTGCGTGGCCAGGTCGGTCACCCGCAGCTGCTCGGGATTATCATAGACGGCGCCGAGGATTGCCCACTGCGTCGCATTGAGCCGCCGTCCCGCCAGGCAGCCGTTCACCACCGCGCGTACGCTGCGGTACGCTGCCATCTGCAGCGCCGCCTGCCGGTAGGTCGGTGGCACCTGGCCGTCATTATTCGCTGAATTGCCTCTGTTTGCCATACCTCTACTGTACGGGTTGTAGCTAACAAAGTAAGTTGAAAATTATACTTTCATGGCGCCAAAATCCAGGCTGCAAAGTAGGATATTTTATAGCTGCGCTTAAGCTATAGCCGGTATGCTGTGGTGGCATCATACCGCGTAAAGGAGAACTACATATGCCAAGCAAAAATCCAGGTAATTTCGCGAACGACCGCGCCAAGGCCAGCAAAGCCGGTAAAATCGGCGGAGCCGTCAGCCCGGGCAATTTCAAATTCAATCGTCAACGCGCCGTCGACGCCGGTCGGCGCGGCGGCCAGAAACGCCGCCCGGCGATGTAGTGCTTCGAACGGCCGATTCGCCATAAAAAATCTCCCGCCACTACTGACGGGAGATTAATTTTCTGATTCCGAATTGCTTACGTGCGCTCGGTATTACGTCCGCGATGCGACCGGCCAAACGCATTTAAAATTGCTACCAAAATAACCGCACCGATCAGCGACCACAGCAATCCGCCCCAGCTAAACGCCAGCGCCGCGCGGTTGCTGCCGGTGAGTAGCACCGACAAAAACCCGCCAATTAGCGAGCCGATAATGCCAATGAACATACTTGCAAAAATGCCTTCATCGCGGCCGGCAATCGCCGCCGCCAGCCAGCCCACCAGTGCTCCCAGAATCAGCATCACAATAATCGACAAGCGGCACCTCCCCGGTTATTAAACAGATAATTCTCGCTCTTCGCGTGCTTACAATCGGCCCATGTGATCGGCAAAAATCTGGCCGCGCATGATGCCGAAGCTCATGGCTTTTTCCGGTTGCCGACAGCGTTCTATCATTATGGTATCCCTGGACATTGGTTCCCTCCTCCAATTTATTGTCCATTTGTAGCTTACAGGCTAGCGGCAAGGGGGACTATAAATTTTCTTACACAGAGCTGCGCTTCAAAAATCTGCCGATCGGTTAGGCCAACTGCTCGCGCTCGCGCAGCTGGCTGAGCAAGTAAAATGAGCCGGTAATAATGACCACCTCTTCCGACCCCGCGAGCAGCGCCTGGTAGGCGGCATGCTGATCGGCAATCGCCTGCACCGTGGCACCGGCAGTAGTAAAAAGTTCGCCCAACTCTGCCGGTTCCATCGACTTAGCCGGCAAATCCTGTGACGTATCAAAGGTAGTAATAATAAGACGGTTCGCGAGGGGCGCTAACAGCGGCACCAGACCGTGCGGCTCCTTGCTTTGCTTGAGCGCCAGCAAGACGGCCGGCTTGACGCCGGGGTAAGCTTGCCTAAAACTGGCCAGAAACGCGCCCATTTTTTGGGCGTTGTGGGCGCCGTCCATAATGACGGTCTTGCCGGCAACATGCCGCCGCTCCATCCGGGCCGGCACCTGCACCGCCTGGGTTTTTTGCAGTTGCGCAGCTGCCAACTCTGGCAAGCCGTCGCGCTCGGCCAAAAAGCGATAGGCCCGGTATGCCAGCAGCCAGTTGCGTTGTTGGTACTTCGGCATTGCGGGCGCAAATTGTCCGTCGTAGCCCGCCTGCTCGGCTGCTTGGCTGGTGAGCAGCAAATCCGCTTGCTTTTCGGCGGCACATTTCTTGAACACGTCGGTGATTTCAGCCGCCTGCTCGTACGTAATCGCCGGGTTGTGGCGGTGGATAATACCGGCTTTCTGGGCGGCGATTTCCGGCAGCGTGCTGCCCAAAATATGCATGTGGTCGTAGCCGATGTCGGTGATAACGCACAGTTTGTCGGCCCGGCCGGCCACGTTGGTAGCGTCGTGCAGGCCACCCATACCTGTTTCGACAACGGCGTAGTCGACGCCTTCTTTGGCAAACATGAAAAAGCTGAAGGCATAGAGCAGTTCAAAATACGACGGCGCCTGCTCGAGCGTATCGACGATTTCCAAAAATTCCGCCAGGCCGGCGCAAAAGGCAGCTTCGGCCAGTGGCTGGCCATCAATCTGTACGCGCTCGGTGACACTATCGACGTGCGGTGACACCGTGAGGCCGACTTTTTGCCCGCCGGCCTTCAGCAGTGCGGCAATAAAATAGCTGGTTGATGTCTTGCCGCTGGTGCCGGCAATATGCACCACCCGCAGCCGGTTTTCCGGGTTGCCGATACGCTTCATCAGCGGCCGGATGCGCGCGAGCGTGGTGTCCTTGCCCGTCAGCTGGCCCACCAGCGGCACGTAGGGCAGCAGCGCGGCATTGGCATCGTCAATAGTTCGAATCTGGCGCTTCATAACTCATTAATAGTAGCCCAAGCGACGCCCGAAAGATATCAGTTACGCTTGGCGCGCGGCCGCGGCTTTGGTCGGGGCAGGCGACGGCTGCGCCGGGTCTTTTTGGCATTGTTCACGGCACGGGCAAATTCGCGCTCGGTGTCGTTATCGGCGTAGCGGGCAATCGGTTCGGCCAACAGGATTGGTTTCTTGCTTTTGTCGTCGAGGTTTTTCAACAGCTCGATGGCGGTACGCTCGATAAGCCAGTTGCGGCCCGGCGCCGTTTCGGCCAACGCCGTCAGATGCCAGACACCATCGGCGCGTTGTGCATCGGTCATAATTACCAGTGGGCTGACCACCAGCGACGGCCCGGTGGGCAGCAGCGTATTGACTTGCTCGACCAGCTGCTCGGCGCGCGCCTTGTCGGTCACAAACAGTTCAATGGCCACCGTCCAGACGCCCTTCTGCGCAATGCGCACACTGGAAATATTCTGGTTGCTGACCCAAATAATTTCACCGTTTAGACCCCGGATACGCGTCGAGCGCAGGGTAATACGTTCGACCACGCCCTGGATGTCGTTGGGCGAAATCGTCACCAAATCGCCTACCCCGAACCAGTGCTCGGCCATCATGCCACTACCGAAGGCAAAGTCGCGCAGCAGCGGGCTGAAGACACCACCAATCGCCACAATCAGCAGCGCGCTGGCGCCGACTAAGGCCTTCGGCTGCTGGTGCGGATGTACGAAAATCCACCAGAAATACAGTGCCAGAATAATGAACAGCACCCGCACCACCGCAATCGACAGGATAATCCAGGTCTCGGTACGGCGCAGCCGGTTAACGGTGGCCAAATTGGTCGAAGCATCGGCCCGTTGACCGACGCGCCGGCTGGCCCGGCGCAGCAGCCAGGCCGCCAGCTTACCCAAGCCAAACCCCGCCAGCAGCGAAATAAACAACACCAGCAGCGAACTGCCGGCAAAAATCGAATCGGAAAGGTGCCGGAGCGTGTTGGTAGACTGGTTGAGCGTGCTATTCATGCTGTCGGCCGCAAAAAACATCACCGGCATCCGGTATCTCCTTTAAAAATTGTCAGACTAGTACTATACGTGGCGACCACTGGGGGCGCTGCTAAAAATTACATTTTAGTATAACGTGAAGCACCTACTATTGCAATATTACGTATTTGATTTCACAGCTAGTTTTCAGCTCGCTGCATAATCTGTTAAACTAGCTGCATTGCGCGCCCGTAGCTCAGCGGATTAGAGCGTCTGTCTTCGGAACAGAAAGTCGGGGGTTCGAATCCCTCCGGGCGCACCATGTATATAGTAGCGTGTTATATTTAAGCCATGAGCGAGCCCGTATATACACTTCTTGTGATAGTAATATGCGGTTTGATAGCTGCGGGGCTGGCCTATTTAGCGATAAAGAAAACCCGTCTATTTGTAATTCTTTTAGGCATTGTGGCACTGTTAGCCGCGCTGCCCGTAGCCGTTATGGCGGAGATTGGCATGAATGGTTGTTGCGGCGCACCTTCGACGGGGCATGAGGGCGAAGGCTACGCCTTGGGAGCGCTGCTTGGACTAGCAGGATTGATCTTATTGATATTCAACGGCAAGTTTAGAAAGAAGCCGCCAAAATAGGTCTCACTTCGTGCATAACCCTGTACCAAATTGGGGTAGAATTCGTCGGTATTATTACTTTACAAAGCGGAATAAAAGCGTACAGTTACGGATAGTTAGCGGCACGCTAACAAATGCTTGGCAAGCCACCAGGTTCGCAGAAAGGCAACCATGGCAAGACCCAAAAGACAATCGGTTCGGTCTCCGTCACGGCTCACTGTTCCGTCCAAGTCTGCCCCGTCCAGCGAGTCCAGGTTATTAGTGCAACGAATCAAAGAGCTGGACCGCGAATTCGCCCGCCAAACCAAACAGCTGACCGATCTCACCAAAGAAGTGAATCACAAAATTAAACGCAAGCTGACCGGCCGCAAGTAGGCCGGCTTTTTATAATTTTCAAGCGGCGTGCAAGTCGGCAGTTGGTGTCGGCCAATCAATAATTTCGGCGTCCTGTAATTCGAGCGGTACCACTCGAGCCGGTCGGTCGGTTTCCGGGGTAAGTTGCCAGCCCCGGGCACGCAGCCCGTCCACAGTGTCGTTAATGCGGGCAGCCCAGATGTCGCCGCGAGCGGCTTTGGCATCGGCAATCGCGCCAGTGAAAGCGCGGGTGGGCTCGGCCAATTGCGGGTGCTCATCATTAATCCAAATATCCCGGCGAATCAGCGTCAGACCCTCGGCCGTCGGCTCGCCGACCTGACAGCGCAGTACCAGCGCGCCGCGCAACAGCTGGCGGTTGGCATCGCGCAGCTGGTAATGCACCGGGCTGCAGGCGGCTAATTCCTGCTGCGGTGCGAGACCGAGATGTTCGCGGATGGCGAGCGTGGCCTGGTGGGCCGCCATCTCGCGGCGGCGCTGTTGTTTGCGGGTAACATTGGAGTCGCCAAAGTAGGCGTAGGCTTCGGGCGTGGTGGTGCGGAGGATGAATTTTCCCCATACCTCTGCCACCGCTTCGCGCAGTTCCACGGGAACGTGGAGTGTGGTGCCGGCAGCGATTTCAGTATTGCTAAGCATAGTCAAAAAGCTTTAAACGTAAGCCTATTTTTATTATAGGCTCCTGTGTAAAGCCCCGCCAGCCATCAGGGTATTCGACTGCTCGGCCGCTAGCTTAGTGCAATATTTTGGCCGTCTCGCCCGGCAGCTGGGCGCGGATATGGCGGATTTGCCCGCCGCTAATAGCTTCTTGCAGCGCACACCACGCCGCCATAATTTGCTTCTTGGCACGCGGCTCGTCGATGTCTTCTTGTTCCATGAATTGCTCCACGATTGTCTGGTGCGCCGTGGCTGCGGTGGGCAACGCCTCCAGCGCGATATCCTGGAGCTCGGGCGGCAGCTGGCTGGCAAAATCTTTGCGCTCGCCCTCTTCCAATTGCGCCGCCAAGCGCTCCACCATTGTTTCCAGTGCTTCCTGCGACTCCGCGTCGGAGAAGCCCGATTCGAGCTGCACCTGCTTTACGAGTTCCCGAAATTTCATCCTGCCTCCTTTGCTAAACTGGCAATTTCTTGCACAAGTTTTATAGTGCCAAACCCCTGCCATGCCTGCAGTGAGGATTCTTACCACTTCCCCGCCCATCTGTTAAATCCATCTGTTAAAATAAGGTAGCCTTGGCAGTCAGAAAAAATAGGCGCGCGTAGCTCAGCTGGATAGAGCGTTGGTTTCCGGTACCAAAGGTCGGGGGTTCGAATCCCTTCGCGCGTACCACACGAGATTCAATTAGTAGACGTCAGAACGGCGTCTATTTTTGTTAACATAGCCTTATGAATAAAACCTATATTGATAAACTAGCCTATATCCTCATAAAAGACAGGAAGGTGTTAACCACACTTAGCAAAGGCAAAGACGCATGGTATATCCCTGGCGGGAAGCGAGAAGGCAACGAATCCGATTCGCAAGCGCTTACAAGAGAAGTTTATGAAGAGCTTTCGGCGAAACTGAAGCCAGAGACCATTAGACACTATGGAACTTTTGAAGCTCAAGCGCATGGTAAGCCCGAAGGCACAATTGTTCGGATGACCTGCTATGAGGCCGATTATGAGGGCGACCTAAGGGCAGCCTCAGAAATTGAAGCGTTAGATTTTGTAAACTATGGCTGGAAGGCAAAAAGTTCGGTAGTTGATGGGCTCATTTTTGATGATTTGAAGGCCAAAAATCTTATCGACTAACGATAGCAGCCGGCTAGCTTTGTTAATTCAGCCGTACCGCGCATAAGTATGCTATATTTACGGCCATGCGACTGTTGCTTGTTGATAATACCGAGCCCGCCGATGCCGCATACAATACCGCGCTTATCCGCTCTCTTTCCCGGCAGGGAAAAGTAGAAGTTGTCGGCCACAAAAGCGCTCCGCGCTGCGATTTTACCGGCTATGACGGCATCATTTTGAGCGGCGTACCCAAAACGTATTCCTACGAAATCATCGATAGCCGCTTGGTCTATCTCGGCTGGCTAGACGATGTTGCCATACCGGTCTTGGGTATATGCCTGGGTCATCAGAATATTGGCCGGTTCTTTGGCGCGCCAATTATAAAAGATTTGGAGGCCGAAGAGGGCGTGCAGGAATTGCATATACTTCAGGAGGACCCGCTGTTTGAGAAATTGCCACCGACTCCGCACATTATCACCTCTCATCGCGGCTCCGTGTCACTGCCGGACGGATTTATCCAGCTCGCCTCCACCGCGACGTGCGTAAACCAGGTCATGAAGCACCCCACAAAAGACATCTACGGCGTGCAGTTCCACCCCGAACTGTCGCCCGCCGGAATTCAACTACTAGGTAATTTTGTGAATCTGGCTCGACTGCGGACAACTTCGCGTATAGCAGTAGCGTAGTAATCCGAGCCCGACTTTCGTTAATGGCACGTTCGTGACATCTGCCACAGCATTACCTCAGCTAAGTTGGTTTATACTCCTCTCAAATCAACCGAAGGAGCAGATCCATGAATCCAGTCAGCCGTGGTATCCGCAATGCGTTCCGTAACGGCATTCGTACCGCTTCAATCATCTTAATCTTGGGACTGAGCATCGGCCTGAGCCTGACCATGCTGGTCGCCCAGAAAGCCGTCGACAACAAAATCAAAAGCGTCAAGAGCTCCATCGGCAACACCATTACTATCGCTCCCGCCGGCTTCAATCCGGGCAGCAGCGCCAATAACGCGCTGACTACCAGCCAGCTTAAGAAAGTGCAGGCGCTAGCCCACGTCAGCAGCGTGGAAGAAACGCTGAGCGACCGGCTGCCAACTACCGGTTCGTCCATGCCATCGTTCGGCGGCAGATCTTCTTCGGAGAGTAGCTCCACCACCAGCCTCAGCTCGCCCACCACGCTGAATTTCGGTAGTGGTAGCAGAGGCGGGCACTTCTTTATAAACGGCGGTGCAGCAAGCGGCACCGCCCCGACTACGTTCAGCCTGCCGGTTTCGTTCCTCGGCACTACGGATCCTGGCACCGTGGATGACGCGACACTGACACTCAAGAGCGGCACAGTCATCAGCGGTACCAGCAACACCGACACGGCGCTCATAAGCGGCAAGATGGCCAGCAAAAACAACTTGAAAGTCGGCTCGACCTTTACCGCCTACGATACCAAACTGACGGTCGCCGGCATCTTTAGCACCAGCAACCAAGCAGCCCAGGGTACGGTAGTGCTTTCACTACCGGCATTACAGCGGCTCAGCGGCCAGAGCGGCGCGGTCACCAGTGCAACCGCAACCGTCGATTCACTGGATAATCTGAGTTCCGTCACCAGCGCCATCAAGAAAACACTCGGCAGCAGTGCCGATGTGACCAGCGCCGAGGAGCAGGCCGACAGTACTGTCGCTCCACTAAACAGCGTCAAGACCGTTTCCACCTTCAGCCTCATCGGCGCAGTACTGGCCGGCGCAGTCATCATCCTGCTGACCATGATCATGATTGTCCGCGAACGTAAGAAGGAAATCGGCGTCGTCAAAGCCATTGGCGGCAGCAATCTCCGCATCATCAGCGAATTCATGGTCGAGTCGCTCACACTCGCCATTTTGGGTGCTATTGTGGGGCTGCTCATCGGCGTCATCGGCGGCCAACCGGTCACCAAAATGCTGGTAAACAATAGTACGAGCACGCCATCGTCCAGTAGCAGCGTTCAAACTATGGGCTTCCAGCGGGCAGGCGGTGGCAGCTTCGGCGGTGACTTTGGCGGCCAGCGATCTGCTGTAGCCACCAACCGGCCAGCCGGCGGGTTTGGCGGCAGAGTCCGGAGCAACGGTGCAGTCAAGAGCCTGAGCAACATCAAAGCTCAGGTCGGTTGGAGCATCCTGCTCGAAGGCTTCGGCGCTGCGGTACTCATCGCCGTCGTCGGCAGTGCGCTCAGCGCCGCCATGATTTCCAGAGTCAGACCATCAATCGTAATGAGGGCGGAATAGAACCATGTTGGAAGTTAAAAATCTTGTCAAAACATTCCAGAGCGGCGACACGAAAGTTGCCGCCACAAACGACATCAGCTTCAAAGTACCGGATGGCCAGTTTGCTTCCATCGTCGGCCGGAGCGGCTCGGGCAAAACCACGCTGCTCAGCTTACTCGGCGCACTCGATAAGCCCACCAGCGGCTCCATAGTCGTCGGCGATAAAGATGTGACGCGGATGCGCGACCACGAGCTAATCACTTACCGCGGCCGGAGTATCGGCTTCGTCTTCCAAAGCTACAATTTGGTACCAAGTTTGACTGCGCTCGAAAACGTCATGCTACCAATGGAGTTTGCCAAAGTGCCGAAGCAAGAACGCATCGAACGGGCCAAAGCACTACTACTCGAAGTCGGCCTAGCCGAAGATCAGATGGAGCGCAAGCCAGGGCGCTTAAGCGGCGGCCAGCAGCAGCGCGTCGCCATCGCTCGCGCCCTCGCCAACCGCCCCAAGCTCATCCTAGCCGACGAGCCGACCGGCAATCTCGATAGCACCACTGGCAAGATGATTTTTGATTTGCTGCATACTCTAAGCCGCAAAGAAAACACCACCATCGTGGTTGTCACGCACGACCTGGAAATCGCCGGCAAGACCGATAAGGTTTTCCAGCTTGATGACGGCAAGCTAGTACTGACCAAATAGCCGCCAAGCTACAAAGCAGCAGCAAATTAGTGGAGGTGTCCGTCCATGTCAGGGTGCCAACTTAACAATAAATAAATGACAGTGAGGCAGGTGGCTTTTTGGTATTATTAAGATATGCCCGTGAAGCAAGCCAGCGTATCTTCGATTCGTTTTGAGGCCACGCCGTATAGCATCGGCTCGTGGACTGTTTTACGATTGCCTGAGAATGCCAGCGCGAAGCTGTCGTCGCGCGGAATGGGGTTCGCCGAGGTCACTATTGATGATGCACGTTTTGCCGCGCCGCTCGAGCCGGATGGCCGGGGGAGCCACTGGTTTCGGATTGACGAGAATAGTGATGTTGCCGCCGGCGATACGGTCGAGGTGGCAATTGAGCCGCTGAAAGATTGGCCGCGACCGGTGGTGCCGAATGATTTGCAAAAAGCACTGACGAAAGACACATCGGCGCACGCACTGTGGGAAAAAATTACGCCCAGCGCGCAGTGGGAATGGATCCGCTGGGTCCGTTCCACCAACAATCCGGACACTCGCGCCCGCCGCATCGAAGTTGCCTGCTCAAAATTAGACAAAGGCATGCGCCGGCCCTGCTGCTTCAACCGCAACGCCTGCACCGAGCCGGCCGTTTCGCACAATTGGCAGCTCGTCGAGCCGACTTAGAAATTTCTACAAAACCCGTCACACCAGCACTTGGCAAGCGGCAAATCGATATCGTCTGCACAAAACCCGGCGAGTTGTGATGGCCGATCAACCGCTACCACACGTGATATTCATCACACCGGCCGGTCTGCACAAAGAGTAGCAAGAGTGGTTGTATTTATTACAGCTTGACAGCTTTAGCGCTGCGCTTACAATTCTGGATATGGGAGCAACAACAACTGCCCAAACGGGCAATGTGAGAGGGTTCGGTAAAGTATCAAAATCGAAAAAGCCGTCTGTGCTGCAAACGCTGGACGGCTTTTTTCATATAACCGCCAGGGGTTCGACCGTCGGCCGCGAAGTTCGTGGAGGCTTCGTGACGTTCTTCGCCATGGCATACATTATTGTTTTAAACCCGATCATCCTGGCGAGCGGGGTCGATAAGTTCGGCCACCACTTGGGGATTGCCGGGTTGACGACGGCGACGTGTCTTATCGCCGCCATCATGACCGCGCTGATGGGGTTGGGCGCTAACCTGCCGCTGGCAATTGCTGCCGGGCTGGGGCTCAACGGCGTGCTGACGTTCACCATTGCGCCGACCATGAGCTGGCCGGACGCCATGGGCCTGGTCGTTCTCGAAGGTATTGTCATCTGTGTTTTAGTAGCCACGGGACTGCGCAAAGCCATCATGGAAGCGATTCCGCTGGCTTTGAAAGAAGCAATTTCGGTCGGTATCGGTCTGTTCATCGCCTTTATCGGCCTGGTCGATTCCGGCTTCGTTACCATTCCGAAAAGCCTGGCAACCCCAGTGCAACTCGGCGCTACCGGCAGCCTAAGCGGCTGGCCCATTGTCATCTTTTGCTTTGGCTTGCTACTGACCGTTGTGCTAATGATGAAGAAAATTAAAGGTGCAATTTTAATCGGCATTGTGTCCTCGACCGTCTTGGCAGTAATCGTCAACTCAGTAGCGAAGGTTGCCAACTGGGGCACCGTGACACCGAGCGTGCCGCACCACATTGTCGGTGCGCCAAACTTCGGCCTCATTGGTCACTTCAGCCTGTTCGGCGGTTTTGCCGAGGCGGGTATCATCACCGCTATCGTGTTCGTCTTTACGCTATTTCTAAGTGACTTTTTCGACGCTATGGGCACCATCACCGGCGTGTCCAACCAAGCCGGTTTGCTCGATAAAAAAGGCCGCTTGCCGGTCATTAACAAAGCGTTGTTCGTTGACGGTCTGGCCGCAGTGGCCGGCGGCGTCGGCAGCGGCAGCAGCAACACTGCGTTCATCGAGTCGTCCTCCGGCGTCGGTGAAGGCGCCCGTACGGGCCTGGCCAGCATTGTCACGGCCCTGCTGTTTGTAGTAGCGCTGTTCCTGACGCCGCTCGCCACCATTGTGCCGAGCCAGGCCGCCACGCCGGCGCTCATCATCGTCGGTTTCTTGATGGCTCGTCAGGTCAAAAACATTCCGTGGGACAACTTTGAAATTGCCCTGCCGGCTTTCCTGGCCATCGTCCTCATGCCGTTCACCTACTCGATTACCAACGGCATCGGCGCCGCGGTTATCGCGTTCGTGCTGCTGCGCACTGTCAACGGCAAGTTCAAGCAAACTCACTGGCTGCTAACCGCCATCGCGGCGCTGTTCGTGATTTACTTCTTCTTGTCACCCATCGAGCGCTTGCTCGGCGTCAGCTAGCTGCAAGCTGTACAAACCAAACAAAAACTCCCCGGCCGCACCGGGGAGTTTTCTGTATGCCCTGCATTATTCAGCGTCGGGTTGTTCGGGCGCCGGCAGTCCGTGCGGCCGGTTCATGTACTTCGATTTAAGCAACGCTTGCTCAAGAGTTTTTAAAACTTGCTGAGCCTGCTCGTAGCTCATACCAATGCGGCCGACCGACAGCCGCTGGTTGTTAGCCGCCAGCTGCGTGAAATTCAGCGTCAGGCCGGCCGGGTTGATATTAATGTCAACGCCATCCGAATACATCGTGCGCATGTCGAGCGCCATCAGCATGACCAGCTGCTGTTTTCCGGCGGCGTGCTGGATGGTTTCCTCGATTTTCTGGCGATGTGGCGAACTGTCGCCATCGTAGCCGGCCAACTCCCATAGCTGCACGGCTTCCTGATCCTGCGTGTTGTAGTGCTGCATCAGTAGTAGCAAAATATCCTCGCTTGGCCGCTCAAAACCTTGCTCGATACGTTGCAAGTCGGCGGTGTCGATTTCGACAGCACCCGAGACTTCATCGAGACTCTCTTTCAGCTGCTCGCGCAAGTATTTCAGATGCGTGCCGAGCGTCTTAAATGGTGGTGTATGCGAGGGTTTTGAGTCATTCATACCCGTTCATACTACTCTGTTGGGAGGCGTCTGTGCAAGCGCAACCGCCATCCACGCGGTATACTGGGAGTAATGCAAATTCTGCAAAACATTTCGCTGGCCGAGCACTCCACCATGCGCCTGGGCGGCACCGCTCGCTACGCTGCCGTTATCACGTCGCGGTCCGAGCTGACCGAGGCGCTGGACTGGGCCCGGGCACAACAACTGCCGGTCATTATGGTGGGCGGCGGCAGTAATATTGTTTGGCAAGATGCCGGTTTTGCCGGCTTGCTGCTGATTAATCAAATCAAACGTTTCGAGATTTTCGACGAAGATGGCCGCAATGTGTATGTCACTATAGGTGCCGGCGAAGATTGGGACAGCGTGGTGGAACGCACCACCAAAGATGGCCTGACCGGCATCGAAGCGCTCAGCCTGGTGCCCGGCACGGCCGGCGCCACGCCGGTACAAAATGTCGGCGCCTACGGCCAGGAAATTTCCCAGACGCTGACTACCGTCGAGGCGTACGATTCGGCCGAGCAAAAATTCGTCACCCTGCGCGCCGAAGACTGCGCCTTTGGCTATCGCACCTCGCGCTTCAAGACCACCGACAAAGGCCGCTTTTTCATCACCGCCATTACCCTGCACCTCATGCGCCAGCTGCCGGAGCCGCCGTTTTATAAAGCCGTCGACGATTATTTTGCCGAGCACAAAGTCGAGCGCCCCACGCCGCAACTGCTGCGCGAAGCCGTCATTGCCATCCGCTCGGCCAAGCTGCCCGACCCGAAAGTGGTCGCCAACAACGGCTCATTCTTCGCCAACCCCGTCATCGACCAAACCCATTTGATCGATTTGCAAGCCAACTACCCAACCATGCCCTACTGGCCGCTGCCAGATGGCCGCGCCAAAATCCCGGCTGCTTGGCTCATCGAGCAAGCCGGCTTCAAAGGCATCGCCGACGAGGAAACCGGCATGGCCACCTGGCCCACCCAGCCGCTCGTCTTCGTCAACCAGCACGCCCGCTCCACCGCCGACCTGCTAACCTTCAAGCAAAAAATAGTCACCACCATAGAACAAAAATTCCAAATCACCCTCACCCAGGAACCCGAACTGCTACCCTAATCCTTACCGTTAAATACAGTAAGGCCTCAGAATTTAATACTATATACGCTCAGCCATTGGCTACTTATTAGCCCTCTTGATCACATATATTAACGCGGTCATCGAGACTGATATTATGATCAGGCTAATCGCAATTTGCATATCTAGATATGGGTTTGCCTCACTCTTGAAAACATGAAAATTTACCCCCTTATTGGGGCCACCGTGCAAGATAAAATTAGCAAGCAAACCTAGCCCCAAAATAAGCATAATCACAGTTATCCAGGCGGCATACATAAGGTAATGGGTGGAAGAAGTAGGGGCAGCTCTTTTTGGTATCATTTCTGAAATAACCGTCCCCAAACCTATCACAAGTATCCATAAGATTGCTAGCCCAAGTGCCGCGAACGGGGCCACAAATAATGCAACCGCTGGCCCATAGCCACCTTCTGCAAATATTGCTATCAAGTAGAGAAGGATGATTATCGAAATTAGCCAAAAAACGTATTTAACATATTTCACGGTTAGCCTTAGCATAGCGTAAGCGTCGTAAAAAGATAAGAGCAGTCAAAACCAAGCCCATGATAAGACACACTAACTTAGGAAATCTAATCGCACCTTGCGGCTGCCACTGGTTAAACGCTAGCCTTCAAAAGTCCTCACGAACCAAGAAGTATCGTCACAGGAGAATTGTATATCATACCGGGATCTGCTTTTTACGAATTGATACAGTATTCCGCACTTGGCTTTTACAGAGTTCTGCACATAAGCTACGCTATGGTACTCAGTATTGTCTTGAAGCTGGGCCAACTCTACTAGTCTAGAGTTAGCAGTAAAGTGCTCAGACGACGCCAAAAAATTCATATAAGCACCAGCGGCTCGAAAGTACTCACTACGAGAGTTCGTGGTGAATTCGCTTCCAATATCACAATGCTTCGCCCCTTCGCCAAAGCCCTCCTCATTCCTTGCACAACTAGCTATCTTTTGTGCTTCGATACCATGGGCTTTTAGGTTTGCCTGCAGCGCATTAATGCTGGCTTCGAGCTGTGCCTGGCGGTGGTTTTCATGAACTGCCATATAGGCAAGGAATGCGCTAACCGCAAGTATAGCTAGTATTAGTACCCCAAATATGATTTTACGAACTGGGTGTTTTTGCTTATTTGGTGAGCTGCTCATTAGTTTTTAGCATAACGCACGCGTAGCAAAAACGTAAGTATGATCAACAGTGCCAGGCTGGCGCCCAACCACAACCAACGCACCGCCGTACTTGAATGGGGTAGATTCTTTTTTGTTGAGTTTGCTATATTCTGCGCGCCGGTATTGAAGGCTCTACCCTCCTGCCCGCCTATGGCTGGTGCAATCGAGCGCCGTGCACTTACCGGAGAAAAACTTGAAGAGTCCGTAGTTGCAGCGGACCCGGTCACCGACTGAGTGTCTGTGTTGGCAGCGGAAGTAGGTACCTCAGCTTCTTCGCAACTATAGTCTGCGCCTTGCGTCTGTCCAGCCGGCACCTCAAAAATGAGGCAGGGCTCCTGGCTATTGGGTACCCCATCGCCATCGTAATCATCCGGGCTAGCGGCCACATAGACTGTTTTTGTGAATTCCACAGGCTGGCCGTCGGCTGATGTTGCGTGCACCATAAGGGTGTGAAAGCCTGGCGGCACCGAACTCGGAATTTTTAATGAGGCCGCAAGGTTGCCATTAACGTCAGCCTTGTACTCACCCAGATCTACGGGGCTAGAGTGTAGCCAAAAGTGCGCCGAGCTGAGCGGCAGCAGCCCGGTCAGCGTAGATCGTGTTGGCGCAACCTCTTCGCCATAAACCCCATAATAAAATACAACGTCATTCGATAAGTTATTATCATAATTAACCGAATAGATCGGCCGACCGGTTTTGGGCGCATCGAGCAGTGGACCAGCAAGCGCGTCGGCCTCGGAAGGTTCTGCAATAGTGTCGTCGGCCCGCGGCATAGGGTTCGAAAAGTCATCGGTCATTTGCTCAATCCACGCCGCCAGCAGCTGGTGGCCATATTGGGTTGGGTGGAAGCTACCACTAGACAATATGGCTTTGTGTATAATCGGCAGGGTTACGGTGTCATGACCAATCATCAGGCCATTCATTGCGCGTTCGGCATGGGTGCCGTTGCACAGCCGGTGGCCGTTGAACACAGTCTGATCGCTTACAAAATAAACGCCGGCTTTGTCGGCAGCCCGCCGTATAACTGAATCCAGATAGCTAACTAAATCATTAGCAAAAACTGTTTCTTTGCCGTTAAGCCGCACGTTACCGCCGCATTCGCCGTCACTTTTTACAATTGATGGGTACCCAATTACATAAATACGCGCATCGGGCACGGTCGCCTGTTTAATATCGGTATAGAGCCCGACCAGTTTGTCGAATTGGTTATCGATAAGCCGCACCAACTCCAGCCTATCTTCGTATGAAGCATAGCAAGTATCCGGCGCCAGACAGCGCTTGATGATATTACTAAAGCCTATGTCGTTGCCGACGGCTGAGATTGTGATAATGCCGGGCTTATTCTTTGTAATGTAGTTGAGCTGACCTACATAACCAGGTGTCCAGCTCAATCGATAATCAAAATTTGGATTGTAGTACTGATTATCCCTATCCGGGCGAGACAGCGTCTTATCAACCCCTGACCCATTGGCAATATTGGTGGTTTTGGCGCCAGAGCATGCGACCGAGTGGGTTGAATCCAAGCTTAGCCTTTTGCCAATCAGAAATGGATATGACTGCCTGGAAAGGTGGCACATATTCACGCCGCGGACATCGGTCTCCGGATAAAACGTAGTACTCCCCTCACCTTCGCCTGAGGCATACGAATCGCCTAGCGCTATGTAATTTGTCTGCTGCGTATTGGGCGCCCGAAAATAATACTGATAGTAATCACCGGGGCCATTTGTGGGGTTAAAAGTATAAAAACTCAGCAGATCATCGCTAATAAACCTCGGTACGCCACCAAAAACATATTGGGGCGACAGCCTATTGAAAAAGTTTAAATTCGCTCCTAAGTCGCGATATGATTCGCAAAAATTATCAATGCCAATGCAGGTATCGACTCCATACATTCGCAAGAATCTCCCCTGGTCGGCTACGACCAAAAAATGGCCGTCATCGCTAATGGTCATGAGCGCGTAATCACTACTGGCGTCTGCCGCATCTTCAACGGGTATGTCTCTTGCGGTAAAGTTTTGTAAATCTACCCGAGTCACGATGCCCTGGCCATCCCACACTACCATCCATCGACCGTTGTTGGAGTAAGCAATTTGGCTATACACTTCGTTGTCATCCAGCTCCCACGGTTGGCCGGCGCTATTAACTAGTTCGTGAGTCGGCAGTTTGTCAAAATCATAAAATGAGGGGGCTCCGATATTGACGGCCGCCAAACTCATAGCACAATCAGCAGCAGTCCTAAAATAAACGTGGTACAAGCCAGTGCTATTGTCGGTTGTTAATTGTACGAATAAGTCCGGGTTCGGCGTCGGGAAAAGCTGCGAATTACCATCATCGACATAACCGGCATACGGCTGGCCTTTCAGCCACACCGTACCGCCGCCCTGCATAATCAATCCAATAGAAGTGCTGTACCAGCAGTCCTGATCATCAGTTACGCCGGGGCTCATATCTACGCTTTGTTTTTCGCACGCCAGCTTGCCGATAATGCTGTTGTTTTGACTAAGGAGTGTTCTGTAGTCATCGGCAGAAATTGTCTCACCATTGCTAACGACAGAGCCATGCGTAATGTCCGACCAACCTTGCGGCGCCTGGGCAGCCGCCGGCAGCACGCTGATGATTGTGGCGAGGCAAGAGAAGAAAGCTAAGCTGAACGCCAGGGAGACTATTTTAAGTCGGCTAAAAATCCGCACTCAATATATCCACTATTACTATAGATACTTATACTCCGTTTTGCTAATTTTACAAGTAAGTTTTACTGATATGAAATGTACTGGGGCTGGGGTTTTATGGCCATGGTGGCTTTAGGTGAAAGCATGTTGGGGTCTTTTTGGTAGAAGTTTTTCCAGCCGAAGTTTACATTTTTCGGCGGGTCGGTGGTGATATCGCGCCAAGTGGACTGCTTGGCGGCTTGCGGCCCTTGGCCGTCCATTTGAATAACGTACGCCAAATTAGCATGCGAGGTATCGAGCTGGTCGCGATTGGGCAGCATGTCGAGCCGGAATTGGTGCAATACAAATAATTTCTGGGGCAATTTATGCTGCTGGGTGAACGTCGCCAGCCAATCGGCAGTGGCATTGACTTCTTTAATGCCGACCGAGCCGATTTGCACCAACGGCAGCTGGTTGGCTCTCAGCCGCCACTCCGGGTCGAGCGCCAAGCCGACATTCGGATAAGCTAGCAGCGATTGGTATTCCTTGGCCTGGCTCAAAAAGTCGCTGCGGCCGGGCTGCAAATCGAGCGTCACATACACGCCGGCTTTTTCGGCGGCCTGAATCCATGGCAGCAGCTTGTTGGCATCGATTTCGCGCGAGTAGTCACCATTTTCAGTCGCCGTGTTGGAAGCAACCGTGGCAATAATCTCGAGCGCCGGATACATCGGCTGCTTACTGTACGGTTGGTAGTCTTTGGCCAGCTTTTGCGCGCGCTCGATAGTTTTTGGCAGCGACTGCTGGCCGAGCGCGCCCAGCACCGGCTCGCCCGGCGTGCCGTACAGCGCCACCAGCCGGTAATGCGGAAACAATGTACGCCCACCGCCCGGAAACTGAAACGGCTTCGCTTGAGTTTTGGGCAAATTCGCCTGTGGCTGCTGCGCCGATTTGTCTTTTTGCTGACTCAGACTGTTATCTTCCGTAACAGTTTGCACCAGCAGCACAATCGCTGCCAAAATTACCAGGCAGCCAACACCAATACCAACGATACGTGCTTTTGTAGACATCATTATTAATTATAGTGAATCAGCGGCTTTTTGGCTCAATTGAAGCTTCGTATTGCAAACCACCAACGTGATTTATTTGTCGCTGGGGAGTGGATACTGCACGGCCAATTCACGGACGGCAACACGTAACTTGTTTAGTGTTTGCTCATCGTCACGGGCGTCGATAGCTTGCTTCATCCAGTCGGCGATTTGGACCATGTCCGTTTCGACCAGACCGCGAGTGGTAATTGCGGGCGTGCCGAGGCGAATGCCGCTGGGCTTGAACGGCGGCAGCGGGTCGTCGGCAACGGCATTTTTGTTGAGCGTCAGGCCGATTTTGTCGAGCGCTTCCTCGGCAACCTTGCCATCGATACCGAAGCTTTTGTACACATCGGCCAAAATCAAGTGGTTGCTGGTGCCGCCGCCAATGAGCTGAAAACCACGCTGTTGCAGCTCGTCTGCCAGTACTTTGGCATTGCTGACAATTTGCTTGGCGTACGTTTTGAATTCGGGCTGCAGCGCCTCGCCGAACGCCACCGCTTTGGCGGCGATAATGTGCTCGTGCGGGCCGCCCTGCATGCCCGGGAACACCGCACGGTCAATCAAAGTCGGGATGTTTTCCAGTGTTTTTTCGGGCGCTTTCAACGGCGACGAAACTTTGCCACGGGTCAAAATCAAACCGCCGCGCGGGCCGCGCAAGGTCTTGTGCGTCGTGGTGGTAATGACATGGAAGCCGTCATCGAACGGATTGCGCGCTACGCCGCCGGCAATCAGTCCCGCGATGTGCGCCATGTCGGCCATCAGCAGGCATTCGTCGCCCACCTCGCGGCCAATGGCAGCGAACTTGGCATAATCTAGCTCGCGCGGGTAGGCCGAAAAGCCAGCCAGAATAATTTTCGGTTTGTGCTCGAGTGCCAGGGCGCGCAGCTGCTCGTAATCGATCTCGCCGGTAGCCGTGTCTTTCATTTTGTAGCGAATGAAATTGTACAAATGCGCACTGCGCGTCACCGGTGCACCGTGGGTCAGATGGCCGCCGTGCGACAAATCCATAGCCAGCACCGTGTCGCCCGGCTCGAGCCAGGCGGAATAGACCGCTTCGTTGGCCGGCGCGCCGGAGTGCGGCTGGACGTTGGCGTGGTCGGCCTTAAACAACTGCTTGGCGCGGTCGATGGCGATTTGTTCGACTTGGTCGGTGTTTTCCTGTCCGCCGTAATAGCGCCGGCCCGGATAACCCTCGGAATATTTATTGGTCAGTACGCTGCCCATGGCGGTAAGAACGCCGCGCGACACGTAATTTTCAGATGGGATCAGCTCCAGCCCCTCGCGCTGGCGCTTTTCCTCGGCGGCAATCAGCCGCGCAATTTCCTCATCAATCATCTTAGAACTCCTCACCTTAGCTTTACGTTACCGGTCTTTTGGAGAAACTACAACATACAGCTATTGTAGCAACTGGCCCAGCAGGATTAAAATAGAGTCGGCAACGCAAAAAACAAAAAGCACAATCAGGTAACTTGCATTTTCTATATCATTTGTGATATACTTAACAGCCTATGAATACAGCAAACGAGAAGATTGGTAATTTAATAGCTCAGATACGGCAAGAACGCAACTTAACCCAGGCGGAATTCGCCCAGCGGCTCGGCACCAGCCAATCGGCCGTCAACCGCATGGAACACGGCAAGCAGAACCTCAGCCTCGAAACGCTCGGCCGCATCAGCGACGCTCTGAACAAACAGCTGATTTCAGTCGGCGATGGCGGTACCAACCTACGCATCGAAGGCGGTCACGAGCTGCACGGCGAAATTAGCCTCAAAACCAGCAAAAACGCCGCCGTCGGCCTGCTCTGCGCCAGCCTGCTGAACTACGGTGTCACCCGCTTCAAATCGTTCCCGCGCATCGAAGAAGTTTTCCGCATCATCGAAGTCCTCGAGAGCATGGGCGTACAGGTGAAGTGGCTGCCCGGCAACGACCTGGAAATCCGTCGGCCCGAAACGCTCAAACTCGACAAGCTCAACAAAGACTCCGCCCGCAAAACCCGCTCGGTGCTGATGATGATCGGCCCGCTGATGCACGACTACGCCAGCTTCAAAATTCCTTACGCCGGCGGCTGCAAGCTCGGCACCCGCACCGTCACGCCGCACCTCTACGCGCTCGAGCAGTTCGGCGTCGGCATCGTCGCCACCAATGGCCACTACAACGTCACCGTCGATAAAAAACCGGCCGGCCGCGTCACCATGTACGAGCCAGGCGACACCGCCACCGAAAACGCCCTGATGGCCGCCGCCCGCACCGAAACCGAAACCATTATCGAATTTGCCAGCGCCAATTACGCCGTCCAGGACCTCTGCTACTTCCTGCAAAAACTCGGCGTCAAGGTCGAGGGCATCGGTAGCACCACCATGAAAATCCATGGCACCGGTCGCATCAAAAAGAACATCACCTACGCGCCGAGCGAAGACCCCATCGAAGCGATGTTTTTCATTAGTGCGGCAGTGGCGACCAATTCGGAAATCACCATCAAGCACGTACCCATCGCCTTTATGTCAATGGAGCTGCTCAAGCTCAAGCACATGGGGTTGCGCGTCGACATCAGCGAGCGTTACAAGGCTGCCAATGGCCAGACCGAGCTGGTAACCGTACGCGTGCACAAGCACAACGGCAAGCTCAAGGCATTGGCCGACAAACTACACTCGCTGCCCTACCCGGGCTTAAACGCCGACAACCTGCCCTACTTCGTGCCGATTGCCTGCGTCACTCAGGGCCGCACCATGATTCACGACTGGATGTACGAAAACCGGGCAATTTACTACACCGAGCTGACCAAAATCGGTGCCAACGTCGAACTGGCCGACCCGCACCGCGTCTACATCACGGGTCCGACCAAATTCAGCGCCGCCGATGTCGTCTGCCCGCCAGCGCTGCGTCCCGCCAGCCTGCTGCTCATCGGTATGTTGGCCGCAAACGGCATCAGCGTGCTGCGCAATATTTACACCATCAACCGGGGCTACGAAGATTTGGCCGAGCGCTTGAACGCCCTCGGCGCGCACATCACTATTTTCCAGGATTTATAAGTTAGCCTTCAGCGGCTTGGTAAAAAATAATAGCGCCGGTTACCAGCACCAGCGCTATTACCCAAATTTAGAAAATACTTATTTTTTCTTGCCGTTGCCAGGCGTGGCGTGGAACCAGGCCAGCAACCAGACCATGCAGGCTGCAAAGACGGCATACGCTGCCATCACGAATAGTATCTGCAGGTCAACGTAGTGCGGGTGACCGGCAATCATATTGTTATTGGCAAACACGCCGCGGAACGGCGCCATCATGGCGTCGGTGGAGTGGAAAATCCACATCGCAAAGCCGCCGTTCGGTGCCACTGCAAAGAAATGCAGGACGAACCGAATCGCCAGGAAAAATTCTACCCAGAACAAGAAGAAATGCCAGAGCCCGGCACCGCTGACTGACGTTACGTTTTTGAGCTTCATAAAAACCCTCCTTCGTTGGTTTATGTACTTTTAGTATATGCCTATACGTCAAGCGCAACCACTAACATCTCTGTTATAGCTCCAAAGAAGTAGGTCTGGTGCGAGTGGGGGGAGTCGAACCCCCGTAGCCAGTTTGGAAAACTGGAGTAATAGCCGTTATACCACACTCGCGCTGCTGTAACTCCTCGATTATACCTGATGCGAGCGGCCGGCGGCCAGCGCTGATACTCTGTTATAATCCTAAGGTCACCCCGCCCCGATAGCTCAGCTGGATAGAGCAGAGGACTTCTAAGCCTAAGGTCGTAGGTTCGAATCCTACTCGGGGCGCCAAAATTTATGAAAACAATCACGCTTGTAACTAGCAATAAGGGCAAACTGGCCGAATGGCAGCGGCTTATGCCGGCCGAGTTCGAGCTTAAAACCGCCGATGTCGACCTCCCCGAAATCCAGAGTCTGGATTTGGAAGAAATTATTAGAGATAAAGTCCGGCGCGCCTACGAGCAGCTGAAAAGTCCGGTCATTGTCGAAGATGTCTCGGCCGGCCTGGACAATCTGGGTGGCCTGCCCGGACCGTTTATCAAGTTTTTTGAAAAACGATTGGGCATGGATGCGCTGTTCCAACTGGCCAGCGCTGCAGGTGACCCGGCGACCGTCTACTGCAGCGTCGCGTATTATGACGGCGAAAAACTGCTGACCGCGACCGGAGAAGTACATGGCTCGGTAGTGCCGACACGAGGTGAGCACGGCTTTGGGTTTGATAAGAATTTCGTACCGGCAGGCCAGCCGCGTACCTACGGCGAAATGTCGCCGGCCGAGAAAGATTCCCTCAGTCACCGCGCCCAGGCTGTCCGGGCATTGTTACCGCAGCTATCTGTGTAGTCTGCTTTAGCGCCGCTTTGTACGTGCGCTGGGTTTGGGTGTTTGCTGGGCCGCCTTGGCAGCAGAATCGTGCAACTGGCGGAGCATTTGTTCGAACGTCATTTGCGTTTGCCTCTTTGTTTAGATTGATAATCTAAACACTAGGGTAGAAGTTGTGTCAAAAAATGTCTGTGAAATATCTAACTCGGCACCAGCTCGTAAACTTGTAAAAAAACCGCCAATACTTTATAATCACCTCTGTTTTCTGCAAGAAATTGCAGCTAAACCAAAATTCCAATCCAAGGAACGAAGTGACTGAATGGGATTTTGAGAGGAGGAATATAGCCATAAGTCGAAGCTTTTGCCGCAAGCGGCAAAACGAGACAGTGGCGTAAATTCCGACGACGAGGCGGGCGTAGCTCAGTCGGTTAGAGCGTCTGATTGTGGTCCAGAAGGTCGTGGGTTCAATTCCCATCGCTCGCCCCAAGCAAAAACCCCGGCAAAAGGTCGGGGTTTTTGCTTGGGCTAGTGTTGGGTTGCAGAAACCGCGCGTGAGTTCGTGAACGAGGAACGGAGCTGAAATTGTGCTTTGCATAATTTTGGCGAGTACCGCAGGGAGGAGTGCGGGCCAAAGGCCCGCACGGTATTCCCATCGCTCGCCCCGACAAGGCCATAGTAATTAGTCCACCACCACAGCACCGCTCAAGCCGCCGACGCGAGAGCAGTGGTAGTGGTAGACGCCGCGCTGATGGAAGGTGAAGCTGTAGGTTTGGCCTTGGGCGATGTCGGCACTTTGCGGCGCATTTTTGCCATCCGGATAGTCGGCCGTGATGGTGTGGCTGATGGTGTCGTTGTTGGCCCAACTCACGGTGGTGCCGGGGCTGACCTCCACCACCTGCGGGCTAAAGCCGCTCGGGCTAATGCTCACCGCATTGGTCGCCACCGCCCGCTTGAGCAATGCCGCCACATCGGAATCAACGCTCGGCCGGCCGGCGCGGTAATCGAGCAACAGCAGGCCCCCGGCGGCGACCAGCAAGAGCGCAATAGTAATGACAAGCCAGTGGCGTTTCATAGATACAAAATTTGCAATTAACTAAACGATTGGAACGCTTTTTATTGTACCGTACTGGCCGCTTTCGCTATAGCCACAACAGCATGCTGGCAATAAATAACGGCACCAGCAAGTTGTCCAGCCCGGCTATTGCCACATTCTCAAGCGCCGCTGCACCGGCCGCCAGCAGCAACACCCACGGCCACGCAAAATTGCCACCCACCAAGCTATACGTCAGCAAAATTGCTGCCGACACGACGAAAAATGTCGCTGTGCCAATGGGCGTTTTGAGATGGCCAAAAACTTTGTACGCCCCGCCCCGCTTGGCGCCAAAATGCACGCCGACAATCGCTGCCAGCCCATCGGCCAAGCTCATTTGCAGCAGCGCGGCTGCGTACACCGCCTTGCTATGCGTAATAAACGTCAGCAAGCCGACTATCAGCGCAAAAAACAGCTCGCCGTAGGTCGGCCGCTCGACACTATGAATCGCCTGAAACACCCGCAGACTTTTAGAAATAATGACTACCAGCAGGAAGGCCACACTCAGCAGCCGAATCTGATTCCAGGTCAGGAAAAACGGCCAAAACGCCACAAAAGTGCCAACCAAAATATGCACAAACTTGCGCCCCAACTCACCACGCAGCCAATGCCGCCGCCAACCCAACTCCGCCAGACATAGGATTATAAAAACGACGGCCAAGACCAAGACGACAGGCATAGTCATCTAATTGTACGCCAAGAAACCAAGGATAGACTTATTAAGAAAGTGTCAGAAGGCAGGCGGCTTTAGTAGTTTTGCTCAGCTTGCAGTCGGCTTTTGAAGACTAATAGCTTCAGCTGAATCTTGCAGATGCGGGTTGAGATCGGCGTCGGCGGCCGCTTGCAGCACCCATTCCAGACTGTGCTCAGCGGTGGCTACTCCGGCCGTGTATTTGCTCAGTTCAGCTTCATAAGCGACACGTTTCTGGCGAGAAGTCGCGTAGGATACCTTACTTAGAGCACTGCCACGCTGGGTAATAGAAGAACTGTTCTCGGCGCCTAAGCCCTGGGTATCAAGGTAGGTTGATTCAGTACGGGCAAGAATTCCGCTTTCCCGCACAGCACTTAGCGGATAACCACCCTTTCTATTCACGACTTTATCTAGCTCATCTCTAGGCACAAAAGCAAAGCTGAAGTACGCCCACTTTCGATGCGTCGTAAACGTATCTCCAGATCCATACCATCGAGATTCGGCATAGCCCACCAGGCAGACCGCTACATGGTCGGGCGTGACCTTGCTCCTAGGCGCAGGTGCTAGCACGACAACCTTGCCCTGCCGAATAACCCTATCATCGAATTTGCTTTTGGGTTTATCGCCCCAGCTGGCGCCGCCTTCAGTGAAGGCGCGAACTCGCTCGATGACACTGGTATTACGTTTACCTAAATCCTCAAAGGCGTCCTGCCGGCTTTTGGACGCCGCTTGCTCGGCTTCTTCTAATTCTTTTGCCTGGGCAGCCCTGATGGCCGCTTTGGCGGCCGCTTTTTCTTGCTTGCGGCGTTTCTTTGCCTCCTGACGAAGGACAGGCCCTAGTAATCTGTCTTTGTCCATAAAGTACTCCTTATGAATCATAACTATACGCTCGCACTGCACCTAGGCAAGCATAAGCGAGCAACACTGACTGTTTCACTCTAGCCGTTAGAGCTAGCCGCCAATCGATACCTGGCAAGGCGTTCTAGCAATCTGCCGCCTGGGACTTAAAAACGGCTCCTGATGCAGGAACCGTTAGCAGCTGTATCATACCTAAAATGGTCGGAGAGACAGGACTTGAACCTGCGACCCCCGCGTCCCAAACGCGGTGCGCTACCAACTGCGCTACTCTCCGTTGGCAGTTACGATTCACTATGGTCGGGGTGAGAGGACTTGAACCTCCGACCTCGGCGTCCCGAACGCCGCGCGCTAGCCAACTGCGCCACACCCCGGAACCATAACGTAGGTGATTATATCTGATAGCAGCGTTTTTTACCAGCGGCGGATGCTTATGGTTACGGTGCGATTTTTATGGTATAGTATTAGCAACGACTTATGAAGTACGCGTCAATCTTTGCGACAATCTTGTTGATCTGGGTAGCAGTGGTGCTCATGGCCCTCACACGCCACAGCGCCAGCCAGATTTTCGAATTGTACATAGCGGCGATTGTCTCGACGCTCATTTTGTTCTTAATCGGTTTTCGTAAATAGGCAGTCTCGTGGCCCGTACCCGCCAGCGCCCACCCCGCAAGCCTAAGTCGCAGCCTGCCCATGCCGCGGCTATCAAGCGCCAACGCACCGCCCGGCTGGGACAAGTCATGGCACGCGCCGCTTACCTGCAGCGGCGTGGTCGTGAAGACGAAGTCTACACCCTGGTGTGCGACGAATTTGTGCGCCTCGGCGGCGTCTATGTGAAGTTCTTACAAGGCGTGCTGCTGAACAGCCCGGTAATGAAAAGGTGGCATAGTGACGACAAACTCAAAGTGTTCGAAAGTTTGGATTACCAGCCAATCGACATTGTCAGCCTTTTGCAAAAGGAACTGCCGGCAGAAAGCTTGTCCCAGATAAGTTCGGTGCAGCCGCAGCCATTTGCGGCGGGCAGCTTCGGGCAGGTTTACTACGGTCAACACGCCGACGGCACGCCGATAGTCATAAAAGTACTTCGGCCGATGGTGCGCGAATTGCTGCAATACGACCTCAAACTATTGTCGCTGTTTAGCCGATTCTTTGTCCGCCATCAAACCCCCAACGTCGATGTCCGGCTGGATGACGCCATCCGCGATTTCCGCCGCGCCACGTTGGCCGAGACCGACTACCTGGGCGAAGCGCGTTTTGCCAGTGAACTTTACCAGGCTTTTAGCGGCCACCCGCACCTGGTAATACCGAAGACCTATCTGGATTTAAGCACGTCGCACATCATCGTCCAGGAGTTTATCGGCGGCATTTCGGCAGCCAGTGTGCTAGAGCTACAGGTCCGCGAGGGCGCCGACCCACGAGGTTATGTGCTGGAAAAGCTCGGTTCCGATTTGACCGTGCAGCTACGCGAGCTGGGCGTCGCGCTGCTGAGCTCGACGTTTGACCTGCCGCGCATTCAGGGCGACCCGCACCCCGGCAACATCCGCCTGCTGCCGGACAATAAAGTCGCCCTGATCGATTTCGGCATCGCCGCGCGGGCGCCCGCCAACCGGCCGGCCTTTTTCGGCCTGCTGGAAGAATGGTCCAAACTCTACAGCGGCCGCGAAAATATCGTCGGTCTGTTCGAGCAGTACATGCGCTTCTTCGTCAACGACCTATACCGCGCTCTCAAAAAACTAACCAGCCTAATCCCGCAGGCCCAAGGCGAGCACAGTTTGATTCAAGATGTTGGCCATATAATCCAGGACATTTTTAATAACGCAGTCGGCACCAGCGACGTACGCGCGATATTGGAAGATGGTCGCGTCATGCAAGTTTTCAACCAAATCATCAACAAGGGCAACCGCTTCGGTTTCGTCATGAAATTCGAATCGTCTGACGTCTTGCGCTGCGCCCAAACGTACATGTCCACGGTTGAAGCACTGGGGCTGCGTAAAGCCGTACTGCCCTACGTTTTTACGGAAAGTGTCGCCACCGCCGTGGAACGCCACCCGGAGTTGGCTGCCCGGTCAGACAGCAGTCTCAGCATTTCGCGTTCGCTCGAAATCGTCAACAGCTGGCTGGAGCGCGTGGCCAGTCGCGACCCGGCGCTATTTCAGCGGCTGATGAGTCAGCTAGACGGCAGCCGCTATGCTAAGATTAAAAAAAGAGGTGAAATCGAGGAGCCCGACAATGCTTAAAGAATTTATTTTATTCATCAAGTATCCCTACACCGCCGGCGTCATCGCCACCATCTGGCTCGGCAGCGCCGTACTGATGGCCATCAGCAGCGGTATCGACGCGTTTAAAATCGTACTGATCGACGTCATCGTCAGCGTCATCATCGCCGCCATTGGCTTCGGCAGCAAAAACGAAGCCTGAGGCTTTCTTTATTCGATAATTTGGCGAATCGGCTCAATCGAACGGGCCAATTTAGTCGTGTCGTCAATGTCGATCAAAACGGCATTGAACTGGCGGCGGCCCTGTGTCTCCAGTATATTGCGCGTCTGCGTACCATCGCGCCAACGCGGCACAATCGAGCGATACGCCACGCCCAGCGAGCTGTCGAGCGCGCCGCACATTCCAACGTCGCTGATGTGCGCAGTGCCGGCCGGCAGCACCCGGGCATCGGCCGTCGGCACATGCCAGTGATCGCCGACGACGGCGCTGGCTTGCCCATCGAGATAGTGGCCAATCACCACTTTTTCGCTGCTAAAATCACCATGGAAATTCACGATAGTGGCCACACGCTCGACAGCTTGTTGCGATTGCAAAATCGTGTCGATGGTTTGCAGCGGGTTGTCTACCGGCAGGCCGGCGTTGCGGCCGACGATTTGCCCCAGCAGGCTTACCAGCAAAATTTTGCCGGCCGGACTGGCGACGTATTTGTAGCCCGGACCGGGGCATGTCGGCATATTGGCCGGGCCGGTCACCGGGACGTTCGAGTCGCTCAGCAGCCCGAAAATTTCCGGGTTGGCCGGGGTATGATTGCCGCCGCTAAAGCCGTCCACGCCGGCCGCTTTGAGCCGTTTATAGTCGGCCACATTCATACCCTTGCCATCCGTCACATTCTCGGCCTGGGCTATCACCGCATCGATTTTTTCAGCACGCCGCAAACCCGGCAAGATTTGCTCGACCACCGCCAGCCCAACTTCACCCATGACATCACCTATGTATAAGATCCGCATGCAATCTAGTATCGGCTATTCCGGTGCAAATTGGAAATCGGTCACCAACGTGTCGCTGTCCAAATTACAAATTGATTCCAGCAATCGCTTAGAAGCAATCCGGCCGGCGATGAATTCGTCCAATCCTTCACAAAAGTCGTGTGGCACCCGCTGACTATCAACTACGCCGTACTCCAATCCGAGGCTGTCGTCAGCCCGCCGCCAAATGGTCGCCCCAGCACGCTCGGGCAGAAACAACTCCCGGCCACTGGCAAATCCATGGTGATAATCGCCAGTGATAGCTCGGGCACTGGCATTGCGGTCGATGCGAAAAACGGCATTGTCAATGGTAACTTCATCGCTCCCGCGCTTAAAATGGCTATCCGTCACCACAATTTCGCTGATGTAGCGAGTGCGGTCATACAGCCAGCGGCGCAGCAACACGCGGCGCTCCTGCCACGGATCAGCCAATGGTGGCGCATGAAGCTGCAGCTCAGTCGGATCACCGGGCATCGCAAAATCATCGAGTCGCCCCAGCTCGTGACAGCAAGCCTGGATACGATTAGTCGTCGCCTGCCAGGTGGCAAGCTCCAGATCATGCAGTTCGGCCGGCGAATCCGGCACCGTAAAAATGCCATCATCACCGCTCATTTCTTCAAATGCTCCCATAATATTTCCCTGTCAGTTAGCCACGCACGTTTTAATACCGCCGGTGCGCCAGCTGCCGCAGTTGGTAGCCGGCAGCGCCGATGAACGATGCGCTGTCGGCCAGAAATTCCTGCAAGTTGCTGTCCGGCGCCGACTGTTGGTCGCGCGAAACCTTTAGCTCGACGTCCAAAAAGTCGTCATACGTATCACCGGTAAAAAGAAAACCGCTGGTGGAATTGAGCTGAACAATCGGGCCACTTTCAGCGCCACGCAGATGCCCGATGCGCGAGTGGCAAACGCCAACCGTGCCGTCATCGGCATCGAGCACATAATCGTGCGCGATAGTACTGCCGTCTTCCGGGTCAGTCTCATTCACAATGGCGCGAATGTTTTTGTGGTGAAGATTCACGCCGGCGCCACCAAATGGCGTCACCACATACAGCCGGCGCATACGCTTGCCGGGTAAGGCATCAATAATACCCCATTGGGCATATTCGTTATCCGGTACCTGCGAGTAGATGCCGAGCTCCACCAGGCGGCTGAGAATTTTTACCTGCGGCTCGCGCTCCATGAGTTCCATCAGCACATCGGCTCGGCTTTCCGGTGAGGGAACAAATCCTGTTTGTTCTCCGGGTATACTTTGACGCAGCTCAGTCATGTGTATATTCCAACTATCTCTATTCCAAAGTCTAGTCCGATCCGCTTGCATGTCAAGCAGCTTTGTAGAATCACCGTTACTTTACGAGGCTTTTATCAGAATGGTGCAGTTTGGGATGAAAAATGAGTACCGTAAGGGAGCCGCACTTAAGGTGCGGTGAGTGCGGAGCGCAGTTTTGCGCCCAAAATGTGCCGTTCTGGAAAAGCCTACTTGGCGAATTCTATGGCGCGGGTTTCGCGGATAACATTCACCTTGATGGTGCCGGGGTATTGCATGCTCGATTCAATTTTGGTGGCAATGTCGCGGGCGAGTTTAATGGCACTAAGGTCGTCAATGGCCTGCGGCTTCACAAAGACGCGGACTTCCCGGCCGGCCGAAATGGCGTAACTTTTCTCGATGCCCTTAAAGCCGTTGGCGATGTTCTCGAGCTCTTTCATGCGTTCCACGAAGTTCTCGGCACTGATGTTGCGGGCGCCGGGGCGGCTGGCCGAGATGGCATCGCAAACCCGGACAATCAGCGCTTCCACGCTGGTAGCTTCGACGTCGTCGTGGTGTTGTTCGGCAGCCAGCGCCACTTCTTCGGGCGCGCCGTATTTGCGCAGCATCTCGCCGCTGATGTGGTGGTGCTTGCCTTCCATTTTGTGTGTCAGAGCCTTGCCCAAATCATGCACCAATGCGGCATATTTGGCGGTTTTCACATTGGCGCCGAGTTCCTCGGCCATCATGCCGGCCAGGTGCGCCATTTCGGTGGAATGCTTCAGCACGTTTTGACCGTAGCTGGTGCGGTATTTTAACTCGCCCAGCAGGTGGAGAATTTCTTTGGGAATACCGATAACGCCGACTTCGCGGGCGGCGTCCTCGCCGGCGCGCACGACGTCTTTCTCGACATTTTTCTGAGCTTTTTCGACGACTTCTTCAATGCGGCCGGGATGCACGCGACCGTCTTTCAGCAGCATTTCGAGTGCCTGACGGGCGACTTCGCGGCGCACCGGGTCGAAGCTGCTCAGTACAATGTAGCCCGGGGTGTCATCGACCATGATGTCGACGCCGGTTGCACGCTGCAGCGCCTGGATGTTACGGCCTTCTTTGCCGATGATGCGACCTTTCATCTCCTCATCTTCGAGCTTCACGCTGGTGACGGTACGCTCGGCCGTCACTTCGCTGGCCATACGCTCCATGGCGGTAGTAATGATGAGCGCCGCTTGCTCTTCGGCTTCGTCGCGTGCTTCGTTCTGGCGCTTGGCGACCAAGCCGAGCAGGTCGTTTTTGATATCGCGCTCGGTCATTTGCATCAGTTTTTCGGCCGCTTCTTTTTTATCGAGCTTAGCAATTTTCTCAAGCTTTTCCTGCTGGCGAGTGCGGATGTCGCGAATCTCGTTCTTGAGCGCCTCGACCTCGTCCTCGCCCTTGCGCAAGTTTTCGGTGCGCTTGTCGAGATCATCGAGCTTTTTGTCGAGCGCCGCTTCGCGCTGTACCAAGCGGTTTTCCAAATCTTTTAGCTCATTTCGGCGGGTTTTCTCGTCCCGACGGGCTTCATCGGCCAGCTTGCCGGCTTCGTCACGCGCATCGTCGAGCAGCTTGACAGCCTCCTTCTTGGCTTTGCTCAGTTCCTTTTTGGCAGCGTCCTCCTGCGCCCGCGAGCGCTTCTGATACACGGCCGCCGAACCGCCGGCACCCACAATTAACCCGACTATGGCGAGCAATGCTTCTAACATAGGTTGTCCTTTCTTGGTATACAGACGGGCTAGAAAATCGCTATCACTTCTCTATTTCGTAAGCAACGCCTGGCAATCAAACATTAAATTGAAGTTAAAACAGTAACGGACTTATCGTCTCTCGAACGAAAATTCCTGCCTAAAACTATACGCTACGAAGCGTAGCCTTTGCAATCACCCTGGTGTAATTATTCCAGCGTCGCGTAGACGATAATGCGTTCGTTGAACTCGTTGGTACCCGGGATGACGTCACCGGTGCAAGTGATGAGATTGAGACCGGGCTGACCCTTGATAACGGGCGTAATAGCGGATTGCATGTCGACATCGTTGTGGTCAAAGAGGTGGCGCTTGACGACTTTATAGGTGTAGGTTTTGCCATCACCGCGCACCACCTGGATTTTGTCGCCCTTTTGCAGCGTTTTAATACCGTAGAAAACGCCGTGGCTTGTCCAACTGCTCACGTGGCCGTCAATGAGCTCGGCCCCGGGCTCGCCCGGCTTACTGCTTTCGTTATACCAGCAGGTGTCAAAAACGTTGTTGGGCGTGGCCAGGGCGCCATTATTGAGGATGCCGCACGACAGCACACGGGCGTGCACACCAAGCTTCGGGATATTAAGATAGCGCGGCAGGGTCGGCCCCACGGCGTAGCTTTCAACAGCATTAGATGATGGCCGTACCGTACTAGGCGGCCGCGATGACGAATCACCTCCTCCAGCGGCAGCACTAGCGTCATTGGCGGCTGGCTCATTAGCAGCCGCGGACGAATTTGATAGCGCCGCCACCTGAGCGGCTGCTTTGTGATTGGTACGCAAGGTCATCAGAGTAACGCTGATGCCGGCGATAAAAATAACTGCCGCCGCACCCATGAGCGCGAATTGCAATTTGGAATAATGGGGGTGGCGCTTTGTTGCCTCCTTGGGCATGGGCGCAGTTCTGGCTGGCGCGGCATAGGTTGTAGCCTGGCGATGCAGCGCCGGACGCTTGAGCACCTTCGAGGGCTGCGGCTTGTGAAAATCAAGAATAAGCGGCGCTTTGCTACTAGGGCCCGGCTGGGCAACACGATGGGCGGCATGAGGCCTGCTAGCAGCCGGCGCGGCTGGTGCGGGGTGGTGTGTCTGCTGGCCACGGCGGGCAGAGGCAGCTTTGAAATCATCAAAGTACCGGGCCGATGGCCGCACCGCTTGCCCGGCACGCAGCGACTGCGTCGAGCCCGAAGGCTGGCGCAGTCGTCCGCGAAACGCGGGATTGTCGAGACCGATATGCGCTCGGTCGGACATTGGCACTCTCCTTACACGTTTGTCTCTGTCGTAGTACTAGCGCTTCTTGCTGGCTGGCTTCATGCTGCGGGCAATGAAGAGCAGGGCACCTGCGGCAAGTACGGTTGCAGCCAGAACCGGAGCAATAGTGGCGCTAACTTTGGCAAAGCCAGTGTCGGGCGCCTTCGGCTTGGTCGGGGTTGTGGTGTTATTTTGAACCGTAGCAGTAACCACGCAGTACGACGGCCCGTTTTCAAATCCCTTGTTCGGAAGATACTCAACACAATGGCCATTGGCAGTGGTCCCGGCCAGATTTACCGTTACCGGGTAAGTGGTCGTACCATCATTCGCGAAGCGAGTATCACCATTCAGTGTAATGTTGGGCACTGTCAGAGTAATTGCTCCCGAGGCCGCGCCTGAAGGACCAAAACTTAGTGAAGTTACCGGGCTCCCGTTTGTCGTCCCAGTAATGACAATGGGGTTGCTGATCGTTGCACTCGAGGCAAAGTAGAATCCCGCCGAGCTACCGGGTTCGATAGTTATGGTAGAGGTACCGAAGGGAGCGGTGCCGCCCGTTTGATCTACGCCTAAGTTGGACTGGACGAGATGCGTAGTGCCAGAGTAGGTGTTCGTCGCATCGATTTGATAGTCAGAAGATACACCATCGTACACTACGTTGCCGCTACCTGAAATAACAGCGTCAATAACTACCCCATGAGCAGTAGAGCCACCGTAATCTGTGAACGTAAGCGTGTGGCCAGCCAAAGCAATCCCGTCGGCGCCCGAACTCGCACCCAAAGTAATTCCCGCACTGGACTTAACGGTGACATCACCGCCAAGGGTCAGGGTGTGAGAACCACTTGTACTACCTATAACGTCAGATGTAGTGGTGTCGCTGCTGGCTTGGGTAATCGCTGAGGTGACCGTCAAATCCTGGCCGAGCGCAACATTTTCGACCCCGCCGCCGGAGGCGTTGTTCGCAAATGTAAGCGTGTCCAGGCTTAAACTAGCGATATCGTCGGTTGAGCCGTGTGCGAAGCTGGCGGAGTTGTCAATGACCACTGAATCGCCATTGACCGGGGCAACGCCACCTGCCCAGTTGGCAGTCGTACTCCAGTTACCGTCGGAGCCGCCGCCGGTCCAGGTGACGGTGGATGCCGCGCTCGCCATTGGGGCGAAGCCAATACCCATAATTGATGAAATCGCCAGCACGGTGCCAGCCGAAACGGTAGCTAAACGCTTGTGCACTTTCATTTTGATCCCTTTTCTTTTAGCGCCTCGGATGAAGCAATTTTTGTTAGCTTTATAGCTACCTCTAAAAATAGTCTATGCGTTGTAGTAATGTCAACTCGTTTTTGCTAATGCTTGTGGAAAAGTAGCGCGTTCTCATATTCAGTCGGCTTGCGCTGTTACCACCAGCCGCTCGGTATACCGACTGATTTGCCAGTCGTAACTGCCCGTGCACGTCATCAGCACCAGCTTCCCGGTTTTGTTGCCGGTAGTACGCAGATAATCACCCATGTTCATGTGCTTGACCGGCACACTTTTCACATCGGCGACGCTATATTGCTTAATCGAGTTATCCCCGAGGATAACTTCAATAGTATCCCCCGGCTTAAGCTGATAGAGGTCCTGGAAAACGCCCGGATACTGCACCGGGCCGATATGGCCGACAATGAGCGTGGTACCGTTTTTGGCCGTCGGTAGGCTACTGTATTTGTACCAGCCGGTGTTTTTAAGGCTAGTGGGGACGGCGATTTCATTATTGGCGCTGTTAATCCCCAGTTCCACCACCTTGGCGTACACATGCAGCTTAGGGATAACCAAAAACTTCGGGTGATCGGCCGGCACTGAGTAGTTTGCTAGGTCGCTGGCGCTTGCCGGCTGTTTTGACGGGCTTTGACCGGTTTGCGGCTGAGGATTGTTCTCGGCGTGGGCCTCAGGTATCTTAATAGGCCCCACCACGCCATGTGGCGTACTAAAGGCCACGACAAACAAGTACATCCCCAGGGCGACCATGCTTGCACCCACCAAAAGCCCCAACCGCCCAACCGCTGGGTGTTTGGCCCGTATCCTGGCCAGTGGCCGTCTGGTGGTATGAGGGGGGCTGGGCGCTGCGGCAACGGCTGCCATTGTAGCAGGAGCCGCTGGAGTATTGCGTAAAACCGGGCGGGGTGCATACACAGGCTTCGGTCGGGCGTTATCTGCCAACGGTCGAACATCCCAGGCTTTACTCGGTGACCTTCTGACAACCCGAAAATTATCGGTGTTTTCAAACCTGGTTCTAGAGTTTTGGAATGTCGCGAACTGTGCGGGTCTGCGCGGCAGGTCACTGCGCATAGTGCTACGTACCTTTGTTTTAGTTTTAGTCTTTGCTTGCTATAGAGCGGCTGCGCTCTGGTTTTTGCTTTGGTTTTCGGGTAATTTGTTGGCTGCTAGCGGGTTGCTTTACGCTTTTTGTATGTGACAAAGACTGTAACTATTATAGCCAATCCTGCCACAGTTAAAATAGTGGGCAAAAGAAACTTCGGACGACTCAGGAAGACGCCGGTGTCGGGCGGATTCGGCACATCGGTGGCCGTCAGCACTACGTCGTTGCCGGTACCGCCCACATAACTAATGGTGTACGTGTTGCCGTCGATTTGGAAAGTGCCGCCTTCTGGCAAGCCGTTGAAAGTGCCAGTCACAGCGTCTGAACCGTCATTATTAATGATGGTGAAGCTGTCGTTGAGGTTGGGCTCAAAACCACTTAGGAGCGTCGTGTTGAGAGTAGCGCCGCCAAGCGAGACAGTGCCGGTGACATTCGTCTGGTCGTAGTCGGTGCACACCGTGGTGCCACTGATTTCTTCGTCAAAAGTTGACGAGCTGTCTAGGCTCAAATTGCCAGTATTTAAGCACCCCGGGCTATCGCCCGTGGATATGGCGCCACCGGTACTTGTGACATTTGCGACTGTGCCGGTGCCTTTCAGGGTACCACCATGCCCCACGAGTACGTTGCCCCTACTACCATCAACTTGCACAGTATTACTGGAACCTATGAAGATGGCTTGACTGGGTTGGCTGTCCGAGAGAGTGGTTGATTGTGGTGTAGGGTTAAACGTCTGCGTACTGATGGTAGTCGTATTAGACGACGGGTTAAATACGAACGAGCCGCTCTCGTCTGAAGCATTAGACAGAGAGATACTTGTCGCTGAACCGCTGACCGATCCGCTAAATGTCACGGTCTGCACGGATGTATCGACCGATATGGCTGCATTCAAAACTATCGCGCCAGTAAAATCTACATTTAGCCCGGCCTGTACCGGCGCCCCATAAGGTTGCGCGCTTCCGTAGCTATTTATTACCGTACTGCAAGCACTAACAGAGAAAGGGAAACCTCCTGTATTAGCAAGGGTTAGCGGCTCAGGAATGTTAAGAGTCCCCGTATCAGAACAATCTACCGTGAGCGATAGATTAGAGGAGCCCTGCATTATAACCCCACCGCTTGCAGCATTAATGCCGCTTTTGTTAAAGCTTATATTTCCAGAGGTAACCGTAAGAGTACCTGTAAAAGTCCCCGTGGGCCCAAAGTTAATAAGAGAATTGGTAGCACCACCACCAAAAGATATATTGCCAGTCCCGGATATACTTGAGCCTCCGGCCGGTAGAGTTGTATCAAAAAGTGTCGCATTATTGCCGTTCAGATTTAACGAGCCTTGTATATAAAGCGGAATATCGGACGTACCACCGATATTGGCCGCCGAGGTTAGTGTAATGGCATTGTTAATAGCATTTGATGTTTGGCAGCCGCCCGTAGCGGTTGTTGCTATATCTCCCGCTAGATTAAAAGCGTTTCCTATAATGTTATACCCAGCATTATCAAAGCTACAGCCCGAGGCCACGTTGCCACTAAAAGTTATCCCGGTAAAGGTTATTCCAGCCGCTAAGTCATCAGTGGGCGAATAGCCATTGTTGGGTACGGGAAAATCGAGCGCATACCCATCGGCTGGCACGGTACCACTGTTACAGGTCCAGTTGGCAGCATCAGAAAATTTGGTATTCGCCGAGCCGCCGCCACCGGTCCAGGTACAGGTTAGTGCCCCGGCTTCGGCTGGTACGGCAGCCGCGAGCGGCGCCAATATAATAGCCAGCGCCACCAGCACTTTGCTGAGCTTTTTGTGCATTTTCATATTCTCCTCTTTCTTTTACCGGCAGATTAGCTGCCGCTCCCCTTTGCTATATTTATTAGCCTTCAGCTAATTCAAAGGTAGCGTAAGCGTTATAGCAATGTCAACCTATTTTTTTGTACGATTGTGGATAAATCACCTATTTCTTTTGTGTGGTTATGTGTACCGGTGCGCCGTATTTAGGTAGGGCGACTTGGTCGTTGTCGCCATTTTGTAATTTTTGGATGCCTGTTTGCTGCCAATTTTCGCCACCCGTGGCAACTATCGGAACATTGAGTGCATACGCGAGCGCGTTGCCGACCGTCAGGCCAATGCGTAGTCCGGTAAAGCTCCCCGGGCCTTCAAAGCAAACGATGCCCGTAATATCCGGCCAGGATTTTTGCTGGCACTGTAATAATTGTTCAATTTTCTGGTGAATGGTTTCGGCCAGCTGGCGGTGGGCCTGCCAGGTTTCGGAGACCAACCGTTGCTCACCATCGAACAGGCCGATTTCGGCCTCGGGTTGGTCGGTTTTAATCGTTAAAATAATCATTTTGGCAATAGGTAACTGAGTCCGTCTGGGCACTTAAATTGTAATTGGCGACTGTCTTCACCGGTTGCGGTAATAGTAATGGTTAGTCGGCTGGCTGGCAAAACGTCGGCGACGATGTCGCCCCATTCGACGACTACCACCGCTTTGGGATCGGCGATGGCTTCCGCTAGTTCGTCGCCCATGATGCCAGCTTCAGCGAGACGATAGAAGTCAAAATGATGGATTGTCAGCTCGCCGGCTTTGTACTCATTGCTGAGCGTGAAGGTGGGACTGGAGACTTTCCCCACGCTGCCGGCGCCACGGGCCAGACCGCGCACGAACGTGGTTTTGCCGCCACCCAGATCCGCAATTAGCTCAATCACCTCGCCGCCGCGCAGTTTAGCGCCGATGGTTTCGGCCAGCTGCTCGGTGCGCACGGAGCTGGTAGAGTTTGTTTGCCACGTCGTGTCGGTACTCATACAGCCCCCATGCTACCGCGAGAACGGCGACCAGGGCAAGTGTCCACGGGTGGATGGGCGTCACTTGCAAGCTGGTGTCGGCTGCATTGGTGGCGCCGATGGGAGCCGCCTCGCTACCGGAAGATTTGCTGGCCGAGGAGCTACTGCCGGATGTTTGGGCTTGGGTTTTGGCGCCCAACACCGTGCTGGCGCTGCCGGTCTGCTGGATTTTGTTGGCGGCGCTGGGCGTCGGCAGCGTCGTCCAGTACCATTTGCCATCCGCCAGCGCCCAGGCTTCGCCGTCTTTGGCCGTGCCGTATGCGGCGGATTGGGCAATGGCTTTGTCGAACGGGTCGAGCAGCGTGGCCTGGCTGCCGCTGTTACTCAAGCTGACGCCGGTTTCCGAAGAATAAAACGCTTTGAAACTTTTGGCGGCGATAGTCGTGCCGGCCGGAAATTCGTATTTATAATGCCGGCTGGTGCCGGTTTCGAGCGTAAAGCCAGCTAAATCGAACGGTTTGCTGTTCGAATTATAGATTTCGATAAACTCGGCCGTGTCGTCGGTGCCGGTGCCAGTCGGATTCGGCAGCAACTCACTAATTTGCGGCGCGGCCAGACCGATGTCGGCCGGGGGCAGCGTTGGTTGCGATTTGATCGTAGCCGACGCAGTTGATTTGAGGCCGATAATGGTCGCCGGCGGCTGGCTGGTGGGCGCGATCAGCCCGCCAGTGTCGACAGCCGGCAGTGGCGGCGCCGGTGCGACCGTTGTTACTTGCAGCTGGCAGGTCGCCGGCGTATCAACATCGGCCAGCTGCCAGCCGGCCGGATTTTGCGTGCGGTAATACGCTGCCGCCGGGTCGGCCGAGCTGCTCGGTGCGTTTTGAATAATTCCGGCAGCCTGCTCGCTCCACGACACACTGTCGCCGGCCGTTTGGATAAGCTGGTACGTTGCCGGATCCTGGCTCAATTTGACCAGTTCCAGAAATCCGCCGCTATCGGTGAGGCTGACACTCAATTTGCCCGCCAGCTCGGCGCCGCAGGTGGCGCGGGTATTGTCGCTCAGCAGCAATGTCTGCCCGGGGTCGAGCGTGGCGTCCGGCAATTGCTGCGACGAACTGCCGGTGCCCGGCGCCAGCGGATCGGTATTATTAAAATCGTAAATCCAATAACTGCTGAGGTCGGTGATGGCAGCCGCGGTGTTATTTTCCAGCACGATTATTTCGTCACCAGTAAATTTGATTTCGGCTATCGAGAGCCCCGCTGGTACTTGCAGTTGCGGCGGCGCGCTGGCGGCGGCAGTAGCAAATCCCGGACAGGCCAGCAGGGCTACCGCCACCCCTGCCAACAATCTGGCCGCCCGCTTCATCTTGCAAATTGTAGCGAAGCTCCGAACGATTGCAAGCAGCAGCATTTTTAAGTTCACTATATAATAGAGTTATGTTGCAGCTGTCCGCCGCCATTTTGAACCGTCCCGTCATGAGCCTGCGCACCGGCGCGCCGGTGGCTACCGCGACGGCACCCATCATCAATCCCAACAATTTGAAAGTGGAGGGTTTTTACTGCGCCGACCGTTTTAAGGGCGGCGAGCTAATTCTGCTGTACCAGGATATCCGCGATATTATTCCGCAGGGTTTTGTGGTCGACGATCACGCCGTGCTGGCCGAGCCTGACGAGCTGGTACGGCTCAAAGACATTCTGCAGCTGAATTTTCAGCTCATCGGCAAGCCAGTGCAAACGGTGAGCAAGCAAAAGATCGGCAAAGTCAGCGATTACGCCGTCGAGACGACGACCATGTACGTACAAAAGCTATATGTTGCGCAGTCGATTTTGAAAAGTTTTACCGGCGGGTCTCTGAGTATCGACCGTACGCAAATCAACGAAATCACCAACAAACGCATTATCATCAACGAGCTGCTCAAGGGCACGCCAGCCCCGGCCGCAGCCGCGGTCTAGCCTTGCGACGGCCGGCCAATCGGCCTACAATAATTGGCAATGAGAGACGACCACGTCGCGGTTTTATTGGAGGATATTCAGGGCACAGTGCAGAAGCTAGCCGAATCTGTGTCGGCGCTTCATGAAGATAATCTAAAAATTCACGAACAGCTCGATACGATTACCGATATTGTGACTGAGGTGCCCGTTACGAAGGCTGTTGTCATCGACAATTCAGACCGAATTGATGGGCACGAGCGGCGCATAACCAAGCTCGAAGCTGCCACCTAAAGTTCCTCTATTTCGTTCAGGACTGTTTTAATGTATAGCTTCGCGCCAGGAAATCTTTTTCTTTTAATTGAATGCTCTCTTGGGCTCGTCATATATCCTCAAGAACCTTTCGGATATCGTCGTAATTGAATCCCTGAGCAGCCAGGTAGCGCAGGAATTTCTGGCGGTCGGGGTAACGGCCTTTTTTGCGCTCGACGAGGGCGCGCAGGGTAGCCCGCTCGTCGGTGTCATCCTCCGCTAGTGCCTGCTCGATGATGTCGTCCGGCACATGTTTTTGGCGTAATTCCTGACTCAACCGGCGGCGGGAAGTGGGTTTCAGCTGACGGCGGTTGGCCACCCAGGCTTCGGCAAATTTGGCATCGTCCAGCAAACCAATATCACTTAACTTGTTAAGTATTTGCTGGCAGAGCAGGGGGGCAGCACTTTTACGCTGCAGGTACTGCGCCATTTCCCAGACCGAATGCGGCCGCATAGCGGCGTAACGCAGTGCTAGATTGTACAGCTTATCGTCGCCGGATAATTGCTTAAACTCCCTGATCTGCTGGGGGGTCAATTCCTGCCCGGAAGCCAATTTACTCTCGAGCAAGGCCGACTCCGACAGGGAAAATGAGTACTTCCCTGCCACAAAAATACTGTATCTCCCCTGCCGCCGAACCTGCTGTTTAATCGCGGTGATTTTCAAAATTGAAGCCTCCTGGGCGATTCAGCTACTCCTGGGCGGCGGCGTCGCGGACTTTTTTGGCGATTTCTTGGGCAACTTTCGGGTTTTCTTGCAGGTAGGTTTTCGCGGCTTCGCGGCCTTGGGCGATGTTTTCGCCATTGTAGCGGAACCAGGCGCCGGCTTTTTCGACGATGCCGCGGGCGGCGGCCAGGTCGAGGATGTCGCCGGACTTGCTGATGCCTTCGTTGTACATGATGTCGAATTCGGCTTCACGGAACGGCGGTGCAATCTTGTTCTTGACCACCTTCACGCGGGTGCGGTTGCCAATGACACTGTCGGCTTGCTTAATCTGCCCGATACGGCGGATGTCCATACGAACTGACGAGTAGAATTTCAGCGCGTTGCCGCCGGTAGTCGTCTCCGGGTTGCCGAACATGACACCGATTTTCATACGGATTTGGTTAATGAACACCACTGTGGCTTTGCTGCGGCTGATGACGCCGGTCAGTTTGCGCAGCGCCTGGCTCATCAGTCGGGCCTGCAAGCCGGGCAAGCTGTCGCCCATTTCGCCCTCGATTTCGGCACGCGGCACGAGTGCAGCCACTGAGTCGACCACGATTAAATCAACGGCGTTCGACCGCACCAAAGTTTCGGTAATTTCCAACGCCTGCTCGCCGTTGTCGGGCTGGGACAACAGCAAATTTTCGATATCCACGCCGATGCGCTTGGCGTAGGCCGGGTCGAGGGCGTGCTCGGCATCGATGAACGCCGCCGTGCCGCCGGCGCGCTGGCACTCGGCGATGGCGTGCAGCGTCAGCGTGGTTTTACCGGAGCTTTCCGGACCGTAAATCTCGATCACGCGGCCTTTCGGAATACCGCCGCCGAGCGCCAAATCGAGCGACAACGAACCGGTCGGAATCGTCTCGACCTTGGTGTGGGTCGATTCGCCCAGCTTCATTATCGAACCCTTGCCGAACTGCTTCTCGATGGTTTCGAGCGCCAGGCCGAGCGCTTTGCTCTTGCCCTCGGTCGCCGCGTCAGTCATTGTCTTGGCTGGTTTTTTGTCTGCCATCATACCCTCCTGTTGCTTATAAAGCCCACCAACTTTCCCTTAGTATAGCAAACACCGCTTGGCTCGATATGAAAAACGGTTGTGGTTTGTTAGAATACCAACTAGGATGGGTGAACACTAAAACGTATGCGTATTGCGGATTCTTTGGTCGAAAAGTTATTAAAAAAGGCCGGCAAAGCCAGTGCCGAGCAGCTGGCGTCGCTCAAAGAACAAGAGACAGCCCAGAAAAAGCCGCTGCAGGACCTCGTCATCAGCAACAATGTGCTGACCGAAAAGGAGCTGACCAAGCTCTACGCCGATGAAATAGAAGTGCCGTTCGTCGAGCTCAGCCCGCACGAAATCAAGCGCGACGTGCTCAAGAGCTTGCCCGAGCGCATCGCCCGGCAATACCGCGCCGTGGCCTTCGGCCTCAGCGATGACGGCGCCCTGCAGGTGGCCATGGAAGACCCCGACGACATCCAGGCGCTCAACTTCTTGCAAAAGCAGCTCGGCAACAACATCCGCACGTTCATCACCACCACCAGCCAGCTGGAGGCGGTGCTCGACCAGTACCGCGGCAATATTTCCAGCGAGCTGACCAAAGTCATGACCACCGAGACCGACGATGCTAGCGGCGACGAAGAGATTGACGAAAAGGAACTATCCGAAGACTCCCCCATCGCCCAGACGGTGAATATTATTATCGAATACGGTGTGCAGTCGTCCGCCAGCGACATCCACATCGAGCCGCGCGCCGGCTTTGTGGTGGTGCGCTATCGCATCGACGGCATTTTGCGCGAAGCCAATAAACTGCCGCACAAAATGATGGGTGCGCTGATTTCGCGTATCAAAATCCTCGCCAACTTGAAAATCGACGAACACCGCGCCCCGCAAGACGGCCGCTTCAAAGTGCAAGTCGCCGGCCAAATGTACGCCCTGCGTGTATCGGTGCTGCCGGTGGTCGACGGCGAAAAGGTGGTGCTGCGTATATTAAATGAGTCGAGCAAAGCTGCCGATTTCAACGAGCTGGGCTTCTGGGGCCGCGCCAAAGCCAGCCTGGAACACGCCATCGTCCAACCGCACGGCATGGTGCTGGTCACCGGCCCGACCGGCTCGGGCAAATCGACCACACTGTTTTCGGTGTTGTCGATGCTCAACAACCCTGGGGTCAATATCTCCACCATCGAAGATCCGGTAGAATACCGCATCCAGGGCGTCAACCAGACCCAGGTCAACCCGGTGGCGCACATGACTTTCGCCAATGGCCTGCGTGCGCTGCTCAGGCAAGACCCGAACATCATCATGGTGGGTGAGATTCGCGACGGTGAAACCGCCGAACTGGCGGTGCAAGCCGCCCTGACCGGCCACTTGGTCTTCTCCACCCTGCACACCAACGACGCCGCCACTTGCCTGCCACGTCTTTTGGATATGGGTATCGAGCCATTCCTTATCGCCAGCACGGTGCGCTTGGCACTCGCCCAGCGGCTGGTGCGGCGACTGTGTAGCAATTGCCGCGAAACCTATGCACCGAGCGCCGACGAGGTAAAGCAAATTGCCAAAACGCTCCGCCTCGACAAAGCCGGCGGCCTGGCGAAAATGCACGAACTGGAGCTGGAAGCCCGCCGCGACGGCTTATCCAGCGCCACCGCTGACGGCACCATCACCAAAGCCAGCGGCGAACCGTCTTCGAGCCCCAGCAGCATCACCCGGTTGTACAAAGCCCACGACGACGGCTGCGACGTCTGCAACCATACCGGTTTCAAGGGCCGCATCGGCATTTACGAGGTCTTAAACAATACCGAATCCATCCAGAAAAAAATTGTCGCCGCCGAGACCAGCGAAGCCATCGAGGCCGCTGCTATCGAAGAAGGCATGCTGCCAATGCAACTCGACGGTTTCATCAAAGCTTTATGCGGAATGACCACAGTCGAAGAAATTTTACGTGTGACAACCACAGAGTCATAAGGTATAAAATTATAAAAAATCATGGCAGAATTTAGCTACACCGCCCGCTCCGCTTCCGGCGCCATGCAAAAAGGCACTATCGACGCCCATAGCAAGGAAGCCGCCTTCGCCAGCCTGCGGGCGCGGCATTTGCAGCCGCTCATCGTCAAGCCGCTGGCCAAAAAAGTCAGCCTCAACATGAATCTGAAGCTGCCCGGCAGCAGCGGCATCAAAACCAAAGATCTCGTCATCTTCACCCGTCAGTTCGCCACCATGGTCAACGCCGGCGTGCCGATGACACGCTCGCTGGCAACAATGAAAGATCAGACCGAGTCGCCCATGCTCAAAGCCGTGCTCGAGCAGGTTTCCACCGATGTACAAGGCGGCATGTCCCTGAGCGCCGCCCTAGGCAAGCACCCCAAAGCCTTCAGCGAAGTCTACGTCAACATGGTACGCGCCGGCGAGACCGCCGGCATCCTGGACAAAATTATGAACCGCTTGGCCACCCAAGTCGAAAAAGACAGCAAAATCAAAGGCAAGGTGCGCGGCGCCATGATTTACCCGGCGGTCATCTGCTTGGTGGCGGTCGGCGCGGTCGGCTTCCTGATGGTCAGCATCGTGCCCAAAATCACCTCCATCCTGACCCAAAACGGCGGCAAAATCCCACCCCAAACCCGCCTCTTGATGGGCATCAGCAATTTCCTACTCCACGATTGGGTCATTTTGTTCCTTATCATCATCGCGCTGGCGGTCGGCCTGCGTCTCTTTATCAAAAATCCGAAGGGCAAGCTGCTGTTTCATCAATTCCAGCTCAAGATGCCGATTTTCGGGCCGATTATCGTTAAGGTCAACGTCGCCCGCTTTGCCCGTACCTTCAGTTCGCTGATGGGCGCCGGCGTGTCGGTCATTGAATCACTGCAGGTCACCGCTGGTTCACTCAACAATTTAGTAGTCAAAAATGCGCTGCTCCAGGCTGTGGGCGATATCAAGAACGGCCGCAGCATCGCCGACAGCTTGTCCGAAGCCAAAGTTTTGCCGAAAATCCTGGTCCAAATGGCCGCCGTCGGCGAAGAAACCGGCCAAATGGACACCGTACTCGACAAAGTCGCCGAATTTTATGAAGAAGAGGTCGACACCGTCATCGCCAGCATCAGCAGCATCATCGAGCCGGTACTCATCGTCTTTTTGGGCGGCGTGGTGGCGCTCATCGCCGCCAGCGTCATCGGTCCGCTCACCAATCTGGAAAGTTCCGTCGGCAACCAGTAGTTATCCCCAACCCGCGGCAGATTATTGACAGCAAAGCGTAAGCGTTATAATCTGAAGCTACGTTATAAAACCATTATTAATAGGAGCAATCACAAAATGGTGGGAAAATTAAAAAATCTTAAAGGGCAAAAGGGCTTCACGCTGATCGAGCTGCTGGTGGTCATCGTCATCATCGGTATCCTCATCGCGCTCGTTTTGCCGAACCTCTTTAGCGCGCAGGCTCGCGCCCGCGACACGACCCGCAAGAACGACCTCAGCAACGACAAAAAGGCACTCGAGGCCTACTACAACGACCACAACGAGTACCCAGTATCTACAGACTTCACGACTGCAAATGGCTATGCCATTACGGGGCCAAAGAGTGATGCATACACCTACACTCCTGCCCCGACCGGTTGTGACAACACCGGCACAAACACCTGCCAGGCTTACACCCTACAGGCACAGCTGGAAAATAAGAACGATCCCTCGTCTAACCCGGCTGGCAGCGGTAAGTACATCGTCGACAGCATCAACCAAGTCAGCAGCTAGTTTACAAACTGCTTACTCACAACCAACAACCGGGCAGATTCGCCCGGTTGTTGCGTTTTGGCAGCACCGCATAAATGGTACTATAAATAATATTGGTTATGGCTAAACACACACGTGCTACTAGTGCCGGATTTACGATTATTGAACTGCTGGTGACACTGGTAGTGCTGGGATTTTTTGTGGTGAGTGTGGGCGATTTGCTGGCGCACATTACCGACACTCAGCACAATACCGATTTGCTGGCCAGCGCCACCCACGCCGGCAGTGACGAAATCGAATCACTCAGAAACAACAACTACAACACCCTCACCGACGGAGAAACTATTGATTTTACCAGCCAGCTTCCCAGTAGTTTACCCAAAGGCAGCACCGGCACCGTGCAGGTCAGCCAGCCGTCAGCCGATCTGCGCCGTGTAGACGTTACCGTTACCTATCCTGTCGGTGGCCAGACACACAGCGTAGAATTAAGCTCGCTAATTGGCAGAATTGGCATCGGAAAATAATGAAGTCTGCGGCAATTTCACCCAAAAAACAACGACAGGGCGGCTTTACGCTTGTCGAACTGCTGGTGGCGACAGCTGTGGCAGGCATAATTATCATTATCGTAATGGGTTTTACGGCGAACTACCTCAAGAATAGTAGTATCCAGGAGGCCCGCGACACGTTGCTCAGTGATGCCCAGTTGGGGCTGGAGCGCGTCAACCAAGCCATCCGCCTATCGGCCGACGCCGACGATACCAATCGCTGGCCTGACGATAACGGCCCCGGCGGCAACCAGCTCGGCTGGCAATCGACTGGCAACACCTTGGTACTCGCCACGGCGGCGCAGGATAGCAGCGGCAACATTATTTTCCAGGATCCGCTGCATTACGTGACAGCCAAGGATAATTACATTTACTTTGTCGGTAATGGCACGTTGTACCGACGGCTACTGGCGGCACCGGTCTCGGGCAATGCCGCTGCCACCTCTTGCCCCGCGGCCAAAGCTACCAGCAGCTGCCCCGCCGACAACACACTGATGCAAAATGTCAGCAGTTTTTCCGTCACCTACATCGACGGCAACGGCGACGTCGCCAGCGACCCGGCCAATGCCCGCGCCATCCAGCTGTCTGTTAGCTTGAGCGAAGTTAAATACAACACGCCCATTAGCGTGAGTTACACCACGAGGACGGTATTTCGCAATGACTAGGTTTTTAGCTGCCAGCAATAATAAGAGCCAGCAAGGCATCATCATGGTGCTGGTGCTGATTACCGGACTGGCGCTGGCGCTTGTGGGGTTGTCGCTGGTAAATCTCAGTGTTCGGCAATTCAGCTCGACCAGTAACGAAGTTTTTAGTGCCAATGCCGAGCAAGTGGCCGAGGCCGGCATCGAGCAATCGCTCGATCAGCTCAACAGCAACGCCGATTTCGCCGGCTATGCCAGCCCACAGGTGTTTTTCAATAGTCAAAAACAGGGCTACGGCGTCTTTACCGCCGCCGTCACCAACGGTACCAGCCAAAACGAAAAAGTCATCACCGCCATCGGCAAAGTGTATCGTAACCAAAGCGCCAGCTCGCCTGTCAGCACCCGCACGGTACGTGTGACCGTGGTCGGTACCAGCTCCAGCGGTTACTCGGTCTATACCGGGCCAGGCGGATTGATATTGACCGGTAGCGCCAGCATCGTCAACTCATCGGTCTACGCCAACGGTTACATCAAGCTGACCGGCGCCAGCAGCATCGGCAGCCAAAACCAGCCACTCGACGTCGATGTCGCCAACGATCAATGCCCCCCGGGTGGTGGCTCGACCTATCCCCAAGTCTGTACCGACGGCACACAGCCCATCACCATGGATTACAGTACCCACATTTATGGCACCGTCTGCGCCACAGGCCAGACATCAACCGGCCCGCACAACAACATAACCGGCGGCAATGGAGGCGGCGGCCTGAATCCTGCAAGCTGCCCGAATCCCGTACCGCAGGTCAGCGAACCAACCTATGACCGCGATGCCCAAATCGCCGCCGTCACAACCACCGCCTCCAGCAGCAATTCTGCCTATACCTGCAGCGGGGTCAAAAAAGTCACCTGGCCGGCCAATCTCGAGCTGACCGGCAATGTCAGCATCGGCGGCAGCTGCACGCTCACCATTACCGGCAATGTCTACATTACGGGCAACCTCACGGTCGGGGGCGCCGCCAAAATCGTCGTGGCCGATAGTGTCGGCAGCACCCGGCCGGTCATTATCACCGACGGCACCATCGATGTCGGCGGCAGCGGCAGCATCAACGAAAATTCCAGCGGCACCGGCGCGGAATTTATCAGCTTCAAGAGCACGGCCAGCTGCAGCCCCGACTGCACCAGCCTCACCGGCACCGACCTGTACAATTCGCAGCAACTGGAGACCATTAATGTCGATGGCGCCACCGATCTGCCCGGCATCATCTTCGACGCTTACTGGAGCAAGCTGGTCGTCGGTGGCAGCGGCACCATCGGTGCGGCCATCGGCCAAACGGTGCAACTCTCTGGCGCCGGCACCGTTACTTTTGGGACGACGTTGTCGTCTGGCGAGCGGACCTGGACTATTAGAAGTTATCAGCAACTGTATCAATGATGCTATACTTGCCATAAGGATTATTACCGGTGGGAAACGCAAAACACACCTATATTTATAAAGACAAGCCATTGTTCGGGCTGGATATCGGCCACGGTTCGCTCAAAGTCATGCAGCTCGAGGAGCGAGCGGCCGGCAGCAAAAAGCTGCCCAAGCTGTTGGGTTTCGGCGCTACCGCCTTCGATGGCAAAGCTATCGATGACGGCGTCATTGTCGACCCGGAGACCATTGCCAAAGCCCTGCTCGACCTCTTCCAGCACAAACTAATCGGTGATATCAGCACCCGCCGCGTCGGCCTCAGCATCCCCAGTTATCGCACCTACACCCGCTCCATTAATCTGCCCAAGCTCAAAGCCAAGGAGCTCGACGAAGCCGTGCGCGCCGAAGCCGAGCAGTATGTACCGGTAGCCATCGACGAGCTCTACCTCGACTACACCCACATCCGCGACAACGGCGACTCGGTGGATGTATTCCTGGTGGCCGTGCCGCGCAAAATCGTCGACAGCTACATGGCGCTGACCACCATCGTCGGACTAGAGCCGGTACTCATCGAAACCACCATGAACGCCGCCGCCCAGTTGGCCTCGCGCGATGTCCACCGCGACGTACCGGCGATGATTATCGACTTCGGCAGCCTGAGCTCCGACATCAGCCTCTGCGAGAATAACAAGGTGTTGGTAATGGGCACGGTGCAAGGCGGCGGCGAAAGCTTCACCCGGGCCATCAAAGACAAGCTCGACGTCAGCCTGGAAGCGGCCGGTATTATCAAAAATAAATACGGCTTGGGGCTCAGCAAAAAACAGGCTGAAATTACCCAGGCGCTCGAGCCGACGCTGGCGCCGATTATCAAAGAGATCCACCGCATGCTGCGCTATTACGAAGAGCGTTTTGGCGGTGGCCGGCCGATTGGCCAGGTCATTATCCTCGGTGGCGGCGCCAATATGCCCGGCTTGGTTGATTACCTCACCAATGCGCTGCGCCTGCCGGTGCGCTCCGGCAATCCCTGGCATTACATCGATCACAATCGCCTGCAGCCACCTAGTAACGCCGACAAAACAATGTTCGCCACCGTCGCTGGCCTGGCCGGCGTCAATTACCGCGAGGTCCTGGCATGATAAATTTATTGCCGCACGCCACGCGTGAGTCGTACCGCTACGCCCGACGAAACCGCTTGCTGGCCCGCTGGATCGTCGCACTGGCACTGGCGTTGGTCGTGCTCGGTGCCATCACAGCCTACGGCACGCTGTCGCTCGACCACCAAGTTAACGATCTGTCCGGCCAGGTCGCCAGCAGCCAACAGGCGCTCAAGCGCGACAACCTGCAGGCCACCGAGGCGCAGGTCAAAGATATTAGCAATAGCTTCAATTTGGTGGTTAAAGTGCTCGGCCGCGAAGTATTATTCTCGAAATTACTCCAGCAAATCAGCACCGTCGTGCCAAATGGTGTCAACCTGACCGGTCTCGATATCAACCAAGCCGACGGCGCCATCGACATCAACGCCAAAGCTAGCAGCTACACTGCCGCCACCCAGCTGCAGGCCAATTTAAATGACCCCGACAACCAGATTTTCGCCAAAGCCGACCTCATAAATGTCGGCTGCAGCGGCAGCAGCAGCGATTCCACGCACCCCTGCACCGTCACCATCCGCGCCCTGTTCGGCTCCGATAATCCGTTTTTGTTCATCAACAGCAAAGGTGGCACGCAGTGAACGCCAAGCAAGCGTATTTCGGCATGATTGGGCTCATCGTTGTGCTGGTACTGGCCCTGCTGTTCGGTGCGCGCAGTGCCGTCGGTCTGCTGAAGACCCGCTCCAGCAAAATGGTTGGGCTGCAACTGCAGCAGCAGGTGTTGCAAGATCAACAAGACAGCCTGGCCCGAGACAAACTCGAAATTAAAAAATATGCTCAGCTCGAGAAAATATCCAAAGCCATCGTGCCCCAGGACAAAGACCAGGCCGCCACTACCCGCGAAATCGTCAAAATCGCCAGCGAAAGCGGCATTACCCTGAGCCAGATCAACTTCGCCCAGTCGTCGCTCGACGGTACCTCGCCCATCACCAGCAAGAAAGTACAGCTATCGCAATTGACGCCCGTCAAAGGCATGACCGGGCTGTACGAGTTGCCTATCACCATCACCCAGGACAGCAAATCGCCGGTCAGCTACAATCAGTTCATAGGCTTTTTGCAGCACATCGAGCAAAACCGCCGCACCGCCCAGGTCACCAGCATTTCTCTGCAGCCGGACAGCAAAAATCCCGGCCTGCTGTCGTTCAGCCTCACCATAAACGAGTACATCAAGCCATGAAACCATCGCTCAAAACTTCAGCCGATTTCAGCCGCCAGCTGGCCGCGGTACAGACCTTCCTCCTGCGCTATCGGGTGCTCATTTTCGCGGTTTTCGTCGGCCTCGTCTACGCCTACGTCATCATGCAGTTCAATCATTTGAGCACCGCCCAGCCCGACCCGGTGGCCGTCACCACTGCCGAGCAGGCCAAACAACAGACCACGCCTCACATCGACCCGGCCATCGTGCAGAAGATTAAGCAACTCAACGACAACAGTGTCAGCGCCCACGCGCTGTTCAACCAATCGCGGCAGAATCCGTTCGGCGAATAGAATAAGTCATTATTCCGGCTGCGTGGGCGGTCCGGCCGGCGGCTGCTCGGTCGGATATGGCGGTGCCTGGTATGGCGCCTGCTGTGCCGGCGGCTGATATGGCTGCGGCGTAGCTGGTGGCTGCTGGGCGTAGGCGGGCTGGGCAAATTGCGCGTTAGTCAATCCGGTCTGGCCGCGCTGCGATTCTTCCGGGTGGTACGCCAGATAATCTTCGTGGGCTTTGATGATTTGTCGGGCATATTCTGCCGGCTGTGGGCAAAACGGGAAAATAAACTTACTATGCTCGCCAGCCGTTTCGACCTTCAGATCGCCAAAGTGGAACATCGATTGCACCAGGCCATTTTGCTCGAACGTCACATCTTCCAAATTGGCCAGACTCAACTGGCTAGTCTGCTTGCGAAACAGCCCGACCTGCCGAATTTGCGTAATGCTATCGCTCGTCACCACCCAGCGATTACCCTTGTAAATCGTCACCGCAATGTAGTCGTACAGCAAGATAAGCACCGCCAATACCAGTCCGCCCAGCACGACGCCGGTCTGCGCCGACCCGGACAGTCCCGACACGAAGTGCGGTATCAAAAACGCCGCCACCAGCACAAGGATAATCAAAATGCCGCTGCCGATGTACATACCGAACAAGCCGAATGGGTGGCGCTTTATTTCGCAAATGTTTTGCTCGCCCGCGCTCATGACTTCGAGCGGGTTATCGACTTTTGGCTGCGGCTGGTTGGGATTCATGCAGCCTATTATACCAATTTTGTCTGCGAATCTTTGGGCGCAGTTTTGCCGAGATGCGTATAAGCTTTGGGCGTTACTTTACGGCCGCGCGGTGTGCGCTCCAGCAGGCCGATTTGCAGCAAGTACGGCTCGATAAAATCTTCGATGGTGCTGCGCTCTTCAGCGGTCAGTGCTGCCAGCGTTTCCACACCCACCGGTCCGCCGGCGTAGCTGTCGATAATGGCGGCCAGCAGCATGCGGTCGGCCGGGTCGAGCCCCAGCTCGTCAATCTCCAGCAGCTCGAGCGCCTTGGCACTGATTACCGTGTCGATAATGCCGTCGCCATTGACATCGGCATAATCGCGCACGCGCTTTAAAAGCCGGTTGGCGATGCGCGGCGTCAGCCGGCTGCGCTCTGCCAGCTTGCGGGCGATAGGGGCATCTATTTTGACGTTCAAGATTTTGGCGGCCCGTTCAATAATCTGACCGATCTGCTCGGGCGTATAAAATTCCAGCCGATGGATGTGCCCGAAGCGGTCGCGCAGCGGAGCCGCCAGCGCGCCGGTGCGGGTGGTGGCGCCAATCAAAGTAAATTTCGGCAAATCCAAGCGCAAGCTCCGGGCTGACGGTCCTTTGCCCAGCATAATATCGAGCTTGAAGTCTTCCATCGCCGAGTACAAAACTTCCTCGACCGTGCGGTGCAGCCGATGGATTTCGTCAATGAACAAAATATCGCCGTCCTGCAAATTCGTCAGCAGGCTGGCCAAGTCCCCCGCCCGTTCAATCGCCGGCCCGGAGGTAATGCGGATCTGCGCGCCCATTTCGTGGGCGATGACGCTGGCCATGGTGGTTTTGCCCAGCCCCGGCGGCCCGTACAGCAGCACGTGGTCCAGTGGCTCACCGCGCTTCTTGGCAGCGGCAATCGCCAACTGAATATTCTGCTTTAACCGGTCCTGCCCAATATAATTGGCAAAATCCCCCGGCCGCAGCTTATTCTCCAGCTCAACTTCCTCAGGTGTCTCATCCTGCGCCGCCGCCCCAACAATCCGTTCAATCATTACCTAACAGTATAGCGCAAAACGCTAGTTGCTTATGCTATAGATTTGCGGTTAATAATAATTTCGGACACTTCCATGTTTTTTGGCAAGTCGAGGATTTGTTTCATGAACACGGCAACATCGTCCGGGTTCATCCAGTTTTCAGGGTCGGGTAAATCTTCGCCCGTAACTTTTTTGGCGATATCGGACTTGAAACCGCCAACGCATAAACTAATGACACGATTGGTGTTCTTGAGTTCGACTTGCAGGTTCTGGCTAAAACCGCGCATCGCCCACTTTGAGGCGCCATAAGCCGCTTGGTCAGGATAGGCTTTCAGCCCAACGGTGGAAGCAATATTCACCACGTCCGAGCCGTCTTGCTTCAGTCTATAGGCTAAACCGGAGACCAGCAGAATCGCAGCCTTAACGTTCACGCCAAAAGTACGATCAACCTCTCTAGGCGTAATCTTGCCTAACGGCTCCAGGCTCATTACGCCGGCACAATTCACCAGCGCTTCAATCGGTTCATCAATCGCTAGTACGGCTTGTACGGCTGCCGTAAGGGCTGCTTCATCAGTGATATCAGCCAGTACATTATCAGCTGCGTATTCACTTTCACGGCGGGAGATATTGACCACTCGCTTGTCTGCTGCCTGGTAGACTTTAGCTAGTTCTCGGCCTAGTCCATCACTCGCGCCGGTAATTACAATCATTTTTATCCTTTGAGGGCTAGTTTTATACGTTCTTCGGTTGGTAGGGTGGGGTCGATGGGTTTTAGGGCGGTGGCGGCATCTTGGGGGGAGTAGCCGAGGGAAATGAGGGCTTCGGTGGCTTCGTCTTGGGTGTTGACGCCAGGGCGTCCGACAATATTTTCGGCAGCGTCAGTGGCGGCCAGGCCGACCTTGTCGCGCAGCTCGACGACGATTTGTTCGGCGGCGCGCTTGCCGACACCTTTGGCGGTTTGGATTAATTTCACATCACCAGCAGCAATGGCGCCGCGCACGGCCGGAGCGGTGCCGATATCGAGCACTGCCAGCGCCACTTTCGGCCCGACGTTTTTGACGCCCAGTAATTGTTCAAATAATTTTTTGGTATCGGGCTGAATAAAGCCGAACAGGTCGTAGGCTTGCTCGCGCACATGCTCGTACACATACAGCTTTGCCGGCTCGCCGACAATTAGGCGGCCAAAATCTTCGGCCGTCACTTGCAAACCATAGCCGACGCCGGCCACGTCGAGCACCACTAGCTCGGCGAGCTTTTCACTGACAATACCGCTCAGTGTGGCAATCACACTTTTAGTATAGCGTACTTGGTGCTAGGAGGTTTAGCCGACGACGGGGGTGCCCATGCCGGGCGTGGCCGGCGGGTTGTTATCGGGGCTGGCTGGAACTGCGGGGTTTTCGGCTGCTGGCGTCGGCTGCTCAGGGGCTGGCGGCGCAGGCGGTGCTGGGACAGGTTCGGCCGGCGGCGTTTCGGGCGCTGGTATTGGCTCAGCAGCCGGTTCTGGTGCAGCTTCGGGCGCTGGTGATGTTGGTTCTACCGGAGCCGGTGGCACAGTTGGCATGCTTGGCGCCGGCGGAGCGGCCGGTTCGCCGGGCACTACCGGTTGCGGCGGCACGGCATCGGGCGCCGGCACATCTGGTGTCGGAGCCGGGGCCGGCGGCATGGCCGGGTCAGGCATCGGTGCGGGGGCTGGGGCGGCCGGTTCGGCCGGGTTTGGTGCTTGCGGATCTTGTGGAGGCATGGGTTTCTCCCTGTTTATTTTAGTGCTAGTGCTTCCACCGTACCATAATCTAACATGGTTGCCAAACTTACGCCGGCAAATTGGCCGATTGGGCGTGCGTCAGCGCCGCGGCGATGGCGTCGGCGGCGTCGTCGGGCTTCGGAATCGATGCTAACCCAAGAATGACGCGGACCATTTCCTGCACCTGCTTTTTGTCGGCCTTGCCGTAGCCGGTCACCGCCATTTTTATCTGCAGCGGCGTGTATTCAAAAATCTGCAGCTTGGTCTGTTTGCCAGCCAGCAGCACCACGCCGCGGGCCTGCGCCACCGTCATGGCAGTTGTGACGTTACGAACAAAGAATAATTTTTCGACACTCATCACATCCGGTTTATTGGCGGCAATAATGTCGCTCAGCTCGTCATAAATCGTTTCCAGCCGCACCGCGTCGTCCTCATGCACCGGCGTCCGAATCACCCCGGCATCAACCAACTGCGATTTACCCTTCGCAACATCAATCACTCCAAAACCAAGTATGCCGGTCCCCGGATCGATTCCTAAGATTCTCATAAGCTCTTTAATTTTCCAGACTTGGATATACGTTCAATGGCAAACCTAATGTTGTCCTTTGCCGGTACGCCAGCATCAAGTTTTTCAAGCAAAGTCTTGGGCGCTAACCACTCTGCGGACTGAAAATCATCGCGGTTGTAGCCTGGCGTCTCATTTGTCCTGTAAATGTAGAGTGCGTTGAAAAAGTAGCCTTTCTCATTGCGCTGTACGTCAATCAAAATTACATCTTCTGGCTTAAGTTTTACATTAATCTCTTCCTCGGCCTCGCGCAGAATAGTTGTAAAGTAGTCCTCGCCTGAAGAAACATGTCCGCCAACACTAAAATCTAAGCATCCAGGAAAAGCCCTTTTATTGGACGTTCGTTTTGGCACCCAAAGCTCACCTGCATCATTTACCAAAAACATGTCCGCTGCCCGTAAATAGCCCTCTGGCTTCAGGTCTGCAGCGTAATAATCATCGCGACCAATGGTACCGATGATCTGGTCATTTTTATCGACCAGATCTAGTATTTCTTGGCTACTCATTGAGCGTATTTTATCAAGCTAGCAAGCTCTCGTCGATGTCGAAGTTGACGTGGGTGTTGGTGACATCATCGCAGTCGTCGAGGGCTTCCATGAGGCGCATGATTTTGCCGGCCGTGGCTTCATCGGTAACTTCCACGGTGTTGTTCGGCACATAGGTGAGCTCGGCTTCGGTAATTTCCAACCCCTGCTCTTTCAATGTGTCACGGACTTTGGCCAGGTCGGTCGGCGCAGTATAAATGACCGATTCATCGCCTTCTTCTTGCATATCCTCAGCGCCGGCGTCGATGGCCTGTAGCATCAGCTCGTCACCGCTCCCTTTGACACGGATCATGCCCTTTTGGGCAAATTGGAATGCCACCGAGCCCTTTTCGGCAATGTTGCCGCCGTGCTTAGTGAAAGCCGTGCGCACTTCCGGGTAGGTGCGGTTGATGTTGTCGGTCGCGCATTCCACCAAAATTGCCACGCCGCCCGGGCCGTAACCTTCGTACAAAATCTCTTGCAGCTGCGCCGCCGACTTGTCTTTGACGCGGTCGATACTGCGCTGGATGTTGCTTGCGGGCATGTTGGCTGCCTTGGCCTTGTCGATAGCCAGGCGCAAGCTAAAGTTCATGTCCGGGTCGGTGCCGCCGCGGGCCGCCATGGCAATGGCATTGCCCAGCTTGGTAAAAGCTGCGCCGCGGGCGGCGTCTTTGGCGCCCTTCTCGCGCTTAATGGTGCTCCATTTGCTGTGGCCGGACATTTAGTTTTTCTCTCCAATCATATCTGTTATTGTACCACCGCGGCGCTTAAATTTAAACCACAGTAACGCGGTCACACCGGCCAGCACTACATACAAAATTATCATTTCCGGCCAGGAGAAACCGAGGTTCTGCAAAAAAATGTGCGGGATACGACTGAGCAAGTGCGCCACATCGAGCATGTAATTGAGGACAGTTACCGCCGGCCAGGCAAACCAGCCGACGAATGCCGGAATCAGCATACCGGCCAATCCTGCAACGAGCGTCAGCAGCATAGCCAGCGGCGTCAGCGCCACCACCAGCACGTTGGCCAGCAGACCGATGAACGAAATCTGACCGAAGGTGTGCAGCACAAACGGCAGCGTCATCAGCTCGGCGCACAGGCTTTCGAGCGCCACGTTAAGCGGCAAGGAATTGCGCAGCCGGTCGGATTTCCAGCGGGCTTTGATGAGCGGCGCCAGCACCAAAATGCCGAAAAACGCCAGAAAAGACAGATACCAGCTAGTGTTTGTCCAAACGTAAAACGGGTTGGCAAAAGCCGTAATGGCGGCCGCCAGCGCTATCAAAAGCAATGGCTTGAAGCGCCGGCCGTAGTAGCCGGCACCGATGCTTAGCACACTAACAATAGCGGCACGCACAATCGACGCGCTGGTGCCGGCAAACAGCAAAAACAAGCCGATGAGCAGCAGCGATAGAAATGTCGTCAGCCGTTTGCTCCGCTTGCCACTGATTTTGTCGGCGCTGCGCAGCAAAATCGTTAAGTTATAACCGGACACGGCAATAATGTGCACCAGCCCGACCATCAAAAGCGACTGATACACGCTATCGGGCAAGTTGACCTTTTGGCCGATCAAAAGCCCCATGCCAAAGCTAGCCAGCGGTTCCGGCAAGGCCGATTGCACGCCGGCCGTGAAGCGCCGTCGTAGCTCATTTATCACCGAATTGTGATGCCCGAGCAGGGTCAGCTGGGCGTAGCTCATCCGCGCTTGGTTAGCGCCATATGTCGATTGCAGCTTGCCGGAAATCTGCAGCCGGTCGCCGGCAAAAACCGCATTCATGCCAAAGCCGCTGACCGAAATCTGCCCGACCAAATGCCGCCCGCTGCCAGCCAGCACGATATTATTGGCCGTGAACGCCAGCTGGCTATATTTGTTGTAAGCGGCGTCCTGCTCGGCCGTGACAATGAGCGTCACCTTTTGTCCGTACAATTTCTGGTAATCGGCCAGCTTCAGCATATATTGCGAGCCACGCCACCAGCCCAAGCTCAGGCCGAACACTATAACCGCCAGTAACGCCCACCACGCCCGCCGCTTGAGCGTAAAAATCGCTGGCACTGCCAGCAACCACCACCAGCTGCTGTCGACCAATCGGCCGGTGTGCGCCAACCCAACGCCGCAGAGAAATGCCAGGCACAACGCCAGCCAAATCGTCGTCCGCCGAAACCGATAGCTCCGCAGTCGCCGCCACATCTTAGGGCGATTGTAACAAGTCGGCCGGCCCAAACCATGAGCAAAAAGTCCCCCGCCCCTAAGCCTGTCGATTGACTTTTTGCCCAAAATACGGATAATGTAAGAAGTTTCGTCAGGCCTTACGCCTCTACCTCGTTTTGCCTGACGGCAAAAGCTTCGGCTTACGGCTATGGCCTTCCTCTCAAAATTCCATTCAGTCGCTAACGCTCCTTGGATTGGAATTTTGGGCGAAGCCTTCGACTTCGCATAGAACGCCTTGCTGATACGCCAAGCCAATTCCGGGCCTATAGCTCAGTTGGTAGAGCAGTGGACTTTTAATCCACGTGTCGCGGGTTCGAGCCCCGCTGGGCCCTCCAAGATTTTCTAACAACATTTGCCACGAAGTAGCTCGTGGCATTTTTGGTTTCAAAGATAATTAACGAACTATTGCCAGCAGAATGGCGGCATAAAATACTTCAACGAAGCCACCCCAAATTCGTTCATATTTTTGAATATTGACATGAAATTGTATAAAACGGTTTCCTTTTGTAGGTGTTAGCTTGCCAAACTTCTCTTCCACCGTAAAGCGGTATATCCAGAGCAAATCTGGGGAGTAGGCAACCACGCCAACAAAAAATCGACTAGAATGACCACTAGCAATTAACCACACTGAGATTAATACTGCCGCTACAACATCTAATATAACAACACTCGCCATCAGAATTTTATGCTCCTTGCGACCTACAAGAGTTTTGAAGCCGAAATGAGGCAGTGCATCTAAGACAAAGTGACTAGCAAAAGCTATCGGCAGGGCTATCGGCCACGGCATAAATTTACTTATTGCTGCGCCAGTAAGCAAGTGATTGGTCAACGTCATTATTAAACTCTATTCTAGCAGCCAAGGGCTAACTTAAAGTAGCTATGAAAGTAGCTTGGTTTCCTTGTAGCTTAGTTACAATAGCTAACACTAAGACCCTCCAAGTATAAGTATTACCTCTGTGATTTGGCACTCTTGACATGAGAGTGCTAATTTTGCTATAAAGAAAGTGGTGGGCAACCACCGAATTTGATTTAACAATTTAATGTCAGTCGCTACTCCGCTGGTCACACGGTTATCGGAGCTGGGAGTTGCATTAAATACTATCCCCCACGTGGCAACACTCTTTTAGCCAACGAACCAGCCGGTTTAGCGGAGAAAAGGAGGTTAGTTATGTTCGATTTGATGCGTCGTCCAACCGACGCGCTTGGCTTATCTACCTTTGAAGAAATAGATAAGCTGGTCGATAACTTTTGGCGTTCGGTAGGCATGCCGAGCAGCTCGTTCAGCCTGCCCTCGGTGGACATCTACAGTCAAGATGATAAACACATGGTCGTGGAGATGCAGGCGCCGGGCTTTGACCCCGATGACATTGAGCTGAACGTGCGCAACGGCGTCCTAGAAGTCCGGGGCGATAAGACCGAAAAAGACGGGCAAAAAGATGGCAAGCGCAGCTACATGGTCCGCGAACGCAACGCCAGCTTTGCCCGTCGAGTCGTCTTGCCGGAAGGTGCCGACGCCGACAATATAACGGCCGAACTGGACAAGGGCCTGCTGATGATTACCGTGCCTGTCATCCGCCCCGAAGCCAAGCGTATCAAAATCAGCGGCAGTAAGGGCGAAACCGCCAAAAGGCTGACTGCCAAAGCCGAAAAGTAGTTAGCTGCCCGGCACCCGAAAACTCCACCCCCCAAGGGTGGAGTTTTTCTTATGGGGCCAAAGAGGCGTCATGTACGCCGCTCTCCAGCTTGGATGCAACCGCATCTACTATGCCCCCCATGAAAATGTTTCAGTTTGTCTGGGGCTTTTTCATTTTTTCGCTTAATCAGCGGCGCTTTGTTTTGGCAGCGGCACCGGCATGGCGGAAGCCGAGGACGGCTAGGAAAAGTAACAGTATACCAGCGATGAGCGCACCGAAAGCGGCATAGTAAGCGGCCAGCGCCATAGTGTCAAAGGCGTACGCATTGAGCAGCATGCCGCGCAGCGTTTCGCCCTGGAACATCGTTTGTACTTGTTTAGCAAGCACCTGATTGCTCGGGGCGGCCATAGCGGCCGCACTGATTTCGGAATATGTCTTGCCGCCGCCGATTTTTTGCAGGTGGACGGCTATATAATGGTCGGCGAACGTTTCAGCCTGCGCGCCCGTGAGCAGCTGCGCGCCAGCATATTTGGCAACAGCCTTCTGGTCGGCCGCCGGCAGCGAAGTCAGCGCCGGGCTACCGGCCGCTGGAAACTCAATCTTTTCGCTCGCCAGTTGGTCGCGCACCTGCGTGTGAATGAAGCTATGGGCATAAAATAGCGCACCCGCCGCCGCCAGCAGCACGATGGCTACGATAACGCCGGTTGAAGAAATTAGCTTGTCGAGCGTGCTGCGGTTCATTTTTCAAATCCTATTTACGTTGCAAGCTCATTCTAGCATAAGCATAATAGAAAGCCTCTCAGGCAAGTGGGATTGTTGTCAGCCGAATGGCACCTCATTTTCGATGCGTTTCGCTATTTTAGCCCTGTGCTATGATTGCTACATGAAGCATAAAATTAAACAGCTGAATCAGACAAATACTCACCTCGCCACTAAAAGTAAGCTGCCGCGGCTACTCGGCACAGTTATCGTGTTGCTGCTGGTGGCGGTCGGCTGCATTATTTGGCAGCAGCTACGAATTAGCAATTTTAACCAGCAGATTGCCAGCCTCAAAAACAGCCAAATTCCAGCCAAACGCTTTACCGGCTATGGCGACTGCACGAACAACGGCGGCAAGTTTTTGTACACCATCAATGGCCAATTCGACGCCTGTCTGGGCGGCCCACTGAAAGACGCGCCCGACAACTACCAAGCGTTCTTGCAATACTCGGCCCAAAATTTGCCCAGAATTACCGAAGAAGGGCGGACAACTGCCGCCAACCGGGTCGACAGCGTCAGCAATGGCTCGACCGACTTGATCGAATTTTTAAAATACGACGATACCGGCTGCGGCAACGGACAGGGTTATTACAGAATTCTTAAAGAAGTGCCGAACCGTTTCGCCCTGCTCGATTACGGCTGCAGCACTGACAAATCCGCCCTTGCCGGCGATTACAGCATCATCGCCCTCAAGCTGTCAGATGGCTGGCGACTGCTGTCGCCGACTAATAATTTCGACGGCACCACACCCAGCTGCCTGCTGGTTGACATGTTTAAGATCAGCAAATCGCTGACACCCAAATGCTTCGAGAATACTGGCTTCAACAACGGCAGCCTCAAAACAGTCAGCTACGAGTAGTCTTTTGAGCGCGCGGTAATTAAATGCGGTTTAATCTGAGACGCAGTCGTGCAGGAGTACGCCGTGGGGTTGGCGTTCGGCGCTGCCGCCGGGTGCGGCCACCGAAATAGTGTCACCTGCTTTGAGCGAGGGCGCCTGCGGGAATTGGCACGTGACGCTATATGGACGATTGGTGGCGAAGGTCACGAGTGCCGCGTTGCCTTTGCGCTGAATGCTTTTGGCCGTGCCGTCAAACAGCAAACCGGCATTACCGTAGCTGCTATAAAAATCATCCGCTTGCATGGCGTCGGCCAGTTGCGCCGGCGTTACTTTTTCTATGCCCGTCGCCTGGCGGGCGTGCATATTACCCAGCCAAAAAGACAAGCCATTGGCAATTATTAGCAGTGCAATAATGCCGGCAAATACTAGTTTCATATTTCGACTCATCGTTAAATCCTTTCCCTTGGTTAGATGTTCTTTGGCGGCACTGAATGGCAAATCGCCCAGCGTACGCGCCCAGATTGCCAGCCGACCCCACCGGCTTGGCTCGCCCTCGAGCATATCGGCGAAGGTCTGCACCATCGGCTGCTCATAGCGCCGGCGATACGGCCCGGGATAGAGGATGAGCAGCTTGCCATAGACGGCCGGCGCCGACTTATTAGTGCGCCCCATAGGCAATTTCCAGCACCCGCCGCTGCCGCGCCAGCGCAACGCTATTTTCGTAATAAGCCAGCTCCGCGCCGAGTGCTTTGGTGCCCTTGCCGGTGAGCCGGTAGTAACGGCGCCGGGTATCGTGGCGATTGCGGACTTCGCGAATCAAACCCTGCTCGTGCAGCTGTTTGATACTGGTATAGAGCGCGCCGGGGCTCAGCGAAATTTTGCCGTCACTGTCCTCGGCAACCTGTTTGATGATCTCGTAGCCATGCCGCTCACGCAGACTTAGTGCCAGCAGAATGCTGAAGGCTACTTGGGGTAATTGATTGTATTGTCGAGGCATACTTGAGAGTTTATATCGTAATTAGATATATGTCAAATTTAGTTATATACACCGGTGTTTCTTTATTTTCGAAAATTTTGACTGACGCCTGGCGCACCTATAGGCCGCGCGCTTGCTTGATTGCCCCGCCCAAAGTTGGCGCTTACTATGAAAAATACCACCAAAAAACGGTGGAATAGCTAACTGTTGCGTTAACTTTTAGCGTCTATAGTAGAACCTGCCATTAACCAAATAAAGGAGGTACATTATGGCAGATAGCAATCGTGGGTTCGCAGCAATGGATGAAGACAAGCAACGGGCAATCGCCAGCGAAGGCGGCAAAGCTAGTAGCGGTAGCTTCGGCTCGGCCAATAGCGCCGACCCGAGTGCAGCCGGCAAGAAAGGCGCCGCCGCGCAGCCGACTGAGGCCAAGCGCGAAGGCGGACGCAACAGCCGTCGCACGACTAGATAGTTACTGCACTGCAGAGAAATTACCCCGTCCTGAGTGGCGGGGTAATTTCATGTTAGGCTTTGTGGTGTTTGGCCTCTTTGCCAACATGTTTGGGCCGCAGCAGCCACAAAAATAGCAGGCACACCAGCGTACTAATCGCTACCAGGCCGGCCTGATAGGTTTCAATCTGCTGCCACACCGACGAACCGGTAATGGCATGGCTGAGCCCCGGCGCCAGCTGTGGCACCACCAGCAGCGCGGTCAGCAGACCAACGCCGGCGGCGGGGATAATATTGAACAAAACTTGCTTCTGCTTGACGGTTTTTATCATAAACAGCACGGTCAATATCGCCGGCAGTAGCAACAGCGCCAGTTTAATCGTGCTGGCTGCCACGTGCGCGTTCAGGCTGGCGCCGGTAAAGATCGTCACGGCATCGTGGCCGGCAAATTGCACCAGCACATCTCCCAGACACAACGCCAAAAACACAAACGCCGCATTGACGCGCAGCAACACAATAACCAGCACGGGCAACAGCAGCAAAATAATCGGCAACGCCGTGTTCATAGCATAACTATAGCATGAGCATAATGGTGCATCGCTATCAAAAAGTAGGATAAGACCGTCGAGCTGGAGTGCAGTCTGGGATGGAAAGCGAAGCCCGTAAGCGGGCCGCACTTAAGGTGCGGTGAGTGCGAACTGAGCTTTACGCCCAGAATGTGCCCAGCTCGTCGGTCTTAGGCGCCGACTTTGTCTTTGCGACGGCCCGCGCGGTAGGCCTGCTCAACATGCTCAATAATCTTCTCCGCCACATTGCGTCCGGTAATTTTTTCAATCCCGAAGCCCGGGCTGGCATTGACTTCAAGTACCAGTGGTCCGCGCGAGCTGCGCATCATATCAACGCCGCAAATGGCCAAGCCCATTGCCTTGGCGGCTTTTTGGGCGGTTTTGCGCTCTTCGTCGGTCAGTTTCACTGTGGTAGCCGCACCGCCTTGGTGGAGGTTGGCCCGAAAATCGTCATCGAGGCTTTGCCGTTGCATACTTGCCACGACTTTGCCGCCGACCACGAAGGCACGGATATCGGTGCCGGCGCTCTCGCCGACGTATTCCTGGACAATAAAGCTCACGCCTTCGACATAAAAGGCCTGCATCACCGCCTTGGCAGCTTTCTTAGTCTCGGCCAACACCACGCCGTTGCCGTGGGTGCCGCGGGCGACTTTGATAATCACCGGCGCACCGCCAACTTGGTCGAGGACGTCGTCGAGGTCGGCCGTTTCGCGAGCAAACACGGTCTTGGGCACACCGACGCCGGCCTTGGCCAGCAGCTGCGTGCTGCGCAGTTTGTCACGGGCGCGCACGATGGCAATCGAGGTAGTGGCGGTAAACTTATTTTGCATTTCAAACTGCCGCACGATGGAACTGCCGTAGCCGGTCAGGTTAGCGGCAATACGCGGAATCACAATGTCGATGTCGTGCAGCTCTTCTCCCTCGTAGCGCACGACCGGCTTGTTGCTCTCGAGCGTAACATAACACTTGGCGTAATTAATCACCCGCACTTCGTGGCCGCGGGCAAGCGCTTCTTCGCGCAGCCGCTTGGTGGAATAATTGCCGGGTCCTTTGCTTAAAATTGCAATTTTCATCAATAACCTACTTTCGGGTTTTCTTCTTAAGCGCGCTGCTGCGCATTTTTTCGCGGTGCCGGAGTACTTCACTGCCAACTGCTACGTCGACCAGGAATTTACCGCGCAGCACATTGCGGCCGACCAATATAGGGTACACCTGGCTGGCACGATCCGCCAGCGTAAACCAGGCGCGGATGCGCCGGCCGGCAATCACCAGCAGCAGCCGCACTTTGTAGCGGCGCTCGACGGCGCCGTTGGAGCTGGCGACGACGGTTTCGGAATACGTCTTGAAGGTAATGGCTTGGCCGGTGAAGCATTCACTACCGGGGCCGAAGAAAACTACCTCGAGTCCTTGCTCGGTTTCGCTGACGCTGCTGGCCCAAATAGCGGAGGTTTTGGCACCGGTGTCGATACGGGCGTGCGTCTCCTCGACGCCAAGCTCGGGGAAACCGACGGCTTCGGCCTTGCCGATAATTTGTTTATTATTCTGCTCGTTCACCAAAGTATTATAACACTTTTTGAGAGCTTTTGCTAGCCTATTTTGCTTATGCCGTCCAGGAATGCCTGCAGTCGAGTATCTTTGAATGTGGTAATCGTCACCAACTGCGGATTGTAATTGACCTCGAGCACATGGACCCGCCCGCTGGCGCGGTCGTACAGGCAATCGACGCTGCCAATCTGGCGGTTGAGCGCATCGACGGCCCGCTGGCATGTTGCGATAATTGCCGCCGGTACGTCCGGCAGATCAATGAGGCTAGCGTTGGCACCGCCCTTGGGCTTGAACATGTGGGCTTTGCTGGCATCGCCATCCGGCCGCTTCTCCAGGCTGCGGAAGATGCAAAATGCCGGCTGCTGGTCGTAAAAACTCACCAGGTAAAAGCCGTCGTTGGCGACGAATTCCTGCAGCAGCCACAAGCTGCGCGGTTCGTGCGGCTCCAGAAACTTCTGGACCTCCGCCCAGGTACTGACCTTGTAATTATCGACGCCGCGGTCGGCGTCGGCCCGCTTGAGCACCAACGGAAAACCGATAGCTTCGGCAGCCTGCTCGGCCCCCAGCAGCGCGGTTTTGCTCCCGGCCAGCGAACGTGGCAGGGACACACCGGCAGCCGCCAGCTTAGCATACGCCGTCAGCTTGGACAGCGATGGCGCGTCCGCCAGCTCGCGGTTGACGAATGGCACGGCCAGCGCCTGGCAGCAGGTGGCCGTGGCTGCCGCGAGTTCATACGTATGCAGATAACCATTTAAGTACACGCCGCTGTAATCGCCGAGACCGGTACTGCTAGCGAGGTTTCGCACCACTACCGGCTGCACAGCTGTCGTATCGAACTCAAACAATAGCGATTCATAGCCGGCATACTCGAATGACTCTTGGCTTTTACTGCTTAGTTCTTGGTAAAATTGCCGAAATTTTGCCGATTGGTTATTGGCTAGAATTAACTTCACTTCATTATTATACAAGCCGGGGTCGTCGCTATTGCTGCAGCTTGTGCACGCGCAGGTAGGCAACCACAATAACGGCGACGACAATGGCCAGAATCAGCAGCAGCAGCGGGATAAACCCGTGCTCGGCTGGCATAAGCTTTTTCATCTTGGCCTCATTATTGCGCAAATACGCGTGGTTGTACAGATACAGGCATACAAAGAGTAGCGAACTGTATGCAAAGAGAGAATTTTGACACCTTATTGATTTTTTAGCATTATTAGTATACTATATAAGTATGGTTAACCGCCCTGCTATAGACAGCCTCGCCCCATCGCCCCTCGGTGTTTCCGAGGAGCTTGCTGATGGCGGCATTGCTGCGCTGCAGGCGGAACTCGTCAGCTTACGCGGGCTCAACGCTGCACTGACCGCCGAAAACGCCCACCTCCAGCGGCAAAATAGCGGCCTTAGCCGCGACAACGAAGACCTGCTGAGCGAAGTGATACGGCTTGCACCGTTCGAGGATTCACATCAGGAGGCACAAACGAGCTTACTGATTGCCGATGCAGAAAAAAAGATGAACGCCGACCAGGTTGAACGGTTGCGGATAGATGGCAAGACCGGCTTGCTCACCCCACTCATGTGGGAAGAGGAAACACTTCAGCAAATGCGCCTTCACCGGCGTGCAACGGATACCGGCGCCTGCTATCTGGTGATTGCCGACCTCGATCACTTCAAACCCGTGAACGACACCTTTGGGCATTTGTACGGCGACAGGGTACTCCGGGCTACCGGCGACATGGCAAAAGAGACTCTTGGAGTAGAGGGCGATCAAAAAGATCGTCGGCGCAGCAAACCGCTGGCCGGCCGGTTTGGCGGTGAAGAATTTGTATTCTGGCTCCCCGACACAAACCTTCAGGAAGTCGAACTGTTTACAAAACGGTTCCAGGCAGCGGTGAACGGTATAGAATTTCCCGATAAAAGTAGCGCGGGTGCTGCAGTTAGCGAGCTTCACGGCCGCACTACCCAGGGAATATCCATGGGTATTACCGAAGTGGATATAGACCCCGGTAATGTTGGGGAATCCCTCAAGGAAGCGTTGCACCGCGCCGACACAGCACTATACCGCGTCAAGGAAACCGGGCGCAACGGCGTAGAAGTTTTCCTGCCGGAAACTCCGGTCTCTATTTAGAACAGGCCGCGTTTTTTGGGCGTGGCGTCAAACTGCTCGAGTAGCTCCTTTTGCTGCTTGCTGAGTTTGGTCGGCGTTTCCACGATAATGGTGACGATGTGGGCGCCGCGGCCACTGCTTTTGAGGTGCGGCACGCCGTGGCCGGACAGCTTGAAATCGCTGCCGGACTGCGTGCCGGCCGGCACCTTCATCTTGATATTGCCGTCGACGGTCTCGACTTCGATTTCGGTGCCAAGCGCCGCTTCGACCATACCGATGTGTTCTTCGCTCAAGATTAAATCGCCTTCGCGGGTGAATTTTTTGTGTGGCTTGACGCGAATATTAACGTATAGGTCGCCTTTGCTGCCGCCAGCAATAGCCTCGCCGTGTTCGCGCAGACGAATGGTGGCGCCGTCGTCGACGCCAGCCGGAATCTTCAGCTCAATGCGCTGGCTTTTGGCTTGGGTACCCTTGCCGTGACAAACCGAGCAGACTTTTTCGGGAATTTTACCGCTGCCGTGGCACTTCGGACAAACCGCCGCCTGCTGGATATTGCCAAAAATGGTGCGCGTCACGCTGACGACCTGGCCGGAGCCTTTGCAGGTATCGCACGTTTGCAGATTAAAGCCTGGCTCGACCGTTGTACCCTTGCAGTGTTCGCAAGTGTCTTCCAGGTTTAATTTCAATTCAGCTTCGGTCCCAAAAACCGCTTGCTCGAAGCTGATTTCCACTTGCGACTCCACATCGCGCCCGCGGCTCGGCCGCTGCTGCTGTCGGCCGCCCCCGCCGAAAAAGCTGGAGAAGATATCGCCCAAACCCATGTCGCCAAAATCGAACGTCTGGCCGCCTTGGCCAAACCCGCCAAAGTCTTCGAAGCCGCCGCCATTGCCGCCGACGCCGGCGTGGCCGAACTGGTCGTAGCGCTGGCGCTTGCTGGGGTCTTTTAGAACTTCGTAAGCCTCATTGACCTCTTTGAATTTTTCCTCGTCGCCGCCCTGTTTGTCGGGGTGCAGTTCCACCGCTTTCCGCCGGAAAGCCTTTTTAATCTCGTCGGCACTGGCATCTTTGGCCACACCCAACACTTCGTAATAATCGCGTTTTTCTGCCATAATTCACCTACATTTTAGCACTTTGATGGTCTGAGTGCCAGACGGCGTCTTAGCCGCGGTCGTTGCGGGCGGTGGCGGGGTCGAACGCTTTGGCCAGCTCAATCAACTCAGCGCAGCGCCCCGCCGTTAGTACGCCAATATTCCACATGGCTTCTGCCTGACGCTCGCGTTTACGGGCTTCCCGGTGAGCGCGCAGCGACCAGCCTAGCGAACGGTCCCGATAGCGGCGCTCCGAAAAAGCCAGCGTCTCCCGCCCGCCACGATGTATAAAATATTCTTCGTAAGCATTATGAGAATCAAAGGCATAGTCACCACTCCTGGCTCTCCGGATAAAATCATAGTTACTGTGCTTGAACAAGTAACCGCCGCC